>Ga0208297_1000110_pt1 | contig 216799 bp, 154 predicted proteins | sample LMS_cellobiose_e_FD_187367 | JGI IMG/M metagenome (GOLD analysis project Ga0208297, IMG submission 187367) | Rumen-fistulated moose microbial communities from Alaska, USA - LMS_cellobiose_enrichment (SPAdes) (version 2) | ecosystem: Host-associated > Mammals > Digestive system > Stomach >... | reverse complement strand
AGCCGATAGTAATGTTTTCAAAATGCTTGTTGAGACTTCTTACTATAGTGTTTCTATGCCTGTTCTTTCCGAATATATAAACTTCCTCCCCATTCGGATCCACTAACTTAATGGGGTTGTTGGCGCAGTAAACGTACGGTGAAAGCGAAGGATATTTGTCACTCATCGGGTCAACGCTCAGCCAGATGCTTAGGTCGGAGGAGTAATAGCGTGAACCAAAGTAGCTTAAGCCGGTTTCGGTGTCTTTTTCTTTGGCGGAGAAAGTGTACCTTGAACCAGCATAGCCATTGCGGCGCAGGTTGTAGAAATCCTCTCCCCATGGCAGGTAGTACAGATACTGTACCACTTCGCCATTATTGTCTGTCACCCACGAAGCACTGCCCAAGTGGTCAGGGTGGTACCAATAGCAGTCGGGCCCGTTGTTGCCATGGGTCGTTTTCCAATAATACAAGGTGTCCAAAAGATGTGTTGTGATGTAGTTTGGAGTGTTCAAACGGCTCTGAGCCACCGCGTCAAAATAAGCCGAATTGGCATTCAGCTTCCATGTACACAATGTCACATCCACAATTGGGGTGTCAACACGGCTTAACCCGCCATCTCCTATCCTGCTCGCAATGCGCTCGTTCTCGGCATAGTAGTGCTTAGTGTACCCTTTTACTGTGGCCACCATATATGGAGAGGCATATAGTGTGGCATTGGTCAGCGAGTAATAGCTGCGCCACACGCCACTGCGGTTTTGTGCGACATAACTTCCTGTCAGTTTGTATGTGCGTTCCCCATTAGCATCGTACTGGTACAACGACAGATAAGCGTTATCTTTTACGCCTTGCAGCCTGTTCTCCGCATCCCACCTCAGCTGCCGCACCATGTTGTGGTTGTTGTCGTCCTGCCGCACCATGTTGCCTGCTCCATCCCACTGGAAACTGTAGTTGTATGGAAGCTGCCTGTAAACAGGACGAACCAGAGGCTGAACCTGCGGTATTGTCGGTCGCAAATAGGATGGCATGGTGTTTTGTGAGGGTGTGATGCCTGTCACCGTGTTCCCCGCCGCAGAATAACTATATTGACTGGAATACCACATAATGGAATTATACGAAATATCCGGTAGTCTCACCGACTTGCGCTGAATACGGCCATTTGCGAAATAGCTCATGTCAACAATATAACCATTCTCTATCGTGTTGTGGTACCCTTCGGCATGGGTCATGCGGTAAAGACCATCGTAAGTATAGTCCACATGGTAGGGGCCTCCTATGCCGTTTACTTTGGCGGCGGAGTTGGTGATATTGGTAATGTTGCCCACCGCATCATACGTGTAGGCTATTGCCTGCATGGGATTGTGGCTCGCCGTGCCGTCCCACGACCAAAGCGTGTCCATGCGGAGCAATATATCGTAGTGATAACAACTTTTGGTACCGTTGCCATACAATACACGCTCCTTCAGTTCAAACTTGTTGTACAACAGGGAGTCAATATAAGTATGGGATTGGTTATTCTTCATTCCCGTCACCCTCTGCAACATACCTCCCTTGTTATACTCATAACTCACCACCTCACCATCTGGGTAAGTCATATTCTGTATTCTGTTCCAAGAGTCATATTCATATTCCATGGCAAAGGTGTAAGTTTTGGCCTCGTACGGCAATGCAAAAGTACGTATATTTTTCGTAACCTCGCCCATTTTGCCATAAAAAAACTCTTGCCAGCCGGATGCGTCCTCCTGGGTCACTATCTTGCCAGCCCTATTATGCGCTGCGCCCATAGCTCCGTAAGTGTAGTGCACATTGTTGGCAGAATAGGCAGGATAACTCACATCAGTGAGTTGGTTGTAATAATAGGCATATTGTGCGACATCACCTTTGCCGTTGGTATGCGAGGTCATATTGCCCGCCGCATCATAGACGTAAGTGTCAGTTCCCGCATCAGGATGATTCCGTTCAGTCATTCTGCCCAAAATGTCGTAGCTGTAGGTAGTGGTAAAGTCGTTGGGGTCTGTGGTGCTGAGCAACTGCCCTATGGGATCGTATGTGAATTTTGTCACGGAGCCAGATGTGGTCTCCTGCAGTTTCTGTCCAAGGCTGCCGGAGAGTGTGGTCACCGTATTGCCCAAGGCATCTGTCACTGTCGTTTTGAAATATTGTTGTCCGTACAATGTCCCGAAATCGTAGGTGTATCTTGTAGTGTAACCTGTGGGCAGCTCCACTCTAAGCTGTCTGTCCAGAACATCATACTCCGTCTTGGTCAATGTGTTCGGATTATAATAAGGATTAAAAGACGAATATAAAGCAGTGTCCTCCATAAATGGGTGATATTGCCCGACAGTTCTGCCAAAGCAGTCGTATTTGACTTTCCCTGTCACTATACTCCATTCTTGTCCATTGAACTCCGCATCCTTTTTGGTCTGCAACATGCGGCCCAGTCCATCGGACAACAGCGTTGTGGTAATGTCATCAGTTGGATGTTGCGGGTCATAATGGTAAGTCCGGGCAAAACTTTGTGTGGTGTTGTTCCCGAAAATATTGATTCTGCCATAATTTTTGGGATAGTATTCCATCTTGATTGTGTAAGGTCTTCCCGAGTCAATCTCATACGGAGCCAAAATCACAGTGTTCCTGCCTGCGACATCATATAAGTATTTCATCGTGTTGCCATTGATATCCACAGTTTGTGTGGGTTTGCCAAACTTATAGTCATAGCTTGCCGCAGAGTGGTATCCCAATGAAATATTATCAACCCCAACCGGATAAGTGTGCACGGTGTCGTCATACTTATATTCAAAAACCAAGCGTTGTGCGTTATGATTCTCAGGCAGTGTTGCCATCACAAGATTTCCGAACTGGTCATATTTGAACTCATATTCCGCATTCTGCGAAGTGTTATGACGGACGAGCTGAACCAATTTACCCTCCGTGCTATATGTCGCCGAGCGTTTCTGCTTCAAATTCCCGGAAAAATCGGTGACTTCTATCTGGTCGGGCAAGGCGACAAGATTGTATGGCATACCCGGCACATAACTGATTTTCGCCTTGAAAAACTCATCATTATGTGTAGTGTCACCATAATGGATATATTCGGTCACATTACGCTTTTGGTCATACCATCTCTGCACCATAGAGGTGATTTGTGCAGAAGTCTGACCTTCAAAATAATTGGTAATATCCACTTCTTTGGCCACATATACATCTGTGCGGGCGCAACCTCCGTCAGTAACCTCTCTATTCGTCAAATCATAAACCGTTGCATCGTACAAATGTTCAATATAGGGATTCCCCTCCGCATCATACATACAGTCTCTGGTTTTACGCCCACGCTTGGTAAAATTCTGGTTGTCATACTCCTCCACGGTATATCGATAGAGCGAGTCGTCACCTTCCGTATCATATTGATAAGTAACCACTCTGTCATAGCCGTAATCCATACGCTCCACCCTGTTATAATTGGGATGCTCATATTCGAATTTGGTATATGTCTGGTTACCACCCACAGGGCAAAGCGTGTCATTGTTACGAACCCGTACCTCAGAGAGGTTCCAACTGCGTTGAGGCTTCTCGAATGTGGATTGTGGCATCTCGTAATCCAAATCTATGGTACTCCCCGTAAAATTAGTCACCCTGCGAAGCAAGTTGGCTTTACCGGATTTGTTGTAACGAACAGTCATTTGTCCCTCGCCATCAGAAGTCACATAATCCACATAGCCATCCCCGTTAATGTCGGTAAGCTGAGCCTTGTCCTTGCTGAATGTTCTGTTGTAAGGAGAACCCGAAATGCCCACACATACTTTCAGTATGCTGAAAAAAGTGAAACCAAGTGTTAGGGACGCATTTGCCGACTCGCTGTATGAGGTTCCATAACTTACATTGGAGATGGTACTGACATATTCCCATCCAGACCAATTGCCGCCACCTATATTATAATTAACACGATGATTGTTATCACCCTCCTCAACCATGTCCGGCAGGCCATCCCCATTGATATCCATCAAAGATTTCATGGTGCTGTTGTTGGAAAAGTTCAATCCCAGTCCACCTCCTATACTTGCCTGTCCTATGTTGAAATTTGTACCGAAACTGAAACCCTCATTGAAACTGTTTCCATTACGGATTTTGAAATTCCCCCATCTAACTTGGGGCTTAAAATCGTAACCCGTGTTGAGACAGACATATCCATTGCCATAATGGTCGATGGATACCTTGTCAGGAAGACCATCCCCGTTGACATCCATCCATGTTAGGGCTGTTTCATCATTTCCCCCTCCATGGTCAATACCAGGATTACCCGAACCGTCAAAACTGATTTTTGAGTTTTTGGGATTATTGGATGTACCACGAGTCGGCATTTGAAAACTGCCGCCAAATGTTTTACCAGAAGATGTCGTCTCGGACTTTGTGATACCATTGGCCATTGGCCCTATAACGACAGGATCCCCAATTCCTCCCCAAGGATTGGAGTACTGTACAAGTGACTGTCCGACAATATCAGGGTATCTGTCACCGTTTAAATCCATATAATCAGTCAAAATTATATTCTCTCCTGCGGAATGTGACATTCCAACGGAAATTGGTACCATAGGGGCAGACAAACTCAGGGAATGATTCTTCATCCGGGAAATATTCTGTTTGCGTATTGTCTTGACATCGTGCCCCTGTATAATAGGAACGGGGTGATCATATTCCACGATATTCATAGTGTTTGTATCGGCTGCATATTCTGGAAGACGGTCATTGCTCATTACCGTGCCTGTAAGATAGTTGATATTCCCATAACCGATCCATGCCTGATTCTTGCTATCCGGTTGCATCTCTATCCAACTCGTGGCTTTCGATATAGGATTATATACTTCAGCAGTTTCATAACAGGACAGCATGGTGGAACTTTCCTGGGGATTTTCGGTGTCATGTGTAATATGATTATGAAATCCTTTTATTTTGCCTTTGCCCACATTTGCCCTTGACTCTGTTCTCGGAAACATGTCCATGTCAACAATCAGCTTGTCCACATGTATATAATCATCATGTATCGTCTTGCCTCCAGTCGTATCGTTATTGTTATAAGCGAACTGTCCCCAACCACGATACAAGGGTCCAAACAAGGTATGGTAAACCGAGTCTCTTCTGGTCTCCTCATAATTCTCAATCAGCATATTCACAGGAGGATAATAATCCTGCTGCTTCACATAGTGTCCGTTCCTCAATAGATAATATTCCACATGAGGAATGATTTCCACTTCGCTCCAGTCGAATTTCCAAGATGACGGTGTCATAGGTTTCTTCTCAAGATAAAAGACAACAAAATCCTCTTGTTGTACAGGAATATATTGGCTGCCATTTTTTGTCAGAAACACCTGTGAAGGAGGCATGTTGTTTTGAATATCACACTTATAATTTGCTATAGTTGTCGTATTGTTATTGTTTGCATCGGTTCTCAAAGCCTCAACTCTCAATCTGTATCCTTGAAACAAATTGTTGTAATAAGGAGTACTTGTCCTAATTTTCGCAGACACTCTGATGTAAGCGTCATTCTCATCCAACGGAACCGCAAAATGGTTCCGTCCGGATACAACATAATCCCTATTAGAATTGTAGTAGTTGTCAGGAACACCATAGTGGTCAATAGAGCCACTTGAATAAGTGATGGTTTGTTGCCAGCTGACTTTGTCGTAGGCATGGTTTTCACCTGAAATAAGTCTGAAAAAAACCAAATCATTCAGTCCAACACTGACACTGATTGTGGTGTCTTGGGGTGCAAAACAGTTTTTGTCAACATACTTGGACAACACCGTATCGTATGATGTGGCATGCAGGACATAATCATTATCCACTGTGACATTCCTACAAATTTGTATGGCATAGGACACTCCGTCACGCCATTTAGACTGTGACACTCCTCCCGTAGTGTCACTCAACAGACGGAATCTGGAGTGAATATTCATAGAGCCCGCTTTTTGCGGCACCCAAACTCTCACCGTCTCCATATCAGGATCCGGAATGGTAACAATGCTGGAATTTGAAGATTGGGAAGAAAAGATGGGAAGACACTCCATCTCTTTCTTGTAGATAAATATTTCTGTCACCCTCAAAGGCTGTGTCGAATAACGATACAAACACCAATAGTCGTCCATTCCATGCAACGAATCTGCATAATCCAGCACTTCTTGTGGCAATTGGTTATTATAATCCTTCGCATGGAAAAAAGTGTCTATTACCCAATTGACATAGCAAATAATGCTGTCACTTACTGCTCCGTCAAAGATAATACCCTGACATGTATCAATGGCTGTGTAAACAATGTTGGTGTCTGCGACGTTGCCAGAATTCTGGTTTTCAACCACCATGGTGTAATAGTTGTTGAACCTTACCCTTCCACCTCTTTCTGTCACATTAAACAACACACCCCCGTCTGTGATAAGATCGGGCAATCCATCACCATTCACATCCGAAAGATAAACATTGGTGGTTGACTTCGTGGTAGGCCAGCTTCCATTGTATGCCAAAAAAGCTGAAGCTTGAAGCCCCCATGACGTGGTACTGCTGGACTCCTTCAAGAAATTTGATATACCATTGATGTGTATAGTATCTCCAAAGTAGAATGTGGTATCATCTATGACTATTTGTGGACGATATACCAATTTTTCACCATCTTTGAAAAGTTTGTCCGCCAGTCCATCACCATCCAAATCAACAAGTGTCAAAGCTCCCTCACTTTCTGACCGACTGTAGCTGAAATTTCCTCCTACACTGACGGATGTAAGACAGACATTCGGTCCTAATCCAACAGAAGCGGTTCCCCCTATATTCCAACTTTTTCCCCGGGTCGCACCCAAAGCTGTCGCATCACATTCTCCACCAATATTAGCTGGATTTGTGATGAAGAATGAGTGAATTCCATCCTCATCCAAATACATTTCGTGTCCTTTTCCAAACATTTCATTTCCCTGAGGAGCATCATAATAATCAAAATGAGTTCGTGTATAATTCCGTTCATCAATACTGTCAATATCTTCAATTTCACTAAGACATCCGACAGGTTTCTCATGTATCCTATCAATCCGTAGCACATCAGATAACCTTGTTTTGAAATTGGTATTACGACCGTTCTCGTAAAAAAAATTGTACTCTCTGAAAATGATATTATCATACAACACCCCTATATTGCATAAGGTAGCAGACGTCACCTCCACAAAACCTCTGTTGGCAGAGACAACCACATCCTGTCTCTCGTCTTCCCTGCGATTAAAAACAATTTTATAATATCCCTGTTCTGAAGAAATATTAGTATATTCGACCCTACATGGATAGATTTGTTTACCAAGAACTCCAGACACACCTGTAACATCTTGAAATACAACATCGTAATAATACCTCACACTGTTGCCGAACGGGTCAACACTCTCCGCCAAAGCCCAGTGGGCGATAGCACCAGAGGTATTGTTATCTCCTGTACGCAACACACAGCTGTTGTTCACACCATTGTCAGCGGCATAGCAGCCATAATAGTCCGTCACGCCGTTTTTGTGGGTCACGCTCCACCAGTAGTTGTCCGGTCCGTTGCCATGGCGCACAATGCTGTCGAAGGCTTCGTTTTTGCGGGGCCAGAACTGCACATGGCCCGGTTGTCTCTGAAGATATTCGTTGGTACGATGGCGCATCTTGCGGAACTCGCCATTGGCATCCTTTGACACCAGCTGCTCACCCTCGTACACATATACCTCGCTTTCCTCGTCACTGTCGTATCTTGGCACTCCCCATCTTGTTTCCACCGTGATGGAGGGAATGGAGATGTCCCATCCCACACCGAGCCAACCGTTGCCGCCACCGCTGCTGTAGGTCAGCGCCAAGTTGGGCTGCATGCCTTGCCGCCCAGCGGGTATCTCAATGGGATAGCTCATATTCGCTGTGCCGCTGTTGTTGGCGGTGGGCGGCTGCATCATGGTCAGCCCCTCCAGCGGGTCGGCGGCCTTCAACTCTTTGATGCTGGTGGGCGTGTAGGCCGAAGTCTCCGGCATCTCGGGGGTCTTCAGCACCGCATTGATGAAGTCAAGCGGGGAGTCTCCGCCGCCGTCGCCTTGCGCATTCATGGACATCATGCCCTGAACCTGTGCAAGCACATCCTGAGGATTACTCATGTCTTCCTGATTTCCTGGCAAAGCTTTCTCCCATGGTCTGAACCGCGAGCATACTAGCAGTTCCTCCATATTCACAGAATCACGCTGGATAGCCACCCAACGGTGATACTGCTGGTCATAAACGTAGGTCTGTATGTCATCCTCGGTAAATCCCTGCGGCAACAACGTAGGGTCGTAGGGAATGGCAAGGGCAAAACCCGTGTACGTTTGTAGAGACGCGGTGCACCACGTCTCTACACGGTACCCCGCAACATTGCCCGTCACATTCACCATACCCGCATCCAGGGGCGGCAACTGTGACGGCGAAACCTCCGTCATGGCCTCCGGTGGCAGTAACGGCAGCGGAGCCGGGGCGGAATTCGGCTCTGGTCCAGGTTCTGAACTGGAATTGGATTTTGGGACGGGATTGGACACACGGATTGCCGGATTACCTAAGGCGGAATCAACGGCATATACCGGTTGTTGTGACGTGATACACGTTGGTTGTAGAGACGCAGTGTATCGCGTCTCTGCACCTGTCCCCTGACCCCTGTCCCCTGCACCCTGAAAAGGTATGGTGAATAATCCCATAATCACTGCCACCAAACCCGCTATTATCATCAAAAAATACTGTCTCATAACAATTCTCCCATATTATTTTAATCTTTAGCCATTAACTATTATTAATTGCCAGCTATTAACTATTAATTATTAATTATTAATTGTTAATTGTTAATTGTTAATTGTTAATTGTTCACCACCATCTTCAGCTGCTTTCGCTCACTTGCGGAAATGATGTCAATCAGATAGTGTCCCGATGTTTCCATCTGTCCCTCAAAGCAGTAGTTGCTTTGCCCCTTGCCGCTCATCACCATGACCTTTTTTCCGTCGGAGGCATACACTGTCACTGTAACATCCTGTTCCACCGGATAAGCGATTTCCACAGTAAACTTCCCGTGGTTGGGGTTGGGCAACAGACGGTAGGTGGAGGAGGGGTGGACTTCGGGTACTTGTTGGAGGCTACGCTTTTCCTCATTAAGGTGCGGCTTCGCCGTGACATCCGCGTCACTACCCCGGCCTTCGGCCACCCCTTCTAAAAGAAGGGGAAAGGTATCGGCTGTGGCCATTCTGGGGGTTGGTTCCTCTTCTGGCATACGGACAGCAAAACAGAACGCATCTCTGCCGTTCAGGTCGGTGTCCCAATGGATACTGCCGAACACAAAACACCCAAGGCTGTCATTTATGAATGGCCATACCATATCAGTTTCCCATGCGAGGAATTCGCCACTGCCGCTACGGTCTATCATAAGTACTGGAACAACAGTGTCTTTCACGGCATTGGTGTCAAGCCTCAGGAAGGTGTTATATGTTGAAACATCCCCTGTTGCCTGCATCATGCTCTGGCCGATGACCTCGTAGGTGTAGCCGTCTTGGGTGTATAGGGTAGAAATGGGCCATGGTGCAGTTCCATCACTACCCCGGCCTTCGGCCACCCGTTGGGGGCTTTGCCCCCCTTCTCCTTCTCGCTCGGGAGAACTCAAGCATGCTTGGCTCTCCTCTCGCTCGTTCGTCGAATCTTCAAGAAGGGGAATTGAGTCGCCAGCGTTTTCTTCATTGTCAAATGTTTGCATTCCCATGATAAGGAAATCCCCATCGGCAATAATTGCAGGATTCTCCTCATTGGTATTGGCCAAACTGCCAATGCCCATTATGATTTGTCCATCAGCGAAATAAGTTTGCTTTTGATACAATCCCGTGCTGTCATCTCTGCCCAAACCAGCAATGGTACCGCAATAGTCCGGATAATTTGTGCAATCCCATATCACATTCTTACGGCTATCAAGGTAGTCCGTCTGCGCCAGGGTGATGCCATATTTCACGGCTAAATAGCTAATCCACTGGATGACAGCGGTGTCGCTGATGCGGTGGTCGAAATACAACGCCTCCGCTATCTTGCCATTTAAAGGCAGGGAATCCGCCATGCAAAGTGTCAGCATGGGAGAAGTCGTCTCCGGTGTGCGCCACGACTGAGCCAAATAGTTGATAACGGGCTTCATTCTGTTTATACTGTCATATATGATTTGCCCGTTGTCGTTCAGTATGCGCTGGGTAGTCTGACCCACACGCCTGGCGGAGTCTATCTGCAATTGCCACAGGGCGTTCTCCGCAGTGCTGTCGTAGGTCTCATACACCACAATCACATCCGCCTGTCTGGAATCATTGGTTCCAACAGGCAGGCTGAAATACTCCCCATTGGAGAACTCAAAGCATTTGTTGAAGTTCATAAGGGAAAACTCAGCAGGAAGTGTGCCAGCAGAGGGCTCGGCATGAAAACCGTTCCCCGACACGTCAACCCATACAGGAGCATTCAAGTCCGCACTGTCAGCACGAAGCCATGCGGTAGTGGACGGCACTTGAGCCCGGACGATTTGAAAGCACATCGCCAAGACAATGATCAAAAGCATAATTGTATTTCTCATAACTATTTTAATGTTATATAAAAGTGCAAAAACGTCACTGTGAAAATGGGAAATCGTTCCGCCGATTGATTAATAATTCCCATATGCCGCATTTTCACTGTAATACAGTCCCGTGAAAGTGAACTGCAAAGAGGTACTGTCTCTATATACCAGCTGGGCAGGAATGTTCAAATATACAGGCTGACCCTTCTCGTCCTCAGTGAGCAGCGAGCGGTCCGGCATAAGGAAGAAATCCTCTGTGGTCAGGTTGAACGTGTCTATAGTGGTAGCTGTCATGCTGGTGCCATCATGCTGAAGTTGGACAATTGCTGAGGTTGCACATTCGTCGCCATGTCCCATACAATTAACATGAACGATATAACCACCTATCATCACGCAACCTTTACACATCTTGCCACTATGCCCTAAACAAACTCCTAACAGGAATGTTGTGTTCCCTGTTTTTCCGTCATCGGGTAATGCCACCATATAATTAAGTGATTGTTCAGGTGTAACTGCCAGATGTTTTTCTTTCATACATGCGCCAAGTATCATGGCCGCAAGCACTGTCAGTGTCAAGATTTTTTTCATTGATGTGTGATTTAGATTAAGGATAATTTGTCATTTTTTCAGCAGCAAAAATACAACCCATTTAAGCAATATTTAATCCGTCTCATCGGAAACATGAACCCTCTCAAGAAAATAGAAAAGACAGAACACAAATAACCCTTTTTTAGGGGAAGATTGTATTAATTATCAACAAGTTACAAAATTATCAATTTCTTACATTTTGAGATGGATAAAATATTTTTTCAAATGATGGATTAAAAAATCATTACTATCCTATCAGAATTTTGATTATATTTGCCACCGTATATAAACAAAACCGCAATGAAAACCGCAAAAACTGTTGTCATCATTTTGCTGAACATCCTGTTCTGCATCTCAACACTCTGGTTCTTTACCCAAAACACATTTCTTCGTCCGTATGCCGGAAGTTTTCTTAAGGAAGTGCTTGCAGGACTTCTATTATTAGGTTCATTGTATGTCAATTATTTTCTATTATATCCAAAGCTTCACCAACAATATCCGCACATAATCTATTGGTTGGCTGTAGTATTCATTGCATTAGTAACAGATCTTATAGATATGGCTATAGCATACCCTTATATTGTATCCCAGAATGCTGAAGTTATTCAATTTGTTGGTTCCTTTAATTTCTTTTCGAAAAGTTTGTTCCTTATTGCTGGACGCAATTTAGCTTTGAATTTACTACCCTTCCTACTCAGGGAACGAAAGCATTATCAGCAAGCACTTGATAAAGAAGTAAGGATTGTTTACCAAAGCATAAGGAAACTCGATGTCACAGACAAGAATAACAATATCCATCTGATTGACATTGACAAAATTTTCTATTGTCATCAGCAAGGAAATTTCACCGAAGTCCACACGGTGCGAAACAAGAAATACACGAGATATGGTTCCATGAAGCATCTCGAGCAGCTGTTCGGAGAAGAGGACTTCATCCGTATAACAAGCACAGTGTTAGTACCATTCCGATACACCAAGTCATGCAAAGACAATATGGTGATTATGAAGAAAATGCCTTGGGAAGAAGAACCTACCACATTCCAATTGGAGACAAAAAACCAGGAAAAAATTGCTAAAAAGTTCATAGAAGGTATTCTGGGATACAGAGCTGTTGCAAGCGGCAAAAAAATCCAGGGAAAGACAGTCCGTCCAAAAGTCAAACGCAAACCCATAACACCTTCAGATGAGAAAATCAAAGAGGTTCTTTCCTTTATCGAAAAGCACTCAAACTGTAATACAGGGGATATTATTGCCGAAACAGGTTTTTCTTCAAGTACTGTTGAGCGTTGTCTCTTTGAGCTCAGGAAACAGGGACTAATTAAACATAGGGGTAGTAAGAAAAGCGGAGGATATATCATCGTACACAATCCTTCAAACTCTGCGAGACCAGCTACACCTACGGAATAGTCAAAATCGCACCGTGTTGGCTTTCAGAATTCTTCTGGCATCCGAAATGTGCAAGTATCTTTCCGTCATGGAAAGGGAATGATGACCGGCAAGATCCTTCACAAACTTCGAAGGCATTCCCGATTCCAGCATCTCGGTGATACCAGTGTCTTTAAGCGAGTAGAAATGGTAAGTGTTCGGCATCTCCAGCTTTTCCCTCATCCTCTTCCAGGTGGCAAAATATTCTTCGTGGTATAGAGGCGGTGCCCGGGTTTGAAGTCTGTGGAGAAAATATAATTGTTTGAGTATGTATTCGCTACAGGAGAGTATTTTTGATTCTGTGATTATTCAACTGTAGAAAGAATCAGAAAATATTATACTTTTCACCCAAACACACCAATTGATCCTCAAGGAAGTGTGCCTAAATGTGAATATAGAACCATAAAGAGTGGCTGAGTTCACATCCGTGCAACTTCACGCATTATGTGCGAAACAGCACCAATTGCAAAATAGCAATTATAAAAAAGGCTGTCATAATATGACAGCCCTGCATTTCTTTTTCAGCGGACGCATGCAATGCGTCCCTACAATTTTTATTTTCCCCTTAGTTCTTCAGTGCAGCGATTTCCTTAATAGCAGTGATAGCTGCATCAATGTCGGCTTCGGTATTGAATGCACCGATACTCAAACGCACTGTACCATGGATATCAATGGTGCCAATGCCCACATGCACCTTGGGAGCACATTGCAAACCGGTACGGCAAGCAATGTCATAGTCCACATCCAACATTGTACCCACATCGCCAGCCTCAAAGCCGTTGATGTTGATGGACATCACAGGATTATGGTTTTCCACTGATTCAGCGCAATACAAGGTCACTCCAGGAACATCTTTGATACCGAGACGCAGTTTCTCCCACAATTTCATTTCCTGCTCATGCAGATTCTCGACACCTCTCTCCATCACCCATTTCACACCCGCATGCAGACCGGCCACACCCAAAATGTTCAGGGTACCGGCTTCCAAACGATAGGGATATTCTTCCAAATGGCCAGGATAAGCGGAACGCACACCAGTACCGCCAAAACGGGTATGTTTGATATCGATGCCCTCACGCACGTAGGAGCCTCCAATACCAGTAGGTCCCATCAGACACTTATGACCGGTAAAGGCATAACAGTCAACACCATAGTTAATCATATCCATGGTATTGGCACCAGCACCCTGGCTGCCATCCACTACAAAAATCAAACCGTGTTTCTTGCAAATCTTACCGATTTCGGCAATGGGCTGCACAGTTCCTATCACATTGGAACACTGGGTGCAAACCACAAATTTGGTATTCGGTTTGATGGCTTTCTCAATATCATCAGGATCCACATAGCCATGCTTATCAAAAGGCAGGTATGTCACCTCAATGATACCTCTCTCCTGCATCACATACAAGGGACGAAGGACAGAGTTATGCTCGAGCATAGTGGTAATTACATGGGCACCTTTTTCAACCAGACCTTGTATCAGTATGTTTAAAGAATCTGTGGCATTATAACTGAAAGTGAGACGATTGGGGTCATCGCCACCATTGAACAACTTCGTAAGCATTTTACGAGTATTCTCAACTAATTCGCCAGTCTCGATAGCAGCGTCAAAACCCGAACGGCCAGGACTTACACCATGATCGCGGTAAAAACTGTTCATAAAATCATAAACCTCTACAGGTTTAGGGAAAGTAGTCGCAGAATTGTCTAAGTATATCATATCCTTAACTATTTAAAAACGCTGCAAATATACGACTTTTTTGTTAACAAAAGTTAATTCAAGAAAAAAAGATGTGCACCTTAAGTCGTGAGTAAATGACAAAAAAGAAACAGCATCGTAAAAAGAGGAAATTTCAATTATGCTGACTGGTCAAAGTGCCAGTATGCTCTTCAAAAAAAAAGAAAGGCATTTGAGTTGCAACGAATTATTAAATAAAAGATGTTTATTTCTTTTTATGAGAAGGAAAAATCATGCGATAAGTTGTTGTACTTTTGCAAATCTATATACTAAAGTATATAAACACATCTATCAACCAAGTTAAATAAACAATTAAAAATAAAAGGTAAAAATGAAAAAGAAAGTTTTAATTTCAGGATTATTGGCAGGAGCCCTGCTTCTTTCAGGATGCGTCACAAAACAGAAATACGCCGAATTGGAAGACAGCTACAGAATATGCTCCGACAATCTGGCCGTGTTGAACCAGGACAATATCAACACGGTAAACCAGAACAAGCAATTGGAGCAGCAGGTGGAGCAATTGAAGGCAAAGACCAAACAGCTTTCCGCCGACACTTTGACGCTCAGCAAGAAACTGGCCCAGTCGGAGAAAGACTTGGCCAAGGCCATCCGCGACTATGACGAGCTGCTGAAACAATTCGCCGAACTCAACATGAGCAACAACACCCAAGTGAACAAGCTGCTCAGCGACATTGAGAAAATCAAAGCCCAGCTGAACGAGCGCGAGGCCGAGATCAACCAGCAACGCGACGAGCTGAACCTGGCCACCATGGAATTGTCTGACAAAGAGGCTCGTTTGGGTGAATTGCAAAAGATTCTGGATCAGAAAGACGCGGAAGTCCGCAAACTGAAAGAGACCGTTTCCGCAGCCCTGAAAGGCTTTGAAGGCAGCGGTTTGAATGTCTATGAGAAAAATGGCAAAGTATATGTGTCCATGGAAGACAAACTGTTGTTCTCTTCCGGAAGCTGGGTTATCAACAATGACGGTATGCAAGCCATCTCCAAATTGGCAGAAGTATTGGAAAAAGACGAGGACATTTCTGTCCTGATTGAAGGCCACACTGACAATGTACCATACAAAGGTGCCGGACAGGTAAAAGACAACTGGGACTTGAGTGTATTGCGCGCCACCGCCGTTGTCAAAGCTATTTTGAACAACAAAAACATCGCGCCCTCACGTTTAGCCGCTTCCGGCAGAAGCGAATACTTCCCCATCGACAGCAACGACAATGCTGAGGCACGTGCCAAGAACCGCCGTACCGAAATCATTTTGACTCCAAAATTGGACGAACTGTTCCAGATTATCAATCAGAACTAAGTTCTCATGCAATTTACTGATATACTGCTTCATTGGTATGCAGACAACAAGCGTTCACTCCCTTGGCGGGGTGAACGCGATGTTTATAAGATATGGGTATCTGAAATCATTTTGCAGCAAACCCGTATCGTCCAAGGATGGGAATATTACTTGCGTTTCATCCAGACATTCCCAACAGTCAAAGCTTTAGCCGAGGCCGAGGAGGAAGAGGTGTTGCGTGTATGGCAGGGACTGGGATATTACTCGCGGGCCCGCAACCTGCACGCCGCCGCCAAAAATGTCATGCAAGAGCATGGAGGAGTTTTTCCTAAGACGTACGAGCAAGTGCGACAACTCAAAGGCATCGGCGAGTACACCGCTGCCGCCATCTGTTCTTTCGCTTACGGACTACCCTACCCCGCTGTGGATGGCAACGTGTTGCGCATCATCAGCCGGATATTCGGTATTCATGACAATATCATGGAAAGCCGCACCAAGAAGCAAATCACTGAGCTTTGCAGTAAACTGATAAAAGATGCTGACCCAGCGGATTTCAATCAGGCACTTATGGATTTCGGTTCACTGCAATGCACCCCAAAAAGTCCGCAATGCGAAAACTGTCCCCTGAAAAACGAATGCTTCGCATACCAACATGACGAAGTGGAAATACTGCCTGTCAGCATCAAAAAAATTCAAATCAAAGACCGTTTTTTTCATTTTTTTGTATGCATTCAGGAAGGCCAGATCATTATTGAAAAACGAGCGGAAAATGATATTTGGAGAGGCCTGTATCAGTTGCCACTGAAAGAAACCACAGACAATAAACAACTGAAACACAAACTGTTATACCATACAAAACATCAACTAACACACCAGACTATCCACGCATTCTTCTACGACATACCAGACTCCAAAAAACTGCCAGCACCCGCCGGGCAAAGGCTAACAGTACCGCTAAGCAAACTCGGCAATTATGCCTTCCCGCAACTCATCGTAAAGTTTATTAAGTTGACAGTTGACAATTTTTAATTCTGACCCCTGACCACTAACCCCTAATCACTAACCCCTAATCACTAATCACTGACCACTGACCACTGACCACTGACCACTAACCAAATTAGCACATTAAATTTAGCAATTCTATAAATCGACGAATCACAACTATCAATTTTATGAAAAAGAAAATTCAACAAAAATATGATTTCCTGATTCCCTATTTTGAGAAACATATACCTGTGGCGGAGCCTGAATTACAGTACACCAACAGTTATGAATTATTAGTGGCTGTAGTGCTTTCGGCACAATGCACCGACAAGCGGGTCAACATGGTCACTCCCACCCTCTTCCAAGACTACCCCACTCCGTTTGAACTTGCAAAAGCTTCAGTTGAAAATATTTACGAGCACATCAAATCGGTCTCTTACCCAAACAACAAGGCCAAACACCTGAAAGGACTGGCAGAGGCTTTGGTGGAACGTTTCAACGGTGTGGTACCCGACAATATGGAAGAACTGCAGATGCTGCCAGGTGTAGGTCGCAAAACCGCCAATGTCATCTTGGCGGTCATCTTTGACAAACCTGCCTTTGCCGTAGATACACACGTGTTCCGGGTAGCCAACCGTATCGGCATTGTGGAGAATGCCGACACCCCGCTGAAGGTAGAGCAGCAACTAACCGAAGGCTTCCCCGACGAGCTCATTCCGAAGGCTCACCACTGGCTCATTCTGCACGGCCGTTACGTCTGCCTCGCCCGCAAGCCCAAATGTGAGGAGTGCGGATTGACGGGGATTTGCGAGTATTTCAAGGGACGGTAAGAGAATGTTCCAATGTACCGATGAATTAGCAAATTAGCAAATTAGTTAATTAGCAAATAGATTTCAGATTTCAGAATTAAAAATTCAGAATTCAAAAAAAATCAATTTATGAGATTGTTCAGGCGGTTTTTATTCAAAAAATTGACATTTTTGTTTTTTTTCATAACAAGTTGGGCAGATATAGCGATGGCACAGAATTGCGTCGTTTCGGGCAAAGTGACCGAAGAGAAAGGTGAACCCATCCAGTATGCATCCGTGGTGGTTAGTCGGGGAGGAAAAGACATTGCCGGCACCATCACCCAAGAAAACGGAGCGTTTTCCTTACAGCTCAAGACTTCTGACTCGCTCTACACCCTGCAAGTGTTTTTTGTGGGTTACACCTCCAAATCGCTGACATTCAGTGCATCAAAGGAGAAAGTGCAACTACCGGACATCTTTTTAAGTCAAAACTCACAGACATTAGGCGAAGTAGCCGTAGAAGCACAAGCCAACGGCAAACGAAGCAGCGTGGAACGCACCAGCCTAAATCCGCAAGCGTATATGACCGAAATGACCGGATCGGTGGCCGACATTCTGCGTTCATCCGCAGCGGTAAGTGTCAACCCTCAGGGACAAGTGTCCATTCGTGGCAAAAAAAATGTACTGCTTCTGTTGGACGGAGTTCCCACCACCCTGGAAGAAATATCGGCACTGTCGAGCACCAATATCAAAAGCATCGACATCATCACCAATCCGGACGCCAGCTATGATGCGGAAGGCACCGGCGGCATCATCAACATCATTAGCCAAAAAGAAAAAGGCAAAGGCTTCAGCGGACAGATTGCCGCCAACTATGGTTTCAACCACTTTGTGAATGGCAACATCGCCCTGCATTATGTGGCCAAAGGCTTTTCGCTGAATTTCAGCTATCAGACCAAATACGAAGACGACGTCATCCACGGCAATCTATACCGAAAATTTGTGCAATCCGGCAACAGTTTGGAGCAGAAAGTTCGCTCCGCCAGAACCGTCTTCAACAATAACATCGCCTTAGGTGCTACCTTCCACATCAATTCCAAAAACAAACTCCAAGCCGACCTCCGACTGAATATTCCCCGCCTCAACACGAAGCAAAATTTTGACAATCTGTATCTTACAGAAAGCATTGAACGACAGGAGCACCGCAGTCGCAATGTGTCGTGGAACCGCGAGAATATTGAAGGAGTGCTCTTTTACCAGCACATTATACAACCCAACAAGCTGTCCTTTTCCATCCGCAGCTCCATTTCCAAAATATGGGGACACCGTCCCTCCTACTACTTCCTGAACAGCGACACAGTCAACAAATCCGTATCCGGAGGCAGTCCGTTTCTCACCGCCCATCAGATCGATTTCAACATCAAGAAAAAATACGGAACTTGGGAAACAGGCGTAAAATTCTCTTATCGGCAGAACAACATTTACCATGATTTTTACAACTGGGATAAGCAGCAATGGAATTATTCACCAACTTTCAGCAAAGACCTCGCCCACAGGGAGTTCATTCCCGCCGCCTACATGCAATTTTCCTCTCCCAAAGGCAAAAAACTGTTCGGGAAAATCGGTGTCCGCATCGAATATTCGCAAGTCAAACTTCGCAGCGAAAGAGAAAACATCTATCAGACCAAGCATCATCTTTTTATCGCACCCAGCCTGATGGGACAATATAAAATCAACAAACAACACAGCATATCCTTAGCATTTTCACCGCGTATCAGCCGACCAACTTATCCGCAGCTGAACCCGTACATGAGCATGCTCGACGCCACCACCTTCGAGCAAGGCAACCCCTATCTTCAGCCAGAGACTTCTGACAATGTGGCATTCAACTATCATCTCAATACCAAAATCGTTGATTTCTCCGCCAATCTGTATTTCAGTTACACCCATAACTACATCACTGAAATCACCATTCTGAAGGACAGCTTGCTGCTATTGACTTACATCAACGGCCTGTCCGAATTAAGAACCGGCTTAGACCTCCAATTAACGCTTCATCCCGCAAAATGGGTTGATATTGACCTGAATACCAACACCTATTATGTCAATGCCAACGGAAAGAATGAGAAATTAGATTTAAGCAACAAAGGATGGGTCAACAGCAGCCTTGTCGAGCTCAATTTCAAGCCTGTCAAAGGGATGAATATCCAAGTGCAATACAGTTTTACCACTCCTGAGTACTACCCGCAATTCACGATACCATTCTCCCATGTGATGAACATCGGCATCAGGCAGAGCTTTCTCAAGGGAAGCCTCACCGTATCCGCCCTGCTGACCGATGTATTCAACACCAATAATTGGGCAGTCCTTTCTGACAACAATGTCTATATTCTGCGAAATGACAGTCACAACAAAAGCCGTATGTTATGGTTAGGCATACGCTATAATTTCAACTCTTACAAAGGTTCAAAGCCGATGAAGAGAACCGAAGAGGACCGCAGCAAAGTGCATATCGGCCAATAAAATTTCACGCTGTTTGTATAACGTACAATATTTTTGTGTAACTTTGCAAGCTAATTTTTTTGACAAACTACACAAATCAATATTAATCAAATAAAATTCACTATGGAAGTAGCAAAAATCACTTCAAGTCAACAAGCTATGGACATGGAAGCCAGATATGGCGCCCATAACTATCATCCGCTTGGCGTTGTCATCGCCCGCGGCAAAGGTCCCTTCGTATGGGATGTGGAAGGCAAGAAATATTTCGATTTCCTGTCAGCATATTCAGCAGTAAACCAAGGTCACTGCCACCCGAAGATCATCGACGCCATGATCGACCAGGCTCAGAAAGTGACGCTGACCTCACGTGCATTCTACAATGACTGCCTCGGACCGTATGAAAAATACGTTACCGAGACTTTCGGCTATGACAAAGTGCTGCCCATGAACTCTGGCGCAGAAGCTGACGAAACAGCTCTGAAACTTTGCCGCCGTTGGGGTTACGACAAAAAAGGTCTGCCCGAAAACCAGGCCAAGATCATCGTTTGCGAAGGCAACTTCCACGGTCGTACCATCACCATTGTGTCACTGTCTATTGACCCTGACGCTTACAAAGGCTTCGGTCCCTTCACCCCTGGCTTTATCAAAATCCCTTACAACGATGTTGACGCTTTAGCCAAGGCTTTGGAAGATCCTATGGTTTGCGGTTTCCTCGTTGAACCTATCCAGGGCGAAGCTGGTGTTTATGTACCAGACGAAGGTTATCTGAAGAAATGCTATGACCTCTGCAAGGCTCACAACGTATTGTTCATCGCCGACGAGGTTCAGACCGGTATTGCCCGTACAGGTAAGATGCTGTGCTGCGACCACGAAGGCGTTCGTCCCGACATCCTGATCTTGGGTAAGGCTCTGTCAGGCGGCACCATGCCTGTTTCAGCTGTTTTGGCTGATGACGACATCATGCTGAACATCAAGCCCGGTGAGCACGGCTCAACCTTCGGTGGCAACCCCGTTGCCTGCCGTGTAGGTATCGCTGCTCTGGAAGTGGTAAAAGAAGAAAAACTGGCTGAACGCGCCGAATACCTCGGCAAGATTTTCCGCGAAGAAATGAGCAAGGTGAACAGCCCGATGATCCAGCAGGTTCGCGGTAAAGGTCTGTTGAACGCCATCATCATCAAACCCACCAACGGCAAGGAAGCTTGGGACGTTTGTGAGAAGATGAAAGAAATGGGTGTTTTGGCCAAACCGACTCACCAGCACATCATCCGTTTCGCTCCCCCATTGGTTATCAGCGAGGAAGAGCTGCGCGAAGCTATCGAAATCATCAAGAAAGCAATCTTGTCTTTCGAGTAATTTCGAACAAATTCAAAAAAAGAGACGCGTTTGCGTCTCTTTTTTTTTATTCAACGGTTATCTTTTCAAGGCGGTACTCTCCGTCATTCCTAAGGATGTAATAAACACCATCCTCCGCCGAATACATCAGTCTATTGAAATACTCATGGTTATGTTGATTAGCTATATACCTGGGATCTTTCAGAGTGGTAGTGGCGTTAAAAAGAATCGTGCTTGACAATTCTCCATTCTCTTCTATCTTTGACAATACCACTGAACACTGGTCAGGACGGTTATAGAACAAGCAGTGTACACTTCCGTTACCTTTGTAATTGCCCCGGTGATCATTATAAACCAAATAAGCATCTCCATCCCACTCGAAGGCATATACAGGATTAGATTCCCTCCATCGGCCCGAATCCTCACTGGTCACCGTCATTCTGGGATATATATGCATTTCCTGCACATTGCCATCCGGGGTAACTATCGCATAAAACATATTATGCGACAAAAAACCATAAATCGAGAATTGACCATATTCTCCTGTACTTCCCACAGCTACTCTTTTTCTCATTTCTCCGACAAACAAAAAATTGCCGTTGCGAAGTTTAATCATATCAAAAATATGAGGATAAAAATAGCCTTCTTCTTTGGCAAAGGATCCGTCATTATATTTTATTCCCTCATAGTCTTCCGACAACGTAATATCCTGGTCAACAAAATCCACCGCTCCATCAGGAGTAACCGTATAAGTTCTGATATTGCATTCAGGGTTTCCTTCTTTGCTCCTTATACCCACCAAAGACAAGCCTCCTTCGGAATTTAGAGACTGTTTGAAAGTGTAATATATATTTTCATCCAAATTTTCTATATAATCAAAAAATCCGTGCTCCGAACATACAAAAATACGAACAGCGGATGCCATTATTCTATCATATATAGAATTGGAATTAGCAACATATACCGCTCCATCCAAAGTCAAAGAAATATTATCCACTTGAAAACCTCTGTAACAGGATGTCACTTTTGAATCATGGAACAACAAATTTGCACTATTGTCAAATACAGCCACATCAACCCGCTTCTCCGACTGCTTATTATCTGGGAAAGGCATTGACACAATGGCGAACTTGGATTTGTCTTCGTTAAAAACAGCACAAGTCTGGTAAGTCTCATTCTTTTTCTCAACGGGGAAAGAATATATCGTAGTGAAAACAAGTTTTTTGGGAACTTTCGCATCCAAGGGGAATGAAACCTTTTGATATTCCATCATCTGAGTTTTTTTGTTCACCGCACACCTTACTATAGTAACTGAAGTCTTGTCATCATTCAGAAAAGCAATACGTCCTTCATAATCCTCATCCACTTCTTGTACAGTAATTTTACGAGTATGCTTATCATACTTGTAAATTTCAATGTCGTTATAGCCCATCCATAAATCCACTTCCATGGAATAAAAACGCATATAATCATCGTTGTCCTCCAAGACACAGGTGATAGCCCTGTCATTCATTTCCAATTCCGGGCCATTGGTGGTGGTACTTTGGGCTTTTGACAATAAGGGCATCAAAGCCAAAGCGACAATCAAAAAAGATAAAAGTTTTTTCATATTATTGTGTTTTAATAATTTACAACTAAAAAAAAAAGCGGGTGCATGCATCACACACCTGCTTCTTTGGAATTCATCAAGCCTATTATTTCTTCTTGAACAAAGAAATAACGAACAGCAGAACGATAGCGCCAATCACAGCGACGATGAGTTCCCACAACAAGCCTGCTTTCTGGATGTGCAACAGACTCATCAGCCAGCCACCGATGAAACCGCCGATGATACCAATAATGATGTTCCAAAGGAGACCAAAGCCGCCACCGCGCATAATCTGGCCAGCCAACCAACCAGCCACAGCACCTATTAACAAATAAAGAATAATGTTCATAGCGCTTGTTTTTTTTAAATTAAACATTGATTTAACGATGCAAAGTTACATAAATTTCTCAAACAGCATACAGGCATCTAAATATTTATCAAAAAAAATTACACACATCCTGAAAAATCACAGGAGCTTCCCCGAAGCTCTGTGAAAAGAGATTGATTCTTTTCAACATATACATTTTACATATTTGTTTTGTTCATAAATTTTCGTATATTTGTCACTTTGTAAAAATTTTGGAACACTTCGAAAAAAGAAACATAAACATCTGAACAAAAATGACTTACGATAAAACAAAACATATAATCCCTTTCTTTTTCTGCTCCCTTGTAGTCCTTTTTTCTTCCATTTTCAGCATGTCGGTTAAAGCCGAGGAAGAAGAGTTTAATCCAGGAGAATACATCATGGGGCATATTACCGACGACTATGGCTGGCACATCACCACCATCAACGACCACCACATTTCCATCCCCTTGCCGGTAATGTTGTTTGACAACGGCAGTTTTGTGGCATTCTCTTCCAGCAAGTTACACCACGGCCAACAGGCCTATAAGGGATATGCCTTAGGTTTCACAGAGGAGACTGAAGGCTCTATCGTCAAATTGGGTGGAAATTATGCCGAATATACCGGAGAGATAGACCATGAAGCGGCAAGCATTGACCATGTGTGCAAATACGACATTTCCATCACCAAAAACGTGTGTGCGCTGTTGATATCCATCGCCTTGCTGTGCTGGATATTCCTGTCGGTGGCCAAGAAATACAAAGAGGGACCGCTGAAAGCGCCCAAAGGCATGCAATCCTTGCTGGAACCGCTGATTCTGTTTATCCGCGACGATGTAGCCATACCTTCTATCGGAGAAGAAAAATACCAAAAATATTTTCCTTATCTGCTGACCTTGTTCTTTTTCATTTTGGTCAACAACCTGATGGGCTTGATTCCTATTTTCCCAGGAGGCGCTAACCTAACAGGCAACATCACCGTCACTGGCGTATTGGCCATTATCACCTTTTTCATCACCAACATTTCAGGCAACAAGCACTATTGGAAAGACATTTTCAACTCGCCCAGTGTGCCCTGGCCGCTGAAATTCCCGCTTCCGCTCATGCCCGTAATAGAGTTTATCGGCATTCTTACCAAGCCTTTTGTGCTGATGATACGACTTTTCGCCAACATCACGGCAGGCCATATCATTGTTTTGGGATTCATCGGACTGATTTTCATCTTCGGTGCCATGTCACCCGCTATCGGCTATGCCGTATCTCCGGTATCTATCTTCTTCTACATCTTCATGGGCCTGCTTGAACTGCTGGTGGCTTTCATCCAAGCCTTTGTGTTCACCCTGCTGTCTGCCATCTACATCGGCATGGCAGTAGAGGAACCACACCATGGGGAGCTGAAAACTGAAAACTAATAGATAGAAGTGAATAGTGATCAGGGGTCAGGGGTCAGAAAACTAGAATTAACAATTAACAATTAATAATCAGAGACGTAATACAACATTCACTCATCAACACGAAATCACCAACAGCGAAGCTCATCAACACGAAGTCACTAACACGAAGTAATCAACATAAAATAATCAACATAACAAACAACCACTTAAAATTAATCAATTATGACTGGATTAACATTATTACAAGCAGCAATGGATTTGGCAGCTATCGGCAAAGCCGGTGCTGGCATTGGTGCAGGTTTGGCAGCTATCGGAGCTGGTTTAGGCATCGGCAACATCGGTAAAGGTGCCGTTGAAGCTATTGCCAGACAACCCGAGGCTGGTGGTGACATCAGAACCAACATGATTCTGACTGCCGCTTTCGTGGAAGGTGTCGCCCTGTTCGCCATCGTTGTATGCTTATTGATTGTTTTGTAAAAAACATCAAAAAAAACGAAGGGAATCGCTGCGGTTGGCAGCCTTTCCCTTTTTCAAGTTGAAAGTTGAAAACTGAAAACTGAAAGTTTTTAATGTGCTAATTAACAATGTACTAATGTGCAAATTAGTTCATTAGCAAATGAATAAGCTCATCAACAAATAAACAAATAAACAAATAAACAAATAAACGAATCAACAAATAAACATACCCTACAATGACATTAGCAGCATCACTCATCAATCCTTCTTTCGGCTTACTTTTCTGGATGCTTATTGGTTTTGGCATTTTGGTATTCATCTTGGCCAAATTCGCATGGCCTGTCATCACCAAAAGCATCGCCAAACGTGAGGAATACATTGAGACACAGTTAGCTGAGGCTGAGAAAATCAAAAACGAGCTGGCCAACATGGAAAAGAAACATGACGAAATGATGGCCCAGACCAAGGCTGAGCGCGACAAAATCTTGTCCGACGCCCGCAAAATCAGCGAGAAAATGTACGAAGAAGCCAAGCTGAAAGCCAACAATGAAGCATCCGCATTAATCGAAGATGCCAAAAAAGCTATCAATTTCGAGAAAATGAAGGCCATGACCGACATCAAGAACGAAATCGCCAACCTGTCTATCGACATCGCCGAAAAACTGATACGCAAAGAGTTAGCAGACAAGGACAAGCAAGAACAATTGATTGAGGACTGGATGAAAGAAATTAATCTGAACTAACATGACGATTGCAGAGATTGAGAAAGTTCTGTTCCAAACACAGGAATTAAAACTGACTGGAGAAGAACGTAACAGAATAGAAAAAAGCTACAATTTCCTGAATGACTTTGCCAAAGACAAAGTCATTTATGGTATCAATACAGGCTTCGGTCCCATGGCACAATACCGTATCAGCGACGAGGAACTGAACGCTTTACAATACAATATCATACGCAGTCACTCAACGGGTGCGGGCAAGCCTTTCGAGCCTATCTACGTGCGTGCTGCCATGATGTCACGCTTTGCCACATTCGTAAATGGTAAATCAGGCATCCATCCTGACGTGATGCAGATGTTGACAACTTTTATCAACAAGGGTATCTATCCGGTGATTCCACAACACGGCAGCGTCGGCGCAAGCGGAGATTTGGTACAGTTGGCACACATTTCCCTGACTCTTATTGGAGAAGGGGAAGTTTTTTACAAAGGACAACGCCGTCCCACAGCAGAAGTTCTCAAAGAACTGGGTATCAATCCTTTGAAATTACACTTGCGCGATGGTCTCGCCTTGGTCAACGGCACTGCCATGATGACAGGAGTGGGCATCGTCAACCTGCATTATGCCAAGCGGCTGCTTAGCATCGCCACCCTGGTGTCGGTGATGATCAATGAAATTGCCGCCTCCTACGACGACTTCATGGCTCCCGAACTGAACGTTTTGAAAAACCACAAAGGGCAAACTCTCATCGCCGAAAAGATGAGGGAATATGCCGCCGACAGCCATTGTATGCTTAAACGCGAAGTGGAAATGTACCATACCCATAAGGAAAAAGTTTTTGAGCACAAGGTACAACCCTATTACTCGCTGCGCTGTGTTCCACAGATTTTAGGTCCGATATTCGACACCTTGGAATACACCGAAAAATTGCTGGAAGAAGAGTTCAATGCGGTAGATGATAATCCCATCGTGGACATCGATACCCAAATGGTATATCACGGCGGCAATTTCCATGGTGACTATGTGTCTTTCGAGATGGACAAGCTGAAAATCGCCATGGTCAAGCTGACAGTCCTCATGGAACGTCAACTGAACTACATCTGCCACGACCGTATCAACGGCATACTGCCCCCCTTCTGCAACCTCGGACAGTTAGGACTTAACTATGGCATACAGGCGTTGCAGTTCACAGCCACCTCCACGACAGCCGAATCGCAAACCTTGGCCAACTCCATGTATGTGCACAGCATCCCCAACAACAACGACAATCAGGATGTGGTGAGCATGGGTACCAACTCCGCCATTTTGGCCAAGCGTGTCATCGAAAACGCCTACCAGGTGATGGCCATCTATCTGATTGGTCTGGCACAAGCTGTCGATTGCCTGAAAATCAGCGACAAAATGGCTTCCAAAACAAGAGCATTATACCAAGCCATCAGGGATATTGTCCCCGCGTTTATCGACGACACACCGAAATACCAGGACATCGCCAAGGTCATCAATTATCTGAAAGAAACACAAATAGAATTGTTATAATGAAATACGCCTTAGTAACCGGAGGTTCAAGAGGGATAGGACGCGCCATCTGCATCAAACTGTCACAAATGGGCTGCCATGTGATTATCAATTTCAACAGCAACCGTGAGGCTGCCATAGAGACACAACAAACAGTGGAAGCATTAGGAGGTAGCGCGGAACTGTTGCCTTTCGATGTGGCTGATGTGGAGCAGGTAAACACTGCCTTAGACCGATGGAAAGACAAACACCCTGACGAGACCATCTCCATTTTGGTCAACAATGCCGGCATCCGCCGTGACGGACTGGCCGTTTTTATGAGTGACGAGGAATGGCACGATGTGTTGAACACCAACCTCAACGGTTCTTTCTACATCACCCGCCGATTAGTAAAAGAGATGATGACCCAACGCTATGGCCGTATCATCAACATCGCCTCTTTGTCGGGTTTGAAAGGACAAGCCGGACAGCTCAACTATTCCGCTGCCAAGGCGGCCATGATAGGGGCCACCAAAGCTCTGGCACAAGAAGTAGGGTCTCGGAAAATAACTGTCAACGCTGTCGCCCCTGGCTTTATCGCCACCGACATGACCAAAGAGCTGGATGAAGCCAGCCTGAAAAAGATGATTCCCGCCGGCCGGTTCGGAGAACCGGAGGAAGTGGCCGCCGTAGTAGGATTTTTAGCATCCAATGAAGCTGCATATATTAACGGGGAAGTTATTTCGGTGAATGGAGGACTTTACACATAGTTGAAAACTGAAAACTGAAAGTTTAAAGGGACCTGTGGTCAGGGGTCTGTAATACCTTGAGCAGTCCCGAAGGGACAAGATTTTAGCAACCCCATACAAGCGAAGCCCAGTATGGGGATGGAACAAAAAACAAAGAAAAATGAAGCGCGTAGTCATCACAGGTATGGGAATATACTCCTGCTTGGGCAAGAATCTGGAGGAGGTACGTTTGTCGTTATACGAAGGGAAATCCGGCATTGGCATTGACCCCATGCGTACTGAATACGGTTACCGCTCGCCCCTGACTGGCATTGTGGAACGTCCGCAACTGAAAGGTCTGTTGGACCGCCGTTCCCGTGTATGTCTGGCCGAGGAAGGCGAATTTGCCTACATGGCTACCGCAGAAGCCTTACGCAATGCAGGCATCGACATGGACTATTTAGCAGCCAACGAAGTGGGCATTTTCTACGGCAATGACTCATCCGCCAAGGCTGTCATCGACTCGCACGAGACCACACTTCGCACCAAAGACACCACCTTGGTGGGTTCAGGGGCCATTTTCCAGTCGATGAACTCCACAGTCACAATGAACTTGTCCACCATATTCAAACTCAGAGGTGTCAACATGACCATCAGCGCGGCCTGTGCCAGCGGTTCTCATGCCATTGGTCTGGGCTTAATGTTCATCCGCCAGGGTTTGCAAGACATGGTGATTTGCGGTGGATGCCAAGAAACCAACTACCTTTCAATGGGCAGTTTCGACGGCATCAGTGCCTTTTCCACCCGCATCAATGAGCCTACCAAGGCGTCCCGCCCCTTCGACTGCGACCGCGACGGCCTGGTACCCAGCGGCGGGGCAGCGACAGTCATTCTGGAAGAGTATGAACACGCCGTCAAACGTGGCGCAACCATCATTGCGGAAGTAATGGGTTATGGTTTTTCCTCCAATGGAGCCAACATCTCACAACCCAGCGACCAAGGTTCCGCCATCGCCATGATGAGGGCTATGCAAGACGCACAAGTCAAGGCTGAAGACATCGACTACATCAACGCACACGCCACCTCAACAGTACAAGGTGACGCCTTCGAGGCCATGGCTCTCGACCAGCTATTCACCCCTTACCACACCCCTATCAGCTCCACCAAGGGGATGACCGGACACGAATGCTGGATGGCTGGCGCCAGCGAGATCATCTATTCCAACCTGATGATGCTCAACAGTTTCATCGCTCCCAACCTCAACTTCGAAAACCCTGACGAATACTCCAAAAATCTGAATATCATCAATAAAACCATCGAAAAAAACATTGACATATACTTATCCAACTCCTTCGGCTTCGGTGGTACCAACAGCGCCTTAGTAATCAAGAAAATCAAATAAAAATGACAAGAGAAGACATTATTAAAACCATCAACACCTTCCTGACAGAAGAACTTGAAATCGATGAGGAATTATTGCAAGAAGATGCTTTGCTGAAGGAAAAACTCGGCATCGATAGTCTTGATTTTGTGGATATCGTCGTCATCGTGGAACGTAACTTCGGCTTCAAAATCAAGCCCGAGGAAATGAAACCCATCAAGACTTTGGGACAGTTCTACGATTATATAGAAAACAAGGTCAATCAATAACATACAATGGAGCCGCCATAGTATGACGGCTCCACATAGCCACACCAAAATAGCAATGGCCGAGGAACGTCAATGGAAAGGCACCACTGGTGGTGGAAATTTTGGTCAGAAGGCATTATTTGTCATGCTGAAACGAATACCCGTCATCCTGTTTTACCCTATACTTTATTTAGTGGTACCCTTTTATTTTTTCTTGGGACGCAAAGCTACAGAATCTGTAAAATTCTATCACAGGGAGATTTGGAAACAAGGAAAAATAAAAACCTTTTGGTACAGCTTTCTCAGCGAGCTCACTTTTGGCAAAGTAGTGCTGGACAAATTCGCAGTGCTTGCTGGCAATACCAGACAGTTTGACATCCATTTCAACGATGAAGATCTGCAAAATTTTAACACCCTATTAGACCAAGACAAGGGTATCATTTTGGCAGGGTCGCATATCGGTAATTTCGAGCTGTTAGGACAGACCCTATCGCAGGACAAAAAGCCCATCAGTTGTATCATATACGGTGGAGAAAGTTCAAATTATCAAGCTCATAGGGATCAATCTTTTGGCAAACAGAATGTCAAACTCATCCCCATCAGCAATGACATGTCACATCTGTTCACCATCAAAGACGCATTGGACAAGGGCGAGATTGTGGCCATCCTGTGCGACCGTCATTTCGGTGGACGGAAAATCAAAAAATGCGAATTTTTAGGCAAGGAAGCCTATTTTCCCACAGGCATTTTCATTTTGGCCGCCCAAATGGGCATTCCCGTTGTATCCACTTTCATCATGAAAGAAAGAAACACACACTACACCGGTTATTTGAAGCGACTATGCATCAATGAAGAAGAGGAATCTATCAGCAAAAAAACGGATGAGCTGTTGAAAGCATACATTTCCTCTATTGAAAATATCTTACACCGATATCCTCTCCAATGGTTTAACTATTTCCCTTTCTGGGAAAAGGATAAATAACTAAGATTCAAATAAATATCAAAAATATGGAATTAAATTCACCGCAAAAAGAAATCTACGGAAAGGAACAATATACCGCTCTTCGCGCACAGCGTCTGGCACAGGAGATCGCCTTCGGACCCATTGTTTTTCAGGTATCACGTTTGATGGTCAAATTCGGCATTTTCCAATTGCTGGATGATCACAAAGAAGGACTCACCCTTGAAGAGATAGCTGAAAAAACAGGGATTTCTCTTTATGGTGTGAAAGTGCTGGTGGAATCATCTCTCACCATCGGCACCGTGTTGCTAAAAGAAGGAAAATTCCATTTAGGCAAAGCCGGTTGGTTCTTGCTGAACGACCAGATGGCACGTGTGAACATGGACTTCAACCATGATGTCAACTATCTGGGTATGTTTTATTTAGAAGACACTATTGTAAAGGGGAAACCCGAAGGCTTGAAAACTCTTGGCGACTGGCCCACCATATATGAGGGGCTGTCAAGTCTTCCCGAACAAGCCCAAAAAAGTTGGTTTGCCTTTGACCATTTCTACTCCGACAATTCCTTTGAGCAGGCTTTGCAAATTGTATTCGCAGGACAGCCCAAAAACATCCTTGATGTGGGCGGCAATACCGGTCGCTGGGCCACCCAGTGTGTCCGTTACAATAAGGAAGTGAAAGTGACCATCATGGACCTGCCTCAACAATTGGAAATGATGCGCAAGCAAACCCAGGGCTTGGAAGGTGCCGAACGTATTGACGGTTACGCTGGCAACCTCTTGGACACCAACACCCAACTACCCAAAGGTTATGACGTAATTTGGATGAGCCAGTTTTTGGACTGTTTCTCTGAAGAGGAAGTCATCAGCATCCTTAAACGCGCTTCTCAGTCAATGGAAAAGAACAGCCGATTGTTCATCATGGAGACTTTCTGGGACAGACAAGCCTTCGAGACCGCCTCGTACTGTCTGGCACAGATCAGTTTATACTTCTCCGCCATGGCCAATGGCAACAGCAAAATGTACTATTCCGGTGACATGAAGCACTGTATCGAAAAAGCAGGATTGAAAGTCCATAAAATTCATGACAACATCGGCCTCTGTCACAGCATTGTGGAATGCGGAGCAGTGTAATGCACAATGCACAATGCACAATGCACAATGTACAATGTACAATGTACAATGCACAATGTACAATGCACAATGCACAATGTACAATGCACAATGCACAATGTACAATGTACAATTAATAATTAACAATTAATAATTATTGGATTGTAGTTCTTTTTATTAAGATTTGCAGAAAGCAAAGTCGGTGAATTTTATCATTTAAAATAAGTATATACATAATCTTTGTATGTCAGGAAAAATGCGTATCTTTGCAATTTAATAAATTGCAAAAGATGAAACCTGTCAATGCGAGACAATACATTCCACAGCAGCCGCCCATCGTCATGGTGGACAGCTTCTTGGAGTGCAATGACGCAGAGATTACAACCAGTTTTATCATCCCCGAACAACATATTTTTGTACAAAACGGCCAGTTGAGCGCAGCCGGACTAATGGAGAACATAGCACAGACCTGCGCCACACGTATCGGTTGGTTGAACTACAACGAGCCCGTAAAAATAGGAGTTATCGGAAGTATCAACAAACTGGAAATCAATTTTTTACCTTTTGCAGGACAGACATTATTGACCAGAGTTGAAGTATTGTCGGAGATTTTCGGAGCCACCATTGTGAAAGCCGAGATACAGTGTAAAGGGGAAACAGTGGCCCAAGGAGAGATGAAAGTGTTTGTGACAAAGCAAAATGTACTGAGAGAAAGTGAAGAATAAATACAGCATATACCAAAAAGGCCACAGCATTATCAGTCCGTTGGCCTGTGGAAGTTCAGCCAATTTCGAGGCCATTGCAGCGGGCAAAAGCCAATTGCGGAGCTATGGGCGACGCTGGGGCATTCCAGAACCGTTTTTTGCTTCTGTTTTCGAAGATGATAATAGTTTTGGTGATATTGTACCGCCAACTGTAGAGACGAGCCATGGCACATTTCCACAATACACCCGTTTTGAAAAACTGGCCATCAAAGCGGCGGAAGAAGCCATCCGCAATGCTGAGATTGATGCCTCTGGCAACCGTGTATTATTTATTCTGTCCACCACTAAGGGCAATGTTGAATTATTGGAACATCTTGGTTCACGCCACGACGACCGACCCTATCTTTGGTACTCTGCCCAACTGATTGCCCAACATTTCGGCAATCAGAACACCCCTATTGTTGTCAGCAACGCCTGCATTTCGGGTTGTGCAGCCCAAATTGCGGCATACAACATGCTACAGTACTGCGACCAGTATGATTACGTGGTCGTGGTGGGGGCTGAAGTGCTGTCGAAATTCATCATCTCCGGTTTCCAGTCGTTCAAAGCCTTATCGCCCGAACGCTGCAAACCCTTCGACGCCAACCGCTGCGGACTGAACCTTGGGGAGGCTGGCGCTGCCATTGTCTATGCCCGCACCGACAAGCCTGATGAACTCGCCAACGGCACCATCATCATGGAAGCGGGTGCCATCAACAACGACGCCAACCATATCTCCGGTCCCTCACGCACTGGCGAAGGGCTGCTAAGAAGTATTCGCAAAGTAACAGAGAACTTTGACACACAACGCATAGCCTTTATCAACGCCCACGGCACCGCCACCCTGTACAACGACGACATGGAGTCAGTGGCTATCAACCGCGCCGGTCTGCAAGACATTACCGTCAACAGTCTGAAAGGCTATTACGGCCACACCTTAGGTGCTGCCGGCATCATGGAAGTCATTCTTTCCTCCATCGCCTTGCAAAGACACATGGCCATCAAGAGTTTGGGAAGCGAACAAGCTGGCACCGCACAAGCGCTTAACGTAAGCATGGAGAACCACGAAGTTCAAGGCGACGCATTCCTGAAGCTCATCTCAGGCTTCGGTGGCAGCAATGCGGCAGTGCTGTTTTCCCTAAGACAGGGACCAGGAGTCAGGAGTCAGGGGACAGTGATCAGAATTCACAATTCACAATTCACAATTCACAATTCAATTGTTTTGCCCGAAATAACCATAGGAGCACAAAGCATTGACGACCAGCTGGCGCAGTTATACCGCGACATCGGCATGAGCTATCCCAAGTTCTTCAAGATGGACAGACTTTGCAAAGCCGGTATCCTGGGAGCAGAGATGCTGCTGAAAGACTATGATTTCGACCACGAGAATGTCAAGGCCGACTGGGGTATTGTCTTGATGAATAGTGCTTCGTCGCTTGACAATGACCGTCGTTATCAGGAGACCATTGCCACAGACAACTACTACCCCAGCCCAGCGGTTTTCGTATATACTTTGGCCAACATTGTGACAGGCGAGATTGCCATCCGCCACAAAATCGGAGGTGAAAGTTCATTTTATGTGATGCCCGAATACAAGCAGGAACTGATGGAAGAAATCATTGGCCAGGCATTCACCGCCAATCCGGAGCTGACGCATATCGTCTGCGGATGGGTGGATGTTGACGGAGAGGAGTGTGAGGTGAGCATGGGACTGTATAAACGTGGAGAAATGGAAACGTGGAAACGTGAAGTCGTGAAGATGTGAAGACGTGAAGACGTGAAGACGTGAAGATGAATTTTCGTCTTAACGAGCGAACAAAGTGAGCGACTGGCCGAGCGAACGTAGTAAGCGACTGAACGCATAAACGATTAAACAATAAACAACTAAAAAATACAACATGGAAGAATTAATCTACAAATTGAAAGAAGAAATTATCGATGTATTGAACTTGGAAGGCATGAAGCCTGAAGACATCGACGAGAATGCTCCTTTATTTGGCGAAGGCCTCGGCTTGGACTCCATTGACGCATTGGAACTGATTGTGCTGATGGAGAAAAACTACGGCATCAAGCTGAAAAATGCCAATGAAGGCAAGGAGATTTTCAAGTCAGTACGCGTAATGGCCGAGTATATTAACGAACACAAAACGAAATAATCGATGCCTAAACTTGTAGTCACCGGTCTTGGAATTATCACAGCCATGGGTGCTGGCAAAGAAGCCACCGTTCGGCAGTTGCTGAGCGGCAAGAGTGCCATTGGCAGTATGCGGATTTTACAGACCAAGCATCGTGAATTGCCTGCCGGTGAAGTAAATTATACCGACGAAGAGTTGAAACGGCTCATTGGGATGCCCCAAGAGCAGCTATGCAACCGCACCACCCTATTAGCTCGGTTTGCATTGAAAGAGGCTTTGACAGAAGCCCGACTGACTGAAAATTTTCCAGACAAGGTGGCCTTTATTTCCGGCAACACCGTAGGAGGCATGGAGAAAAGTGAACGTTATTACCACGACTTCAAGGAAAACAACAGTCGGAACGAGTACATTGGCATGCACGACTGTGGAGCCTGTACAGAAATGATTGCCGAGGAGTACAGAGGAAAATTCCAATTAATGAGCACTATATCCACGGCTTGCTCTTCAGCGGAGAATGCCATTATTTTAGGGGCTAATCTCATCAAGGACGACCGCACGGAAATCGCAGTGGTCGGAGGCACGGAATGCCTGTCGAAATTTCACCTCAACGGTTTCAACACACTGATGATTCTGGACCAGAACGTATGCAGGCCCTTCGATGCCCAGCGTAATGGTCTGAATTTAGGAGAAGGCGCCGCCTATCTTGTCATCGAGACAGAAGAGTCTGCCATTCGTCGTAATGTTCCCATACTATGCGAGTTAAGTGGTTACGGCAACAGCTGTGACGCCTTCCACCAGACAGCCACTTCCCCACAAGGGGACGGTCCTTTTCTGGCCATGCAAAAAGCGCTGAAAGACAGCCATTTGGAAGCATTCGACATTGACTATATCAACGCCCACGGCACAGGCACTCCCAACAATGACGAATGTGAGGGCATTGCCATGATGCGCATTTTTGGGGACAAGATGCCCCACATTTCTTCTACCAAGGCATATACAGGCCATACCACCAGCGCAGCCGGCAGCGTAGAAAGTGTCATCAGCATCCTCTCCATCCTGCATCATTTCATTCCTGCCAACCTGAATTACCAGCAGGCCATTGAAGGTCACAATTTCAAGCCTGTAGCCGAGGTGCTGACCAATGTGACCATACACCATGTGCTTACCAATTCCTTTGGATTTGGGGGTAATGACTCATCGTGTATTTTTTCCGCATATCAGAATACAGGGCACAGGAATCAGGGGTCAGTGGTCAGTGAGCAGATATCAGAAAATAAAATTCAAAATTCAGAATTCAAAATTCAAGAAGCAGAGGGGACTAATGCGTCTTCACGCCTCAACGTCTCAACGTCTCAACGTCCGATATATATCCTGGCGGCTTCGCAGATCTCGAATCAGGCGCCACTGTGTGAGCAATGGTTCGAGCAGCCGGAACTCCCCACTGTTGCCAATAGTGATTCGCAGGAAGCGGATTACAGCAAGTATATCAGCCCTATGGTCGCACGCCGTATGGGCAAGCTCTTCAAACGAGCCATCGCCACAGCTGTTGATGTGATGGATAAAGGAAAGATGGAACAGGTGGACGCCATCATAACAGGTACTGGTTTGGGATGCATCGAACATACCGAGAAGTTCCTGAACGCCATGCTCGACAATGATGAGGAATGCCTGCCACCCACACATTTCATGCAATCGACACACAACACCATCGGCTCGCAGATTGCCCTGCACCTGAAATGCCACGGTTACAACTGCACATACTCCCACCGGGGCACCTCTTTCGACAGCAGCCTCCTTGACGCCCTAAGCCAAATGCACCTCGGAGAAATACACAGCGCTATGGTATGCGGGCATGAGGAAATGACCCCCGACTATTTCAAAATGCTAGGTAAAATCGGTTACTGGAAAGACGGGCAGTTTGACGAGAAGACCTTACACCGTCATGACAGCGTAGGTTCTTTCTCTGGCAGTTGCTCGGTCAACCTGCTACTCAGTGACACCGCCAACGACGAAACAATGTGTGCTATCCAATCAATGGACTTGCTATACAAGCCGAGCCAACAACAATTGCAAGAAACTCTGCGACAAAATTTAGCCCAGTTGAACATCAGTATCGAGGATATATCAGCCGTAGTGATGGGCCTGAATGGTGACAAAGAGAACGACGAAGTGTATCTGGACTTCGCCCGACAGCATTGTCCCCACACACCCATAGTCTGGTACAAACACATTTTCGGCGAGTCGTATTGCGCTTCCGCATTTGGTGTGTATGCCGCTGCTGTCATGCTGCAACGCCATTGTATTCCTGCCCATCTAATCTATACCCCTGCCAAGACTGACATCTCTCCCAAGTATATCCTGGTTTACAATCATTTTCAGAACAAAGACCATTCACTTATACTTTTGTCATCATGTTCGTGTTAATCCTTTTAATCATCTTGCAGTCCATATTGCTAGTGGCCGCACAGTCGCTTTTGAAGATTTCCGTACAGTTATTCGGTGATTTCTCCTGGTCGTGGCAATACTTCAAAACCGTCTTCACGACCTGGCAATTCGCCGCCTCGGGTGCCTGTGCGTTGACAGCCATGCTGGTATGGATGTACGTGCTGAAACACTATCAGTTCAGTATCGCCTATCCGCTGCTGTCTATCAGCTACATCATCGGGCTGCTGGCGGCCTACTTCATCTTCCATGAAGCCGTGCCCCTCACCCGATGGATTGGGGTTTGCATTGTGATGGTGGGAGTGTACCTTATTGTTAAAAGTTGAAAATTGAAAACTGAAAACTGAAAGTTAGAAATTAGGTATTAGGGGTTGAAAGTTGGTTAATAGTTGAAGATTAAAAGGTTAGAATTAATAATTGATAATCTACGGAGACTGGATTTTGAATTTTGAATTTTGAATTCAAAAAAATTTAGATAGCACTTAAAATGAAAAAATACGGCATAATTCTACTATTGTTCTGGCTGATTACAGGGGTTGGTTTTGCTCAGAACAGCAAAGAGGTGACGGTTACTGGAGGTCAACTGACACAGTTGACACAAGCCATCAGCAAGGCGCATCAACAGGTGCAAACCCTCAGCGCCAATTTTACCCAAGAGAAAAGTTCCACACTTTTCACGGAGAAAGTGATACAGAAGGGTGTTTTCTGCTATCAGTCCCCCAAGCAACTGCGATGGGAATACAAATCGCCCAAAGCCCTCACCCTACTTTTCGACGACACCAAGGTGACCATACTGACTGACAAAGGAGCCGTCAACAATCCCAACAAAATGCTCAACGAATTAGGAAAGATGATTATCAACACCATCAACGGCACCAATATGAGTGACAACAGCAACTTTGACATCAGCTATGCGAAGAACACTCAAGATGGAAACTATATTGCCATTCTGAAACCTATCAACAAGAAAATCAAGGCCAACTACAATTCCATCAAGGTTGTACTGAACGGTAAAGATTACCTGGCGGAGAAGGTTATCCTGAATGAGAGCAACGGAGATGTGACCACCATCACCTTCAGCAATAAAAAAATAAATCAAACCTTACCCGCCAACAGTTTTAAGAAATAGACATGCTTCTCAACAGTTTTTTTTATATCGAAAAAGAAGAAACAGCTGGCAACCTGGGAGATACATTCCATGTGGCATCCCAGAATACAGATAGCAAGAATTCTGTAGGGACAGATGATGGCATGTCCGCACAATATCATATTCGCCTGAATCCCGAACACCCAATTTTCAAGGGACACTTTCCCGGATGCCCTATCACTCCCGGCGTGTGCGTGGTGCAGATAGCGGTGGATTTGTTCTCATACCTGTTCAAGCAGGAGTATCACCTACATAAAGCTAAAAACATTAAGTTTCTAAACATCATCAAACCTGACGAGACTGACAAGCTCTGCTACCAGCTTTCATGGGAAAAACAAGAAAACAATGAATACCGGCTGAAAGCGATGGTGCAGGGAGATGAAATAACGTATGCGAAGATGGACATCACAGTTGAAACTGAAAACTGAAAACTGAAAACTGAAAATAAATAATTGATAGTTACAAATTCAAATTACACTACCCCGCCCTTCGGGCACCCCTTCTAAAAGAAGGGGAATTTAAACTACCCTAACTAACCCCTAATCACTAAACAATAAAATCTAACGATGAACTCCGAGGCTACCAAGTCACAATTCAAGCAAAATGCCGTGTGCGTTGTTATACCGACGTATAACAATGGCAGGACTGTGGCTGATGTAGTTCGGGCTGCGATGGAATATTGTGAGGACATCATGGTGGTGAATGACGGTTCCACGGATGATACAGCAAAGGTGTTGGAGACACTGACAATAAAAAAAACAGAGGCAGAGACGCAAACAATAGAGACGCACGGCCGTTCGTCTCTACAAAATGGCATTACGGTTATCACGCACCCCGTCAACATGGGCAAGGGGAAGGCGTTGACAACGGGTTTCCATGCTGCCATGGAGAAAGGTTTCCGCTATGCCATCACGATGGATGCCGATGGTCAGCATTATGCCTCCGACCTGCCTGCTTTTGCGGAAGTGCTCACCGCACATCCTGACACACTTATTGTGGGCAGTCGCCAGTTCGACCAACCCAATATGCCGCAGCAAAACAGCTTAGCCAACCGCTTCTCCAACTTCTGGTTCACCGTTCATACAGGGAAGAAAATACCTGACACACAGACAGGTTATAGACTTTATCCTTTGGATAAGATGGGACAAATGAGACTTTTGTCAAGCCGCTACGAAGCCGAACTTGCCTTGTTGGTCCGTTCCGCCTGGCGTGGCATCAGCATCCACCCCATCCCTATCAACGTGTATTACCCTCCCAAAGAGGAAAGGGTGTCGCACTTCCGCCCCGGACCGGACTTTTTGCGCATCAGCCTCCTCAACACTTTCTTCACCTTCGCCGCAATACTCTACGGCTATCCGTCCATGTTGTACCACCACATTAAGAGAAAACTGAAAACTGAAAGTTGAAAACGGAAAACTAAAAGTTTTTCCACTACCCCGGCCTTCGGCCACCCCTTCTAAGAGAAGGGGAATTCAAAATCCAAAATTCATATCCACTAAAACCTGCAACCTAACACCTAACACCTGACACCTGATACCTGACACCTGTAACCTAAATGAAAACCCTCTTCCTCAACATATACCGATATCTCAGACAGCATCCCGTGGTGTTGTGGGGGACGTTTGCACTGCTTACCCTGCTGTGTGTGCTTAGTGCCTTGAGGATCAACTTTGTGGAGGATATCAGCAGTTTTCTGCCCAATAATAAAGAGAATGAACGCATCAACTATGCCTACGAACATATTGGTGCCGCCAACAAAATCATAGTTTCTATCAGCCAGACTGGCAAAAATGATGATGAGGAAACGAATGACGAAGAGACTGACAGCGAAAATATTGATTATGAATTGATTTGCGGTGCTGCAGACCGTTTTGCGGAAGTGTTTCAGGAAAATGCTGTAGAAACATGCGACGATGCGTCTCAAAGCTCGGACCAAAATAAATCCGCAGAGACGTGCCACACTGCTTCTCTGCAATACCAGGTAGATCAGGAAAAAATTGATGAAATCACGGCCTTTGTTGTCGAAAACATGCCTTATTTTCTCACCGAGGAAGACTATGAGCGCATGGACACAATGCTGAACGCTGAGCATATCAGTGAACAGCTAGCCAATGACAAACTGTTGCTATCGTCTCCCGTGGCGACCTTACGAAACATCATCCAGAAAGACCCCTTGTTTTTCTCGGCCAACATCTTACAGTCGCTCAACAACTTCCGTCCCGACAACGGCTATCACGTGGAAGACGGTTACATTTTCAACAAAAAAGGAAACGAAGCGATTATCGTCATCACCTCCCCCTACCCTGTCAGTGAAACGAAAGACAATGCCAAGCTCATCCAGAAAATCAAGAGCACTGCCCACGAGGTAGAGGAAGAGTTCAAGCACCAGGTACATGTCCGAAGTTTCGGTGCTGCTGAAGTATCGATTACCAATGCCAAGCAAATCAAGAAAGACAGCTTCTTGGCTATCAGCTTATCGTTATTGCTGATTGTAGCCATACTGATATACTATTACCGCAATGCCCGCAGCATCTTGCTGATATTGTTGTCCACTTTTGCTGGCGGACTGTTTGCACTCGGCCTCATCGCCCTCATCAAAAATCCCGTATCGCTCATCGCCATTGGCGTGGCTTCTATCATCATCGGCATCGCCATCAACTACCCGATACACTTTCTTTCCCACTTCAAGAGGACAGATGATAAAGAACAGATTATCAAAGACATAGTCACACCCTTACTCACCGGAAACATCACCACGGTAGGTGCTTTTATCAGTTTAATGTTCATCAGTTCCACAGCCATGAAAGATCTGGGTCTGTTCGCAGCCCTCTTGCTGATTGGAACGATACTTTTCGTATTAATATTTCTGCCGCATCTGTTAGGGAAACACTATCCCGGCAAAGACCGTCAATTGGCATTCCGGCCGGTGGCCGAATTCAGACCCGAACGCCATATTCTGATTATGGTAGCCGTTGTGGCGTTGACTATACTCTTCTGGCATTTCAGCAGTCGCACCTCTTTCGACACCAACATGCACCATATCAACTACATGACGAATGAACAGAAAGAGGCGTTCCAACAACTATTAGCGGAAAGCGATACTAACACTTGTACGGTATATTGCATTGCTGAGGGTAACACACTGGACGAGGCCCTGGAATACAACGAGAAAATTTTCGCAAAGACGCACGGCAATATGTCTTTACAACAGATTAACGGTGTCGGTAATTTCCTGCCATCCACTGCGACTCAACAAAAACGCATCGAACGTTGGAATCAATTCTGGAAAGATAAAAAAGAAAACTTCTTCCTGAATTTAGACAAAGCCGCTGCGGAAAACGGCTTTTCACCTGCCGCCTTCCAACCCTGCAAAGACATCCTTGAGCAAGACTACGAAGTTCAAGATAATCAATATTTTAACATCCTCAAAGAAGAATTGGCAGCCAATTATATTTCCGAAGAAGAGGGAAATTGTTTAGTGTATAATTTGCTTAAGGTGGATAAAGATGATGCCGATAAAATTGAACTATTATTCAATGGTTTAGATGAGCACATTTTTTCCTTTACCGACAGTTCCATTGCTTCACGCTTAGTGGATGCTCTTTCCCAAGACTTTGATTACGTGCTCTTTATCTGCGGATTTATTGTTTTCACCTTCCTGCTGATATCTTTCGGAAGAATAGAGATAAGCCTGATGGCATTCACCCCATTGATTATCGCCTGGATATGGATATTAGGCATTATGGGCATTACAGGCATCCGCTTCAATATTGTCAACATTATCTTGGCCACCTTTATTTTTGGCATGGGCGACGATTACTCCATTTTCGTCACCGAAGGCTTATGCTACGAATACCGATTTGGCCGTCCGATGTTGTCGCAGTTCAAGAACTCCATCATCCTGTCGTCCACCATCATGTTTATCGGCATCGGCATGCTGATTTTCGCCAAACACCCGGCCATGAAATCCTTAGCCGAGGTCACGGTAGTGGGCATGTTCTCGGTGGTCTTGATGGCCTATATCATACCGCCTTTCATTTTCAAATGGCTCACCGAAAAGAAAGGCAAACTTCGCAAACAACCTGTTACCCTCATCGACTTCCTACGCACTTTCGGGGTCTTGATTGTATATGTCACAGGTTCCCTTTTCTTAAGCATTTCCGCTTTCTTCATGTTGACCATAGGAGGCAAGACAAAAAAACACAAAGAACATTACCACCAGCTCTTACAGAACACCATGCGCTATGTTGCCTGGTGGATGCCTCAGGTCAGTTATCGAGTGGACAATCCCAATGGCGAGGACTTTTCAAAACCGGCGATCATTGTATGTAACCACCAGTCGCATTTCGACTTAATATACACGCTGATGCTTTCCCCGAAAATCATCGCCATCACCAACGAATGGGCATGGAACTTTCCGCTATACAAAGGCATTTTAAGAGGAGCCGATTTCCTTCCCGTCACCAACGGCATTGAACAGAACATCTCCAGACTGAAAGAACTGACAGACCAGGGCTATTCGATACTGATATTCCCTGAAGGCACCCGCTCTATCGACTGCTCCATTTTGCGTTTCCACCAAGGGGCTTTTCATCTGGCCAACGAATTAGGCCTTGACATTCTGCCGATGGTGGTTCATGGCATCGGCCAATACTTTCCCAAAGGAGAATTTATGGCACGCAGCGGCAAAGTGAGCATTAGCATTGAAGAACGCATTACTCCCGACAATGAATGCTATCGCAAAGGCAAGGAAAGTCTGGAGACCGCCCGACTCATGCGCAAATATTACAAGCAAAGATATGCTGAAATTTGCGAGAAAGAAGAGGATATCAACTACTTCAAAGATATAGTTTTGCACAACTACATATACAAGAGCAGAGAAGTAGAAAAAGAATGCCGCCGACAGTTAAAAAACAGCGACAAACTGCAGCAATTCATGCAAACCATGCCCGAAAGCGGAAAGTTACTCATCAAGCATTGTGGCCAAGGCGAATGGGCATTAATGCTGGCTTTGATCAAGAAAAAATGGCAGATTGACGCCTACGACGAAGACATAGACAAGCTTGACACTGCCCGCCATTGCGCAGGAATACCAGATAATCTGAGATATATGACGGAAAAGGTGGACGAGAGGGAATATGAATGTGTTTGGGACATGAGGGAATTAACAATTAACAATTAACAATTAACAATTAATAATTAATAGATATAAGTTGGTACAGAATTCAAAATTCAAAGTTCAAAATTCAAAACATTTACTCATCAACACGAAGTAAACAACAGCGAAGCTAACCAACACGAAGTCAACAATGAGCGACAGCAAATACGACATCATCATCATTGGCACGGGCCTGGGAGGCCTGGTTTGCGGCTATATGCTGGCCAAAGGCGGTCGTAAAGTGCTGTTGTTAGAGAAAAACGCCCAGATAGGAGGCTGCCTGCAAACCTTCAGCCGTTTCGGGCTTAAATTCGACACAGGCATGCACTATGTGGGAGGCTTGGACGAAGGTCAGATCATGTACCAGTTCTTCGACCAACTGAATCTGCTAAAAGACGTGCGTCTCAGTCGCCTGGACAAGGAGGGCTATGACCATTTCTCCATTGCGGGAAAAGAATACCGTTTCGCAGCCGGCTATGAATGCTTTGTCGAAACCCTGAGCCAACAATTTCCAAGCTACAAGCAAGACCTGCAAACCTACGTTCAACGTATCCGAGCTATTTCTGAATCATCACCTCTATATGACCTCAACAAAGCCGGAGACAGCAGCTATCTTGAGTCACCTTATCTGCACAGCAGCGTGAATGAATTGCTATCATCCACTACCAATAACCAACAGTTACAGAATGTTTTAGCAGGAAACCTACCGCTATATGCAGGCGTAAAAGACAAAACGCCGGCATACGTATATGCCTTGATTAGCAACAGCTATATCCAAAGTGCATGGCGTATTGTCGGGGGCAGCGACAGCATTGCCCAGTCGCTGGCTAACTCCATCCGCTCTTTCGGTGGTGAAATCCGAACCCGCAGTGAAGTGAGCAAAATACTGTGTGACAGCACCAAAGCAACTTCAATACAACTGACAGACGGCGAGGTCATCGAGGCCCAGCATTTTATCAGTGACATACACCCACAGAAACTTATCAAACTTACTGACAGCAAGTTAATCAGACCTGTCTATCGGGAGCGGGTGCAACAGATGGAAAACACCATGGGTAACCTCACGCTCTATCTGAAATTCAAAGAAAACAGCGTACCCTACCTCAATTACAACTACTATTACTATGCGGGAGAGGATGTATGGGCGTCCTATCACAGCCAACAAACTGAGCCACAAAGTTTTCTGTATATGCATCAATGTACTGAAGAAGGACAACAATATGCCCAAAGCGCGGAAATCATGGTTCCCATGGATTATCAGGAAGTAGCGAGATGGTCGGGAACAAGCACCGGGCAAAGAGGTTCGGAATATCAGGAATTCAAGCAGAAAAAGGCAGAACAAGTCCTGCATCTTTTAGAGCAATCATTCCCAGGTATCAGCAGCTGCATCGAAAAGTTTGAGACTTCCACTCCCCTCACCTATCGCGACTATACCGCTACCACCAATGGCTCCACTTACGGCATTTTGCATGACAAAAACGCAATGGAACAAACTCAGATTTCGCAACGCACCAAGATACCGAATTTGATATTGACGGGACAAAATATTCACTGGCACGGAATGTTAGGGGTAACGGTGAGCGCGATGCTGGCGAGTAAACAGTTGACAATTAACAATTAACAATTAACAATTAATAATTAACCTTATTAACCGTACTAACCCTTAAATCTTTGAATTTAAAAATAATTGGCACATTAAACAAGCAAGAAAATAAATCAACAACTATATGAAGCTAAAGTTAATATACCCTAAATGGAAGAAGTTGCCGGGGCAGACCACGTTCAATCTGCCGCCTCATGGACCAGTGGTTTTTGCGGCCACATTGCCGGAATATGTTGACGTTTCCTTCACTGATGAGAATGTTGAGGAAATAGACTGGGACGAGGAGTGTGATGTGGTGGCTATCTCCATGATGCTGACCACGCAAGTGAAACGAGGCTGGGCCATTGCCGACAAGTACCGTGCCAAAGGCATCCCAGTGATGTTCGGTGGTATTTCCACCATGCTGCATGCGGAAGAAACGCTGCAACATGCCGACAGCATATTCTTAGGCGAAGCGGAAGGGCGGCAGGAGCAGGTTTTCCAAGACTTACAGGATGGCAAACTCAAGAAGGTTTATAACTACATGGGCAAACAACCGCCCATTGAGTTGGTGGGCCCTGCCCGCCGCGACCTATACAAGCGTGAGCTATACAACCACAAGGGTGTGCAAATGGTGGACCTGTATCACGCTTCCCGTGGCTGCCGCTTTAGCTGCTATCCCTGTGCTGTCTCCTACCTCGGTGGCCGCTGCTTCCGTCCCCGCCCCATCGACAAGGCCATTGCTGATTTGGAAAGCATCGACAACAACCGCCTGTTCATCGTCGATAACTCATTGGCACAGAACAAACAATGGGAGATGGACCTTTTCCGTGAGATGATACCGCTGAAGAAAAAATGGATCAGCCACACCATTGAAGACGACCCCGAAGTATTGGATTTGGCCGCCCAAGCTGGTGCTTGGTACGTGTATCAGGCAGTATATGACATCTCCGACTATATCAAAGAGCGTGTGAAACGCTATCACGACTACGGCATTGGCGTGGAAGGAACCATCCTTTTCGGCCTTGATAACCAGACAGAAGACGACATCCTTCGACTGATAGACTTCCTGCTGAAAATTGACCTGGATTTGGCCGAGTTTACCATCTTAGCCCCATTTCCACACACCAAAGCCTACGACGACCTGATGCGCCAGGGACGAATCTTCGACAAAGACTGGGATCATTACAATGCCGGTCAGGTAGTATATCAGCCCAAGCACATGAGTCCCGAAAGGCTACAAGAGCTCTATGAATATGCATGGAAGGCCTTCTATCAGGATGAGACACAAGAGGAAAAGATGTTCAAGCTCTTTACCCAGGTGATGCTGCGCGAAATGGAAGACGGCACCTACCGTCCCCGCAACCGCAAACTCGCCAACAAGACCTTCGGCAAAGAGGTGGACAGGAGCAAGAGCCACTTTAATGAGTTTTAAGCAGTTGACAATTAATAATTGATAATTAATGATTAATAATTAATAGTTAAGCATTCAAAATACACTACCCCCTATTCACTAATCACTAAAACCTAATCACTAAAACCTAAAACCTAAACATGAGAGTTCCCGAAAGATATTACGATGAGATTTTCAATTTTGCTGGACAATGGGATATGCCCAGTAGTTGTGGCTTGAAGATCATCCAGAAGAATGACAAAACCTATATCATTGTCACGGAGTTGTATCAGGACAATCCAGGCACATCTGTAACCTACGCCGCAGAATCCCTTTATCACCAGATTTGTGAGGCCAAAGGGCTGAAAGGCGACACAATTTATATTGAGTGTAACCCTGACACCAACTCCAAGCTTTCTTTCTACGACGAGGAATACTTTGAGGTGACTTTTGCGGAAGCCCAAGAGCCCAAGTACCGACAGTTGGGGAAGGAGGAAATACAAAGCATCCTAAACTGAGAGAAAAAATATTAATCTATCCAATTTAACCCTTAAAAAGATTCATTATGAAAAAGTTATTCTTATTTGTATTGACCATTGGCATAGCCTTTGCAGTACACGCACAAAAAACAACTGGTGACATCTCCTGTCTCAAAGGACAAAACCAAATCAACATCAGCTTCAACTACGAAGGGGTAACCTACGACGGCGACAGCGAGAGCAAATATTTCAAAAGTGAGGATCTCGCCAAGAAAGCCGATTGGAGAGCCGCATGGACCTCCACCTATCGCACTGAAAAATGGGAACCCCGACTCACGGAAGATATCAATAAAGAAATCGCAAAGAAAAAAATGGAGTGTGGTGATTTTCCAGAGGCAACCTACACCATCATTATCAAGTTAGTGGACATTGACCCAGGCTCTTTTGCGGGTCCTATGTCTGTACCGGCAAAAATCACCGCCAATGCCATTATCGTCAACACCGAAACCCAGGCTGTGATGGGCACCATTGAGCTAAAGAAAGTATCACACAGTCCCTATTTTACGGCTCCCAGACCTGAATTAAGAGTTGCTGAAGCCTTCAGTTGCGTAGGAGAAGCCATTGGCAAGAAACTTAGCAAGTTAAAATAATGAGAAGACTATTTCTGACTTTTGTATGTATAATATTAACTTTGGCTGTGGAAGCGCAGCCGAAGCCTGTTAAGTTATGGGCAAATGTGCCGGGAATGAAAAGCATGCCCAGCAAACTGTATATTTATCCTGCCCCTAAGGAAAACAACACTGGCATTGCCGTGGTGGTATGTCCTGGAGGCAGCTATAGTCACACCATGGGCATCGCTACCGAAGGCTTCGAGGTGGCCGAATGGCTCAACAGTCAGGGCATCAGTGCCTTTGTTTTAAAATACCGTGTTGGTTCGCAGCTGTACCACCACCCTGCCATGATTCAGGATGCGCAATATGCCATTCATTATGTGAAGCTACATGCGGTAGAGTATGGCATCAATCCTGACAAAGTAGGAACGATGGGCTTCTCCGCTGGAGGCCATTTGGTGACCATGACCGGAGCATTTTACAAAGACAACTACATTCAGGATTTGGGTGTATCCGATGATATTTCACTCAAACCAGCCTTTTTAGTACCCGTTTACCCAGTGGTATCCATGCAAGACAGCATCGCCCACAAGCGCTCACGCCGCAACCTGTTGACACGACAATACAACGATGGACAACGCGACCGCTTTTCCATGGAACTGAGCATACCTAAAGACATGCCGCCCGTATTTTTGGTCACCGCCATCGACGACCCCGTGGTGATGTACCAAAACAGCGTGGTATTGGACAAATCCTTGACAAAAATGGGCATCAAACATAAGTTCTTGCTCTATAAGACAGGCGGTCACGGCTATGGACTCAGCGAAACCATAGCCCCAGAGGCTGGACAGTGGAAGTATGAATTCATTAAGTGGCTCAAGACAGTTATCAATTAACAATTAACAATTAATAGTTGATAGTTGAAAACTGAAAACTGAAAATAAAAAACTAAAGACACCAACAGTTTAAACAAGAAACACAAAACAAATATTTTTACAACAAAAAAAATAATTATTAATTATAAATTATTAATTATTAATTCAAAAGAAATGATTTCAGAAATCGAATTCCAACCCAAAGAGGTCATCAAAGCTTATCAAGAGGAGCGTTTGAGAGATATGTTGCAATATCTGCAAGCCCATTCTCCCTATTACCAAAGGATTTTTACGGAAAATCACATCAATATCGCTTCTATCAAGAAAATAGAAGACCTGCAGCATATTCCCTTTACGGATAAAAAGAACTTGCAGCAGCACAATATGGATTTTCTCTGTGTGCCTAAGGAAAAAATCATAGACTACATCACCACCTCGGGAACATTAGGAGATCCTGTGACCTTTGCATGCACTGATGCCGACTTGGAACGCTTAGCTTACAACGAGGCATTGTCATTCGCATGTGCGGGACTGAAACCTGGCAACGTGTTGCAACTGATGACCACCATGGACAAGCGTTTTATGGCAGGGTTAGCCTATTTCTTGGGCTTAAGGAAATTGGGAGCGGGTGTCATCCGGGTCGGCAACGGTATTCCCGAACTGCAATGGGACACCATCCAACGTATCCAGCCCGACACCGTGATGTGCATTCCCTCATTCATTCTCAAGCTGATAGAATATGCTGAAATACATAATATTGACTATAGAAATTCCAGCATCAAGCGCATTATCGGCATTGGCGAAGGCTTACGTGACCAGAATTTCAACCTGAACGCATTGGGACAGCAAATCAAAGAAAAATGGGATGTGGAGTTGTATGCCACCTACTCTTCCACTGAAATGAGCACTACCTTCCCAGAATGCCAGTATTCCTGTGGCGGGCACCATCATCCGGAACTGATTATCGTGGAGATTATTGGCGAGGACGACAAGCCCGTTCCTGAAGGCGAGGTCGGCGAAGTGGTCATCACCACCTTGGGCGTGGAAGGCATGCCTTTGCTGCGCTTCCGCACGGGTGACATGGCCAGCATCCATACCGAACCCTGCCGTTGTGGTCGTCATTCCTTCCGTATCAGTCCTATAGTAGGCCGCAAAAACCACATGATCAAATACAAAGGCACCACCCTCTATCCACCTGCCATCGCGGATGTACTCAGCAATACCGGTTATATTGAGAACTATTATATCACCCTGAACACCAATCCCAAAACGGAAACTGACGAAGTAATCATCACTGTCGGACTCAAAGAAGGAACGGATTTTGATGTGACCAAAGACCTCAAAGACCGCTTCCGTGCCAAGATACGCGTGGCTCCCGACATCATTGTTGACACCGCCGAGAATGTCCGCAAGAAAAACTTCCCCGCCATAAGCCGGAAACCCATCACCCTCTTCGATAACCGAAAGAAATCATAAAAAAACTGAAAACTGAAAACTGAAAGTTGAAAACTGAAAACTGATACCCTGTAACCTGTAACCCGAAAAAACATGGAACAGTTTGAATTCACCAGACCCTATAATGACAGCGAGATTCCTGCTGCGGTAGCCAGAGTGGCTGAAAGCCCTTTTTTCGGCAGTATAGCACATTACCTGTTTCCTGGCATTGACGTGGAGACTATCCGTCAGCAACTTCTGCAAGTGAAGACCATCAAGGAATTCCAGCAAAAATACATGTTGCAAGCCATCAACAGCATCCTGAGACAGACCAGTACAGGTTTGGCAAGTTACGGCTTTGAGCAATTGGACAAGGCGCACAATTACATGTTTATCGCCAACCACCGCGACATACTTCTGGACGCTGCCATCCTCCAGATTTTGTTGGACAAAAATGGTTTGGATACCAGCGAGATAACCTTTGGCAGCAACCTGATGCAAGGAGGATTGGTCATTGATATCGGCAAGATGAACAAGATGTTCCGCATAGTACGTGGCGGTTCCGTCCACGATTTCTACAAGAACTCCCTGGAAGTTTCCTCCTACATGCGTTACGCCCTGTTAGAGAAAAAACAGTCGGTATGGATTGCCCAGCGCAATGGGCGTACCAAAAACGGTGACGACCATACCGAAATCGCCGTCTTGAAAATGTTTTCCATCAGCAGTTCCAAACCATTTATTGAGAACATGGACGAGCTGAACATCACACCCATAGTCATTTCCTACGAGTATGAGCCCTGCGACTTCCTCAAAACACAAGAGTTGTATATTTCTCAGTATCAGAGATACATAAAAGAACCTGGGGAAGACCTCAACAGCATCTTGAAAGGCATCAAGCAACAAAAAGGGGGTATCAGCGTAAGTGTGGCACCCACTATCAGCAGAGAAGAATTGCAAGACTGCGACAATTTCGAGAAAAACGAAAAATTCACCCAATTAGCCAAACTGATTGACCAAAGGGTTTATTCACACTACAAACTTTGGAAAACCAACTACATCGCCTTTGACATGATGGAAGGCGGTGAAAAATACGCTCATGAATATACAGCTGAAGAGAAAAAGGCCTTTGAGAAATATATGAACGAAAGACTCCAATCGCTGGTAGGCGAAGCGGATGAGTTGAAGAATATCTTCCTCAATATTTATGCCAATCCTGTGAGAAACAAATTAATAATCAACAATGAGTAATGAATGGTGAGAATCCAATAATTATTAATTATCAATTATTAATTGTTAATTAGAAAGACAGTTCCAACATTCTGAGAATCGGTCTTTTAGCCTTTTCTATGGTTTCCTCGTCCAGTAGCAGTTCAGGAGTTTCATCTTTGAGGGCCTGGTAGATATTTTCCAGATTGTTCATTTTCATGCTTCTGCAGACACAGGCTTCCTGTTTGTCGGCCGAATGGAAAATCTTGTCAGGATTCTGTTTTTTCATTTCATGAAGGATACCATTTTCGGTAATCACTACAAACTCCTTATTTTCCGAGGCGGCCACATGCTTGAGCATGGCGGCCGTAGAACCCACAAAATCTGACAATTCCAGCACATCTCTGGGACATTCCGGGTGTGCAATCACCTTTGCCTGTGGATATTTCTGCTTGAGGCTATCCACCATAGCGGCGGACCAACGGGCATGAACGCAGCAATCGCCATCCCACAGCACCATCTGCCGGCCAGTCTGCTGGTTAATGTAATCACCCAAATTTTGGTCAGGCACGAACACTATTTTCTCATCGGCAGGCAAAGAATTGACAATTCTCAAGGCATTGCCAGAAGTGACAATGATGTCAGCCATAGTTTTCACTGCGGCCGTGCAGTTGATATAGGCCAGAATCTTATGGTCGGGATAATCCTTCATAAACGCTGCCAATTCCTCCGCATCGCAGCCGTCGGCCAAGGAGCAGCCAGCAGACATGTCCGGAATCAGCACTTTCTTGCCAGGATTCAAGATTTTGGCAGTTTCGGCCATAAAATGCACACCGGCGAAAAGGATAATATCCGCATCCGTTTGGGCAGCCTTTTGTGAAAGGCCCAAGCTGTCGCCTACAAAATCGGCCACTTCTTGAACTTCAGGTAATGTGTAATAATGTGCCAGAATAATCGCATTTTTTTCTTTTTTTAGGGCAATAACTTGTTCTTTTGTTATCATGATTTTAGGGGTTAGGAAAGGATTGACAGTTAATAGTTGATAGTTGACAGTTTAAAAATTATGGGGTTTAATGTCTTGTTAGTTTTCAGTTTTCAGTTCAATTGGCACATTAGCACATTAATCCATTAATTAATTAATTAACTAATTAACTAATTAACCAATTTGCTAATTAATAAAACCCATCTTCTTCGGGGGCACAAAGCCATATAATAAGATAAATCAGGCCGCCGCCACCGACAATAAGCAAGAGACAGAGAAAGATAATTCTCACCACGGTAGAATCAACATTCAGGTATTTGGCGAGACCGCCACAAACACCGGCAATCTTACAGTCGGTACGGCTTCTGGTTAATTTTTTGTATTCAGGCATGGTTCTAAAATTTATTTCGTGTGCAAAGATAATAAAAAAGGTGAAAAGAAAGAATTTCGAAATAAAATTTCCCGCATAAATCATAAGTATTTTTCAGAATCAAAACAAATAGTAAATCGAATACTAACAAAAAAAAGATTTAATAATTTGGAAATATGAAAAATTTTTCGTATTTTTGCATCTTGTAAATTCATTACTAAAATGATAAGGGAACTGAAAGACATCGCATCCATACATTCCGGAACTTACCTAAACAGCTGTCCAATGGGTGAAGTAGCTTATTTACAGCTGAAAGATTTAACAATGGAAACGCCCGAAACAACAGCTACCAGAGTGGAGTATCTTCCAAAACTGAAGAACCATTTACTTCAAAAAGGGGATATTTTATTTGCGAGCAAAGGCACTTCTCTTCTCTGTAAAATATTCAGTTACGACATTCTCGCAGTTGCTTCCTCCTCTCTATTCTCCATACGAATAAACGATCAGCAAATTTTGCCAGAATACATCTGCTGGTATCTCAATCACCCAGAAGTATCGACACTAATCAAAGCACAACGAACGGGAAGCTCAACACTTTTACTACATAAATCCATACTGGAAAATATAAAAATCCCCATCCCCGACCTAAACACACAGAAAAAAATAGTAAAAATTTCAAAGTTACAGCAAAAGGAACAAGAGCTCATGAAATCAATTGCTGAAAAACATGCCCTCATCACCAACCAAATATTGTTAAAATGCATAAGGGTTAATGATTAATGGATAATGGTTCCTCATCTGTCATTAATCATTAATCAATAATCATTAATCATTAAACATTACAACATTCATTACTAAATCAATCATCATTAGAATATGGAAAACAAGAAAATCACCCAAGAAGACATTAACCGCACCGTTTGGAAAGCGTGCGACACCTTTCGCGGCGTTATTGACCCAAGTCAGTACAAAGATTACATCCTCACGATGCTGTTCCTGAAATACGTGAGCGATGTCTATAAATCGAAGCTGAACGATTATCTGGACAAATATGAGGGCGACAAGGAACGCGCCGAGCGTGCCATGCGCCACGAGCGCTTTGTGGTGCCCGAAAAGAGCTCGTTCGACTTCCTCTACGAACACCGCAACGCCACCAACATCGGCGAGCTGATTGACGAGGCGCTGGCCGACCTCGAAGATGCCAACCGCGAGAAGATGAGCAGCGAAGACGGCAGCAGCATCTTCCGCAACATCAGCTTCAACAGCGCCAACTTGGGCGAGACGAAAGAGAAAAACGCTCGCTTGCGAAATCTGTTGCAGGATTTCAAGGGTGTGGAATTGGATGAGTCGCATTTGGAGAACAACGACATCATTGGCGATGCGTATATGTACCTCGTCTCTACTTTTGCCGGAGAGGCGGGCAAGAAGGCCGGGGACTTCTTCACACCTGCTGAGGTTTCCACGCTGTTGGCCAAACTGACCAAAAGCAACCCCGGCGCCCGCATTTGCGATGTGACTTGCGGTTCCGGTTCCTTGCTGATCAAAGCAGGTAAGGAGGTGGGTAACAACAACTTCTCACTTTACGGCCAGGAGGTGAACGGCAGCACGTGGGCATTGGCGATGATGAACATGTTTCTGCACGGCTTCGACAACGCTGTCATCCGCTGGGGCGACACCTTGCGCAATCCGAAGCTGAAAACCAACGACAAGCTGATGAAGTTCGACACGGTGGTGGCCAATCCGCCGTTTTCGCTCGACAAATGGGGTGCGGAGGAGGCCGCCGGCGATCCCTACAACCGTTTCTGGCGCGGCATTCCGCCCAAGAGCAAGGGCGACTGGGCCTTCATCAGCCACATGCTGGAGGTGGCCGACGACAATGGCGGCAAGGTGGGCGTGATTATCCCTCACGGTGTGCTGTTCCGTGGCGGCAGCGAAGGCAAAATCCGTCAATATATCCTTGAGAACGAGCATATTTTGGAGGCGGTTATCGGTCTGCCCGCCAACTTGTTCTACGGCACGGGCATTCCGGCAGCCATCGCCATCTTCCGCAAGGGTCGCGGCTCCGAAAACGTGCTGTTCATTGATGCCAGTCGCGAGTACGAGAACGGCAAGAACCAGAACAAGCTCCGTCCGCAAGACATTGAGCATATCGTGGGTGTCTATCGCAAATTTGCCAATGGCGAGTTGCAGCCCGGCGTGGTGGAGGACAAATACGCCTACGTGGCCACTCCCGCCGAAATCCGCGAGAACGACTTCAATCTCAACATCCCGCGTTATGTGGACACCTACGAGGAAGAAGCCGAAATCGACATCCCCGCCGTGCAGAAAGAGATTGAACAGTTGGAGACGGAGCTGGCCGAAGTGCAGGGGAAGATGAAGGAGTATTTGAAGGAGTTGGGATATTAACCGATCATTTCGTGGATATCCACGAAATGATAATTCAATGTAAATAGCTAAAACAAAGAAAGATATGGGCAAGAAACTTACAAAAAAAACAATGACCTTATTTGAAAGCATCAAGCATATTGATGAGAACGGTGTAGAATATTGGACTTCGCGTAATTTATGGAAAATACTAGAGTACAACGAATATAGGAACTTCCTTCCTGTTATTGAAAAAGCTAAATTAGCTTGTGAAAACAGTGGTCAGAAGGTGGAGGATCATTTCGAGGATATCCTCGAAATGATAGTAATAGGAAAAGGCGGTGAACGTCAGGTGGATTCTGTCAAATTATCAAGATATGCATGCTACTTGATTGTGCAAAATGCAGACCCGAGCAAAACGATTGTGGCACAAGGGCAGACCTATTTCGCTATTCAGACCCGCATCGCTGAAGTTCAGCAAATGAATGAATATCAAGAGCTTACCAGTGAAGAAGAAAAGCGATTATTCCTTCGTTCGGAGTTGCTGCAACACAATTCCCAGTTGGCAAGTGCCGCGAAGGATGCCGGTGTGATAGATTCAAGAGATTATGCCATCTTTCAGAATTACGGGTATCAAGGATTATATGGTGGAATGACCGCGAATGACATTCATGCGAGGAAAGGGCTGAAGAAGAGCCAGAAGATATTGGATCACATGGGCAGTACGGAATTGGCGGCCAATCTGTTCCGTGCCACCCAAACAGAAGAAAAGTTGAAGAGGGAGAATATCAAAGGAAAACAGAAGGCCAATATGACACACTATGAGGTCGGAGCCAAGGTTCGCCAAACCATCAAAGAGCTTGGCGGCACCATGCCCGAAAATCTACCTGTGGAGGAGAGCATCAAGGTTGTGGAGAGAAAGAGGCAGAAGCAATTAAAGGAGAAAAACGAAAAATCCGACGACAAATGATAGTCAATAGTATGACATGTTTGATTTTACAAAAAACACTACATTAACATAATAAGCAAAGTAGATAATAAAATGACAGAACAAGACTTCTTAAACATAATAGGTAACAAGATCTCGAATGAGATGCAAAAGGCAATAATCAGAAACAACTATGCACCACAATTAGCGGAACCGTTGTGCAATGCCATTGATTCTCATGAAAAGGTTGACCTTTTCCAGAAATTGATGAACGAATGGATTGCCTATCAAAACAGACAACAGCAAATCATACAGGCATTCTTTCAACAGTATCATAAATAATAGACATAGGGAAATGAAACATCTAAAAGACAATTACAACTATAGTATAAGATTACGTTGCTTGGTCTGCGGTCGTGATGATTGCTTCGAATCCACTGAAGATAAGTCATACATAAAATGCACGAACTGCGGAAAAGAATACTTTGGCGGCCGGGACGAACTTATTGAGTACAACAATGAACAAATACAAGAATCCATTGATCAGAAGAAGAAAGAAATAGCATCTGATGTGAAAAAGGAGATTCACGATATGATTAAAAAGGCTTTTGCTGGAAACAAAAACATTAAAATCAAATAGTATGGAATTGGCATCTTTAATAATATCTATATTGGCCTTAATAGGAACAGTATACACATACTTTGTTCACGATCGAAAAATAAAAAAACAAGAAGCTATTATCAATGAATATCAACTGACAAAGTTTAAGGAAGAGGAAGAAGAAAGTAAGAAAGCTCAAATTTGTGGAAATATAGTCAAATATGACAAAGGGAAACGCGTGCTAAAAATTTATAATAAAGGAAAAGCTTCTGCAAACAACATTAGAGTAGTAGGTATTGATGAAAATAAGTTAAGTGTTTATGGCTTGGAATTACTTCCATACGAACTATTAAATCCACAAGAGTCTTTCGAACTAACTCTTTTAGTTCCAGGTAGTGCTACAACCATAAAATTGAAATACATTTGGAATGATGCGACCCAAGACAATAGAGAATTCGAACAAGTACTTCAGTTGATATGAAAGAGAAACACCCAAATATTCCCGCCGACTACAAGCCCTCGCCCCTATTAAATGATTAATGATTAATGATTAATGGTTAATGAAGATGAAAAAGAATGTTGTGAAAGAAAAGTCTTTTGCGTTTGCGATAAGGGTTGTAAAACTGAGAAAGCATTTGCAAGAGAAGCAAGAATACGATATTAGCAGGCAACTTTTGCGGAGTGGAACGGCTATTGGTGCTTTGATAAGAGAAGCTGAATTTGCGGAAAGTGTAGCCGACTTTGTGCATAAACTATCAATTGCACAAAAGGAAGCAAATGAAAGTGCGTATTGGTTGGATATACTAGTGAATACAAATTATATTGAACAGGATGCATACGAATCAATTAAACATGATATTGATGAACTGATGAAGCTCCTGACTTCTATCATCAAGAAAGCAAAAGATAATGGAGAGTGGAGGAAAAAGTAGTAATGATAAATGATTAATGATAAATGATTAATGAGATGAGGAAAGGTTTGATTACTGTTGAGTTTGGTGAATTGGTGAACTTGGGCAAGGATAAATTCAATCCCATGACGAATGCCAATATGCCCTGTATAGAACTGGAACATATTGATTCAGGAACCGGCACAATTAATGGTTTTGTGGATTCACGGGAACAGAAGAGTCTGAAAAATGTGTTCCATAAGGGTGATATTTTATTTTCAAAATTGAGACCTTATTTAAGAAAATACTGGTTTGCCGATTTTGATGGGGTTTGTTCAAGTGAGATATGGGTATTGAAACCCAAAGAAATTGTTCTACCAAAATATATTTTTTATTTAATTCAAACAGAAGAGTTTATTAGAATTTCCAATGTTTCTTCTGGTTCAAAAATGCCTCGTGCCGACTGGGATTTCATTAATCATTATCCATTAACCATTATTCATTCTCTCCCCGAACAGCAGCGGATTGTCTCCGTCCTTTCCCTTTGGGACACCGCCATCGCCAAGCAGACCGAGTTGGTTGAGAAGCTCTCCTTGCGCAAGCGCGGCCTCATGCAGCAGCTGCTCACGGGGAAGAAGCGGCTGAAAGGGTTTTGTGGGGAGTGGAAAAGGGTAAAAGCTGGAGAAATCTTCAAAAGCATTTCTGTAAAAGGAAACGGTTCAGAAGTATTGTTATCCGCCACGCAAGAACATGGCGTAATTCCTCGTGACCAATTAGAAGGCAGGGTTACTATGCCGACAGGCGATACTAATTCATTCAAGCTTGTTGAAGTCGGAGACTTCGTTATAAGCCTTCGCTCTTTCCAAGGGGGACTTGAATATTCTGAACATAGAGGTATTGTGAGTCCAGCATATACGGTACTCAAACCTATTGTCGAGATTGACAAGTCCTTTTATCGTTATTATTTCAAAAGTGCAGAATTTATTGGACATTTGGCAATTGCAGTAATTGGTATTAGGGACGGTAAGCAAATCAGTTACGAGGATTTCTGTTTCGTCAAAATACCATATCCAAACATAGAAGAACAAAAAGCCATTTCGTCAGTCTTGTTACAAACCGACAAAGAAATCGAATTGGCGAACAAGAAGCTAGCGGCCACGCAGGAGCAGAAGAAGGGGCTGATGCAGGTGCTGCTAAGTGGGAAAAGGAGGGTGAAATGATGAGAAATAGAGACAGGGTCGTTTTCTTCTCTGAAAGAGATATGGCTGGTGGATTTGAACTCCGTAAGGGAGAGCATATCCTTCGTACAGCGACAAAATCTGATTATACTGACATAAATGATATTTTAGAGTTACTCCATTTGAAAAAATACATTGATAATGAAGTATACTTGAAAAAGTGGACACGAGAAGAGATTGTTGAATTCAAACAAAAAGTTGTTGAGTATGAAAACATCATCGGACGTTTTATGGCAACAATAACAGACAAGAATATTGAATTACAGTACGACAAACTCATCTTCGACTATAAAAATTCCTTTTGGGAATTAGTAAACAGCCAAAGCATTTATAAAAAAATATCCCAAGATGTATTTCGCAGAATATTAGATAGTGACCGACTCATTCTTTATAGAATTTTACCTCAAAAAAGAATCGTTGAACATTACAGCAATCCAATTAAAGACTTTATGTTGTCTCATCCGGAATCGGCCGAGATAATCCTTTCGAAGTACGAAATCGCTGGCAGAGAAAGGGTTCCCTATTTTCTTCCCCCAAGTCTAACGATTACAGATAAGGAAAATATCATTTTAAAATATATTGATCTTCCCCAAGCAAATCTAAACTATCTTCAAATCATCCCCAATGTCAGGAACAATAGCGCCTTTAGATTAACCGATAAAACGAGGTTAAAGGCGCAGAAGAAATGTGATACTCTTACTGAAAAGTTCTTTTCAGAAAATAATAGCATAAATTATAAACTTGCTATAAGTTTTCCAGAGAATATGGACACAATAAAAGAAGGACATATCTCCGACGGAACTACCTTAAACTATTCATACAGTTTGGATTTTATCAAACAAAACAACAATCCGCATGCTTTGTTCGAGAATTTCATCTATTTGTTCGAATATGTTGATCATCAAAATAGGATTGACCTTGCCAGTAAAAGGAGTGATTTTGACGTTTTGGAAAGACATATAGGACTTCATTCGCACCATGATTATCTGAACAGTTTTAAATTCAGGACACTTGAAAAAGTCTCTCTTGGACAGATTGCAGGATACTCAAAAGTGCTTGAAGAAATGGGAGTCTTATTAGAAAAAACTTTAAGCCAGGTATTCACTGTAATTTTCCCCGAAAATTATGGTTTTGCAAGCAATTCTCGATTGATTATTTCAACAGCCTCCAACTTGTTAGAGAAAGTCAGATTATTAGCTCCAGAATTAGAATCCATCCTGAAACAATACAAGTTATTTGTTGAAGATGGAAGTATTGATTTTGACCTTCTGCAAATATCCTCCCAACCAACACTCATTAAGGATATACCCAGCCTGAATAAAGATAAATATTTATACCTCAACGAAAAGAATTCCGAAATAAAGAGCATTTCAAATATATTCTTTTCGGATCAGACACTGCTGTCGTATGTTGAGCCATTCAAAGGGAAAAAATATAAAACTTTCTTTGATTTGCTTGCCAATGAGGAAAATGTAGAATACTATAATTATCAAGATCACCAAAAAACCTTATTACAATATCTTCTTGATAGGGATCAAATATATATTGACAAAAAAGGTTGTATTCAAATCACCAATCTTTCAAGAATCTTGATATTATATGACTTAAATTTAAATGAAGTCGCTTCATTTTATCACTACCCCCAACGATTCAGGCAGGAAGTGACACAAATGGCAAAAGAAAACATTATACATTTTGAAAACACTTTGTTTTCTAAACCTGAACAAGACTATTTCAACTACTATCTTAATAAAAGTATGTTTACCAATGGATTGGATTTGAGAAATAAATATCTTCATGGAACACAGGCAAATCCTGAAGATGAAGGATGTCACAAATATGCATATTATACCTATCTTAAACTAATCGTGTTGGCATTATTAAAAATTGAAGATGATTTGATAATACATAAAGCATTAATAACAGAATAAAACCTCATTCTTATGATAACCAAACCCGAACTGCAAGACCTATTGCGAACTACCGAGACCTATCGCGTGGAGCGCACCACCTCCACCAATGATATGGACAAATTCCAAGAAGCCATCTGCGCCTTTTCCAACGATTTGCCAAACTCCAAAAAGAAAGGGTACTTGATTTTGGGCGCATACGACAATGGCACCTTGTCGGGGCTGAAAGTGGATGATGTCTTGCTCAAGAAAATCGCCGCCATCCGTTCCGATGGAAACATCCTGCCGTTGCCAGTGATGTCGGTCGAGCGTTTCGAGTTCCCCGAAGGCGACTTGCTCGTGGCCGAGGTCTCGCCTTCTCTGCTTCCACCCGTCCGCTATCGGGGCCGAACCTTTGTGCGCATTGGTCCTCGCCGAGATATTGCCACCGAAGCCGAAGAACGCATCCTTATGGAGCGTAGGACTTCCTATATGGCCACCTTTGACGCGATGCCCTGCTTGGGTGCAACAATAGATGATATTGACACAGCTTTTATCAAGCAGGAATACCTCCCGCAGGTTATCGATGCAGAGGTGTTGTCTGGTGACCAGCGCGACATCAAGGAGCAACTGGCCGCAATACATTTGTACGATTTAACGCACGATTGTCCCACCAATGCCGCCATCATTCTCTTTGGGAAGAATCCACGGTATTTCTTCCCTGGCTTCTACATCCAATACGTTCACTTTGCAGGGAAAGCCATCGGAGGTGCTGTGCTCAATGAAAAAAGATTCCAAGGACCGCTTTATCGACTGCTCCCCGAAATGGAAATGTTTGTCAGCAATGCCATTATCACCCAACGGCCAGTTTCAGTCAGCCTTTTCCGGGAGAAAACGGTCATCAACTATCCTAACAACGCCTTGCGCGAGTTGCTGATGAATGCCTGTATGCATCGTGATTATCAAGCGAACATGCCCGTCCGTTTGTATCAGTTTGAGGATCATATCGAAATTATGAACGCTGGCGGATTGTATGGTGAGGCTCGTCCAGAGAATTTTCCTACAGTGAATGACTATCGTAATCCTATCGTGGCTGAGGCTATGAAAGAGATGAAATATGTCAATATGTTCAATCAGGGCATTCGTCGGGTTCAAGAAATGTTGAAGGAAAACGACAACGAGGAGGCAGAGTTTGATGTTAGCAAATTGACGGTCTTTGTCGTGAATGTTTTTTCAACAGTTGATGATTCCGGAGATGTCACCCAAGGTGTCACCCAAGGTGTCACTCAAGTTGATACACAAAGTGATACTCAAGATGTCACCCAAGAAATATCACTTGATAAATGGATAGAAGAGCAGATAAAAAAGAATCCTAAAATCACGACAGATGAATTAGCCAGAATAAGCGGTTTCACCTCCAGAACAATAAAAAGACACATCATCAAACTACCCCATATACAATATGTTGGTAGCGGCTATAGCGGACATTGGGAAATAATAGATAATAAAAGATCAAAACAAGATGCAGGTGCTGCTGACGGGAAAGAAACGAATCAATAATCTACAATAAATCACTACCATTATGAAATCAGAAGAAATCCAAACCTTATTCGAGCAGTTCGAGTAGGGTAAGAGGGCGGACACGTAGGTCCGCCCCGACGAACGATTAAAAATTAGAAATTATGACGTATAACCCCAATATCCACCATCGGCGCAGCATCCGGCTGAAAGGCTACGACTATTCGTCGCAAGGAGCATATTTTATAACCCTTTGCACGCAAAATCGGGAGAACTTCTTCGGATATATTGAAGAAGGCATTCTCCATTTGAACGATGCAGGCGAGATGGTGCAGAAGTGGTACGCTGAGGTTGCCCACAAGTTCGCCAATGTCACCTGCGATGAGATGGTGGTCATGCCCAATCACTTTCATTGTATATGGCAAATCACCACGCAAGAGGAAGGAGCAAACATCCCGGCTGTGGTGCAATGGTTCAAAACCATGACCACCAACGAATATATCCATGGAGTAAAAGAACTGGGATGGCAGCCATTCGACAAACGGCTCTGGCTGCGCAACTACTTCGAACGCATCATCCGCGACCAGCAGGCATACGAGAATATCCGAAACTATATCCGCACCAACCCCGAACGGTGGGAGACGGACCGACTACGCGTAAGGGCAGACCTACGTGTCTGCCCTTACGACCACGATATAGGAAAGGTCGGTATAGAGACGGACGATATACGAACGGACCATGGGGCGGACGATATAGGGGCGGACACATAGGTCCGCCCCAACGAGACGCCCCAACGGACCGTCCAAACGATCCGAATCGGCGGTCCGCGTAAGGGCAGACCTACGTGTCTGCCCTTACGACCACGATAAACGGGCGGACACGCATGTCCGCCCTAACATAAAAACAAATCACCCAAAAATATGAACCGAATCTCCTTCAAAGAAAACGACATCAGCCAGCGACCGGCACTGGAGCTGCTGCAGAAGCTGGGATACCAATACCTCTCTCCCGAGGAGGCAATGACGATGCGCGACGACAAGACCTCCAACGTGCTGCTGGAAGACATTTTGCGGCAACAGCTGCGCAATCTGAACTCCATCCGCATCGGCAGTCACAGCGAGGCGCGCTTCTCGGAACAGAATATCGAGAACGGCGTCGCCGCTATGCGCAATGTGCCGATGGAAGGCGGCTACCTCAACGGTAACGAGGCAGTGTATAATATGCTCACCCTCGGCAAGGCCTTCGAGCAGAGCATCGACGGCGACAAGAAAAGCTATACGATGCGCTACATCGACTGGCAGCATCCAGAGAACAACGTCTATCACGTTACCGAGGAATTTGCCGTTACCCGCGTTGGTTCCAACGACACCTACCGTCCCGACATCGTACTGTTTGTGAACGGCATCCCCTTGGTGGTCATCGAATGCAAACGTCCCGATGTCAAAGGGGCGGAAGAGCAGGCCATTTCGCAGCATCTGCGCAACCAGAAGGAGGACGGCATTCGCAGTCTGTATGTCTATAGCGCCCTGCTGTTAGCCATCGGCAACAGTTTCGGCAGCTACGCCACCACTGGCTCGCCGGCACAGTTTTGGAACAAATGGCACGAGATGTTCCCCAACAAGGAAGCCGAGCAGGAACATCGTGGGGCTTTGCAGAATCTTGTGGGAAACAAGGAGATTACCCCGCAGGACGAGTATCTGTACAACCTCTGCCGTCCGGAACGTCTGTTAGAACTGATCTACCACTTCACCATTTACGACGCGGGCATCAAGAAACTGGCACGTTACCAGCAGTATTTCACCGTGAACGAGACGGTGAATCGGGTGAAGACCATTGAGGCGGGACATCGCAACGGCGGCGTGGTGTGGCATACGCAGGGCAGCGGCAAATCGCTGACAATGGTGATGTTAGCCCAGAAAATAGCTCAAGAACCGAGTATTCCCAATCCCCGCATTGTTTTGGTGACCGACCGCACCGATCTTGACAGTCAAATCACCAAAACTTTCCGAAAATGTGGTAAGGAGGTGGAGAACGCCACCACAGGCAGTCGCTTGGTGGAGTTGTTGGAGAGCGACACGGATGCCGTCATCACTACAGTTATCAACAAGTTTGCCACGGCCATCAAGAAAATCAAGCGCCCGCTCGACAACCCCAACATCTTCATCCTGATTGACGAGGCGCACCGCAGCCAATACAAAGAGTTAGCCATCCAGATGAACCGAGTGCTGCCCAATGCCTGCAAGATCGCCTTCACGGGGACACCGCTGATGAAGAAAGACAAGAACACCGCCCGCACCTTTGGAGGAATCATCAAACCCGTCTATACCGTAAAGCAAGCCGTTGAATACAAGACCGTTGTGCCGTTGCTTTACGAGGGACGCATTGTGCCACAATCGGTAAACGAAGAACCTATAGACAATTTCTTTGGTATGGTGTGCGAAGATTTGACCGAGTACCAAACCACCGATCTGAAGAAGAAATTCTCCCGAACCGACAGCCTCAACCAGACCGAACAACGCATCTATTCCATCTCCATCGACATTTCCAAGCATTATGCTGAAAATTGGCAAAACACTGGTTTCAAAGCGATGCTGGTAACCCCCAAGAAAAAAGTCGCCATCCAGTACAAGAAATTCTTGGACGAGATTGGGAAAATATCCTCCGAAGTGCTGATTACCGCCCCTGACGACCGCGAAGGCGAAGAAATCGCATACGGAGATACGGCACAAGAAGTCAAAGAGTTTTGGAAACGGATGATGGACGAGCACGGCACCCCGCAGAAGTATCAGGAAAACCTGATCACACGCTTCAAAAAACAAGACATCCCCGAACTGATGATTGTGGTGGACAAACTACTGACAGGTTTCGATGAGCCGAAAGTGGCGGTGATGTACCTCGACCGCAACCTAAAAGGTCATACGTTGCTTCAGGCAGTTGCCAGAGTGAACCGCACCTGCGAAGGAAAGGATTTCGGCTACATAATTGACTACTATGGCGTTTTGAGGGAATTAGACAATGCTTTGAGCATCTATTCCGAATACGATGAAGATGATTTAGAAGTTTTTCGCGAAACGTTGGTGCCTGTCAGTGACAAAATTGCCGAACTTCCGCAACGCCATTCCGACCTTTGGGAATTGTTCAAGATGATTCCCAACAAACGTGATTTGGAGGCATACGCACAATCGTTGCGAATGGAGGACCGCCGGCACGAGTTCTACGACCGTCTGACCGCCTTTTCATCGGTGCTACAGCTTGCGCTCTCGACGGAAGAGTTTTTCAAGAATACCGAAGAGAAGACCATTCGACGGTATAAGGAGGATTTGAACATGTTTTCCAAACTGCGCACCGCCGTGCAGCTGCGCTATTCCGACACCATAGACTACAAGAAGTATGAAGCCCGCATCGAGAAGCTCATCAACCACCACGTGGAGAGCGATGCCGTGAAAGTGATTACCAACTTGGTCAACATTTTCGACAAGGAAGACTTCCAGAAAGAGGTGGACAGCGTGGTCGGTACTGCTGCCAAGGCCGACACCATCGCCACCCGCACAGCTAAATACATCAACGAGAATATGGATTCCGATCCGGCATTCTACAAAAAGTTCTCCCAGCTCATTAAAGAGACCATCGAACTTTACGAACAAGGCCGCCTGAACGAAAACGAATATCTGGAAAAGATGATGCAGTTCAAGGAGGATGTGCTGAACCATACCGACAGCGAACTGCCGTCCGAACTGGAACACAACAATGCAGCCAAAGCCTATTTCGGCATTGCTTTGGAAAACTACAAGCGTCTTTTCCCTGACATGCCTGTCCAAGAGATGGCATTGGACACAGCCAAGTCCTTCGAAGAAATCATCCGTCAAACTGTGATCGTGGACGGCTCCGTATTGGTTGACTGGCAATCAAAAACCGATACCGTTGGCAAAATGAAAATCCGTCTCGAAGACGAGCTGATTGACAATGTCAAGCGCAAATATAGTGTCAACTTCCCGTTTGACGATATGGACATCATTATCGACGGTTGTGTGGATGTGGCTAAAATCTGGATACGATGACGAAAGACAACATCCTTTACGGCTCAACCCGTATTGAATACAGCATTGACTATGTGCCGCGAAAAACGCTCGGCATCCGCGTGGAACCAGACGGTTCTGTTTGGTTGAAGGCCCCAAAGGATGCCGGTTTGGAGGATATTCGCAAGAAAGTTCTGCATAGAGCCCCTTGGATTCTTCGACAGCGGCGTTATTTCGAATCCTTCGGGATTTCCACGACCGAGCGGCAGTATATCAGTGGCGAGTCGCATCTCTATTTGGGACGGCAGTATATGCTTCGAATCAGAGAATCCAACCAAAACGCCGTTCACTATCAGAACAACATTCTTGAAATTGAGTGCCGGAACAAGAAAGATGTCAAAAAGGTGCTGCAGCAATGGTATCGAGAGCGGGCGGAAATCAAATTCGCAGAATATGCAAAACCAATTGTCGAACATTTTTCTGTTTATGGTGTAAAACCCGAATCTATCTCAATCAGAAAGATGGAGAAACGTTGGGGCTATTGCACGCCTAAGGATAACATCTTTCTTAACCCTAGACTGATTTGTGCACCCAGATGTTGCATTGAATACGTCATCACCCACGAAATGTGCCATTTAGTACACCGAAACCACACCAAAGAGTTTTATGCATTGCTAACCAAGGAGATGCCTCATTGGGAAATGTGGAAAGCAAAACTGGAACGGATGTTACATTAAAAAAACACTTAATAAATCCTGTTTTCTATTCTTTACGAAAAAGATTTTTTACTAACTTTGCAGAATATTATTCAGGAACTTAAAACACAACAATATGTACGACAACAACCACGGGCTGTATGTGGCCCATTGCGCCGACGGAGCGCTTGATATCAAAGGGAAAATGGCCAATCGCCACGGCCTTATTGCTGGCGCCACCGGTACTGGAAAAACCGTCACCCTGCAAGTGATGGCCGAGACTTTCTGCCAGGCAGGCGTGCCCTGTTTTATGGCAGATATGAAGGGCGACCTCTCCGGCATCAGCCAAACTGGGAAAATGAGCGGCTTCATTGAAAAACGTTTGCCCGAATTCGGCATCGAGAACCCGCAATTCCAAGCCTGCCCCGTGCGCTTTTATGACGTTTACGGCGAACAAGGCCATCCTATTCGCGCCACCATCTCGCAGATGGGCCCACAATTGCTGTCGCGACTGCTAGGACTGAACGAGACACAGGACGGCGTGCTGAACATCGTGTTCCGCGTGGCCGATGAGTGCGGCTTGCTGCTCGACGACCTGAAAGACTTGCGCTCTGTGCTCGACTACGTGTCGCAACATGCCAAAGAATATACTACCCAATATGGCAATGTTTCCACCGCATCGGTAGGTGCCATCCAGCGTGCCCTGCTGCAACTCGAGAACCAGGGTGCCAACAAATTCTTCGGCGAGCCGAGTTTCGATATCTACGATTTTCTGCAAACCGAAGGGGGCAAGGGCGTGATGAGTGTCTTGGCCGCCGATAAGCTGATGATGCAGCCCAAATTATACAGCACATTCCTGCTGTGGCTCATGTCGGAGCTCTACTCTACCCTGCCCGAAGTGGGCGACCTCGACATGCCCAAGTTAGTGTTCTTCTTTGATGAGGCACATACCCTCTTTGAAGATACCTCCAAAGCTATGACCGACAAAATCGAGCAGGTCATCAGATTAATCCGAAGCAAGGGCGTAGGTATCTATTTCGTTACCCAAAGTCCTACTGACATTCCCGAAACCATACTCGGACAATTGGGCAACCGTGTACAACACGCTCTGCGCGCATACACTCCCAAAGACCAGAAAGCGGTACGCACCGCTGCCGACACTTTCAGACCCAATCCGGCTTTCAAAACCGACGAGGCCATCATGAACCTCGAAACCGGTGAGGCATTGGTCAGCTTCCTCGACGAGAAAGGAGCCCCTTCCATCGTACAGCGTGCCAAGATACTGTTCCCGCTGTCACAAATCGGTGCCATCAGCGAGGGACAACGCTTAGACATCATCAAGCAGAGTCGCATTTACGGCAAATACGACACCCCCGTTGACCGCGAAAGCGCATTCGAGAGACTGTTGAAGGAGGCCGAAGAAAATGCTATCCAGACCACCGAAGAGACAACGACAGAAATAGAACCTGCAGAAGAGAAGACTGAAAAAGGTGGCATTCTGAAAGGCAAAGGCAAAGGATTCCTCTCAAAGGTAGTCAAGGCTGTATTGACCGCCGCCACCGCAACCATCGCCACCTCCGTAGGAACCGCTGTCAGCAACAAGGTAACAGGCAAGAAGAGCAAATCAACAAAATCGACTACCGAGAAGATGGTAAAGAACACCACTTCCGCCGCCACCCGTACCATCACTCGCGAACTCACAAGGGATATCTTGGGTAACCTGCTGAAGTAGGTGAAAGATGTGGAAGGAGAGAGGGTTTACAATTTACAATTTACAATTTACAATTAACAATTTACAATTAACAATTAATAATTAATAGTTAATAGTTAATATTAATAGTTATTATTAATAATTAATGGTTTTGGATTTTGCACCTGACATCTAACATCTAATCTTCTATTTCTTGGCAGAACTGTTCGGCGGCGGCTTGTTCCGCCTGCTTGATGGTGTAGCCTTCGCCCTCCGCCCTTTGTTCTCCATCAATCAAAAGGGAAACCTTATATAACTTGTTTGATTTGTTATCAAACTCTTCGTGTGTAAAAGACAGTTGCATACGACGTTTCTGGGCCCATGACAGTGCCTTGCTTTTGAAATTCTTTTCTTCCGTCAGTAAGGTCTCCAAATCCAATTGGGTCATCAATATCCGATGAATAAAGACTTTTTTTGTTTTCTCATAGCCCAAATCCAAGTAAATGGCGCCCATGATGGCCTCGAAAGCGTCGCCATTGACAGATTTGCCATGTACATGAGCATCGACAATCACCTGCTTGTCCAAGCCGATTTTGCGGGACAATGCATTCAAGTTGGCGCGGCATACAATTTTGGAGCGCATTTCTGTCAGCTGTCCTTCTGGGGCAAGTGGAAATTTCCTGAACAAAAAGTCAGCAGTAATGGCACCTAACACCGCGTCGCCGAGATATTCGAGGCGCTCGTTATTCAGTTTTCCGGCCACAGCGTCTTTCTGAGACAAAGAGCGATGCAGCAAAGCCATCTTGTATATGTCAAGATGTCGGGGAGTGAAACCGAAGATATTTTTGATAAAAGACTTGATTTGGCAGGCTATAGGATCTTTATGCAGAAAAGCCATCACTATTCATATTTTTTGTAGAGCAAGGTGAGATTATGTCCACCAAAGCCAAAGGAGTTGGACAAGGCCACACGAATATCCCTTTCAACAGGCTTGTGCGCGCAGAAATTCCAATCTGGAATGACAGTGTCCTTATGGTCAAGGTTAATGGTCGGAGGGGCAATACCTTTGTTCATAGCCAAGATAGAGGCAATGCTTTCAATGGCAGGAGCCGCACCAAGCATGTGTCCCGTCATAGATTTAGTAGAGCTGATCAGCAATTTGTTGGCATGATCTCCAAAAACATCGGCAATGGCATTGCATTCGGAGACATCACCCATAACAGTGGAAGTGCCATGGGCATTGATATAATCCACTTCTTCCGGCATGACCCCACCCTCTTCCATAGCCAAGCGCATCGACATGGCGGCTCCGGCACCATCAGGACGCGGGGCTGTGATATGGTATGCATCGCAACTCAGGCCGCCACCCACCATTTCGGCATAGATGTGGGCACCACGAGCCAAGGCGTGCTCCAGTTCTTCCAAAATCAAAATGGCAGCACCTTCGCCCATGACGAAACCATCACGATCCACATCAAAAGGACGCGAAGCACGTTGTGGTTCGTCATTACGGGTGGACAAAGCACGCATAGCGTCAAAGCCACCTACCGTAAGCTCAGCAATACAAGCTTCCGCACCGCCAGAGACCATGATATCACATCTGCCCAAACGAATACAATTATAGGCATCAATGATGGCATTGCCACCCGACGCACAGGCAGAGGAAGTCATGTAATTTGGCCCTTGCAAACCAAAATGCAAAGCCAGATTACCCGATATTGAGTCCATCAGCACTCTCGGCAAAAGGAAAGGGTTAAAGCGGGGAACTTTATCATTATCCATGTATATCAGAAAAGACTCGTGGAGAGTCTGAAAGCCACCAATAGCAGAACCGACAACCACACCAATACGCTGCGAGTTTTCTTTCGCAAGTTCTAAGCCACTGTCGGTCATAGCCTCACGAGTTGCTGCCACAGCAAAATGCGAAACAGCATCCATCTTTCTGGCTTCTTTGTTCTCCATGATGTCGAGAACATTGAACCCTTTAACTTCGCAGGCAAATTTAGTCTTGAATAATTCTGTATTGAAATAAGTTATCGGAGCGGCTCCACTTACACCTTTTAGCATATTGTCCCAAAATTCAGGGACATTATTTCCAATGGGTGTAAGTGCGCCGATACCGGTAACAACAACTCTTTTTAACTCCATAAAAAAGAGGCAGGGGGAAAAAACTATTTATTGATAGTATTTTCAATGTATTTAATTGCATCCCCTACAGTTGCAATCTTTTCAGCTTCTTCATCGGGAATCTGAATGCCAAATTCCTTCTCGAATTCCATAATTAACTCAACAGTGTCTAATGAGTCAGCACCCAAATCATTGGTGAAACTTTTTTCCGGGGTAACCTCGGCTGCATCAACACTTAATTTTTCAGCAATAATCGCTTGTACTTTGTCAATAATTTCTGCCATAGTTATTTATTTTAAATTAGGCTGCAAATATACCACATTTTTTTGATATGGCCGTTAACTTTTTTTAAGATTAGAATGCGTTATTCAATCGTTTGCGCTTCAAGTATTTAAAAATGTTAATTTGACTTTTTCCACACTTTTCTCCAAGATACTCAGAAACGAATTTTACTCAAAATCGTAACCAATTCGCTCAATTTTTTCCAAATTGTCGATTTTCTGCAGTTTTGCAATCAGCTCATTCAGAGCATGAACATTTTCAATATAGAGCATCAAAGTTCCGGAAAAGACATTGTCTCTGGTCTCAATATTCAAAGAACGAATGTTCAGGTTCAATTGGGAGGTGACAATATTAATAATATCCTTCAGCATACCCTTTTTGTCGAAACCAGTCAGCCTCAAACCAGACAAAAAAGCAAGATTTTGTTCTTTTCTCCATTTGGTCTTTATGATACGGTTACCAAATTTCGACATCTGCTCAATAGCCTTAGGGCATTTTGTCTGATGAATAATAATTTCATTATTAGGCATTTGAAAGCCAACCACATTATCACCAGGAATAGGATTACAGCAAGGCGACAGCTTATAGCGGATATTTTCCGATGTGTCGTCCAGCATAAACATCGACGGGTTGGTAGTCAATTCCTCCTCAATCAGCTGGCTCAAAGGTTTGTTGGTAATCTCATCGGTCACCTTCTTTTGGAACTCCTCCAGCTCACTATTTTTCTCATTGGAGAAAATCTTGCGCACACGTTCTTCCGACAACTTGTTTTGAGAAACATAATCCCAGAATTCAATGGGCGATTTAATACCAGTTTCGGCTTGCACCATACCAATATTCTGCGGGGTATAATTCAACCCCAAATGGGTGAAATAACGTCTCAGGATAGACATACCCTTATTGGTGTATTTCTTTTGTTCCAGACGGATAGCATCTTTGATACGTTCGCGTGCACGGGAAGTCTTCACCACATCGAACCATTCGGTTTTGGGGAATTGTTTTTTGGAGGTGATGATTTCCACCTGGTCACCATTTTTCAGAACATAATTGATGGGGACTATATTGAAATTCACCTTGGCTCCGATACAATGATCGCCCAAATTGGTATGCAAGTCGTAGGCCAGGTCCAGCACGGAGGATCCTGCCGGCAACTGTTTCATATCACCTCTCGGTGTGAATATAAAAACTTCTTTCAGGTCAAGATTCAACTTGATTTCATTCAAGAAATCGATAGCGTTAGTCTTGTCGCTATTGAGCACTTCCCTGATTTTCATCAGCCACTCCTCTACCCTATTGTCATATTCGTCAGGGGTTCTATGTTCTTCCTTATATTTATAATGTGCGGCGAAACCTTTCTCAGCGATCTCGTCCATACGGCGCGAGCGGATTTGCACCTCCACCCATTTACCGGCTTTGCTCATAGCTGTTACATGCAACGACTGGTATCCATTCGGCTTAGGATGTGCCAAAAAGTTTCGCTCACGCTCTGGATTAGTCTCGTATAGGCTGGTCACGATGGCATAAATGGCCCAACAGGTACGGATTTCATCCTTCGGATCGGAATCAAACACAAAACGTACCGCAAAAATATCATAGATATCCTCAAAATTGATATTCTTACGCTTCATTTTCTGATATATCGAATACACCGACTTGGTGCGGCTTGACATTTCGGCCACTATTCCTTCGGCTTTCAATTTATCCTGAATCGGCTTCACAAAGTCTGAAATCAAAGTTTGACGGTCAGCCTCCGTATGCTTCAACTTATTGGCGATGAAACGGTAAGTGACCGGATCGGTATATTGCATGGCGAAATCCTCCAGTTCGCTCTTGATGGCATACAAACCCAGTCGATGGGCAATTGGCACATAGAAATAAGAGGTTTCCGAGGCGATTTTCCACTGCTTTTCCGGGGGCATGGAACCGAGGGTACGCATATTATGCAGACGATCGGCCAATTTAATCAGGATAACACGCACATCCTCCGACATGGACAGGAATATCTTCCTGAAATTTTCGGCTTGGATAGAGACATTGCTATCGATAACCAAGTCCTCGATTTTTGTAAGTCCATCAATGATTCTGGCCACCTTTTCGCCAAAAATCTCACGCATATCATCGAGGGTATAATCCGTATCCTCCACCACATCGTGCAAAAGCGCGCACACCAGGGAAGTGGTTCCCAGGTTAATTTCCTGGGTGACAATTTTTGCCACCGCGATAGGATGATAAATATAGGGTTCACCGCTGCGGCGACGCATATCCTTATGGGCATTCACAGCCAATGTAAATGCCTTACGGATAAGCTTTTTCTGCTCCGCTGTAGTTTTGTCATACATATAGCTGAGCAGATCGCGGTATTTCCTCACAATCATCTTTCTTTCGAGTTCAGGATCGGGGACGTATGCTTTTTCCATGAGATTTTGAGTTATGGGATTAGATATTAATATTGTTTTATCAGGTTCTTTCACGCGGCTGCCATAACATGACAGCCATACAACTTTATCGTTTTATTATCTTTTTGGTAATTATGTTTTTACCATCATTTATTCTGATGAAATAACAACCTGAGGCGTAGGCCTGCATGTCAAGATGATTTACACCTGAGGTCATTGCCTGGCTCATCAGCTGGCGGCCCGACATGTCAAACAATTGTACGTCATACAGGTTTTCATCACCTTCAATGACCACAAAGGCTTTGTTTTCGACGGGATTAGGATACACACGGCAGCGGCTGTCACTGACAGAATGTTGTTCTATACCATCAGCATGCAGAGCCATTAAAACAGCCTGATAGGCATCCACCTTACCGGCTCCGACGGTCAACGGCTGAGCCGATTCTGTGTATTGGTCATGATAAGCGGTTTGTTTCAGTATATATTTCACCTGCTCCGGAGTAAGGTACGGATTTGCCTCCAACATCAGGGCCACCACCCCAGTTACAAAAGGCGAGGACATCGATGTGCCAGACAATGAGCAAAAGCCGTATGACCTGCCATTGAAATAGAACGTATTGGAAGGTGAGTGATCGGTTGAATTGGTGTAGCTTGACAGTGCCGCCATCACGCTCTGTCCAGGAGCGGAGATATCCGGTTTGTCGGGATTACCAATCACTGGCCCCCAGCTGGTGAAACCGGCCATAGCGCCATTACCTGTAAATTCTCCAGTTGTGTTGTTTTTCTGTCTTGCCTGATGAGCCGACACCGAGATAGCGCATGCCGTGTTGGCGGGAGCTCCAATACCGTATTCTTTGTCACCGGCAGTCCATCCCGCACCCTTGGAGCTGAAGGGACCGCCCCAGTTACCCACATCATTGGTCAACTCTATCACATTCCACGCATGGAAGTCACCTTCATCAGCAGCAACTGCCAATGCGTATATAATCCCGCCATAGATGGACTTTTTCACTCTCAGACGAGCATGAGGAAGGCCATTGGGCACAGAAGCCACCACATTGTCAATCTTGTATTCAACAGGATAACCCACAACGTATGCTAACGTATCCAAACTGAAATCGCCACGTTGGGTATCATAGAAAGGTGTATAGCCAATGATACCGCCCTGTTCATCCGCCACCGCGATAGCATAACGGAAAGAAGTGTTAGGGGAGCTCGTCATCGTGACAGACTGTCCGTATGTATAGGATCCTCCACCATCAGCGAAGCCGATTTGTGAAATCAAGGTGTCGGTATTGGTGTTGAAATCCTGATGCAGATGGAATTTCACATCACCGTTATTGCCAGCACTGGTCACGAAGACAACGCCCAGGTCTGACAGTTCTTGCATGGTCTCTGCCACCGGGCCTGTTCCATCCATAAAGCCCATGTAATACAAGCCCCAACTCATATTGATCACCAAGCGTTTCTGCTCCTGTTGTGCCACCTGATACATCCAGTGGAAAGCGTCAATCACAGCCTGCTCGTTCACCAGGAAAGTACACAAAATAATATTCGCGCCAGGAGCAACACCACGGAAAGAGCCACTCATAGAGCCAGAGCCCGCAGCAATGCTGGTCACATGTGTGCCATGGTAGCCATACTCATACACATTGAATGTATCGCACTGTGCAGCCAACAAAGCCTCTTGTCCCACCAGCTCCGTTCCATAGTCAAAGCCCTCTGGTGCAGGTCCCGCATTGCGGAACTGGTCCCAAGCCCTGAGAATACGGCAATTCTGCTTCTGCAAGTCATAAAAAACAGGATGTGTGTAGTCGAAGCCCCAGTCGGTGACACCAATGATAACATCCTCACCCGTAAATGATTGCGGGAGTTCAATTCCCTGATAGACACTATCGACGCGACCATCGGGCACAGCTTTATTCAGGTCTATGCCATCTATCGCGTTAATCTGTGCGAAAAGCATGCAGGGAACCAAAAGAGAAATAAGGGTAAATATCTTTTTCATAAGCACTTAAATTTGATTACATATCTTTTGCTGACAGATTCAGAATCTTCAGGAATTCAGGAAGATCAGGATTTTCCCGTTTCAAGTCATTCATTTTATCCTGTGTGTCATAAATCACCTTATTGACAGTTTCTGTCTGAACATCAACCTCCACCTTGATATCATCTATCCGAGAATCATAATTGTTGCGCAAATACTCCAATGCCAGGCGGGTACGGGATTCGAAATTCTCCTTCATACTTTCATTCTTCACCTTGACATGGATGACATTATGCTTAATTTCCGGAACCATACCCTTCAGAGGGTAATAAATGGTGGCGATTTCGCGGAACAACAGTTCGAACATGGTGCCCCATGACTCCTTAAACTTCTCATCAACAGAGAGTTCATCGGTTTTTGTTTCCGTAATATTATCAGCTTTGTCAGGATTCTGTTTATTGTCACTTAGAGCATCCGATGATACTGAAGTCTCAACGTTTTCCGTACCGACGGATGAAAGATTTTCTTGATTATCAGATTTGGATTCTCTTATATTTTCCGCAGGAGCAGTTGATTCTTGTTGTATTTGCTTCAACTGTGTCTCAGCCCCCTGCACGGTTGTTGTGTCCTCAAGAGCGGACATTTCCACCGTTTTCTCCGCAGAGGAAATATCAACTTGTTCTTTCACCGTTTCCGGATCTTTCACCAGGTCGCCGATTTTTGGTATTTTCTTTACCGGCATGGTAACCGGGGGGACAAAAGCCTGGCTGGACTGTTTGGGTGCGGTTGAGAATATTCCTTGAATACCTGCCCCCGCGCTTTGCTCGGATGAATCACTCCCGTGATTGCCTGACTTTAGTCGCCGTTGCGGCCCGGTTCTTCATAAACACGTGGTTGGCATTGATTTTCATCAAGCACAATTCTACCGACAATCTTTTATTGTTAGAGTTCTTGAAATTGAAATCACACTCATTAGCCAATTCCAAAGCCCTAAGCAATAATGTCTTATCTATTTTTCCTGCTTGTTCAGAATACTGTTTCTTAATAGTGTCGGAAGCCTCCATCAGCTTTACTGTTGATGGATTCTGCGCCACCAAAAGATTTCTGAAATGCTTGGCCAGACCAGAGATGAAATGCTGGGCTTCAAAGCCATTGGACAGAATATCGTCGAAAAGCAGCAAAGCCGAAGACGGTTCATCACAAAGCAGGAAATCCACTGTTTTGAAATAGTTATCGACATCCAGCACATTCAGGTTCTCAATGGTCTGTTTGTAGGTGATATTCCCTCCCGAAAAACTGACAATCTGGTCGAAGATGGAGAGAGCGTCACGAAGGGCGCCATCTGCCTTTGCTGCTATCACGCGCAGGGCTTCCTCATCGGCTTCAACATTCTCACTTTTAGCCACATATTGCAAATGACGGATAATATCATTATCGTTGATACGCTTAAAATCATAAACCTGGCAACGAGAAAGTATAGTCGGTATAATCTTATGTTTCTCGGTAGTGGCTAAAATGAACTTAGCGTATGCCGGCGGTTCCTCCAAAGTTTTCAGGAAAGCATTGAAAGCCGCTGAAGACAGCATGTGAACCTCATCGATAACATACACCTTGTATTTGGCGCCCTGCGGAGCGATACGCACCTGTTCCACCAACGAGCGGATATCTTCCACCGAATTGTTGGAGGCAGCATCCAACTCGTACACATTAAAAGACGCCGATTCATTGTATGCCTTGCAGGAATCACATTCATTGCATGGTTCAAAATCCGCAGTCAGATGTTGGCAGTTCAACGCTTTGGCAAAGATACGGGCGCAAGTGGTCTTACCTACTCCACGGGGACCGCAGAAGAGAAACGACTGTGCAATCTGTCCGGTCTTGATTGCGTTCTTCAAGGTTGAAGTGATATGCTCTTGACCTACCACTGAGTTGAAAGTTGTCGGGCGGTACTTACGGGCTGAAACGATAAAATTATCCATAAATAGCTGGTATAAAGAATTCTACAATGCCATGGCGAAATTATTTTTCGTCATTTAAATTCTTGCAAAGATACAAAAATTTTTAATGGACCAATGAGATAATATGCTAATGTGCCAATTTTAATTAGCAAATTGGTTAATTAGTTAATTAACAAATTAGTAAACGTACGCACGGATTTGATACGCTAATTATCAATATGTTAATTTGCCAATCAAGTTAAAAATCGACAAGTAAAAGTTGACAGATTGAATTTTGAATTCGAAAAAAGACACACCTATTAATCACCTAATATTTAGAGTTCTGTGAATCTGCAACGACAGGCGCCAATGGGGGTGGGACATCACGGCTTCAACACATGCGGTCATATTACGCCGGCGCTGAGACTCATCAGGACTGTAACAGGGTTGCAGGTAACGATGTTTCGCCTCAATCCTGTCGTATTGCGACAAATCCTGACCAAGATAAACAACCTTCAGTTCATCGCAATGGGTCAAAATACAGGGCTGGTCATCGCCACCCTCCATGTTATTTTTTGGAGAAAAGGTCACCCAATCCAGATTTTCAGGTAATGGACGAGTACCATTAGTTTCGATGGCGACAATCTTGCCCGTGGCACTTTTCAACGCTGCCACAAACGTATCGTCAATAAATAGCGAAGGTTCACCACCAGTCAGTACAAGCAATGGCGCCTCAGAATATTTATTCACCTCATCCACAATCTCTTGCATCGACATCATCATACCATATTGGTGTTGCGTATCACAGAAAACACAATGCAGATTGCAACCACTGAAGCGCACAAAAACTGCCGGCGTGCCACTATGGAAACCTTCTCCCTGCAAGGAATAGAAAATCTCGTTGATCTTATAAATGTAATTGGTATTCATCAAATCCTCCCTTCAACATTCATACAAGAGAAAAGTTTATACGCTCGACTTGCACCAATGTCATAAATTCAGCACAATCAACACTAATTCAACATATTAATCAAAATTTTGTACTGCATCATCGGCGATGTATGACGCTTTGTTGTCTCGTGACTCCCAGACATCAGCGCGGTAGCAATTCGGCACCGTATCCACTATCCAGCGGGCCAGATTCTCGGCAGTGGGATTGAAATCCAGCACTTCATTCAAATTACTATGATCTATTCTCCCATGAATCAAGCGTTTAATCTCTGTGAAATCGCAAACCATGCCATTGCTGTCCAATTCTTTGGCACGACAATATACTTTTACAATCCAGTTATGGCCATGCAGGTTTTCACATTTGCTTTCATAATCCAAATACAACTGGTGGCAGGAAGATATTTCCAAGGTTTTTCTTACGTAATACATTTCAGTTAATAGTTAACAATTAATAATTGACAGTTGATAATTGATAGTTGACAGTTTTAATGTTTGTTGAGCATTGGTAGTTGTCTGAAAGTCATTTGGTTTGTTATAATCAGGACTCATATTCAGTTTTGTCATCAATGCCAGCGTCTTTCAGGGCTTGGATGCGTTCGCGGCAGGTGCCGCATTTGCCGCAGTGTTTCTCACCACCTTTGTAGCAAGAATACGTCTCGGTGTAGTCCAGTCCCAAAGCCTTACCATGCTCAGCTATTTCTTTCTTGTTCAAGAAAGTATAAGGTGCCCACACTTTAATGTTTTCGTAGGTTCCTGCCGACATCGCTTCCGACATGGCATTGACAAAAACCGGGCGGCAGTCGGGATAAATGGCATGGTCGCCGGCATGATTGGCAATCATCACTCGTCTCAAACCGTTACTTTCGGCGATACCGCAGGCTATTGCAAGCATGATACCATTGCGGAAAGGCACCACCGTGGATTTCATGTTCTCGTCGTTATAGTTGCCTTCAGGTATGTCATCGGCAGTCATCAGCAAAGTGCTTTTGAAATAGCGGTGCATGAATTCAAGCGGGACAATGATGTGTTTGATACCCAGGCGCTGACAGTGTGTAACAGCGCACACACGCTCGCGACCGTTCTGCGTAGAGCCATAGTCGAAGGTGATGGCCATAGCAATTTCGTCTTTGTACTCGTAGAGCATTGTGGTGGAGTCCATACCTCCAGAGATAATGATTACCGCGTCTTTCGCCATAAGTTGATAATTACAAGTCCAAATTGCAAAAATACGAAAAATAATTAGCAAATGAGTTAATTAGTTAATGTGCTAATTTTTTTTACCAGATGATTTTTCTTTTCAGCTACGATGAGTCCTTTCCGCGGTTTGCCAGTTCTGTGCCTCGGCGCAGGCTAATAGCGCACCGCGGAGGAGATGCATGAGTTGCGCTGCCACCTCAGATTAATTTATACAAATCTTTGTGCATTTGAAGAATTTTATGTAAATTTGCAGATTAATATTTCCGATTATTATCAGCATAAACAAAAACATTATCAACACCATAACAAAATGAAAGTTAAAGATTTAGTAGAAAAGATGAACCTCACCGTGTTCTGCGGTGCCGACAATTTGGACAGAGAAATCAAGGGCGGATATGTCTCCGACCTGCTCAGCGATGTGATGGGCTTCGCCAAAGAAGGCGATGTATGGGTAACCCTGCAAACCCACAAGAACGTGATGGCTATCGCTTCCCTGAAAGAGCTGGCCGCCATTGTTTTGGTAAAAGGCAACAAACCCGAGGACGACACGCTCGAAGCCGCCATTGAAGAAGGTATTCCGATTTTAGGCACCGACAAACAGACCTTCGAGACTTCCGGAATCATCTATGAAATGTTGAAGAACTGAAAGTTGAAAACTGAAAACTGAAAGTTATTATTTGAATTTTGAATTCTAACTTCCACTACTCCGGCCTTCGGCCACCCGTTGAAGATTTCGTCTTCTTCTCCTCTTCGCTCGGCATGCTCAAAGTAAACTATGAATCTGCACTCGCTCATTCGTCGAATCTTCAAGAAGGGGAATTAGAGCTCCCTCGAGCACGAAGTGCGAAACTCCCCTTTGGACGAGGCCCACTCCCCTTGAACGAAGCGAAACTCCCCCTACCACTGACCACTAACCACTGACCACTAACCACTAAAAATGAACATCTACAAAGCTGACCTTCATACGCACACCCTCTTCTCGCCCTGCGGAGATTTGGACATGACGCCCGAGTACATCATCGAGCTGGCCCTGCAACGCGGTGTTGATATCATCGGCATCACCGACCATAACGCCACCCGCCACTGCCGCTTAGCCGAGCATTACTCGCACAACCGCGACATTTTCGTGCTCTGCGGCGCCGAAGTGACGACCAAGGAAGAGGCCCACGTCACCTGCTACTTCAAGAATCACGAGCTGTTGGACGAGTTCCAGGCCTATCTGGACGAGCACCTGCCCAACATCCCCAACTCGCCGGACTTCTTCGGCGATCAGGTACAGATTGACGAAGAAATGAACATCGTTTATGAGGAGCCACGCCTGCTGACCTCCGGTCTGGACGAGCCCATCGAGAAAATCGCCGCCAAGGTCAAGGAACTGGACGGCATCTTCATACCCGCCCATATCGACAAACTCAAGAACAGCGTTATCTCGCAGCTGGGTTTTATTCCCTTCGACCTGCCCTACGATGCCGTGGAATTGTCGGAAAAAGGCGACAAGGAAAAGATGATTCAGCAACACCCTTACCTCAAAGACAAGACTTTCACCCGCAGCTCGGATGCACATATTCCCGACCGAGTGGGCATCGCGCCCTGCTATTTCGAGATTGAGACACGCTCATTTGAGGAAATCCGCATGGCTTTGCATCAGGAAAACGGCAGAAGAGTATTATTAAAAGTTTGATTATGAACAATTTATCAATGCATATCATGGACATCCTGCAAAATTCCACCCGTGCAGGAGCCAAAGACATAACCTTGGAGGTGATTGAAGACAAGGCCAAAGATCAGCTGATACTGCGCTTTATCGACAACGGCTGTGGCATGGACAAAGAGACGGCCGAACGGGTCGTCAACCCCTTCTTCACCACCCGCACCACCCGCAAAGTCGGCTTGGGGCTGCCTTTGCTAAAACAGAATACCGAACGTACTGGCGGCTCACTGACCATCGACTCAGAGAAAGGCAAAGGCACTACCGTCACTGCCATTTTCGGACTAACCAACATCGACACCCCTCCCATGGGCGACCTGGCTGGAACGGTGGTACTCACCGCCTCCGCCTACCCCGACATCCACTTCATCTTCCACTACCAGCGTGAGGATGTAGATTATGTGTTTGACACTGACGAAGTGAACGAAGCCCTCGACGGTGTCTCCATCCAAGATCCTGAAATCATCGCCTACTTGAAAGAGATGGTGGAGGAGAACATTAAATAGTTGAAAGTTGAAAACTGAAAACGGAAAGTTCAAATTTCAAAATTCAGAATCACTACCCCGGCCTTCACCACCCATTAAAGATTTCGTCTTCTTCTCCTCTTCGCTCGGCATACCCAAAGTAAACTGTGAATCTGCACTCGCTCATTCGTCGAATCTTCAAGAAGGGGAATTTAAACTCCCCTCGAGCGCAGCGAGACTCCCCCTAATCACTAACCCCTAAAACCTAAAACCAAACACCATGCAAATAATTGACGGAAAGAAAATTGCGGCTGACATCAAAGCCGAGATAGCCAACGAAGTGAAGGCTATGATTGACAAAGGGGAAGCCGCCCCCCATCTGGCAGCGGTCATTGTGGGCGACGACGGCGCAGCACAAACCTACGTGGACAGTATCAAGAAAAACTGCCAGACCGTGGGTTTCACCTCCTCCATTTACCATTTCCCAGCAGACATCAAAGAGGAGGAATTCCTGAAAGCCATTGACTTTCTGAATGCGGACATCGACATTGATGGATACATCATCCAGCTGCCGCTGCCGAAGCATATCTCCAACGACAAGGTACTGGCGCATGTTGATCCGGCCAAGGATATGGACTGTTTCCATCCCGCCAACATGGGCAACCTGCTGTTAGGCAAGGACTGCTACAAGCCTGCCACCCCGCATGGTACCATGGAACTGATACGTCGTGCCGGCATAGAGACAGAAGGCAAAAACTGCGTGGTACTGGGTCGCAGCAACATTGTAGGCAAACCTTTGGCAATGATGTTAGCCCAGAAGGACGCTAATGCTACCGTCACCATCTGCCACAGCAAAACCAAGAACCTGAAACGTATATGCGCCAAGGCCGACATATTGTTTGTCGCCATCGGCCAGCCCGAAATGATTACCGCCGACTATGTCAAAAAAGACGCTGTGGTCATCGACATCGGCATTCACCGCATTGAAGACCCCGAAGCTGAAAAAGGCTACCGCATCTGCGGTGATGTCAACTACAACGATGTGGCTGGCAAGTGCTCCGCCATCACACCCGTCCCTGGCGGCGTAGGCCCCATGACCATGACCTGCCTGCTGCTCAACACGCTGACAGCGAGAAAGAAAAGACAACTGACAATTAATAGTTAATAGTTGATTGGGGCTACTATTATTAATTGTAAATTGTAAATTGTAAATTATTAATTATCAGTCTTGTATGCAGCGGACTGAGAAACCATTGGCTTTGGTATCCAGGAATATTTTAATGCTGGCATTATCGTAGCTCATACCGAAGCTGTAGGCGTAAGCAGCATCGTATTCTTTCGCACTCCAAAAGTTGGCTTTGTAACCGAAATTGTTATAATGTTCATAATTGTAAAACATTCCTTCAATCACACATGACTGCAACAAACAACAACAGAGAATGCCAAGCAATAAGAGTTTATTTTTCATAGAACAAAGTTATCATATCGATCTTCATATATCAGCATTTTTAATCCAAAGAGATTGTTTTTTCGAGTCGTATGTCCTGACTGGAAGCTCCAAGCATCAAGGTATATTCCGACGGTTCAAACCTCAGCCTACCCTTTTCATCCATGAAAGAAAAGTCTTCCTGGGAAAGCTTCATCGTAACAGTTTGGCTTTCTCCTTTTTTCAGAAAAACCTTTTCAAAAGCGATTAACTGTCGTTCAGGGCGCACCACCGAGGCTTTCTCCTGACGCAAGTACAACTGTGCAACCTCTGCCCCATCACGGTCACCTGTATTGGTCAACGTGAAAGAAACCATCACTGAATCAGCATTTTGAGCAACATTCATATCAGCAAAAGAAAAAGATGTATAACTCAGTCCGAAGCCAAAGGGATACAAAGGTTGGGCAGATTCGTCGGTATAATTGTTTCTACGGTTCGAGGCATTGTAATACACTGGCAATTGGCCCACCGAGCGAGGATAGGAAACAGGTAATTTTCCCGAAGGATTCACATCGCCGAAAACAATGTCTGCCAAGGCATTGCCTCCCTGTGCACCAGGATACCAGGCATTAAGGATAGCAGGAACATTATCATCTGCCCAATTCAAATCCAGTGGACGACCTTGAATCATCACCAGCACAATAGGTTTTCCGGTTTTCACCAAAGCTTCCAGCAGTTGCTGCTGAAACCCCATCAAAGACAGCGTTGCACGGTCAAAGCCCTCCCCTGATTCCATATCACTCACCATTTTCGCAGAAGCATCAGCTGCCCCAGTTTCCTTATAGCTAGTGCGGAAATCGCGGGCACTGGAACCACCCAAAGCCACGATGACCACCTCGGCATTACGAGCAGCATCCACTGCCTTGTCAATCTCCTCCCACGACATATCACGGATGGCACAGCCCTTCACATAATCCACTTGGGCATCAGGCACTTTGTTGCGGATGCCTTGCAAAAGTGTGACAACAGAACCTTCTTGTTCACCCAATGCTACTTGCATGTTGTTACCCACAATTTTAATAAACGGACCCTCAGCCTGCGGTGCCGTGTAATCGCCTAACATATTATAAACATTGTCGGCATTGGGACCAATAACTGCCACGCGTTTTATATCCTTAGATAAAGGCAATAGACCATCATTCTTCAGCATCACCACCGATTCAGCAGCGACACATCGATTTAACCCATCAAAGCCAAACGACTTAAACATCTCGTTATCAGATGTTTTTACGTCATATTTTTTATCAAACAAGCCTAATTTGAATTTATATTTCAGCACTGCCCGTACAGCATCATCCAGGTCGGCTTCATCCACAAGTTTCTCTTGCAGAGCCTGTTTCAAAGGCTGTCCATAGCAAGACGCGCCCAGGTCTATATTCACGCCTGCTTTCAAAGCTTGAACAGCGGCTTCTTTATAATCAGCAGCCATTCGAGAGCTTACCAGTCCGTTGATGGCATACAAATCAGAGACAACCACCCCTTCGAAATGCCATGCGTCCCGCAAAATATCCTTAATCAGCCACTTATTAGCAGAGCATGGAACTCCGTCAATGTCGTTATAGGCGGTCATCACCCCCCCGACTTCCGGTCCTTGACGGAAAGGCAGAGAAAGCTGTGACAGCAATTCTCGGTTTCCTACATGCGAGGAGGCACCATTGTGGCCACCCTCCGACACACCGTAAGCCGACAGGTGCTTCATCACGGGCAACGTACCACCAGAAGCCAATCCTCGTGCATACGCACCTCCCATCTGAGCCGCCAGCACAGGATCTTCACCATAGCCTTCTTCCATGCGCGACCAACGTGGATCACGACTGATATCCAGCACCGGACCAAACGCCACATTAGCACCTTGCAAGGCCGTCTGTTTGGCTACCGCTTTGCCCAAATCGTTTTCCAATTGTTTGTTGAAAGAGGAAGCTCGGCCCAATGCCGTTGGAATCACCGTAGTACCAATAGCCATGTGGCCATGTGGGCATTCTTCTGCCAAAAACAGCGGAATACCCAATCGTGTATGCTTGCGTACCCATTGTTGCATAGCATTACTTACAGACAACGCCAATTGCGGATTCAAGCCATTGTCAAGGGTTTTCTGTGTCCACGGGTCGGCACGCATCACTGCCCAAGAGCCACCTATCAGCCTTTGCCCCATATCCTGCTCAAACTTGTCTGTCAGGTGCACCGATTGTCCTTCCCGCTCATAATAGCTCCAGCCCATCGTCATGGCCAATTGTCCCACCTTTTCTTCAAGAGTCATCTGCTGCAGCAAGTCCTCCACTCGCATGTCAATGCTCTGCGACGGATTCTCATACACATCACAGCGACCATTCTTGTTCAAATCATTATATGCGGGTTGTTCCACTTCAAACTTAAGGACAAAAGGCCGGCCAGTCTCAGACAATTCGTATGGCAAGCGAAGACTTACCTTACCGTTTTCAACCTTATAATACACTGGTCCACGGCTGCCCAGCAATTGTATCTTGGAGCCTTTGGCAGGGAGGTGGCCAGTCCAACTGGGGTTGGGTTTTCCGCCAGAAAGACCCGGACACAAGGCATAGACATATTTTCCGTCTTTAGAAGTTGTAAACCACAGATTGTCAGCCTGATAATCAGACAATGTACGGGTATTGTAAATAGCTTCACCATTGTCCTTCATCCATACGCCAATCTCCTTTAGAATTTTCACCACCTTTGGTTCTATCAAGCCTTGCGGTGTAGGACCGACACCAAGTAGCAAGCTGCCTCCTTTGGCCACAATCTCCATCATCATGGCTATCACCTCATTTGCAGATTTAAATTTCGCATTGGGTATATATCCCCAATCTTTGCTTAGAGGCACGCAAGTTTCCCACGGATTAGCAAGCTGTTTTTCCGGAATTTGTTTTTCAGGTGTTTGGTAATTTTCATAGACACCTCCGACAGTCCTGTCCACAATCAGAATGCCAGGTTGGTTTTGGCGAGCTATTTGAGCCACTGCATCCATATTGATATCCTCTTCGGGTGAGCGCACCCAGCCGCCGTCGAGCCACAGAATGTCCACCTTCCCATAATTCGATGTAATTTCTCCTATCTGATTGTGAACAAATTGCGTGAATTTCTCCCAGCGTTGCGGATGCTGGTCTATTTTATAATTCACATGACGATTGGGGGTGGCATAACGTCTCCACCAATAGTCCTGAGAGTGCCAGTCCGGCTTGGAGAAATAGGCTCCAATCATCATATTCTGCTTCCGAAACGCCTCAAAAACATACTTCAACGCATCGGCTTTGGGATTACTGGCAAATGGACCTTTGGCAATCGAAAAGTCGCTATATTTTGTGTCAAACAAAGCAAAACCATCATGATGTTTGGTGGTAAATACGACATATTTCATACCCGCTTCACGGGCAACAGAAGCCCACTGGTCGGGATCAAAATCCACAGGATTGAACTCTTTGTTCAGATTCCAGTACCACTGTTTATAGTCATCGTAAGGGATGGTGCTGTCGCGCGGAATCCAGTCTTCATCCTCCGAACAAATGGACCAAGACTCGACAATACCGGGCACAGCGTATAAGCCCCAATGAATTATCATTCCGAATTTCAAGTCTTTCCATTGTTCCAGCTTAGCCTTCACCTCGGGTTCTTTCGGTGCCACATAATGGGAGGCGTAGTCCTGGGCTGAAACGAAGATTACCATGCACATTGCAAAGATGAAGATTATCAGTCTATTCATATTTTTATCTCTAAGTAAATAACACGAGTTCCCATCGGAAACCCTTGAAATAATTCAGGCAGCAAATTTACGCAAATAAACCGAACCACATACATGGTGCCTAAAAAACATTTCATAATAAAAATAACATTATTATCAATGCGTTTTCAGACTTCCCTATGAAATAATTATTTAGAGAAATGACATAAAGTTCAAAAATTTTATGTATGTTTGTGCCATTATTTTTCATGAAAAGGAAATGAAGAAAACAATACTATTGTTTAGTGTCATATTAACATCACTGTTCGCTTTTGCCAACTGCGATATTGACTCTCTATACAACTTGTATATCCAGAAAGAAGGGCGTCAACAAGAATCACTTGCCCGGAATCTGGTTAATTGTTTTACAGAAGACGGATACTATGATTATGATGTAAGTGTCAAACACATAAACGACAAACAGGTCTTTCAGATGTTGCTTCACGTGGGCTTATCCACGTATGCGTACGAGCAAAACGACTTTCAACATGCCATCCAATATGCCCTTCTGGCAGAGTCGTTCACTCCCAAAGACTCTCTCAATTGGCGATGTTCCTGCTATGAGCTCTTGAATGTCTCGTACCAGCGTATCGGTGATTACACCAAGGCCTTGGAATATGCCCAAAAAGCATACGATGCAGGTTCTATTTTACAAGATGAACCCATCAGAAGCAATGCGTTAAATTCCTTAGCCGCCATCCATTGCTCAACCGGACATCCTGAAGACGCTCTTCAATATATCAATCAAGCCATTGACATTGAACGGGAATCCAAAGCCGGCAATGGAAAATCGCTGGCCATAAGGTTAGGTTCCAAAAGCGAGATACTCAGTCTCTTAAACCGATATGACGAAGCCTTGAAATGCATTGAGGAGGCATTATCCATCGACAGTGCTGCCGGACGAAACGACAAAGTAGGCATACGTTTGTCCCAAAAAGCAGGTATTCTCATGAATATGCGACAATGGAAAGAATGCCAACGCATTTGTCTCCAAGCCATGAAAATCTTTGAAGCCAACGGAAGCGCTATTGATAAAATAATCACGCTAAAACAAATGGGAATTTGCGAAAGAGAAATGCGACAATACCACGAGGCGGAACAGCACCTGCTGGAAGCAGAGCAAGCATGTAAGGACATCAAGTTTCAACCTTTGCTATGGAAAATCCAATATGAGCTGTCGCAATTGTACCGAAGACAAGGCAAACTTGAGCAAGCCATATCTTATATGGAAACCAGCTATGCCAATAAAGCATCATTGAACAAAGAAGAATTCGATAAAATATTAGGGGAGAATAAAATCAAGTATGAGACTCTTGAAAAAGAACAACAGATCAATTTGCAAAACATCACAATCAAAAACCAACGCGTTCTCTCCATCGTGTTAATCTGCATCCTAGTGCTCATCTGTGTTGTTGCGATTATCAGCTATCACCTGGCGATTATCAGGAAAAAAAGGAATAAGGAACTTGCCGAGATGAACAGAACAAAAGACCGTATATTCTTCATTGTTTCACACGATTTGCGCAATCCAGTGGCTGCCCAAAAACAGGTTATAGACTATATGGTTGAAAATTATGACGTTTTGGAAGAAACTGACAAGAAAGAACAACTGGAAGCCCTGAAGCAATCGCAAGATGGTCTGAAAAATCTGATTTCCAATCTTTTAGACTGGTCCTCAGTGGCCAGCGGACGGTTCACCTACAAACCCACACGAGTGGATTTAAACACCTTGGTACGTAAAAGTGTAAGTTTTATCGACACCCAGCGGCAGAAAAAGAACATCACCATCAGACAACAAATCCAAGAACAATGTTTCGTTTACACAGATGTGAACATCACTGAAATAATCCTGCGAAATATATTATCCAACGCCATTAAGTTTTCTCATCAGGATGGAATTATTGATATTCAATCCATTGAAGAAAAACAAGTTGCAAGCATTGCCATCACCGATTATGGCATAGGAATGACAGAAGAACAGCTTGCGAATTTATTCACCTATCACAATAGCACAACTGGCACCGCTGGTGAGCCTGGAAGCGGCATCGGACTAATTGTCTGCAAAAAACTGGCGGACATGGGAAACGAGAAACTTTCTGTGACAAGTAAAGTTGGCAAAGGGAGCACCTTTTCCATCACAATGAACAAAATCAATTGATATAATTCATACAAGCGTATCATAAAACAAAGTATATAAAATGCTGAAATTTGTCATCGTTGAAGATTTAGTACTTACACGCATAGGTATCAAGACTGCCTTGAAAAAGAACAGTCTCGACTGTGAGGTCGTAGCAGAAGTGGGTAGTGTAAAGGAAGCCAAAACAGTGCTGAAACAGCAACATGACATCGACGTAGTACTCTTGGATTTGATACTGCCTGACGGCAATGGCATTGAAATCGCGCGTTTAATAAAAAAAAGGTATCCGAAGATAAAAATATTAGTCATTTCCGCCGATACCGAACGAGAAAACATATTGGAATTAATCAAGCTTGGTATCAACGGATTTATCAGCAAATTCGAGGATTTGCCCATCATTGAGACCGCCATATATTCCGTATGCAACGGTATAGACTATTTTGGCAAAGACATCTGCGAGGTCATCCATGCCGTTTCCATGTCAAAGGCACCCAAAGACAATATGTTCACCGCACGCGAATTGGAAATCATGCAATTATGCGCAAAAGGACATACTGTCAAGAAAATCGCTGATTTACTGTATATTAGTCCACGCACAGTGGATGCCCATAAAAACAATATTTTCAGAAAAATGGGATTTAAAAATACTGGCGAATTGGTCAACTATATGTATGAGCAAGGAATCATCCGGAGTTGACACGGATTCGAATAAAGCATACAAAAATCTCTAAAAAAAAGATTTTAAATATTTTCTTTACAATTGAAAATCAATAACTTATTCTTTTTAAAATAGGTATTTTCACCTATTGTAAAGCGAGGGATAAAGTTTTATCTTTGCATAAAGAAAAATACCTATCGTTATGAAAAAATCTATATTTTTAGCTATTGCCTTGTTTTTTTCTGTGGTCACTTTGTTGGCTCAAGCCCCTCAGAAAATGACCTATCAAGCCGTGGTTCGTAATACGAACAACAGTTTAGTATCCAATCAGAATGTATCCGTTCAAATCACGGTTCTGCGAGGAAATGAAAACGGGACTCCTGTTTATCAGGAAACGCACAGCACCACGACCAATGCCAACGGTTTGATGACGGTGGAGGTTGGTAACGGGGCATACGTGTCTGGTTCATTTACCGATATTGATTGGAGCAATGGTCCATTCTACCTTAAGTCAGAAATAGACCCCACGGGTGGATCCAATTACAGCATTGTCGGCACACAACAGCTATTGAGTGTTCCATACGCTTTATATGCCAACCAAGCCGGCAATATTCCCGCATTTGCTGTTATTCCAACAGATTCGGGATATGTGGTGTCTATTACCCAAAATGGAGGCACACCGCAAACTTTCTTCCTGCGTTATGGAACTCCAGGCCCACAAGGTGAAACTGGTGCCACAGGAGCAACTGGTCCCGCTGGTGCTGACGGACAAGACGGAGCTTCCGCTTACGACCTGTGGTTGGCCGCTGGCAATACGGGTAGCGTGACAGACTTCCTGAACTCGCTGAAAGGTGCTGACGGAACAAACGGCACTAATGGCCAGGACGGTGCTGACGGACAAGACGGGCAAAACGGACAAGATGGCGCTTCCGCTTACGATTTGTGGTTGGCCGCTGGCAACACGGGCAGCGTCACTGACTTCCTGAACTCGCTGAAAGGTGCTGACGGAACAAACGGCACTAATGGCCAGGACGGTGCTGACGGACAAGATGGTCAAAACGGACAAGATGGCGCTTCCGCTTACGACTTGTGGTTGGCCGCTGGCAACACGGGCAGCGTGACTGACTTCCTGAACTTGCTGAAAGGTGCTGACGGAACAAACGGCACTAATGGCCAGGACGGACAAGACGGCGCTTCCGCTTACGATTTGTGGTTGGCCGCTGGCAACACGGGCAGCGTGACTGACTTCCTGAACTCGCTGAAAGGTGCTGACGGAACAAACGGCACTAACGGGCAGGACGGTGCCGACGGACAAAATGGCCAGGACGGCGCTTCCGCTTACGACCTATGGTTGGCCGCTGGCAACACGGGCAGCGTGACTGACTTCCTGAACTCGCTGAAAGGTGCTGACGGAACAAACGGCACTAATGGCCAGGACGGACAAGACGGCGCTTCCGCTTACGACTTGTGGTTGGCCGCTGGCAACACGGGCAGCGTCACTGACTTCCTGAACTCGCTGAAAGGTGCTGACGGAACAAACGGCACTAATGGCCAGGACGGTGCCGACGGACAAAATGGCCAGGACGGACAAGACGGCGCTTCCGCTTACGACCTGTGGTTGGCCGCTGGCAACACGGGCAGCGTGACTGACTTCCTGAACTCGCTGAAAGGTGCTGACGGAACAAACGGCACTAATGGCCAGGACGGACAAGACGGCGCTTCCGCTTACGACCTGTGGTTGGCCGCTGGCAACACGGGCAGCGTGACTGACTTCCTGAACTCACTGAAAGGTGCTGACGGAACAAACGGCACTAACGGGCAGGACGGTGCTGACGGACAAGATGGGCAAGATGGGCAAAACGGACAAGACGGAGCTTCCGCTTACGACCTGTGGTTGGCCGCTGGAAACACGGGCAGCGTGACTGACTTCCTGAACTCGCTGAAAGGTGCTGACGGAGCCTCTCCTGACATTACCGGTTTGTACGACTCTTTGGCAACCGTCGCCTTCACCGGCAACTACAACGATTTGGATTCCTTGCCATTAATTCCGGCAATTCCAACCAATGTCAGCGCTTTCCATAATGACGCAGGATATATTACAATGGATTCTATTCCTGAGATTCCCACCGTACCAACCGTCCTCAGCGCATTCACCAATGATATGGGATACATTACGGCCATTCCTGACAGTCTTGGAGGCATTAGCATTGAATCCGACCCCATTTTTTCAGCTTGGGATAAAGATTACAATGATCTTATCAACAAACCCGACATTCCAACAGTGCCGACAAATGTGAGTGCTTTTCAGAATGACGCGGGATATATCACGATGGATTCCATTCCTGAAATCCCGACCGTACCGACAAACGTGAGCGCATTCCAAAATGACGCAGGATACATCACCAATGCCGCCATACCCACTTTCAATGTGACGCAAACCGACACAGGCTTTGTATTCACCATTAGTCCTGCCGAAGGAGATGCCCAAACCTATATTTTGCGTAATGGTATCGATGGCAATCAAGGCGAACAGGGGCCACAGGGCGAGCCAGGAGCACAGGGGCCGCAAGGCGAGCCAGGGTTCTCCCCAATTGTGACCACTTCTACGGGTGGTGGCACAACCACCATAACCATCACTGACGCCACCAGTATTTCTGAATTCACAGTAAGCGACGGCGCCACTGGAGAACAGGGTGAGCAAGGTCCCATGGGTCCGCAGGGGCCACAAGGTCCACAGGGACCTCAGGGCGAACAGGGTGCACAAGGTCTCCAAGGTGAGCCTGGTGAACCCGGAGTCGGCATTCCCCAAACCCTCTCCATCGCGGACAACAAGCTATCCATCTCTGATGGGAACACCGTTGAGTTGCCAGCTTCCTTCAGCGGTGATTACAACGATCTGGAAAACCTGCCGAATATTCCTGAAATTCCCGAAAATGTATCCTCCTTCAACAACGATGCCCAATATCTCTCACAAGGAAGCGATGTAAGCGCCCTGAATAACGATGCTGGCTACATCACATCAGCCGACTTATGCAACACTGCCACCGATTGCGGTTTTGTCACCATGCAGCAGCTACAAAGCTTTATGGAGCAGATACAGGCCGAAATTGACACGCTGAACCAGCTACGCGCGGCTCTGTCACCGGTGGTGCGCACTTACTCCGCCACTGTTATTGATGAGACCTACGTAGCCGCTAACGGTCAAGTGGTCTCATCGGCAAGCCCTATCACTGCTGCCGGTTTCTGTTGGAACACTACCGGAGACCCCACCATAGCCGACAATCACACTTCCAACGTACATGCCATAACCTCATTCACCACTACACTTTCTGGACTCACACCAGGTACCACCTACTATATCCGTGCTTACGCCACTTCTGCCATCGGCACTAGCTACGGTGCAGTGGTGACAGCCACCCCAGAGACCTTCTCCTGTGGAACTTCTTCAGTACGAGATATTGATGGCAACGAATACGAGACCATACTCATCGGTCAACAATGCTGGACCAAGACCAACCTCCGCACCACACGCTATGAAAACGCGACAGGAAACAGCAGCATCGCATACGGCAACGATAATTCCAGCAACCAGACACCTTACTATTACTACCCGAACCAAATGTCAGCAGATGCAGAATACTACGGATACCTCTACAACTGGCCTGCCGTGATGAATGGTTCAGAAGGTTCCACAGCAGACCCAAGTGATGTGCAAGGCATCTGTCCCAGTGGCTGGCATGTACCCAGCAGTTCCGAGTGGATTTCTGTCTCATCCTCCGATTATACTGCTTTTGAGCCTTATTACGCTGGCTATTTTGACGGTTCCAGTTATATGGACTATGGCACGTATGCCTATTTCTGGACCACCAACCCCGGCACCTTCTGGGATGTTGTACAAGATGCGGAATGCATTATGATGGATGCCGGGAGTGAGCCCAATAATTCATCCATGAGCACACAATATGGTTATTCTGTGCGTTGTATTCGCAACAACAACTCGCTAACCCCACCCAGCCTTCCAACGGTAACTACCACAACGGCCACTGGCATAAATTGCGGTTCAGCTACTGCAGGTGGTAACGTAACCGATAACGGCGGAGCAGACGTGACCGACCGCGGTGTATGCTGGGCTGCGGGAAGCACACCCACCATTAATGACAACCATATCTCCGCAGGTTCTGGCACAGGCGAATTCACCTGCAGCATCACCAATCTACTACCCAACACCCAATATACCTATCGTGCCTACGCCACCAACCGAGGCGGCACCGCATACGGACAGGCCATGAATTTCACTACTCCTGCCGCTGACCTGCCCACCGTGGTAACAAACCCGTGTGGCATGAGAGGCGATGACTTTGCCAGTCTCACTGGTAGCGTCACCAACGACGGCGGTGCCACCATTACCGGACGCGGTTTCTGTTACAGCACCACAAACCAAACCCCAACCATGAACGATCAAAGCGCATCCGCTAACACTGGTTCCGACGATTTCAGCATGGTGTTGAGAGAACTTACACCCGGAACATCCTATTATTTCCGTGCCTACGCCCAAAATGACGCAGGTACCGCATACGGCGCCGTAGATACATTCACCACATTGCAGAGCAGAAGTTGCGGGAACGTCACCGATGCCTCCGGGAACAGTTACAGCACCATTCAGATTGGCGACCAATGCTGGATGCGTGAGAACCTCCGTACCACCAAATACAGTGACGGCACCGACATTGCTCTCGGCAGCAGCACAAGCTCTGAGACAGCCTACCGCTACAATCCTGATAACAGCAGCAACAATGTGGCCAATTACGGCTATCTATACAACCGCAAGGCATTGTTGCGCAACAGTGACCCAACCAGCAACAATCCGAGCCAGGTTCAAGGTATTTGCCCCACTGGATGGCATGTACCTTCGTTGGCCGAATGGAACCAGATGCTCAATTTCGTAAAATCTGCTGGCGACTACAGCTGCAATGCTGTAACCAACAATATTGCCAGTGCACTGGCCAGCAATGAGTTCTGGGCTACTGCTGACAACAATTGTGCAGTGGGCAATGAGATTGCCCGTAATAATGCCACAGGCTTCACGGCTCTTCCTGCCGGTCTGATGTCACCACTTTCTGGCAATGCCTCCTACATGAATTTCCAGCAGCAAGCCTGTTTCTGGACAGCCACTGGCAGTGCCAGCAACGGCAATTATACCAGTCTGACAAACACCTCCGCTGTAACATCCGCATCTTCCAACGGCGTAGCCTATGCCATGTCGGTACGTTGCGTGAAAGATGATGCTCCCACAGTACCCTCCATCAAGACCCTTAACATCAGCAACCGCACCAGCGCTTCCGCACGGGTAAGCGGACGACTGATCTACAACGGCGGCGAACCGGTTACACAATACGGCATCTGCTACACCACCGACGCCCAGCAGGAGCCCACGATAAGCGACAGTCGTGTAGAAGGCACCACCATGTCGGGCAACGACTTCGAATGCACACTGACAGGCTTGAACTCCGGTATCACCTACTACGTACGAGCCTACGCTGTAAACGCCATTGGTGTAGGTTACGGAGAACTGAAGAGTTTCAGCACATTGGCCACTGGACCCAGCATTACAGCCACGATAACCGTGGACAATGTCAACAACACCGGTGCCCACTGCATGGCAACATGTTCTGGCGACGGCGGCAGTCCTGTGACAAGCAAAGGCTTCGTATGGAATACAAGTGGAAATCCGAGCATTGGAGATGGCATCAGCAATTCTAACAATCTGGGGGCCGGCACGGGCGATTTCGAAGCTATCCTCAGCGAACTGGACTTGTTGACCACCTATTACGTGCGAGCATACGCCACTAACGCAAATGCCACTGCATACAGCAATGTGGCGACGTTCACCACCACTGGCCTTGTGGGTGGCACTTATACAATCCAGAATATCGGGGAAAATTCCGCATACGTTACGGTAACCATGCCTGGAATCGCTGGCGAATTGCAGCCTGATGGCATCTGTTGGAGCTCCAGCAGCCAAAACCCGACCATTTCACTTTCCGCCAACAATCCACCAGAACTTGTCATCACAGGGGATTATGCCGTGGAAGAGAGCCATACCGATAACATGTACATGTATCAAATGACCGGCTTACAGAGAAATACCACCTACTATCTACGTACTTTCAAAATTATTGACATAGACAGAATCGCATACAACAACTATATTGTAAATTTCACCACATCAGCAAGTGGAGGCGATCTGACTTTTACCTGCGGCAATTCCACAATAAAAGACTATGACAACAACTCTTACAACACCATCCAAATCGGCAACCAATGTTGGACAAAAGAGAACATGAGAACCACACACTACAGCGATGGACATGAGATTAGCGAAGGCGGTTCCAATAATTCCACCACCACAAGATATTGGTATTATCCTAACAATCAGGAAAACAACAAAGATTCCTACGGTTTGCTCTACAACTGGCCCGCCGTGATGCGTGGTGAGAATCCTTCCGCAAGCAACCCCAGCCATGTACAAGGTATCTGTCCCAATGGCTGGCATGTACCAAGCAGCAACGAATGGTTGCAACTCATTGCTTATATCCAGACCCAAGAACAGTATTTTTGTAATGGAAACGCTACCAATTATGCCAAAGCACTGGCTTCCCCAACGGGTTGGAACAACTCGCAAGAGGAATGTACAATTGGCCATACTCCCGGTAATAACAATGCCAGCGAGTTTTCAGCCATGCCTGCGGGATACCACAACGACTTTTTCGGTCAACACGCATTTCTATCCTGTTCTGACACCATGTACAGCGACATGAATATCGCATTCCGTCTGGATTTCAACAGTGGAACATCCGCTTGGTACTACAACTACTTCGATTATGCCTACTCTGTACGCTGCGTAAAAGACATCAGCGGTGACCAAGCGATGGCACCCACCCTTTATCTGGATAATGTGGAACAAAACGACAGCACACGCGAAGTGACGGTGACATTTACCATCTACAACAATGGTAATTCACCGGTAACCACCAAGGGTGTGTGCTGGAAGCAGGGTGCAGGCCAAGAGCCAACCACCTCGGACTTATACACCAGCAACTGTGTAAGTTTGGGCAGCAACCAGTATCAGACCACTATCAGGGTAGCACCAGGCAGCACTTACACCTTGCGGGCCTTTGCCACCAACAGTGCCGGTTACAGTTACAGCAACACCGTCGAAGTAATCCTGCAAGAGGTTCCGCTCTCCGTAGAGAGCACTGGCTATGAGGATCTCGGTCGCAGCACCAACACCTACAAATTCAAATTGCAGGGCAAAGTAAGCTGCAATGGCAGTTCCAATATCACGAAGTACGGATTTGTTTACAGTATGGTCGGCTACAACGACAATCCGACATTAGAAGGCCAGAATTGTCAAAGTATCTTCGCCACCACCTCTTCTTCCGCCTCCCCATTTGGCGATTTCGCCATCACCACCACAGCTCTTAATTTGCAGACCATTTACTACGTGAGGGCATTCGCCACAAACAGTACCAATGAAACGGCTTACGGTGACATTATGGTCATAGCACCCGTATTATGCGGTTCATACACGGTAAGCGACTTTGACGACAACACCTACCATACTGTATGGATCGGCAACCAGTGCTGGATGAAAGAGAACATGAGAACCATACACTACCCCGACGGTTCCAGCATAAGCCTGGCCAACACCACCAATGTAACCAGCAACACGATTGACTACTGCTACAATCTTGACGTTTCCAATATCCCGGTCGCTGATCGCGGCTACCGATACAACTGGTTAGCGGCAACGAACTATTATGGGACCTCAACCAGTGCTAATCCCGGCAGAGTACAAGGCATCTGTCCCGACGGATGGCATGTGCCGTCCTTATACGAATGGGTGCAACTCCTCAGTTATGTAAGAAGCCAAAACAACTACGTATGCGGCAACAGCAACACAACTATTGCCAAAGCTTTAGCCTCCAACAATTACTGGATCAGCAACACCAATATGAACTCCAACACATGCGCGGTGGGGTACGACCTTTCCACCAACAACGCCACCGGTTTTTCCGCCGTCCCTTCCGGCATAATCACCTCCAATGGCATTAGCAACGTCTATCAGTTCGCCTTATTCTGGACCTCTGCTGCGCAAGTTAATGAAAGTGCCACCGTTTTCAGCATGAACTTTGGATCCGACAATGTAGAAGAAAAGGTTTCAAGCAAGTCGACGGGACTTTCCGTGCGCTGCGTGCGCGACTGATTTTGAGCCACTTCCACCTGGCCACTGGCACTAAACATTTTTTTTGAAAAAGCATGTTGCCATATCAAAAAAAAGTTGTATTTTTGCATCCGCAAAAACGAGCCCAGGTGGTGGAATTGGTAGACACGCTACTTTGAGGGGGTAGTGGGAGTACTCCCGTGCAAGTTCGACTCTTGTCCTGGGCACCAAAAGCTCTGATTTCGGTCAGGGCTTTTTTAGTTGATAATTGATAATTGACAGTTGACAATTTTGAATCCAGAATTCAAAATTCAATAATCTTCTCACCTCCTAAACTTCCTAATCACTAATCACTAATCACTCACCACTAATCACTAACCACTAACCACTGACCACTGACCTCTGACCACTGACCACTGACCACTGACCACTAACCACTGACCACTAACCACTAACACCTGTAACCTATAAAACATGCCACTACCAACCAACGAGATACAACAAGAACGCGCCATCCTTATTGGCGTTTGCACCCCTTCGGTCACCCCTGAAAAAGTGAAGGAGTACCTGACGGAGCTGGCTTTTTTGGTAGATACGGCAGGAGGTGTACCTGACCGACAATTCACGCAGAACCTGCCCTACCCTGACCCGAAGACATACTTAGGCTCAGGCAAACTCAACGAAGTGCGCGACTATGTAGCCGAAAAGAAGATAGATTTAGCTGTTTTCGACGATGAACTGACCCCCTCACAGGCTCGCAATATTGAGAAAGTTCTGGGTTGCAAAATCATGGACCGTACCCACCTGATTCTGGATATCTTCGCCAAACGGGCACAAACCGCCCATGCCAAGGTGCAGGTGGAACTGGCTCAGTATCAGTACTTGTTGCCCCGTCTTACCGGTATGTGGACGCACTTGGAGAAACAGCGAGGCGGCATCGGCATGCGCGGTCCAGGTGAAAAGGAAATCGAAACAGACCGACGCATTATCCGCGATCGCATTTCATTACTGAAAGAGAAACTAAAAGACATCGACAGACAAAAATCAACCCAACGCGGCAACCGCGAGAAGTTTGTACGTGTGGCCTTGGTCGGCTATACCAACGTGGGCAAGTCCACCATGATGAACCTGCTTAGCAAGTCGGATGTCTTTGCCGAAAACAAGCTATTTGCCACCCTCGACACAACAGTCCGCAAGGTGGTCATCAACAACCTGCCTTTCCTGCTCTCCGACACTGTTGGTTTTATCCGCAAACTGCCTCACACCTTAGTAGAGTCCTTCAAATCCACCCTTGATGAGATACGTGAGACCGACTTACTCTTGCACGTAGTGGACATCAGTCACCCCGAGTTCGAGGAGCAAATTGCTGTGGTAAACCAGACTTTGGAGGAACTTAACGCTGGCGGAAAGCCCATAATTCTCATTTTCAACAAGATAGATAATTATCATTGGATTGAAAAAGAGCCTGATGATTTGACTCCGAAAGAAAAGTGCAACATCAGCTTAGAGGAATTAAAAGCCACCTGGATGGCGAAGAGCAAACATAAAACCTTGTTTATTTCCGCCACAGAGAAGGAAAACATTGAGGAATTGAAAGAGGTGCTTTACGAGGAAATCAAGAAGCTGCACATCCAAATTTACCCCTACAACAATTTCCTATATTAATATTTTAGCGACTGCGAGACGCAGTCGCTTACAATTACCTCTTATACCCCACTAACACCTAACACCTAAAACCTATCACCTAATCACTATCTCTCTCCTTTGGTACAATCGCAGAAAGAGGTAGTTAGGATATTGGTTTTGGGTAGAAGCTTCTCCATCTTGTCTAATTCCGACTCACGGATAGCCACTTGGCGCAAATCAAAAATCTGCAATGTCTCGGCCAAATTAGTTATGGATGCAGGCAAAACATACAAAGGATTGTCCCAAGCGTCAATTATCTCCAGTTTGGTCAGTTGTCCAATAGACTCCGGCAACTCATAGATTTTATTTCTGCTGATAACAAGGCCCTTCAATTCCTTCATTTTTCCAATACTTTCCGGCAGACGCACCAAACGGTTGCTCCCCACATTCAAGTATATCAACTTGTCCAATTCACAAATGCGCTGATTCAAGACCTCCAACTTACAACCTTTCACGGTCAATTCGCGAAGATTTTTCAGTTGGAAAATCTTTTCGGGCAAAGAATCCATTCTGCGTTTGTTCACCAGTTTCAGTCTGTATGCCTTGTCCACATTCATCAATGCCTCATCAATGGACTTATAAACCGTACCATCGTCATCCTGAGCATAACCATAACGCACTTTTTGAGCATTGACGTTCCAGTATAGCAAGGCTATAATTATCAGCAAAAAACTAATTCTCAAATATTTGCAAAATTTCATCTTTGTCTTTTTTCAGTTGATCAATTAATTTTTCCGGAGAAGAAAATTTCTGTTCCGGCCTGATTTTTCGACATATTTTAAACAGAACATTAGCCCCATAGCAATCTTCATCAAAATCAAAAATATTGATTTCCACTGTTTTAGTCTGTAAATCAAGGGTTGGCCGGGTACCTACATACAGCATGCCATGATAATGCACATCATTGAGGACAAGCTCCGTTGCGAAGACACCTGTATCGTTCATCAAATCAGGCATATCAAGTTCAATATTGATAGTCGGAAAACCGAATTTACGCCCATTTTGCAAACCTCGCACTACCCTTCCCGACAACCATTGTCCGTTATGCATGGCCTGTTGAATATCGCCTGAAATTTGACAACACACGGATATTAATTATTAATTGTAAATTATTAATTGTCGAAGCCTACGCGTGTAGCAATCTGGTATTTGTTGCGGTCGCTGGAAGAACGTGCGATAAGTTCGCCCAAGAAGCCAGCCAGGAAGAGCATCAAACCGAAAACCATAGCCAGGAGAGCAATATAGAAGAGCGGTTGTTCAGTTACCTGGCGGAAATTAATCACATTTCTATGTATATTGATCAATTTTTCCACAATCAGCCAGATGGTGATAACAAAACCTATCAAGAAAGAGACGGTACCCCACAGTCCAAAGAAGTGCATCGGTTTTTTTCCGAATTTGGACACAAACGAGATGGTCAGCAGGTCGAGGAAGCCATTCACGAAACGGTCCCAACCGAACTTGGTCACCCCGTATTTACGTTTCTGATGGTGTACAACCTTCTCCCCTATCTTATTGAAACCAGCCCATTTGGCAATGACAGGGATATAGCGGTGCATTTCGCCATAAACCTCGATAGACTTCACCACTTCCTTACGATAGGCCTTCAGTCCGCAGTTAAAGTCGTGCAGGTAAATACCTGACATTTTGCGGGTCGTCCAGTTGAAAAATTTGGATGGTATATTTTTTGCTAATTTGGAATCATATCTTTTCTGTTTCCAGCCAGAAACCAGATCATAACCCTCTTCGGTAATCATGCGGTATAACTCCGGAATTTCATCAGGACTATCTTGCAAATCAGCATCCATCGTAATGACGACATCGCCTTGGCAGGCTTCGAAGCCCACATTCAAAGCAGCGGATTTACCATAATTTCTTCTAAAACGAATGCCCTTGACTGCCGGATTCTTGGTTTGCAGTTCCTCAATGATTTTCCAGGAGTCATCGGTGGAACCGTCATCCACCATCACCACTTCGTAGGAAAAATGGTTTTCATTCATCACCCGTTCAATCCAGGCGCATAATTCCGGCAAAGATTCTGCCTCGTTCAATAAAGGGACTATTACTGAGATGTTCATGACTATTTATTTCTTGTTGGTGACTTCGTGTTGGTGAGCTTTGCTGTTATTAAGCCTTCGGCTGTTAGTGACTTCGTGTTAGTGAGCTTCGCTGTTATTGATTTTATGTTGACAATCAACTATTAACTATTAACTATTAATTATTAACTCTTAATTTCCGACTCCTGATCACTGTCCCCTGACCCCTGATCACTATTTTCTTGTGTCTCTTCTTTCTTTTTAGTGAGGTAGAGGGCAACAAAAATGGCGAGGAAAAGTCCGTAGAGCAATACCGAGAATGCGTATGAGAGAGAAACAGGGAGAATAGAAGTATAGTGAGGTATTTTGTTTTTCTGCATTTCGTATGCTTCATCCAACAGATTTATCTGTTCCATATTGCTTCGGGAATTGTTGACCAGCATGGATAAAGACTGATAGCAATTGTCGTTCGTATTGTCAAGAGCCAAAAGGTTCTGATAGACATCCAGGAATTGATGTTGGGCGAAACCAGCGAAACCAGCGTAAGTACTGCCCAGCGAGTCTTTACTAAATCCCAACAACACACGGTCATTGTATGCTTGCAGCATCTTGTCCATACGTTCACGAGTCCAGTTGGCACAAGCTGTATCAATCATATCCTGCTGTATCATGTCCGTATAGGTTGATGTCATCATTGAGTCTGTCTTATGCAGATAAAGCTTAGCCATTTCTTGCGAGACAGTGTCTTTTTCCAACTTGGCATAAAACAACTCCACATTCTTTTGATTAAGCTGTTCCAAGCCATTTTTATCTATATACTGATAATGGATCAGCATATAGGCAAGAACCACCACAAAAGACACCAAGGTTGTCACAGCGCCCACGCCGAAAGCCTTCGGGAAACGGATATAGCCATCCGTCACCTCATCGCGAAACTCTTTGATACTGGCGTACAAGAAAAGGATAATGACAATCAACAGCAGGATGCTGAACACGGCTCCCGCATCATAATTGATATCCCGGGCTGCCATTTTCACCAATTCGCACACAGCCAATGCCACGCCCAACAAAGCGCCCCACTTCAATGCCACTGTAATAAGAGATTTTTTCATCCTATAATGAATTAATTTGCAAAAATACAAATTAATTAGCAAATGAGCAAATTTGTAAATTAGCAAATTAAAATTTGAACTTTGAATTCTTAACTACAACCAGACACCTATACACTCAACACTTTCAGCACGCTGTCCCGATAGCTGGGTCCCACGGGCAGCTCCACACCAGCCACAGTCACATTGGCGGCATACACCATCTCCACATATTGCAGCGACACGATAAACGATCTGTGGATACGTATGAACATATCTTTCGGAAGTTCTTCCTCTAAGTTTTTCAACGAATATAACGCAGTGATATTACGCTGTTTAGCATGGAATGTAACATATTCCTGCTGGCCTTCCACATAGAATATATCATCGAACTTGACACGATACAGTTTCCGGTCGGCCTTTATGACCATATAATCGGACAGTTTTTCCACAGAAGGAGACCGGTTGACTGATTGAAGTCCTGATTCTGACGAATATAGGGATTTTGATTGAACTTGCTCCTGAAAGCCCTGGTCAAGCCGAGGTTGAGACTGAGATTGAGACCGGTTTTGAAATGGCATGACATTAGCAGCCCGAAGCAGTTTGATTCGTTCTATCGCCTTGTTTACAGCCTTCACGAAACGATTAAAAGGAATAGGTTTCAGCAAATAATCGACCACCCCTAAATCATAACCTTCAAGGGCATATTGCGAATACGCCGTAGTGAAAATCGTGCTAGGTTTGTATGGCAGATTCTCCACGAACTCCACTCCAGTCATTTCTGGCATCTCAATATCCGTCAACAAAATATCAATTTTCTCACGCTGCATCACCGCCATAGCATTCATGGCATTGGCACACGAATCCACCAAACGAAGCATCGGCAGTTTGGACACATAATCCGTTAACAAAGCACGCGCCAAATGCTCGTCATCCACTATAAGCACCGCATACTGCTCCGATTCTGCAGTACTGTCATTCATTTGCATATTCAGAATGTCTGTCATCTCAATTTCAAACTTAAATAGACCTTGTAAACCTGATTTTCCTCACCCATTTCCAAAGTATAATCATCTGGATAATAAATATTTAATCTTTGTTCCACATTATCAATGCCTATACTGTTTTCTTTCGCACCCTCATGTGAAACATGCGTTTTAGAGACACTGTTTTCCGCATCAAACTGAAGCAAACCATCTTTAATCTCCAAATGAATATGGACGAAGCCCTCTGGATTGGTAGCCAAATCACTATGAGTAAAACAATTCTCCACAAAAGGCTGGATCAGCAGCGGCGCTATGAAGTAACCCGTGGAATCAAGTTCACTTTGGTACGAAATCTGTTCCGAAGAGCCAAATCTGAAAATCTGGAAATCAATATAATTCTGCATATAAGTCAATTCCTGTTCTATTGACACTTTTTCTTGTTGACCGAAATCAGTCACATAGCGCAACATATCCGACAACTTCATCAGGGCATCGGGAGCGATATCATTTTTGGTATAGACCAATGCATAAATATTATTCAGAGCATTGAACAAGAAATGAGGATTTATCTGTGACTGGAGCAATTGCAGTTTCATCAGTTTCTGTTCCTGTTTCAGTTCCTCGGTTTGTGTCATCACGAAATTAGAATATTTGTAGATGGCGATACAAAGAGCGAAAAGATTGATAATAAACACCTTAAGAAAATGAGCCAGATTTATAAAAGGTTGATAATCGCTACTGTATCTCGGACGACGGGCGACAGGCACATACAGATGAATGAGGTACTCGATGCCAAACAGCAGATGGCAAGAAAAAATCAGGATAATTAAAATCACGACAAAGCGAAGGACCTTGTTATGCAAGGCCCGTGGAGTTTTGATCAACAACCAACAAAAAATCTGGTATAGTATGGCAAAGCACAGGGTATCGACCGTGGCATAAATCAGCGACATTATGGTATTCACCCGACTTCCGTTGATAAACACCGCCAAGAACACCAGCAAATATATAAAAAAATGCGAGTATTTGACGACGAACCTGTTGAATTTCACATTGACCATAGCAAACTTACTGTTTCACTCTGCAAAGATACAAAATTTTACAGAAGATTGGTGGCGCCTCAGCATACGATAAATCCATTCCTTGCCTGCAGCTACACTACAAATCAAGCTTACAATATCTCTCTCCAGAAACTTTCGGGCAGGTGGACATTGGGCAGTTGGACAGCAGTGACAAACAACGGAGCTATTTCCGCATCGGTGAAGCCAGCGATGCCACAGCCAATGCGGGTTACCAGAAATGTCAATTCGGGATGACAATCGGCAAACCTGAAGAAATCCTTAACGTACGGCTCAATTGTATCTACACCACCTTGCATAGTGGGAATCGCATAGCTTTGTCCCTGCAGGCCAACACCTTGTCCCATCACAGCACCAAATTTCTCGTATGCCACACGGGCAGCGCCACCTGCATGCATTCCTTCCAAATTGCTACCAAAAACGAAAATCTCGTCCTTCTTCAAACTGGTAATATGTTCAGGAGTATATTGTTCCTTATAACAAATATCCTTGCGTAAACATTGCAAGGCAGCTTTCAATATTTCATCATGGTCAAAGGCCAGCTGCGGCACCTTGCTTACTGGAAACCATTTGGCTTGATGGGCATCGTCACCTCCCTTTACTACTGACATGGGAGAAAAGGCATAAAAAACAACAGAGACCACCCTTTCACGGGGATCACGGTGCACAGCAGAAAAAGCTCCTATTTGCCTCAGTCCGTCTATCTGCAGACCCGTTTCTTCTTGTAATTCACGGATGGCGCATTCCTCTGCCGTCTCATCCAGATTCATAAAACCACCAGGAAAAGCCCAAGTTCCTTTAAACGGCTCATTGCCCCTCTCAACAAGCAACACAAATAATTCGTGATTGTCAATTCCAAAAACCACACAATCGGCAGTAAGTGCAGGATGCGGATATTTATACGTATAACTCATACTAGCCATTTTTACCATGTAACATAATGCAAAAATGTGAATAATTTCAACACAAAAAAATTATTTTTCACATTTTTCACACTAAACCTATCTTTCTTATATTCAATTACATACAACATTATCAAACACATACGGTTTTTCAAATAAAATACTCATACTATTTGTTTTAGGAAATACGTTGATTCTTTCTGCATTTATAATTATATTTTTCATCTGCTTTAGATTCAAAAAATATATGTAAATTTGCATTGTATTATTAGCATAGAAAAAAATGAGAATAGAAGGACAGATAGTAGATATCATTGCCAGAGAGATTTTTTCTGGTTCAGTAGAGTTTGAGAATGGCATCATCACCGCTATAAACCGTCACGAGACCAGAAATCAGCAATACATCCTGCCAGGCTTTGTGGACGCGCACAACCACATAGAGAGTTCGATGCTTTCCCCGTACGAGTATGCCCGTATAGCCCTGCGCCATGGCACCATCGCCACCGTCTCCGACCCGCACGAGATCGCCAATGTTTGCGGGAAAGAAGGGGTGATGTTTATGATTGAGGAAGCTGATTTGAGCCCACTGAAAGAATGTTTTGCGGTTCCCTCCTGTGTGCCTGCCACACCACTGTGCTCTTCCGGTGCGGTTCTTGACGCAAGTGCTGTGAACGAAATGCTGCAGGATCCTCGCACATACGCCTTAGCCGAGATGATGAACTTTCCCGGTGTAGTGAACCACGACAGCGACTGTATGGCTAAGATCGAGGCGGCACACCGTTTGGGAAAACCCGTGGACGGTCATGCTCCCCTTGTTACTGGAGACAAGCTGAAAACTTACATAGCGGCAGGTATCACCACCGACCATGAGGTCAACAGCATAGCAGAGGCGGAAGAGAAAATCGCCTTAGGCATGAAGGTACTCATCCGCGAAGGCAGTACCGCCCGCAACTTCAACACCCTCCACCCCCTCATCAGCAAACATAAGGACATGCTGATGTTCTGTACCGACGACCTCAAGGCCTCCGACCTGCTCGAAGGCCACATCAACAAGCTGTTACGAAAATGCCTTTACATTGGTTATGACCTATTTGATGTGCTTCAGATCGCCTCGTTAAATCCGGTGAGACACTACCACATTCCTATGGGATTATTGCAAGTTGGCGACCCTGCCGATTTTATCATTTGCTCCGACCTGAAAAACTTCTCACCCACATCCACTTACGTTAATGGCGTCAAAGTTGACGACATACCCTACCGCCCCGCTCCGAAATTGCTCAACAACTTCAAGGCCGAGCCCATCAGTGTCAGCGATATCGCCGACAATATGGAGGGCAAAGAGATATTTGACGTTATCCAAGTGATTGACGGAGATTTATACACAAGACATGAGAGACTGACCAAAGAGAACATGGGGCAAACCCAGAAAATCGTGGTCATCAACCGCTACGAAACCAAAGCGCACATCGGCATTGGCTATATCAAAGGCTTCGACATACACAACGGGGCTCTGGCACAGAGCATTGCCCACGACAGTCACCACATCATCGCCACAGGCAGCAACGACGAGCTGATTGTCAGAGCTGTAAACGAATTAATTCGCATGAAAGGTGGCATTGTGGTTGCTGAACCCAACAAGACAACATCTTTGGCTTTGCCCATTGCGGGACTCATGTCCAACAGTCCCATCGACGAGGTGGCCACCGCCCAGCAACAACTCATCACCCATCTCCGCATGCTGCGCTGTCCCCTGATGTCACCCATCGTCGCGCTCAGCTTTATGCAGCTGATTGTCATCCCCGAACTGAAAATTACCGACCAAGGCTTGTTTGATGTGGAAAAGTTCGAGTATATCAGTTGACAATTGACAGTTGAGAGTTGACAATTTCAGGGGGAAAGACCAAGAATCAATGAGTTTTTCTTAAAAAAAAGAAAGATATGAATTTCAACATACGGAAAGGATTGGATCTGAAGCTCGAAGGGATGGCAGAGGAAGGCATCGAGATACTGGCAACTCCAGAATATTGCCATATTCGCCCGTCTGATTTTCGTTGGCTGAGACCTCGACTATTGGTGGCGGAAGGAGATACTGTTGACATTGGTACCCCCCTTTTCGCCGACAAAGCCGACGAGAGAATACGAATCGTTTCACCGGCGAACGGTCAAATCAAAGAGATTGTCCGCGGCGAAAAACGTGTAATTGAATGTATCACCATAGCGGTTAACCGTAATGCAGGACAGACCATACCAGTGGTTTTTGAAGATAGCGAAGAAGTTGAGGCACTAAGATCTCTGCTCTTGCGATACGGCCTCTGGCCCTGCCTCCGCCAGCGTCCGTTTTCGGTGATACCCTCACCTGACGCCAAGCCCAAAGCCATTTTCATCAGCTGCTTTGACACTGCCCCACTCGCCCCTCACGCGCTTTACCTTATGCAAGGGAAAGAGGAACATTTCATGGCCGGACTCCAAATACTCCAGAAAGCCGCAGGGAAAGGAACCCCCATCCATCTTTGCATGAAAGAAGGCGAAAGTATTCAGCCTGATAGCACGACACAAAATATTCATATTCATCACTTTACAGGCCCACATCCGTCAGGCAATGTGGGGCCGCAAATTCACCGCATTTCTCCCATGGACAAGGGCGAAAGCGTATGGTATATACACCCGCTGGATGTGGCCCGCATCGGACGACTCTTCCTAAACCACATCTTGGGCTTCGACACCATCTTTGCCCTGACTGGCCCTATAGCACACAAACCCCATTATTACAGCTGCATATATGGAACTGACCTGACAGAAGTGTTACAAGAACAGACAGCTGCGATAGATGAGCATGAGGTGAGTACAGAAAAGAATGCCGTTGACAACGAGACCGCACAAACGAAAAACCTGCCAGTACAATCCGCAAGGTGTCGTATCATCAGCGGTAACATACTAAGTGGCAAACGGTTACAACGTAAACCAAGCCTTCAATTTTACGATCACCAGCTCACACTCATACCCGAAGGTGGGGAACGCGAGATTCTCGGATGGCTGTTGCCCGGGGTCAAGAAATGGAGTTTTTCACACACTTTCACAGCATGGCTAAGAAAACATAAAGCATTCTATTTCAACACTTCACAGCACGGAGACCATCGTAACTTTGTCATGACTGACATTTACGAGAAAGTTTTTCCCTACAACAACATTCCACCTCTTGAACTGCTGAAAGCCTGTATGACAAAAGACATCGACAAGATGGAGGAACTTGGCATCTATGAAGTTGACGATGAAGATTTTGCGTTATGCGAAGTAATTTGTCCCTCGAAAATGCCCTGCCAGGAAATCATCATGGAAGGACATAGGAAAGTTAGGGGAGAAAACAGTTAATAATTAACAGTTAACAATTAATAATTAATAATTAATAGGTCAACAAATCAACAGATAAACTAATCAACGAACAAGCTCTCACCTGCCCTATGTCATTAACAAACTTCAGCGATAGAATCAGAAAGCATTTTGAAAAAGGCAAGCCTTTACATTGTTTTTCTTCATTATTTGATGCTATCGACACCTTTCTTCTTACCCCCAGAACAGTGACTACCAGCGGCAGTCATATTCGCGATGCCGTTGATCTGAAGCGTATTATGATTACTGTCATGATTGCCCTGGTTCCCGCACTGCTATTTGGTCTATGGAACACAGGCTATCAACACTATTTAATGTTGGGGCAAGCAAGCACATTTTGGAAATGTTTCGCTTATGGCTTTCTGAAATGGCTACCCATGGTCATCGTGACCTACGTCAGCGGGTTGGCGGTAGAGGTTTCCTTTGCCCAATGGCGCGGCAAACAAGTGGAGGAAGGCTTCTTCGTCACAGGTTTTCTTATTCCGATGATCATGCCACCCGACATTCCCTTGTGGATAGTGGCGGTGGCCACCATTTTCGCCACCTTCTTCGCCAAAGAAGTATTCGGAGGCACTGGCTACAACTTTCTGAATCCCGCATTAGTGGCACGAGCTTTCGTCTTTTTTGCCTATCCTTCAGTCATTTCCGGCAACAGCGTATGGGTATCCGGAGCCACAGATGCCATGACAGGGGCCACCCCTTTGTCACAACTGATGAATGGCGGAGAACCCGTGTCTTCTTACCTCGACATGTTCATTGGGACCATCCCGGGATGTATTGGCGAGACCTCCAAAATAGCCATACTCCTTGGAGCCATAGTGTTACTTTACACTCAAGTAGCCAGTTGGCGCATCATGCTGTCCGTCATTGCCGGTGGCTTTTTCACAGGCTCCCTGTTCCACCTGACCGGCCTCTGTCCTGTCAACGGATGGCAACAGCTGTTGATGGGCGGTTTTCTCTTCGGTGCTGTCTTTATGGCCACCGATCCCGTTACCGCAACGCACACAAAGACAGGAAAATACATCTACGGCTTGCTTATTGGCATATTAGCCATTGTCATACGTGTTATCAACAAAGGTTACCCTGAAGGCATGATGCTCTCCATCCTGCTGATGAACATTTTCGCCCCACTTATAGACTACTGTGTATTGCAAATCATGATAAAGAAAAGAAAGAAAAACATACGCCTGCATCAGCATCAAGCATAAAAAGCCAAACATCTCATAATGAAAAAATTCAGTAACAAATATATCTTCCTCTATATTACCGCTTTGGTAACGGTGGTTGCCCTGATGCTGACAATGGTGTCCTTAGGCTTGAAACCGCTTCGCGAAGCCAACCAGAAAGTGGAGAAAGCACAACAGATACTCAAAGCCGCGGGCTATGGAGAAACAGCCAAAAAACAAGCACTTGCACTATTTGACCAAGTGACCACACGACAGGACAAAGATGGACAGGAACATTACAGAATACGCTGCGCTGACGGCAGCATGGGACAAGTTATCTACGTTAAAGGGAAGGGGTTATGGGGGCCGATATGGGGCTATATAATTCTGGCAGAGGACAATAGCACCATCAAGGGTGTAGTTTTCGACCACAAATCAGAGACACCCGGCTTAGGAGCCCGCATTACAGAAGAAACTTTTCAGCAAAGTTTCTGCGGAAAGAAAATCAAGGACGAAGAAGGTCACTTTGTTTCTGTCAGAATTCTACCGAAAGGGAAAGAACCCACAGTGACAGAAGAACATAGGGTAGATGCCATTTCGGGGGCCACACTTACATCGAAGGGTGTAGATGAGATGATGGGGCAATTAATAATTAATAATTAACAATTAATAGTTAATAGTTGATAATTAAAGACTTAGGGAATGTATATAGATATTCATTAATCAACACAAAGTAACCAACACGAAGTAACCAACACGAAGTAACCAACATGAAATCATACTTAGGACCGTTAAATAAGGAGAATCCGATACTGACACAGACCTTGGGAGTATGTTCGGCATTGGCGGTGACGGCACAGCTGAAGCCTGCGGTGGTCATGGCGGTTTCCGTCACCCTTGTATGTGCCGCCGCAAATTTGATTATCTCACTCATCCGCAACACTATACCTCCACGCATCAGAATTATCGTGCAATTACTGGTAGTTTCCAGCTTAGTCATCATGGTTGACCAGTTGCTGCAAGCGTTTTTCTATGACATCAGCAAAATGTTATCCGTTTTTGTCGGGCTGATTATCACCAACTGCATCATAATGGGCAGGTTAGAAGGCTTTGCATTGTCGCACAAGCCCGGTGCCTCACTTCTTGACGGACTGATGAACGGCTTAGGCTACGGCCTGGTACTCGTTGTAGTGGCTGTATTCCGCGAACTGTTGGGTTCCGGAACCCTTTGGAACCACCAGATTATCCCATCCTCCTTTTATGAGGCAGGTTATCTCAACAACGGACTGATGATACTACCCCCTATGGCACTTATCCTTGTAGGAGCTTTGGTATGGATTCAGCAGGCCACACGTAAAAACACCGCAAAATGAAAGAATTATTCGACATATTCATCCGATCGGTCTTCATCGACAACATGATTTTCGCCTATTTCTTAGGCATGTGTTCCTATTTGGTCATTTCCAAGGAAGTGAAGACCGCCTTTGGATTAGGCATGGCTGTTTGCTTTGTCTTGTCCATCACCGTACCTCTCAATTACCTCATAGACAAATATTTGCTTCAGCCTGGGGCTCTGTCCTGGCTTAGCGTGAGATTCGCCGATGTAGATCTGTCTTACCTCAGCCTTATCATTTTCATTGCTGTCATTGCCGGCACTGTGCAACTTCTGGAAATGGTGATAGAGAAATACACCCCGGGACTATATCTCTCGTTAGGCATTTTTCTGCCACTAATTGCTGTAAACTGTGCCATATTGGGCGGATCGCTCTTCATGCAGGAACGCCATTTCCCCACAGTAATCCATAGTTTTTCTTACGCTGCAGGCTCAGGCATCGGCTGGCTTTTGGCTATTGTCGCTTTTGCCGCCATCCGCGAGCGACTGAAATACGCAGACATTCCCAAACCGCTGGAAGGCAAAGGAATAGCCTATATCATCACAGGATTATTAGGCATTGGTTTTATGGCATTTTTAGGAATATAAAAGATTGAATGATGGGACTTTGGACTACACTTTCCGCCATTGTGACATTTCTGCTGATTATTTGGCTATTAGTGGCGATTTTACTTTTTGCAAGAAAGAAACTCATACCCGAAGGAAAAGTAAAGATAAGCATCAACGGGGAAAAAGAGATTGAACATGAACGAGGTTGTTCCCTGCTACAGGCGCTGTCTGACGAGAAAGTCTTTGTGCCATCGGCCTGCGGCGGAGGTGGCAGCTGCGGCACTTGCAAAGGAAAGGTCCTTCGAGGCGGCGGAGCTGTGCTCCCAACTGAACGCAATCATCTGTCACGCAAGATGATACAAGACAATTACCGCCTTTTCTGTCAAGTGAAAGTCCGTGAGAACATGGACATTGAAATTCCCAAAGAATTTTTCGGCATCAAGAAATGGGAATGCACCGTGGTCTCCAACCACAATGTAGCGACCTTTATCAAGGAGTTGGTTCTACAACTACCAGATAATCAAACTATTGATTTTCATTCTGGCAGCTATGTACAACTCGACATTCCCGTATATGACACCTCATTCCATCAGTTCCAGATTGAGCATCCTTATCATCAGGAATGGGAGAAAATGCATATTTTCGACTTAAACACCCGCAATAGCAGTCCAACCGTACGCGCATACTCCATGGCCAATCATCCGGCGGAAAACGGCATCATCATGCTGAATGTGCGTATTGCCACCCCTCCTTTTGACAAGACAAACGGCAAGTGGAAAAAGATTTCTCCCGGCCTTGCCTCTTCATATATTTTCAGTTTGAAACCGGGAGACAAGATAACTGTTTCAGGGCCTTACGGCGAATTCAACGTGGAGGATAGCGAACGCGAGATGATGTTCATTGGCGGAGGTGCCGGCATGGCTCCTATGCGTTCCCACATCTTCCATCAGTTCAAGACCTTACATACACAACGCAAGACCAGCTTCTGGTACGGGGGACGCTCGTTAAAAGAGTTGTTTTATATGGATGAGTTTCAGAATCTGGAAAAAGAAGATCCCAACTTCTCTTTCCATGTGGTGCTTTCCGAACCGAATAACGAAGATCAATGGAATGGCCTGACAGGTTTTGTCCACCAAGCCATTTTTGAGAACTACCTTAAAAACCATCCTTATCCCGAAGACATAGAATATTACATCTGCGGTCCTCCCATGATGTTACAAGCCGTATTAAAAATGCTTGACTCTTTAGGCGTTGACGCAAGTATGATCCATTATGATGATTTTGGAGGATAAAGCCAATAAAAAAGGCGGGCACATTGGCCCGCCTCAACTTTATCGTTTCAAGCTTATTCTTCTTTCTTGTTGAAGAAAGCGAACTTGCCTTCCTCCAAGGAATCCACCATGATGGTTTCGTCGGTTTTCAAGGTTCCACCCAGGATAATTTTGGACAGCTCGTTCAGGATTTTCTTCTGGATAACACGCTTCAGTGGACGGGCACCATACACTGGGTCATACCCCAACTCTGCCAACTGATCAAGGGCATACTTAGTGAATTCAACCTTGATATTCTGCTGTCCCAACAAGTCGTTCAACTGATTGACCTGCAACTTGATGATATTCTTGATTTCGCGTTTCGACAGCGGTTGGAACATCACAATCTCATCCACACGGTTAATAAATTCAGGTTTCAATGTTTTCTTCAGCAAGTCAATAACTTCAGCTTTAGTCCGTTCAAAGACTTCCTCATCCGAATAATTGTCACGGTCGGCATAATTATCCTGAATGATATTGGAGCCCATATTGGAGGTCATGATGATGATGGTGTTCTTGAAATCGGCGGTACGGCCTTTATTGTCGGTCAGACGTCCATCGTCCAACACCTGCAAGAGGATGTTGAAGATGTCAGGGTGAGCTTTTTCGATTTCGTCAAACAGCACCACTGAATAGGGTTTTCTACGCACTCTTTCGGTCAGCTGTCCACCTTCATCGTAACCCACATAGCCTGGGGGCGAACCAATCAGACGCGACACCGAGTGGCTTTCCTGGAATTCGCTCATATCGAACCTTATCAAGGCATCCTCGGTGTTAAACAGATACTCTGCCAAAGCCTTGGCCAGTTCGGTTTTACCCACGCCGGTAGTTCCCATGAAGATGAACGAGCCGATAGGACGTTTCATATCCTGGAGGCCTGCCCTACTCCTACGTATGGCATCGGCAATGGCGCTGATAGCCTCATCCTGACCCACCACACGCTTGTGCAGTTCTTCTTCCAAGTTCAGCAGTTTGGTACGCTCGCTCTGCATCATCTTGCTCACGGGGATACCGGTCCAACGGGCTACCACCTCGGCGATATCATCAGCCCCCACTTCCTCGTCAATCATTGCTTTATCAGCTTGTATATTGGCTAACTCCGCTTGTAATTTCTCTATTTCGTTTTCCTCATTTTTGATGAGACCATAACGCAGTTCGGCCACACGCCCGTAATTGCCCTGACGCTCCTGGTTGACAGCTTCCAGCTTATATTCCTCAATTTTAGCCTTCTTGTTCTGGATACTATCGACAATATTTTTCTCGTTACGCCACTTGGTGGCAATCACATTGCGTTGTTCCTGCAATTCGGCGATAGTTTTGCTAAGTTGAGCCACTTTCTCTTCCGCATTTTCACGTTTGATAGCCTCACGTTCAATCTCCAGCTGACGTATTTTACGCTCAATCTCATCGAGTTCTTCCGGCACCGAGTTGATTTCCATTCTCAGTTTGGAAGCCGCTTCATCTATCAGGTCGATAGCCTTGTCGGGCAGGAAACGTTCGGTGATATATCTTTGCGAGAGTTCCACTGCCGCAATGATGGCTTCGTCAAGGATTCTCACCTGATGGTGAGTCTCATAGCGTTCCTTCAGTCCACGAAGGATGGAGATAGCGGAATACTTGTCCGGTTCGTCAATCATCACCGTTTGGAAACGACGAGCCAGGGCCTTGTCTTTCTCGAAGTATTTCTGATACTCGTTCAGGGTAGTGGCACCAATAGCACGCAGTTCACCACGGGCCAAAGCCGGCTTCAGAATATTGGCAGCATCCATGGCACCTTCACCAGAGCCGCCAGCACCCACCAAGGTATGGATTTCATCAATAAACAAGATGATTTCACCATCGGCATCAACCACTTCCTTGATGACGCTTTTCAGACGCTCCTCAAATTCACCCTTATACTTTGCGCCAGCAACCAGGGCACCCATATCCAGCGCATACAACTGCTTGCTTTTCAGGTTCTCAGGAATATCCCCGCTTACTAGTCGATGGGCCAAACCTTCAGCGATGGCGGTCTTGCCGACACCCGGTTCACCAATCAGGATAGGGTTATTTTTTGTACGACGCGACAGGATTTGAAGAACCCTACGGATTTCCTCATCACGGCCAATCACCGGGTCTAACTTACCCTTACGGGCAGCCTCGTTCAGGTTGGTTGCGAACTTGTTCAACGCATTGTAGGTATCTTCACTGGTTGAGCTGGTGGCCTTACTACCCTTACGAAGTTCCTGGATGGCCATCTTAATGCCCTTGTCGGTCAGGCCAGCATCTTTCAATATCTTGGAAGCCTCATCGTTAGCGGCAAAGATACCATAGAATAGATGCTCAAGCGACACATATTCATCCTTCATTTCCTGACTGAGTATCATAGCCTTCTGGATGGCAGTTTGCACACCATTTGACAGATACTGGTCTCCGCCCGTCACTTTGGGAATGCTTTTTATCTGCTTATCCACAATCTGAGCTATCAGTTTTGGATCAGCTTCCTGTTTTTTGATGATAAAAGGTATCACATTCTCATCAGAATCGAGAATGGCTTTCAGTATGTGCAAGTTATCAATCTTCTGCTGCTGGTTGCTCATGGCAATCATCTGTGCATTAGCGATAGCTTCTTGTGTTTTAATTGTTAAATTATTCATGTTCATGGTCGTCAATTTTAAAGTTACGCTTTCCAAAGAGCAATAACTTTGCCAAAGACAATTCAACTGACAAAATGGCAGGTTCCATATATCCAGCGCACTTCAATATCTAACATAACTACAAGTAACACAATTATCTACATTTTATCCCAATATAAACAAGGATAATAATCTCACTTTTTTCGCGAAATATTTAATTTTTTTTCTTTTCTTTGCAAAAGAAAAAAAGCAATTAATCAATAACAAAAAAATAAGTCAGATGAAACGATTGTTTACACTTATTATAGCATTTTCCGTAATGCTACTGATACCCAAAAGCATGACAGCCCAGACCAACATTCCGCTTCCGAACAGCGGTTTTGAGAACTGGTCAAATGGCAACGGCTATAGTGTTACGGTTGTATTCGTTCCTTTGCAGGTTTATGGCAGTTACACATACCCTACCAACTGGTCATATCCTTCCTATCCCGTGAATGAAAGCATCACCTACAGCAGCATAAATGTCAATGTCAACACCAATCTGCCCTTGTTGAAGGTGTCGAATGAGACCTCAAGTGTTGCGGAAGGAAGCCACGCTCTCAAGATGCAGACTTTTATGCTTTCCGACATCATCAGTTCCACCGTATATAATCTTGCGGCATCAAACATAGATCCGGAATTGACGAGCATGGTTATACCAACCATTTTATCCACAGGGGTAATCAACCTGGACAATTTGCTGCCCATCTTAAACACCCTTATGGTTAACATGTCCAGCATAGGGCAGTTGATGGCCACCTTTGCCAATGAAGACATCAATGACTTCATTGATGGTGGAGTGGCCCTCAACGGACTTGTACCCGGTCGCCTTACTGGACAATACAAATACACTTCAGCCACAAATGGCGACAACGGTGGCATACTGATGTTAGGTACGAAATACAACGCCACCACACATCGTCGCGAATTGGTTGGTGGCGGTTATTCCGTTGCTTTGACAGACGCATCGACATATACCAACTTTGAAATACTGTACAGACCCTTAAGTGATATACTTTCCACCTATACTTACAATGAGCCCGATTCCATTGCCATTTTCCTATTTTCGTCCGCCAACAACAACCGTCAGCAAGGCTCCGCTTTGTATTTGGACAACCTACAGTTATGGACTGCAGTACCGGAGGTTCCGGAAGACACCTGTGGTGCGGTCACAAATCTCGCCATCGACTACGTGGACACCACCCTTGCCAGTATAAGCTGGGACTACGATAGCAATCCTGACCACTGGGAGGCAGAATATGGCATTCAAGGTTTCACCCATGGAAATGGCATCACACAAAACACCGTCAATAACAGCGTTATTCTCTCAGACTTGCAGCCCGACACCTATTATGATGTGTACGTACGCAGTATCTGCAACGACAGTCTCGCCAGCGACTGGTCATTTATCAGTTTCAAGACTGATACCCTTGTGCCGCCTGTCATTCCGCCAGTGCCTGACACATGCGCTGATGTTACCGGACTGACCATAGATTATGTGGATACCACCCTCGCCAACATCAGTTGGACTTTTGATGAAAACCCAGACCATTGGGAAGTTGAATACGGAGAACAAGGATTCACACAGGGCAATGGTACTTCACAAACAACCACCAACACCAGCATTAGCTTATCGGATTTGCAGCCCGACACATACTATGATGTGCACGTACGTAGTGTATGCGAGAACGATATTTTCGGAGACTGGGCCATGGTGAGTTTCAAGACTGACACACTGACACTTCCCGTTATTCCTGATGATACCACTGGAGTAAATACCTTTGCCGCCCACAATATTCTATGCTACCCAAATCCCGCACATGGCAGTTGCACCTTACAATTCAATGGGGAGCGTCCCACTAACATCCTATTATATAGCATTGACGGCAAATTGCTCCAGAGTCTTGTTCCCGACAAAGAAACTATCAATTTATCTTTGCCTTACAGCGGTATTTTCATGATTCGTTGTGAGACAGAAAAAGGTATTCTAACAAGAAAAATTGTCAGTTTCTAAAATATAGAATCAAAGCGTCAACAACTTGTCACCATCGGTAGGATCAAGGGTGAAGACATTGTCATTGGAAACACGGATGACGAACAAGCCTTGTTTGTGAGCGTATTGGAGAGCTTCCCTGTCGTAATTGATAGCGGCAATCGCCAACAGTATCTTCTTATCCGCATATTCGGGACATACTCCCTTAAAACTCTGCATCTGTGACACAAAATGATCAATATTTTTGCATGTACAGTTTGTTTTAACTTCTACAATAATCGCAATCTCATCATCCAACAGCAACAAGTCCACCTCCAGTCTCTTGTCCAGTTCCTTTACATACTTATTGAAGTTCTTCCAGCAACGATTAATGTTATAGCCCCTCTCCTGAAACATCCTCATAGCTGACGGCTCCATAAGGCCCTCTATTATATGGCCTGTCTGGGATGTGAAACTATTGGCCAACTCCGAAAGTTTTTTGCAAGTTTCTTTAACCTGCTCATCTGTTTTCTGCATTTTCTTTTCGGTTTCTAGCATTTGAAGGTTGGTTTCCTGAAATCTTTTGTCTGTCTCTTGAAACTTTCTGTCTGTTTCCTGAAACTTTCTGTCCGTCTCCTGAAACTTCCTGTCTGTTTCCTGGAACTTCCTGTCTGTTTCCTGAAACTTCCTGTCCGTCTCCCTAAACATTTCTTTCAACTCATCCCATGAAGGTACTCTCTTTACTGCTTTTTTTGTTAGTGTTTTCATCATCAACAAACTTTTAATCTTTTCAAAATTCATGCCACAAAAATACAAATAATTTTAATACAAAAACAATTTGTTGATAATTATTTCTTAAAACAAATAAAATTCCGTACGCCATATTGCTACAGCGTACGGAATAAAAAGCACTTGTTGTTCACAAGTTTGGAAAAACTTACTCTTTCACCACCTTGCGGACGCCTATCATGCGTTGGCCGTCAACAAGCTTGATGAAATAGACGCTGGCTGCATACGGCGACAAGTCTATCTCGGTCGTCTCGCCTGTCACTTTCCATGTCTTCAACCACTTGCCATACATGTCGTACAGCTGGATCTCCGCTTTCGATGTCAATACCGCATTATTCACACTCAGCTGTACATTGACCTTGTCGTTGGTCGGGTTCGGATACACATTCATCTCCACATTCATCAGGTAATCATTGATGCCCGTCACCGTCAGGTGCAAGGTCACGACACTGTCGCAACCGTCAGCAGTCTCAAGCACTATGGTGTAATCTCCAGACTGTACCGTTCCTGGCAGGAAGGTGGTGTCACCGTATGTAAACGGCAGGTCATCATCGCTGATGGTCAAGTTGTAATCGACAGTTACGGAGTGGTTGAGCGACAGGTTCAAGGTCACAACCGAGTCACAGCCGGCGGCATTGGTCAGCGTGAAGGTCGGTGCATTAACATCGGACGTACTCTCATAGTAAGTCACACCGTCAATCCACTGCAAGCTGTCGCAGGCCTCCTGATAGTCAACACCCATAGTGGACTGATTGATGGTCAGGTGCAGAGCCACTGTTGAGTCACAGCCGTTGGCAGCGCCACCTTCGATGGTGTAGGTCGGGGTGTTCGTGCTGGCGGTATAGGTCACACCGTCAATCCAAGTGTAGCTTTCACATGCCACCTGCTCGTCAATGCCTGTTGTCGGCTGGTTAATGGTCAGGTGCAAGGTGACAACTGAGTCACAGCCAACAGTGTTGGTGAAGGCATGCGTCAGGTTATCGCAAGACTGCGTGATGCCCACGTGCTCGTACCAGTCGAAGCTTTCGCAGGCCACAGCGATAGTGTCTCCCGTGTTGCTGTGGTTCACTGTCAAGTGAAGCGTCACAACAGAGTCACAACCGACAGCATTAGTAAAGGTGTGCGTCAGGTTATCGCAGGACTGTGTGATGCCCAAATGTTCGTACCAGTCGAAGCTTCCGCAGGCCACAGCGATAGTGTCTCCCGTGTTGCTGTGGTTCACTGTCAAGTGCAGCGTCACAACAGAGTCACAACCGACAGCATTAGTAAAGGTGTGCGTCAGGTTATCGCAGGACTGTGTGATGCCCAAATGTTCGTACCAGTCGAAGCTTTCGCAGGCTATGGCTGTGGTATCGCCCGTGCTGCTGTAGTTGACAGTCAGATGCAGCGTTACGGTGCTGTCGCAACCATTAGCAGCACCACCTTCAATGGTATAGGTTGGGGTTGTCGTGCTGGCAGTATAGGTCACACCATCAATCCAAGTGTAGCTTTCGCAGGCGGTGACTTCGACAAGCTCAGTCACCGGCTGGTTGATGGTCAGATGCAGTGTTACGGTGCTATCGCAGCCGTTGGCAGCACCAGCAGCGTAAGTATAGGTCGGGGTGTTCGTGCTGGCGGTATAGGTTACACCGTCAATCCAAGTGAAGGGCTCACATGCCACCAGTTCGTCAATACCTGTTGTCGGCTGGTTGATGGTTAGATGCAACGTTACGGTACTGTCGCAGCCATTGGCAGCACCGCCAGCGTAAGTATAGGTCGGAGTGCTCGTGCTGGCGGTATAGGTCACATCGTCAATCCAGGTGTAGCTTTCACATGCCACCTGCTCGTCAATGCCTGTTGTCGGCTGATTGATGGTCAGATGCAGCGTTACGGTGCTATCGCAACCGTTTGCGGCTCCACCCTCGATGGTGAAGGTCGGGATGTTCGTGCTGGCAGTATAGGTTACACCATCAATCCAGGTGAAGTTCTCGCATGCCACCTGCTCGTCAATGCCTGTTGTCGGCTGGTTGATGGTCAGGTGCAGGGTTACAGTGCTATCACAGCCATTGGCAGCACCACCAGCGTAAGTATAGGTCGGGGTGCTCGTGCTGGCGGTATAGGTTACACCGTCAATCCAAGTGAAGGGCTCACATGCCACCAGTTCGTCAATACCTGTTGTCGGCTGGTTGATGGTCAGATGCAACGTTACGGTACTGTCGCAGCCATTGGCAGCTCCGCCAACGTATGTATAGGTCGGAGTGCTCGTACTGGCAGTATAGGTTACACCATCAATCCAAGTGTAGCTTTCGCAGGCAGTGACTTCGACAAGCTCAGTCACCGGCTGGTTAATGGTCAGGAGCAAGGTTACTACTGAGTCACAGCCAACAGCGTTGGTGAAGGTGTGCGTCAGGTTATCGCAGGACTGCATGATGCCCACGTGCTCGTACCAGTCGAAGCTTTCGCAGGCCACAGCGGTAGTATCTCCCGTATTGCTATGGTTCACTGTCAAGTGCAGCGTCACAACAGAGTCACAACCGACAGCATTAGTAAAGGTGTGCGTCAGGTTATCGCAGGACTGTGTGATGCCCAAATGTTCGTACCAATTGAAGCTATCGCAGGCTATGGCTGTGGTATCGCCCGTGCTGCTGTAGTTGACAGTCAGATGCAGCGTTACGGTGCTGTCGCAACCATTAGCAGCACCACCTTCAATGGTATAGGTTGGGGTTGTCGTGCTGGCAGTATAGGTCACACCATCAATCCAAGTGTAGCTTTCGCAGGCCACCTGCTCGTCAATGCCTGTTGTCGGCTGGTTGATGGTCAGGTGCAGGGTTACAGTGCTATCGCAGCCATTGGCAGCACCGCCAACGTAAGTATAGGTCGGGGTGTTCGTGCTGGCGGTATAGGTCACACCATCAATCCAGGTGTAGCTTTTGCATGCCACCTGCTCGTCAATGCCTGTTGTCGGCTGGTTGATGGTCAGATGCAAGGTTACAGTACTGTCGCAGCCATTGGCAGCACCCCCAACGTAAGTATAGGTCGGGGTGCTCGTGCTGGCGGTATAGGTTACACCGTCAATCCAGGTGTAGCTTTCGCAAGCAGTGACTTCGGCAATCTCAGTCACTGGCTGGTTAATGGTCAGGTGCAAGGTCACTACTGAGTCACAGCCAACAGCGTTGGTGAAGGTGTGCGTCAAGTTATCGCAGGACTGCGTAATGCCCACGTGCTCGTACCAGTCGAAGCTTTCACAGACAACAGCGATAGTGTCTCCCGTATTACTGTGGTTCACTGTCAAGTGCAGGGTCACAACAGAGTCACAACCAACAGCATTAGTAAAGGTGTGCGTCAGGTTATCGCATGACTCTGTGATACCCAAATGTTCGTACCAGTCGAAACTATCGCAGGCTATGGCTGTGATATCACCCGTGTTGCTGTAGTTGACAGTCAGATGCAGCGTTACAGTGCTGTCACAGCCGTTTGCGGCTCCACCCTCGATGGTATAGGTTGGGGTTGTCGTGCTGGCAGTATAGATCACACCGTCAATCCAGGTAAAGGTCTCGCAAGCCACCTGCTCGTCAATGCCTGTTGTCGGCTGGTTGATGGTCAGATGCAAGGTCACAGTACTGTCGCAGCCATTGGCAGCACCGCCAACGTAAGTATAGGTCGGGGTGTTCGTGCTGGCAGTATAGGTTACACCGTCAATCCAAGTGTAGCTTTCACATGCCACCTGCTCATCAATGCCTGTTGTCGGCTGGTTGATGGTCAGATGCAAGGTTACAGTACTGTCGCAGCCATTGGCAGCACCCCCAACGTAAGTATAGGTCGGGGTGCTCGTGCTGGCGGTATAGGTCACATCGTCAATCCAGGTGAAGGTTTCGCAAGCCACCTGCTCGTCAATGCCTGTTGTCGGCTGGTTAATGGTCAGGTGCAAGGTCACTACTGAGTCACAACCAACAGCGTTGGTAAAGGTGTGCGTCAAGTTATCGCAGGACTGCGTAATGCCCACGTGTTCATACCAGTCGAAGCTTTCACAGGCCACAGCGATAGTGTCTCCCGTATTACTGTGGTTCACTGTCAAGTGCAGGGTCACAACAGAGTCACAACCAACAGCATTAGTAAAGGTGTGCATCAGGTTATCGCATGACTCTGTGATACCCAAATGTTCGTACCAGTCGAAACTATCGCAGGCTATGGCTGTGGTATCACCCGTGTTGCTGTAGTTGACAGTCAGATGCAGCGTTACAGTGCTGTCACAGCCGTTTGCGGCTCCACCCGCATACATGTATGTCGGGGCATTTGTACTCTCATAATATGTTATGCCATCAATCCAGGTCAGGCTATCGCAGGCTATAATCTCGACAGTATCTGTTACCGAATGATTCACAGTCAGATTATAGTTCACGGTGCTGTCGCAGCCTGTGGCCAAAGTATAGGTATAGCTGATGAGACCGCTCTGTGTATAGGAACTGTCATTCCACACAAACTCATCGCAGACAGTGGTATCAAGTGTTATATTGTAGCTTGGATTCTCTTTTACATACCAAACCACGATACTGTCGCAACCTTCCACTGTAGTCATTGTATCGGTATATGTTCCTGCCTCCACCAATTCGCGGCCATTGAAATCGATACTGCTGCCTTGACACAAAGCTTTATTCATACGAGTAATGACAGTCTCATGTTGGATAATCTCATTCAGATTGAAACTCTTTTCATAAAACAATCCACCAATATCGGTAGTTCTGATGCGAACCGAGAATGTCGTTTGGCGACTGCATACAAAGGTAGTATCTGTTCTCAACACACTCCCATCGATAGTGAAAAGCGCATTGTCATCATCACCTTCACCGTTTACCAGCTCATACACGAATGGCAAATTCACATCATTATCCAAGGTGAACAAGGTTCCTATCTGAGTATTTGTTGGGTCATACTCATAGAAAGTATTACCATCCAGCACCAAATCGATAGGAGCCGTATTGAAGTTGACAGAGGTATCGGCCTTTGCCTTGAATGCCTCCTTGTTACCCACATTATCCGTAGCGATGGACATAAACTGGTAATACACGCCGTTTTCCAGAGCGTATGACAAGGTACTATCGGGATGAACATTACCTATGGGGAAATAGTCTGCATTATTAACCGACATATAAACCTCTACGCCACGTACACCAGAGCCATTGGCATCATCCTGTGCCTCAAAAGAGAAGGTGCAATAGAGGGAATCGGTCGCATTCATATTTGCATGAAGTGTAGATGTAGGTGCCACCGCATCGAAGGTGTTAATCCATACATTGGTACCTATGGGGGCATTATCGTCAAACACTATCACGGCATCCGCTCCGATAGTATCGCCCGTCACCACATTGTTAGCCGGAGCAATATAGAAACTCACATAGCCTTGACCATGTTCCAAAGAATCGTTAATCGGCAAGAACCCCATTTGCGAGCTTGCCGGTTCCGCACCCGTTGCGGGGTCAATACTCTGGAAAATCCAGAACAATTGGTTATGGACAATATCAATACCAGCGTTCACATCCACCCAAACGCCTAAGGAATCCGACACATCCAGACGCTGGCTATATGATGAAACATTGGAAGGGACAGTGAATACAAAGCTGCCGAACCCGAAGTCTGCCAGACGGAAAGAGGCCAACTTCTGTTTGTCGGTGACATCGTATGTGATTTTCACATACGAGGCTGGTGCCATAGCAAATTCTGGGTCATTTTCAAAACCTATGGTGTAATTCATTTTGTCAGTAGCGTTCACATAACGATGTTCCACAGAATAGCCGGCAGGGCCTTTAATTTCATTGGGGTCTTGAGCACACTCCTCTTTTTTAGCAAAGACATCCAATGAGGCTGTACCATAATTACCTTCTGAATCAGTGACCGAACACGTAATAGAATTGTGTCCTTCACTCAGATTGACCGTTTTGGTAGCGGAAGCGCCACCTGCCTGACTCCAACCACTAAAAGTGTATGGTGGCACGCCTCCAGATGCCGATGCGGTAAAGGTCGTTGCAGGAATACCGTTACAGTCACCCGTCTTATCAGTGGGTCCCGTAATATTCACTTTGACAGCACACTCTTCTTCTTGTGTCACACTAACTGAGCCTTGGAAGAACACCACATTGGAGCATGTAGTCGAGCGAACTGTCACATAATAAATACCATGATCAAGACCTGATATTGTTTCCGAAGAAGAGGTACTTCCGTCACGCAGGCGCCATTCGATATCGCATTTGCCGCTAAGAGAGGTTGGGATAAAAACCGTCGCACTACCATCATGGCCCGGGGAACAGGACTCCTCTTCCAGCATATAAGCTCTGATACAGAAGCCACCCTGTGCATAGGCGTTGCTCATTGCACTCGTTGAAATCAATATGAGTACCAAAATTTGAAAGAAAATACGATTCATTTTTTTCATAACATTTTCCTTTCTTTTTTATTCACAAACATCGCCAATGCCGTTGCCATTGACATCCTGTTGATCGGGGTTGAAATAATCGGGACAATTGTCAAGCTCATTAGGAATAGTATCACCATCACGGTCGGGATCACAAACATCTCCGATGCCGTCACAATCCATATCTGCTTGGTCTGGGTTGTATGTATCGGGACAGTTGTCCGAATCATCGGCCACACCGTCACCGTCACGGTCGGGATCGCACTCATCGCCTATGCCATCATTATCAGCATCCTCCTGGTCGGGATTATACCTCAAGGGGCAGTTATCGCAGGCATCACCGATGCCATCACCATCGCTGTCGGCCTGAGCCGGATTGAAATGGAAGGGACAATTGTCAGCATCGTTGGGGACACCGTCGCCATCCATATCCATATCATTCTCGTTCAGAATGCCATCATCATCAATATCGTCATCGCAGTCATCGCCAATACCATCGGAATCGAAGTCATACTGTCGTGGATTGGGATGGAAGGGACAGTTGTCGCAACTGTCGCCTAATCCATCAAAATCGCTATCCAACTGTTCAGGATTATATCTGTATGGACAATTGTCACAGACATCGCCTACCCCATCATGGTCAAAATCTTCTTGTCTCGGATTGTAAATATTGGGGCAGTTGTCGCAAGCATCGCCCACTCCGTCACCATCGCTGTCCAACTGGTTTGGGTTATAAGTACAGGGACAGTTATCTTGGCTATTAGGAATATTATCACCGTCAAAATCATTACCCATCACAAAATCACTCACGCTCTTTTTTGACAAAAATTGAAGTACATTTGCCTCAATCGAGCTGCTTGTATCACCCTCAACAGCAGCCGCATACCATTGATTGTTCACCTGTTGCATACAATAAGGCATAGTTGTCAATACCGTGTCACTGTTATAACATTGGACAATGGCAATGGTATAACCACCGGTCTCGTAGGTAAACAACAATTTCATCTTTTCAATCATGGAAGAGGAAGCCATAAACCGTTGGTTGATAGAATCCACTGAAAGCACAGCATTTATGGTTGCTGCATCAACAGGTCGATATTGCTGCACAACGCCACTCACACTCTGTTGTTGATAGGCTTGCAACAAACGGCACAGGGCTGCGGGTAATGTTGGGTCCTGTGCAGGATTCTGCGAGCCGTCTGTCAAAGCAATGAAACGGCTGTCATCATCCGCAGGTACCAAACCTGTCAAGTCGTATGAAAACACTAAGTCGCAAAGACATTTGCTGCTATCTGGCATGTACAAACTCACACTGTCAATCTGCATATTCACGGTCAGCGAATAATTTGTCGTCTCGTATGAGGGGAAACGGCAGTTCTGGGCTTGAGTATGCGTGGGAAACAAGACTGTAACAATCAATCCGATAATGATATATAACTTTTTCATCTCTATACGCCTTTATTAATTAAAAAATGAATGAGTACATATTTGGAAGTCTATCTCTTTTGTAAAGAAACTCATCGCGGTCACTTTACCTACGATTTTCACACTCACATCAATAGGATGCCATTGTATTGATTCACCAACGACCCATGTAATGTTAGTGCTTCCTTCTCCCACTATGTTAAGTTCACCCGACAAAAAATCGGGATCGGCCACTGATACTCGGACTCCACCTGACATATTTGCGTATGCACCGACAGGAATAGTCACATTGGAACACTCACCTTTAAAGGCGAAAGACATCGGTCCCACTTTAACTCCTACGGCTGCTCCCACATGAATATCCACACCGCCCACAATGGGAATCTTTAAACTTGTTGGAATATAACAATCTATAGCCAGAAATGCATCTATCATTGGCTCATCCACCCTAAAACCAATTAATTCCCTGTCATTGCAGCAGGTGCGAAGCAATGTGGCTTGTGGCATGGCCAACACCAAATGAAAATCTGGCGAGCAAGGTGAAACACCTTTCTTCGCCAAAGAATTAAGTTTATCACTTATTCCTTTTGCTTTCTGAACCATGGAATTCACCTGTTTTATACCATTGATAAATTTATGGAAATCATAACTTTCTCCATAAGTAACGGTCTGGTTTTCATTATATACATTCACCGTGGCTGTCTTTCTGGAGGTATGATTATTATAGGTGAGTTCAAAGGTTATCGTTTCCTCATCAGAATCGTATAAACCCCAATTATTATATACGCGATTCGGACTAAGTTGAACCATAGAAGCATACCCGGCTGGATATGTTACAATCTCAAAATGAGAGAGTTCAACTTGATCACCTGTATTATAACAATTCTTCAGAGGTGTGACACTCACGATGGAAATGGTGTCTATGAGTTTCACCTTCACTTGGTCTTGCTCCACTCCGCAATCCGAGATACGAGTCACAGTAAAAGTTTCCTCCGCCAACCGCGGGTTCACCACTATCACCGGTTGATGTAAATCGGAGCTTTGAATATTGGGAGAAGAAGACCATTCGTAACAAGTATTCGACGAACCGTCCTGTACACCGATGGTGACCGTCTGCGAATTGTCAGGTTCCCGAAGCACTTCCTTGTCCTCACCTGCCCACTGAGCTTGTACCGAGAGACAGAGCAGAAGCATAAAAGCTGACGTAACTATTGATTTTATCGTTTTCATATCGCTTTATATTTTTATTCTTCAACTGGTTTAATGGTGAAAATCAAGGCACCCGACGAGTAGCAATAGATATTAAGGGTACCATAGCTGCCCGGACGGAGCAGGCCTTCAGGCTCTCCCTCAATAGACAGAGGAACTTGAATTACAGTCTGACGCAGGTTAAGACCCTCGGGTGTCAGAGCAATAGGCGAACCACCATTGCTGATAATTTCCAGCACTTGGTTGCGCAAGTCAACATTGCCAGTATTACCATATTCAAGCATCATTACAATGTTGCGGTTAGGACGCGGCGAGCTCGGGAAAAGCAAATTATACGACAAGCCTGAAGGTTGTCCTTCCTCAATTGTGAAAGCATTGGCCAGCACGGCCTCACCCTCGCATAAGTTCACCGCACTCATATCATAAACACCTGGTGTACGACCTGTCAAATCAAACTGCACAAACACTTGATAATAATTCACATAGATTAATGTATCGGCACATATCACCTCATTGCCATTGCGCATACACACCGTCATGTCTGGACGGAAGCGAGAACCTGTCAATTCAAGCGTAACGACACCAGTGTTGCCACCGTGATTGTCGTTGACATCTCTCAACTCGAAGGGCAAGATGTCCGCACGCACTATCGTATTCTGAGGCTGGTTAGTCGGTGTGGTACCATATATGTTCACGCCATAATAGCCCTGTTGTGTCGAAGGAATATACAGTTCTGAATTGGCTTGATACTGGCCTATGGTGGAGTAGCTATAATTCAGGTTGCTGCCCATTCCGTTGTAGGTAGCGTAAATCATATTCACCGCACCCAAGAGCGAATCTTCCGAAGTAACATGGATGCGCACCGTCTGGCTCACCTGCTCTCCCACCATCAGCATATAGTCTGAAACCTCATCGTTAATCAAGGTGTCAAACACATCAGTATTGAAGGGTAACGGACGGATAGTAACAGCAAACGGATCAATTGTGCGTCCCATATTGTTGTCATCGTTCACCTCGTTGAAAGCGTTGGTGACATCAGTCTTTATTATCAGATAGTAATCACCTGCGGCCACACCCGTGAGACGGGCATCCATACTCTGCTGCATCGTGGCGTCGATACCCAAATTGATATTATCAGAACTAACTCTGCCCAACAGACGGTCGTTGGCATCGAATACTGTATCGGCGGACACATAGACCAAGGAACGTAAGCCGTTACCGACAATGGGGTTGTCTCCGATATTCTTGATAGTCCACACAGCGTGTAACACATTGCCCGACACAATGCTGCTCTGGCAAACCACATCGGTCACAATGAGGTCACCCGGCAGTGGAACTGTGACATTCACCGCCACAGACTCCATATTGTTGGCACGATTGAGTTCATACGGATCGTTATTGGCATTGGCTATCATCAGCAAAAACAAATCACCACTATAGGTCATCGGAACGGTAAAATTCAAAGTATCCCTATAGGAGTCGTTTTGTGCCAAGGTGATATTCTGACGGTCTCTGGTCAACAATTGTTGGTCAATACTCTCGTATGAATTGTTATACGAGACGAAAACCTTGTCATTCCAGGTCTGGTGTTCTACCGGCACTTCACCCACATTGGTCACAGTATAGGCGATGCGCGCTGACTGTCCAGCCACCACAGGATCCAAAATCCCAGTTTCACTCACCGCCAAATCGGGAGTCGGCACACTATTGACACTCAATGTTTTCACCAAAACATTGTTCCCGGGATTGATGTCCACATTTTGGCTGGTATAGTCTGTAATGGCAATCAAATAGGCAGTTGACGGTGTTCCATACGGGATGGTCACTTGGATTTCCACGGTATAGTTTCCATTAGCATCCAAAACAGTATTATGGTTGACCTGCTGCATTAACCGATCGCTGGTGTGCAACACCTCGTCAGCCGACAGGTAAACAACATCATACCATGAGTTAGCCAATGTGGGCAGTGAGGAGTTATTCTGGATATGGAGTGTATAGATGGCGGTCTGTCCCCATTGCATTTCCGCAGGACCATCCACCTGGGTCAATTGCAAATCCAGCTGGTAAGCACTTGTCATGATGTTATTACTGACAGCCGTATTGTTATCTTCTCCTTCATATTCATATACTTGATCACCATAATCTGTCACCGCATGGATATAATAAACACCTGAGATACCGTCGACAGGCAAATTCACAGTAACCGAATTGGTCACAGACTCGTTAACCGCGAGATTCAGGTAATCATTGGTGGTGGTTAACACATTGCGACTGTCGTATGCGGTAGGCGACATAGAGTAGTAGAAACGCTGTGACACCGTAGTGTGGGACAATGCTGCGTTGCCTTGGTTCAAAATAGTGTATGTCAACACAAAATTAGCACCCAGATATACCGATGCAGGAGCCACAAGTGAACTCATCACCAAATCGGGTGACGGACTGAGCTGTACCTCAACCGCTGTGCTCGTTTGAGCATTATTTCCTATGGCACTGCCCTCACACAATTCAGCTGCCGCATTGGTTACCACATGATAATAATAAGTACCACTAATGCCATTGGGGATAGTCACCGTACAACTAAAGGTTTCATTCTCGCCAGCACCAATGTTCATTGCATGAATATTGGTACAAATCAAATCCGACTCCTGATAGCTGTCAGCGGAGGTATTGAAATAAACCTTGTCTGTAATATTGGAGGATATGGCGGAAACATCGCCATTATTGGCCACGTTGTACCACAGCACGGCAGTGGTGCCACTCCATAAACTAACATTAGTAGTACCTGGCTCTTCGGTGGTGATAATGCTGTTGACCGTCAAATCAGGAGTGCTGACAGTCAGATACACAGACTTCTCATTATTAGTTTCGGATGTCTCCAACACGCTATTTGTCACATCCGTGCTGATAGTCAACATATCTGCGGTAGCGTTGGCATTGGAGCAGGGCAATTGGATGATGGCCGTACGCACAATGGAATCGCCTGCATGAATGGTCACATTACTGACATTTGCATTGTACACTTGGCTTCCATTGAAATAGAAGCAATCTGTAAACGAACGGTTCACCATATTGCCAGGTCCATTATTACGCACTATCCATTGTACCATCTGTTGCTCGTTGGGATTGAGCACGTCTGACAGCACTATAGTTGTCACCTCCAAGTCCGGGTTCACAACATCCAACGCCGGCAAATAGTTATATACATTATTATCATCAGCATTGTATTCAAACACATCATTATTTACATCTGTCTCCACGAAGAGATACCATTGTCCGGAAATATCCCCGGGTATCCGTATCGTCTGCGATACGGTATAGGATTCAAGAGAGTTCAACACTTCATTGTGGTTGACAGAAGCCAAGCGGATTGCTGAAGGTCTGTCAAACACTGGTTCTTCGCTAATATAGATGGCGTCCGTCCATCGGTTCACGTATGTGGGGCTACTACCCTCGTTAATCACGGTGAATTCACAGTTGTATTGGCCATTGGCATCTACAGTATTATTAGCTGACACGTTGACACTGGACACCTGCAAATCCGTCATCCAGGTAAGCGTTACATGCATCGGCTGCGAGATATTCTTATTATTGTTTTCCAGCAAGCCTTCATAGATCATATTGGTATTATCAGTATATACAATAAAGTAATAATCACCATTATATTCAACGGGAATAGTCACTTCTTCGGTTCTTTGATAGCTATCATTGAGAGCCAGACCGTTCTCATGGACATATCGGCCGAGAACCAAGTCTGTACTGGTATCAAGCACAGTATCAGCAGACAGATACACTATATCAATCCACGAGCCCATAGCGGCAGCCTCGCCTCTATTCTCAACAGTCCATGTCACATTGGTACTCGTACCTGATATGGCGTTTCCGCCATGGGTCACCGCACTCACCACCAAATCAGGTGATGGAGGTGGCATGACATTCAATACCACATAGAAGAAGTTGTCATGTTCGACAGTCTCACGTATCACACCCTCGTGATGGACATAACCTGTCAAATATGGATACGGATCACCTGTCACACTGGGTTGATATGGATTTGGAGCGACACCGCCTGTCGGACCAAAATTGATATTGCATGCATCAGGCTGGTCGGCAAAGACGAAGAGGTAGTAACTGCCCGGATCAATATCGTTGGGAATGGTCACTGTCATTTCAGAGGTAGTATAGGATTCACCTGCCAGCAGCTGTTGCTGATTTTCAACGGTTGCCAAGAGTCTGTCGTGTGAGTCATAGTAACGCACATCGCAGTCCTGTGCCAGCCAAACATATTCAGTCCATGTTTCGCCATTTGGGGTACGACCCTCGCCATCGTTTTTCACAGTCCAGGCTATGGTCATTGACTGTCCCACTCTGGCATCTCCATGGGTAATACCCGTAACATGCAAATCGGGATAAGGATTGACCTGAACAGACAGTTGTTCACTGGTATCACTGATGCACTCATTCCATGCTACCACTTTCCAATAGTAGGTTCTGCCGGGAGCATAATCTGGCAAAGAGTAATTGGTCACCATCGGCTGGATAATTCCTGAACGTGTTGGCACGGAAGGCATTGTGCCTGTTGACTGCCATAAATAAAAATCGTATGAAGTGGCGTTGGTCACATTGTTCCATGTGAAAGTCACTCCATTGGCATCAATAATATTGCCATTAATTGGGCTGAAGGAGGTAAACTCACCCAATGCGTCCAACATATCGGGATCACAGTTGGTCTGGAAATTCACCGGAAGAGAGAATATACTCATGGCACCTTCTTCGCAAATCGCGCGCACTCTGGCTGTATAATTACGATTCAGGCTTAGGCCTGTCAGAGAGCAGATGGTGTCAGTCACCGTCATCGAATTAGAGTTGCCGTTCACCTCGCCGTAAACCACCACCCATTGGCTTTCAGAACCTACAGGATGCCAGCTCAACTGGGCATTGTTAGTGGTGATGTTGCTCACCTGCGGGTTAATGACTGATGGGCAGTTGCTTTCTTCTTGGATTTCGGAACAGCCGATATCTACCATTCCACCATAAACACGGATATTGCCGTAGAAGTCAACAGAGTCTGTTACCACCTCGTTGTTACCGAGATCGATACAAGAAGAGGTGGGATGCAATTGGTAATCATTGTTTGCAGGGTCGATAAAACGCACATAGTACTGGGAGCCGTCAATACCATCGTTAGTGGAAGCCAGACTGATATTTCCCAAACCGTCATAGCCTTCCTCTACCGCACAATAACTGATACCCACACTACCATAGATATTGTTTACCGTATATCCCTTTTTGTTACCCCAAATAATGCTATTGGTGAATTGGTTATTATAACTGGTATTGAAAATACCTCCACCATCGCCGTTATTGTTCACAGTATTATTGACAATATCACAGTTGACAAAGCTATTGTTATTACTATTAACATACACACCACCACCACCACTATATGTGACTGTATTACCATAAATCAAGCAGTTGGAGAAATTGGAGTAGTAATTGGAAAATACACCACCGCCACAATTCACCGCATTGTTATAACTTATTTCTGTATGTCTGATATCCGCACAACGTGAATACAAGCCACCACCATTACTGTAGTAGCAGTTTTCAAAACCATTGTATTGAATAACGCAATAGATAACATTAGCCTTATTAGAAGTATTTGAACCATTCGCATACACACCGGCACCATAGCAATAGTTACCATAATAATTGCTGCTCACAATCGTGTTATTCAGGATTCTGCAATGACTTATTGTACCATACCCCAACAAATAAACACCTGCTCCACTACCTTCCACTCGTCCGTTTTGGATAGTGAAACCGTCCCATGTGGCGGCGGTGTTCTCAGAGAAATTCTCTGGCTGGAAGAGCACACGCTGCACATATTGTCCATCGAGAACAGTGGTGTTTTCATCAAAGTTGCGCAAGTTCAAATCATAGTCAGCGTCTTCGGTACCGGCAAAACCGCCATACACATTCACACCGGGAAGCATGACAAAGGCATTTTCAGAAATGCCGTCACCATGGTAAGTACCGGCAGCCACCCATACCATCGAACTCTTGATGGCCGCCACATTCACGGCAGTCTGCACCGACGCCATGGCATTGTCCCAGCTGGTACCATCCATAGTGCCTGTCCCCCCCTCTTTCACATATACAATGCCATTGTAGGTCGGCAAGGCGACACTGTTGTAGGGTGACTCGTAACAACCAAGGTCGGCAGTATCTTGCTGCACACGGGTATTGCCGTCAAGGTCGTATGCGTCGGCAACACTGTTGTCACCATGGTTTACACAGGGAGAGCCTTGCTGCAAATGCCAGTCGGCATTATCGGTAACATCGGCCGAACCTGCCGTAGCCGATGGGTTGACGAAACGAGGCGCAAAGATATCCGTGCCATTGTTATCAAGAGACAGAATAATGTTGTGTTCTCCCGTGCAAAAATTGTCAGAGGCCACATAAGAGACATTATACGCACCTTGGATGCCACTCGGTTCACCATTTTTCTTATTGCCCCATACTATGCTGTTTGTGATGGTATTGCTGTTGGAGCTTGAATAGACACCCGCTCCCTGAGACGAAGAGCTGATAAAATTGTTTACTATAGTGGAACTCTTAATAATATTTCCTGATGAATTAAGGAAAATACCCGCACCGTAATCATTAGAGGTATTGTTAGCAATCAGACAATTGGATAAAAGATTGTAGCGACCGCTCACACACACACCACCACCTCTATAGGAGGATGTATTATACTCAAAGACAGCGTTTTTAACCATTGTCCTGCTATTGAAACATGCACCACCGCCTGAAGAGTATGATGTGTTGTGACTAAATTTACAATTTATGATGAAAGTGGTATCATAATTGTAATAATCACCCTCAACATACACACCACCGCCAGCACCACTAAAGCTTGAGGTATTATTTTGGGTAATCAGACAGTTGCGCAAAATTGAGCCATGTCTCAGGTAGGCACCACCACCATTGTAACCGTAACCGACGTTAGATTCATATTGGGCATAGCCGTTCTGCAAAGTAAATCCATCCCATACCGTGTAAGTACCGAAATCTCCATTTTGACACAGCAGTCGCTGGTTATGCTGTCCATCGAGGATAGTGGGGTGTGCACTGTATTCGCGTTCCTCAAGACTGCTTTCCGTGCCAGCGAAGCCACCATACACATTCACACCTTCCACCATGGTAAAAGCGGTGGCTGACACGCTGTCGCCATAATAGGTGCCCTCTGCCACCCATATATCCGCATCGTTCATATAAGCGATAGACAAAGCATCGGTAAGCGAAGCCAATGCGTTGTTCCAAGAAGTACCGTCCATGCTACCCGCACCTGTCTCGGTGACATAAACAATGCCGTTGTATTCAGGCAAGGTGATAGCGTCATATACTGATTCGTAGCAACCCATATCAACAGTCTGCACTTGGATACGCGCATTGCCGTTGAAATCCAGACTATCGGCAACAAGCACCAAATCGTTACTGCCCCTGTTAACACAGACAGAACCTTCAGCCAAATGCCAATCCACATCTTCGGTTTCATCATCGGCACCCGCCATGACAGATGGGTTAACAAAACGTGGGCAGTACAAATTTCCACTTTGGTTGTTTTCAGAAGCCAATAAAATATTATCGCTACCATTTACAATATCCTCAACAGCGCAATACCGACAGTTGAAGTCGCCCATCAGGTTGCTGCTGACACCAGCGGCTTTGTTACCCCATATAATACAGTTATTTAGATATGATGTATAACTATTGTTATACACTCCCCCATAACCGCCGTTTGAGGTTGAGTTTGTAGCACTATTGTTGACAATCGTAGTATTATCAATATATACATTACTGCTACCGATGAAAACGCCACCATAATATTTCGAAGTGTTATTGGCAATCAAACAGTTGGAGATAGTATGTCTTCCACTGTAATCGTCAGCACTGGAAACATAAACACCACCACCATAAGAATAATAATTACTGGTGTTGGAATAGTTATGAGTGATAGAACAATATCTGATCTGAGCATAATCGGAATACACACCGCAGCCATTGTAATATGCGGAATTATGGTCTATCTCGCAATGGTCGAGTACGGCAATGTTGTAATAACTTGCATTCACATACACACCACCGCCATTGTATGCGATATTATTGATAATCCTGCAATGGCTCAATGTGGACAACTGCCGCAAATAGGCACCACCACCATAATTGATACTGGCACTGTTATCGGGACGATAACCATTTTGCAAAGTGAAGCCATCCCATACGGTCGGAGTGACAAAATTCTCAGCCTGATTCAACACGCGCTGACTCCTTTGCCCATCGAGAATGGTAGCATGGCTGTCGAAGTCACGCAGCGACAGATCAAAATCCGCAGGCTCAATGCCCTCAAAACCACCATACACATTCACACCTTCCACCATCGTAAATGCACTGTTGGAGATACTATCGCCATAGTAGGTGCCTTGTGCCACCCAAATCTCAGGCATGGTACCAAAGTCCTCTTTGATTCGTGCCGCGGCATTCAAGGCCACAGCAATGCTTCCAATCGCATCGTCCCAACTTGAACCATTACCCGTTCCTGTGGTAGTCACATACAAACGGTCCATATTCTGCACATCGGTCAGAAAAGTTCTTGTCAGCCAAGGGCTGCTCGTTGTATCACAAAGTGAACGGATACGCACCTCATATACTGTATTTTGTCTCAAACCCGTCAACGAGTATGGACTGTTCTCTGTCGGTAGTACCGTATAATCCTCATCTCCTGCTTCACGGTACTCTAATTGCATTTCTGTAGCATCACTATTGGCCGCAAAATAAATGAGAGCAGAGTTGTAAGTCACCTCTCTTACAGAGACATTTGAAATGCCACACCCTTCTGTATAACATTCTCCAGGAATCCAAATATTATTCCTATTGTTCGTCAAGTTTCCGCTAACCAAACCAGCCGGATTATAGTTTATGCCATCTGAATAAACATACAAACTCCTGTTCGCAGACGCATTATGCGTATAGAATTTATTATTGGAATACTGCCAACTACCCGTATTGTCATCAAAGGCCACCACCAAATTGTCAGAGCCATTATACTGGAATGATGTGGATAATGGCATTGCAAACCAATAATTCTCTCCCGAATTGTCAAATGTGATATTACCAGAATATACGAGTGTCAAGTCAGTCACGGGAATCCAGTCGCTTGAATTGGCGAATTCCGATTTGTTCGTATGACCCAAATAAATGTCAATATTACGAGTAATTGGAGTCGTATAGAAATACTGCATATAAATGGTATCAATTGCATTTACTCCACCCATTTCCTCCGACAAATAGATTTGCTGAGTATAGGAATAATTATAGAATGTTTGCACAGGTAATACATTACCATTATTGGATGAAGGATCTGTAAGCTGTGCTATCAGTGTTGGTTGTGAACCATACAGACATGAGGTACTAAAAGAGGCTTCCGCATAGGGTGAAACATTGTCCGTATCACATATTGCGCGCAAACGAACAACATAAGTAGTTTGCTGTAATAAATCGCTCAGCATATAGTAGTCTGAACGAATCTGCTCTGAGATATCTGTCCATACTGTAGCCTCTTCTGTCTTATACGATAACTCATAGTACAAAGGCACGTCTATATTCCCGTTCTGCCATGTAATCATGGCAGAACCGCCGGTAATGTCAGTAGCGGCAATACCGTATGGGCTGGAGCAATACTGCTCATTGTGGTTCTCGTAGCATCCGATATCGATAGCATCGCCATAGACACGATCCAAACCGGACAAATCCGTATTATCAATGGCCAAACCTGTCAGACCGTATGTTTGAAGTATTTCACTAAAATCATTGATACCTGCATCAATAAGGGAGGAATTTCCACGCAAACGGTAGTTACCGCTGTTCAGGTCTGCAAACGCAGGATAGGACAAGCCACTTTCAGTGCCTTCATTGTCACTTGCGAGGCTAATGGCAATGTGGCCATAATTGTCGGCACAGCCACCTTCTACCGCCGAGTTATATATGTGCATATTGTAATCCACACTTATATTGGAGTTCCAATCACTGTTCAGGGCCTTATTACCCCAAATCACGCAATTGACCAAAGCACCGCCGAATTCGCGCAGGCCAATACCGTCAGAGCTGTTGTTCACCGTGTTGCCAACGATATCGCAGTTGAGCAACAGTTGACTTACATTTTGGATACCACCACTGGCCTGATTGGCATGATTGCCAACAATAGCGCAATTGACGAAGGCGCGGCCACCACGCACACCGCCAGCGTAGTTCTCGGAAGTGTTGCTACGGAACTCGCAATGGTAATAGTCAGCATACTGGCCATCATCGCAAACAGCGCCACCAGTTTCATGGGCTTGGTTGCCCGTAAACACACAGTTATCGAATCCATAGGCTATGTCACCATCTCTGCCGCCTTCCACATATACAGCGCCACCACGATCATTGCAACGATTGTTCTCGAAGTTACAATTGTTCACCCAGAAGTTGAATAAAAGATAGGCTCCACCGCCATTATTGCCATCGCCGTCGTTGGCATAGCCGTTGCGTATCGTAAAGCCATCAATAATCAGAGTGTCAGGATAATAGTTATAATTATTATCAGAATGTCCTGCGGAAGTTTGCCGTAGCACACGTCTTGCGTTCTGTCCGTCAAGGACAGTGGGATGAGCCGTGATATTACGCTCGTCGAGACTGTTTTCGGTGCCGTCAAAACCGCCATAGAGTTTGATGCCGCCACTGATACTGAAAGCGTTGTATGCGGAGGTATTGCCATAATAAGTACCTTCCGCCACCCAGACTTCAGGACTGATAGCATAACTATCATGAATTAACTTGGCGGTATTCAATGCCCATAGTAAATCAGTGGTGGCATTGGTCCAACTACTGCCGTTGCCATTGGAGCCCCCCTGTATATTCACATACAGACGGTCCATGTGTTTCACCGGAGTATTGAATGTGACGATTTTCCAGCCGCTATACTCATTAGGACCGCAAATAGAGCGGATGCGCAACACATAGCGGGTGTTTTGGTTCAATCCGTTCAAGATATATGGAACACCTGAGGTAGAGTTTCCAATGGTTGTATAGTCACCGCTACCCTCCTCAGCATATTGCAACTCATAATCGTTATTATTCGAAGCAGCACAGAGCAATGTGACCGAGGAATCGGTCACCTCCCGTACCACTACATTGGCCCGGTCACAACCCTCGGTGATACAGATACCAGGAATCTTCAGATTATTGCGGAAAGACAGCCTATCAATATAAGCTGATACATTTGCAGGATTAATATCTTCAGAATTATATGCCCACAAAGACTTATTCTCCGATATATAATGCGTATAAAAAGCATGTCCAGATAGGCTCACTGGTGAATTATTATCAAATACGAGTACCAGATTATCTATTCCATTATACTCGAATGCGTTGGTCAAAGGAATATCAAACCAGTAATTTTCCCCTGTATTGTCAATGCTGATATTGCCAGAATATACCAATGTAAGATCCGAATAGGGCACCCAATCGCTGGAATTCATAAAAGAAGATTTATTGGTGTGTCCCATATAAATATCAACATTCAAGGTATAGGATGTTTCATAAAAGTACTGCACGGCTATATGGTCAATGGTTCTGGCCGCTCCGATTTCCGAAGCATCATATATTTGCTGTGTATATGAATACACATTATATCCAGTCACTGGAAGATAATCTCCATAATATGCATCTGAACCCTCTCCTATGGTAACTTGATCTGCCCCACTTACACACAAAGTAGTAAAGCCAACTTCTTCGGTCATGGCAGATTCACGATATGTCTCACAGACCGCGCGTACACGAACCTTATAAGAGCTTTGCTGTGTCAGTCCTATAAGCATGTAATATTCATCCGTTATATTACTGATAGTAGTCCATTCAGTAGCATCGGCCAGTTTATACTGCAATTCATAGGATTCCGGAGTGCCACCATTGGCCTCGTTGTTTTGCCAACTAATGAAGGCGGAGCTACTCAACACATCGCTCACAGTCAGATTGATAGGTTCATGACATTCCTCCAGCGTGGTAAATACCAGCTCGTTGCCATAGGCGGTACCCAAACTGTTGGTGGCAAAGGCACGCACGTAATAGGTGGTTTGCGGCAACATTTGATAACTGATATTCAGAGAAAATTCACCATCGACATTGCCCGTGTCATAGTGATAATAAGCAGTGGTCAAAGTCGGATGTGGTATTGTGGAGTAACAGAAACCAAATTGTGTAATCTCTCCGTTACCGTTGTTGGTCACTTCACCTCTCACCATAGCCGAATTATATCTGATATTGCTCACCTCATTGGTTACCACGGTCGGAAGCGTTTGCAACACGGTGGCACAAGCTGAAAGTTCAGAGGTCTGTCCGTTGACACAGTTGGCAGCCACCTGGTAGCAAATTTGTTCTTGTTGGGGATTGTAAGAAGATACCACATAGCTGCTGCCTTCCACATTGTTAGCAATTGCCGTTCCGTTCTCATACACATTGTAGGTAAGGCCGTTAGGAATGACTGTTGCACGAATCATCCAGTTGTAATTCGGAACGCCCACATTGGACAGAGTCACCCAGTAACCGTTCCACAACATAGCGTTGCCATACCAATAGTTCATATTGCCATAATCATTAATAGCCACCGAATATATGCCTGTGCCAGCCGGTCCATTACAATCCACATGAAAACCCACGAAGAGGTATTTTGTCCCATCGAATACAAAAGGAGTATTCAAAGTGATGTCATTCCAAGCATCCATAATCACCTCGTCAGAATTCACAACTTGTTCGTATGCCAAGCTATCCCCATAGTCCAAGTAATCACTAGTCCAGATTTGCACAGTGTAGGTAGTGTATTCATAAGAGCCATTGAAGTATGCACCAACACTGTTGATAACGCCACCGTTATAAGCGACTAACTGTTCTGGACTAAATACATGAAATGCGCCCATTGTATATTGTGCACCGGCTCCCACACTTGATTGAAAATCCAAACCATGAGCCTGGCTCAAAGTATCAGCCGTCGTCTCCCAAGTCAGCTTCAAACTTGGGGTTTCATCACCGGCATTCAGCTCATAATCCACATTCACCGGGGCTTGGCATGATTCTGGGGTCAAACTTAAGCTAATATTATTTCCATTACCCGGAACAAGCAAAGTATGCTGATTGGCCATTTCGTAACCAGAGGCATTGGCAATGAAATTGTAATTTCCTTCCGCCACATCTGTCAGAGAAAAATTGCCGTATGTGTCGGCCACCACCGTGGTCACAAAGCCCGGGTTATTGTTGTCTTCATAGAAAAGGCTCACGTAGGCACCAGGAATAGCATTGCCGGTTGTGACATCGGTCACGGTACCGCTCACTTCAGCGCTATTGAGAGTGGCAAACTCCATCTCCTCTCCATACGAAACACCAGTGCTGTTGATGGCATACGCACGCACATAATATGTGGTTCCTGTCTCCAAACCACTAAGGGTTAGATAGAAATAATAATCTGAAGGATTGGTAATCATTGCTTTGAGGTCGTCAATTGTGGGATTATGATGAGTGCTGTAGCAAAGACCACATTCGGTGATTTGCTGGTCACAGTCACTAATCACCTCTCCCCAACCATTAGCCGAATGCAAACCAATATTAGCCACTTCGTATGTAATTACAGAAGGCAGGTTATTAAGTACTGTAAGGTGCAGGATGGTGGTATCCATGCAACCGTATTGGTTAGGTGTCGCATAGGTATAGGTTCCGCTTTCGGTGAAAGAATATAGGGGTGCACTGTTCTCCAATGTCACATCATCAATATTCAGCCAGAACATATCATAACAATCATTATGTCTAAAGGCGACATAGACACTCTGACCCGCATATGCGGACAGGTCTATTGAATGTTGCTGATAATCACGTCCTGTTGTAAGCGTTTCCTCATAAACAGGGTTGGAGAGAAAATCCGAGATTGTATTCGAGCCTGCGGAAACATACACAACATAATGTTCAGACGGATAGCTGGGGTCTTGTGCAGTTGCCCACCATGAGAAAGTGGTCACTCCCTCTGTGGGAATATTGAGAGCCGGGGTAATCAACCAATTGTCAGGACTTAACGCTCCCACATCACTTCTATACGAAGCTGATGAAACACAACCAGCTCCCGTGTGGTTGGTCCAGCTACCTGAGTTATATGACTGACCCGCATCCCAGGCATAGCCATCCCCGTCATTGTCAATAGTTGACCAACCATCAGGCAACACACCATTATCGAAACTTTCCGATAAAATAACCTCTTCATTGCCTGCAGACACATCATAGTGACTGCATACAGTCTTATAAACTTCCTGCGTCGAGGTGCAGGACAGCGTAGTAAATGTCAGTTCATTACCATAGATGGTCTCACCGTCATACACAACAAAACTCCGCACATAGTATGTGGTGTTGGGAGTGAGGTTTGACATCTTAACATCACCATTATAGACTGACATTCCATTATAAACTCCACTTATATTGTGTACGCTATATAATCCACCTTCAACCACTACCGGGTTAGGGGATGTGCTCCAACATACGCCACATATCAAAATATTACCACTAACATAGTTGTCGATACCAATGGTATTAACAATAAAATTTGCTGACGCCGAGGTAAAGTCCACATTAGTCACTTCCTCGGTCACTATCGCTTCAACACTACAGGTGGGAATATATTCCAGCACCACACCATCAGGCAACACTTCGTTAGCGTTCTTTTGCAGCAAAACCCTACCCGTTTTTTGGTCTGTAAGGGTGAAATAAGAGGAATGGTTCACAGGATCCGGTTCTGTCCATACAAAACGCAGAGGAGTATTTGACGCTTCAATTGGGAAATTCCAGAATGAGTAACTGCCCGGATAATTCCAGCTACTCATATAGGTGCTTGACAATTCTTCCTCTCCAGAATAAACAGTAAGCCATTTTGGATTGGCAATGTTCGAAAGCTGCTCGGAAGCCCCCATAATCAGCGACAACTCACAATGTGCCGCACAAGGATCACCAAGTGTCTCGTATGAATATTGATACAACCATATACTCCGGGAGTTCCCATGTGCATCAGTTATCCAACATTGGACATCGGAACCTTGTTCCACATACAATGACACATTTCTTCCCGAACAAAGCATCAGTGTTGTATCCAGGTTTGTCACCCCTGTGGGCATATACAAAGTCATGGATTCGTTTTCCAAACCACCGCCATAAATTCGCAGCAAGAAATCCTCATTCGCAGTTTCACGATTCAGACTAATAGACATTGGACATTGCTCTTCTTCCGCACACCCACGGCTACAAGTTGGCAAATAGGTAAGGAACTCTCCATCATTCAATGTTTCCCCTGCTACCTTCTCAAAGACAACCTGTTCTGTCATCGGGTCGAAAATAGAAAAATGGCTGGCATGGCCCATGCGGTCCGGTTCTTGCCACATAAAACGCAAAGGGACACCAGCTGTTGCATTTATAACGTAATAATTATCATTAAAAACACCTAATTGGTCTTGGGTAAACACTTGGTAAGTCACCTGTTCGTTGCCCGCATACACATACAGGCATGGGGTCCACATATCCGGTTCTATGGCGGTGTCAATACCCAATGAAAGATATAACACGCAACTGGTTGCACACGCATCGTAACTCGTATAAGAAGAGTTATATACATAATTATCGTTATTGTTAAGTTCTGACACATTCCCGTCGGCATCCGTGACAGTACAAACAATATCCGACCTCGTTTCCCATGGAGCCGCCGCAGAAATCTCAATATACCTTTCGGGGCAGAACATCAACACCGTATCAAGCTGGTTTCTATCCGCGGGCAAACGCAATTCGCCATAGCCGTTTTCACCATAATTCAAACCTCCACCCATCACATTCAGCACATAGTCACCACCAACGGTACCATCAGCCCTCGTAATACTGACCGCAACCGGACACTGATTCTCGGGGGCGCAATAACTGCCGCAAGTGGTAGTGTATGTGGCTATCTGTCCGTCGGCCAAAAACTCTCCTTCCTGTTTACCACAGACGTAGTGTTGGTCAATGTTATCGTTAATATTGAACCACATCGAATGGTTGGTTGGGTCTGGGTCATGCCATACAATACGCAAGGGCACATTGGCTGGAACATGGATCGACTCGGTATAACTCTCGTAAGAATACCATTCGGATGAATGCCACACTTCGAAGATGGGATAAGGGTCATCGCCCGCATACACCTGCAAAATACCCGACTCCATAGTACTGGTAAAAGAACTGTTTGTGCCATAGTTCAAAGTGAGCTCGCACTGCTCGGTACAAACATTACTGCTCATGTATCCGTACATGTCATTCCCTAAATAATTCTCATTCCATTCCACCAGATTGGTGACATTGCCGAAAGCGTCGGTCACCGTGAAGACAAGGTTGTTGGCATCATACGGAACATTGGGCCATATTTCCACACGCCGTTCAGGACAAATTTTTATAAAAGTGTCAATAACATTATATCCATCAGGAAGCATGATGCTTCCTACATTAAAATGATCAATAAACATTTCCACACCATACGTATCATATCCACTTTGCTCACCCTGGGTTCTTTCAAGGTGCAGATGTAGTTCGCAACGGTCATCTTCGGTGCAAGAAGCGCCGCAGGAAGGAGTATAAGTCAAAGAGTACGAATCAGTTCCACCATCACCCATGTTCGAATAAGGATCAACCCAAAACACCATTTTTTGTTCAGAGGGGTCATACACACGACACCAAGTCGCATGCTGTTCCTGATCAGGATCATTCCAAGTAAAAGTAAGCGGATCCCCGCTCGTCACGAATAAAAGATCGGTATAACTACTCCATCCATATACAGACTCTTGACCAATGGAAAAAGATCCATAACTACTGCTTACTGTCAACCAATCCGGGCTCACATTTTGTAAATAATCGTTACCTTGGTATCCATACTCCACAACCAACTCACAGTATGACGCACCAGTGACATTCACTTCGTCGATAGCCAGATACCATTTATCATAACTGTTATAATGCCTGAATGCAATATAAACAGTTTGTCCAGCGTATGCTGACAAATCCAATGTGCGCGAGATCCACTCACTAGATGCAGTTTCATCAAAGAGCCACACAAAATCACTTGGTGATGTACCCGTGGTAGAAATAAACACCCCATAATGATCCGGGTAAGACACTTCTAATGTCCGCACATAATAACTCAACTCCGCATCAACAGATATAGTTATCGCCGGAGATATCAGCCAGTTGTCGGGATCCAAGGAATTGTTATCAACATACGACGACGAGAGCATATAACCGTCACCTGAATAAGGCAAGAAATTATCCGCTAACACAGCAGAAAAATAGGGGTCATCATTTGAGAACCAATTATAGCCATCTCCATCTGCGTCAAGAAGTATCCATCCCTCTGGCACTCCCCCATTATCGAAGCTCTCCGAAAAAACCACATTCTGTCCTTGAATCGCAAGGGAAGCGAGGACAAACAAAACGATCAAGAAGTACAATTTCTTCATAAGCCGTATCTATTTATTTAATTATTAGCATATTTAAATTGAGCTTGCAAAATTAGAACATTATTTTTAATAAACAACAAACTGTTGATAACTTCATTATTTTGTTGATAATTTTCAAGTAAAAAGAGAAAAACGAATCAAGATGAAAGGTGAAAGCCGTGAAATATAATCCAACAAAAAACACTATCTTTGCAGCGGAAAAATGATAATCGACAATTGAGAAAAAAAATCTATGGCTAAAGATTACGTATCGGAAACTACTGAAGCCTCCCCATACCAGCACTGGCCGGAATCGAATGCCTTCCTTCGGTTTGGCGAAACTCACAAAAGCCACACAAAATTTAAGTTTTCCACATTAATGAAATTACTTTGCCTCATCCTAATGCCATTATGGTCGTCAGCGCAAGGGGAAGGACAAGCGGAATTGCTGGAGAAAGCTTACATCTCAGACTCTTACGAACTTCTATACCAATTTTTCGACAACTGGCATCAAGAAATCAATCCTACGCTTGCCAAATCCGCAGATCCGTGGGTAGCGGAAACGTACAAAGTTTACGCTGCAATACTTACACAGGAAGTCCAAAAACAATGGGGTTGGGATGCTCCCAATCCTACCAAAAGACCATTTCTCGTATTGCAGAACAAAATACACATGATAGCATATATGGAACCTGACCAGAGATTCTTCAATGAGCATATTCCTAACTATAAAATCAATTATACTGCGATTGCTTACGATGTTGAATTTCGTCCAGTTTTTCAAGCTGATAGCATCATAACGGTCTATTTAACAGATGGATATTATAACTTAATGAAGGATTTCGAGGAAAAAATCACATTCCAGCCTCAATATAAAGTTCAATCCACTCCCCCAAAAAACATTCCAGAGCAAGACAGTGTACAGGCAATGAAATGGTATGAATTTTCAATAGCAAAAGAAAATCGCCATGAGAAAAGACTCTTCTTATGGAAATATGTCAATGATATCCACAGGTGGGAAATCGGATTAATTGTTTCCTTCTTTTCCATTGACAGAATTATATTTGACACTTCTCGCCAGTACGCCATTATAGATTATACCCTTGGGGATGATCATGGTGGCACCATCCTATTGAAGAAGCAAAACGGCCAATGGAATTTCTTGCGTCATGATAGTTGGTGGGATTGGATGGAATAAAAAAAAAAGTATGTTATTAACGACAAAACATGGTAAGAAAGTCATCAATGAACAACAACCCAAATACCGAGCAAAGCTTCTTCGCCCCCGGGCGGGTGAACCTGATTGGCGACCATACTGACTACAACGGAGGACTGGTACTTCCCACAGCATTGTCCATGGGTACTTATCTGACCGTTACACCGTTAGCTAAAAACGATAGCTGCCATTTCACCTCGGAAAACGATGCCATGGCCTTCACCCTTCGAAGTGATGAGCTGACACAGCGACATCACTGCTGGGTGGACTATCCCTTGGGGGTCATCAAAGAATTCACCGACAGAGGCTTTCACGCACCGATTGGACTGCATTTCCATTATCGGGGCAACCTGCCCATCGGAGCTTCGTTATCCTCTTCCGCCTCCATCGAGGTGGTTACCGCACTAGCTCTTAATGCGTTAACAGACAATCATTTCAGCACTTTGGAATTGGTTAAAATGGCGCAACATGCCGAGAATGATTTTGTGGGCATGAACTGCGGCATCATGGACCAATTTGCATCGGGTTTCGGCAAAGATGGTCATGCCATCGCGTTGGATTGCAACACTTTAAACTACGAATATGTCCCCTTGGCGTTGGATGGTCTCCGTTTTGTCATCTGCAATAGCAAAAAGAAGAGAGGTCTGGTGGATTCGGCTTATAACCAACGGCGTCGCGAATGCCAACAAGCCTTGGAAATACTGCAACGACACTGTGATATTCAAGAGCTTTGCCAATTGGACATGGCAAAATTTCAGCAACTATCAGCTTATCTGAGCGGCAACCTGCTCAAGCGTGCCCGCCATGCTGTCAGCGAGAACGAACGGGTAAAGCAGGCCATACAAGCTCTCAAAGACAAGGACATGGCCACTTTCGGACAACTGATGAATGCCTCGCACGCCTCGCTACGCGACGACTACGAGGTTAGTTGCCCCGAACTGGACTTTTTAGTGGAGCATGCCCAGCAATTCGAAGGCGTGCACGGCAGCCGCATGACTGGTGCCGGCTTCGGAGGCTGCACCGTCACCCTGATTGCCAAAGAACAAGTGGAAAGATTCACAGAAGAACTTGGCAAAGCGTACGAAGAGAAATTTGGCATAGTTGCAGAAACGTTAGTAAGTTGAAAACTGAAAACTGAAAACTGAAAACTGAAAATTGTAACTATTAACCCCTAATCACTATCCACTGACCACTGACCACTAAACACTAACCCCTATAACCTAAAAATCCAAAATCCACCACAAATAACTATTAATTATTAATTGTTAATTATAAACTAGCATGAATCCCGCATTTCACACCATCGACATCATCATCTTCACCGTTTACTTGCTCTTCATCGTTGTGTTAGGACGGTGGGTAGCTTTTAAAACCAACAAAAAGGACAAGACCGCCGAAGACTATTTCCTGGCGGGGAAGAGTCTGCCTTGGTGGGCCATCGGTGCCTCGTTGATCGCCGCCAACATATCCGCGGAACAGTTCATCGGCATGTCCGGTTCCGGTTTCGCTGGCGGATTTGCCGTGGCCTCCTACGAGTTCATGGCCGCACTCACCCTGATCATCGTGGCCAAGTTCTTCATGCCAGTATTCATCAAACAAGGTATTTATACCATTCCAGAATTTGTAGAGAAGCGCTACTCCCGAAGTCTGAGAACCATCCTAGCGGTGTTCTGGATTGGCCTTTTCGTTTTCGTCAACCTGACCTCCGTGCTCTTTCTCGGAGCCAAAGCCATTGACACCATCATCGGCACAGGCGACGGTTCATTGCTAGTACCCGCCATTATCGGCTTAGCCGTCATCACCGCCAGCTACTCGCTGCGGGGCGGTCTGTCGTCAGTGGCCTGGACCGACATACTGCAAGTTATTCTGCTCGTTTTGGGCGGAATCATCACTACTGTGGTGGCCCTGCATTATGTCAGTCCCGACGGCAGCCTATCACAAGGCGTCCGCCACCTCACCGATGTAGCTGGTGACCGCTTCCACTTGGTACTCTCCAAAGACAATCCCGAGTTCCACAACCTGCCGGGCATCGCCATGCTTATCGGCGGCTTGTGGGTGGCTAACCTATACTACTGGGGGTTCAACCAGTACATCATCCAGCGGGCCTTTGCCGCCAAGTCGCTGCAGGAAGCACAAAAAGGGCTGGCCTTCGCCGCTTTCCTCAAGCTGCTTATCCCCTTCATCGTGGTCATCCCCGGCATCATCGCATACGTCATGTTTACCGAAGGGAGCTATGGTGCCGTCGAGGCTTTCAGCCTGAGCAACGGCGCCCTCAACAACGATAACGCATATCCTTGGCTCATCAGCACCTTTATACCGGTGGGACTAAAAGGACTGGTATTGGCAGCCTTGGCCGCCGCCATCATTTCTTCCTTAGCCTCTATGCTCAACTCAGCCTCCACTATATTCACCATGGATATCTTCAAGGCTTATTTTGCCCCGAAAATGGAGCAAAAGAAAGGAAGACCTGTCAACCTGGTAACCGTCGGAAGAATCTCCGCGGCTGTGGCCTTGGTGATCGCCTGTCTGATAGCTCCGCTCTTAGGCAGCGTGGGCCAAATGTTCCAATACATTCAGGAATACACCGGCTTAGTCAGCCCTGGCATTTTAGCCTTGTTCCTCTTGGGACTCTTCTGGAAGAAGACCACCAATTACGGAGCCATTGTAGGCGTCTTGCTTTCCATACCTATCGCATTGTTACTCAAATTTTTACCTATCGACATGCCGTTTATCGACCAGATGTTCTACACCTGCATACTCACCATGGCCATCACCGTATTAGTGAGCCTCTGCACCAGTCCCAACGACGACGACGCGAAGGGACTATCGCTAACCTCCGAGCTATTCAGAACTGACCGAGCCTTTAACATCTGCGCCTACGCCGTGTGCATACTGCTGGTGGTGATATATACGGTGTTGTGGTAGTTACAATTCACAATTTACAATGCACAATTTACAATGCACAATTTACAATGCACAATTTACAATGCACAATTAATAGTTATAACAGAGGACCGAAGAATTCAAAATTCAAAATTCAAGATTCAAAACTCAAAATTCAAAACTCAGAATAAGAGTCATTCATTACAAATTACTCATTATTAATTGTTAATTATCAGTTGTTTTTGAGACCACGTCGGCGATTTTGTCAACATTCATGCTGCGGGCGCTGGCATCGAGGATTTCCTTGTACAGACCACCCTGGCGATAAACTTCCGCCGGGACACCCGACTGTTCAACATGACCCAACTGCAACACATATAACTGTTCGGAATCGATAATCTGACCGATATTGTGGGAAATCACGATTACGGTACGTCCTTGCTTAATGGCATCGATGCTGTTCTTAATCTGCTCTGTGGCAATGGCATCCAAGCTGGCGGTGGGCTCATCCAAGAAGATAATCGGCGGATTTTTCAGGAACATACGGGCAATGGCGATACGCTGCTGCTGTCCACCACTGAGTTGCAGGGCTTGAGAGTTAAACTTCTCCGGAAGCTCCATTATCTGATCATAAATATACGCCTGTTTAGCGGCTTCCACCACCTCTTCATGCGTTGCCGTAGGCTTGCCATAACGAATGTTTTCTTCAATGGTACCGCTGAAAATATGGTTTTTCTGCAGCACCAGACCGATATTCTCTCGCAACACCTGCGTATCCCATTCCTCCAAAGGCACGCCGTCCAACGTTATCGTACCACTGTCAGGCGAATAGAACTTATCCAAGAGGTTAACGATGGTGGTCTTCCCCGCCCCACTTAGTCCCACCAAAGCTGTGGTTTGCCCAGGCACAATGTGCATCGACAAGTCACGGATAGCGTGAGTTCCGTTGCCGTAAGTAAACTCCACATTTCGCAAGTCAAACTCGCCTTTCACCACAGAAGGCTTATAACTGCCGCTCTGTTCCACCTCCTCGTCTGCCTCCAAAATGCCAAAGAAGCCTTCCGCATAAATCAATGCATCATTCAAATCATCATAAATCCTATGCAGCTGACGAATAGGGGCACTCACATTATTGAACAGTAGCACATGGTACATGATTTTGCCTATCGTCATGCCTGGGTAATCAATCAATACCAAGTAAGCGGTAAGAATGATAATCAGCACTGTACCAATCTGTTCCATAAAGGATTTCAAACCCTCGAAAAGAAAGGAAATCTTGCGGGTGGCCATTTGCTGTTCCGCTGAACGTATCTGCAAGTCAGCCTGTCTCTTACTCTCCATCTGTTCCCGGTTGAAAGACTTGATAACATTCATGCTTTCAATGATATTCAAAATGCCACTATTCACCTCCTGATGGGTGCCGAAAACATTACGTCGCCAGCCCTTCAGGTGCTTGGCCTGCACCGAGGTAATCACAAAATATAGCGGAACGATTACCAGAGCCACCAAACCCACGTACACGTTGGCGGCAAACATCAGCACCAGAGCCAAAATAGCGCTGGTAAACAGCGGCAAAATATCAATAAAGAAATTCTTGACGGTATTGCTCAGGCTCATTACCCCGCGATCGATACGGGTTTGCAGTTTACCCGGCTCATTGTCTTCGGCAGAAAAGAACGCCATGCGGAAAGTCACCACACGCTTTATCACCTTAAACGACAAGTCGCGGTTCACGTTAATACGGATTTTCTCGCCAAAAAAGCGCTGTCCAAAGGTAAACACCGCCGACAATAACTCCTTGCCCAGCAGGATCGAGCTCACGATCACCAGCAGTTTGGTGGCGGTGTTCCAGGCAAATGAAGGCTGGTGCAGCAAGTCGTTGATGGCATCGACAGTACGGTCAAGCACCACGGCATTCACCTGGGCCATCAAGGCCCCCACAAAGGTCAGTATCAAAGTCACCAGCAGCAGCCATTTATACGGCAGCACGTAGGGCAAAAGCTTCTTCAGCAACCCAATGACATTCATTTTCGAAATGGCAGGTTCTTCCCTTTTCATTGTTGAAGTTTTTTTCGTTTAGACGTTAAGACACCCCTTGAGGACGCCAGTCCGAGACTCCCCTCACATCCCCACGTCTTTCGGCGGCAAAAGTACACAAAAAACATTATAGTTTCCATATAGAATTTTGAAAACAAGTATATTTTTCTTATTTTTGCCAAAATGAAAAATGAGCATCACTATGAACCGACTACTACAGCTTATAGTATTATTTTCATGTTGTTTCACAATGCTATATGCCCAACCCAATGACAGCATCGCACAATTGTCCCCCACTGCCGCCGACACCACCAAAGTTAAAAAGTTCAACAAAAGGGACCTTATTCCGCATTTCACCGCTACAGTATTGGGACGTTATGAGTTCAACACAGAACTATACACACACCATTTTGAATTACGCCACACCCGTATCGGCGTGTATGGCAATGTACACCCTATGTTTTCCTACATGGCATTAGTGGATTTAACCTACGGAGGAAAGTTTTCTCCCGTAGCCATTTTTGCCAAATTCATGCCTGTCAAAGGTTTATCTTTCCTCATCGGTTATGATAAAATGCCTTTCAGCAACGAGAACCTGCTGTCGCCATACATGTATTACTTTTCTGACAAATCATTCCTGACACAAAAAATCACCGCTTGGAGTGATGTAGGCGGTGTGGTATCATACAAATGGGACAAAGTAGTGCCTTTTGAAATCAAAGCCGGTATATTCAACAGCGGTGGTTTCGACAAACAAATGCATTTCCAGAAAGCGTTGAACTATGTAGCCCGAGGCACCTTCAATTTCTTCAAAGGTTTTGAGCTGTCGCTGAACTATGCCGCAGTAAAACCCGAGGCCCTGAGGATGCACAATCTCGATGCAGGACTCGCTTACAACTTCAAAGGCTTGCATCTGGACGCCGAATACATATACAAATGGTACGATAACTGGGACTTTGCCCCGACACATGCCCTGCAATGCTTTGCCTACTATACCTTTAAAATCAACAAGATATGGCTGGACAATGTGGCCTTGGCCCTGCGTTATGATGCCATATCGCCCAACTGCAACGGAAAGTTAAACGAGAACGGCGAATACACTATCGAACCTACCCGCCAGCGTATCACCGCCGGTTTCACCATGATGTTTCTTGAGAGACCCTGTCGTGCCGGCATCCGCCTCAACTACGAGAAGAACTTCTTCCACAACGACTTTGAAGGCAATGAAGACAGACTGATATTGGAGCTGATTGTGCATTATTAGAGCACCTCCGCCGCCTCATTCAACCAGTGGTTAAAGTCCTTCACCAGCTTGAATTGCTTCACCACATGGGCCAATAATGTGTCCTGATCACCAAACAAAATATCATCGGGCAGAGCCTGCATGAGAGTATAGTCTTTCAGGCGCAGATAATCGGAATAGGCAGAGTCCTTGGGCAAACCATTAGGCACTCGCCGCAGAAAACTGTCCTCCGAGAAGCTCCAATGCTTGGCTTTCTTGACAGCCTTATCCAAGGCTTCGCCATCATATATGATTTCATGGCGGATATGCTCCAACAACTCCTTGGTGGGCGCATACATGCCCGCTGCCAACAAATTGCCGCCGATATAATCAGCCTCTGCAGGCTCCACATGAAAGTAATAGCCGCCATTACCAGATTTCTTTCCACCCTTGCAAATAAAGCAACCTAAATGATTCTTATAGGGTCTTTTATCCGAAGAAAAACGGATATCGCGATAGATTCGGTAGGTGCAATCTTTCAATTCCAGGCCATAGACATCGGAATCAAAAGCCGCTACCGCTTCCATCAATTTCAAAGAAAACTCATTGAATTTTCCTTGCACATATTTGTATTCATCTTTGTGCGCGTTGAACCACTCACGGTTGTTGTTGCGCATCAGCTGGTCGAGGAAAGAGATTATTTCTTGCATGGGAGGATTATTAGGTTACAGGGGACAGAGATTAAGGATTAGAATTCAAAGTTCAAAGTTCAAAATTCAATTCCCGTTCTAATAGAAGGGGTGGCCAAAGGCCGGGGTAGTGACAAAAAAAAATTCAAATTTATTATTTTTATGGCAAAAGTACAACATTTATTGAAATTATTCAACAACAATTTTCTTTACTTGATTTCCAGCACGAACGAGGTATAGGCCTGCGGTAGGCATGGGTATATAGCCTTGCTGCAACTGGCTGCGATAAGCTATGGTTCTGCCCAACAAATCATATACTACCACATCAGTCTCTTGCTCGGAGCGAATTACGATATTCTTTCCAACAGTATAGACAACTGTTTCATTTTCAGAATTTTCATTATCTTGAATTGAAATTTGATTGGTGCCTAATTTCAGGCCTACCACTATCGGGTCATGGTCCGAATAGCGATACATGGTGGTATCTCCATAGTAATAGCCCTGACGGTAAGAAGCATCAGCATTCAAATGGTACGGTGCGGCACCCGTCACCTGAGCTGCCATGGAGGGAGAGGCAAACACATGATCCAGATACGATACCTGATTATCATACACATACGAGTACTCTTCAGGACTATAAACCCTTAACTGATTTTTATAATTATGATTTTCCAAATAAAGAAGAGGTTCCTCATACGAGTTGCAATTCAAATCCCCTACAATCAACACATCTGTATCATTATAATAATTGCTGTTCAAATGCGTGGTCAGGAAATTCACCAGCTGTTGCACATTAGCCATTCGTGCGGCATTGGTAGAGGCACTGCCTGTGCCATCTTTCGCCTTAAAATGGTTCACACTGACTATAAAACGCTCATTGGTAGCCAGTTCAGTGAAAGCCTGAACATACTCACGCTTACGATAAACCGAAGAAGAATAAGTATATGGAAAACCTAACGACAAATATGGGGCCAACTTGTCCGTGCGGTAAATCAAGGCCACCTTAGTATAGGTGCTGGTGGTCGTATTTCCGTCGGAAATGTAAGCATAGCGTCCCGGGGCGGTACGGGCATTGAGTCCGTTCACTAACGAATCCAATCCTGCCGTGCCCTCTTGCACCTCTTCCAGTGCATACAAATCGGCATTGATATTGGACAAGCCCTTCAGAATTTTCAGATTCTGTACCCTGAACTCCTCATCGCTGCCAGCACCGTATGTTCCTTGCCATATCGGGCAATAATACTGTAGATTGGAAGCACAGAGTAGCAAACGCGCATCCCCCACATCAGGTCGGCATGTCGGGGCCTGTGAGTTGCCGAAATTCAAATTACCATAGATGGTAATATTTTGACTATCGGTCACATACGCTTGTAAATTGGTTACAGTAGAGCCCAAGCGCACCGTATCGGCGAAAATATGGTAGCAGTAAGCGGTCAGGAAGCCCGACTCGCATTTCAGCTGCTGGGCAGTAAACTCCGCCGTACCTACTGGCGCCACTTCTTCAGGTGACCGCATCCGCTCGTAGGACAAATACAAAGTTCTTCCGCTATGCCCACAAACATACAAAGTCTGGGCGAAAATGACGGTCTCATCCATGTATTCCGCCAAGTCCTGTCCCGAAAAGACGACCTGCGGATATTGGGCGGACACATAGCCCGACAGGAGCACAAATGCTATGATAGCAAAGAATTTTTTCATAAAGGCGCACTCATTGATAGAGAATGCAAAGGTAGTGTTTTTTGTTGAATTGTTTATCTGTTGAAATGTTGAATTTACAGTTACATCATGAATTTGTTTTTCATTATTCCTGTATACGGTAATTCTGTGATGTCATCTCTATGGTGCGTACCTATGGCACGCCGTGACAATTTTCCTGTTCATCATCTCCTATGCGGAGTTGGCCGCAATGCGGCCGAAAATGCGGAGAAACCGCCCCCCGAATGGGAGAATCAGGGTACAGGTCTCAGAGAAAGCCGGAAACAGATTTATTTGCGGTGAAACCGCAACCGCCGCATAGGGATATGGTGCGGATTGTATGTATGTTCGCGGCGCGGGTGTCGTGTGCACCGAAGCACAGCATTCGCCGCCGCGAAATGGAGACATTTCAGCCAGCATTGACATAACTACCATCACCAAAACTACAGACCTGACAAAAGAAGAAATTATTCCCAATAAACATCATGCATTTGCGTGTAATTCGAGAAATTTATGTAACTTTGCAAGCTTTAATCAACAATTCAACAATTCAACAACTATGGCCCCTACCTTATTGATACTTGCTGCCGGAATGGGCAGTCGCTACGGCGGACTGAAACAGTTAGACCACCTCGGTCCGAATGGTGAAACCATCATGGATTATTCCGTACAGGATGCCATTGATGCTGGCTACGGCCGCGTGGTCTTTGTCATCCGCAGAAGCATGGAAGAAGATTTCAAAAAATTCATCCTCAGCAAATATGCCGACAAAATCGACACCAGCTATGTTTTCCAAGAGCTGGATGCCATCCCTGAAGGCTTCACAGTCAACCCTGAGCGTGTAAAGCCTTACGGCACCGCACACGCCATTCTGGTAGCCAAAGACGCTATCCATGAGCCGTTTACTGTCATCAATGCCGATGACTTTTACGGCAAGAACAGTTTTAAGGTAATGGCCGACTTTCTGCAAAGTCCTCAAGAAGGAGATAAGCCGCAGTTTGCCATGGTGGGCTATCTGCTACCCAACACTCTGTCGGAACACGGCTCCGTGTCGCGTGGCGTATGCCGCACCAACGAGCGGAACGAGCTGACTTCCGTCACCGAGATGACCAAGATCAGTCGCACCGCCGAAGGCATCCGCAATGTGGACGACAACGGCACTGTGACCGAGCTGGCGGAAGACACTGTGGTTTCCATGAACTTCTGGGGATTCACTCCGTATTTCTTTGATTGTCTGAATGATATGTTCAAAGATTTCTTACAGAAAAACAACGACAATCCCAAGTCTGAATTCCAGATTCCCACGGTAGCCAACCATTTCCTCACTAGCGGAACCGCAACTATCAAAGTGTTAGTTACTGATTCACAATGGTTTGGAGTTACCTATAAAGAAGATAGACCCTTGGTGGTTGAGAAACTGAAAAACCTGCGATAGTCCATGCGTTACTTCATGCGTTTAGCTTTCAATGGAACACCTTTTTTCGGTTGGCAAATACAACCGAAAAATATCAGTGTACAGGAAGTTATCGAAAATGCATTGACTTTGTTACTCCAGCAACCCTCTGATGACGGGCAGCGTGAGCGTATTGCCATCACAGGCTGCGGCCGCACCGACACAGGGGTTCATGCCCGCGATTTTGTAGCCCATTTTGACTTTTCAGAAGAACTAAACGAAGAACAACGCTTGAAGCTGGTCAACAAGCTCAACAGTTTCTTACCGAAGGAGATTGTCATTTACGCCATTGAGCCCGTGGCCGATGACGCCCATGCACGCTTCGATGCTATAGACCGCACTTATCGATACTATGTCAACATCCGCAAGGATGCTTTCAATTTTCCATACACGCACCGCATTTTTGAGAAATTGGATATGGACAAGATGAATGAGGCGGCACAGCTGTTACTGAAGAATGAGGATTTCACCAGCTTCTCAAAAGTGCACACACAAGTCAACAACATGCGTTGCCATGTGACGCACGCCCAATGGGAGCAGTGCGATGGCCAACTGATTTTCACGATTACCGCCAACCGTTTTTTGAGGAATATGGTGCGTGCCATCGTCGGAACGCTGTTGTTGGTGGGCAAAGGCAAAATCTCGGTGCAGGATTTTCAGGATATCATCGAGCAGAAAGACCGCTGCAAAGCTGGTGATTCCGCCCCCGCCCATGCACTATTTTTGGAAAAAGTACGTTATGAATAAGATACAGGAGACAGTGATCAGGGGTCAGGGGTCAGAAATTTAAATTCAAAATTCCCTTCTATTAGGGTTGACGAATGAGCGAAAACAGACACTCAACAGAGACGCAATTTTTTGCATCTCTACAAAGAAATTCCCCTTCTATTAGAAGGGGTGGCTGAAGGCCAGGGTAGTGACGTAAATATAACACATTAGCGTATAACCGCATAACCGATAAATCACATGAAAAAACAACTTCTATACATCCTCATCCTCATCGCCCTCTGTGGCAGTGCTTGTCGAAAGCCAGTATTTGACGACAATGTAAAGTTGCGGTTTTCCACCACCTCCATCACCTTCGACACGATATTCACCTCTTTGGGCTCCACTACCCGTAGTTTCACGGTATATAATCCCTCGGAACAAGATTTGAAGGTGGACATCTATCTTGGTGGAGGAAACAACTCACCGTACAGCATCAATGTCAACGGAGTGGCAGGCAACATACAGCGTGATGTGCTGATACCCGCCAAAGACAGCATCTTTGTCTTCGCCAAAGTCACCATCAACCCAGGTAATCAGAACCAGCCTTTTTTGGTTTGCGATTCCATTATGTTCGAGCACGGCAAGGTAGAACAGAGAGTACGCATGACCGCCTTTGGCCAGGATGCACATTTCATTGTGGCGGACGCATCTTCGGGCTTGAAAGTCATTGCCCATGAGCACGAGAACATCACCTGGCACAACGACAAACCCTACGTGGTGATGGGCGGCTGGGCTGTTGTAGATTCTTTGGGGACACTCAACATCGACCCGGGCACTCGCATCTATTTCCACAAAGGCAGCGGACTGTTAGTATGGCGTTATGGCAACATCCATGTCAACGGCACCCGTGAACAGCCGGTCATCTTCAGAGGTGACCGACTGGAACCGCAATACGATGGGGATTACAACCAGTGGGATCGTATTTGGATTCTCGAAGGCAACGAGGAAAATACCATCGACTACGCCATCATCTCCAATTCATACGTAGGACTGCAAATTGAGCCTTGGGGTGGATTCAACGACATTACGGTTACCCTCAACCGCAATGTCATCACTAACACCATCATTAAAAACACATACAACAGCGGTATTTTGTCGCGTTATTCCAATATCGAGGCCACCAATTGTGTCATTGGCAACAACGGCAGCTGCAGTCTGCAATTGGAAGCCGGCGAATACAACTTCAAGCATGTGACGGTGGGCAACTATTTCAGCACTACTCCAGCCCGCCAAAATCCGGCCCTATATCTCAGCAATACGACCGATTTGTACAAAATCCCGATGGAAACGCAGGCGTCTTTTGTCAACTGCATTGTATATGGCAACCTCAATTCCAACGAGGAAATCTATATCGGTGAAAACACCCAAGTTCCATTCAATTATACCTTTGAGAACTGTCTGACGAAGTCAAGCCTAAACAACGAGCACTTCATCAACTGCCATCATGGAGATCCGGAGTTTGTAAGTACCAGCCGCAACGACTACCATCTTGGGGTTCTTTCATACGCCATCAACCGCGGCAAGAGGGACACCGGTGTGAACTATGACCTCGACGGCAACCCACGTGTAACTATCCCCGATATCGGAGCATACGAGTATATGAGATAGTCAGTGAAAACTCACCATCGAACAAAAGAGTCCACAATGACATATACCGCACATTCCAACTCGCCCCTCGGCGGTATCACCCTTGCCAGCGATGGCCATGCACTTACGGGACTATGGTTCGACGGACAGAATCACTTTCCTGCCACATATAGAAATAGAACTTCTGAAGATTCTGATTTGCCTGTTTTTAAACAGACACAGAAATGGCTTGATATATATTTTGCTGGGGAATGCCCTGATTTCATCCCGCCACTAGCCCCACAAGGCACGCTTTTCCAACAAAAGATATGGGAATTGCTTCTTGCCATACCCTACGGAAAAACAATGACATACGGAGAAATCGCCAGACAATATGCAGGGATGTGCCATGATGCGTCTCTACAAGGCACAGCATTACACGGTGCAACGATACAACGCGCGTCCACACATGGTGCGTCTCTTCATAGTACAACATCACCGGACTCATTATTACATGACACGTCACCACAAGATGCGACGTTAAAGAACATGTCCCAGCCAACAAAGAGCATGTCCGCACAAGCCGTTGGCGGTGCCGTGGGGCACAATCCCGTCAGCCTCATCATTCCATGCCATCGTGTCATTGGTGCCAACGGCTCACTCACAGGCTATGCAGGAGGCCTGGAAAGGAAGAAATACCTGCTGGAACTGGAACAAGGTTTGTAAATATTTTCGTCAATTCATCGAACAACTTTCTGACGACTTGACAAACATTTTCTACTGAATCAAAGATTAATCGAATTTTCTGTATCTTTGCCAACTGATTATACAAGAACAATGGAACATCGCATCATCAGAAAAGTGTCATTACCCTCAGATGCGGAGAGGGTTATGGAGGTCTTCGCGGCAGGCAAAGCCATCATGGTTAAGTCCGGAAACCTGAACCAATGGATCAACGGCTATCCTTCGCTGGAGGTCGTGCAGTCGGACATGGAAAAAGACGGCGGTTATGTGGTAGAAGACAACGGACAAATCGTGGCCTATTTCGCCTTTTTGTCCTCCCCGGAGCCTACTTACTCCAAAATTTACGAGGGTGAGTGGATTGACGACACACTACCCTATCACGTTATCCACCGCATTGCCAGCTTTCCCGATGTGCATGGTATCTTCCAAAGTATCATGGAGTTTTGCTTTGAGAGGGAAAGCAACATCCGCATCGACACGCACCGCGACAACCACATCATGCAGCACAACATCATGAAACACGGATTCCAGTATTGCGGCATCATCCTTCTGGCTAACGGCGACGAACGGCTGGCGTATCAAAAGATAAATTGCCAAATTCCGCCGCCCCAACAAGTGGAACTTCACCAAGTTCCCCATTTTCCGTGACGGCGCTACCGTGAAACGCTCCCCGCCCACCGCTGAACCCACCGACTTCGAAAAAGATGTTCAAAAAAATAATGGAGTAAAATAGTATGAAATACCCTGTAGTATATAATATAGCGCAACTAACAGAGCTGATTCAGCAAATTGGATTTCTGCCGCTATTAGATAGCGGCATCTGGGGTTACTCGGCGGAGGAAATCGTGAGCGAAGACTGCCGTTATGTGACCTTTTCCGACGGAGGATGGGACTGGCCGCTATGGAAGTGGAAAGGTCCGATTGTCCTTGACGGTGATTGCATGTACGGCAAGTTTTTTGCAAACAAGGCAGGTTTCATCAGCCGTGAGTGGTGGCCGGATTTCTGCAATTATCGCCGCAGTCGGCATCCTGCTCCTGAGGAAGGCAGCGTTGAGGAGGCTATCCTGCTAACTTTGCAGGAACATGGCAGTCTGATTGCCCGTGAGTTGCGTACCGCTTGCGGTCTCACGGGACCGAAAATGCGCAGCCGTTTCGACAGCTATGTCACACGATTACAGATGTCCTGCCGCATTGTCACCGAAGACTTCGTCTATCCCAGGGACAAGCATGGCCATGAATACGGCTGGGGCTGGTCGCTGCTTACCACACCGGAGCGGCTCTATGGCAAAGACATCTGCCGCTGCCCACACACCCCAGAAGAGTCTTTGGAGCGGATGCTCACTCACTTCCGCAACATCCTTCCCGAAGCCTCGGAAAAGGAGATTTTGAAACTGCTGAAATAAGAGGAGTCCCACCCGCCAACTCGCCGAACGGAAATCCGCCAAATCGCCGAACGATTTTTCGCCAATTCGCCGAACAAAAACACAACTTTCTATCAAACAACAAGTTGTGTTTTTATATATCAATATCTCTTTTTTGAATACAATTTATCAAAATATAGTTTTGAGAACCTGAAATCCGACAAAGATTTCGTATATTTGCAGATTGATTAGAAATACGATAACAGAACTTAATGAAATACCCTCACCTCACCGCCTCCGACATCATTTCCTACATGGAATCCCTCCGCAATGAGAAGCAGAGAACTGTGCTGATGCGCTTCTTCAAGACGGGACCAGGACAGTACGGCGAGTGCGACGAGTTCCTTGGACTGAAGGTGCCACAAACCCGTGAAGTGGTAAAGGTCGCCGCAAAGGATTTTCTGCTCAGCGAGGTGCCCGAGTTACTCATGTCTAAGTGGCATGAGGTGCGGCTCTGCGGTCTGCTGATCCTTGTGGCAAAATTCGAGAAGTTAGCCACGAAACGCTTGGCTAACGATGCAGAAGCGGCACGTCAACGGGATAAGATTCTCAAACTATATCTGCGATACGCCGAACGGGCCAACAATTGGGATTTAGTGGATTTATCTACCCATAAAATACTGGGGAATTGGCTATTACTCCCCACTTTTCTCGATGGCGAAGAGCTGGATTTGCACGATGACAATAAAGAAACACAAAAGAACTACCAGGCAATGTACGGCAGTGACGAGCTGGACATGCACGAAGACTACAAGGTGCAAGTGATGGACGAATTAGCCGCCAGTTCCTGCCTTTGGAAGCAGCGCATGAGCATGGTCTGCACATGGAAAACCATACAGCAAGGTGACTACTGGTGGTGTCTGCGTTATGCCGAAATTCACCTGCACCATCCGCACGACCTGATGCAGAAGGCGGTCGGATGGATGCTCCGCGAAATGGGCAAACGCATCAGCATGGACCTACTGCGTGAGTTCCTCCAATTGCACGCCCACGAGATGCCCCGCACCGCCCTCCGCTATGCCATCGAGCAGATGGATGACGATGAACGGCGGGAATGGATGAATTATCCCCAAAAATAACTGGCACATTAGCACATCAACAAATTTGCTATTTTAATTTGCTAATTTGCTAATTAACTAATTTGCTAATTAAAATATTTCGTATCTTTGCAGATTGATAACTCAAATTTCATCACTATGGATTATAACTTTCTGAAAATCAATAACGAAGGCGGAATTTACACCTTGACCATCTCCGCTCCGAAATCCCTGAACGCCCTCAACTCCACCATTCTGAAAGAGCTGGGCGATTTTATTGACCATATTAATAAAGATATCCGAGTACTGATTATCACTGGCGATGGAGAGAAATCGTTTGTGGCGGGTGCCGACATCTCCGAGATGGCTAATCTCAACGCTGCCGAAGGTGAGACCTTCGGTCGCTTGGGTGCCCAGGTATTCCGCAAAATCGAAACTTTGGACATCCCCGTCATCGCTGCCGTCAATGGCTTTGCCTTGGGTGGCGGCTGCGAGTTGGCTATGGCTTGCGACATCCGCATCTGCTCCGACAATGCCAAATTCGGCCAACCAGAAGTCGGTTTGGGCATTATCCCCGGATTTTCAGGCACATACCGCCTCGCCAAACTGGTGGGCATGGGCTATGCCAAAGAGATGATATACACCGGCAAGGCTATCCGTGCCGACGAGGCCCTGCGTATCGGGCTGGTCAATGCGGTTTATCCGAAGGAAGAACTGATGACTGCCGCAGTAACGATGGCCCAGAAGATGTGCGCTATGGCTCCCATCGCCGTCAAATATGCCAAACAGTGCATCAATGCCGAATACGACCTGGATGCCGATGCCGCCATCGCTTTCGAAAACAAGATGTTCGGCCAGTGCTTCGCCACCCAGGACCAGAAAGAAGGCATGAGTGCGTTTTTGAATAAGAGACAAGCGGAGTTTAAAAATGAATAGATGAGAAGACATGTACTACGTGCATTCGGGAAGACGGGGAGACGTACACTAACGTGTACTCGGTAATACGAAAAAACATTATTTTCGAGCTCGCAAAGCGAGCGACTTCCCGAGCGAACGAAGTGAGCGTCTTACCGCATAACCGTATAAACGACAAACAATTCAACAACCATTAAAAATAACAACAACATGAAAATTTACGTTATTGGAACCGGAACCATGGCAAAGGGCATCGTGAAAGCTTTTGCCGCTAAAATGCCGGTCGTGATGAAAAGCAGAACCCAGGCTTCTTTGGACAAGGCAATGGGTTCTATCTCAAAATCTTATGCCAAGTTAGTGGAAAAAGGCAAAATCGCCCAGGACGCTATGGATGCCATCATGGCCAACATCAGCACAACCACCGACTATGCCACATTCGCTGACGCTGACCTGGTGATCGAAGCCGCTGTGGAAGAAATGCAGCTCAAGAAAGACGTGTTCATGGAACTCGACAAGATTTGCAAACCCGAAGCTATCTTCGCCACCAACTCATCCTCACTGTCTATCACTGAAATCGCCGCCTGCACCAGCCGTCCAACCCAGTTCATCGGCATGCACTTCTTCAACCCTGCCGACCGTATGGCACTGGTAGAAGTAATCAAGGGTCAGGTGACTTCAGAGGACGTTTGCAAGCAAATCGTTGATTTGGCCACCTCTATCGGCAAGACTCCCGTGTTGGTCAACGAAGCTCCTGGCTTTGTGGTCAACCGCATTTTGATCCCCATGATCAACGAAGCTGTGGGCATCTTGGCCGACGGTATCGCCTCCGCAGAAGACATCGACAAGTGCATGATGTTGGGTGCTAACCACCCGATGGGTCCTTTGGCATTGGCTGACCTCATTGGCAACGATGTCAACTTGGCCATCATGGAAGTGCTGTACAACGAGTTCGGTGATCCGAAATACCGTCCGCATCCGCTGTTGCGCAAGATGGTCCGCGCCGGTCTGCTCGGCAGAAAAACCGGCGAAGGTTTCTACAAATACTAATAGATATGCAACTGCGAGACGCGATTGTATCCATACAAAAAAAAGGAAGGCCTCAAAGCCTTCCTTTTTGCTTGTTAACTGACTATTGCCGAATCAATCGCTCGCAGAACGCCCCCAACTCCTCCTTCGACGACCATTCCTTCACGATGAAGAAGCAGCCGTTCTCGATTCCGCACTGGATCAGCCAGTCCTGAATTTCGACACCATCCAAGTAAAGTGCGGCGTGATGGTCTTTAGCTTCTGAGGTGAACTGATACCAAAATTGGCTGGCTTCCGGGGTCAAATAGACAATCATAGGCATGGGTTTGTCGCCTGCTTTGCGGGGTACGCACATCTCAATCCTTTGCACCAAAGGCTTGCCACTCATCATCGCTGAGCTAATGGCCACGGTGTCGGCATCCACTTGCCTGATTTCCAGTTTTCCTTCCGTAGAAAGGTCTTCCGCACCCCGTACATATTCCACATTTTTCCACACCGGTGGCAATCTCAGATGGGAAGCCACAATCATGTAAGCCCAAATGTCTAAACCGACAAACAAGACAATCATGGCGATATGGAACCACTTTTGGGTCCTGTCGAGGCCGGTTTTCTTGTTCGTTGAGGGCTCTGCGGCCTCTATTTGCCAGATGATTTCATCGCAGGGCTTTGTCTTGAAATGGAATTCGACAATTCCCAAAAACAAAGTGGCCACAAGCACCACGCTGAAAATAATGAGGCATGTGCCTAAGTTTGGCAAATGGGTAAGGGTACCGAGGTTCGAAAGAAGAACGCCCATGACAAGGATAAGGACCGGTATCGTGTACAGTACAATAAAGAGGGAAAAGAGTTTCTTGTAACTTCGGGCTTGGTTGGAGAGGGTCAGCAGGTCTTTGTTTTCCATCGTCTTGGTTTGAAGCTTCTGTGTCATCCATAACTCCACGGCAAAACAAACCGCGCAGTAGGATCCCCAAAACAGCATTAATGAGAGGTCGTTGCCTTGATACCATTTGATGCACAGAAACCCGATAATGGCCAGAAGAGGATAAAGGATGATTTGTACTCTGCGGTACCGTTTGTAAAAATCGGTGCTGTGCTTAATGGACGACTTCATCAGCCGGTCGTTGACGATTTCCTGTTGTTCGAAGCGCTCTTTCAGCGTTTCGTATTGGACCTTCAGCTGGTCCAGTTCGGAAAGATTATTGTTGTTTTGATTTTCCATGACGATTTCCTTTCATTCTTTTGTTGACATTTTCACCAGTTTATCCTTGATGCGCAGCAGCCGAACCCCCACATTGTTGGGCTTGATACCGATGATGGCTCCGATTTCGTCGTAGCTGACACCTTCCAACCAAAGCAGAATAAGGCTTCGTTCAATGAGGTCAAGGCGTGAGATGCGGTCGTAAAGTTCGCGGATTTGATGTGTTGACGGATCATCGGCTTCATAAGGGTCAATATCCACTGTCAACGGCACCGACTCGATGCGCCGGCGTTCCTTCTTGTCCTGATTGATGGCTGTGTTGAGAGACACACGATAAATCCATGTTTTGGCGTCGCTGCGCCCCTCGTAGCTGTCAAAACCATTCCACAGGCGGATAAGGATTTCCTGAAACAAATCGTCCACCTCGCTCTTGTCGTGTGAGAACATGTAGCACACCGTATAGATAGTCCGCTTATGCTGCCGCACCAATTTTTCAAACTGTTGTTCTTTGTCGTTGTTCATAAAAAAATTCTTTTTTGTTGCAACATTCATCATGTTAGACAACAAAAATACGGAAATATTACATGCGGATTTATTTTTTCTAACCTATCATTTTACCATCATTTTTGAAGGTAAAATGCGGTCAACAATGACGAAGTTTTCATACACACGAAATACCACAGTCCATTTATGATTGATAATTGAAAGTGTTTTTGCTTTGGAATGTAACTCTTTAGCAACAGTATAACGACTGAAATGATATATATCTGCTGTATAACTAAGAGATGCCAATTCTCCAAGAATTTTGTTCACATATTTGTGACCGCTTTCAGGTCTATAAATTAAAACATTTTATGTTTCCATTTCACACCTAGATTATCCAAAATTTCAGTCTCGAATTTTTTCTTTATCATTTTGTTCTCTTTACGGGATATCTCGCGATAATTATTAATTCTTTTGCATGAGTCAAAGTTTTTGCCTTCCGAAACGGCATATAATTTTACCAAAGTATGGTTGCGAGAGCTTACCTCTGTTATACAAGAACAGGTCATATCAATATCTTCAAAGTAGAAATGAACCATATACTGATCTGAACGATTTTCTATTTTACGTGAAAATTTATGATACTCTTCCCCTTGAGAATTCATTTCCATCAAGCGGTATTGTGGATGTAAGCACTGAAAATCGTGCAACAAATCCACGATGTCAGAAGACATCACATAAAACCTTTTCTGAGGAATGTTTTCAAGCACGTATGATTCAGCCTTCCCGTATGTGTCACCGTGAAAATTAGCCACAAACCAACAAGCATAAACCAAAAAGGATAGTAGGCCTATTAAAAGTGCATACCCCAAATATTTTAAAGCCTTTTTACATGACTTATTCATTTCATTCTGTTTTTCAATTGGCAAAGATACAATTTTTCATTAACCTTTGGCAAAAGCATGCCGTTTTTTTTGTCCTCGATTTTGATGTACCCCTTTCGCGGCGGTCATGTTTTGTGCTTCGGAGCATACGACACCTGCGCCGCGAACAAATACACGTGCATTTTCATTCCCGAGGTGGCGGTGCTCGTACCTCGCACTTTACCCCGGGCTATGCTCCTTGCAGGCCTACAGCCTGCGGCTGCCACAATGTGACAGCCCTACATTTTGCGGACGCGTGCTATGCGTCCCTACAAAATTGTACAGACGTCACGATGCGGCTGCCACAATGTGATAGCCCTACTATAACCTGACACCTGTAACCTGTATGCTGTTCCCTAACAAAAAAGGAAGGCCTCAAAGCCTTCCTTTTTTTTGTCTAAACAATTATTTTCATAGTCTATATCCACTTTTGCACAAAAAATTCTCTTTAGTCGCGGACACAACGGACAGAGCCTCCACGGTATTGTGTTTCGCTTAGTGCTCTCACATTGGCATAATTAAAACTGATACTGTATAAACGTGCTTCGGAACCGCCACCTGTAGCAGTCCAGAACATGTTGTAGCTGCCCAAACCGATAAAACCTCCAGCCCAGTGACCAGCAGGATAGGCAGAGAAACCCGTTACATTGTTGGTACTTGGATTATTGCCTACAGCACACGCATCTCCATTAAACGAATTCCATCCATTTTCAGATGCCAACGCTTTTGCCACATTATTGCTTGAGCCATCACACACATATTCACTTTGACTACCAATATAGGTTATCAACTCCGACCATTCTGCTGCACTAGGCACATGCCACCCCGTTGGACATACACCCTGTACACCACTAGGATTATTATTACTACCATTTGCGCCATACATCACCGCAGCCCAATTGTACAGGTAACCATATGTGGTAACATTCGAACTCGGAGTAAAGCGATAGGGGTTGTCATAAGATATGCCACAATCTTCTATAATGTCCGTGCCATCAGCAAAGTGAGTGGTGCGCAGATTTTCAGCCATCCATACTTGATTACCTAACTTCACAGCATTATAATGGTTGCCATCAATGTCTGTAACAGCATTGGTTATTAAATGATCCGTATCAGGTTCATCCTGACTGACATTTGTATTACCATTGTTGTTTATCTCGTCTTTTTTGCACGAAGTTAGTAGCATTACTACGGAAACAGTCAATACCATTCCCAACATAAAAAACTTTTTCATTTCTATTCTTTTGTGGTTATAAGTAAATAATTATATAACATCCTCATTTCAATCCTCTTTTTCAATTGGCAAAAATACACATTTTTTTGATATATAGCAAAATCCATAACTATATATTACAATTTTTTGGGAATATTACAAAAGCAAAAAATCAAAACCTTTTATGCCTCCATTCAAAATATTTATAACCTTATTTAGGCGACTTATTCTTTTCAATCTGTTTTTTTAAGGATTTACTATAACCTGACACCTAAAACCTAATCCCTAACACCTAAAAAAGGAGACAACGTTCCGTTGTCTCCTTTTTACCGTCGGGGTGACAAGACTCGAACTTGCGGCCTCTACGTCCCGAACGTAGCGCGCTACCAACTGCGCCACACCCCGAAAAAGCGGATGCAAAAATACAAAAAATATTCGTACTTTTGCCCACAAATTTTATTTTATGAAATTATCCGTCGTCATACCCGTTTACAACGAAGAAAAGACCATTCACACCATACTCGATAAAGTATTGGAAGTCAATTTAATAAACAACTTTTCAAAGGAGCTGATACTGGTTGATGACGGTTCCAAAGACCAGTCGGAGCAAGCCATCAAAGACTACATCGCAGCTCATCCGGATGCCGACATCCGTTACTACAAACAGGAAAAAAACATGGGAAAAGGTGCAGCCCTGCACCGCGGTTTTGACGAGGCCACCGGCGACTATGTCATCGTGCAGGATGCAGACTTGGAATACGACCCCGAGGAATACAACCTGCTACTCAAGCCCGTAGTGGATGGCTTTGCCGATGTGGTTTATGGTTCCCGTTTTATGGGGGGCAATGCCCATCGTATTCTGTTCTTTTGGCACTCTCGGGGCAACCGTTTCCTCACTTTCCTGTCCAACATGTTCACCAACCTGAACCTCACCGACATGGAGACCTGCTACAAGCTGTTCAGGGCAGATATCATCAAGAGCATCTATTTCCAGGAGAAACGCTTCGGCTTCGAGCCCGAAGTGACCGCCAAAATCGCCCGTTTCAAAGGCATCCGCATCTACGAAGTGGGCATCTCCTACTACGGAAGAACCTACGAGGAAGGCAAGAAAATCGGCTGGAAAGACGGCTTCCGCGCCATCCACTGTATCTTGAAATATAATATCTTTTCGAGGAAATACTTGAAATAAATAATAATTAACAATTAATAATTAATAGTTGATATTTAACAATTAATGGTTAAGGGTAAAGATATGGTTGATAAGGTGTTTTGACTATATGGCTGGTCCATTTGTTACCTTGAACTAAATATGAAATACCCTCCTTGTATCTATTTATATTTTTCGTATATTTGTTTTTTAAAATGAAAAAATACAAAATATTGAAATATAATGGATTACAATTTTAACGAAGTAGAAAAAAAGTGGCAGCAATACTGGCGCGACAACAAAATCTATAAGGTTGACATAGACCACAACAAGCCCAAGTTCTATGTATTGGACATGTTTCCCTACCCTTCTGGTGCGGGTCTGCATGTGGGACACCCACTGGGCTACATTGCCTCCGACATATACGCACGTTACAAACGTCTGAAAGGCTTCAACGTGCTGCATCCCATGGGCTACGACGCCTACGGTCTGCCCGCCGAGCAATACGCCATCCAAACAGGTACCCATCCTGCGGTAACCACCGAGAAGAACATCAACCGCTATCGCGAGCAGATGGACAAAATCGGGTTCTGCTATGATTGGGACCGCGAAGTGCGCACCAGTGATCCAAAATACTACAAATGGACACAGTGGACTTTCATTCAGCTGTTCAACTCTTTCTATTGCAACAAATGCCAGAAAGCCCGTCCCATCAGCGAGCTGATTGCCAACTTCGAGAAATGCGGCACCGAAGGCCTCAACGTGGCCGAAAGCAAACCGCTGAGCTTCACCGCCGCCGAGTGGAAAGCCATGAGCGAAAAGGAACAGCAAGAAGTGCTGATGAATTACCGTCTGGCCTACCAAGCCGAAGCATTGGTGAATTGGTGCCCCAAATTGGGCACGGTACTTGCCAACGACGAGGTTGTCGATGGTCTGTCCGTGCGTGGCGGCTTCCCTGTGGTACGCAAATCCATGAAACAGTGGCTGCTCCGTATCACCGCCTACGCCGAACGCTTGCTTACCGGACTGGATACTGTGGAATGGAACGAGTCCATCAAGGAAGTGCAGCGCAACTGGATCGGCAAGTCAATGGGTGCCTCCGTCATCTTCAAAGTGGATGGCAAAGACATTGATTTGGAAGTATTTACCACACGTGCTGATACCTTGTTCGGCACCACTTTCATGGTATTGGCTCCCGAACATGAACTGGTTTCAGCCATCACCACTGATGCGCAACGCACCGAAGTGGAGGAATACATCACCCGTACCAAAAACCGCAGCGAACGCGAACGTATGGCTGAAGTCCGTAAGGTGAGCGGCGCATTTACCGGAGCTTACGGCATCAATCCCATCACGGGAGCCAAGCTGCCGATCTGGATTGCCGACTACGTGCTCATGGGCTACGGCACAGGCGCCATCATGGCAGTGCCCGGCCACGACAGCCGCGACTTCGCTTTTGCCCGTCATTTCAACCTGCCCATCATACAAGTGGTGAAGAAACCTGGCACAGAGCCAACCGACCCCGCCACATGGGAAGAGAGCTTTGATGCCAAAGACGGAGAATTGGTCAACTCTGGCTTCCTCAACGGTCTTAGCGTGAAGAAAGCCATCGAGCGCATGATTCAGGAGCTGGAAAAACTGGGCGTAGGTACTGGCAAGACCAACTACCGCCTGCGTGATGCCATTTTCAGCCGTCAGCGTTATTGGGGTGAACCCTTCCCGATTTACTACAAGGACGGTATGCCTTACACTTTGGAAGAATCAAAACTGCCCCTTGAGCTGCCCTCCATCGACGAATACAAGCCCACCGAGACGGGCGAGCCACCCCTGGCCCGCGCCAAGAACTGGGTCACCGAAGAAGGCTATCCCCTCGAAACCAACACCATGCCAGGCTTTGCTGGCTCCAGCGGCTATTACCTACGCTACCAAGACCCGCATAACGACAAAGAATATATCAGCCGCGAAGCCAATGACTATTGGCAAAACGTGGACCTTTATATCGGCGGTGCCGAACATGCCACTGGTCACCTGATTTACAGCCGCTTCTGGTGCAAGTTCCTGTTTGACATAGGTGTTTCCTGCAAAGAAGAACCCTTCCAGCGCATGATTAACCAAGGTATGATTCAGGGCCGCTCCAGCTTCGCCTACCGTGTCAATTTGGAAAAATTGTGCGAATACGATGTATGGAACATCATCAAGGACAAGCGTATGGGCGTGGAATTCATCAAGGACTACAAGGACGGTCGCCGTCAGTTCGACTTTTTCTGTCCCGAAAAAGGCATCCTCATCGAAATCAAACGCATGGGCAGCCTCGAGAAGGTGTCCGAACCATGGGAAGAGTACGCAAAATCGAAGGGCTACAAGCTGCTTTTGGTACCAAACATCGATGTTTTGAATGATTATAGGGATGGAACCCATATCGTCGAGCAGAAAATCAAGGACCTGATTGCGGGGAAAGAAGTTCCCACATTCATTAGTGGCGAAGAGTACAAGCGAGGACCAATTTTTGTCTCCAAAAACATACCCGACCGCGAGTTGTTCAGCGACCCGATGCATGTTGACATCAACATGGTGCGTAATGACATCCTCGACATAGAAACATGCCGCCAATGGCGCGATGACCTCCACGATGCTCAATTCATCAAGGAGAAAGACAAAGATGGCAACGAAATCTTTGTATGCGGTTCAGAGGTTGAGAAAATGTCCAAGTCCAAATTCAACGTGCAGAACCCCGACGATTTGGTGGAGAAATATGGCGCCGACACTCTGCGTCTCTACGAAATGTTCCTTGGCCCATTGGAGCAGTCCAAACCCTGGGATGTGCAAGGCATCGAGGGCACCTACCGCTTCGTGCGCAAGTTCTGGAGGCTTTTCCACAACGAGAACAACGAGTTCTGCGTCTGCGACGAGCCTGCCACAGTTCCCGAACTGAAGAGTCTGCACACGCTCATCAAAAAAGAGGAAGACGGCATCGAAAGCATCTCGTTCAACACCGTGGTTTCCGCCTTCATGATCTGTATCAATGAGCTCACCGACCTCAAGTGCAACAAACGTGAGGTGCTGGAGCCGTTGACAATACTGCTTTCTCCGTATGCCCCGCATATCGCCGAAGAACTGTGGCACCTGCTTGGTCACGACAGCTCTGTAGTTAACGCTTCATTCCCTGTTTATGACGAAAGCAAGACCGTGGAGAACAGCTTCAACTACCCCATCAGCTTCAATGGCAAAATGCGTTTCAACATGGAATTGCCAGTCACCATGAGTGCCGAGGAAGTGCAAGCCGCCGTGCTCGCCGCCCCCGAATCGCAAAAATGGCTTGAAGGCAAGACACCGAAGAAAGTCATTTTCGTGCCCAAGAAAATTGTGAATATCGTGATTTAATTAAACTGAAAACTGAAAATTGAAAGTTGAATTCTAACCCCTAATCACTGACCACTGACCACTGAAACCTAACACCTATCATGAAAAAATATCTCTTATCCGCATTCCTGTTCATGAACTTGCTCATGGCTTTTGCGCAGTACCGTAGCGACAGCATCCATGTGGCACATTACGACATAGCCCTGTATATCGATCCATACGCACACACTATCAGTGGAACGACCACACTGCAAGCAGTGCCTAAAATGAACAATTTGAGTCATATCAATCTGGATTTGAGGAATATGACCATTGATTCCATCATGGTAGAACAGGCATTGGCCAGCTACACCTACGTTGGCGACCAACTAAGCATTGCAGCTGGCAGCTATACATTGGGCGACACCTTGGAGCTTGCTATCAGTTACCACGGCGAGCCCTACGGAAACTCATGGGGCGGTTTTACGTTTATCAACAATTACAGTTTCAACATTGGTGTAAGCATGTACGAGCAACCCCATTGTTTCGGACGTGTGTGGTTTCCCTGCATTGATGAATTCACCGACAAATCCACCTACACATTCCATATCGAAACCTATCCATACCACAAGGCTATTTGTGGGGGAATTTATCAAGGTGAAACTGAAGGAGAATATGGCACCAAAATCTGGCACTGGCAACTTGACCAGCCCATTCCCACCTATTTGGCTTCGGTGGCGACAGGCTCTTATCAACTGTATGCGGACACTTTCCATGGCATGAATGCCGACATTCCCATTACCGTCTATGGACCTTCATCATACATCAGCAATGCGCCAGCCACCTTTGTCCATCTGCCTGAAATAGCGGCCAATTTCGAGCATTTCTTCGGTCCGCTCCGTTTTCCCCGCATCGGCTATGTTCTGGTCAATTTCACCAGCGGAGCCATGGAACATGCCACAAACATTGCATTACCGCAAGTGGCTGTCAACGGCACCACCGCATACGAGTCCACCATCGCCCATGAGCTGTCACACTCGTGGTTCGGCAACCTCATCACCTGCGAAAAAGCCGAAGAGATGTGGATTAACGAGGGTTTTGCCAGCTACAGCGAAGCCTTGACAGACGAGGGTGTCTATTCCAAGGCAAAATATACAGAAACAATTAACAATCAACATTTTGATGTACTGAGAAATCTGTACACACGTGACCATGGCTACTATGCCCTAAACAACGTTCCTCAAGCCTACACCTACGGCATGCACTCTTACGACAAAGGCTCCATCGTGATTCACACCTTGCGCCATTATATGGGTGATTCTCTGTTTTTTGGAGGCATTCAAGCCATGTTAGACCAGTATGCTTTCCAGAACATGAATTCTAAACAAGTATTTGATTTCCTAAGCAATTATAGTGGTATCGATTTGAATGGTTTCTATGCAGGATGGATCAACCAGCCAGGTTTCCTGCATTTCTCCATCGACTCCATCGTGGCAGAAGGCGGCAACCAATATGCTGTTCACCTGCGCCAACGTTTGTTCCATGCCGAGCATTATGCCGATGACAATCTTGTAAACCTCAGCTTCTTTTCCACTGATGGACAGCGTTTTGACTATCATCACGCCCAGTTTTCAGGTGCCACAGGCATAGTCCACATCAACATACCGTTTACTCCACTTTTCGGAGTTGCAGATTATAGCAATGAAATCTGCGATGCCATCATCGACTACAACCATTGCTTCACTTTCACAAGCGGCAAAAACTTTGCTAACGCAAATGTCACCGCCAATGTCACAGCACTGCAAGACTCATCACGTATGAGAGTAGAATACAATCTGGTACATGCAGACCCTTTCAAAGTGCAACCAGATCCTTCATATCGCTTGAACAACCGCTATTGGAGGATTGAGTACACTGGCCAACAAGTACAGGGCAACTTGAAATTCAATTACAACGGCAACAATAACCAGCCTGAACACGAATTGCTGCAAGGGCACACCCCTGACGAGCTAGCACTATTCTACAGACGTGACTGTGCTGATGACTGGCATAGTATTCCCTTCACACGCAGCGGCCAGATGAGCGGAACCATTACAACAGAAAGCCTGATGCCCGGTGAATACACCTTTGGTGTTCCCGGCTCTGATGTCGGCATAAAAGGAATGGAGAAATCTGACATCCTCATATACCCCAACCCCACCCAAGACCGCTTGTCCATCAGCACAGAACAAGATATTGACAGCATTGTAATATACGACTTCAGTGGCCGGGAAGTAATGCGACAGAACCTCAACAATAAGAATAGCAATATGAATATCAAATCATTAAGTTCCGGTACCTATCTTGTACAGATTTTCAACAAAGGAAAAATACTCAAAAGCGAAAAACTCATTAAAAACTGAAAATTGGGAACTAAAAACTGGAAACTGGGAACTAAAAACTGAAACCTGAAACCTAACCCCTATTCACTTATCACTACCCCGGCCTCCGGCCACCCCTTCTTAAAGAAGGGGAACTTAGACCTCCCATTAAATCACTAATTGTCAACTGTCAATTATCAACTGTCAACTCCTAACCCCTAAATCCTAACCCCTATGATAAGTTTCTGCATCGGCATTGTCGCCTTAATATTAGGATACTTCATTTACGGCAAATTTGTCGAGAAAATCTTCGGCATTGACGCCAACCGCACCACCCCTGCCTACACCAAGCAAGACGGTGTGGATTATATTCCAATGAAGCCTTGGCGTATCTTTTTGATACAATTCCTCAACATTGCCGGAGTCGGCCCTATTTGTGGAGCCATCATGGGTGCCAAGTTCGGGACAGCATCGTATTTATGGATAGTTTTAGGCTCTATCTTTGCCGGTGCTGTCCACGATTATCTTTCCGGCATGATGTCCATACGCCACGACGGTTGCAGCTTGCCAGAATTGCATGGCAAATACATGGGTAAATATGTCAAGCAGTTCATGCGTGCTTTCATGATTATCCTGATGATCTTGGTAGGAGTTGTATTTGTCAATACTCCAGCCACTTTGCTTAACACACATTTCACTCCCAACTGGAACATCTATATATGGGTAGGTATAATTCTAGCTTATTATCTGATAGCCACATTGTTACCCATCGACAAGATTATCGGCAAGATATATCCCATCTTCGGTTTTCTCTTATTTGGCATGGCTCTTGCCATCGTTGCCGCTTTCATATATTACCGCCCTGCAATTCCAGAGCTGTGGGATGGATTGTCCAATCCTGAATATACAAGCAAGAATCCCATTTTCCCGATGATGTTCATCTCCATTGCCTGCGGTGCCATTTCCGGCTTCCATGCCACGCAGTCACCACTGATGGCACGCTGCATGACCAATGAGAAACAGGGACGGCCAATTTTCTACGGTGCCATGATTTCCGAAGGTATTGTAGCATTGATATGGGCAGCGGCCGCATCCTATTTCTTTGGCCCCGAAAGCCCCGTACAAACAGAAGGCTTAGGTGGTCCCGCTATGGTAGGCCTTATCGCCAATACCTGGTTCACCCCTGTCATCTGCGTCATCACCATTTTGGGTGTCATCAGCGCTTCCGTCACCTCCGGTGATACCGCCCTGCGCTCCGCCCGACTGATAGTGGCCGACTTCCTCCATGTTGAACAGAAGAAAATCAGCAACCGGCTTTTCATCGCCATCCCTCTTTTCCTGGTGACAGGAGCTCTTTTAATATTTAGTCTCACCAATAAAGACGGTTTTGAAATCATCTGGCGTTATTTCGGCTGGGCAAACCAGTTGCTGTCAGTCTTCACGCTGTGGAGCATCACCATTTTCCTTGCCTTAGAGAAACGGGGAACTTTTCCCTACGGATTCATTCTGACCTTAATTCCCGCCTTGTTCATGACCCTGGTGTGTTCCACCTTTATCCTAATTGTAAAAGGGTTTGGCTTCGGCCTGTCTCAGCCATGGGCATACGGCATTGCCAGTGTCATCACCTTGGGATGTCTGATAGGATTTATCATCTGGCTAAGGAAAACATCGTCCAAACAGCTTAAAGAATGTAATAATTAATAACATTATCACAATTGTACATAAACAATTTTGTCAATTAACGAATTAACCAATTTGCTAATTACAAACGTCCTTCCTCCTGGTAGCTGTAGTAACTGTTGCGGGAAATGACAACATGGTCGGTCACGTGGATATTCAAAAGCCGTGCCGCTTCGCAAAGCTGACGTGTCAACTGGTCGTCCATCCTGCTGGGCACAACATCGCCTGACGGATGGTTATGACACAGAATCAAACTGGTGGCCGACAATTCCAGTGCCTGTTTCAAAATCAAGCGTACATCCACAGCTGTCATCGTCAATCCACCTTGGCTCACCCTATCCGCTTTTATCAAGGCCGAAGCCTGGTTCAGATAAAGCACCCAAAATTCCTCATATCCCAAATGACCGTTACGCGGAAGCATGTACTCATATATATCCGCGGGAGACTGCATCCTGCGCTGCTCTTCCACCTTCTCCGCACGCACCCGCCGTCCTAACTCAAAAGCCACCAGAAGGGTGACCGCCTTGGTCTGCCCAATGCCATGAATCTGCTGCAAATCGCGCAGCGACCACTCCGACAAGCGATTAAGTCGATTGTCACTCATCGACAGGACCCGCTTGGCCAGATCGACAACGGTCTCCTGACGGGTACCACTACGCAAAAGTATAGCTATCAGTTCCGCATCAGTCAGAGTCGATAGACCCTGAGCCACGCATTTCTCACGCGGCCGGTCCGCCACGCTCCAATCCTTAAGATTCAGTTTGTCGGTTTGCATGTTAGATGTGTAGGAGGTTAGACGGTAAGACGGTAAACGTGGAGATGGTAAGGCATGATGACATGGGAAAGGTTAGGAAGGTTGGAAAGTGAGACATTCTTACAAATTCCAAAGACAAGATAATGCGGACGCATGCAATGAGTCCCTATATGCGGCTGCCACAATGTGACAGCCCTACCACCCCAACATTAGTACACCCGTTGGGGAATCTTCACTCTTTCGCACAGTGACTCAATCAAAAGGGAATTTACACTGTCTGCTCTCTCTTGAGTAGGTAAGGAAGCATAATCTGGTCAAGGCCCTTGGTGATGTCGGCAGGAATCATATCAATCTGATACTGACCACATTTCAATGTCAACTCTTTAAAGAAATCACCAATAGCCTGCTTATAGTACTCTCGAATCGAATTGGAGTGCAACTTTATTTCCGACCCCGTTTCCATATCCACGAAACGATACAAACGATTGTCGAAACCAAAATCTTCCTCCATTTTTTTATGGTAAGTATGGAACAACATCACCTCGTTCTTGTTGTGCTTGAGATGGCCCAATGCCAACATCAGCTCGTCCAGGTTAGCATCCGTTTCAAACATGTCGCTAAAGATGATTACCATGGAACGCTTGTTAATCTGTTCCGCAATTCTATGCAATGTATCTGTCACCCTTGAACGGCGCTGCACTTCTGTTGAGATGGGCTGGATAATCTTCTCCAACTCCCTATAAATCATCTTGAAATGACTATCCCCTCCCCTCGCCGAAGTATGCAATTCCAGTTTATCTGAAAACACACTCAGGCCTACGGCATCACGCTGGTTCTTAAATATTTGCATCAAAGCCGCAGCCGCGTATGCGGAAAAAAGAATCTTGTTCGGCTCAGCCAGAGTATATTTTTCTTGGATAGGAAAATACATGGAAGATGAATTGTCGATAATGATATGACAGCGCAAATTCGTTTCCTCCTCATAACGCTTCACAAACAATTTATCTGTCTTGGCATACAGTTTCCAATCGATATGCTTGGTAGGTTCTCCCGGATTATACTGCCGATGCTCTGCAAATTCCACTGAAAAACCATGTAACGGACTTTTATGCAAACCCGTAATAAAACCAGTAACCACCTGTTTGGCAATCAGTTCAAGATTGTCATACTGGGTAAATTGTGTATAGTCTATCTGATAAGGCATCTTCCAAATTTTTTGAATTGCAAATTTACATGAATTTCCTGAATTATACACAGACAAATAATTTTTTTGCAGGGACGAACCGCATGCGTCTGAAAAAAAAGAGGAAAGAATTTATTTAGCAAAATAGTTAATGTGATAGTTATTTTTGGCAAAGGCATTATTCTTGAGTGAGAAACTGCTGAAAGTCGTGAAGAAAAGTGTCAGAAAATTCATAGCGATCGTAATTTGTGGTAAAAACATCCTCTGTCGCATAAATACCCACGAAACCGAAATCTCTCTTCCAAAGGAAAATAGCCGGATAAGAATCAAGCCTTCGCAATGGTGAATAGTCCTCATTCTCAATATCATACAAAGGGATATAAAAACGTGGAACCAGTTCTGACATGCTCTGCAACTGCTGCCGACGGGCAAGATAACTGTCTTGTTTCCCCATCTGGACCGCGACGCAAAGCCGAGAAGTATCAAGCGATGACAAGAAGAGAAGGAGTTGCTTCTGACATGCGGAGCACTGCGGCTGCCGGCTCACCAACAAAATCACCTTGTCATGAGGCAAATCGGACATTGTTACTCTATTATTATCATAATCGTAAAAAAACATGTCATTTTTCACTGTCTGAACCCGTATTTTCACTATAGGATCATGTTTTTTGTACCATAAATCTTTATAGTGCCGGTACCAGATAACACTTTTCCCTTCAAACAATTCCTCCTCTGGAGCCTGTATCAATTGTATCAACTGATTTTGATAGGGATAAAGCAACAAATTGTCCGTACTCAGATGATAAGACACGGGGAACAGCCCATCTTTATACAGAGTTCCCGTATCGGCCACGGCCAAGGTGGAGAAATCCTGCCGCCAGCACGTACCTGTCTTTCGCAAACGCAACACGGCCATCTGTCGCTGCCGATTTTCATCGCCAAGATTGACAGAAAGCAACAGCAGTGAGTCACTGAGTGGATCCACGGCTTTCGCGAAAGAGAACCGCCGGTATCCACACTGAAGAGCATGATAAATCCGTTCTGTTCCGTAGGGCAATGAACGCAAACGTGAAAGCAACTCTTCCGGGAAAGGCTTACTGTCGGGAAGATGGAAACACACACTATCCACCAAATGTCCATCCAAAGAATACTTATAAACCACACAATCTCCTGGTGGCATATAATACAGAGAGTGTTCATCAGCAAACAGATAACGATTGGGAGCAAACTGCAACAAAAACGGGGCTGCCTGTACCAGTTCACGGATGACACGCGCCTGCTGTCCATCTTCTTTGTCAAAACACAACCACCGGAAAACTCCCCGCTCTTTATCGTCAACAAGGGCATATACCGCACGATGACACAAATAACCCATGCAAGCATCCGTACATTGTAAATACTTGACAAACTTATAGTTGTAATTATCATACTGATACAACAGCAACCGGTTATCACAAACCAAGAGCAAATGGTCGTCTTCCACCGACAAGGCGTAAACGCAACAGGACTGGGCTTCCTTTTTCCACAATGTTCCCGAATTGGGATATTCCACCCTGAAAGTATCCTGTTGACCTGTTTTCAAATCCACACGATATATGACGCAGCAATAAGTTTTGCCAGTAATGCCAAAACCCTTGCGCTGACAACAAAAGAAACGCCCTTGCGAGGCAGTGGCCACCCAATCTTTTTGGCTATTCCCGGCTGTGACATCACCAAGGGCAAAGGAGCTGTCCAAAGAGAGCCAATCCACGAACGGAGTCACTGGCGACTGAGCATGCAGAGAAGCCACAAACAAGGCGAGAAGCAACATCAAGATGATATTCCTCATATTTTATTTTTTTTCGAAACACAAAAAAGAAAGCGCCACCGCAAGAGCAGCGCTTTCTGACAAACAAAAACTACAGCCCCAATACCGACGCATTGGTCTTATACAAAGAAATGGTAACAGTTCCTTCACCGCTATTGTTGCAATTCCAACGGGAAGTGTAAATATACATGTCTCTACTGTCACGGCTTCCCGTGGAACGTGTTGCCTGAGTCGGCATCACTTTCTTTGACTCCGAACCATTTCGCACACCTTGTTCCACCTTTCTGTCACTTTGTTCCAACAAAGAGTTGACCGTATTGGCAAAACCTGTGGGCAACTGTCTGGCCTGTGTGGGTTGCACATAATTGCCGGCATCGGCAGGAACTCTACAACGGGTATAACCCTGGCCATAGCATCGAAGCTCAGCGTTGATAACACCACATAAGTCATCAAAGGTCTCACTATAAGTCACATTGCCATAAAGGTTAATCAGTGAGAGGATACCTCCATTCATCTTGCTTACAGTCAGGGTGTAAAGAGGATCTCCCTCTGCATTGGCGGTACTGTGGAAAGCCGGACACAACATTGCGGCTAAAACAAATAATAAAGCTATTCTTTTCATAATTCAAAATTTTTAAATGTTATAAATAAATCTGTTTTAATACTTATATGCCCCATGCGGCACAAGGCTATTAAAAAAACCTTCGCGTTTTCCTATACCCTATTGTTGTACGTTGTGTCAGTGGCGGAATTCATCATTTTTGTTAATACTATATTTTATTACGTCTCAATTCGTATAAGAGCACGGAATGCCAGTCCCTGATCCCGTTTGAATTGACAGGACAAAAATACAAATATTCTTATTACCATACTAATTATTTTGTAATTTTTATTTTATTTTCAATTATTTATAGCACAATATTTTAAATAGATTACTAACAGCTTGTTAATAACTTTTTCATAGAACATCAGGGATTATTTAGGAGATTTTTGTCTGAAACAAACCATAACAAACAAAAAACAAAGACCCTCACTAACATGTCGCAACGGCAAAAAACATATCATGTAATTCAACATTTTTTATTACTTTTGCAAACTAAAAAAAAAGCGGCAACATTAAAACAAACATCTAATTATCAAACAAATACAAATTATTAACCAAATCTAAACTTCTATGAAAAAGGCCATGTCCATACTTATTTTAAGTAGCATCCTGATGATGGGATGCGGACCGAAAAAAGAGGTTAAAGACCTCTCTCAGAATCCTTTCATGCAAGAATGGGATACTCCGTACGGTGTTCCGCCATTCGACAAAATCGACACCTCCGACTATATTCCAGCTTTTGAGGAAGGTATGCGCCAGCAGATGGAAGAAGTCAACACCATCGTCAATAACCAGGAAGAACCCACTTTCGAAAATACTGTATTGGCACTGGAAAACAGTGGCCAACTGCTGAACCGTGTTTCCGCTGTATTCTTCAACCTTGCCGAATGCCTGAACAACGACCGAATGGAAGCTATCGCTGAGGAAATCTATCCGAAACTCTCCGTTCACAGCGACAGCATCAACATGAACCCTCAGTTGTTCGCCCGAATCAAAGCCGTTTATGACAAACGCGAGGAACAGAACTACACTCCTGAAGAGATGCGTCTTTTGGAAGAAACCTACAAAATGTTTGTTCGTGGTGGAGCCAATGTACCTGCCGACAAGCAAGACCGTTTCCGTGAAATCAACCAGCAGCTGTCACTGCTCACCCTGAAATTCGGCAACAATGTGCTGAAAGCCACCAACGACTACAAATTAGTGGTTGACGACAAGGCTCGTTTGGAAGGCATGCCCGAAGACCAGTTAGCCGCCGCACTGGAAGCCGGAAACGCCGACGAGGCCACCAAGGGCAAATACGTATTCACCATCCATCTGCCCAGCATGGAACCCTTCCTGATGAACTGCAAAGACCGCGAGTTGCGTCATGAGCTGTGGACTGCTTACTCTACCCGCTGCACCTCAGGTGAGACCAACAACTGCGACATCATCAACCAAATCATCAACCTGCGTCTGGAACGCGCTCAGATTTTAGGTTTTGACAGCCACGCCGCCTACACTCTCGACGACTGCATGGCCAAGACCCCCGAAGCCGTTTTCAACCTGCTTTATCAGGTATGGACTCCCGCCATCGCCAAAGCTAAAGCCGAAGCCGCTGAATATCAGCAAATGATCAAAGCCGAAGGCAATGATTTCAAATTGGAGCCCTGGGATTGGAGATACTACAGCGAGCAGCTGCGCAAAGCCAAATATGACCTGAACGATGATATCATCCGTCCATACCTCTCGTTAAATAATGTAAAAGAAGGCGTTTTCATGGTGGCCAACAAACTTTATGGTATCACCTTTGAAAAGAATACCAATCTTCCTGTTTATCATCCTGATGTAGATGCTTTTGAAGTAAAAGAAAACGGCGAAACCATCGCCATTCTGTATATGGATTACTTCCCGCGCGAAAGCAAACGCAGCGGTGCCTGGATGACCAACTTCAGAGAACAATACATTGATAACGAAGGCAAAAACGTTATCCCTGTGGTGTCATTGGTATTCAATTTCACCAAACCCACAGCTGACAAGCCTTCCTTGCTGAACTTCGATGAAACAGAGACTTTCTTCCACGAATTTGGCCATGGTCTGCACAGCATCTTCTCCAAATGCCGTTTCCGTTCTTTGTCAGGTACCAACGTATCCCGCGACTTCGTGGAACTGCCCTCACAAATCATGGAAAACTGGGCCAGCGAACCCGAAGTATTGCGCATGTACGCCAAACATTACCAGACCGGCGAAGTCATCCCCGAAGAACTGATCAAGAAGTTGGAAGACTGCGGCACCTACGGACAAGGCTTTATCAATGCCGAATTGCTGGCGGCCTCTCTGTTAGACATGCAATATCATGTGATCACCGAACCCACACAGGTGAGTCTGCCCGAATATGAGGACCAGCAGATGGCCAAAATCGGTCTGATTCCTGAAATCATTTCAAGATACAGAAGCCCTTACTTCCAGCACATCTTCGCTGGCGGTTACAGCGCAGGATACTACAGCTACACCTGGGCTGCCGTATTGGATAGCGACGCTTTTGAAGCTTTCAAGGAAAATGGCTTATTCGACCAAACTACCGCCAAAGCCTTCAGAACCAATGTTTTGGAGAAAGGCAACACTGACGATGCCATGAAACTATACGTAGCCTTCCGTGGCAAACAGCCTTCCATCGACCCCTTACTCAAAAAGAGAGGACTTAAATAAGCATCTATTTTGATCAAAGTAACTTTTTTAGGAACTGGCACATCGCAGGGTGTCCCCATTGTGGGATGCACCTGCGACGTGTGCAATTCCGGCGACCCTAGGGACCATCGCTTGCGCACCTCCGCCTTTGTGGAAGTCGATGGCGTGAAGCTGCTCATTGATGCCGGCCCCGACTTGCGGCAGCAGCTGCTGACCAACAAAATCATCGACATTGATGCCATTCTGCTCACCCACGAGCATACCGACCATGTAGGCGGCATTGATGATGTGAGACCCATTAACTTCCTCAACAACAAAACCATAGACATCTACGGCTTGCCCAGGACTATCGGCATTGTCAAGAAAAATTTCGACTATGCCTTTGCGGAACACAAATACCCCGGTGTACCCATGTTAGGACTGAAAGCCGTTAAAGATGAGCCATTTACCATCAATGGTGTGGACATCATGCCCATCCATGTGTTGCATCTGGCTATGCCCATTTTAGGCTATCGCATCCAGAATTTTGCCTATATCACAGACGGGAGCTTTATCGCCCCAAAAGAAATGAACAAACTGCATGATTTGGACACGCTGGTCATCAACACTTTGGGCATCAAAGAGCACTACTCCCATTTCAATCTGAAACAAGCCTTAGCCATTATTGACGAGCTGAAGCCACGCCAAGCCTTCCTTACGCACATCTCGCATAACTTAGGCAAATATGAGGATGTAGTCAAGATTTTACCCGACAATGTCCGTCCCGCCTACGACACCCTCAGCGTGGAAGTCGGGGTATGATTTCCGCACACAATCGAAACCTTTGATTTGCACCTTGCCTTTTAGGGTGAACAAGGAGAAACCCATCACAAAACGATGGTCGTTGTGGGCATCGAAAACAAAATCCGCACCAGAACAATTTGCATTATTTCCGTATGAACATCTTGTAGAGACAGAGCATGCCCTGTCTCTGTGGAATAATGCACCACCAGAATCGGAGACAAGGCAGGCCCCGTCTTTACGGGGATTAACCACCAATTGGTTATCAACAATCCCATTAAATGTATTTAATTTGATTTCGGCAAATGCTGACAATTGCTCCTGAATAACCTTCAGGCGGTCTGATTCCTTGTACCTCAGGTTCGCCACACCATTGAAAATCATTTTTTTAGGCCATAAACAAGCCATACAAGCCAGGACAGGTACCAAATCGACATTCTGGCTCACGTCCAATTCTATCACTTCCTGCTGTTTAATAAAACGCTCATTATAAGAGATAACCACTCCATCTTCTTCCTGGCGACTCTCAACGCCCCATTCGGAAAACCAGCGAGCCAAAACCGCATCAGACTGAATGGAGGCCAAATCCATGCGCATCAATTTATAGGATGATGGAATGTCAACGTTCTTTTCAATATTTCGTAATTCACTGCATACGAAGCTTTTCGCACCAGCAGGCGACATAACATCAGCATCTGCAGCAAGCTCCCACTTACCATTTTTTTGTTGTTGCGACAACAAAAGATTCGCATACCAATACACGGCGGCACTCCAGTCGCCCAAGCGCTGGGGAGTCAAATCAGCTTCTCCTTTTATAACCGCCTTTGTCATAGCGATATAGGCAACAGAAGACGGTTTTTCAGGCTGGACATGCAGCTCTTGCAAACCGATTTTATCGGCAATCAGCAACAAAGCCGTGGCGAATTGCCCCGAACGGGTGCAATCGATGGTCATTTCAGAGGCATGGAGGGTTTTGCCATGAATTTGCCAGAAACCAACATATTCCATATCTGTAGAGACGGGGTATGCCTCGTCTCTACGTGGACAATATTGGACATCCGCCCCAATTGAACGTAATGCCTCCACCAATTCCTCTATTGGACGATGTAACAAACGCTCAGTACCCGTCAACAACCATTGTCCAGGGGTAATCGCCAATACCGCCATCAAAAAACGGTATGCCGCACCACAATCTCGTACATCTATGCAAACCGGTTTGTCCGCCGGATTTTGCCCTGACTCAACCTCCGCAATTCGGGCAAGGCAGTCACGCACAATCCGAACATCCACCGGGAAACCATCGTCCACTTTGTCCAATAGGCGGCGCTTCAAAAAATCACATATCAACTTTCTGATATACAAACTTTTACAAACCGGAAGCATTATTTTTTCCATACAGATTGAAATCAATTCAAAAAAACAAAAAACAAGACCATTTTTTTGGTGCAAAATTAGGATTTTTTTATTATCTTTGCATAGTCTAAAAAAATTAATATAGTATTGATTATGAGCGAATTAGAAAACAAACAACCCCAAGAGCAAGAATACACTGCGGAGAATATTCAGGTATTGGAAGGTTTGGAGGCAGTAAGAAAGCGTCCGGCCATGTATATCGGTGATGTTGGAGAGCGCGGATTGCACCACCTGGTCTATGAGGTTGTCGATAACTCCATTGACGAAGCATTAGCAGGTCACTGCGACAAAATCGACGTGACCATCCATGAAGATAACTCCATTTCAGTATTGGACAACGGACGAGGTATTCCGACCGACTGGCACGAGAAAGAGAAAAAATCAGCTTTGGAAGTCGTATTGACGGTACTTCATGCCGGTGGTAAGTTCAACAAAGACTCCTACAAGGTTTCCGGCGGTCTGCACGGTGTGGGTGTCTCCTGCGTGAATGCCCTGTCCAAGCAATTGCGCGCCGAGGTATTCAGAAACGGCATCCATTACATGCAGGAATACGAATACGGTCACCCTTTGTATGCTGTAAAAGAAGTTGGCAAAACCGACCAGCGCGGTACGCTGATCTGGTTCAAACCTGACGACAGCATCTTCATCATGCACGAATACCACTATCAGACTTTAGCCACCCGTATGAAAGAGTTGGCTTTCCTGAACAAAGGTATCACACTGACTATTACAGATTTAAGAGTCAAAGATGACAACGGGCAAGCTTTAAGCGAGACTTTCTATTCCAAAGATGGTTTGAAAGATTTTATCCAATATCTTGATGGTGGACGTGAGAAAATCATGGAACACCCGATGTACATGGAGGACGACGGCTCCGAAACCGGCGTTCCCGTAGAGATTGTGATGCAATACAACACTTCCTTCACCGAGAATATCCATTCCTACGTCAACAACATCAACACCATCGAAGGTGGTACTCACCTGACCGGTTTCAGAAGCGCTTTGACACGTACGCTGAAGAAATATGCTGACGACAGCAAGATGCTGGAAAAATTGGCCAAACAGAAAATCGAGATTGCCGGTGACGACTTCCGCGAAGGTCTGACCGCCATCATCTCTGTGAAAGTCGCTGAGCCTCAGTTCGAAGGACAGACCAAAACCAAGTTAGGCAACGACGAAGTAAAGGGTATAGTTGACCGTATTGTAGGTAAAATGCTTACCTATTATCTCGAAGAGAACCCCAAAGATGCCAAAGAAATTGTTGATAAGGTCATCCTTGCCGCCACTGCCCGTCACGCAGCCCGTAAGGCACGTGAGATGGTGCAGCGTAAAAGCGTCTTCAGCGGCGGCGGACTCCCTGGCAAACTTTCCGACTGCTCCTCCAAAAACGCCGAGGAATGCGAATTGTTCCTCGTCGAGGGTGATTCTGCAGGCGGAACCGCCAAGCAGGGCCGCGACAGCAAGCACCAGGCTATCCTGCCTTTGAGAGGTAAGATTTTGAACGTCGAGAAAGCCATGCAACACCGCGTGCTGGAAAGCGAAGAAATCAAAAATATCTACACCGCTTTAGGTGTTACCATCGGTACTGAAGAAGACAGCAAAGCACTGAATATCTCCAAGTTACGTTATCACAAGGTGATTATCATGACCGATGCCGATGTGGATGGAAGCCACATCGCCACGCTGATTCTGACCTTCTTCTTCCGCCACATGAAAGAACTGATAGAGGAAGGCCATGTCTATATCGCCACTCCCCCTCTCTATCTCATCAAAAAAGGCACCAACGAGAAATACGCATGGTCCGATGAGGAACGTGTGGCCTTAATCGCTGAAATGACCAACAACGGCGCCAACGAAGCCGGCTTGCATGTGCAACGCTACAAAGGTTTGGGTGAGATGAACGAGGAACAGCTGTGGAGCACCACCATGGATCCGCATAGCAGAACCCTCCGCCAAGTGACCATTGAGAATGCCGCCGACGCCGACCGTGTGTTCGCCATGCTGATGGGCGACGAAGTGCCGCCACGCCGCGAGTTTATCGAACAAAACGCCAAATACGCCAATATCGACGCCTAATGAAAGAAGTTGATGGATTTTAGGCCAATAATTTTATTAAAATTCTGAATCTGAATAAATTATGGACCAAGACAACAACGCACAGGAGCTGCAAGCCCAAGAAAATGAAATGAAGGTTGACAAAACCGCAACCACAACGGAGAACGTGGAAACAGTTTCCCCCTCAACCCATAAAGACATGGTTAAGGCGGAGACACCTATCATTTCGTTGAAAAACATCAATATCTATCAGAAAAACATACTCATACTTCCACAAGTCAGCATGAGTGTGCGCAAAGGGGAGTTCATCTATCTGATTGGCAAAACCGGCAGCGGCAAATCATCAATCCTGAAAACCATGATTGCGGAAGTGCCCGCCGAAGGCGACGAAGCCCAAATCAACGGTTTCAACCTGCTAAAACTCAAAAGAAGAGATATTCCGAAACTGCGCAAAAGTCTGGGCATGGTATTCCAAGACTATCAGTTGCTGTCGGACATGACCGTATTAGAGAACCTGATGTTTGTGTTGAAGGCCACCCAATGGAAAGACAAAGTAGCTATGGGCAACCGCTGTGAGGAAGTGCTGGGACTGGTCGGTCTGGCCACTAAGGATTTCCGCTATCCATACCAGCTGTCAGGTGGTGAGCAACAGCGCGTTTGCATTGCCCGTGCCTTGCTTAACAAACCGGATATTATTCTGGCCGATGAACCCACTGGCAACCTTGACCCCATCACCTCCGAAGAAATCTTCAAAATCTTCCACGATATCAACAAAAACAGCGGCACCACCGTGGTGATGGCCACCCATAACTTCGGCATGATCGACAAATTCGCATCCAGAACGATTTGCATCGAAAACGGAAAACTGATCGACTCAGTCCTGTAATATGCTCTCGGTACTGATACCCATTTACAATCACGATGTCAACAACTTAGTCACTACTCTTGACCAACAGTTGACGCAGTCGGGTATCCCCTACGAGATTATTTTGGCCGATGACTGCTCCGACAATCTGGACTATCGCAAGAGAAATGAGAATTTGTCCCGATTGGCAAGTGTTCAATATATTCAGAATCAGTCAAATATGGGGCGCGCCAAAATCCGCAACCGTTTGGCGGATGCAGCTCAATATCCTTATCTCTTGTTCATTGATTGCGATGCCACAGTTCAGCATCAAGATTATATCAAAAAAAATCTTGAAGCCATTGAAAAAATGCAGAAAGAGCCATTATTTGTCATCAATGGTGGCATTGCTTATCAAGCTGAAAAACCTGATTCTAAATATTTTCTAAGATGGTATTACGGAAAAAAAAGAGAAGAGGAAAGCGCCGACAAAAGAGCATCGCAACCCTATCACCACTTTACCCCCTTCAATGTTGTCATTACCAAATCCTTATTCCAATGCATTAATTTTGATGAAAGTCTGACCTCATACGGACATGAGGACACGCTCTTCGGATGCCAGCTCAAAGAACAGGAAATCCCCTATTTGCATATCGACAATCATTTGATACACAATGGATTGGATACCAATGAAGAATTCTTAAAGAAAATCAGGGTTTCCATTGGGAATCTTACAAAACTTTCTGAGGATCAAAACATTAATAAACATCTTCTCGAAGATAACAAACTATTGAAAGCCTATCGTTCATGTAGCATTATAGGTCTTCCATTCTTTTTAAAATTGATTTTCAGGAAATATCAGACAAGAATAGAGCAACAGCTTTGCGAAAAGCCCAGCATGTTTTTACTGGATCTATACAAGCTCTGCTATTTGGCTACCATAAAATAACAAACACAGTTTATAGAGAGATAGTGATGATAAACACCACCGCTTCTATTAATAAACTTGGCTACAAATAAAATAAAGAACTATGTTTCAAGAGGTTAAAATCGGAAAGATAATCATGGGTGAAGGTCATCCCATTGTCGTGCAGTCCATGACCAACACCGACACGGCAGATGTGGAAGCCACCGTTGCCCAATGCAAGCGCATGATTGCCGCCGGTGCCGAGATGGTGCGTATCACCGTGCCCTCGATGAAAGAGGTGGAGTCTCTCCGACAAATCAAGGAACAGCTTAGTTCCGAAGGAGTTGACACCCCACTGATTGCCGATGTCCATTTCAATCCCAGAGTAGCCGAAGCCGCCGCTGCCATCGTAGAAAAGGTGCGTGTCAACCCGGGCAATTACGTAGATAAGCGCAATTTCAAGACCTTGGATCTCAGCGAAGAAGAATACCAAGCCTCGCTGAATGCCATGGAAGCCAAGGCAAAACCACTGTTTGAGACCTGCAAGACCCACGGCACAGCCCTACGTATCGGCATCAACCATGGTTCATTGGCAGACCGCATTGTCAGCCGTTACGGCAATACCCCCCATGCGATGGCCATGTCGGCTATCGAATGGTTGGATATCTGCGAGAAAAATGAATTCCGAAACATAGTATTCTCCATGAAGGCCAGCAATGTAAACACCATGATGGCTGCCACCCTCGACCTGCATAAGATGCTGAGTGACAGAGGCACACTCTACCCTATTCATTTGGGTGTGACGGAAGCAGGCAATGGCTTGGAAGGCCGTGTAAAATCCGCCGCAGGCATCGGAGCCCTGCTAATGATGGGTATTGGCAACACCATCCGTGTTTCTCTGACTGAAAAACCCGAAAACGAGACACCTTTCGCACACACATTAATTAAAGTCATTAAGGACCTTAAAACCACCGATTATACCATCGCCAACCAAACCCTCATTTACCACAAGCCTGAGCCCGACTTCGACCGTTGGATTGCCGGAGCTGCAGCGGTAAGCGGCTATTTGAACTATCAGCAAAAAATCAAGGACATCCGCATCGAGAACCAGCATTTCAGCCTTGCGGAAAACGACAACCTGGCCGCTACCATCTTGCAAGCTTGCCGTCTGAAGATGAGCAAAACGGAGTTCATCTCCTGTCCATCATGTGGACGCACGCAATACGACATTGAGTCGGTGCTGGCACAGGTCAAGGCACGTTTTGCCAACTATCCTGGACTGAAAATCGCTGTGATGGGCTGCATTGTCAACGGTCCCGGCGAGATGGCCGATGCCGACTACGGCATTGTGGGTGCCACCAACGGCCTCGCCGCGGTATATAAAGGCAAGGAACGCGTTTCAGAAATCATTCCTGTAGCAGAAGCATTGAAAGAGCTGGAAAGTCTGGTAAAATAATATACCCTTCAAGAACAGACATAGTAAGCATGATTTTACGTTTGCTGGAAAAGGCAAAGATTCTATAATATTTTTGCTGCCACAACACAAAAACGTACAAAACAAATTTATTTTTATGTTATTTTTTTGAAATTTATTTTCAAGATATTATATTCATATTAAATTTATTTGTATTTTTGCAGCATCTTTTTTTCAGAAAAGAAATAGGACTATTAGCAATTTCTAACAACAAAATATCTGTAATTTAAAATTAATTTAAATCAAAAAGAATATGGAAACGACAAGACTTGAGTCCCAGAACATCAGTTGGGAAGAAATTAAACAAATAATGAAAAACAACGCTATGCAACTGGAGGTAAACAGACTTCAAATGCTGGAAACAGACCGCAGAATGCAGGAGACAGACCGCAGAATGAAAGAGACAGACCGCAGAATGAAGGAATTGCAAGGACTTTTTACCACACAGTGGGGAAAGCTGATTGAGGCATTGACAAGACCGGCGGCGCTCAAACTGTTCAAGGACAAAGGCATTAACATCACACAGGTCTATAGAGGCGCACATTACGGAGAATACACCACAGGCTCAATGGAGGTAGATGTTATTTTATGCAATAGCGCAGAAGCCGTGGCTGTGGAAGTGAAGACCACCTGCAAGGTTGAAGATATTCAATACTTTATGAACCAGATGGAGCACTTCAAGGAGGCTTTCCATCCCTTTGACAAATGCAAGGTCTATCCCGCCATCGCGGCATTGCAATACGACGAGGATTCCGATATTTATGCGCTGAAGCATGGATTGTATGTACTGCATGCCAGCGGCGATGATCTATTCACACTCACCGAACCAAAAAAAAGAATGGTGCTGTAAAAAGACACTGCATTGAACGAGTATGTCATAATTCACCACCCGAAAAAAGAAAGACATGCGACAGAAGTGATTTATTGAGAATTTTTAATACTTGCAATTAAAAAAAATTGTATTTTTGCAGTTTGTAACAAAAGAAAATACATAACATTTAAAACTTAACAACTATGAAAAAAATCTTCACTTTCGCATTGGTACTCGTACTGAGTGTAAGCTTCGCTTTCGCACAGAGCGTTAACGAAGGACAGGTAACCATCCTGAAAAACCATGTCAACGGTTTCACCATCAATGTTCCCAAAGTGGATGCCAAAACCGCCAACGCCGCCATCACCGAATACCTGGCTGACAAAGGTTTGGTTAAACCCAAAACCGAAGATAAGTACAACTCCTACAGAGCCCAGAAATTCTCATACATCGGAGACGGCACTTACGACATTTTCGTCAAAGCCGTTCAAAAAGGCAAAAAACAAGATGTTTCTACCGACATCACCTTCATCTGCAGCTTAGGCAACATGAACACCGTTTCTTCATCAAATAACGCCACCGCTGCCAGCAACATCAAGAATATCGTTTCAAAATTTCCCAGAGCAATTGAAAAATATCAGTTGAAACAAAGAATCGAAGAAATAAAGAAAGAAATCGAAAATGCCAACAAGGAAAAAGAAAAAACTGACAAAGAAATTCAGAAACTGCAAGAACAAATCACAAAGGCTACCGAAAAGCAGGACGCTCTGAACAGACAATTGGAACAAGCCAACACCATGTTGAGAAACTTCACCATTGACTAATCATTTCTTTAAACCATAAAAAAAGCGACTGTTCAGGTCGCTTTTTTTGTTTTTAAAAGAGTCGATTCAAAAGAGCCATACATCATTCTGACGCTTTCGGAAAAAATATTTCTGTCAATGGCATTCTATACTACCATTAAAAGTTATGTTTTGCCTCTCTATTTTTTCGGACGTACGCAATGTGTCACCACAAAAAATTTAATTGTCTGTATGTAATTCGAGGATTTTATGTAAATTTGCATTTATTATCCGAATAAAAATTTCACCTTAAATCAATCCTATGAAGAAACTCTACATCATTTTAATGGCAGCCTTCTGCATGATGGCAATCAGCTGTAAACAGCAAGAGAAGAAAACCAATATGAATTACCGTCCCCTGGGCAACACGGGGCTGATGGTCAGCGAGATCAGCATCGGCTGCGGTGGCTTTGAGAAAATCGACAGCGCCGCCTCGCTAGAAATGATGACCATGGCACTCGACAGCGGTATGAACTATATCGACCTGTACGACGCCAACCCCAAAACACGCTCCAACATCGGCTACGCTTTGCAAGGACGACGCGACGAAATGATCATCCAAGGCCATATCGGCTGCATTTTCAAAGACGGCCAGCACTGCCGCACCCGCGACGTGGAAGAAACCAAACAGGGCTTTGAAGATATGCTGGCACGCCTAAACACCGACCATATTGAGGTGGGTATGATACATATCGCCGACAGCCATGAAGAATGGGAAGAGCTGGAAGGAAGCCCCTTCCTCGAATACGTGTTCCAACTGAAAAAAGAAGGGAAAATCCAACATATAGGCATCAGCAGCCATAATGCCGAAGTGGCGCTGCGTGCTGCCAAGAGTGGCTGGATCGAAGTCATCATGTTCTCTATGAACCTCGCTTTTGACCGCTTGCGCGGAGGAGCTATCCCATGGGAAAAGGGTGCCATGGACAACCTGCAGGCTGGCATCGACCCCGTACGAGTGGAACTGTACGACTACTGTACCACTCACAATATCGCTATTACCGTAATGAAAACCTTGGGCGGTGGCGGAAAACTGCTGGATACCAAAACCTCACCCCTTGGTGTGGCCTACACACCCGAACAGTGCATTGCCTACTGTCTGGCAAAACCGTGTGTCAGCACCTGCATTCTCGGCATTGACAACCTCGACGAGTTGAAAGCCGACTTGCACTGGATGCATGCCACCGACACAGAGAAAGACTACACCACTGTAAGCAAACAGGAACAAGCCAAGGCCGATGGAGACTGCACTTACTGCAACCACTGCTCGCCTTGTAGCATGGGTATTCCCATCGCAAAAGTAAACGAGCTGTTGGACAAAGCCGAATTAGAGGGACTCACTCCCGAATTGCAAGCCCAATACAATGCGCTGCCGCACCATGCGGGCGAGTGCACCCACTGCGGAGCATGTCTCAGCCGCTGTCCTTTCGAAGTTGATATCCCTTCAAAAATGGACAAAGCCAAGGAAGTGTTTGGCAAATAAACAAAACCAAATAATTCAAGCCTATCAGCCATAAAACAAGAAACTAATCATCCATCATCATTTCAACAACAAAAACCAAAATCATATCATGAAAAAAATAATGTTTATCCTTTGTGCAGCCATGATGCTCGCAGCTTGTAACAATACCGAGAAACAGTTGCGTGAACGTGCCACTGAGTTATGCAAATACATCCCCGACCATGAGTTGTTGGAACAGTCGAAAAACTATTTGACTGAAGATTTTTACGCCGTGTTGGACACTATGTTCAATCATCTGCCCGCACACGAAGCCATGGACCACGAATGGCTCTACTATTTTGTGACTGGCAACGGAGGCACTATTGCTGATTATGAAGTGGTTAAAGTGGAGCAGACCGATGACACACACGCCATTGCGACCATCAATGTACGACAGAAATGGGAAGATGGTTCTTTCGATGAAAACAGTGACATTGAAGAGCACCGTCTCTACATGGAGAAAGTGGATGGCCAATGGCTTATGAGCGATTTTGACGAACACAAGGCCGACTGCATCCGTTACATTGAAATCAACCGCCAAGAGCAAGCCTTGCGCAAAGTGATAAGCGACTATTTGGCAAAAGAAATCGGAGCGAATTATTCGCAAGGTGAGCTGTGTATTCCCGTGTTGATGATGGTGGCGGAAGAAGAGTCGGACTCCGTGTATGCCAATGTGTTCGGTGATTTCTGGATTTTTTGGTACAATATTTCCGGTGACACCCTCAAGACTGTTTCAGGGGGCAATCATTCCGGTTGCATGACCCTTCTCGAAAGCGGCAACAACTTGTCTGTGACAGATTTTGAGCAGACCGTTGACGGTGCTGGCAACGAGTTAAGCGCCAAGCGTATTTTTGGCAAGCATTATGAGATTTATCAGAACATGCATTCTAATGAGGACGTCCGCGAAGCTGTCCGCCAGGAGCAACTAAGCGAATATGTTCATCGCCACGGGCTCTCCGTCCATTACTACCAAGATTTCGGCTGGCCCGCCGTGAAATTACAGTAAAAATTCACAAGTAGAATTATCAGAGTCACCAGCAACGCTCCTGCAAGCGCTTCATCCGTCTCAAACGCAAAATCCAGATCACCATTCAATGAACGCAACTCTTCACACTCCTCCCTTAAATCAAGCTCTTCTGCAATACATTGAGCAGCAGATCATTCCGCTGTACGACCATTTTGATAGGGCTCATCAGCGTGACCACGTCCAGATGGTAATCAAACAGAGCATGGAGCTTGCCAAACAGTTGGACGTAGATGCAGAAATGGTTTTCACAATTGCTGCCTATCATGATGTGGGGCTTTGCGAAGGAAGAGAACGGCACCATCTGGTTTCCGCACAGATGTTGTTGGCAGACACCGAACTAAATAGATGGTTTACAACAAGCCAATTACAAACCATGGCCGAGGCCGTAGAAGACCATCGCGCTTCTTCCGACCATGCACCAAGAAGCCTGTACGGACGTATTGTTGCGGAAGCCGACCGCTTTATTGAGCCTGACACCATCATCCAACGCACCTTGCAATACGGCCTCGAACATTACCCAGAACTGGACAAAAGAGGACATTATGAACGGATGATGCAGCACCTGCACGAGAAATATGGCCGCAATGGTTACCTGAAACTATGGTTTGACCATTCGCCCAATGCCGAACGTTTGGAAAAATTACGACAAATAATTGATAATGAAGTAATTTTGAAAGAAAAGTTCGAAGAATGGTTTACTTCATTGCACTGACAATAAGGATAAAACATGCTGACCATTCACCATCTTCGCCACTGGTATGAGCCAAAATTGCCCCATGCGGTGTTCATCAATGGACAGTTTGTCGGGATGATGAAGGATCATGATATGCGTATTGAGATGCCAGCAGGCAGCTATAGCTTAAAGGTACAATTTGGAGGACTTATTCCTCTGGGGAAAAGCGGTAAAAATATCGATTTGTCAGTATCTTCAACGGAGCAAATAGAGGTACCTCTGGGGAAAGACGTTCTTTGTAAATTTCACGATCGCGAAAGGCTGTGGAATATTCTGTTCGATATTGACCTTGTGGTCTGGATAGTCTCGCTATTTGTCACCATGCCCCCGCTTTACAAGATAATTTCCGATGTTTTTTTCGTCATCTGGCTGGTGCGACTAATTATCATCAGAAAAAGATATTACAAAATAACAATATGATGAAAAGGAAACTTTTAGCTTTATTTTTATTGCTGGCATGTTGCCTTATGAATGCCGAAGCCACAGAACCTGTCAAACTGCAAAGTCCCGACGGGAAACTGGAACTTAGTTTCGAGCTCAAGGATGGTGTTCCATACTATGCTCTCAACCGGGTCGGCAAACCCGTGGTCTTGCCCTCCAAGATGGGCTTTACGCTCGAATGGCGCGATGACCTGGCTCACGCTTTTGTACTTAAAGACAAGACTTACAGTAGTTTTGATGAGACCTGGGAACCCGTATGGGGAGAAGAGGCCAAAATCCGCAACCATTACAACGAGATGCTCGTTACTTTGGAGCAACCCATTGGCAGTGTGGAAAGCATGGATGGTTCTACAAAGAAAAAACCAAGCGTTATGCAAATCCGCTTCCGTCTCTACGATGACGGTCTTGGCTTCCGCTACGAGTTTCCGATGGAAAATGCACTTGTCTGCTTCTGGTTCAAAGAAGAGTTGACCGAGTTCGCCATGGCTGGTGACCATACAGCATGGTGGATTCCCGGGGACCTCGACACACAGGAGTACAATTATACGGAATCAAGACTATCGAAAATCCGCGACTTATGGGAGGCAGGCCACAAGGACGGTGGCTGGCCATGGACCTCATTCTCAAACACTGGTGTACAGACGGCCCTACAAATGAAAACCGACGACGGCTTGTATATCAACATCCACGAAGCCGCCACCCTTGACTATCCAACCATGCATCTTGATTTAATTGTTGACACCTTGAAAACAGGATTACCGGAACATTCCGGCATCAGCCATCCTGCAAGTCAACAAACCGACAACATAACATACACCTTTCATGCTTGGTTGTGCCCCGATGCGGCAGGCTACAAAGGCCGTATGCAAGCTCCTTGCCACACTCCATGGCGTACCGTGATGGTATGCGAAAAAGCCACCGATGTGCTTGCCTCGCGACTCATCCTCAACCTCAACGACCCCTGTGTTCTGGATGACGTTTCCTGGATTCACCCCGTGAAATACATGGGTGTTTGGTGGGAGATGATTTCTGACAAAAACTGCTGGTCCTATACCAATGATTTCCCCTCCGTCAAACTCGGCGAGACTGATTATTACAAGGCAACACCCCATGGTCGTCATGCCGCCAACAATACCAACGTGCGCCGTTATATCGACTTCGCGGCCGCCAACGGCTTCGACGCCTTGCTTATCGAAGGCTGGAATATCGGCTGGGAGGACTGGTACGGCAAACAGAAAGAGTTCGTTTTCGACTTCCTCACTCCCTATCCCGACTTTGACCTACCCGCCCTCAACAAATATGCCCACGAGAAAGGGATCCGTCTTATCATGCACCACGAAAGCTCCGCTTCCACAGTAAATTACGAACGCTGGATGGAGAAAGCCTATACCTTGATGAACCAATATGGCTACGATGCCGTCAAAAGCGGTTATGTGGGCACCATCATCCCCTTTGCCGAAGGCCACTACAGCCAGCCCATCAACAACCATTACCACTATGCAATTGTGGAAGCTGCCAAACATCATATTATGGTAAATGCCCACGAAGCCGTAAGGCCGACAGGCTTATGCCGCACATGGCCCAACATGATTGGCAACGAAAGTGCCATGGGTACCGAATTCAGAGGCCGCATCATGCCAGGACACACCACCATCTTGCCATTTACCAGACTGCAAGGAGGTCCGATGGACTATACTCCAGGCATCTTTGAACCGGACATGAGCAAGAATGCTCCTTGGAGCACTGAGAAAATGCGCATCACAATATGCAATCAATTAGGTCTTTACGTCACATTTTACTCACCCTTGCAAATGGCCGCTGACTTTCCGGAACATTATGAGCCTTTCATGGATGCCTTCCAATTTATCAAAGATGTGGCCGTTGATTGGGATAAAAGTATCTACCTGGAAGCTGAACCAGGCGCATACATCGTGACCGCCAGACATCCTAAGACTTCCACTTTGAACAAGGCAGCCGAAGGACTGGCACAACTTGCCGACGGCAAAAAGAATGTCATCAACAGCGTCACACGCTTCGTTTATGCCATCCCCGATACAGCACAACTTACCACCGACGAACTACAACGGTTAACACCCCGTGATGTGTGGTATGTGGGTGGTGTCACTGATGAAAACGCCCGTGAAGTAACGGTCAAACTGGATTTCCTGCAACCTGGCATGAAATATGAAGCCACCATCTACGCTGATGCTCCTGATGCCTGCGGGCTACCCGATGATTCAGAATTCAAAACTCAAAATTCAGAATTCAAATATAATCCTCAAGCCTATACCATTACAAAGAAGAAAGTCACTTCTAAATCGGCACTTAAACTCAAAATGGCACCTTGCGGTGGCTTTGCCGTTTCGATAAGGTCTTTGTAAACTCCCAAAATCTTTTAACAAGGAAGTACATTTCACCATTATTGGAAGAAACCGCAAAAATATACAACAAGTCAAACTGCAATAAAAGTAAAACAATACACATCCATACCAAATCACAAGTTTTTAATATCACTATGAAAAAATCACTGATTATCATATTATTAAGTGTGCTTATTTCACTATCAGCAAATGCACAATCCGAAATTAAAAGGGTTTACGACGAAGAAATCAACCCCCTTGAACAGATTGACAATGCGATAGCCCAAGCCAAAAGCTCCGACAAGTTCGTAGTCTGCCAGCTGGGAGGCAATTGGTGCCCCTGGTGCCTGCTCTTCGCCGATTTTGTGACCAAAGACAGTACTATCAGCAAGGTGATTGACGACAACTTCGTCTTTATCCATGTGAACTACAACCCACGCGTGACAGCGGACAAAGACAAAGCGCAACAGAATGCCAAACTGCTGCAACGTCTGGGCAATCCTTCCCGCTTCGGCTACCCGGTTTTCATCGTTCTTGACGAGAAAGGCAAGGTGCTCCATATCCAAGATTCGAGTTTTCTGGAAGAAGGCAAAGGCTACAATCAAGAGAAAGTGCTACGTTTCTTCAAAAACTGGACACCCAAAGCCGTAAAAGGCTCAACAAAATAAGCAAAACAGCACCCAATAACGTATTTCTTACCATGGAGAATATCACTTTCTACGAAATCTGCGGCATGATGGCCAGCATCTGTATGATTTTAGGCTACCTGCCCCAAGCTATCCGCACCATCCGCACGCGAAAGACCGATGACATTGCCCTTCCGACCTTTCTCATGATGGGTGTTGGCGCTATTTTCTTTATGCTGCAAGGTATCTTGCATAAACCTGATATCATCTGGTCACTCTTCATCACCAACCTCATCACTGCCACTTGCAGCTGCATTGTTTTCGGCATTAAAATCTACAACGACTATTTCAAAAAAAACTAATGTCACGGGAAAAAGAACTATACAAGGTAACTTTGATTGGCACAGCAGGCAATATCGCCTTGCTCAGCTTTAAATTTGTGGCCGGCATTCTTGGCCATAGTGCCGCCATGATTGCCGATGCGGTGCACTCACTGTCCGACTTCCTCACCGACATCATCGTGCTTATCTTCGTCAATATCAGCTCAAAACCGCAGGATAAGTCGCACGACTACGGACACGGCAAGTTTGAGACTTTAGCGACCTTCTTCATCGGCATGGCCCTGGTAGCTGCCGCAACGGGCATCATTGTGTCGGGTGCGGTAAAATTCGCCGATTGGCTAAATGGCACACAGTTAGAAGCTCCCGGCAAACTCGCTTTGTGGGCTGCCTTGATCTCTATCCTCGTGAAAGAAATTTTGTATCAATATACAGTCCGTAAAGGACGAACTTTGGATTCACAAGTGGTAGTAGCCAACGCCTGGCATCACCGCAGCGACGCATTGTCGTCTGTGGGTGCCGCCATCGGTATTGGCGGAGCCATCCTGCTCGGCGATCGCTGGACAGTGCTCGACCCGCTGGCTTCCATCGTGGTAGGTGGCATGCTAGCAAAAGTGGCTTGGGATCTGCTCAAAACCAGCATGAATGAGCTCACCGAAAGTTCCCTGTCAGAAGAGACCGAACACGAAATAGAAAACATAATCACCTCTTTCCCTGATGTTTTCGAGCCACACAACCTGAGGACAAGACGTATTGGCAACCGCATTGCCATCGAAGCACACATCCGCATGGATGGCGAACTCCCTCTACACCTTGTCCATGAACGAGCCTCCGACATCGAACGCAAACTCAAAGAGCGCTTCGGAGCAGAGACTCACGTCACCCTGCACACCGAACCGACAAAATAATCAGAGACTTTTCACAAAATGACTATACAAAAGAGGGTGTGTCAATAGACACACCCTCTTTTTATTATTTCAAATGCGTATCAAACCAGTCAATGAAGTTTCGATGCCAGAGCAGGCTGTTCTGCGGTTTCAGCACCCAGTGCGTTTCATCGGGGAAGTATAGGTAACGGCTCGGAATGTGACACATTTGTGCGGCATTGTAAGCGGCCATACCCTCTGAAGCCACAATACGGAAGTCGAACTCACTATGAATCACACAAATCGGTGCATTCCATTTGTCCACAAACAAGTGCGGGGAGTTGGCATAGCTTTTCTTCACCTGCGGATTGTTCCAATCCCAATAAGGACCACCTATATCCCAGTTGTCGAACCACATTTCCTCGGTTTCAAGATACTGCTGCTCGAAATTGAACATGCCATTATGAGCCAGCAAAGCTTTGAATCTTCTTCCGTCATTATATCCTTTCACATCGTAATTGTGACCAGCCAGCCAATAAACACTATAACCACCGAAGCTGGCACCACAAGCACCAAGTCTTTCTTTGTCAATCTGTTTCACATTATCCGTAAAATAGTCAGCAGCGGTCATATAGTCTTGCATACAAAGTCCGCCATAATCGCCGCTGATTTCCTCGGTCCAGGCCTGACCAAAGCCCACAGTACCACGACGGTTAGGAGCGATGATGAAATATTCGGCACCGCTCATCACCATGAAGTTCCAACGGGTGCTCCAGAACTGACCCACTTCGGATTGCGGACCGCCTTCGCAGTACAGCAATGCAGGATATGTTTTCGTGCTATCATAATCGTATGGATAAATCAGCCATGTGAGCATATCTTTTCCATCCACCGTCTTGATCCAGTGTTCTTCCACCTTGCCCATACGAACCTGTGAAAGGACATCATCATTGATAGCGGAAAGTTTCTTACCCTCGCCCTTATCGTCAGTCAGATTATAAACATAAATCTCTGAAGGATACTGCATAGACACCTGGTCGGCATAAAGTTTGCCATCTGACAGTTCAAAGCTATGCACATCGTGATAGCCGTAAGAAATCTGGCGGAACTCCTTGGTCTCGCGGTTGCAAGCAAAAATCTGGTCAGTGCCACGATAATAGACAACACCCAGAATTTCCTTGTCGTCATCAGTCCAGCTGATGCCCGTGAAATAATAGTCGAAATTCTCCGACATATTGGTACGCTCACCCGTAGTGAGGTCCATTACCATCAGACGAATCAGGTCGCTTTCGTATCCATCGCGTTCCATACTCTCCCAAGCGATATATTTTCCATCGTGGCTGAATACCGGATTCTGGTCGTAGCCCATAATGTCAAGACAAAGATTCTTGGTTGTACCTTTTTCAATATCATACAAATAAATATCACTATTGGTGGAATGTGCGTAATCGTAGCCGGTTTTCTTGCGGCAAGTGTAAGCGATGGTTTTGCTGTCGGGGCTGTAGTTGTACTGTTCAATCCCGCCCCACGGACGCATCGGGCATTCGAAAGTACTGTCAATCAAAGCCGTGGAATGCTCAATATCGATTTTTAAACCGTCAAAAGAAGCCAGAAAAATCTGTGGAATCTCATCCACCCAGTTGTCCCAGTGGCGATACATCAAGTCCTCATTGATACGTCCTGTGGTTTTACCCAGTCCCTCATACAATTTTTGCAGATGTTCCGGACGTTTCACAGGAATGGTAGCAATATATACGATAGACTTGCCGTCAGGAGCCAGCTTGAAGCCTTCAAGCCCATTCTCGAAAGTGCCAATAACCTTTTCGACCTTGGTTTTCACATCCATAGAACGGATTTCATTGTCACGACAGAACAGCAGTGTGTTATCATCCTGCCAGACAGGGTTGAATTCGCTTTGGGCGGTAGTCGTCAAACGTACAGCATCTCCTCCCTCGGTAGGAAGCAGGTAAATTTCCGCATTCCCTTTGTTTTCCTCCATACTGTAGTATGTCATGGTGTAAGCGATTTGCTTTCCATCGGGTGAGACAGCATATTCACCCATTTTTCCTAACGACCACATCACTTCAGGCGTAAAGCGGCCGTCCTGGACTTGGATTTCAGGTTTACCGATGACTTTCGTGTCATTTTGTACTTGTTTTTTGGTACAGGCACTTATGAGTGCGACCAACGCGATAGCGATAAATATTTTTTTCATATTGAATAAAATTTTGATGTCAAGAAACAGAATGCAAAATTAAAAAAATAATCCGTACAACACTACTACTGCATTTTTAAATTGTATCTTTGCAAAAAGAAAAACGGAAAGCCAACTCATTCTTTTTCAAATGAAGAACACGGAACGGACATACATTGCCATCGACCTGAAGTCGTTTTACGCCTCGGTGGAGTGCGTGGAACGGGGTCTGGACCCGCTCACCACCAACCTGGTGGTGGCCGATGCCAGCCGTACCGAAAAGACCATCTGCCTGGCGGTTTCCCCCTCGCTGAAAGCCTACAGCATTGGCGGAAGGGCACGGCTTTTTGAAGTAGTGCAGCGACTGCGGGATGTCAACAATGAGCGACGGCAAAAGAGCCCACAAAAACGTCTGACCGGCAAGTCCAGCTCTGACATTGAACTCAAAGCACATCCCGACTGGGCAGTAGATTATATCGCCGCCCCACCCCGTATGGCACACTATATAGCCTGCAGTGCCAAGATTTATGAAATATACCTGAAATACATCTCCCCCGATGACATCCATGTGTATTCTATTGATGAAGTTTTCATGGATGTGACCGACTACCTGAAAAACTACAAGAAAACCGCCCACGAATTAGCCATGACCATCATCAAGGATGTGCTGAAACGGACAGGCATCACCGCCACTGCCGGCATAGGCACCAACATGTACCTTTGCAAAATCGCCATGGACATCATGGCCAAGAAAAGTCCCGCCGACCAAGACGGGGTACGCATCGCTGAGTTAGATGAGATGTCATACCGCCGCCAACTGTGGAACCACCGCCCGCTCACCGACTTCTGGCGTGTGGGGCGAGGCATTGCCCAACGCTTAGCTTTTTATGGTATCGACACCATGGGCAAGTTAGCCCGCTGTTCCTTGCAAAACGAGGAGTTTCTATACAAGGAGTTTGGCATCAATGCAGAGCTGCTGATCGACCATGCCTGGGGCTGGGAGCCCTGCACCATCGACTATGTAAAAGCTTATCGGCCAGAGAACAACTCTTTCAGCAATGGTCAGGTACTCACCGAATCATACACTTCCGACAAAGCCCGCATCGTCATCCAAGAGATGGCAGAGAGCATGGCCTTGCGCTTAGTGGCACACCGCCTGGTATGCGACCAAATCGTGCTCAGTGTCGGCTATGATGTGACCAGCCTGAGCAATCCCACCATCAACCGGAAATACAAAGGTGAAGTTGGCTATGACCACTATGGCCGAAAAGTGCCCAAGCCCGCCCATGGCTCCATCAACCTCAGCCGTCTTACCTCTTCCTCCAAACTCATCACCGAAGCAGTCGTACAACTTTACGACAGTATTGTCAACCCAAACCTGCTCATACGTCGGATGAACATCTGTGCCAACCACGTGCTACCGGAAGAAAGCGCCAGACAGCAGCATGTTCCCCGACAACTCGACCTTTTCACCGACTATGAGGCCATTGAGAGGCAGCAAGAGGAGGAGGAAAAAGCCCTTCAGAAAGAACGTATGATTCAGGAGGTCCAATTAGCCATTAAGAAACGCTTCGGAAAGAACGCCATACTTCGCGGACTGAATTTCGCTGAAGGTGCCACCGCCAAACAACGCAATGAACAAATAGGAGGACATAAAGCATAATCCCCCCCCTCGAGTGAAAGGGTGTTATCGCATAGACCCTTTACTAAAATTACCAGCAAACGACTAAAAAAGATAACATAAAATGAAACCGGAAGACCTGAACGACAATTACGACGACATCATCAATTTGCCGCACCATGTATCGAAGCAACACCCTCCCATGTCGATGATAAGCCGTGCGGCGCAGTTCGCCCCATTCGCCGCCATTTCCGGCCACCATGCTGCCCTTGACGAGACCGCCAAACAGGTGGAACAACAAATGAATACAGAAAACCTCAACAACGAATATACTGACTTATGAAACAATTTCTCATTCCCCTGACAATGCTTGCCTTAATGGGATTGCGGTCTGGTATCTCGCACGCAGAACAGCATTTGCCCTAAGTTGCAAACCCACTTGGTTTTATCTTCTGTACGCCCTGTTGCTCATGGGTTCTTTTGTGTTTATCTTTGCGGGAGCCTACCCATGGACCAACAGCCGTTGGGGACATCTCGCTGTTTGTGTCTTCAGCGTAACAAGTGGCATTCTGCTTTACCTGCTCTTTGTCATGATTATTGTGGATATCATACAACTGTTCACACATTGGCCAGCCTGACTGTTCGGCACTATTGTCGCCATGCCGACCTCCATCATCTGCATCGGAAGTATCATCAATGCCTCACATCCACGAATCAGAACGACAAGCATAGAATTGCCACAATTGCGGCAAAACATCCGCGCTGTACACATCACAGACACACATTTGGGGCATTTCCGGGGCAAAAAACATGTGCAAAAGCTGGTGAATATCATCAACCAAGCCAATCCCGGGGTGGTTTTCTTTACCGGTGACTGCTTCGAGAGCAGATACAATATGAATCAGGAAACGTTGGAACCTTTACAACAAATCAAGGCACCTATTTACTTTGTGGTAGGCAACCACGACGGCTATGTAGGATTGGATTCCGTAAAACAGCTGATGCGTCAGACTGGCATACAAGTACTGGAAAACGAGAGTACCGAATTTGGAGGCATGCAAATTGTAGATTTAGACTATATGAAAGCCGATGAAGAAGACGCCAACTCCATGCATACTCCCACCGGGAAAGTGACCATCAAGAATTTCTGCGAAACATTCAGTCCAAGCGACAGTATGCCTGTTATCCTTTTGCACCACAATCCTTGTGGTGGGGAATATCTGGAGAAAGCCGGTGTGGATCTGTATCTGGCAGGTCACACCCATGGAGGCCAGCTCATACCACTCACATGGATCAACAACCGGTTGTTCCAATTCAACAAAGGATTGTACCGTTTCGGCAATATGCAGGTTTATACCTCCTGTGGTTCCGGCACCTTCGGGCCACCCATGCGTCTGGGCACTCCCAGTAAGATTACTGTTCTGGAACTACAAGCATCATCCTATAACTAAACACTTTAGACATAAGACATTTGTTGTTGAACGGTTTTCCCCGACCTCAAAAAAATTTGACATTTCAAACAATAAAATCAACCACATTCGCATTTAAAAATGCAAAAACGTTTTCAACATGATGACCATTATCATTTTCACCCTGCTTTCTTTGCTCTTTCTGTTTCTTGTTGTGGATATTCTAATCATTAAACGCCCCGTATATGGCGGAAAAATTTCCGGCCAACGGTTGGAGCGTGTCAAACAGTCGCCGAATTATCATGATGGACAGTTTCACAACCTCAATGACGAACCCATCATGAATGCCAAACCCAAACAGTTTGTCAAGACACTACGCACCTTCCTGTTCGGCAAAAAGCAAGGACTGCGGCCAGCGACACCTCTTGAGATGGTGAAACGTGATCTGAAACGATTGCCGAATGACAAAAACCTATACATCTGGTTCGGTCATTCATCGTATATGCTTTCATTGCACGGCAGCACTTTTTTAGTGGATCCAACCTTCAAGACCGCCGCACCGTTCAGCTTTATCAACAAACCATTCAAAGGCACCACATCATACAAGTTGGAAGACCTACCCAATGAAATTGACTATTTAATTATCACACACGATCATTACGACCACCTTGATTACAAAACCGTAAAGCCCCTAAGAAAACGTATCAAGCATGTCATCTGTCCATTAGGGGTAGGAGCACATTTTGAGCGCTGGGGATATGAAAAAATCCAACTGACAGAGCTGGACTGGAATGAGAGCGCCAATCCTTCCGACAGGCTGCGGGTATATTGTCTTCCCTCGCAGCATTTCTCGGGACGCGCCTTGCACCGCAACAACACCCTTTGGGCTTCTTTCATGTTGAAAACCCCATACGGCAACATTTTCATTGGTGGAGATGGAGGCTATGGACCACATTTCAAGCAGATTGGCGAGCAGTATCCCGACATTGACTTGGCGATTTTGGAAAACGGGCAATACAACGAACAATGGAAACACATTCATACGTTGCCTGAACAGTTGGGCATGGTCGCCGTAGATTTGAAAGCCCGAAAGATCATCACAGTGCATCACTCTAAATACACTTTATCCACCCACCCGTGGGACGAACCTCTGCAAAACGAACTTAAGGTCCGGGAACAACACCATCTGAATCTGCTTGTCGCCCCCTTGGGGGAAATTTGTGAATTGTAGATTTCAATATCGAAAAATGAAATACAAAGATAAAACGCAAGCAATTTCTCATAAGTAATAATAACGCCCCTGTTTTTTCCGACATATAAAAAAAGGAGGTCATTAACGACCTCCCTTTTTTAATGTCTGTACGAATCAACTTTCGCTTTCAGTTCATCGGGAACCGGGAGTAAGAGTTTCACTTTGATCTGCGATAACATCACATTGTTGTTGGCATCATTAGGATTGAGGTTGTATGCCTTTTCTGACCAAGTGTGAGCATTCTGCAGAATTCCCTTCTGAGCTTCCTTCAATGCATTCACTTTTTCGGCACGCTCCATATAACTGCCTTCTTTTGACTTCATTGTTGCATCCTGCATTTCCTGGTTGGCAATAGCTTCGAAGAAGTAGCGAGAAGCCATCTGAAAGTTCAAGTCAGCATTGTTGGGATCCACAGCCAAGCCCTTATTGATAACACTTTCAGCTTTCTCATATTGGGCGTTGTTTACCAAGTAGTTTGCGATAAGGGCAAGTACTGGAGCTGATTTTTCGTATTTGGCAGCCATTTCATCGCAAGTGGCGTTCAACTTGTCAATCTGACCAGTCATAGCGAAATAATCCAATTCAGCGGCCTCGATATCAGCTCTCTTGTCTTCCGGAACATTCTTGATGGCAGTTTTCAGAATCTTTCCACAATTCACGGTATCTTTCTCTTCTTTGTATAAATCATACAAATCCAGATAAGCTTCCGAACCGGGGTATTTCAATTTCACCACCTCGCTCAACATAGCCTTAAAGTTGGCTTTATCACCTTTCTGCTTGTACAGTTGAGCCACATCGTAATAGGTGATACCGGCATTTACATTAGACTTTGCAGCCTTGAAATCTCTTGCAGCCAAATTATAATACTTGATAGCGTTTTCAATATCACCAGCATCGGCGGCTTTCTGTGCCATCGTATATACCGGATCAGCGCACAGAGCTTGTCCTTCGATAGGTCCGAGCATACCCGTCATGGGTACAATATTGCCATCCAGTGAAATAGCCTGATAGAAGGCTTCATTGGCAATGATAATCGCATCAGGAGTTCTGCTTACATAGGAGGGGTCTTTAGCCAGACGTTCCTGATCCTGCTGATAAACTTGCAGGTAAGTGTTGCCTTTCATCAACCATGCCTGTGCATTTTGCTCATTGCCTATCATTGCAGCATCCATAACCTTACGGGCTTTGCCGATTTGTTTGTTGCGAAGGTTCATCCACACATCCTCCAGACTCTGTGAGTATGCGCTTCCGATGGCCATTACAGCAATTACTGCTAAAACAAATAACTTTTTCATCTTTTTCGTTTTTTTAGGGTTATTATTTTTCTAATTCATTAATTCTCTTGACTATCTCATCGTATTTAGGAGATTTTTTTCTGGCATATATCTGCTTCATCGCCGTCAGCACATTCAAATCCTTCGGATCATACTTCAAAGCTGTTTCAAAGAACCCCTCCGCCTCATCCAAATAATTGTTGGCCTTTGTCTGGTATATCACCGCCTGGCTGTTGGCACCCGCCACTTTCAGTTCATTCGCTTTCATCTCATTTTCATTAAAGAGGTAATATGTGCAAACTCCTAAATTATAGACCACCACATAACTGTCGTGGTTTAAGCGATAAGCCTTTCTCAACAAATTTTCAGCTTCCACATAATTTTTTTCTCTGATATAGAAATTGGCGACATTAACAGTAGCGTCGGCATTTGAATACACGGAAGAGGGAAGATTATTCAGCAATTGGCGAGCTTTCACCGTGTCATTAATCCAGTAGTAATAATCCACTTGAGCCACTAACACATTGGGGTCAGCGGGATTCTTGGCCAATGCCTGATCCAGCATATTTTTCACCTTTGCCTTGTCACCAGCCTGTTTGTACTGTTCTATCAGTCTGACCAGCACATTCGGATTGGTGGAACCATCCTTGACAGCTTTCTCATAATACACAATTGCCTGTTCCGGCTGATTCAGATTTTCAAGAGCGACAGCATAGTAGTAATACAATTCGCCATTCAGCGGATATTCCGGAGGAGTTTTCATCTCATAGCTGGCAATGGCTTTCTCTAGTGTAGCTTTTCCAGCAGCGAAATCATTGGCTATCAGTTGGTCAACACCACGGACAAGCATCAGCGAGTACAATTTCGGCAATGCGTCATCTGGAGACAACATTTCAAAGCCCTCCACATTCTTGTTCAGTTCTCTGGCTTTCACAAAAGCATCGTAAGCTTCAACAGGTGCATCGGGATACTTGATGACAGCATTGTTGTCATTCTGTTTGGCCATGTATTCTTGATTGGCCAAGTAGAAATAGATATTGCCTTTGTACAGCCACGTCTGGGCCTTCACCGCAAGTTTCTCATTTTGCACACATAAGTCTATCGCCTCTTTAGCCTTTTCGAAATTCTTCTCATAGAAATGATTATAGGCATTGTTCAAAGAGGCTTTCTGTGCGTTGAGCAGAAGAGCCACGGAAAGGAACAGCAGGGTTAAAAAGGTTTTCGCGTTCATAGCTGTTTTGTTTTGTTGCGACTGCGAGGACGCAGTCGCTTACGTTGGTTGTTTTTGCGACTGCGAGGACGCAGTCGCTTACATTGTTATTCGTTCGGGTTAGTTTCTTCAGTTTCTTCGACTGCATTTTCGGTCTCAGGATTAATCACTTCACCCTCGGCTCCCTCAACAGGAGTTCCTTCGACGGGAACATCTTCAAGGCCTTCCTCTTCCTCATCATCGGCACGAGGCACGCGAGAGACAGCGGCGATGGCATCCTTGGCACCCAAGTTAATCAAACGTACACCCTGGGTAGCACGTCCCAATACGCGGATAGTGTCCACATGCAGACGGATGGCAATACCCGACTTGTTGATAATCATCAGGTCGTCATCGTCGGTAACCTTCTTGATAGCGATCAAGCCACCAGTTTTTTCGGTGATATTGATGGTCTTCACACCCTTACCGCCACGGTTAGTAATACGGTAATCCTCTACCACAGAGCGTTTTCCGTAACCATTTTCTGACACCACCATCACATTGCAATCGGGCTCGTCCAAGCAGATGATACCCACCACGCGATCGTTTTCGTTAGCCAAGGTAGCGCCCTTCACACCAGAGGCATTACGGCCCATCGGACGAACAGTTTGCTCGTTGAAACGGACAGCCTTACCGGATTGCAGTGCTAACATCACCTCATTGTTGCCATTGGTCAAACAAGCATCCAACAGATGGTCGCCTTCACGCACGGAGATAGCTATGATACCATTGGTTCTGGGACGGGAATAAGCCTCCAATGAAGTCTTCTTGATGATACCCTTTTCAGAGCAGAGGATGATGTAATTATTGTTGATGTAATTCTCGTCCGTCAGATCCTTCACATTGATGACAGCCTTGATCTTGTCGTCGCTTTCGATGTTAATCAGGTTCTGGATAGCACGGCCTTTTGAGGTCTTAGTCCCTTCAGGTATCTCGAACACTCTCAACCAGAAGCACTTACCCTTTTCGGTAAAGAAGAGCAAGTAATTATGGTTGGTGGCGATATACAATTGTTCGATGAAATCTTCCTCACGGGAGCTGCTGCCTTTGGAGCCTCGGCCACCACGGTTCTGGGCACGGTACTCACTCAACAAGGTTCGTTTGATATAGCCCAAATGAGAGATGGTGATAACCACTTCTGAATCGGCGAAATTATCTTCGATCTTAAAATCGGAAGAAGCCGAATATTCTATTCTTGACAGACGCTCATCACCATATTTGGCTTTGATTTCCAGGATTTCCTGTTTCACCACCTGCATACGCAAATGTTCATCGGCGATAAGATTGCGGAGATATTCAATCTGCTTCATCAGCTCATCATACTCATTCTGGAGTTTGTCGCGTTCCAGACCGGTCAGCTGACGGAGACGCATTTCCACGATAGCGGAGGCTTGGATTTCGGTGAAGCCGAACTGGTTCATCAAGCCGCTGCGGGCCTCATCCACGGTTTTGGAGGCACGAATCAGCGCGATAATCTCATCGATGATGTCGAGAGCTTTCAGCAAGCCTTCGAGGATATGGGCACGGGCCTCGGCTTTTTTCAGATCGAACTGGGCGCGGCGCAGCACCACTGAATGACGATGTTTCACATATTCGGCAATCAGATCCTTGAGGTTCAGCGTCATAGGACGGCCATTGACCAATGCCACATTGTTCACGCTGAAGGAAGCCTGGAGGGAAGTATATTGATACAGTTTGTTCAGCACCACATTGGCCACGGCCTCACGTTTCAGATCGTAAACGATGCGGGTACCGTTGCGCTTGTTGGTCAGGTTTTCGATATTGGTAATACCTTCAATCTTGCCTTCCTTCACCAGTTCAGCGGTACGCTTAATCATTTCCGAAGGATTGGTCAGATAAGGCAAAGAAGTGACAATGATTCTGGTTTTGCCTTCATGTTCCTCGATTTCAGCATCGCCACGCATCACCACACGGCCGCGGCCGGTTTCGAAAGCTTCTTTCACACCATCGTAACCATAAATAGTACAGCCACTTGGAAAATCAGGAGCCTTGACATACTGCATCAACTCTGGAACTGTAATTTCTGGATTGTCGATATAGGCGGCAATACCATCACATACCTCCGACAGGTTGTGAGGCGGCATGTTGGTAGCCATACCTACGGCGATACCTGACGAGCCATTCACCAGCAGTGAAGGAATCTTAGCCGGCAACACGGTCGGTTCCTCCAGTGAATCATCAAAGTTGAGGCTCATGTCCACGGTATCCTTCTCGATATCGGCAAGCATTTCCTCAGCGATTTTGCGGAGACGGGCCTCGGTATAACGCATAGCAGCGGGACTGTCGCCATCGACGGAGCCGAAGTTACCCTGTCCATCCACAAACGGGTAGCGGAGTGACCACGGCTGGGCCATACGCACCATGGCGTCATATACCGCGGTGTCACCATGCGGATGATACTTACCCAGCACCTCACCCACGATTCTCGCGGATTTCTTGTAGGGCTTGCCAGCGACAATACCCATGTCCCACATTGCGTATAATATTCTTCTATGGACCGGTTTCATACCATCCCTTGCGTCCGGCAGTGCACGCGCCACAATCACCGACATTGAGTAGTCGATATAGGCGGTTTTCATCTGATTCTCGATATTCACCCGGACTATTTTTTCTCCTTCTGCCATTTTTTTGTTTTTTTAGTGTTTTTTCTTTAGTTTAAATAATTCAATATCAAATAATTATCTTCATTTACATGAAAAGATAAAAATACAAAAAATTTCAATACAAATGACAGAAAAAGGGAATTTTTTTAGGGAAAGTTTTAATGTGCCAATGAATTAGCAAATTCGTTAATTAGCAAATGATTTTTAATGTGCCAATTAAACTGAAAAATGAGGCTTGATTCTGGACTATGTGATTACAGGATTATAGGATGGAAAGGTCAGGATGGTTAGGATGGTTAAAAGGTTAGGAAAGTTAGGAGGCTTAGTGTTGAATTGTGAATTGTGAATTGTGAATTGTGAATTATGAATCCACCCCTAACACCTAATCACCGACCTCTGACCACTAATCACTGACCACTGTAACCTGTTAACTATCAACTATTAACTATTAATTGTCAAGTGGCACTCGCCTTTGGTCACAACGAGCGAAGCCATACAGCCCAAGCGCAGGGCCACATTCTTGCCGTCATGGCCTGCGGGAAAATCGAAACAGATGGGATAATTATATTTCCCGCACACCCCAAGAATCACATCCTTAATTGTGGAATCGAAGTAGTAATCGTCAATTTTGATTTTATTCATGGAGCCCACTATCAGTCCTTTCAGACCTTTCAGCTTGCCAGCACGGTCAAGGGCCACGAGCATTCGTTCAATATGATAGATATTCTCTCCCACATCTTCTATGAACAGAATTTTCCCATCGGTATTGATAGACGAAACAGACTCAAGCATGGAATACAAAAGCGAGAGGTTTCCACCAACGAGGATTCCTTTAGCCGTGCCCGAATGATTTGCCGGATGCGGTTCAAAGTCATAGTTTAAAGTTTTTCCGCGCAAGGCATTTATCAACGACTTATGATATTCATTGCCCATATTCTCTTCCCAGATATTAATCGTCATCACGCTGTGCAAAGTGGGGTAACCCAGGGTGTGCAGATGGGAATGGAAGGCTGTGATATCGCTAAAGCCGCATATCCACTTCGGATGTTTCCTAAACTTCGTGAAGTCAAGGCTGTCGAGCAAAGAGGCTGCTCCATAGCCACCTCTTGCACAAACAATTGCTTTCACACCAGGCCTATCCAACAAGGCTTGCATCTGGGCAATACGCTGGGAGACAGTACCCGCAAAGCCCGAGTAATTCTCGTAAATACCCTCTGGCACAATGACACTAAAACCTTGCGACTGGAAATATTGTACGGCAGGAAGGACCTGCGAAGGCTCCACCTTGCCCGAAGGCGCCACGATGGCAATGGTATCGCCCTTTCGCAATGTTGGCATATTCTGGGCAGAAACCGTCATGGAGAAGATGACAAGAAGCAATATTAAAATGGGTTGTTTCATTGGTCTTTTATTTGATGATTCCAGTGGTTAAGATTCACGTCACCACCCCTCCTTCAGGGCACCCTGAACAGAAAGAACTTTATTAGTTTTTTGTGACGAATTTATTGATTTTCAGATTGAATTCCGCATTATTATTCAGGAGTCCTGTCACGGAGAGACTGTGCTTCGGAGCATCTTTCAGCAAACGGATTTCCACTTCATCAGGTGATTCCCGAAGGATAATACCGCCATCAAGAGACCACTGTGCACACTTCACTTCTGTTGTAGTGACATGAAAGACGGTATTATCTTGCTGTTTAAGCCGCACATCATATACCAAATCGTCATACAAGAACCTGGTTGCTTTGTCTTGAATGAAATAGAACACGCTATTCAACTTACGATCCTTATCTTTCCAAGCGGCATGTCCCATGCTGTCCAGAGGATAGAACTCCTGATGCACTCCTTTGGCTTTCAGCACCTCATTAATTTTATTCGAGCCATACATCTCATCAAAATACATGCTGCTCAACTGTCCTTTGCCCTTTTTCCCATTCAGTTGCGCAAAAGGGAAACCTTTATCATAAGGCACCACCCGGTCGGCTGTACCATGGAAAGAGATCGTCGGCAAAGGGTTTGCGCTCACCTCATCCAACTCATAAACCGCTCCCCACATATTGATTAGCCCTTTTATCTTGAACTCATCTTTCAAGTCATTGCCCGACTCATATAAGGATCCGTATTTTCCCTGAAAACGCTTTTTTGTCGTTGACTTGGGGCGGTTGTCATTAGACATATACACCATATTCATAGCCGTAATGGAGCCGGCACTGGAGCCTCCAATATACATGCATTCCTTGTCAATACCATATCTATCGGCATGATGAGTCAAGTATCGCATGGCGGCGTGGGCATCCTGAATTGCCTTATAACCACAACGTTGTATAGACACCTTCGACAATTCAAAGCCCATACGATAATTCAGCGACACGGCCACATACCCCAAGGAAGCCCAATGGGTACACTGGGCCACCATTTCCTTGTCGTGCTTGTCGCCGAAGAAAAAAGCGCCACCGTGTATCAGCACCACCAAGGGACGCTTTGTCAAACTATCACCACGAGGCGTATATACATCCATGGTCAAGGCAAGATTCTTGGTAGCAGATGCTTTGAAAAGGTACGGCAAGACGGCCTTGGCAATACCCTCATCTTCTGCTACGGCCAAGGATGTCCATGGTCCTATGGCATGGCCATACACGACATCCTGCTGACAATCAACTTCAAACACTTTTTTCTTATATCGATTAGAGCTAATCTTCCCTTTTCCAGTCTCATACTTTTGGAAATCAAAATAGACAATTTCCGAGACCGCTCTTCTCGGATGTTTCTCTATTTGAATGAAAGCACCGTTTATTCTATTCTTATTAGTCTGATACTTCGTCTCAAAAAAGAAATCCTCGTCACCGCCTTCCCATTTATAGGCATTCCCATCGGTGATGACACAAAAAGCCACGGGCTTAAGGTAAAGATTGACTGAATCTATCACATAATAGGTTCCTTCCAATTTATCCTCACTACTGTAATTCAAACGGACATACACTTGTTTTGAGCCCCAGTGTCCAAGATATGTATCCTTGACATCCAGAGATGGCAAAACAGCAGGGTCTTCCGGATTCACAAGGGCAAAATTCTCGTCCTGTGCAATTTCTTCCAACGGGGTATTTCCCGACAATGTTTTTTTCCTGTCACAGGATGCGAACAATGTTAAAAAAAACAAAAGCAGGATTGAAAGGAAGTGTCTATTTAACATTTTTTAATCGACTGATAATTTCTGTTGGGTTCTCTTTTGAGAAGATAGCGTTGCCGGCCACCAGCACATCCGCACCTGCATCCACAAGGGCCTGTGCATTAGACAAATCCACACCTCCATCCACCTCTATCAGGCATTCCGACTTGTTGCGTTTGATCATCGCCTTCAGTTCAGCAATACGGTGCAAGCTACGCTCAATGAAACGCTGTCCGCCAAAGCCGGGATTTACTGACATAATCAGCACCATATCCACATCGTTGATAACATCTTCCAGGCCTGCCACTGGGGTATGGGGATTAAGGGCCACACCTGCTAACATATCCGCATTTTTGATTTGATATATGGTACGGTGCAAATGGGTACAAGCCTCCCAATGCACGGTCAGGATGTCGGCGCCCATTTCTTTGAAGCGTTCCACATAACGTTCGGGTTGCACAATCATCAGGTGCACATCGAGGGGTTTCTCCGCCATGGAACGGATGGCTTTGACCAGCGGCATACCGTACGATATGTTCGGCACAAACACGCCGTCCATGATGTCTAAATGGAACCAGTCTGCTTCTGATTCGTTCACCATCTGTATATCTTTGGCCAAATGGCAGAAATCAGCGGAAAGCATTGAGGGTGAGATTAAAGGATTCATTTCAATTAACAGTTAACAATTAATAATTAATAGTTTTGGGGTAAAGTTGGAAAGGTACAAGGTTAACAATTTATGGATTACAATATTTAGGATTTAAAAATTCAATGATTTGCCATTTTCAAATTAACAACTGTTAATTATAAATTATTAATTGTCAATCATTTTGTGGTCATTTCACCACACATGGTATGTTGGAGCCAGAAGCGGATTTCATCGTTGGGAAGGTCGGTGCCGAAGAGGTACATCATTTTGGTGATGGCGGCCTCTGTAGTCATGTCGCCACCGCTGATCACGCCGCTTTTATCCAGGCCCACACTGGTTTCGTACAAGCCCATCTTCACGCCACCGCCATCTTTGCACTGACTCACATTCAGGATAACCACTCCTCGATCGCTTGCTTCTTTAATCAGCTTAAGGAACTCCTTGTCGGAGGGTGCATTACCTGCGCCAAAGGTTTCCATCACCACGCCTCGCAAATCCGGTATCGACAAAACCGAACGTACCATATTGAGGGATATTCCAGGGTAGAGTTTCAGCAGAGCGATATTGTCATTCAACTCCTTATGCACCCGCAAAGGTTTTTTCTCCGACTGATGGATAAAGAAATCATTATAATGAATGGTCACGCCCACAGTAGCCAGGCGATGGTAATTTGGGGAGGCGAATGCGCTAAACTCCTCTGCATTAGCTTTGTACGTTCTGTTACCACGGAAGAGAGAGTTGTCGAAATAGATACAAACTTCTTGAATACGGGGTTCTCCCGCGCATTCATCCGCTGCAATTTCCACTGCGGTCACAATATTGTCACGTCCATCGGTACGCAAGGCGCCCAAAGGTAGCTGAGAGCCCGTGAGAATTACCGGCTTGGCCAAATTCTCCAACATAAAACTCAAGGCTGAGGCGGTATAGGACATGGTGTCAGTGCCATGCAGGATGACAAAGCCATCATACAACTTATAGTTATCCCCTATCATGGTAGCCAGTCGCACCCAGAAATCGGGATTAGTGTCGGAGGAATCAATCAGCGGCAGCAAAGTCTTGAATTCAATATCTGCATTCAGCAACTTCAGCATCGGCAGATGGCTGTATATGTCGTTGAATTCAAAGGGCTCGAGGGCGCCATTGTCGGGATTGTGCATCATGCCGATAGTGCCGCCCGTGTATATCAGCAATATCTTTTTCTTCATACAAATTAATGCTTAAACCAATCTGCAAAGATACGAAAAATAATTAGCAAATGTGCAAATTAGTTAATTAGCAAATGAATGATAGATTCAACTAGCAAAGTTATAAAATAAATCGGCAGGTCTTCGGAAAAAAAGCACCTTACGCGGTCTGTAGTTTAATGTATTCTGAATAACCATCAGGTTGTTATGGGATAAATGTTTGATATC
>Ga0208297_1000109_pt1 | contig 217451 bp, 199 predicted proteins | sample LMS_cellobiose_e_FD_187367 | JGI IMG/M metagenome (GOLD analysis project Ga0208297, IMG submission 187367) | Rumen-fistulated moose microbial communities from Alaska, USA - LMS_cellobiose_enrichment (SPAdes) (version 2) | ecosystem: Host-associated > Mammals > Digestive system > Stomach >... | reverse complement strand
CTATTGTATTTTCTTTTTTGAGGTACCTGATGTCCTCACTAAAAGGGATTACACGATCACCGGCTCCTGCATCCGTCAATGCAAGAATATCATCGTCTTCTCTAGCTGAGGACATCCTAATTCTTTTCCTGAAAAGGAAGCTGTCCTTTTTATACATTATTTGGAATATGATTCCATTTGCTGGAAAAAGAGGTTCAACAAAATGCCCTCTTTGTAGATAATCAGCATATGCATCGGAAGAACAGTATCGACATGCTCAATGGACCACTGCTTGGCAAGATAATCTACTTTGCCATGCCCATTGCCTTCTGCAACATACTCCAGCAGACCTTCAATGCGACAGATACTGCAGTCGTAGGCCGATTCGCAGGAAGCCAGGCACTGGCAGCGGTCGGCTCCAATGGCGTCACGATCAACATCCTCGTCAACCTCTTCGTCGGACTCTCTGTCGGCGTCAATGTCCTCGTTGCCAGGCTCATCGGCCAGGGGGACAGGGACAGGGTCAATCCGGCAGTGCATACGATAATGACGATGGCACTTATTGGTGGCGTGCTGCTTCTTGCAATTGGGCAGCTCCTATCGCGTCCCCTGCTCGTTCTGGTAGCAACCCCAGATGATGTGATGCCGCTTGCCGTAGTCTACCTGAGAATATACTTTCTCGGCATGCCCTTCTTCCTCATCTACAACTTCGGTGCCGCAATCCTCAGGAGCAATGGGGATACAAGAAGGCCGCTCATATCCCTGCTTATCTCGGGCTTTCTCAATCTCATACTGAACCTGATTCTCGTATGCATCTTCGATATGGGTGTTGCCGGTGTCGGCATTGCGACTGTCATCTCCAATATCTTTTCAGGAACGCTGGTACTCATATTCCTGCTCAGGGAGGATGAGATGCTGCGCTTCGATCCAAGGAAGCTCTCGATAAGATGGGTCTACATGAAGGAGGTACTGAGAGTCGGCGTTCCCACGAGCATCCAGCACACTGCATTCGCAATCTCGAACATAGTCATTCTGTCCGCGATCAACAGCTTCGGCTCTGCAGCCTCTGCAGGTTCTGCAATCTGTCTGGCCATCGAGAGGAACAACGCATTCATCGCACAGGCATTCGGGCAGGCGTGCGTCAGCTTCTCGAGCCAGAACTTCGGCGCAAAGAGATTCGACAGAGTGAAGAGGGTCTTCACTCTATCGTTCATCTCATGCGAGGTCACAGCCTTCTTCTACATCGGAACCTGTCTCATCTTCAGAAGGCCGATAATATCGCTCTTCACCACAGATGCGGAGGTCTTCCGCTATGCAGAGATGAGAATACTCACCTCCTTCGCACTCTGCTTCATAAACTCGATCACGGATATATCGACAGCATCGCTGAGGAGCATTGGATACTCATTCATCCCGACAGGTCTCACACTTCTCGGGACCTGCGTATTCAGGCTCTTCTTCATCGCCTTCATACTGCCATTGAATCCGACCTTTGCCTTCCTGTTCTGGGTCTATCCGACCTCATGGGTGATCACAAGCACATCCATAACGGCAATGTTCTTCATAGTGAGGGAGAAGGCCTTCAGAAAGAGGGCCCTGGAAAATGCTTAGTCTCATACTTGCAAGAAGGATATTCGTACTCTTCATAATGATTCTCATGGGCTTTCTGGCCGTGAAGTCGAAGCTGTTGAGCTACAGCGACGGCAAGTCGATAAGCCGTGCAATGCTCTACATAGTCTCGCCCTGTGTGATAATCTCCTCCTTCCAGGCCGACTTTCCCGGGAATGTCAGGCAGGGACTGCTGCTTTCGCTTGGAGTCTGTGTCTTCATCCACTTCTCGCTCATTGCAATGACCAGAGTACTTGGGAGACCTCTTGGGCTTACGCCTGTAGAGAGGGCCTCTGCAATCTACTCGAACTGTGGAAATCTTCTCATCCCACTCGTTTCGAGCATCTTCGGCCCTGAGTGGGTCATCTTCGTCTCCGTATACCTCTCATTCCAGTTCGTGCTTCTATGGACCCATGGAATCTCGCTGCTCAGAGATGATAGGAGTCTCGATATAGGGAAGATACTTTCGAATCCGACTATGACCGCAATACTCTTCGGCCTCATCCTTCTCTTTACAGGCGCAAGGCTTCCCCGGATTTTCATGGATGCTGTTGATGCAGTTGGAAGCATGACAGGCCCCTGTGCGATGCTTGTATGCGGCATGATAATCGCAGAGACGGACTTCAGGAGCATATTCACAAGCAGGCGTCTGCCACTGGTAGTCGTGCTCAGACTTGTCATCTATCCGGTGCTGCTTGCCCTTCTGTTGAAGCACAGCCACATCGGCTCATATGTGGAGAATGGCGAGACCATAGTAATCATAGCACTGCTTGGAGCCTCGACACCCAGTGCGACCTCGATCGTCAACATGTCGCAGCTATTCACTGACGAAAGCAGGATGGCCAGCATGATAAATGTCTCGACTACACTTCTGTGCATTGTCACGATGCCTCTTGTACTTGCACTTTACCAGCTCTAGAGGCGACATCTTCCACAACAGCATCAATTAGGACTCTTGTCAGAACTGTACCTCTGTCACAAAACAACAGTGACGTAAATTGTTGAAACAGAAGAATTTGGCTATATAATAAGTTGTCATGATGGGAACAGTAATATTTTTGGTACAAAAAGTTTGTCACAACTTGAAACGTTTGCAAAATCAACTTATGACATTATATAATTCTTTGTTTCAAAAGAAATTATTTGTAAATAATACTTGAAAGACTCAAAATCCTTGATGTATATTTGTTTCACAGGAACGTGGAGTTCCGTTGAACGGTATTTTCCTTTTAGGGGTATCTGTATTCAGTTTCTTGGCCTCTCCTGCTTGCACCATGGAGAGGCTTCTTTTTATAGCTCGGAGAGTATGAGGCCCGTCATTACGAGCGCCATTCCAAGGAAGGTCTGCAGCGAGAAGGGCTCTGCGATCGTGAATGCAGCGACAAATACTGTGGTAACGGGATTGAGGTAGATGTACACTCCGGATGCAACAGCTCCGAGGCGCTTTACGGCAAAGTTCCAGGTGACGAAGCAGATTGCAGAGGCGAGCACTCCAAGAAAGAGCAGGTTCATCAGATTGATCGGCCTGAACAGCTCAGCTGCAGTGACCGAAAAGCCTGTGAATGGCAGTGTCGGCAGCAGGAAGAGGATTCCGTACATGAAGCATCTTCTTGTTATCTGCAGCGTTCTGTAGCCCCTGTTCGCACATATCTTCACGAAGTAGGAGTAGAAGCCCCAGGCGATGGCCGCGACCAGGGCAAGCCCATCACCTCTCGGAGAGAAGACAAAGCCCTCCTCTGTGAAGCTCAGAAGCGATATTCCTACTATTGCGGAAACGAAGCCGACAAAGAACTTCCAGCCCGGTCTCTCTGCCCTGTCTCCAAGAATGTAGTAGATCATGGCAATGAAGAAGGGAGCTGTGGAGACTATGATGGAGACGTTGGAGGCTTTTGTGTACATGAGGCTTATATTCTCCACCAGATAGTAGATCGTGATGCCGCAGAGTCCGGCAGCTGCAAATGGAAGCTCTGCCTTCCAGTCAGGAAGTACAAGTGGTCTTGGGAAGATGACCCAGAGCAGAATGTACGCAATTACAAAGCGGATGAAGAATATCTCTGTAGGCGAGAAGCTTCTGAGGAGCACCTTCGTCGCGACAAAGGTCGCACCCCAGAGACAGATCGTGAATAGTGCGGCAAGGTGCCCGATCATTCTGGAGCTGTTCATGAAAGCACCCTTCTCATTATGGCCTCGAAGCCCCTTGTGCACCTTTCAAGCTCTGCTATCTCCACATACTCATCCTGCACATGCGCAAGCGACTCGAGACTAGGACCGTAGCCTATTGTCGGGATTCCAGCCTCGGCTGCAAAGTGGCTTCCATTGGTGCAGAAGTAGTAGTGGCTGAGCTCATGCGGAAGGCCGCAATCTTCAAGCGCAGCTACAGCAGACTGGACAAGATAGTGATTCCTGTCCATCTCCCAGGCGGGGAAGAACCTCTCGGCAGAGATCGTCTCTCCGGTGTAGCACCTCTCGCTTCCGCTTGTAATTGAGACCTTCGCTTCGAAGGTAGGATCCTCCTTCCTGAGCCTGTCGATATAATCCTGGACCTCGGCAAGGATGCTCTCCCTGGTTTCGCCGACAAGCAGTCTGCGGTCGTATGTGGCCCTGCAGTGATCTGGAACAACGGATGCCCCTGGATAGGGATTCGAGATTATGTCGGTCAGGACCATGATGCCCTCTCCGAGCAGAGGACTTACTGGAGTCCTTCTCTTCTCGATAAGGGAGGAAAGCTTCAGCATAGAGGAGACAGCATTCACACCCTCTTCCGGATTGGAGCTGTGGCAGCTTTTTCCAAAGGTCTCCACAAGCACCTCGGCCCTTCCTCTCTGTCCTATCTTCACAGTTCCACCAGTCGCTTCGCCTATTATCACGAAATCGGGCTTCACATACTCGGATACAAGCCTCGAGGAGACACCCTCGAAGCACTCCTCATGAACTGTGCATGAGAGTGCTGCTCTTCCCTTGAAGGAGCGATTCTCTGCCATCCGGATCAGGGCTGTCAGCATGCATGCAACACTTCCCTTCATGTCGGATGCACCCCTTGCGTAGAGCCTTCCATCCTCTATCTCACAGGCGTATGGACCGTGGACCCACCCCTCTCTGTTCTTCACAGGGACTGTATCTATGTGACCGTCCATCAGGAGCGTCCTGCCCTTCTCGTTTCCATTCACGATTCCGATCACAGAGCCGTACGCATCCACCTTGACCTCATCGAAGCCGGCCTCTCTCATCTCAGCTGCGATGAGCTCTGCAACAGCCTGCTCCTGGCCTGAAAGCGAGGGAATTGAGAGTATCCTTTCTGCCCTATCAAGTACTTCGCTCATCCTCTGAAGTCCTCCGCTTCACCTCTGTCCACTCTGCCCATCAGGAAGAATGCGACAAGCATGGTGAATGCAACGAATATGAAAAGTCCAACGTAGCCGAAGACATCGATGAAGAAGCCCGAGATCGGAGGAGAGATGACGCTTGCGGCCTGGTTGAAGAAGTAATACAGACCTGTGTAGATACCTACAGTGCTGTAGGTCGACATCTGCCAGAGCATCGGGAACGAGTTGTTGACGACGCAGACCCAGCAGATTCCGAAGAGAAACAGAAGAACCCAGAACACTATCAGCGATACTATTCCGCTCCCTGCAATCGTTACACAGTGCAGCGCGATCAGAAGCATTATGATGACAAGCAGGACAAGTCCGACTCTTATGCACCTCTTCCTGCCCTTTTCATGTGCAAGCTTTCCTGTGGGGATTGCAAAGATTGCATATGCGATTCCCACCATTCCACTTGCAAGTGCTGCAGTGCCAGAGGAGGTCCCGAGCACATCCTTCGAGTATGTGCCGATGAAGGGAAGCACACCCTGATAGCCGACAAACCAGAAGAAGAGGGAGAGGAGGATGAAGAGTGCTGACTTGTTCTCCTCTCCTATTACTGTCCTGAGACTTCTGAGAAGCGGCTCCTTCTTCTCATCATCCCCTTTCTCCTCAGGAGAGAGGCTGCTGTTCCTCTCCTTTACAAAGAGAAAGAGGAGAACTGCTGCAAGAGCTATGAAGACCGAAGCGACAGGGAATGCAAGTACATTATCGGTCTCTCCGATTCCAGGGACACTTATCTTCACGTCCATGAGCCTTGCAAGCAGCACTGTTCCAAGTATCGCAGCAAGGCCTCCCATAGTGTTTATGACACCATTGGCCTCGCTTCTGAGATCCCCGGGTACCATGTCAGGCATCAGGGCAATTACAGGGCCTCTGGATGCCTGCTTTACGAGATTCAGCACGAAAACAAGTGCGACAAGCATGAAAAGGGACTTCAGCGCAGCAATTGGAATCAGGCCGAAGAGGACAGCTGTCAGTGGAAGCAGAGTGACGATGTACGGCATTCTTCTTCCAATTGGAGTGACTGTTCTGTCCGAAAGTGCAGAAAAAATCGGAATCAGGAAGATTGCCAGTATATTGTCCAGCGTCATTATGATTCCGATTATCGATTTGCTTGAAATGTACTTCCCAAGGAAGATAGGTATGTAGGTATCGTACAATGGGTCCATAAGGCCGATCGTGAAGAAACCCAGACCTATGAGAAATGTCGTGAGATAATAGCCCTTCAGGCTCTTCTTTCCGCTCATGATGCGCTCCTCTTTGGGATTGTATCACAACGGAAGGAAATCATCACTCCACTACTCTTATATAATCCTTCTTTCTTGGTCTGGCCTCTGGAGAATCACCCTCCACATAGCCGAGTATGCAGTTTCCGATGCCCTCCCAATCGCCACTGATTCCAAGCTCGAGGAGAATCTGCTTGCCCTCCTCTGTGTCGAAGACCTCGCGTGCCCTGTTTATCCAGCAGGAGCCAAGGCCGAGTGCGTGTGCGGCATTCATCAGGTTTCCCATGACAAGTGCACCGTCGACTACGTGGTTCGGCTTGTCCTTGGCTGCAAGGACGACGACCACGACCGGAGCTCCGTAGAAGGGATCTGTATCCTTTCCAAGGACCTTTGCATTGAGGCGGGACATCCTGTCCCTGAGTTCTCTATTCTTTACGCAGACAAGGATCGGTGTCTGAAGGTTCATTGCTGTAGGTGCGTAGGTTCCGGCTTCAAGTACCTTTCTCAGTGTTTCGTCGTCAGGCATCTGATCCTTGTAGGAGCGGATGCTCCTTCTCGTCATAAGGCATTCATATGCTTCCATGCTATTCCTCCATTAATTTCCAGCATTGCTATGCATTGTCTTTATTTCAATTTACTGTTATCACTTCATCTTGTGATTACAAAAGAGACGATCGAGAAGAGAATTCAGCTCAAAAACGACGAAAAGAAGTGGCTTGTCGATTCAAGCCCGCTCCCTCTGCTCGTCACAGACTTCTTCTTCTCTCTTATCGACCCGGATGACCCAGACGATCCAATAAGGCGCCAGGTCATCCCATCTGTCCTTGAAAATAGCCTGGAGGATATGCTCGATCCTCTTAAGGAGGTCGACTACTCTGTCACAGAGCGCCTGATCCACCACTACACAAACCGCTGTGCACTACTCACGACGGACAGGTGCTTCACATACTGCAGGCACTGCTTCAGAAGAAGGTTCACAGGCACAAGCTCGGGCCCCATTTCAGAAAAGCAGATAGATGATGCCATGGAGTATCTCAAGGAGCATGCTGAAGTCAAGGAGCTGCTGCTTACAGGTGGAGACCTCTTCACGCTATCGGATGAGAGGCTCGACTATCTCTTTTCCAGTCTGAGAAGAACACGAGAGGATATAATACAACGTCTCTGCACAAGGGCCGTTGCAACGAATCCGGAGAGATTCACCACCAGATTGATGGACATCATAAGGAAGCACAACCATGGTGCACCCTTCATTCTGATGACGCAGTTCAACCACCCAAGGGAGCTCAATGAGAGGTCGATTGCAGCAGTCAGTGCATTCATCGACATGGGAATTCCTGCCTTCAACCAGTCAGTACTTCTGAAGGGAGTGAATGATGATGTCGATGTGCTCGAGGAGCTTTCCAACAAGCTGCTTTTCAACAGGATAAAGCCCTACTACCTCTTCCAGGGGGACCAGGTCTGTGGTACAAGACATCTCAGAGTGGATGTTGTGAGGGGCCTTGAACTGGAAGAGGAGCTCAGGAAGAGAGTCTCTGGGCTTGCAATGCCACAGTACACAGCAGACCTTCCACAGGGTGGAGGCAAGGTCATACTGACAAGGCAGTATCTGAAGGAGATACATGAGGACCACGTCGTCTTCACAACGCCGGATGGAGAAGAAAGAAGCTACCCTAGATAATGACAAAGGCGCCCATTTCGAGCGCCTTCCACTTTAGCTATCCGGATCGATCAGTTCTCTCTGAGCTTGCTCATAGCATCCTGGATTGCCTTCTCTCTCTCCTGCTTTCTTCTGATCCTGTAGTCGCTCTCGCTTTCCACGACCTTCACATCGCTGAACTTCGGAGCTGTGATGACCTGGGTCTTCTCAGCTTCGACGACCTCCTTGTCAAGCTCCTCAAGTACACGCTCGACAGTATCCATTACAAGATGCTCTCTGCCCTCGTCCATGATCTGCTGTACGATAGGAGTAAGTGCCTCCTTTGTGATGTAGGTGGAAAGCTCCTCCTCGACCCTATCCATCACCATATCGGCAATAGCATCGGCATCGGCTCCGACCTTCTGCTCGAACTCTGCATATACTGCTTCCGTTACCGGAACTATGAGGCTGTCGACGAGCTCCTCTCTGTTGACCTCCGACTCCTTCTCGATGAGGGCAATGAGCTCAGGCCTATAGAGCTCTGCATAGTAGTCGACTCTCTCCTTCACGATAGGGTCGATGGCCTGCTTGAATGCATCGCTTGCGATGACCTTCTCGGAAAGGGCTGCCGAGAACTCTTCATCCTCGAGCAGAAGCTCCTTGACTCTCTGGGCCATCTTCTCATCCTCGGTAAGCTTCTTTACATCGGTCTCGAGAGGTTTCTGTATCTCTATGAGGCTCTGCTTCTGACGTTCTCTCGCAGCCTTGAGGATATCATCCCCGGTCTGACCTGGTCTGAATGTCCAGATACCAGCGAATACAGCTATAGCCAGAACTGTAGTGAAAGTCAGTACAATTGTGCGCGAAGATCTGCTACTCATTTAAATAACCTCTGAAAGAGAGTCTATCATAATACGACTGAATTTGTCGATAAAGATAAGCCTCATCTGCATCATTCAATATAGTATAGACCGGTCTGTCCTGCTCGAAGAGAGAGAGACCGACCTCCTTCTGGTTCATATTGCGCTCAAGAAATCGCTCCCTCGTGATTCCATCGCGCTTCAGGGCCCTCTCCAGTCTGATCTCAAGGGGTGCATATACGAATATCACCTCCCTGCAGAGTCGGACGATTCCCGCCTTCTCGAGAGTTGCACCGTTCACAGTGACTATCCTGTGCTTTTCATCGAACTGCTTTATCCTCTCGATCAGAGCCGGGTATAGCAGAGCCTCGAGCCTTTCAAGCTTCTCCGGATCCGAGAAGACCAGTGGGCCGAGCTTTTTCCTGTCGACCTTACCGTCGCTCATCACCTCGTCTCCGAACAGCCTCCTGACCTGATCCGAAAGCTCATCGAGAAGCCTGTGGGCCTCCCTGTCGCAGTTGAAGGAGGCAATTCCCTTCTCCTCGAGAAACTGAGCGACTCTGTCCTTTCCCGAGCAGCTTCTTCCGATCACACCTATTATCATCAGTGCATGTCTCCCCATCTTCTTCCGGTCTCGATTCCGACCCTGAGTGGAACGGAAAGCTTCTGGGCTCCCTCCATCCTGGTCCTTACAATCCCGGTAAGCGTCTCGAGCTCATCCTCGTACACTTCGAAGATAAGCTCGTCGTGCACCTGAAGAAGCATCTTGCTTCTGAGCTTTCTCTTCTCCATCTCGCTAAAGATGTCGATCATGGCCCTCTTCATTATCTCGGCAGCAGTCCCCTGGATGACAGTGTTGACTGCGATGCGCTCTGCAGCCTGCTTCTCGACCTTGTTGCGGCTGTTGATCGCCATCACTCTCCTGACATGCCCTCCGAGTGTCTTCACATACCCCTTTTCCTCTGCACTCTTCACTGTTGCGGCGATGAACTGGCTGACTCCCGAGTAGCGTGCAAAGTAGGTGTCTATGAACTCCTTTGCCTTTGCACGGGGAATTCCGAGGTCTCCTGCAAGGCGGAAGGCTGACATTCCGTAGATGATGCCGAAGTTTATGGTCTTCGCGACCCTTCTCTCCTGAGGCTCCACCTCCTCGAGCTTCTTGTCGAAGATAAGAGAAGCTGTGTAGCGGTGGACATCTCCACCCTCGAGGAAGGCCTTCCTGAGATTCTCATCCCCGGACATGTGCGAAAGCACTACAAGCTCCACCTGCGAGTAGTCTGCCGAGAGGAATATGCAGCCAGGTCTTGGTATGAAGGCCGAACGTATCAGGCGCCCATCGTCCGTCCTGATCGGAATATTCTGCAGGTTCGGATTCCTGGATGAGAGTCTTCCGGTCGCAGTGCCTGTCTGCAGATATGAGGTGTGGATCCTCCCATTCTCATCTGTCAGCGTAGGCAGTGTCTCGACGTAGGTCGAAAGCAGCTTCGCAACTCCGCGGTAGTCGAGTATCTTCTCGATTATCGGGTCACCTAAACTCTTGAGGGACTCGAGTGTGGCAGTATCGGTGGAAAAGCCGTACTTCGTCTTCTTGCCGGTCTCGAGCTTCCTCTCCTCGAAGAGCACCTTGGATAGCTGTGCAGGAGAATTGAGGTTGAAGTCGTGGCCTGCAATGGCGAATATCTCATTCCTGAGCGAATCCTCCCTCTGTGCAAGTGTACTGGAGAGCTTTCCCATGAACTCCCTGTCGAGCAGCACACCCTCCTTCTCCATTGCAAGCAGTACCTTGATCAGAGGAAGCTCGTAGCTTCTGTACACATCGACAAGCCCACTCTCCTCAAGCATCGGCTCGAATAGAAGCTTCAGCCTCCAGGCAAGGTCGCTGTCCTCTGATGAGTATCTTGTCGCATTCTCGAGAGAGACATCGGCAAAGGTCTTACCCTTCGGAACCACATCGTCGTAGTGCAGCGTCTCGTATGAAAGATATTTGCCTGCAAGGAAGTCGAGGTTGAATCTCTCTGTCTCAGTATCAAGCAGCCAGGCCGCAAGCATGGTATCGAATTCGACCTTGACATTCTCTATGCCGAGCTTTGAAAGCACTCCGAGGTCGTAGAGAAGATTCTGCCCGATCAGTGAAAGCTTTCCCGATTCGAAGTAGTCATGGAAAAGCTTCACGACATCATCTCTGGAAAGGAAGGTCTCGCCCTCGCTGACAAGAGGTGCATAGTAGGCCTTCCTAAGCTGGTATGAGAAAGAGAAGCCGACGAGCTCTGCGTTTCTCAGATCGACATCGGTAGTCTCGGTATCGAATGCGATCGTGCCGCCCATCCTGTAGGCCTCCTCGAAGAGCGCCCTGAGGACCTTGATATCGGAAACTGTCCTGTAGCTTCCAGTTCCCAGAAGCTCTGAAGGTGCCTTGAAGGCCGGTGCCTCCTCAGGCTCTGTCCTGGCAGGCTCCTCCTTTCCCTGATCGGGCTTCTCTCCATGTGCGAAGGCAGCTGCACTCCTTGCAAGGTTCCTGCAGCCGTTCTTCTCGAAGTCCGGAATTCCTGCTGCATAGTCTATTTTCGATGCAAGGTATGCAGGATCGTCGAAGGTCTCGACTCTGAAGACATCGTTTTTCAGCTGGACCAGACTCTTCGAAAGGTATGCGCTCTCTTTTCCTTCCTCGAGCTTTGTCCTGTTTCCCTTCGAAAGCGAGTCGAGATGGCGGTAGATTCCATCGAGAGAGACGTACTCCTCGAGAAGCTTCACAGCCCCCTTCTCTCCGATTCCCCTGACACCTGGAACATTGTCTGCAGTATCTCCGAGCAGCGAGAGGTAATCCACAATCTGGTCAGGTCGGACATGGTACTCCTCGAAGACCTCCTCAGGGCCGAAGAACTCGTACTTCGGCTGGTTCTTCTTAGGTGGCCGCAGCGCCTTCACATGTCTGTTCACAAGCTGCAGAAGGTCCTTGTCTCCTGTGACCATTACAGCATCGATCTCGTGCCTGTTGGCCTCGGCGCAGAGGGTCGCGATCAGATCATCCGCCTCGAAGCCCTCCTTGGTGATGTATGGGATGTTCATCTTGTCCAGAGTCTCTTCGATCATGGGCACCTGCGCGTGCAGATCCTCGGGAGCTGCATCCCTGTTCGCCTTGTATTCTGGATACATCTCATGGCGGAAGGTGGGAGCGTGTGCATCCATCGCAACAACAAAGTAGTCGAAGGGATACTCCCTGAAGAGAGAAAACAGCGTATTGAAGAAGCCGAAGTATGCGGAGACGTTACGTCCTTTTCCATCGGTAAGCGGCCTTGTAATGAAGGCGAAGTAGGAGCGGTATATGAGGCCATAGCCGTCGACGATGAAGAGTCTTCTGGAAAAGTCCTTCTCCTCGACCTTCTCCTTGACGACCTCCTCCCGGATCCTGTTGTCCTTGTTCGTCAGTGCCAGAAGCTCCTGATCGAGATCTGCTTCAGAAAATAGAGAATCCATATGCGCCTCCCGAATCAAGTATACTGGATTTTGAGACTTTCTTACACCTCAAGAGTCATGCCATCGTAGGCAGACAGGGCCTCTGGATAGAGCTCATCGATCTCGCTTGCAGCTGTCTCATGGTTGATGTGGGTGAAGTAGAACCTTTCAAGTCCCAGTCGCTTTCCGACCATGTACGCCTCCTCGAATGAGAAGTGTGCACCGTGGGGCTTCTTCCTGAGTCCCCCTATCACCAGGTTCTTCACGCCCTCAAGGGCCTTGAAGGTCTCTTCTGGAATGTATGTGCAGTCTGTGAGATAGGCAAAGTCATCGACCCTGTAGCCGTATATATTCCAGTGGGTCTCCCTTCCATGCTCCACAATTAGTGGCACTACGCTGAAGCCTGCGATATCCACGCTCTTGTAGGGTTCTATGTATGAGGGCTCGAGGTGGGGAACTCCGGGAAAGCCCCTTACGATTGCGGCCCTTCTTGAAAAGCCCAGGGTTCTGAGGATATTCGCTGCAAGTATCCTCGCCTTCGACGAGGTGCCCTTTCTGCAGGCGTATGGCCAGCGCTTTCTGATATACCTGACAGTCTGCCTGTTGCCATATATTTTCAGGTCTGTCTCCTGGGAGAAGATCCTGAGATCATCGAGGCCGGAGATGTGGTCTGCGTGGTCGTGCGTATAGAGGACTGCATCGACAGAATCGACATGCTCCCTGAGCAGCTGAAGGCGGAATTCGTACCCTGTATCGATCACAAGATTCTTACCATTCTTCGAAAAGAGAATGGAGGCCCTTGTCCTTCTGTCACGCGGATCGGTGCTTTCACAGACCGGACAGTGACAGCCGAGCTTTGGCACTCCATGGCTTGTTCCACTTCCGAGGATCGTGACAATCATCAGTGGACCATCTCCTTCAGCACTGCCTGGACATCCTCGCTTCCACCCTTTATCGCCTGCGTGAACATCTTCCTGATTTCCTGGTTCTTCATGAGCTCGACGAGTGTACTGGCATTGTCCTTTGCAAAGGAAGCAACACTCCTAAGCTGTTCGGCATCCAGACTCTTCAGATAGTCATCGAGCTCTCTTTCGTTCATGCTCCTGGTCTCTTCGACAAGGCTGTCCGCCTCCTTTGCGATCTGCTTCTCCTCGGTTCCCCTGAAGCTGACACCGAAGTAGCGCTCTGATGCAGAGGGCGTGAAGATGAAGATGAAGAAGAAGCACAGGACCGAGAGAATCAGCAATCCCATTACCGACTTTATTAGACTTCGCTGCATATTACCTCGAAAAAAAACAGGGAGCCCTAGGAAAGCTCCCTGAGTTGGTGTTCTGGAATCAGAGGATTCCGAAGAGGAGCGAGAAGCTTACACTGCCCTCGTCGAAATCAGGAAGCCAGGACTTGTCCGGATGTGAGAAGGATGCATCTGCCGGCAGGTAGTATGCAACGCCGACACCGAGACCGAGCAGAGAGAAGTTCGCTCCGACTCTGTATGTGATGTTGGACTCCTTCAGGACATCTAAGAAACTGTCGTATGTACCACCGCTTCCGTTTCCGATATCCCACTCCTCCCAGTTGTCAGTTGCAAGCACACAGCGTGGTCCAAGACCAAGTGTGACATTCAGCATCTTGCCATGGAAGAATACGTAGTTGAGCGAGATGTTGGTATTGAGATAGGTGGTGTCTCCAGAGACCTTCATCTGGGCAAGTCCAGTAAGCTGGTACTTGCTAATTGTAAGTCTTGCATCACCACCATATGTATAGTTGTCCACATCGCCCAGGACCTTCTGCAGATCCTCATCACCACTCAGCTCATAGTTTGCGGTTGCTGATGGTCCGAACTGCAGATGGCTAACTGCGAACAGAGAAGAAGCAACCAGGAGTATTGTAATCAGGGTAGATAGTTTCTTCATTTTGGTCTCCTAACTTATTACCGATTCTAAACTAAAAACAACCACCGCACAAGTCTACTCGATTCTCCACAGCGAGTTCACGGCATCGGATGGCATTCTCCAATCCGAACGCGGACTGAAGGTGACGCTACCTACCTTCGGTCCATCTGGAAGACAGGATCTCTTGAACTGCATTGCGAAGAATCTGCGAGTGAAGACGGACAGCCACTTGCGGATGAACGATCCATCGTAGATACCCTCGAAGCTGACAAGTGCAAGGCGGTATACCTTTTCAGGAGCAAAGCCGAGACGGACGATGTAATAGAGGAAGAAGTCGTGAAGCTCATATGGTCCGACAAGGTCCTCTGTGACCTGACTGATGGTACCATCGCCCTTTGCTGGCAGAAGCTCAGGGGAGACAGGGGTTGCCAGGATATCATAGAGGCTTTCCGCTGCACCCGAGTAGTTCTGGTCTGCAAAGTACTTCACGAGATACCTTACAAGTGTCTTTGGGATGGATGCGTTGACGCCATACATGCTCATGTGGTCGCCATTGTATGTGGCCCAGCCAAGTGCGAGCTCCGACAGGTCGCCTGTTCCGATGACAAGGCCTCCGTTCTCGTTCGCAACATCCATGAGAACCTGGGTCCTCTCTCTGGCCTGGCTGTTCTCGTAGGTCACGTCCGTGATCTTCTCATCGTGGCCGATATCCTCGAAGTGCTGCCTTACGCTCTTAGTGATGTTGACCTCTCTGAATGTGACACCGAGGGCCGTTGCAAGCAGCTCGGCGTTGGACCTTGTTCTCCTGGTCGTTCCGAAGCAGGGCATCGTGATCGCGATGATATCCTTCCTGTTTCGCTGGAGCATATCGAAGGCCTTGACGGTCACAAGCAGGGCAAGAGTCGAGTCGAGGCCACCTGAGAGTCCTACCACTGCACTTCTTGCATTCGTGTGCTGGAGTCTCTTCTTGAGTCCTAGCGACTGCAGTGTGATTATCTTCTCGCACCTCTCTGCCCTCTCCCTGTCCCCGGAAGGAACGAATGGGAAGCGAGGAAACTTCCTTGTAAGCTCGGTCTCCTCCTTTTTCAGTGTAATTCCTATCCTGAGATAGCCCTCATCTGTGACCGATGGGTATGTGGAAGTGTTGAGCCTCTCGTGCTGCAGCTTCTTGAGGTCGGTCTCAGTAAAGAGGATGTCGTCTCCTGCAAAGTTCTCCTCTGCAAGCATGCTTCCATTCTCACAGATCATATTGTGGGCCGAGAAGACCATGTCTGTAGTACTCTCGCCCTCTCCGGCACTTGTGTAGATATATGTGCAGATGAGACGCCCAGCGATCATGCGGACCATATCCCTTCTGTACTCCTCCTTGCCTATCACCTCGTCGCTTGCAGAGAGGTTGACGATAATGTTCGCTCCAGCAAGTGCATGTCTGGTGCATGGTGGCTGGGGGACCCACAGATCCTCGCATATCTCGCAGCCGACAACGAAGCCAGGAAGTTCAGGATCCTCGATGAGGATGTCGGTTCCGAAGGGGACCTCCTCACCTCTGAATGTATACTTTCTGATACCCTTGAAGGCGGGAGTGAACCACCTTCTCTCGTAGAACTCATCGTAATTGGGAAGATTCGTCTTTGGAATGAAGCAGAGCACCTTTCCGTGGAAGAGGGCTGCAGCTGCGTTGTACAGCTTTCCGCAAGAAAGCAGTGGAAGACCAACATAGAAGAGAACATCTGTGTCTGCTGTTCCATCTGCAATCATGGCAAGGGAATCCAGGGCGGCCTGGATCAGTACATCCTGCTTGAAGAGGTCGTTGGCCGTATACGAGGTTATCGCAAGCTCTGGGAACACAAGAAGCTTTATGTGCTTTTCATCTGCCTCCCTGACCTTCGCTATTATATTCTTCGAGTTGAATTCACAATCCACGACCTTGAGGGTCGGACTCACTGCTGCAATTCTTACAAAACCATCTTTCATAATGCATCAAGTATATACGCAGTTACCCTGTTTGTCATTCTATAGAGATGTAATGCGACCTCCTTCCAAGCTTTAATGAATAATAAGAGCTTTTCATACCAAAGCCTGCTTCTGACAGTGTTGGTCGAAAACCTCAAATAGGGCCCTGGATTATGGTTTCATCCCCTGTAACGGTGCAGAGCGGGGAAACCCAGTGCCCTGCTGATGAAGTTTTCCACCTTCCTGAACTTGTCATGCGGTGGATTCACGATGAAGCTGAACAGGTTCAGGTAATCCTGAAGATCTTCCCTGAGGAAGATCGAATGCGACCGGAGAAATCCTTTCAACATGGCACAGGCCTCATTGACGGGATCCAGAGGATTTACATTGTCGGGGACCTTCCTGAGCTCCTTTGAGGACCACGTCTCACTGATGAGCCCAAGTTCCTTCACCTGAGCCCTGTGGCTGTGCTCACTGTCATGTCTGAGTATCGCACCTTCACATATGTGTCCGGATAGCACTGACATGCTCATCTGCACACCTGATGGAAAGACAACTAGAGCAGAATACCTGAACTGATTGCTTGAGAAGGTTTTAGCCAGAAAAAAAGAAAATCGGCACGATCCGAAAAGGGACCATGCCGTTTAAAGAATCTCTGACAGAACGGATACTCCTACAGAAGCATCTTGTCATTGGCTTCTGTATTGCCACTTGCCTTGGAGAAAAGCTCAAGCAGATCAGGGACTGTAAGCTTCTTCTTGTCCTCTCCCGAGATATCCACTACTACCTTGCCTGCATCCATCATTATGAGCCTGTTGCCATGTGCAATGGCATCTCTCATGTTGTGGGTGACCATAAGCGTTGTGAGATTGTTCTCGGAGACGACCTTGTCGGACATGAAGAGGACCTTCTCTGCAGTCTTCGGGTCCAGAGCAGCAGTGTGCTCGTCAAGAAGCAGGACTTTGGGTCGCTTCAGTGTTGCCATCAGAAGAGTGAGTGCCTGTCTCTGACCTCCGGAAAGAAGTCCGACCTTGGTCTTCATTCTCTCCTCGAGTCCGAGGTTGAGTCCCTTGAGGGCCTGGTAGTACTCCTCTCTCTCATCGTTGGAGATGCCCCACTTCAGGCCTCTTGGCTGACCGCGCCTTGCAGCAAGTGCGAGGTTCTCCTCTATCATCATATGGGGATTGGTTCCCATCATCGGATCCTGGAATACACGACCGAGGACCTTGGCCCTCTTGTAGTCGGGCATGCCTGTCACGTTGATGCCATCGATCGTGATCGAACCGGCATCGACTGGGAAGGCACCAGCAAGCGCATTAAGCATCGTGGACTTTCCTGCACCGTTTCCGCCGATCACTGTGACGAAATCCCCCTCCTTCAATTCCAGATTCAGATGGTCGAGTGCGACCTTTGCATTTATTGTTCCTGCATTGAATGTCTTGCAGATATTCTCGAGCTTTACCATCATACACCTCCCCTCTTCGGAAGCACCTTTGCCTTCCAGTATGGAACTGCCAGGAAGAGTGCTACAATCACAGCGGAGATGAGCTTCAGGTCATTCGTGTTGAGACCGAGCTGGAGCGTCACCTGCAGTACGAGGTAGTAGACTATTGCACCGAATACTACAGTGAAGAGAGTAAAGGCGAAGTTGCCCTTGATCTTCTTCAGACAGACCTCACCGATGATGACAGCGGCAAGACCGATAACGATGGCACCACGGCCCATGTTGACATCGACAGCACCCTGGAACTGCGCAAGCAGTGCACCTGAGAGTGCCACGAGGCCATTGCTTATGATGAGGCCAAGGATTATATCGTTGTCAGGGTTGATACCCTGGGCTCTTGCCATGTGCTTGTTTGCACCGGTGGCTCTCATCGAACACCCCTTCTCCGTTCCGAAGAACCAGTAGAGGAGTCCTATGAGGACAACAAGGAAGACTATTATGAGAGGGATTGGATTTCTAAGAGAAAGCTCCCTGACATAGCGCTGGGATACCAGCAGCTTGTACTTGTCGACGCTGACAGGCTGGTTGGACTTTCCACCCATTATCCTGAGGTTCACGGAGTACAGAGCAAGCTGGGTGAGGATACCTGCCAAAATGGCAGGTATACCGCACTTTGTCTGCAGAGAGGCAGTAACAAGACCTGCAATACCTCCGATGAGGAAGGCACAGAAGATGCTGACCCAGGGGTTAACTCCTGCGCGGATCAGTACGACACATACTGCACCACCAGTTGCAAGCGAGCCATCGACCGTAAGGTCCGATACATTGAGTATGCGGAATGTTATGAATAGGCCCAAGGCCATGATACCCCAGATAAGACCCTGGGATATCGCACCTGGAAATGCATTGAATAGTGAAACGAAGAAGTTCATTACTGCCTCTTATGACCTTACATTGCCTCGTAGCCAGCTGGAGCTGGGATACCGAGCTGCTCACAGATGGACTTGTTGTACTTCTTTGTGACCTGTGGAGCGTACTCGACTGGCATTGTCTTGATATCTGCACCATCCTTGAGGATCTTTGCAGCCATCTTGCCGGTTGCATAGCCGATGTCATAGTAGCTGATCGAGAGTGTTGCAACGCCACAGCCTGAGCAGAGGCCCTCTTCGCCTACGATTACAGGAAGCTTTGCTGGAACTACGACGTTGGCAATTGCCTCGGTGTTTGCAGCAGCTGTATTGTCGGTCGGGATGTAGAGAACATCACAGCTTGTGGTGGCCTTCTGGGCGACAGCTGATACATCGTTGGTATCTGTGAAGGAGAATCTGACGGTCTTGAAGCCGAGAGCTGCAAGATGCTTCTCCATGACCTCGATCTGATATACGGAGTTGGCCTCGGCTGTGCAGTAGAAGAGACCTACTGTCTTTGCCTCTGGGAAGAGCTCCTTGACCATCTCTGCCTGCTTGTCAAGTGGAGCGAGGTCGGAGGTTCCGGAGATGTTCCTGCCGACTGTACCGGTCCAGTTGTCGATCTCGAGTGCAGTTGCATAATCAGTGACGGAGGTACCGAGAATTGGGATTGTGTCGGTTGCAGAAGCAGCTGCCTGGAGTGGAGGAGTTGCATTAGCAAGGATCATCGAGACATTCTTGGAAACGAAGCCGTTGATGATCGTTGGACAGTTGTTGATCTCACCGGAAGCATTCTGCTCGTCGAAGACGACCTCATCGCCCATTGCCTCGACAAGTGCGTCCTTGAAGCCCTTGGTGGCAGCATCGAGAGCCGGATGCTGAACGAACTGTGCGATACCGACAACCTTCTTGCCGGAAGTGTTCTCGCCTGAGCCCTGAGCGAAGAGGGTCATTGCTGCGAGAAGAACAACTAGAAGTACGACTGTGATTCTCTTCATGGTTTTCTCCTTTCTAGTGATACAGAGCAACATTTGTTACTATGTTAACATTAAGTTAAAAATGTTATAAAAATCACTTACGAAAGAAGACTATATCTATAGAAAAGTGATGTCAACTATTCCTTGGCCACCAGCCTATTTCTTCTTTGATAATTTCTTTATTGTCTCCATCATCTCGAGGTCATCTGTCGTGACCTGCATGCTGGTCGCAACGGGATTCTCGCCTGGGCGGGTGATCTCCATTCGGATGACAGTCCCCTCTGCCATCGGTTTTGAGAGCATATACTGTATGAACATGGAAACCTTGGGGTGGTTCTGAGCGAACTTGGTTCTTGCCTTGTTGAGTGCAAAAAGATCTGCGGGATTCATCATGGAATGAAATATAATAAAATAAAGAGAGAAGGGAAACACTCCCCTCTCCCTTCTGGTCTCTCACGCAGTGAAATCGATCAGGACCTTGGTCCACTTGCCGATATTCTCTGCGCAATCCTGGAAGGCCTCTCTGGCCCTCTCCATCGGATAGATTGCACTTATCATCTTCTCAAGAGGGACAGTCCCCGAGTTCACAAGGTCTATAAGACCGAGGAAGTCCTGCTTCAGTGCATTTCTCGAGCCGCGGATCGTGAGCTCCTTCTTCTGGATCATAGTGAAGTTGAAGTCCAGGTTCTGCTTGCCGACACCGATCAGCACGACCCTGCCACCGAAGCAGGCGCAGTCTATCGCACGCTGGAATGTAGATGGAAGACCTACTGCCTCGATGGTCACATCGAAGCCTGATGAGTTCGTGATGCTGTCGACCTCCTTCATGAAGGCATCCCTGTCCGAGCTGTTGATGAAGTGCTCGAAGCCGAGACTCCTGACAAAGGCCCTCTTTTCTTCGGCGATATCCGCAAGGTAGACATCTCCTCCGAAGCTTCTTGCAGAGAATGCGGCCAAGAGACCGATTGTTCCCGAGCCTATTATAAGGACCTTGTCACCCTTCCTGATATCCGCTCTCTGGGCGCCGTGGTAGCCGATGCAGAAGGGTTCGACCATTGCAAGCAGCTTCGGGTCCATCCCCTTTCCATCGTAGATTCTCTCGATCGGCATCACAAAGTACTTCGAGAAGGCGCCATCTCTCTGACAGCCAAGTGTCTGGTTGTCCATGCAGGCGTTCACAAGTCCCTTTTGGCAGGAGTAGCAGTGTCCGCAGTTGAAGTATGGGTTGCAGGTGACTACCATGCCCTCCTCGAGACCTCTGTCGTTCTTTCCGATCCTGACGATCCTGGCCGAGAATTCGTGTCCCGGAATCCTTGGATATTCGAAGTATGCGAAGGTGCCCCTGTAGGAGCCAAGGTCGCTGCCGCAGATTCCTCCGTACAGTATCTCGAGAAGTGCCTCTCCCTCTTTTGGCTCCGGCATTGGGATGTCGATTATCTCGACCTCTCTTGGTGCCTTTATCTGAATTGCTTTCATATTGTCGCTCCTGCCTCTGTTCTATCATTTATAGGATTATATGTCACCAGAGGACAGCGGAATGACAGGAACAATCAGGAAATCCGGCCTTTACTCTCTCTTGCAGAGAGTGTGAAGTAGCAAAGCAGTATAAGAATGGAGACAAGGGAGCCCAGAGGACTTGCAAGGCCCATCGGAGCAAGCGTACCTGGATACAGCCTGCTCAGAAGGTATGCTGCAGGAATCCTTACACCGAAGGCCGATACGATGCTATGGACAAAGGGGACCATTGTCCTTGCAGTTCCACATAGGTAGCCATTGAACATGAAGACGAATGCAACGAGGAATGTGTCCAGCGAGTAGGTCCCGATGTACTGGCAGGCGCCAACTATTACGCTTTCATCTTCGGTGAAAAGCTCGATGAAGAATCTCGGGACAGAGTTGAAGACAAGGGCAACGATGCTGCCGTAGATGAAGGTCAGCACGATTCCATAGACCATGGACCTTATTGCCCTCTTTCGCTTGTCTGCACCGATGCACTGTGCTGTGATCGCACTCGTTGCAGAGAGCATCGCAGATGGAACGAGGAAGACTGCAGAGATTATCCTCTCGACAATGCCGACTGCCGAGGAAGCAACAAGACCTCTCGAATTTGCGATAACAGTCAGGAAGATGAACGAGAAGTGTATCAGTGTATCCTGCATTGCGATCGGAAGACCTATGGAGAGGATGCCTTTTCCAAGTCTTCTATCGAGGTGCAGAGAAAGGCCGAATCGCTTTTTGAACATTATCACAGTGCTTATGATCGAACAGATCAGCTGGCTTATGGTGGTTGCCAGGGCAACTCCGAAGGCGCCAAAGCCGAAAAGTCCTGCAAGCAGAAAATCACCGATCACATTGAGAACGCAGGTAAGCGCAACTATGAGCATCGGAGTCCTCGAGTCGCCAAGACCGCGGAAGAATGCAGAGTTCACATTGTAGAGCACGATGAAGGGAACGCCGAGCGAGCAGATCCTGAGATAGTCGACTGTCCCGTCAAGCGCCTCAGGAGGTGTCTGCATCAGGATTGCCATCCGCCTTGAAAGGAGCACCATCAGGAGAGTCAGGACCAGGGCAAGGAGTGAAAAGACGATGTAGGAGGTGGAGATGGCCCTTGAAGTCTTCTCCTCATCGCACTCTCCGACAGAGCGGGCGATGGTGACCGTTGTTCCCATCGAAAGACCGATTATCAGCATCGTAGCGGTCGAGATCACCATCGAGCCGATGCTGACTGCCGATATCGAGGCTGTAGAGGAAAAGCGTCCGACCACAAGCAGATCTGCAATGCCATAGAGCTGCTGGAGCGCATTGGCGATGAAGAATGGAAGCGCAAAGGAAATGAGTGTTTCCATTGTGCTTCCACTTGTCAGATTTCTCGACTTTTCCATGATGGACAATCTCTCATATCTCTTAACTTTCATCAATCACTGGTCTAGAATGTAGGCATGAAGAGACTTCTACTGATTGCACTTGTGCTTGTGATCGCAGCACTCCCTCTGCTCGCTGAAAGGCTTGAATTCAGGAGCACCGACCTTGCCGGAAACCCTGTGGACAGCACCATATTCAAGGATAGCAGGCTCACCATGGTCAATATCTGGGGAACCTTCTGTCCACCCTGCATCCAGGAGATGCCGGACCTGTCCAAGCTCAACAGGGACATAGAGGGCTTTAAGGTGGTCGGCTTCGTCATCGATGCACTTGGAAGGAACGGAAAGCCGAACCAGAGGATAATGAACGATGCCAGGGCCATCATAATGAAGACAGGGGCAGCATACACGCACATACTCCCCTCGAAGGAGCTGATGGCTGGACTTTTCAGGGATGTGCAGGCGGTTCCCACAAGCTACTTCGTGGATTCTGAAGGCAATATAGTCGGCGTATATCTCGGAAGTCGCGACTACAGGGCCTGGAAGGAGATAATAGACTCCTACCTATGACACGATATAAAAGGCTCCAGCTTCTTCTCCTTCTCATCGCCCTTCTTCTGATACTTCTCGGAGTTCTGAGGGAAGAATCCTACGTCGTCCTGGACAAGGCGACCAGAATCTGTCTGGAGTGCATCGGAATTGGCTAGCATCAAGAGAGGAAGACTAATTGTACAGGTACTCTTTGCAGCCCTTTCCAATGGCTATCTCAAGGGCTTTGCAAAGGGAAGGATATACACAGGAAACTCGAAGTTCCTCTGCACTCCCGGCATGAACTGCTACTCCTGCCCAGGAGCCCTCTTCTCGTGTCCCATCGGATCATTGCAGGCGACACTGAGTGCACGTGGCTTCCTTATCTCGATGTATGCAGTCGGCTTCATGGTCCTCTTCGGGACAGTGCTGGGAAGGGCTGTCTGCGGCTTTCTCTGCCCATTTGGCCTGATACAGGACCTTCTCTACAGGATACCCTTCAGGCGGAAGATTGGAAAACTCAGATATGAGAAGCCCTTGAGACTGCTCAGGGTACTTGTGCTCACTCTCTTCGTGATACTGCTTCCACTCCTTGCTGTGGACATCACAGGACTTGGACAGCCCTGGTTCTGCAAGCTCATATGCCCAGTCGGGACACTTGAAGCGGGAGTTCCACTTGTGCTTGCGAACAGTATGATAAGAGGAGCAATCGGCTTTCTATACACCTGGAAGGTGCTCCTCCTTCTTCTGACTCTCCTCATTTCGATAGTAATCTATCGCCCCTTCTGCAGGTATCTCTGCCCGCTTGGGCTTGTATACGGCCTCTTCAACCGCTTTGCACTCTACAGGTATGAAATAGATAGCGAAAGGTGCACACTCTGCGGTCTCTGCCAGAAGAGATGCAAGCTCGATATAGCTGTCTTCAAGAATCCGAACAGCATCGATTGCATCCGCTGTGGCGAATGCATCACCTCGTGCCCTGAAAATGCAATCAGAAGCACATTGAGGAGAAGATGAGAATCAGTTTTCCGGATTCCAATAGCCCCTGTGGACCTCTTCGACTGCTTCCTTCAGCTCTGGAAATGGTCCTTCGACTGCTATATCCTTCTGACCTGCGGCCAGGATCGTCCTGCAGCTTATATCGAAGGTCGGGTTCTTCTCATCCGAGCCTGTGAGCTTCAGAAGGTCCTTCTCTGTGAGGCCATAGACGATGTGGCCAATATTCGACCAGTAGATTGCACCGGAGCACATGCAGCAGGGCTCGAAGGTCGTATAGAGTGTGCACTTCCAAAGAAAGGAGGGCTCATAGGCCTGGCTTGCTCTAGTAGCAAGCATCCTCTCTGCGTGTGCTGTCCTGTCGTGCAGGTCCCTTTCTGCGTTGCCCTGCTCCATCAGGATGTTGCCATTCTCGTCCACGAGCACAGCTCCGAATGGGGTGTTTCCCCTCTCTCGCGCATTTCTGGCCACCTCGTTTGCGGCCTTTAGATACTTCATGTGATCCAGCATATCTACCCTCTCAATAGCTCTCTTCAAGCTTTCTGACCCTATCCAGGACCATTCTATTATATGGTACATCCAGTCCCAATGTCTCTGCCTTCAGGACCACTGTACCTGCAAAAAGCTCCACCTCCGAAGGCCTTCTCATCAATCCATCCTGCCTCATCGAGGGCATCTTCTCCGGATCGAGAGTATCGACCAGGGCGAACATGTCATCGTAGTCGCTCTCCGTCAGAGCGACGTTGCTTGCCCTGGCAAGAGAGAGAACCTCTCTCATCAGTGCACCCATCATATCCCTGGCCTCTCCCGGCTTCTGTACACTTCCGTAGTTGCCTTCGAAGAGCATGACTGTCTGGTTCACGCCGACATTCAGCATCCACTTCGTCCAGATGCGATGGATTATGTCCTTTTCGACTATATATGGGAGACCTGTCCTCTCAAGGAAGTCGACAAGCCTGTTCAGGGCCTCTCGCTGCTCACTTCTCTCTGCTCCAATATAGATGCGTCCGAAGTGGCTGTATTCAAGATCTGCGCCGATCTTCACAGCATCCATTCCCTGTACGATGCAGGGCACTACCTGGGAAACCGAGAATGCCCTTCCGATGACCTCCTCTGAAATTATCCCATTCATCACAGAAAGCAGCACTGTGCCGGGGCCCACAACGCTTCTTGCCTCCATTACAGCCTCATCGAGGTCCGTTCCCTTGACTGCGAAGATGACAAGGTCTGCACTCTCCTGCTTCTCATCTGCTGAAAGAAGTCTGAAGCGCCTCTCTCTGCCATTGGCCCTGGTGACCTGGGAGGAGTATCTTTCCACTCTTTTCCTGTCGACAAGAAAGGAGACCTCCACACCCTTTTCAAGGAAGAAGTCTCCATACATGACGCCAAGGGCGCCCATCCCTATGATAACGACACTCTCTATCCCTTTCATACGATGGAGAGTATCAGCAAATTGTATTTATAGGAACCTGTAGACGAAGATGAACTGGAGAAGATTTCCACCCAGCACGAAGCAGTGGAATATCTCATGGGAGCCGAAGTACGGATGCCTCTCGTTGAACTTCCTGCTCTTGAAGGCGTATATGACACCGCCCGCTGTATAGACCACACCACCCCAGAAGAGGTACATGATGCTCTCCAGGCTCATCACGCGGAAGATCACAGGGAAGGCAAAGACGCAGACCCAGCCCATTGCGATGTACATCACAGAGGAGACGATCTTCGGACAGGTGACCCAGAACAGCTTGAAGAACATTCCGACGATTCCGATGGACCAGACTGCGACAAGCAGGGGAATTCCAACCGAGGTGTCTTTCAGTATGGTCATGCAGATCGGAGTGTAGGTTCCTGCGATCAGAGCGAAGATCATCATGTGGTCGACTCTCTTCAGCACAAGGTCATCCTGATGCTTCCTGCCTCCGAAGGTGTGGTAGCAGGTGCTTGCTGCATATAAAAGCATCATCCCAAGGCAGAAGACGAAGAATGAGAAGAGCGTCAGACCGCTGTAGCCTGCAGCTGCCTTCTTCATCATAAGGAAGGGAGTTGCCGTCAGTGCAGCGACAAAGCCGATGAAGTGGGTCAATGCCGACATTGGATCCTTGATATACAGCTGTCTTCTTGGTATTACTGTCATGGTCGCCATCATTTAGTTTTACGACTCCTTTTAATCGGTTTTTCAAAAACTGATTATAGTATTCTAATATCAAGAAAGCTTGTCAAGAGTTTTTCAGAAACTTGTTAACAAATCCACAGAAACAGATTACTCTGTTATCCATGAACATGACGAAAATACAGCAGGAGATAAACGACTTCTCACTGCCGGAATACGAGATGATACCGGATGTCGGCCTCTTTCTGGAGCAGGTAGTCAAGTACATCACGCCATTCATGGACTCACTTGGAGAGGAGACGCTCACAGGCTCCATGATCAGCAACTATGTGAAGAAGAGGATAATTCCGAACCCTGTGAAGAAGCAGTATTACAGAGAGCAGATTGCAACACTTATCTTCATCGCAGTTGCAAAGACCGTGATGTCGCTCGACGATATACAGCTGATGCTCTCGCTGCAGCAGGACAGCTACCCTACCCGTGATGCATACGAGTACTTCAGAAGGGAGCTGTCCAATACACTTGCCTTCGTCTTCGGACTGAAGGACAAGAGGGATGAAGAGAACATGAACAGCAAGAAGCTGCTTTTGAGGAATATGGTCATAGCTGTCTGCCACAAGGTGTACCTGGACAGGCACCTGAAGGAAGTCAGAGAAGGAGAGAATAAGGTATGAACAGAAATATGAAGGGCGTATATGTAGCATCGCTCACACCATTTGATAGGGATGGAAACTACAACGCCTCTGCGCTCGAGGCTCTGATGGAGAGGAATCTCTCAGAGGGCGCTTCGGGCTTCTTCATCGGAGGATCCTCTGCAGAGTGCTTCCTGCTCTCCCACGAGGAGAGGATCGCGACCTTCGAGACTGCCTCTGCGTTCAGGAACAGGACAGACCTCATTGCGCACGTTGGTGCAATCAGCACGAAGGAGGCGATAGAGTTCGCAAAGGCGGCAAAGGCTCTCGGCTTTGCCCACATCTCTGCAACAGCACCACTCTACTACGGCTTCTCATCGACTGAGATAGCCTCCTACTACTATGACATCTCGAAGGCTGTCGACATGCCTGTGATAGTCTACAACTTCCCAGGCAACACGAAGAAGGAGTTCGACCTTGCAGATCCTGTCTATCGCAAGCTCTTCACTTCAGCTGCAATAGAGGGTGTAAAGCATACGAACCAGGTAGTCTACCAGATGGAGAGATTCATCAGCCTCAACGAGAAGCTGACCCTCTTCAATGGCTTCGACGAGACCATGGTCGCAGGTCTCGCTCTCGGCGCGCACGGCTCGATAGGCTCGACCTTCAACTGCATGCTTGTCCACTATCTGAAGATATACAACGCATTCAACGAGGGAAGGATAGATGAAGCAAGGGAGCTGCAGCACAGAGCGAACACGATAATGGAAGCCTTCTGCCAAGTAGGCCTCATCCCTGCCGTTAAGTACGTTGTCTGCCAGCAGGGAATAGATGTCGGAATCGCAAGAAGGCCATTTGGCACTCTCGATGAGGAGCAGAAACGCTACATCGACGAAACACTTGAGAAGAACCTTGTAAGGTGATCAGAGCTCGACGTCGATTATCCTGTGGGAAAGCACATCGATAAGTCCCTTGTCGGTCAGACCGAGCTCCGGGACTGTCGGAAGCGATATGAAGCTCAGGGCCATGAAGGGTGCCGACATCGGACAGCCCAGGCTCTGGGCGAGACTGTTGAGTCTGGATATCTCCGCCATGACCTCCTCTGCCCTCCTGTCGCTCATAAGCCCTCCGATGACGAGTGCCATCGAGCCCAGGACCTCCTTTCCTCTGGCGACCGAGCAGCCTCCGTGGAGTCTTGCAACCTCGCACACTGCAGTTGCCATCGATTCATCATCGGCCCCGATCACTACGATATTGTGGTGGTCATGGCTTGTCGAGAAGGCAAGTGCGCCTGAGGAGAGTCTGAAGCCCCTGACGAAGCCGACACCTACATCTCCACTCTTTTTGTACCTTTCAACGATGGCAAGCTTCAGTACATCGTCCGAAAGGTCCCTCTCTATGAAGCCATCCTTCACAGGAACAGTGTGGACAAGCTGTCTGTTTATGATCTGCCTGTCTATCATATCGATGACCCCTATCTCTGTAGTGCCCGAGCTCTTCTTCGACCTCAGACGGAAGCTCTCTGCAGTTATGGGTTTTCGAAGATGGACTGTGTCCTTGATCCAGGCCGGATACTCTGGAACCTCGCACTCCTTCACGACCTTTCCATCCCTGGCAACGAGCCGTCCCTCGAAGTAGACGAGGCTTGGCCTCATCTGCTGGATATCAGGAACGATGAGGATGTCGGCAAGGCGACCTGGTGCGATGAGACCGAACTCATCCTCAAGCCTGAAGTGCTTTGCTGCATTTATGGTCGCCAGCCTGATTGCGTCTATCGGCTCCATTCCAAGCTCGATAGCTCTCCTGACGTTGTAGTTTATGTGTCCCTCTTCCGCTATCTCGTTCGGATGCTTGTCATCTGTACAGAAGCAGATATTGTCAAGGTTGCAGTTGTTCTCGAGGGCGCCCTTCACAAGCCGATCGAGGTTCCTTTCAGTACTTCCCTCTCGGATGAAGACACTCAGGCCGACTCTGAGCCTTGCGATCATCTCCTCTGCAGTCACCGTCTCATGGTCATCCGAGATTCCGCTCGAGGCGTAGACGTTGAGCTCCTGTCCCATTCTGCCGATTGCGTGCCCATTGACTATCTTCCTTCTCGAGAGTGTATCACTCACCTTCTCGAGGTACTCCTCCTTCTTGAAGAGTATCTTCGAAGGGTCGAGCTCTCCAAGCGAGATCGACTCTGGCCAGTCCATTATCCGCCTCACCTCTGCAGGTCCAAGGATTGCACCTGTCGTCTCGAGGCCCGGGGCTGTCGGGACCCTCGAAGGGACCTCCAGAAGAAGTCTCAGTGGGAGGTTCTCCATATTGCCGACCATGGCCCTGAGTCCCTCATCTCCTGCGACATTCGCAATCTCCATGAGGTCTGCACAGAGAGTAAGCGTCCCGCTTGGAACGATTATGTTCGAAAGCGCTTCAGGAGAGAGCATGGTCGTCTCGAAGTGCATATGCGAGTCGATCAGGCCCGGGATCGCATACTGCCCCTGACAGTCGACAGAGCTCTTCGCCTTGAGGTCTATTCCTGGCTCGATAGATACGATCCTCTTTCCCTTTATGTATATGTCTGTTGTGTATATCTCTCTTGAAAAGACGTTTACGAGTCTGACATTCTCCAGCTTGAGATCGCACTCAAGCTCGCCAAGACCGGTCCTGATGGTGGTCATCATCTCATCTACAGTGCGCATATGAACCTCTCAGGGTGAATGATAGCACAGAAATGGAGGCGTGTTGGATATCAAAGATCGTAATACCAGTCGAGCGAGTATGGGATATTCTTGAACTTCTCGAGATAGCTTCCATCGATGAGATACTCGAAATCCCTGAAGTAGTAGTTGCCGTTCTCGAAGACGAGATCGCACTTCCAGGTCATGCCTACTATCCTGGCAGCCCTCTGGTAGGTGACAAAACCGGATAGTCCATCCTCGCTGAGAACGACTGCAGGCTCGAAGATATACAGTGGAGTTATGTATGGATAGCTTCTGTCCTTGTTGTATGCCGCAATGAAATCCTCTCTCGATATCCTGTCCCTGCAATCCAGAGAGAGATAGTCGTATATTGCAGAAGGATCCTTTCCTCCCCTGTTGAAGACCTCCTTGTACTCGTTGGCACGACTTAGGGCACTCTCCATTCCCGGCCCTTCGCTTCTGGTCGCACAGCCAGAGAGAAGGAGCAGGGAAAGAAGCAGGAGAAGAACTCTTCTCATCTCTCCATCCTGGAGTATGGAATCGTATATGCGCTTGGGAACTCCGCCTTCTTCGAGGCAATTACAAGTGCAACGATCGTCATGATGTATGGAAGCATCAGCAGGAACTGGCTTGGAATGCCGATTCCCTGCGCCTGGAGACGGAGCTGCAGAGCCTGCGCCATACCGAATATCAGAGCACCGAAGAGTGCGCCAACTGGCCTGAAGCGGGCGAAGATGACGACGGATACTGCGATGAACCCAAAGCCGCCGATTATCTTCTCGGTGAAGGTGTTCATGTATGCGATCGTCATGAAGGCACCGCCAGCACCTGCATATGCGCCACCTATTATCACGGAGAGGTATCTTACAAGGCCAACGCTTACACCCTTGCTGTCTGCAGCCCTGGGATTCTCGCCTACTGCCTTTATCTTCAGGCCGAAGGTCGTCATCTCGAGGATGAAGTACGAGAGTGGCAGAATCAGGATGTATGTAAGGTAGACAAGGATGTTGTGCTTGAAGAACACTGTACCGACAATCGGAAGAGATGAGAGGAGCGGAATCTCGAAGGTCCTGAATGGATCTACCGATGGAGGCAGGGACCTTATGCCGAAGACAAGGCGGTATATGTATACTGCAAGACCTGTCGAAAGGATATTCATGCCGATACCTGCGATCACCTGGTTTGCCTTCATCGTGACCGAAAGCCACGCCATTATGAGGCTGTAGACCATTCCGGCAAGAATTCCTGCCAGGATGCCCAGCCAGAGGGATCCGGTAACGCTTGCTGTGATGAAGCCCATCACAGCTCCCATCAGCATCGTTCCCTCGGTTCCGAGATTCAGGATTCCTGCCCTCTGTGTGTATATCTGTCCAAGGGCCGGAAGCAAAATGGGAGTTGCCAGGCGGACAGTGCCGGCAAGCAGACTTACGAAGAATACGATCAATGAGCTTTCCATCCTAGACCTCCCCTCTGTGGATTCTTTTCTCTAGCCAGGTCAGCAGTCTGAATACCCTGGATGAGAAGAGGACCTTTGCGATGATAAGTATGATTATCAGGCCCTGGATAACATCGACGACCGAATATGGCACGTTCGTCATTCTCTGCATCGAGGAGCCGCCGCAGAGAAGTACAGAGAAGAAGCAGGCAGATGCGATTATGCCTACAGGGTTCAGCGCACCGAGGAGCGCTATGATGGTCGCTATGTTGCCATAGTCGGTGAAGGTGGACTGCAGGCGGTACTGGATCGCAACGATCTCAAGCCAGCCTGCAAGACCGGCAAAGGCACCTGAAATCAGCATCGTGACCATGACTGTGCGCTTCACATTCACACCCGAGTAGGTCGCGATCTTCTCACCCTGTCCTATCAGGTCGATCCTGTGTCCTAGAGTTGTCTTCCAGAAGAAGAGCATCGCGACTATCGCAATGAGGAGGATGAAGATACCTGAGTGGAGGCGGTACATGTTCCCAAGCAGCCTTGTCAGGTGCATTCCCTCAGGAATAGCATCGGACTGTGTGAGGTCGCTGAACGGGTCGTGCAGGAAGCCGCTTGGACCTGTAACTGCGTACATCAGGAAGTACTTTGCTATATGCGTCAGCATCAGCGTGGTTATTACCTCATTTGCGTTGAAGCGGTTCTTCAGGAAGGCAGCTATTCCCGCCCAGAGGGAGCCTGCTGCCACAGCTGCAGCGAAGGAGACTGCCATCTTGAAGGGAATCGGCCCTGGCAGATAGAGCGCAACGATGGTCGTTGCGATCGTGCCCATCAGGAACTGCCCCGTTGCACCTATATTCCACAGCTGTGCCTTGTAGGCGATGGAGACACCGAAGGCCATGAGAAGAATAGGAATGAGCTTCACGAAGAGCTCACTTATCTTGTTCTTCGAGCCGAAGGCGCCCTTTATCATCGCACCATAGGCTTCGGCAGGGTCGTTGCCAGAGAGTATTATGAGGAAGGCTCCCAGGATAAGTGCAAGGATGACCATTGCAACTGTGCTGATCAGATTCGAGAGTGTATCACGGTCCTTCAGTGTCATCTTTCACCTCCCTTCTCGAGCTTCCCACCCATCATCAGGGTACCGATATCCATTGTAGAAGCCCCACGTGGAAGGATGCCCATCAGCCTTCCATCGTAGATGACTGCGATGCGGTCGGATACCTGCAGTATCTCTTCGAGGTCGGCCGAGACGACGAGCACTGCTGTACCCTTCTTTCTGGCCTGGAGAATCTTGCTTCTCACATATTCGGAGGCGCCGACATCCAGACCTCGCGTCGGCTGGTTTGCAATGAGCACTTCAGGCTCGCTCTCGAGCTCGCGTGCAAGTATGACCTTCTGCTGGTTTCCTCCCGACAAGGCCCGGGCCCTGTCGGAGCCACCATTTGCCTTTATCTGGTAGGAGGACCTGGCCCTCTCCCAGTTCTCTCTTATCTTCCTTGTCGAGATTATCGGGCCTCTCTTCAGGCTTCTGTCCTCGAGTCTCTTTACAATGAGGTTCTTCTCGAGCGACCAGTTGATCGCAAGACCTGTAGAGTGCCTGTCCTCCGGAATGTGGGATATCTTCTGTCCGATATAGAAGGCCGGTTCTCTGTTGGTTATGTCCTTGCCATCCAGCTGGATCGAGCCCGAGGTCACCCTTCTCATGCCTGTGAGCACCTCGCAGAGCTCCTTCTGGCCATTTCCATCCACACCTGCAAGGCCGACTACCTCTCCTCTCCTGATATCGAGAGAGAAGTCGGAAAGCGCATCGACACCCTTGTCGTTCTTCGCAAAGATTCCCTTCAGGCTGAGCTTCACTTCGCCCGGCTGGGTATCCGGCTCTGGGAAGTCGAAGAGTACATCGCGTCCGACCATCATCCTGGAAAGGTCGCTTGTGGAGACATCTCCTCCGACGACCCTGTGCCCTATCATCTTTCCATCCCTGAGTACTGTTACCTCATCGACGATGGATATTATCTCTTCAAGTTTATGTGTTATCAGGATTATGGACTTGCCATCATCCCTCATTCTTCTAAGTGTACGGAAGAACTCCTCGGTCTCCTGAGGAGTGAGTACTGCAGTTGGCTCATCGAGAATCAGTATGTCGCAGCCCATGTAGAGCTGTGTGAGTATCTCGACCCTCTGCTGCTCTCCGATCGAAAGCTGCCATACCCTGCTGTAGGGATCGACTCCCATGTGGTACTTCTCCGAGAGTGCAGAGAGCTCGGAAGCTGTCTCCTTCGTATCCAGCAGGATTCCCCTTCTGGACCTCTTTCCAAGCATTACATTCTCGACTACAGTCAGCGGTCGGCAGAGCATGAAGTGCTGGTGGACCATGCCGATTCCAAGCCCGATCGCTTCAAGCGGGGAGTTTATGTGCGCCTTTCTGCCGTTTATGAATATCTCGCCCTCTTCGGGCCTGTATAGTCCATAAAGGACATTCATAAGTGTCGTCTTGCCAGCTCCATTCTCGCCAAGCAGGCCATGAATGGACCTTTCTCTGAGAGCGAAGTCCACCCTGTCGTTGGCGGCAACGCCACCGAAGACCTTTGTGATGCCCTTCATCTCGACAACCAGATTATCCAAATGAAAACCTCCGGAAAGTTCTCTAGATTATGACAGAAAGCGGCCCGTTGAACGAAGCCGCTTTCTCCCTATAGAAAATTGATTGGATCAGACCTGTGGAAGAGCGATCTCGTTCTTGCCGAGCTTGTCCAGTACTTCTGCAATCTTCGCCTTTGCTGCATCATCGAGATATCCCTTTGGATCGTTGATGTTGGTCATTGAAAGACCGCCATTCTCGACGTTGATCATGATGCAGGCCTCCTTTCCCTCCTTGAAGAAGGAACCGTCCTTGATGGTACCGAAGATCGTCTCGAGAGCGTTTGCCCACTCATACTGGAGACCGGAGAGAACGTTCTGTGGAGCGAGTGAAAGCTGATCCTCTACGTTGCCGAGAACGTACTGGTTCTTCTCCTTGGCAGCATTGACAACACCAAGACCGATACCGTCACCGGAGTGCCAGATCACATCTACGCCACTGTCGTACATGCCGACTGCAGCTTCGTAGGCGCCTGCTGTATCGTTCCAGTCGCCAGTGTAGACCTCCTGGATGTCGATGTTCGCATTGACGGACTTTGCACCGGCCTTGAAGCCTTCGTGACCACGTGTGATCTCAGAGCCCATACCGCCACCGATGACACCGACCTTTCCGGTCTTGGAGGCGAGAGCTGCTGTGACGCCCATCAGGTATCCACCAGCCTCGAGCTGTACATCGTATCTGGTCATGTTGGCAGCATCGTACATACCGCAGCCAAGGAGGAATGCGACCTTCTCATACATTGCAGCGACCTTCTTTACAGGGTCGGAGAACTGGAAACCGTGACCGATGACGACATCGTAGCCGTTGTCTGCATATTCGATCAGGGCCGGCTCGATATCGGCAACATCGTATACGCCCTCGACAACTCTGAGCTCGATCTCGTCAGAGTGCTTTGCCTCATACTCCTTCATACCTCTGTACATTGCCTGGTTGAAGGATACATCATCGCTCTTGCCAGGAAGGATGAGAGCGACCTTGAGCTTCTTTGCAGCTGCTGGAGCTGAGCTTTCAGATGAACCAGCTGCGAAAACAGCAGTGATTACAAGTGCCATGACAAGCACGAGTGCAACAATTCTTTTCATGTTCGGACCTCCGACATTAACTTTATAGAACCTTTTTAGTTCGTTTTTCGCAGTCATTTCAATCACATGAGAAGACAATGAGAAAAATAAGAAAGTATTTGAGCCGTATTCTCCAATTCGCAGTCACATCCACATCTGATATACAGTTCATGCCATATGTGTCGAATTGTCTGCCACATCTCTGATCGCATCCACTATCTGCTGGTAGCCAGTACAGCGGCATATGTTTCCACTTATCGCCCTTCTTATCTCCTCCTCGGTAGGGTCAGGATTCTCGGCAAGCAGTGCATAGGCCGACATTATCATCCCGGGAGAGCAGAAGCCGCATTGGATCGCACCGTGCCTTATGAATGCCTTCTGCAGTCTTGAAAGTTCGCCATTTTCCTCGATTCCCTCGATCGTGGTTATCCTGCGGCCATTTGCCGAGAGTGCAAGGTACAGGCAGCTGTTGACCGAAATCCCATCGACAAGGACCGTGCAGGCACCGCAATCTCCCTCTCCACAGCCCTCCTTCGTTCCTGTGAGGTGCAGTACCTCCCTGAGGAAGTGGAGCAGTGTCATGTCATCCTCTACAAGCCCCTCGAACCTTTTGCCATTTACAGTACAAACAAGCTTCTGGCTCATCTTGAAACCTCCTCTACAAGTCTCTCGAGGAGATTGCGAACTACAGCTCTCCTGTATTCGGCACTCCCCCATCTGTCATCTATTGGAGATATCTCACCCATCAGAGTATCCTTGGCCCTCTCGATTCCTTCGCCTCTTGAAAGCACCTCCGATGTCCTGCTGCACAGGACTACCTTCGGAGCGCAGGAGCCTACAGCTACACGATAGACTCCATCACGATTCGAGACTGCAATGCTCACAGAGGAGACTGCCAGGGCAGTTCTCTTTCCGACCTTCCTGAAAGCAGATCTGACCTTCTCGTCCTTTCTGAAGACAAAGCGGACAATGAGGTCATCCTCCATGACGATCTCGGGGGAAAGTACGAGTATCGGTGCGATCATATCGGAGGCAGGCGATGCCGAGGCGTAGTTTCCGCCGATCGAGCCCCTGTTCCTTATCTGTGGACCTCCTATCTCCCTTGCAGAAAGATAGAGTGCACCAAGGTATCTCTTCACAGCAGGGTGCTTCTCTATCTGGGAAAAGGAGCAGGCAGAGCCAATGCTGATTGTCTCATCATTCTCATCTATTCTGTGCAGCTCCTCTATCCTCTCGAGACTGACAAGGTCCTGTGCAATTCGCTTTCCATTGTAGTGGTCGACAAGCAGTACTGTACCGCCACAGAGATAGGAGCCACCTGTGCTTCTTCTAGCTGCGACAGCCTCAGCTATGGTAGTCGGGTAATGAAGTCTGAAATCCATACTAGCTCCTCCTTACAAGCTGCTCCCGGTCGATAGGCAGCTTCGTTATACTTATATCCGGATAGAGCTGGTTCACAGCTGCAGCTATTGCAGGTGCAGTCGGTACAGTCGAGCACTCTGCAACACCCTTCGCTCCGAAGGGCCCCTGCTCGTCATAGGCATCCACATTCTCATTTACAAGGTGCGGTGCATCCAGGGCCGTCGGCATCACATAGCTATTGAGATTGTTCTCCATCGAGATTCCATTCCTGTATCGTATCTCCTCCGATAGAGCGTAGCCTGAGGACATCACAATTCCTCCGAAGGCCTGGCCTGCCAGCATCGTCGGATTTATGACCCTGCCTGTCTCTGTGACATTGTAGATGTTCGCAAGAGAAATCTCGCCAGTATCGCGGTCGACTTTAAGCTTCACACCCTGGACCATGAATGAGAAGAAGGCGTGAACTCCCTTTCCAGAGACCTCTGGGAATGAGTACTTGGACTCCTCTCTTTTAGAACCGTTCTCCTTCAGTTTTGAAATCGCCTTCAGAATCGCATTTCCGGCAACGAATGTGCTTCGGCTGGCTGCAGTCGATCCGCTGTTGCCCTGTCCTTCAGTGATTCCCATCACCATTTCGATGTTCTCGAATGGGACACAGAGTGCCTCTGCTGCAATCATTGCAAGTGCAGTCTGGCTCCCCTGCCCGATATCGACAAGGCTTGTAGATACCCTGTAATGTTCATCATCCAGTCTTTCCACGACAGAGTAGCAGTCATCCGGGACATTCTTTCCCATTCCACTGCTCATCATGCCGGCAGCGATACCGTATCCAAAGCCCTCCTCAGGGTGGTTCTTCATCTCATCATAGAAGGCACTCCTGCCAAAGAGCTCAAGGGCCCTGTCGAAGTCGGTGCAGTGCTCCATCACACCACCCATGCTTCCCTCTTCTCCTCGGTGTATCGCATTTATCTTCCTTATCTTTAGAGGGTCCATTCCCAGCTCTCTGGCGACCCTGTTGAGGAAGGTCTCGATTCCTATTGCGCTCTGCGGTGCACCGAAGCCTCTCATTGCAGATGCAGGTGCGTGGTTCGTATATACCAGATGTCCATCCAGTTTCACTGAAGGTATCAGATAGGGGCCACTCATGTGCTCGAGGCCAAGGCCGAGAACTGCAGGGCCGAGGATAGCATAGGCACCAGTATCCAGGCACATGTAACCCTTCAGGGCAACAAGCCTTCCATCGTTTCTGAAGCCGACCTTGACCTTGACGGTTCCGGGATGTCTCTTCATGCCATAGCGGATGTTCTCCTCTCTTGTGAAGACTATCCTTGCAGGGCGACCTGTGAAGTGGGTCGCAATTGCTGCATAGATCTGGCTTGTGTTCCCGTCCTTTCCACCGAAGGCACCTCCGACACAGCCTGCGCGGCTTGTGACCTTGTCCTCGTCCAGGCCAAGAACAGAGACTATCGTGTGCTTATCCTGCCAGGCATTCTGTGTGGATGCGATGAGAGAAAGGCGCCCCTTCTCATCGATATATGTGAAGGAGGCCTCGTTCTCCATGAAGCCGTGGCACTGCATCGGCATTCTGAAGGTCTCCTCGTAGACTATGTCGCTCTCTTCGAAGCCCCTCTCGACATCCCCCTTGCTGCTGTGGAATTCCGAGCAGAGATTGCCCTTCTCGAAGAGCCTTGGAGCATTATCGTCCAGCGCTCTGTCCCAGTCGTCGACGATCTCGAGCTTCTCGAGCACGACCCTGACCTGGGATGCAAGCTTTCTTGAAAGCGCGAGCGATGGGCTTGCGATCATGGCCACAGGCTCTCCATAGTAGCGGATGTGCTCCGAAGCAAAGACTGGCTGGTCGTTCATGACGCTCGGAATCAGATTGGAGTGCAGGTTCCGCGCAGTGAAGCAGAAGCAGCCCTCCGGCAGGTGTGGTACATCCACGGATATGAGCCTGGCATGGGCCTCCCTGGCTCTGACAAGAACACACTCCAGCATGTTCTCCATATGGTAGTCGCCGCTGTACATTGCCCTTCCGCGGGCCTTGAGCTCAGCATCTACCCTTTCAACGGATCTTCCTATTATGTTGTCCATAGAGATAGTTATAGCCTAGATTTAAAATAATAGCATTAGACAAAAGTCTGAATAATGGGTCAGCACTCCTCTTCAAGGAGTCTTCTCTCCTCCTCGGAGAGAGGATAGCGGGAGAACATATCGGGTCTGTGCTCCCTTGTTGCGAGCAGAGCCTGCCTGTGTCTCCAACGCTCTATCGCACCGTGGTTTCCTGAAAGCAGTATCCCCGGCACCCTGTCTCCGTTGAAATCCACAGGCTTTGTGTACTGTGGATACTCGAGAAGACCGTTCTCATGACTCTCATCCTCGGTAGCGCCATCCCTTATCGTTCCCTTCTGAAGGCGCGAGATCGAGTCGATCAGGACCATCGCAGCGACCTCTCCTCCTGTGAGAATGTAGTCGCCGATGGAGAGCTGCTCATCGACATGCTTCTCGACTCTGGCATCGACTCCCTCGTAGTGGCCACAGATGATGACCAGCTCCTCCATCTTAGCAAGTTCATGTGCCTTCTTCTGTGCATAGGGCTCTCCCTTGGGCGAGAGAAGTACTGTGTGGCTTCTTTCGCTTCTTACAGCGTCCAGGGCCCTCATGACGACATCGACCTTGAGTATCATCCCTTTTCCACCGCCACAGGGTGAATCATCTATGTGCCTGAATGAGCCCATTGCATACTTCTTGATATCGACAAAGGACAATTCGACAATGCCCCTCTCCACTGCTCTCTTCACTACCGGAGAGAGCAGGAAGCTGTCGAAGAGCTCTGGAAACATTGTCAGGACTGTTATCTTCATCTTCACACATCTGAAAGGTCGACATCCGGTGTGATAACGACCTTGTAGTCTGGGAACTCCCCTTCGACCTGGGCATAGAGCCTTTCGAGTGCCTCCTTCCTGGAGACATCGAAGCTTATGACGACATCGAACCTCATGGTCCTCTCTGATATATCGACATAGAAGCCGTGCATCTGGAGTGCCCAGTCGTTGGAGAGGACCAGTTCGCGCACCCTGTTCACAATTTTGGACTCCTCTCCGTCGCCTGTATTGCAGGAGTAGACACCGATACCTGTAAGGACCACACCGGTCTCCTTGTATACTCTGTACTCGATTCTTCTGGTCATCCTGTCCACTTCCTCGACTGTCATCGTATCCGGAAGCTCGATATGGACAGAGCCGTAGTTCCTGTCAGGGCCGTAGTTGTTCAATACAAGATCGTAGGCTCCTCTCACTCCCGGCTCCTCTACAATAAGGCGCTTGATGTTCCTGACAGTCTCAGGATCCGCCCTCTTTCCGAGAATATCGTCGACAGTCTCACCTATCATCTCAAGGCCTGCCTTGATTATGAAGAAGGAGATGACGACACCTACATAGGCTTCGAGAGAAAGACCTGTGAAAATGAAGACAAGAGCCGATACAAGGACTGAAAACGAGAGGACTGCATCGAAGAGCGCATCGGCACCGGAGGCCTCGAGTGCACCGGATCCGGTCTTCCTGCCCTGGGCCTTCACATACAATCCGAGCAGAATCTTAACGACTACGGCAGATGCGATGATCACAATGCTCACTGCAGAGTAGTCGGCAGCCTCCGGGTGGAATATCTTCTTCACGGACTCTGTGAAGGAGGTGACACCTGCATAGAGCACGATTGCTGCAACGACAAGCGCACTGAGGTACTCTATCCTGCCGTGTCCGAGTGGATGCTTCCTGTCAGGAAGCCTGGATGCAAGCTTCGTACCTATGATGGTGACAAGAGACGAGAGTGCATCGGAAAGGTTGTTCACAGCATCGAGGATTACAGCAATCGAGCCGGATGCAAGACCGACGAAGGCCTTGAAGGCTACCAGGAACAGGTTTGCAACTATCCCTATTATGCTCGTCCTGATTATCACACTATCCCTGCTTGCGATGTTCTCTTCTACTGATTCGCTCATTCTTCTATCCTCTTTTGAAATTCGTATGCTACAGTCTAGCACTTCTTTGGATTATTATCCTATATGGATGAAAAAATGGCTCTCCGGAGAGAGCCATCATGGACTGTTTCTGATTCTGGATCAGAGCTGTGGGCCAGCTGCAACAAGTGCCTTGCCAGCCTCGTTGGACTCGTACTTCTTGAAGTTCTTGATGAACCTGGAAGCGAGGTCCTTTGCCTTGACATCCCACTCGGAAGCATCCTTGTAGGTGTCTCTTGGGTCGAGAATCTCAGTAGCAACACCCTCGAGAACGGTAGGAATCTCGAAGTTGAAGTATGGGAGAGTCTTGGTCGGAGCGTTCTTGATTGCACCGTTGAGAATTGCATCGATGATACCTCTGGTATCCTTGATGGAGATTCTCTTTCCTGTTCCGTTCCAGCCGGTGTTGACGAGGTATGCCTTTGCACCGCTCTTCTCCATTCTCTTTACAAGTTCTTCTGCATACTTGGTCGGGTGGAGCTCAAGGAAGGCCTGGCCGAAACAAGCGGAGAATGTCGGAGTTGGCTCGGTGATACCTCTCTCGGTACCAGCAAGCTTTGCTGTGAAGCCAGAGAGGAAGTAGTACTTGGTCTGCTCTGGGGTGAGGATGGATACTGGAGGAAGAACACCGAAAGCATCAGCAGAGAGGAAGATTACATTCTTTGCCTCTGGTGCGGAGGAGATAGGCTTTACGATGTTGTTGATGTGGTTGATCGGGTAGGAGACACGGGTGTTCTCGGTGACGGACTTGTCAGCGAAGTCGATCTTGCCATTCTCGTCGACAGTTACGTTCTCGAGCAGAGCGTTCCTCTTGATTGCGTTGTAGATGTCCGGTTCGGACTCCTTGTCGAGGTTGATTACCTTTGCATAGCAGCCGCCCTCGAAGTTGAAGACACCGTTGTCGTCCCAGCCGTGCTCGTCATCACCGATGAGAAGTCTCTTTGGATCGGTGGAGAGTGTGGTCTTGCCGGTTCCGGAGAGGCCAAAGAAGATTGCTGTGTTCTTGCCCTCCATGTCGGTGTTTGCAGAGCAGTGCATTGCAGCGATGCCCTTGAGTGGGAGGTAGTAGTTCATCATGGAGAACATACCCTTCTTCATCTCGCCACCGTACCAGGTGTTGATGATGACCTGCTCTCTGGATGTAATGTTGAATGCAACAGCAGTCTCGGAGTTGAGGCCCATCTCCTTGTAGTTGTCGACCTTGGCAAGGGATGCTGTGTAGACGACGAAGTCAGGCTTGAAGTTGGCGAGCTCCTCTTCGGTAGGAACGATGAACATGTTCTTTACGAAGTGTGCCTGCCATGCGACCTCCATCATGAATCTGATTGCCATTCTGGTGTCCTTGTTTGCACCGCAGAATGCATCGACAACGAAGAGTCTCTTGCCGGAGAGTTCCTTCTGAGCGATCTTCTTGAGAGTCTCCCAGTTCTCCTGTGAGAGTGGGTGGTTGTCGTTCTTGTAGCCCTCGGTTGTCCACCAGACTGTATCCTTGGAGTTCTCGTCCATGACGATGTACTTGTCCTTTGGAGATCTGCCAGTGTAGATACCAGTCATGACGTTGACTGCACCAAGCTCAGTTACCTGTCCCTTCTCATAGCCAGTAAGGTCCTTTCTGGTCTCCTCCTGGAAGAGGAACTCGTAGGAAGGATTGTGGACAATCTCGGTTGTCCCGGTAATGCCGTACTTTGTAAGATCAATATTTGCCATATTATTCTCCTGCAATTAATCTATACGAATAAACGATTTCATTCTATTTGTAGACACAAAATAAACTAAATTTCCACAAAGTGCTAGTAGGTACGACTAACACTTTCCAAATATTTGAGGTTTTGCACCCACCTGATTCCAATACAGACAGGCTTTATGTGAAATGATTCCCATATTTCAGGTATTGGTGAAGGAATATGTTCCCAGAATATCGATATAGGGAGCTTTTCTGCCCTGGACAGTGCAGCGATCAGATGTGGGTGTGAGTGAAGGCACCGCGCCTCAGAAGGATGAAGTATCCGACTGTAAGGAAGATCGCCATGGCAGTCCAGGTCAGCGGCTCTGTAAGTATCACTGCCTGGTATCCGACCTTCGGTACGATGAAGAGACCCGACACAAGCTTTCCGAAGAGCTCGATGCAGGAGGAGAGGACCGGAATGATCCTCCTTCCCAGCGACTGCAGCGAGTTGCGGAAGATGTAGACAAGGGCAACGACCGGATAGAAGAGAACGCAGGTCCTGAAGTACCTTTCGCTCCAGCCGAGGATGACAGCGTCTCCTGTATTTGCAATAAGGGCAGCAAAGCTCCTGGCAAAGGTGTAGGCGAAGAGAATGCAGAGGAGGGACCAGAAAAGCTGGAGCATGAAGGTTATCCTGAAACCCTTTCTGACCCTGTCGATTCTCCCGGCTCCATAGTTCTGGCTTGTGAAGACAGCAGTCGCCTGCCCCAGCGTGGAGGATGGTATGTTCGTCGCCTCGAACATCTTCCTTGAAGCGGTGTGCGATGTTATCACAACAGTTCCAAGTGCGTTTATCGAGCGCTGCAGGATCACTGTTCCGACCTGGTAGACCGAGGACATTATCCCGAACGAGATTCCGGTCGCAAGCATATCGAGATAGACGCCGAGCCTGACTCTGAGCTCCTCTCTTCCAGGCAGGTAATCGGGATAGACCCTGACAATATATATTATCGAAAGAGTGGCGGAGACCAGCTGCGAGAGCACTGTTGCAAGTGCAGCCCCCTCCACACCCATGCCGAGGACGCAGATGAAGAGAAGATCGAGCAGGATGTTGAGAAAGCTCGAGACAATGAGGAAGTACAGTGGTACCCTGCTGTTTCCAAGGCTCCTGAGATAGCCTGCGCACATATTGTAGATGACAGTCGCAGAGAGGCCGCAGATGGATACGAAGATGTACATATGGGCCATATGGAAGATGTCATTTGGCGTCTTCAGCCATACAAGCAGGCCCCTTACTGCAAGCAGCGCGACGAGTGTAAGAAGAAGAGAAAGCAGGACATCGAGGACGACCATCACGGTCGTGCACCTCTTCAGCTCCCTCATGTTCTCGCCACCGAAGGCCCTTGAGATATGGAGTGAAAAGCCGTGGTTCACTCCGATTGCGAACGAGAGCAGCATCGATGAGATCGCACTGACAGAGCCGATTGCAGCAAGCCCCCTTTCGCCGATGAAGTGGCTTGCTATCATGGCATCTGCCAGGACGTACAGCTCCTGGAGAGCCGAGCCAATGAAGAGCGGAAAGGCAAAGGTGACAATGTGCGAGAATGCACTGCCCTCCGTCATTCTTACGCTTCTCGATCTGTTCATGGGCAGAAGATTATTACTATTGCACCTGCCTGGCAATATCCCGCTCTTCGAAGGCCATGGCAATCTGCTCTGCTGTTATCGGAAGCTCGTAGAAGCGCTTTCCGGTCGCATTGAATACTGCCTCCTGGATTGCAGGAGCTGGCGGGTTGAGAACGACCTCTCCACAGGACTTGGCACCAAAGGGTCCCTGCTCCTCGAAGCTTGGAGCGAACTCGACATTCATCCTGGGAGCATCCAGCCTTGTCGGTATCCTGTACTGCATCAGCGACTTCTCCCTTGGCATTCCATTTGCGCCGTAGTTGATATCCTCATACAGTGCCATTCCGATTCCCTGAAGAGCACCTCCCTCGACCTGTATCTTCACGAGATTCGGGTTGATCGGTGTCCCACAGTCGATGCATGCATTGTATTCGAGTACCTTTGTCTCCCCTGTCAGGGTATCGATCTCCACTTCGACAGCAGCTGCCATGACAGGTGGTGGAGAGGCTGGATTGGAGTGATGTGCAAAGGCCTCGAGCTCCATTCCATCATGTCCGCACTGGAAGGCCCAGACGAGCTCCTCGAGCGAGATCGAACTCTCTCCAGAGAAGACCTTCGAGCCATCGAAGTCGACGCTTTCAGCAGGAACACCGAGGCATGAGGCCCCTGCTTCCTTTATCTTCTCAATGAGCTTGTGTGCGCACATCTCGACAGTCTTTCCCGTTATGAAGGTAGTACTTGATGCGTACGAGCCGGAGTCATATGCTGATGCATCCGTATCTCCAGAGAGGATGACGATATTCTCATACGGGCACATCAGCACCTCTGCAGCGATCTGCGAAAGCACAGTATCTGCACCCTGTCCCATATCTCCAACGCCGGAAAGGATGGTGTAGTGTCCCTCATCGTTGAGCTTTATCCTGCACGAACCGACATCGATGCCTGAAATACAGGAGCCCTGGAGCGCCATTGCAAGGCCCATCGAGCGGACCTTGCCATTCTTCAAATCCCTGACAGGGAACTTCTCATCCCAGTGGCTCATCTCTCTGACCTTCTTCAGACAGTCATCCAGACGACAGCTCGTATTCCTTTCACCATAGTAGGCAGGCATTATGTCTCCCTGCTTTACCACATTCTTCAGCCTGAGCTCGATCGGATCCATCTTCAGTCTGTCTGCAAGCTCGTTGACTGCAGACTCGAGAGCATTGACACCCTGTGTCGCACCGAAGCCCCTGTAGGCACCCGATGCCTGATGATTCGTATAGACGACATCGTAGGTGAATCTCCACCCCTCGAGCTTCCTGTACATCGAGATGGCCTTTGTTCCTACAAGACCGGCGGTCGCAAAGCCATGCTCGCTGTATGCACCGCTGTCGGAGAGCACATTCATCTCGATCGCTCTTATCTTTCCATCCCTGCTGGCACCGAGTCTCACATGTGTCTCCATCTGATGGCGCGGCGAGGATGCGATGAGAGCCTCCTCCCTCGTATAGACCAGCTTGCATGGTCTTTTCGTCTTCCAGGTGACGAAGGCCGGGAAGAACTCGCAGACAAGTGTCTGCTTTGCACCGAAGCCACCACCGATTCTTGGCTTGACCGACCTGACACGGGAAGCAGGAATTCCAAGTGCCCTGGCGATTATCCTTCTGACATGGAATGATATCTGGGTCGATGCAACGACCACGAGTCGGCTGTATGCATCGATATAGCAGTAGGCCCTGAAGGTCTCCATTGGGACCTGGTTCACTGCCTTCGTGTGGTAGGTCCTGTCTATGACGACATCGCAATCCGAAAGGATTCCATCGATGCTCTCATCCCCCATGATGTCTGTCGAAACAAGGTTCCTTCTGTTGTCCGCACCTACTGAAGCGAGACACTCCCAGTTCTCTTCAGGATGGACCAGAACAGGGTTATCCTTCGCAGTATGATAGTCAAGTACTGCTGGCAGAACATCGTATCTGACCTTGATAAGCTTTCTTGCCCTCTCTGCTGCCTCCTCTGTCTCGGCAGCTATGAGCGCAACGGCATCGCCTGCATAGCGAACATGCCTGTCGAGCACAAGTCTGTCATGTGCACTCGTCTCCGGGTAGGTCTGACCTGCACTTGTGAACCTTGGCATATTCTGGTCGACATCCTCCCAGGTGTAGATGGCCACAACGCCTGGAACAAGCAATGCTGCCTTCGTATCCACTTCGGCAACAATCGCATTTGCATGTGGAGATCTCAGCACCTTCGCGATGAGGCAGTTTGCTGGAGCAAGGTCCTCGCAGTAGACCGGCTTTCCAGAAAGAAGAGCCATCGAGTCCTTCTTGCTTACGGAGGTATTGACTATCTTCATACGCCCTCCTTCCTGAGGCTGTTGGCATACTCGACATACTTCATGATTCCAATAAGCTGTCCCTGATAGCCTGAGCATCTGCAGAGGTTGCCCGAGAGGTACTTAAGAACCTCATCCTCTGTAGGATTCGGATTCTCCCTGAGCAATGCAATCGTGTTCATCATGTAACCGGGGTTGCAGAATCCGCACTGCTCTGCGCCCTCTCCTGCGATGAACCTTCCTATCTCCTCGGCCTCCTTCTGCACTCCTTCGAGAGTCGTGATATTGTGGCCATCGGCCCTGGCTGCAAGCAGGCTGCAGGAGAGGATAGGCTTTCCATCGAGAAGCACTGTGCACATGCCGCAAATCGAGGATGAGCAGCCGCACTTCACACTGAAAAGACCTCTGTCTCTCAGGAACTGGTAGAGAGTGGCACCTGCATCGACATGCGCCTTTACTCTGCTTCCATTTATTGTCACTTCGATCAGCATACAGCACCTCCAATCTCGCAGAGTGCCCTCTTCAGAAGCCCCTTGAGGAGTCTGGTCCTGTACTCTCTGCTTCCCTTTGCATTCGAACCGAGAGGAATACGCTCTACAGCAAGCGCTACGACCCTATCTATACTTTCTTCTGTGATTTCAGGAAGGAAAAGAGAGGCCTCGCCATCCTCTCCCTTCAGAAGCATTGCCTTTCCAGGTCTTGCTCCGCAGGTAAGATAGAGCCTTTCTCCACTGTACCTGGCACAGAGAGCAAGTGTCGGAAAATCGGTCTGCTGCGAGCGAACGCTCTGATATGAGATGCAGGCTGGAGTCTTCCTGACTATGACCTTCGTGAGGATATCATCATCATGAGGCATATCCACGAACCTGTCGATTCCAACCTCTCCGGCCTTGTACAGGACTACGGACGAATCCAGTGCGAGAAAGAGTGTCAGCAGGTCGGAAAAGCCATAGCGTCCGAACAGGCTTCCACCTATTGTGGCCATGTTCCTGAACTGGACTCCGATGATATGCTCTACTGCCTTGACAGAAGCGCCATTGGTATAGCTTTTGAATGCACTGCAGCACTCCAGCTGATGAAGACTCACCATCGCTCCGATCTCGAAGCGGTCCTCGAACTCCTCTATCCTGTCAAGACCAAGTCCGGACATATCTATTGCAGTATTCATCTCGAGATCCTCGAGCCTGAGCCAGAGCATGCCGCCTATGATGCGGTTTCTCTTCTTCTGGTTCAGCTCCCAGGCCTCTTCAAGGCTCTCGACCTTTCTGTAATCCTTAAATCTAATCATCAAAATATCCTGGTGCCCGATGGGCGTCAGAGCGAATTCTATCCTTTGGATAGCCCGTTTGACTCTATTGTAAAAACGGACGGATGGCAATCATCTTCATCTACAATAAAACACTTTTTTTCTATTTGTACTATGAAGCGGAACAGCGTTTTGCAAAACAAACCCAAAAACAATATCGAATTCGATTTATCATTCTGATTTTGGAATGTAAAACAGCAAATTATTATCAAAGCAGTGCATTTCTGGACTCAAACAGGAGCTGAGGATAATCTGTCCTTGTTCTTTCTCCTTGGTTGCATCAAGCTTTGCGTTCATGCTATATGGAAACTGTCAAGAAAAACGAGAGTACATACTGATGGACAAGAACCTGGCAATCTTCCTTGTGTCGATGATTCCGCTCATAGAACTGAGGGGCTCGATGATCATGGCTGCAGGCTGGCAGCTGCCCATGCTGCGCTCTCTCGTCCTCTGTACACTTGGCAACATGCTCCCTGTTCCATTCATCTACTTCTTTGCACGCAGGATACTTGAGTGGGGAAAGGATAAAAGGATCATCGGACCCTTTGCAGACTTCTGCCTCAGCAGAGGAAACAAAGCCGGAAGCAAGCTTCAGGAGAAGACCGGACAGAGAGGTGCATTCATCGCCCTGATGCTCTTTGTGGGAATTCCACTTCCTGGTACCGGAGCCTGGACAGGCACGCTTGCGGCAAGCCTGCTGAATCTCGGCTTCAGGAAAAGCGTTCTGGCAGTCCTCTCAGGAGTGATACTTGCCGGATGCATAATCGGAATTCTGAGCAGTCTTGGCTTTGCATTCCTATTTGGACTTTGAGACGACTCTCCCTATGAAGGGGAAGAAGAGCATCAGGGATAGCAGCATTGCAGTATAGTCTGCAATCGGAGTTGCCCATACGATTCCTTCAAGCTGGAATATGCGATCCAGAAGAAACATTGCTGGAATATCCACTACACCCTTTCTCAGCATTGACAGGAACATTGGCTGCTTCTTCTTTCCAACAGCCTGGAATATCGTGATGACTGTAAGAGTGATTGCAATTCCAGGACCACCTAGACAGATTATCCTTTGGAAGTGTCTTGCGTAGCCTACAGTCACTTCATCGTCAATGAAGGAGGCTGCGACTGGGCCTGCGAAGAGGAAGAGCAGCAGTGTACTCAGGGTTGCGATCGAAAGGCTCAAAAGCAGAGTATCCGCTATTATCCTCTTCATCCTTCTAATATTTCCAGAGGAGTAGTTGTATGCGATAAGAGGGAGAACACCAAGCGAAATGCCCATCGAGACTGCAAAGGAGACAAGGTCTATCTTCTTTGCAATTCCAACGCCTGCAATGGCCGCATTGCTGTATTTCGCTATCAGAGCGTTCAGCATCATATTCGAGAAGGCGCTGAGAAGGCTCATGAGGAAGCTTGGAAGGCCGATGAGCAGGACCTCGGAGGGGATGCTGCCAAGGTCCTTCAGATACTCAGGAACTGCTGTGATCGTACTTCTTTTTCTGTTGAGTACAAGGTAGATGACAAAAAAGAGGAATGCAGCAAGATTCGAGAACATCGTTGCAATTGCAGCACCTTCGACATCGAAATCGAGAAGTAGAATCAGTATCGGATCGAGAAGGATGTTCAGTCCGGCTCCGAAGGTCATTCCAAAGCCCGCGGCCTTCGAGCCTCCCTCGGCTCTTACAAGATGTGCAAGACCTACATTCAGCACAGCAGGAACAGCACCGAAGAGGAGCACCCAGACGAGATACTGCCGACAGAAGCCGTATGTTGCACTGTCGGCTCCGATTGCAGGAAGGATGATGGGAGACAGGAGGTAGACTGAAAGTCCATACACTATTGCAACAGCTGTCATGCTGTATATGCAGAAGCAGGCAGTCCGGGAGGCCTTTTCCTTGTCTCCGGCACCAAGACTTCTGGCCATGAGGCTTGCTCCGCCGATTCCGAAGACATTCGAAAAGGCTGTGAGCAGTATGAAAAGCGGAGTACAGAGATTTGCGGCTGCGACCATGTCGCTGTTGCCGGTCTGACCGATGAAGAAGGTATCTGCCATATTGTAGGCGAGCATTATCATCTGACTTATTACGGTCGGAACAGCAAGCGAAAGGATGGCCCTGAAGGGCGGTGCACTCTCGAATAGTTCTGTTCCAGCTTTTGCCTTCATCGTTTTGTTCCCGGATGACTGTTGATGACTATGATGCCCATAGATACCAGGATGATGGCGACGATGTACTTGAGCTGGAAGACATTCTCGCCCAGCAGCAGCGAGGCTGCAATTGCGCCTGATATCGGATTTGCGCACTGATATACTGTGACCTTTCCCGCTGGATTCACCTTGAGAATGGCTGTCCAGACCATGAAGCAGATGCTGGAGATGAGTGCAAGCAGCAGATAGAGTGCAAAGCCTACAGCGCCTCCATTCGAAAGCTGTCCCCTCAGCACGAATGCAAGGATGAGAATCTCAAGACCTCCGACCATGAGACTGTAGCCGGATGCGACCACAGGATCTGTATCCTTGACGAGAATCCTCGAAAGCACAGAGCCGAAAGCAAAGGATGTAACAGAGAGGAACATAAGACCTTCGCCTTGGAGAGAAACGCTTCCAAGCCTTCCTCCATACAGGAAACAGAAGAGGACTCCAGAGAAGGCCATGATGGAACCAATTACCTTTCTTCTGCTCATTCTGTCATCACTGAACAGGAAATGGGCCATTATATTGGATGTCACTACGAAGGTTCCATTGATGATCGAGCTGTTTATCGAAGAGGCCCTTATCAGAGCAGCGAACTGGAGAAGATAGGTCGCTCCTGTCTGTATCGTGCCAAGGATAACAAGGTTCCTCAGCTGCTTTCTTGAAACTGCAGGTATCTTCCTGTCCCGGATCGTGGAAATCAGAAGGAGAATGAGACCTGCAACGATGAAGCGTATCGATGCAAAGAGGTACGTATCACCAATGCTCTCGATCGAGAAGAGTACATAGCACTTCTTTATTATAGGAAATACGATTCCCCAGAGAATATGACAGCCGATTGCGAGGATGGCCGCAATGACCGGATTCGTAAGTATTTTCCTGCTATCCATCAATGACTCCCGCAGAAAGTATATAGACTTTGAAGCAACAAGCCAACGCAGCAGGTTCTATCCCGCATGAAATGTCGAACCCTATTGCTACATTATTTTCAGTTGCAATACTCAGCCTTTTCTTGCTTACAAGGCCAATAGTGCCTATCAGCTCGTTTTCATGATAAAGCATGGCGATGAGGGTGGGTTGCAGGCTTTTGAAGGAACAAAAGAACTCTGTAAAAGATCAATATGCGACTATTCTAAAGTTTAATTTTGGATTAGTCGTAATTATATTTGGCAATCGCTGTATTTCATGGCTAATCTAAAGTACAATTTTAGATTAGTCGGAGTTTTTACATATGGCCTATATTGATAGAGCAATAACAAATGTTCTGGAAAACAGAGTGAAATCGAGCAAGTGTCTACTGCTTACCGGTGCTAGACAAATTGGTAAATCCACACTGATCAAACATTGTTTCAGTAATTACAATAGAGCAAATTTCGACGACAGGTTGACCAGATTGCAGGCCAGGGAAGAACCTAGGCTTTTTTTCCTGAATAATCCCAGACCTTTATTCATTGATGGAGTTCAAAAGGAAAAGAGTGTTCTTGAGGAAATCAAATTAATTGTTGATGAATCTGATAAGAGAGGTGATTTTATCCTTTCTGGATCCCAGCGACCTGAACTTATGAAAGGTAGAAGCGAGTCTCTTGCTGGCAGAGTATCTGTTATGGAGCTTTTAGGGCTCTCTCTCAGAGAAATACATGGCGTTGATTTCAATCAGCATTTCATTCCAACCGAAAACTACCTTTCACAGCGAGAGAAAAAGCTAAAACCATATGAGGATATATGGTCGATCATTCACAAGGGTTCTTATCCTGAACTTTATGACATAGAGCGGGATTGGCAAGATTTCTATTCTTCCTATGTGTCTACCTATCTCGAGAGAGATGTAAATGAGTCGATCAAGGCGGACAGCCTGGTTTTCACCAAGTTCATGACTGCTGTTGCTGCCAGGACTGGGGAATTGGTGAATTATGCAAGCATTGCAAATGATGTTGGAGTCAGTGAGCCGACAATAAAAATTTGGATATCAGTTCTTGAGCGTACCGGTATTGTCTATATCCTTCAGCCTTACAGTTCCAATACTCTTTCAAGAGCAATAAAGACTCCAAAGCTGTATTTCAGAGATACAGGGCTTGCCTGTTATCTTACTCGCTGGACTGATAAGGATGCACTCAAGAATTCAGCTGTAGCTGAAAACATGTTTGAAACCTTTGTTGTATCTGAAATCCTGAAGTCCTATGCCAATGAAGGAAAGGATTATCGTTTCAGTATCTTCTATTACAGAGGAAAGGATAAAACTCCTTCCAGAGAAAATGAGATAGATCTGATTATCCAGGAGGATGGGGTACTCTATCCTGTTGAAATAAAAATGACAGGGAATCCCAAATCAAGCATGGGTGCGACAAATTCTGTACTGGATAAAATAAGTGGGTATAGGAGGGGACTCGGAGTTATCCTTTGTCTTATTGATAAAAAGACATACCTCAAAGAGAATTTGGTCACTCTTCCTCTGGAATATCTTTGATGCGATTAAATTGGCGTGAGTTTTGCAAATTCATCAATTATCCAGCTTGTAGTTTGAATTTCGCTTCCACTACTCCGATTCCGTAATCAAAGAACGATACCGCAATCGCCTTTATTGCTGCTTTCCAGGTTCTCGCGTTTTTTCCACTTCTGATAATGCACAGAACTATTTTCGTGCATTATCAATCGATATGCAGATAAAAAGGTCAGAAGCAGAATTCTGCAGAGGAATCGAGATTCACTTGTGAATATCGATGATCCACCTATGATAGTCATCCTTCTTGAATCTGCCATAGTTGAATGGATGCTTTATCTCTGCATCCGGGCAGATTTCTTCAAGCTTCGCAACCGACTTGGAAATATCGCTAGCAGTAAATGTCGCAAATGGGATTATCGTCTTTCCTGCAGTATTGCAGTCCGCTATGAACTTTGAAACGAAGGAGGGAATGCTTCCGTACCAGATTGGGTACCCAAGCAGTATCACATCATATTTCGAAAGGTCGGGAACAGCTGTCCTTACTGCAGAGACAACACCCTTTCTGAGTTCTTTTCCCGCTCTTATTATCGACGATATGTAGTTGCCGTAGGCCTCTGCTGTCTCAATTCTTACCTTTGGACAGGAAAGGTCTGCTGCGATTCTTTCTGCCAGTTCCTCGGTCTTTCCCGACTTTGAATAATATATGACGATGCATTTCATGCTTCGATGATACCACAACATGTTGGCCACTAGAAAAAAACAGTGGCTTACAGGATAATGTTCTTCATGATCGCACGCTCGAATATCCACACTCACTCTACCTTCTGTGATGGCAAGAGCACCATCGAAGAGGTAGTAAAGGCCGCCATCTCGCTTGGCTTTGTCTCCATCGGATTCTCGAGCCACGCATATACAGGCTTTCCATTCGATGAGTGCGGCATAAGAAAGGAGCGTATTGACGAGTACTTCAGAACTCTCGACGAGATGAAGGAAAAATACAGAGGCAGGATAGAGATATTCAGTGGTCTTGAGCTTGAAAGCCGTGTTCTGGGAGATGCAAGACCGACAATAGACCCAAGGTGCGATTACACTATCGGTTCCTGCCATATGGTGAAGATAGAAGGAAAATACATATCTGTGGACAATACGCCAGACGAGGCCAGGATGGCCATAAAGCTCTTCGGCTCCCCACTGGATTATGCAGAGTACTACTATGATGAGGTCGCAGCCTTTGCAGAGGATTCTTCCTTCGACATCGTAGGCCACTACGACCTCATAACGAAGTTCAATGAGAAGGAGCACCTCTTCGATGAAGATAGTCCTGAATACAGGAAGCTTGCCCTGCACTATCTCGAGAGAACTGCAAGGACTGGAAAGATATTCGAGGTGAACACTGGGGCGATCGCCAGAGGCTGGAGGACGACACCATACCCCGCACTCTTCCTCCTGGAAAGACTTCATGAGCTCGGCTCGAGAATAATACTCACCTCGGATTCGCATCACGCCTCTTCCCTTTCCTTCGATTTCGACAGGACAGAACAGCTTCTCAGGGATATCGGATTTGCTTCTGTGATGCAGCTGACAGGTGAGGGTTTTGTAGAGAAAAGTCTGTAGTTTTCCAAAGTCAATTTCCTATGTAGTAAAGAGTTGACCTTTAAGCTGCGAAAAGGGTCGAAAAATAATCGAATTAATTCTCCAAATAGGGTTGACCCCACCCCCCTTTAGGCTTATAAAAGTCCTTGTAAAAAACAATCAAGGGTTAGGTGGTATGGTTAACAAGCCTGGAAATGAGACAGTTGATATTGAGGTTCCTCCTGGTGGACTACCTCTGAGGTGTCGCGCTTCCTGGGATTCCTTCCAATACCACCCTGGGAATGCAAAATGATCGAACTCAGACATCTAAGAAAGGAATTCGATGACAACACTATCCCTCTGAAGGATATCAATGTGACCATCAACAATGGTGATGTCATCGCTGTTATCGGACCATCAGGTACCGGTAAGTCAACACTCCTGCGCTGCATCAATATGCTTGCAGAACCTACAAGTGGCCAGATACTGGTCGATGGGCAGGATATAACCGCCAGAGGGTGCAACCTCAATGAGGTAAGAAAGAAGATGGGCATGGTATTCCAGTCCTTCAACCTTTTCGGACACCTCACAGTAATCGAGAACATCATGAACCCGCAGATCACCCTGCTTGGACGCTCAAGGCAGGAGGCCTACGACAAGGCAATGTACCTGCTCCAGTCCGTCGGTCTTGCGACCAAGGTATTCTCATACCCCGACGAGCTCTCGGGTGGACAGCAGCAGAGAATCGCAATCGCAAGGACACTGGCAATGGATCCTGAGATCATCCTCTTCGATGAGCCGACCAGCGCTCTCGACCCGAGCATGATCGGTGAGGTCCAGTCCGTTATCAAGATGCTTGCAAAGACCGGCAGGACCATGATGATAGTCACCCACGAGATGGATTTTGCCCGCAAGATCGCAAACCGTGTCTTCTTCATGTACGATGGAGACATCTATGAGGAGGGAACTCCGAAGCAGATATTCGAGCATCCGAAGAGAGAGAGGACAAGACGCTTCATACAGAGACTCTCGACACTCACCTACAAGATAGAATCGACGGACTTCGACCTCGAGGCCGCAAACGACGAGCTCCAGCTCTACGGCGAGAAGCTTCTCATCGAGGCAGAAAGACTGACAAAGGTCACTCTCACACTCGAAGAAATCTGCATCAACAACATCGCAGCATACGAGGAGCACCCCGACATCCTCGTCAAGGTAGAGTACTCCGAGAAGTCGGATACCATCTCCATGATAATCAAGTACAACGGCGAGGTCTTCGACATCACCACAAGTGAAAGCCGCCTCTTCCAGGAGCTGTTGAAGGAGCCGACCACCTCCTTCAGGCAGGAGGACATCGAGGCTGACAAGGATGGCTACGTCCACAGGATCGAGATCAACTTCAAGTGGGTAGATGAGGAGTAGGACCATGAAGAGATTTATTGTACTTCTATTGATATCGGTGATGGTCTTTACAGCCCTCTCTGCTGCCAGAAGCGAATCACCAAAGACCATCGAGGAGCTCGATGGCCAGTATGTCGGCGTACAGACTGCAGTCCTGTACGAGGACCTGATCAGGGACAGGGTTCCGAACACGACCTTCCAGTACTTCACAATGCCAAATGACATGATCATGGCACTGAAGTCCGGAAAGGTAGTTGCATACCTTGTCGAGGATGTAGGCTTTGGTGTCCAGAAGAAGAACCATCCGGAGCTCACTACGATGGAGGAGCCAGCTGGAGAGATATCCGCCTCCTGTATCATCGGAAACAACGACAAGCAGGCAACTTTAATTGCACAGCTCAACGAGTTCATCAAGAAGGGCTGGGAGAGTGGAATGCTGGATGAGATGTACGACTACTGGGTCGCAGACTTCGATCCGGATACGGACACCTGCGACATCGGGAACTTCACAGGAGAAAATGGCACGATAAGCTTTGCCATCGAAGGAGGCTACGAGCCCTTCTCCTACATCAGCAACGGAAGACTGAATGGCTTCGATGTCGACTTTGCCTGCCGCTTCTGCCGCGCCTACGGCTATACACCTGAGTTCTTCTCGATTCCATTCGAGGCAATTGCTCCTGGTGTTGAGACGGGAAAGTACGATGTCGGAATGAATATCGTTGTCAGTGCCGAAAGAAACGAGACAGGTTCCCTTACAGACACCTACTATACCTGTCCGATCGACGTTGTCATCCTGGGCGAGGACGAGAGCGCTCTCGGCTTCTTCGGAAAGCTTCAGAACAGCTTCTACAAGACCTTCATCAAGGAAAGCAGATGGAAGCTCTTCGTCGAGGGTGCGATCGTAACGATCGTCATCACAGTCACATCGATACTCATCGGAACCGTACTTGGCTTTGCAGGCTACATGGCCTGTCGCCATGGCAACAAGGTAGCCAATGCTATTGCAGACTTCCTGCTCTGGCTCATACATGGCATGCCTACAGTACTTCTCCTGATGATTCTCTACTATATCGTCTTCGGAAAGTCCTCACTTCCAGGCATGTGGGTTTCGGTCGTAGGCTTCTCGCTCATGTTCGCCTGCTCGATGTACGACATGCTGTATGTCGGCTGTCATGCGATCGGAAAGGGACAGCTTGAGGCGGCAACAGCCCTCGGCTACTCCGACCATCAGAGCTTCTTCAAGATTCTCCTTCCACAGGCAGCACAGCACTTCCTCCCGATCTACAAGAACGAGGTCGTCACTCTCATCAAGGAGTCATCGGTCGTAGGCTACATCGCAGTCCTCGACCTTACAAAGATCTCCGACCTTGTAAGAAGCAGGACCTATGAGGCCTTCTTCCCTCTGATCCTCACTGCCATCATGTACTTCGTGATTGCAGGTGTGATGACAAGGATCGTAAAGCACGTCTACCACAGCATCGATCCGAAGAGAAGGAGCGAAGCGAAGATTCTCCAGGGAATCAAGCAGGTCGACTGATCTGTCATATCGAATGCAAAAGCAAGGGGCTATCGCACTTGATAGCCCCTTTTCATATCATGAATGCTTTTTGTGCCTGAAATCAGAAAGACAGACCATAGACATTGGCATAAGAATCCTCGATAGTCTCTATTCCCTTTCCATCCATTCGCTTTGCTGTGGTTGCAAGATGGCTTTCGATATAGGCATCGAAGTTGTCTGCGATCTTCGCAAAGGTCCTGGACTCCTTCTCCAGGTGGGCTCTTGCTGCCTTGGCGACCTCGACTGCATCCTTTACATGGATTACGACGACGCCATCTCTATCTCCGACAAGGATATCGCCCGGGAATACTACCTGACCTCCACAGGAGACAGGGACATTTACTTCACCAGGACCAAACTTCCATGGACCCTGTGGTGTAACACCAGAAGCGTAGATAGGCATCTTTACAGATACAGCACCATCAGTATCACGGACACAGCCATCGAGGACCCAGCCTGCGATTCCCTTCTTCTCACTAAAGCGCATCATGATCTCACCGGCAAGCGATCTGTTGCAGCCACTGTCACCATCTACGACGATGACATCACCAGGCTGTGCAAGGTCGAGAGCTGCATGCATCATCAGATTGTCTCCTGCTGGTGCCTTTACTGTGATTGCTGTTCCAAGCAGCTGCATATCGCACTCTGGGTTGATCATCCTGACATTTTCAGGGCCAACTACAAGCTGCAAGGCTATTGAGAAGCGATTGAGACGAAAACAAGGGCTACCGCAACTCTGCGATAGCCCTCTCGTTTCTGGAAGACGAATCAATCAGTCTGCAGATGTATCCAGTATCTTGATGGCGTATGGAGCAACTGTCTCTCTCAGCTTTGAAAGCTCGCCGTCGGATACCTTGATCCTCAGCTCCTTGGTACTGTCACTTGAGCCACTGAATACAGATGTGGAGATGATGTTGAAACCCTGCTTTGTGATATCCCTGATGATCTGGTCCAGCATGCCCTTTCTCTCCTCTACCATGAAGTTGATCGTGCAGCCTCTGCTGGTTGCACCGAAGACCTCGAGGAGTGTCTTGAGCATATCGGTCCTGGATACGATGCCCACGAGCTTTGTTCCGTCCATTACAGGAAGCCACTGCACATCCTTTTCGACCATCAGCTTTGCAGCATGTTCGATGGTGGTATCCCTCTGTACTGTGATTGGGTCCTTCCTGATTATCTTCTTCACCTTTAGATTGCTCAGAAGGGACTTCGTCTCGTAGATACTGAGGGAGGTCACTGGCGAGGGAAGAGCCCTCAGGATATCCTTGTCCGATATGATTCCAACGAGGTGCCAGTTGTTGTCCAGGACTGGAAGACAGCTGACGCCACTGCTCTTCATCAGATCCTGTGCATCCTGAATCGACATGTCGAGATTTGCAGTGATCAGATTGGTCGTCATTCTCTGTTCGATCTTCATAGCGTTCCTCCTCTATCTATTATAGCCGTTTTTTTCCTTTATGCACCAAGATATGCCTTCTTGATCACAGGGTCGTTCATCAGCTCCTCACCTGTACCAGTCTTGACGATCGAACCGGTCTCGAGTACATATGCCCTGCTGGCGACCGAGAGGGCTGCCTGTGCATTCTGTTCTACCAGGAGGATGGTCGCACCATTTCTGTGCAGACTCTGGATGATATCGAAGATGTGGTCGACGAAGATAGGAGCAAGGCCCATGGATGGTTCGTCCATCATTATCAGCTTCGGGTGTGCCATCATGGCCCTGGCCATTGCAAGCATCTGCTGCTCGCCACCAGAGAGGGTTCCAGCAATCTGCCTTCTTCTCTCGAGCAGTCTCGGGAAAAGCTCGAAGGCCTCCTCCATGCTCGCCCTGATCTCGGAATTGGGTCTGGTGTAGGCGCCCATCTCGAGGTTCTCCTCGACAGTGAGTCTCAAAAAGATACGTCTGCCCTCGGGGACCATCGAAAGACCCTTGGAGACGATAGTGTGCGCACTGGTCTTTGCGATCGAGGAGCCCAGGAACTGGATATCGCCGGTCCTGGATCTGAGAAGGCCGGAGATGGTATTCAGCGTCGTGGACTTGCCTGCACCGTTTGCTCCGATGAGCGTCACGATCTCTCCCTCGTCGACATAGAAGGAGATGCCCTTTATCGCATGGATGGAGCCATAGTATACGTTGATATCGTCAACAGTCAGAATCCTGCCCATATCAGTCCCTCCTCTTTCCAAGATAGGCTTCGATCACTGTAGGATTGTTCTGGATCTCTGCAGGTGTTCCTCTTGCGATGACCTCGCCGAAGTTCAGAACTGTGATATTCTCGCAGATGCCCATTACGAGACTCATATCGTGCTCGATAAGGAGGATTGCGATATTGAACTCGTCCCTTATCTTCCTGATGGTCTCCATCAGCGCAGTAGTCTCTGCCGGATTCATGCCTGCAGCTGGTTCGTCCAGGAGCAGAAGCTTTGGATTGGTCGCAAGTGCTCTTACGATCTCAAGCCTTCTCTGTGCACCATAAGGGAGGTTTCCTGCATTGATGCCTGCCATACCCTGCATGTCGAATACGGAAAGCAGCTCGAGAGCCTTTGCTCTTGCAGCCTTCTCCTCCTTCCAGAACTTCGGAAGACGAAGTACGGAGGAAAGAAGCCCATAGTGCATGCTGTGGTTGTAGCCGATGAGGACATTATCCAGAACGGATACGTTCTTGAAGAGCCTGATGTTCTGGAAGGTCCTTGCTATGCCAGCATGGCTGCGCTGGATTGTAGTAAGTCCCTCAAGGTCCCTGCCATCAAGGAGAACCTTGCCCTTGGTAGGAACGTAGACGCCGGTAAGCAGATTGAAGACTGTGGTCTTTCCGGCACCATTGGGGCCGATGAGACCTGCAATCTCGTTCTCCTTCACTTCGATGCTGAAGTCGCTTACAGGAGCAAGACCACCGAAAACGACTCTGAGATGTTCACATTTAAGTACAGTCCTACTCATTCTCGCTCTCCTCCTTTTCCTTACCATTGAAGACCCTTTCGAGGAGTCGCCTCATGGAGAAGTCGAAGTTGCCCATAAGACCCTCAGGTCGGAAGATCATCATGAGGACAAGTGCCAGTGAGTAGACGACCATTCTGTAGTCCGAGAAGGCCCTGAGCAGCTCTGGAAGTGCTGTAAGGACGATAGCTGCGAGGATGGAGCCGAACATCGAGCCCATGCCACCGAGCACGACCATTACCAGAATCTCGATCGACTTCATGAACTTGAAGGTCGATGGGTAGAGAGAGCCGATATAGCCTGCATACAGACAGCCTGCAACACCTGCAAGCATTGCCGAAAGCACGAAGGCAGAGGTCTTGTAGAAGGTGGTGTTGATACCGACCGATTCGGCTGCGATCTCATTCTCACGGATGGAAAGGACAGCCCTTCCATGCCTCGACTTCATGAATGTATGGATTATGAAGATGCAGAGAATGACCATCACATAGGTCAGGTTGAAGGATGTGAACTTGGGGATTCTCGCAAGGCCTGCGGCACCGTATGTGAACTTGAAGCCGAGCACGGAGTCGATATTCGTAAGTACGACTCTGATGATCTCGCCAAAGCCAAGTGTGATGATTGCAAGATAATCGCCCTTGAGTCTGAGAGCAGGAATACCGATGATGATGCCGAAGAGGCCTGCAACAACTGCGCTGATGATTACAGCGACGATGAAGAACGGAATGACTGCAGCCCCGTTTCCCGACCTCAGAAGTGCAGCAGCAGGAGTCGCCTTCATGAAGATTGCCCCGGCATAGGCGCCGACGGCCATGAAACCTGCGTGTCCAAGCGGAAGCTGTCCAAGGTAGCCGCAGGAGAGGTTCAGCGAGGTTGCAAGTATCACATTGATTCCGATCGTGATGAGGATTCCTCTCCAGTAGTTCGTGATGACTCCACCTGCGATCAATGCCGTGAAGACCACCCATACCAGAAGCAGGATTCCTGCATTTATCAGGTAGGATGCCGGTGTCGGGATAGATATGTTCTTCTTCATTTCCTTCCCTCCATCAGACCTTTTCCTGTATCTTCTTTCCAAGGATGCCTGTCGGCTTGAAGAGAAGAACTATTATCAGGACGAAGAAGACGACTGCATCCTTCCACATCGAAAGGTGTGCAGCTGAGACGAGTGCCTCGAGAATGCCGATTGCAAAGCCGCCGATCATTGCACCAGGAATCGATCCGATTCCACCGAGAACAGCTGCAACGAAGGCCTTGATACCGAGCATGGAGCCCATTGTCGGACTGGACTGGGGATATGCGCAAAGGTAGAGTGCAGAGCCGATACCGGCAAGTGCAGAGCCTACAGCGAAGGTAAAGGAGATGGTCCTGTTGAGGCTGATGCCCATCAGCTGGGCAGCTCCCATATCCTCGGACACTGCTCTCATTGCCTTTCCCATCTTGGTCCTGTTGACAAGGACAGTCAGACCTGCCATGGCAATGACGCTGACTACGATCGTCACGATTGCGGCATAGCTTATGCCTACAGGGCCCAGTGTCAGGCTTCCGTTGACCATTGTGGTCATGCTCTTCTGGTCAGCACCGAATACGAGCTGTGCTCCATTCTCGAGAAGGAAGGATACACCGATTGCGGTAATGAGAAGAGAGAGTCTGGGTGCGCTTCTCAGCGGAGTATATGCGACCTTCTCTATTGCTACACCGAGTATCGTGCACATGATGACTGCCAGAGTAACTGCCACAATTGGAGGGAATGCGAAGCTTGCGATCGAATAGTAGACGACATAAGCACCTACCATGATGATATCTCCATGGGCAAAATTGAGAAGCATGATGATTCCATATACCATGCTGTAGCCGAGGGCTACGAGTGCATATACGGAACCTGTCTGCAGACCATTGATGATCTGAGCTAGCAAGGTATAAAAATCCATACCGTAGATATCTCCCGAATTAATATCTTTTTTTTAACAAAAAGGTGCAGAACCTATTCAAAGTCCTGCACCCCATTGTAACAGAATTTATCTCAACAGACCAATCTATTAGAAGAATTCCTTGAACACCTCGTCACCACTGGTGAGCTGGATGATTGCAACGGACTTGATTGGGTCGTTGGTCTCATTGAAGGTGTAGGAGCCGGTGATGCCCTCGAGGCCATTCATGCCCTTCATGCTGTCGATGACCTTCTGCTTGAACTCATCGGTACCAGCCTTGAGACCAGCAGCGTCAGCAGCCTTGAGAGCCTCTGTCAGGACCATTGCAGCATCCCATGCGAGAGGAGCGAACATGTTTGGAACCTCTTCACCATAGGTTGCCTTGTAGTCCTTCTCGAACTGTGCAACGGATGGAGTACCCGAAGCGTAGCCGGACATGTAGACTGTTCCCTCGAGATCCTGAGCGGAAGCGTACTTCTTTACGGAACCGAAGCCGTCACCACCGATGATCTGGGCCTTGCAGCCGAGAGATCTGAGAGCTGTGATTGCGAGACCAGCCTCTCCGTAGTAGATAGGCATGAGGACGACATCCGGATTCTTTGCGGCGATGTTGGTCATCTGGGCCTTGTAGTCCACGTCACCAGCTGCGAAAGCCTCCTTGGCAACAACTGAAAGGCCGAAGGAGTCCTTTACGGAGTCGAAGCCCTGAACGATTGCCTCAGAGTAGTCGGAACCATTCTGGTAGAAGATTGCAACGGTCTTTGCACCGCACTTCTTTGCAGCATACTCGGCCATCTTCTCGCCCTGGAACGGATCGAGGAAGCAGGTCCTGAAGACGTTGGTCTTGACCTCGATGGTCTTTGCATCCGGATCCATGACAGTTACCTTTGGAGAGGTAGCGGAAGCAGTGATCTGTGGGAGGTTGATATCATATGTTGCATCGGAAAGAGCGATTGTGGCACCGGTAAGAACAGAACCGATAACTGCAGTTGCGCCCTTGTCGATAGCAAGGTTGAGTGCGTTTACAGATTCGACACCATCGGCCTTGTCATCATACTCAAGAAGGTTGACCTGCTTGCCGTTGATACCGCCATTGGCATTGAGCTGGTCGTAGTACATCTTGACTGCATTTCTTACAGGTACACCGTACTGTGCATAGTCACCTGTTGTGTTTCCGATGAATGCGATCGTGATTGTATCGGAAGCAGCAGAGGAAGCAGTCTCGGATCCGCCATTTGCGAACAGAGCTGAAACAGCGAGAAGAACAATAAGCATGACAGAGAGAGTTTTCTTCATTTTTTTTCTCCTTTCGAAATTGACCTTACCAGAACATCGAAAATAGAAAAACCGGAAATGATGTGAATATTTCCGATATTTATTTCAATGATTGATAATTAAATCAAATATCCGACAAAAAAGATTAGGTTGTCAATACAAAGACGGCCATCTCAATTCATATAATCTGCATTTTTATTCATTTCAATGAAAGGGGGCAGAAAGAGTGCTCTTCCTGCCCCTTGTGGAAAATAACAGATACCACTACTTGATATCATTTCCTGTAAGCTCCTGGCGGAACTCGGTGACGCTCTCCTTCTTGTCGCCTGGCCTGTAGAGCATCGGGACAGCTGCATAGAGAGCTGCACAGACTACGAGGTCCTGCTTCCAGGTGATCTCATTTGGAGCGTGTGCCTGGGACTCTGCACCGGGACCGAAGCCGACACATGGGATGCCATATCTGCCCTGGATCGATACACCATTTGTGGAGAAGGTCCACTTGTCGGTAAGTGGTCTGCCCTCTCTCTTGGACCTGGCAGTCTCGTCTGCATAGAGTCTCTTCTCGCCCCAAAGAGCGTGATGTGCATCCACGAGGGCCTTGACATGCGGAGCGGAATCCCTGTTGATCCAGGTCGGGAAGAAGGCCTCTGTCCTGTAGACCTCACCGGTCCAGGATGGTCTGTCGTACCAGTACATGCTGACCTTGACATCGTCACCGTACTTCTTTACTGCAGGAAGCTCCTCGATCTCCTTCAGGCATGACTTGTAGGTCTCACCTGCTGTCATTCTTCTGTCGATGGAGATCGAACAGGAGTCAGCTACAGCACATCTCGATGGGGATGTGAAGTAGATCTGGCTGGTGGTACAGGTGCCTCTTCCGAGGAACCTTGCATCCTCATAGTGCTCTGGGTTGTACTTCGGATCGAGCATCTTCACAAGGCCCTTGATCTCTACACTGTCGTCGGCAGGGTTCTCGTTGAGAGCCCTGACATCCTGGAGGATATCGGCCATCTTGTAGATTGCATTGTCTCCTCTCTCAGGTGCAGAACCGTGGCAGGAGACACCCTTTACATCGACTCTGATCTCCATTCTGCCTCTGTGGCCACGGTAGATGCCGCCATCGGTCGGCTCTGTCGAGATGACGAACTCGGGAACGATCTTGTCCACGTTGTAGATGTACTGCCAGCACATGCCATCGCAGTCCTCCTCCTGGACGGAGCCGACGACCATTATCCTGTAGCCCTCAGGAATGAGGCCGAGGTCCTTCATGATCCTTCCGCCGTATGCTGCAGCGGCCATGCCGCCCTCCTGGTCAGAGCCGCCTCTGCCGTAGATGACCTTCTCGTCCTCGTAGCCCTTGTATGGGTCCGAGGTCCAGTTCTTGATATTTCCGATACCTACTGTATCGATATGGGAGTCGATGGCAATGATCTTGTCGCCACTGCCGATCCAGCCGATTACGTTGCCAAGTCCATCGATCTCGACCTTGTCGTAACCGAGCTTCTCAAGCTCCTCCTTGATCCTGAGCACGACACCCTTCTCTTCGCAGCTTTCCGATGGGATGGCGATCATGTCCCTGAGGAACTTTGTCATTGCTGGGCCATAAGCTTCAGCAGCCTTCTTGATTGCAGCATAATCCATATATATACCTCCAAGGTAGTTTCCTTTATCTGTAAATGAATTGTACACGGAGAAATAGTGTTTGAAAAGAAATTTGTTGCAGAATGTTGCAAACGACAGGCTGTTCCCTTCTGTCGATACATATGCCCCCAGACATGGAATCGACCATACCGGGGCACTCTCGAGGCAAATTGCTTTCAGTGGTTTTCCATCAGATCTTCGCCTTCATTGTTGCATAGACCGGATCACCTGCAATGATGGCCGCCCTTATCGCAGCAACACCTGTAAACTCGCTTGCACGACCTGAGTCGCCATACATCCTATCTATTTCGAACTGGTTGCTGCTGCCATCTATTGCATAGGTGTACTGAACGATCCTTTCAAGCTCAGCAACAGCAATATCGTCAGAATCGAGACCTAGCACTGTTATATAGATACCATCGGCATCGGATGAAACATCATACCAATCATCGGCATCATTATCGGCATCATCATCGAAATAGACCTTTGTCAATGCAAGAGTATTGGTAGAGTCCTCAACATAGAACTTCAGAGTGTATTCGACATCATTGTCATCTTCATCATCATCGCAGGCGACAAAGATGAATACCATGAGGACCGCAAGCAGAAGAATCAAGAGTTTTTTCATGTACTCCTCCCAATATTCAACATATGAACACATTATAGGGCATTTTTCCATCATCAAAAGACTTTCCCTGCACTTTTCATCCACATCCGAAGCAGAAGGTCAGAAAAAGAATACAGACCGGGCCATAAAATGATGAGGCTTCAGACCAATGCTGAAGCCTCACATGGAAGTTTACTCTTTACAATCAGGAATTCTGGAGATTCTTCATGTACTGGGTGCGCTCCCAATGTGCACCGTCGACCATGTTCTCCTGTGCCAGCTTGCCCTGGAAGTCGGCGATGGAATTGTAGCCCTTTGTGCTCATCCAGGTATTGATCTCGGCCAGCATTGTCGGTATGGCATCGAAGCCGCGCGAGATGATTTCAGAACAGACCTCGGTGACCTTTGCACCGGCAAGGAGCATCTTTATCACAGTGCTGCCGGAGTGGACACCTGTGGAGGCTGCGAAATCGACACTCTTGATTTCAGCTGCCATGAGGGCAATCCATCTGAGGGATTCGCTGTACTCGCTGCTGCTGGAAAGACCGCTCATGCCTACGATCTTCTCACTGTTGATATCGATGTCCGGGCGATAGAATCTGTTGAAGAGAACAAGAGAGTCGATCTTCTCGTCTGCAAAGGCCTTGATGATGTTTGCCAGAGAGGAATACTTGTATCCGATCTTCAGTGCGATCGGAAGTCTGGTCGCCTTTCTTGCGGCCTTTGCGAATGCAATTGCCTCCTTCTCTACATCCTTTCCTGCGACATCCTTATCGGAAGCGATAGGATAGTAGTTCAGCTCAAGTGCATCGGCACCTGCGGCCTCGAATCTCTGGATGAAATCTGCCCAGGTCGATACGTGGGTGCAGTTGATGGATGCGATGACAGGGATCGAAAGCTGCTTCTTTGCCTCTGCGATAAGCTCTACATACTGGTTGATGTAGTAATCCTTGGCGATGTTGTTGAAGACTTCCTGGTAGTCGGAAAGCGCCAGGTATTCTGCATTCCTTGTGGTCTCTGAAAGCGCATCGGAGTTGATCTGCTCTTCGAAGATGGACTTCAGCACGACTGCAGCAGCACCGGCCTTCTCGCACTTGATGAGATTGTCGATATTGGCTGTAAGCGGGCTGGATGCTACGACTATTGGGTTCTTGAGTGAAAGACCCATGTATGTGGTCTTGAGATCTGACATTGTTTGTTGCTCCTTTCTCATGGCAGTATAGCATAAGAGGCAAATATTAGAAAGGAACAAAGGCCAAAGAAAACGCAAACTCTCGAATTTGACGAGCATGACGGTTTTCTGCGGACAGACAAAGCCGCTCTCCCCGTAGGTGCCGAGGAGAGAGAAATCTTGAAATTCGACTTTTTGCAATCACGCAAGACCAAGTGCCAGGGAGACACCTGCCCTCACGCCCCAATAGATGGACTCCTCACTGAAGAGGATATTCGGATTGTGAAGAGGCAGAGCACTCCTGGGCTCCTCGTACTGGGTTCCTATCCTTATCTGCGCACAGGGAAAGAGCTGGGCGAAGTAACCGAAGTCCTCTGCACCCATGGTGGGCTGCTTAGTACTGTCGACGTGCTCTTCACCAAGATTCTCGCAAAGTGCATTGTAACCATCCCTGTAGCACTCGGGAGTCACTACTATTGCTGGATAGGAGAACTCGTAAGTGACATCGCAATCGCCACCGAAGGCCTGGGCAGTACTCCTGCACAGTCTTTCAAGCTGCTCGGGAAGAGATGCCCTGAGCTCGCTGTTGAAGGAGCGCACCGTTCCCTGAAGCTCTACCGAATATGGAGTAACGTTGGTCGCAGTACCGGATGAGAGCCTGCAGATCGAGATGACAAATGGGTCGCAGGGATGGTGGTACCTGGCAGCAAAGGTCTGGAGAGCGAGAATCACATGGGCCGAGATGACAACGGGATCTATGGTCTTATGAGGATAGGCGGCGTGTCCCCCCTTCCCCTTGACCACGATCCTCAGATTGTCATTTGCAGCTGTGGCATTCCCGTTCCTTATTCCCACATGTCCGACCAGATGCTCGGGATGGGTGTGCAGGCAGAAACCGTACTTCGGGGATACTCCCTCGAGAACGCCATGCTCTATGGCGATCCTGGCTCCGGCATAGCCCTCCTCGCCGGGCTGCAGGACGAACTTCACTCTGCCCTTCAGAAGATGTCTGAATCTGTTCAGGCAGATTGCACTTCCAAGCGCATAGGTGGTATTGAGGTCGTGGCCACAGGCGTGCATTCTGCCATCGTACTCGGATCTGAAGGGAAGCCCTTCAGGCTCCTTCAGTGGGAGACAGTCCATATCTCCCCTCAGAAGGATTGTATTCCCTTCACCCTCGCCCTCGATCAGGAAATGGAGTCCTATGTTGTCGAATATGTACTGTGATTCGATGCCATGACGCGAGAGCAGGGCCTTTGCCCTGGCTGTGGTCTCCACCTCTGTAAGTCCCAGCTCCGGATGTCGATGGGTCTCTCTCCTGAACTGGAGCAGCTCAGAATAGAGCTCATCGATGAATGCATTTATTTCACTGTTGAGCATCTTCACTTACCAAGCTCGTTGTCGCACTTCAGGAACTCTTCGATGAACTCTGCCGAATAGTCGACCATCTTGTCGATTACAGCCTGTCCAAGCTTGCCGTCGGCGACATTCGGATTTCCATATCCTCCTGTTTCGGAAACATCGGAAACACGTGCAAAGAAAGGAACCTTCATGCCCTTGAACATGAGTGCCTGCGAAGCAGCAAACGGAATGCTTCCCAGAGAGCCGTAGGTCGTAGGCGATTCTACTGCCAGGTCCATTCTCACCTTCTCAGGGCAGATTGCCATCATAAGCGAGGTCGATGGCTCATTGCCATGGATGAGTACACGCTTTGCATCGGGGAATATCTCCTGACCAAAGGTCCTGGCCATCATTGTCGGCCAGAGTGAAGGCAGAACGAGTCCGAACTCCTTTCTGATTCTCTGGATTGCATGATTCAGGATCGGAGTATTGGGGTCATGGTTGTTCATGTAGACGATGTGCTTGAAGCCCATCCTTATAAGGGAGGTAGTGACATCGTATATGAGGTTCTGCAGCGTCTCGGGGCGCAGGGTTATGGTTCCAGGGAACTCATAGAAAAGTTCTGAGTAGCCAAAGTTGATAGTAGGAGCAACGACTGCGTTGCACTTCTCAGCCACCTTTTTGGCAACATGCTCGGCAACAAAGTGGTCGTAGCCAGTTGGATTGTGACGTCCCTGTGTCTCCGTTGTTCCGATCGGAACGATGACTGCAGGATGCTTCGTTTCGATGATCTCCTTTACTTCTACCCATGTCATGTCGGCCATGCAAACTTTCTTCATTCTATCTTCTCCTTTTCAGATTGCTTCGATCTCGGATTCTGGAATGATTACGATTCCATCTCCGGTTCCATATACGACATCGCCTGAAGAAACGCTTGTTCCTCCCAGGGATACACTCTTTCCAACTCTGTAGAAGCCTGTTCTCTGCACTGCTCGTGGATGCACGGATTTTGCAAAGACCGGAAGTATCCCATCCTCATGATAGGAAACCGAGCCATCCACGATCACTCCACAGACGCCCTTCTCCTTCAGGGCCACAAGCAGAGAGGAGTCGAAGGAGGCGACATCTGCCTCTCCACCAGCATCGACCACGACAACATCGCCCTCTCCGACAGCGTCAAGGAGGGCATCGGCGTAGCCAATGTTCCCTGCGACAGTCCAGACAGTGACAGCCCTGCCACATACGACCATATCATCTGAAAGCGGTCTGATCGCTGTGCTTACAGCACCATAACCATTCTCTCTGTCGACGACCTGTGAAACGGAAAGCTTCCTGAGTTCATCAATATTCTTCATCTCCTGGCCTCCAATGCAGCAAGTACTGCTTCCATGTCTTCCTTTGGGATGCAGATTACACCATCCCTGTCTCCCACGATGAGATCGCCAGGATTGACGATCACACCACCAGCCTGGATCTGTACGTTGATCGCACCTGGGCCAAGTGCTCCGAAGAGCTTCGGGTCCACACCTCTGAAGAAGATGGGAACACCCATCTCCTTGAGTCCTGCATGGTCCCTGATTGCGCCATCGATTATCACCCCGGCAGCTCCCCTTACATTGTATATATAGGAGGTGAGCCTCTCTCCTGTTACGGAGAGACTCTTCACGCCAGCAACATCGGCAACCACGACATCTCCTGGTTCGCAGCAGTCACCAACCCTCTGGATCATCAGCGTGTCGCCCTGTCGGCCAAATAGAGTCACTGCAGGACCTGCGCACTTGAGATCTGCCGAAAGCGGCTTGATCTCATGATTCATCACGCCCCTGCCTTCAGTGACCTCTGCAAGCTCCCTGACCGAGTACCTTCCAAGAGCCTCGACCAGCTCCCTGGAAGGACGCTCTATCTTCTCATTGATCACACCATATAATGCATGTCTATCCATCTTGCTCTCCTCCCTCAGGCCTTTGCCTCGCGCCACTTGTCTATCTTTGCTTCACAGCCATACAGAACGGTCATGACTGCACCTGCTCTGATCTTCGCCTGGTTCGCAAGCTCGTGCTCGAGCTTTGCATCGGTCAGCTTGAGGACCCTTTCGAAATCGTAGTATGGAACTGCGACGACACCATCGTCATCGCCTACTATGAGATCGCCAGGATAGACGACAAGCCCGGCTCCATTTATAGGGACATTGACCTTGACGGCCTTTCCAACTTCAGTCTTCACATTGCAGGTTGTTCTGGCAAAGACCGGAAAGCCACTCTTGATTATCGCAAGTCTGTCCCTTACTGCGCCGTTGACAACAAGGCCTGCAGCACCTGCTGCAGAGAGTTTCTCGACAAGTTCAATTCCGCAGACGCAGACGCTTTCGAAGCCACCGGCATCCACTACCATGACCTCTCCCTTTCCTACTCTTTCGGCGGCCCTTTCAAGGGCCTTCCAGTCACCCTTCTCGCACTGTACAGTAACGGCTGTGCCACAGATTCGCATCGAATCCTCCAACGGCTTCACACAGCTCTGGAAGGTTCCGTATTTGGCCATTGCATCGGATATCTTTGCAACATCATGCATTCTGAATCTTTCGACCAGGGAGAGATCGGATGCAGCAACATTGGGATTGAATACATCCCTGTCAACTAGAATACTCATTTGAATATACCTCGCTTATTTTCTATTCTTTCCTATCCTGGAGCTGGACCAGTCCAGTCCCTTGCACTTTATGAAGAACTGCATCTCCGGATTTCTGGAGACGATGTTGTCATGGGTCTTCATGCAGCTGTCGACAAAGCTGCTGGCAATCGAGGATAGATACGAATCCTTCAGATAGGAGCAGTAGTATGTTCTTTCTGCTGCCCTGCCAGTGACATTGTAATGTCTCAGCTTCAGGCTTCCGCTGTCCAGAGGAAGACCATATATCGACATATAGGATGTAAGACCGATTCCTATTCCGGATGAGACGACCGAGCGGATGATGAAGGAGTAGCTTGTCTCATAGACGACATTCGGCAGAAAGCCATGCTCAAGGCAGATGGATCTGGTCTTGTCCGACAGACCATTCCTGCCATCGTGGCGGTAACCGACAAAGCCGACATCCTTTATCCTCTCGAGGGGCATGAAGGGCATCTTCGTCTCTTCATCGATGAAGCCGAATTCATTGATCGGATTCGAATCATCGACCAGGAGGACCATCCTCTCATCATAGATCGGAATCGATTCGATACTGGGATTCTCCGAAGGACGTTCGAATATCCCGATATCGATGGTCCTATCCAGGATCAGCTGCTCCTGGGCTCCTGCCTGGGATTCGACTATCTTCATGACAGTCTGTGGATGCTGCTGCATGAAGTCGCGATAGACCTCGGCGAAGAAGGCCTGCCCATAGAGCGGAGTTATGCCTATTGCCAGCTTCTTCTGGGAGACAAGACTTTCGTCCTGCACCTTCTTTATCACATCGCTTGCCATGGAGAGAAGCTTCTTTCCCTCCTGGGCAAGAAGCTCTCCTGCATCGGATAGTCGGATCGAGTTGCTTGAGCGCTCGAGGATCGTGATGCCGAGCTCCCACTCCAGCTTCTTGATGGCCTGCGAAAGCGCCGGCTGGCTTACATACATCTTATTGGCAGCAGCTGTAAGACTTCCGGTCTCCTTCACAGCTACAAGATACTCGATCTCTCTCAACTGCATTCTATTTCTCCTCAAGCACCATGTTCGATGCATTCATCCTGTCAACGACCTCGGAACAGCGCTGGACGAAGAAGTCGAATATCTTCTTTCCTCCCTCGGGAGAACCGAGGAGCGGAGCGCCCAGAGAACCCTGTCGGCTCATGTCATCCATGTTCGTAGGCAGGAAGATGCTGGAGCCGTTGACGCTGCTCTTTCCAAGTCCGGAAAGGGAGAAGGCCTGCCACTCCTTGGTCCTCTCCTCTCCAGAGTCGTAGAGATCCATCCTCATCTGATCCATGTGGCGATACTGCATGACTGTGTCGACAGTGCCTCCGCCGTGCCCGGTCTTCTTGAAGTCGGGTCCGAAGACCTCCTCGCGCAGAGCTGGCGGTGTAAGGCCCCAGAGATCGATTCGTGGGATCATGATATTCATCTCCCTTCTGACTCTTCTCGAGAGCTGTTCCAGGGCTGCGGCACTGCCTGTATGGCCATTGAGCAGCAGTATCTTGGTCACCTTGTGCTCGACAAGGCAATCGACCATATCCCTGACGTATCGGTACAGGGTCTCATTCTGTACGGAAATGGTTCCTGGGAAGCCTCTGAAATACTCAGAGACACCAAAGGGAACGACCGGGGTTATTATTGCATCGGTCCTCTTTGCAACCTCCAGTGCGACCTCCTCTGCCAGGATGAAGTCTCCAACTGGAGAGTGGGGACCATGCACCTCCATGGAGCCCATTGGGATGATGACGACACGGTTTTCCCTGAAGGCCTCGTCGGCCTCGACCCAGGTCATGTACTTCAGTTCGTATTTTCTTTTCATTCTCTCTCCTTGAAATCAGAATAGCGTGCATGCCACGAAGTGGTTCGGAGCAACCTCCTTCAGAGGTATGTTCTGCCCTCTGCAGGCTGCACTTGCATGTGGACACCTTGCTGCAAATCTACAGCCAGGCTCCGGTTCGATAGGTGATGTGACCTCGCCCTTTACCACATTCTTCATCCTGTCCTCGGGCCTGATGCTTGGGATAGGAATGGCCGAAAGGAGTGCATTCGTATATGGATGCAGATGCCTGACGAAGAGCTCCTCTGTCGGTGCATACTCCACGCACTGTCCAAGGTACATGACCATGATGTTCGTGGAGATGTGTCTTACGACACTGAGGTCGTGGGTTATGAAGAGGTAGGTAAGACCCCTCTGGTCCTGCAGATCCATAAGAAGATTCAGTATCTGGGCCTGGATCGATACATCAAGTGCCGATACCGGCTCGTCGCATACTATGAACTCCGGATCGACAGAGAGTGCTCTTGCAACACCTATTCTCTGCCTGCGTCCTCCATCCAGCTCATGGGGATAGGAGTTGTCGAAGCGCTCGGCAAGGCCTACTGTCCTCATCAGTTCAGTGACCTTCTCCTCCCTCTCCCTGCTGTTCGTAATGGTCCTGCAGACCTTTATAGGCTCTGCTATGAGCTCCCTGACGGACATTCTGGGGTTCAGAGATGCATATGGATCCTGGAAGATGATCTGCATCTTCCTCCTCATCTCCTTCATCTTCGACTCCTTGTAGTCGAGGATATTCTCTCCATCGTAGAGGACCTGTCCGGAGGTGTGGGGGATGAGCCTGAGAATGACCCTTCCAAGAGTCGACTTTCCACAGCCGGATTCTCCTACAACTCCGATTGTCTGGCCTCTCTCGATCCTGAAGTTGACATCGTCAACAGCATGGAGCATGCCTCTTGGAGTCTTGAAATACTTCGTAAGATGGACTGTCTCAATAAGCGGAGTGCTCATCTCTTCTCCTCCTTGTTTCTATCGGCAAAAAGGTGGCAGCGGATTCTATGGGTCCCATTCTCATAGATTCCTGGCGCCTCGCTCCTGCACCTTTCGCTGCAGTGATGACAGCGTTCATGGAACTTGCAGCCCTTTGGCGGATCTGTCGGATCGGGCATCAGCCCATCGATGGGACTCAGTCTCTTCGACCTGCCATTCAGATGGGGGATGGAACCGAAAAGGCCTACAGTGTACGGATGGTGCTCCTTTCCTTCGAAGATATCGGCAACGGTTCCGATCTCGATTATCTCACCTGCGTACATGACGGCAACACTATCGCAGGTCTGGGCAACGACACCGAGATCGTGCGTGATCAGAAGGATCGATGTGCTGAACTTCTTCTTGAGTTCATTCATCATCTCCAGGACCTGGGCCTGGATGGTCACATCCAAAGCTGTAGTTGGCTCGTCAGCAAGCAGCAGCAGTGGCTCGCAGGCGAGTGCCATTGCGATGACGATCCTCTGCTTCATTCCACCGGAGAACTGGTGTGGGAATTCGTTCTTTCGTTCTGGAGACATTCCGATCATGTCGAGCAGCTCATCGACTCTCTTTCCCCTCTCCTCCTTGCTCATCTCCCTGTTGTGCAGCTCGAGAACCTCCTCGATCTGCTCTCCGATTGGAATCAGGGGATTGAGACTGGTCATCGGATCCTGGAAGATCATGGAGACCTTCGCACCTCTCAGCTGTCTCATCTTGCTCTCGGGGACCTTTGTGATATCCTCCCCGTCGAGTATGATATTGCCATTCGTTATGAAGCCGACACGGTCCGGAAGCAGGCGCATGATGCTCAATGCTGTAGTGGTCTTTCCTGCGCCGGTCTCACCGACGAGGCCCAGCGTCTCGCCCTTTCTGAGGGAGAGATTCAGGCCATTGATGGCATATACAGTGTTCTCATCGGTCTCGTAGATGACATCAAGATCCCTTATTTCAAATATGTTCTCATTCATACGGATACCCCCATCAGTTCTTCAGCCTTGGATCCAGGGCATCTCTGAGACCATCGCCGATTCGGTTGAAGGCGAAGACTGTGAGCATGATGGCAAGACCCGGGAATACGACCAGAGTCGGGTTGTATCTCAGGTATGGCCTCATCTCGGAGAGCATGGAGCCCCACTCCGGAGCTGGTGGCTGGATGCCCAGTCCTACGAAGCTGAGGGAAGAGACGTTGAGAAGCGCACTTCCGATCTGCAGTGTTGCCTGTACGATGATAGGTCCGAAGGCATTTGGAAGGATGTGCTTCAGGATGATCCTGTGATGGCTGGTGCCACAGGCCCTGGCAGCCTCTACATACTCGGAGTTCTTCAGCGGCATGACACTTGAACGCACGATCCTGGCGAACTGAGGTGTTCTGGCTATCGACATTGCGACTATCATGTTGAAGATATTCGTTCCCAGTACGGAAACAACAGCCATTGCCATTACAAGTGAAGGAACTGCAAGGATTACATCCATGAACCTCATGATGATCATATCGACCTTGCCGCCACAGTAGGCTGCGATGGCCCCGATCGCACCACCGGCAGTGAGCGCAATTGCAACAACGCTTATACCGACAGTAAGAGAGGTCCTTCCACCATACAGTATCCTTCCGAAGATATCCCTGCCATAGAGGTCGCAGCCGAAGATATGATCCTTGGACGGAGCTGAGAGTCTCAACTTTGCATTCTGGGCAACGACATCCTGCTGATAGTCGACGATGAAGCCGGCAAAGGCGCACATCAGTATCAGCACGGCAAGTATGACAAGTCCGACGACAGCAAGCCTGTTCTTGGCAAATCTGTGCCAGATCATTGCTGCACGTCCCCTCTTCTTCTTTATCTGGTTCTTCTTTTTCTTCATGCGGCCTTCCTCCTCTTGACTCCTGCAGCAACAAGCTGTGCCTTGAGCCTCGGATCGATGTAGGTATAGAGAATATCGACCAGGAGATTGACGATGCCTCCGACTACTGCAATGAACATTACTCCACCCATTACGACAGGAGCATCGCCGTTCTTGATGCCATCGATGAGCATTGTTCCGATGCCATTAAGGGAGAATACGTTCTCGACGACGATGGAGCCGCCAAGCTGCACGCTGAGCTGTGTGCCGATAACTGTAATGATCGGAAGCAGTGTATTCCTCATAGCATGACGGAATATGACCCTCTTGTTCTTGGCACCCTTGGCCTTCGCTGTTCTTATGTAGTCCTGTCTGATGACCTCGAGCATTGTCGATCTGGTCATTCTCAGAAGGAGTGCCAGCGTATTTCCGCAGAGGGTGATCCAGGGCAGTATGAAGTGCTTAAGCGTTATGTTTCCAGCCGCCGCTGCCGGCAGCATCCTAAGCTTCAGCGAGAAGATGATCATCAGCATCAGGCCATACCAGAAGGCAGGCATCGAGGTGAGGATCATGGCCAGGAATGTACTTACGTTATCAAGTACCGAATACTGCCTGACAGCAGAGAGTATTCCCAGGGGAACACCTATCAGGACAGCAATGGTTATGGAGCCGAATGCTAGTCTAAGCGTAGTAGGATAGCGCTGCTGTATCAGCTCCGTCACTGCCTGTCTTGTCCTGTAGGAGGTTCCAAAGTCTCCATGCAGGACATTCCACAGGTATCTGCCATACTGGACGAGGAATGGGTCGTTCAGGCCCATCTCGTCGGCAAGCTTGTCGACCGCTTCCTGGGTCGCATTCTCGCCAAGAATCTCTCTTGCCGGATTGCCAGGGGCCAACTGCATTATTGTAAAGATAAGAAGAGAGATACCCAGCAGGACCGGAATGAGCAGCAGGATCCTCTTCAGAATATATTTGAACATCTGTTTCTTCCTTGGTTAAAAGAAATGCCGTTGGATACTGACTGCACTCTAGCACTCCAACGGCCAACGTATTACTGATCAGATTGGCTGGATCAGGAGCTTTCGCTTCAGTCTTCCCACCAATAGTCGTAGATATAGTACTTCTGCTCAGGTACAGCCTTTACGCCCTTCAATTTGATGTTGAAGGCGACCTCACGCTGTGAACAGTGAACGGATACTACAACAGCCTCCTCCCTCATGAGCTCGAGGACCTGTCTGTAGATGTCGTTCCTCTCCTTTCCTGCAGGAGCGGTCCTACCAGCGTCGAGCAGCTCGTCCATCTTCGGATTGCTGTAGCACATGAAGTTTCCGCCACCATTGAGGTTGCTGGAGTGGAACTTGTAGAGGATGGCATCTGCATCTTCATAATCGTTCATGACTGCCCAGTATGTGATCTCGAAATCGGACTGGGTAAGACACTTCTGGTTCCAGGCAGCACGGGTCATGAGCTCGATCTCGATGTTGATACCGATCTTTGCAAGCTCCTCCTGGAAGCAGATGGTAGCTCTCTTGTACTGCTCGTTGTCGATGGTAGGCATCTTGATGGTAAGACCATTTGGATAGCACTCCTTGACGAGGGCAGCGGCTGCTTCAGGGTCGAACGGAAGTGGTTCGAAGTTCTCTGGATACTCAGGAAGAGATGTACTCATTGTAGTGTATCCGATATAGCCGGTTCCATCGTATGCGGTCAGCCAGACGGACTCTCTGTCGATTGCCATTGCAACTGCACGGCGCATGCGGACATCGGAGAAGACACCCTTGGAACAGTTGAAGAGGATCGAACGTCCACCGGAACCTGTGGAGCTTGTGGAGTATCCCAGGTGCTTGCTGTTCTTGATGTACTCTGCATCTGCAGAACCGATTGCATTGGATGTATCGACCTCGCCATTCTCGAGAGCGATGAGGTATGCGGAGTTGTCGGAGATGATGACATACTTCACGTTCTTGATGGCAGCCTCGCCTCTCCAGTAGTCAGGGAAGGCCTTGGCTGTGATGGAGTCGCCGGATACCCAGTTGAGGAACATATAAGGACCAGTACCGCAGGCCTGTCTGTCGAGCTTGTCTGCGTTTGCCTCTCCGAAGCTCTTGCTCATGATCGAGCAGGAGGTGGAAGCGAGGACCCTGAGGATTGCCGAATATGCGAACTTGAGGTTGATGACGACTGTGTAGTCATCCACCTTCTCGACACTGTCGATGAAGCCGGTGACAACTTCGTTGAAGCCGGATGCCATTGCCCTGTTGAGCGACCATACGACATCGTCGGCCTTCATCTCTTCGCCATTGTGGAACTTCACGCCCTTGCGGAGGTTGATCTGCATCTTGGTCTGGGCATCGTCGAGATACTTGTAGCTTTCAGCAAGTCTGTAGTTGACCTCGGTCTTGCCATTGAACATATCGATACCGAAAAGGCTCTCGTAGATATTGCCTTCGACGATACGCTCGTTGCCAGTACTGTTCGTGCGATGTGGATCGATCGTTGCAAGGTCCGCATTCAGACGATAGACGATGGAATCTCTAGAGCTGTAGACAGCCTTGGAACCACCTCCGGACACGGCAACATAACCATTTGGTTCCTTTGATGCTGAAGAAGCTGCAGCACTTGAAGAGGCTTCGGAAGATCCGCCTGCAAATACTGTTGCAGCACAAATGAGGAATACAAGAATCAATGTGAAAGTCTTCTTCATTTTATATCTCCTTTTGTGTTGTTTTCGAATTGATACCCAATTTTAAGTTATGATTTTTGGAATGCGACACTAAAAAAATTTTATGCAGTACATAATGCAAATTTATAGCAACAAAGAATTTGCTCAATTTTTTTCTTATAAAAACATTCTCAATGCGGAATAAACTATCCTACATAATGCCATTTTCTGACGAAAATTCGGCTTATTCCATTTTCTTCATAAATACATGTCATTTTCGCTTTGGAGCGCTATGGAAAAATTAACCGAAAATCATCATCGGAAAAAATATTTCTGCATGTTCGTGCTAGAATGGAGGAAGGAGGAAAAAAGATGAAGACAACAATCGGAACATTCATTGAAATGGGCGGCGCCAATCTTGCTGAAAGCCTTTCTGCTTCCGGTCTCGACTATGTCATCGTCGATACGGAGCATGGACATTTCAATGAGGAGAGCGTGACCGACATCATCAGGGTATGCGAGAAGGACAATATCCTTCCATATGTCAGGATCGGAGATACCAGGAGACCATATATCCTCAGGATGCTCGATATCGGAGCCCGCGGTCTCATAGTCCCCTACATCAAGACGATGGACCAGATCAGGGATCTTGTAAGCTATGGAAAGTTCAGGCCTATCGGAGACAGGGGCTTCTGCCCTACCAGGACCACCTCCTGGGGTGCAAGGAACATGGATGACAAGCTTGAATTCATGCAGGAGTGCAACAGAAGGACAAAGCTGATTCCACAGTGCGAGACAAAGGAGGCACTTGAGATAATCGAGGAGATTGCAGCAACCGATGGAATCGATGGAATCTTCGTAGGACCATTCGACCTTTCGATCTCTCTTGGAATTCCACTCCAGTTCGACAATCCGATACTGATAGATGCGATAAGGAGAGTTCTCAGGGCCTGCAAGGAGAATGGAAAGGAGTCCGTCATCTTCGCAGGTGATATGGAAAAGGCTCGCTTCTGGAAGAGTGAAGGCTTCGACAGCATAACCTACAGCCTCGATGCCTCTGTCCTCACTGCAGCCTACAGGAGCATCGTGAACGATATCATGAAATAGCCTGTTGGCAGTCCGGGAGAGCTGACCTCTCCCGCTCTTCCATTTCCTATTCCATATATATATAGAAACGGCCTGCCGAAGCAGACCGTTTTCCATATCAGACCAGAAGCTGATCAGTTGTCGAGCATATTGTAGATACCCTTGATGTTGTTCTCCTGGGTCTCTGCCCACTTTGCAAAGTCATCACCATAGAGTGGAGTGACATTGATTCCCTGCTTCTTGGCATTCTCGAGCTGCTCTGGATCCTCCATGGCCTGCTTGAGAGCTGCAATGAGAAGTTCCTTTGCCTTTGGATCGAGGCCCTTTGCTGCCACGACACCACGGGATGAGGAGTTCTCTACCTTGACGCCGTTCTCAAATGTGCACTGTACATCTGGAAGGTATGAGCTTCTCTCCTTTGTGAGGGTCATGATGGAGAGGATATCGGAGCCCTTGTTGACAGCCTCGGATACGTTGCCCATCAGAGCATCGATGTGGCCACCGAGCAGAGCTGCGAAGCCCTCTGCAGAGTTCTGGAAGTGAACGTGCTGGAACTTGAAGCCAAGCTCCTTCTCGAGAAGTGCAACTGCTACTGCATCATCGGTCCTTGCACCTGCATCACCAAGTGTGATGACGTTGTTCTTGGCGTACTCGAGGAACTCCTTGCCGTTCGTGAACCTCTTCTCACCTGGCTTTGCCATGATGACATTGTCATCTGCTGTGTAGAGAGCGAGGAACTCGAAGCTGGATCTGTCCATTCCAAGGTTGGCCTGAGGATCGAGATATCCAGTGATCATATTTGGGAAGTTGGCATATGAGATATAGGATCCGTCCTTCTTCTGCTCATAGAGGAACTTCCAGCCGACCCAGCATGCACTTCCGCTCATGTTGGTAACATCGACCTTGGCACCGAGATGCTTCTCTAAGTATGGAGCGAGGAATCTTGTGTTGTTATCCATTGCACCACCAGCTGCGGAAGGGCAGATGAAGGTGATCTTCTTGTGCGGATATCCTGCAGAAGCACCCTCTGCAGCTTCCTGAGAGCCCTGAGCAAACAGCGAAGTTGCCAGCATTGCCAATACCAAACAAACTACCAATAACTTTTTCATATCGTCCTCCTTTTCAAGACGTTGAATTAACTATTTTTTCTTGCCTTCTTTCTTGCAGAGACCACAGGGGACACCACAGAGAAGACAATCAGAATCAGGAACAGCCAGCAGAGAGGTCTTGTCATGTAGTAGACCAGGATGTTGACCTTTGCCATCTGGAACGAGGTCATGAGATTCCTTTCGGCCATTGGACCGAGTATCAGTGCAAGCACTGCCGGTGCTGCCGGGATATCCACCTTTCTCATCAGGTAGCCCACGACACCGAAGAACAGCATGACGTATATATCGAAGGTGTTGTTCCTTATCGCATACGAACCGACCACTGAAAGCAGCAGGATCACAGGCAGAAGGATTCCAAGCGGGAGAGCTGCAAGCTTTACTGCCCTCTTCGCAAGAAGCCAGCCGAAGAAGCCCATGAGGATGTTGGCAAGCAGGAAGCCGATCAGGAGCGAGTAGGTCATGCCCTTGTAGGTCGTGAAGAGGTCGCGACCTGGAGCAAAGCCCTGTACCGTGAGAGCTCCGAGCAGAACTGCTGCAGCTCCACTGCCGGGAATTCCGAGAGTGAGTGCAGGGATGAGTGCACCACCGCAGACAGCGTTGTTGCCGGCTTCGGAGCCAGCGACGCCCTCAAGACTTCCCTTGCCGAAGAGCTCCTTCTCCTTGCTGTGGCTCTTTGCATCGTTGTAGCCGACCCAGGACCCGATATCGCCACCGGCACCGGGGAGGATTCCAACGAAGATTCCAAGCACAGCTGCCCTGCTCATTGTCGGCAGAAGCTTTCTGAAAAGCTTCCTGTCCGGCCAGAATCTTCCGGTCATCTTACCTGCATTCTGGATCTGGCTCTTCAGCTCCTCCTGCTCCTCCCTGCTGGAAATGACCTTGCTGACCTTCTCTGCCTGAGAAAGCACCTGCGAGATCGAGAAGAGACCGATCATTGCCGGGACCAGCTGGATGCCACCAGAGAGATTGAGGTTTCCGAATGAGTATCTTGAATACGGGAAGATGTTCATTCCCACCATGCCCATCAGAAGACCGAAGGCTGCGGCCAGAAGACCCTTCATCATATTGTGTCCCGAAAGACTTCCTACGATGGTAAGGCCGAAGATGGCGATCAGGAAGTACTCCGGGGAGCTGAACAGCAGCGATATCTTCACCAGCTGTGGTGCGATGCACAGAAGTGCAAGTGCACTGACTACGCCGCCGAAGACCGAAGCTGTCGTCGAGACACCTACAGCCTGAAGGCCCCTGCCCTGCTTCGTAAGCTCATAGCCATCAATTGCCGTCGCAGCCGAGGCCGGGGTACCAGGAGTGCGGATCAGGATAGCTGAGAAGCTTCCGCCGTAGACTGCAGATACGTAGACAGCAGATATCATGATGAGTGCAGGAGTCGGCTCCATTCCATATGTGATAGGAATCAGGAGCGACATGCCCATCGTTGCCGAAAGACCAGGCAGTGCACCGACTATGAGACCTCCGAAGGTACCAAGGCAGAGTGCGAGCATGGTATTCAATGTAAACAGATCACTTAATACTCCGAACATGGCGTTACCTCAGGAATCCTTCTGGAAGTGGTATATCGAGAGCGAAGGAGAACAATCCGAAGATGAACAGCATGACTATCACTGTTACAAGCAGGACAGTCCTCCAGCTTCTGATTCCCAGCAATCTCATGTAGAGAATCAGCATGAATGGAGTCGTCACATAGAATCCTACATTGACCATGACGACTACATATGCGATCAGGATGGCAAAGACCATGACCGGCCCCTTGAAAAGCTCCAGCGTCAGAAGAGGCTTCGTGCTCTCGCTGCCGCTTCTGATCCTGGCATAGCTCGTCAGGATCAGGGACAATCCAAGGATACAGAAAAGTGCAGATACCAGCTTTGGGAAGAGAGAGGCCCTCCCTGGCATCTCCAGGGACAGGACGAAGGCAGCAACGCCTATGACGATCGCAACAGCTCCAACACCGATATCTATCTTGTACTCTTGCTTCTGCATTTCTGCTCCTTATCAGAGGAATCAGTCCTCTTCCTCGCTCAGAGAGAGTTCGGCAAAGTTCTTTGCGAAGTTCTGGAAGGTTGCAGTTCCATCGGTCTGGACCTTCACAAGCATCTCATCCTCGTGCTTCTCGCGAGCAAGTGCCTTCTCGTAGACCTCCTCGGCATCCTCTCTTGGAACTACGACGATTGCATCGTTGTCCGCAAAGATCAGATCGCCAGGATTGACGACGATTCCACCGACGATCACCTGATGGTTGATGGTGCCAGGCTCATGCTTTGTGCTTCTTCTTACGCTGATACCCTTGGACCAGACTGGGAAGCCGATCTGCTTCTGCATCATCGTATCGCGGACACAGCCGTTGGTGATCAGACCTACGACGCCACGGGTCTTGCAGGCGTTGCTCATAATTCCACCGAACATGCCGCCGCACTCGTTGTAGTCGCCGCAGTCCATTACGATCACATCGCCAGGCTGTGCGATCGAGATTGCCTTGTGAAGCATCAGATTGTCACCTGGGCGGGAACAGACTGTAAGTGCAACACCACAGCACTTCATACCCGGCCAGACAGGGCGAAGGTCGTTGCTCATTGCATGGTTCACCTTCATGCATTCATTGATCGAAGCGCTCTCGTCGAGCTTCGAATACTTCTCTACCAACTCCTTTGATACCTTTGGGTAATGCTTGATAATGTCGTACATCTTTATCTCCTTTCTTCAGTGCATCAATGTCTCATCCTGTAGCATGAAAACATTTACATTTCGATATTTATATTATTTAGCGTTGTTTAACAAACTCAAAATTATTTTTATTCATAATGTCTATAACTTTGATTTATGATAATATGACAGAAGGGAGATGTACGATGACACTGCAGGAAATCATTGTTTTTGTAGCAATCTACGAGGAAGGCTCGATCACGAAGGCCGCTCAGAGACTCAATATGACACAACCTGGAGTCAGCAAGACGCTGTCCAATATAGAATCGAGATACAACGAGACTCTGTTCGTGCGCGACCATAGAAGGATTTCGCCCACTCCGATCTGCCTGCAGTGCTATGAAGCCTGCCAGAAGGTGCTGAAGGATGTGAAATACATCGACAGCCTGCTTGAGCACGAGGAGAGCAAGCAGCGAGTCACAATCGCCTGTGACAAGGCGCTCAACGGTCCCCTGATGCCGAAGGTAAGGGACGACTTCTCGAAGGCCTTTCCGAACTGCCGGCTCGTTATAAACGGAGTCAGGTCCGATGACATAATCGACCTGATCAAATCGGGAGACTGCGACCTTGGAATAACGCAGGCCGCCTGCACATACCCTGGAATCGAACATGAGAACCTGGGAAATGACAAGATAATCTGTGTCTGCAGTCCATCCTACAATGTAAGGAGCAGAAAGAGAGTCCTCTCGCTCGAGGATATTGCCAAGGAGGACCTGATACTGACGACCAAGGGCTCTGGAATCAGAGTCAGCCTGAACCGCATTGCAGAGAGCAAGAACATCCAGTTCGACCCGATCTGGACCTGTGTAGGTGGCGAAGACGCCAAATCCTTCGCAGAGCAGGGATATGGCATCGTGATGCTCTCCGATACCTTCTCATTCGAGAGCAGGAGGGAGGGAAAGCTCAGGATACTGCCCACTGACTTCACGATACAGAGGTTCTTCAACATTGTCTGGAGAAGCGACCTCTGGGAGTCTGCAGAGGAGAGGTTCCTCAAGGAATCCTGCAAGAAGCACTGGATCAGGATGAAGCAGGAGCAGGAGGCGTTCAACAGCCAGCTGCACTAGAAAAGAGAATATCAGAGCGGCCCAGTTCTGGTATATCATATGCAGATATGAAGAAGATACTGCTGATTGGAACCGGTGGAACGATAGCCTCCCGCCCCTCAGAGGATGGACTCTACCCCGCCCTCACCTCGACAGATCTCGTGAACACGGTTCCCGAGGTCTTCAGGTTCTGTACTGTAGACTGCATCCAGGTGCTCAACATGGACTCGACCAACATACGTCCAGGCGACTGGCTTTCTATCTCTGCAGCGATCAGGGACAGCTATCTGAACTACGATGCCTTTGTCATCACACATGGAACAGACACTATGGCCTACACAGCTGCAGGTCTCTCATATCTCATCCAGGACAGCATGAAGCCCATCGTGCTGACAGGTGCACAGCTTCCGATAACGGACGACAACTCCGATGCGGGCAGGAATCTCATAGATGCCTTCCTCTGTGCAGCAGACGACAAGAGCCATGGCGTTCTCCTGGTCTTCTCCGGGTCTGTAATAGTAGGCACGAGAGCGAGGAAGAACTACACACAGCAGTTTGCTGCCTTCAGGTCGATGAACTATCCTGAGGTCGCAAAGGTCCAGAGCGGCAAGGTCATCTGGTATATTCCACAGCTTCCGCAGAGGCCTGTGAAGTTCTATGACCGCCTCGACTCGAACGTCGGACTTCTGAAGCTCGTTCCCGGAATGGATGAGATGGTACTGAGATTCATTCTGGACCACTATGATGGCATCATTGTGGAAAGCTTCGGTGTCGGTGGCCTGCCCGAGTACTCCGACTTCTATGCGGTGATCCAGGAGGCTGTCGACAAGGGAAAGCTGATAGTCATGACGACGCAGGTCGCATATGATGGCAGCCACCTCGATGTCTACCATGTAGGCCACAGGATAAAAAGCCAGCTGAAGGTACTCGAGGCGTACGATATGACAAGCGAGGCCGCTGTTGCAAAGACGATGTGGATACTTGGACAGACAAGGGACTTCCAGAAGGCCGAGGAGCTCTTCTACCAGAGTATCTCGAATGACCTCATGATCTGATGTAATTGCTTGTCTGAAATAGAGAATCTCTCATGAATGAGTGCTGATTTTTTCTATTTTTACTCATTTTTTCAACGTATACAGCTCTCGTTTCCTACTGGGATAATTCAAGCACAAAGGAGAAACAAATGAAAAAGTTCTTTACCGTCATGCTTGTTGTCCTCATGGTAGCAGGCACAGTTTTCGCAAATGGTGCAGCTGAAGGTTCTCAGGGCGCTGCAGAACCAAAACAGTCAATGATACTCCGCTACGCAGAGACCAACTCCTCAAAGGACGAGAGAGCTCTCGCCACCCAGCACTTTGCTGACCTTGTGAAGGAGAGGACCGGTGGAAGAATCGAGATCCAGGTCTATCCTGGTGCACAGCTTGGTGGATCGAAGGATGTCATCCAGTCCCTCCAGCTCGGTGCAATCGATATGTGCAACGAGCCGGCATCCAACCTTACCGGCTGGGGCTGCAAGGTTCCATACCTCGATGTCATCTCCCTTCCATTCATCTTCCAGAGCGTGGACCAGGCAGTCAACGTCATGAATGGTCCAGTCGGCCAGAAGATCTGTGACGACATCAACAACTCCGGCTTCGGCATCATCGCACTCGACCACTTCGTAGCAGGTGCAAGGAACATCTTCACCAACAAGCCTATCACCAAGCTCAGCGACATCAGTGGCCTCAAGATCCGTGTCCAGCAGTCCGCAATCTACATCGATACCTTCAAGGCCTTCGGTGCATCCCCGACTCCACTCGACAACTCCGAGGTCTACTCTGCAATCCAGACTGGCGTCATCGACGGCGCTGAGAACCCTGTAAAGGGCTACCTCAACAACAAGTTCTACGAGGTTGCAAAGTACTACAGCTGGTCCAACTATCTGATCCAGCCATCCACAATGTTCATCAGCCAGGTCACCTGGAACAGACTCTCCAAGGAGGATCAGGAGATCTTCAAGCAGGCAGCTCAGGAGACAACAGCCTGGTTCCAGGAGCTCACAGCCTCCAAGCTCGAGGGCCAGATCCAGCAGCTCAAGGATGCCGGAGTCACCTTCACCGACCTCGAGGACTACGATGCCTGGGTTGCTGCAGTACAGCCTATCTACGACAAGTACTCTGCATATAACGATATAATCCAGCAGATCAAGAGCACAAAGTAATCAGACACTACGGCCATGGTCAAACCCCATGGCCGATTTTCAAGAACAACACTATGAAGAAATTGGAAAACCTAGTTTACAAGGCAGCAGAGTACCTCTGCCTGGCCTTCATGCTTCTGATGGTCGTGATAGTTGTAATAACCGTCACTGGCCGCTATGTATTCGGAAGGACACCCGCCTGGGGTGATGAGACTGCAATCGCCTGCATGATCTGGCTCGGTCTCGTCTCCTCCTCTCTGGCAGAGAGAGATGGAAGGCACATAAGGATCACTGCAGTGGACAAGATATATCCACCGCTTCTGGTCAAGATACTTCACGTCGTCTTCTACTTCGTGAAGGTCGCATTTGCACTCGTAATTACCGTAAACAGCATAAAGCTTGTCAGCTTCAACAGAAATGTCTACATGACAGGCGCAAGGATATCCGAAGCCTGGGTATCGCTTGCAGGAGTATTCATGGGAGTCTTCATGATCTTCTTCCTCATCTGCAACTTCAAGAAGGAGGTACTTGGAAAATGAATCTCACGATGGCTACCTGGATTCTTATTGGAGGCTTCATGACAATGGTCATTGCAGGCTTCAATATCGCATACGCACTCGGAATCGCAGCACTTCTGACAGCATACTATCTCCACTTCCCGTTCATGACTGTCGTCAACCTGATCCTCGTCAAGTTCGGAAGCTTCTCCCTCCTGGCAGTCCCCTTCTTCATCCTCGCAGGTGAACTGATGGGCTCCGGTGGCATCTCCGACAGACTGATTCGACTGAGCAAGGCGCTGATCGGCTGGATGAGAGGCGGCCTTGCGATGGTCAACATCGTCGCATCCACCTTCTTCGGTGGAATCTCCGGTTCTGCTGCTGCAGATACTGCCTCCCTCGGTGCCATCCTCATCCCGATGATGGTGAAAGAGGGCTACGACAAGGAGTTCTCGACCGATATCACGATGACAAGCTCCGTACAGGGCATCCTCATCCCACCTAGCCACAACCTGGTAATCTACGCAGTTGCAGCTGGTGGTGTCTCGATTGCAGAGCTCTTCATGGGCGGTCTTATCCCAGGTCTCCTTCTGGGCTTCGTCCTGGCAGTCTACTGCTACATTGTCGCAATAAAGAGGAACTACCCAAAGGGTGACAGATTCCGCCTCATGGTCCTTCTCAAGGAGCTCAAGGAGTCGATCTGGGCCCTCGGTACCGTTCTGATCGTAGTCGGTGGTGTGCTTTTCGGTGTCTGTACAGCTACCGAGGCAGCAGCTCTTGCAGTCGTATATGCATTCTGCGTCACCTTCTTCGTATACAGGGATATTCCACTTTCAGAGTTCCCGAACATCCTGAGAAAGTCGATAAGGACACTCTCTACGGTCCTCATCCTCACCTCCTGTGCAACTGCATTCAGCTTCTTCATCACCTATCTCCAGGTCCCGCAGAAGCTCACTGCAATGCTGCTTGGAATCTCAAGCAACAAGTTCATCATCCTTCTGATCATCAACCTGATCCTGCTGCTGCTCGGCTGTCTCATGAATACGGTCTCCATCATCCTCATAATGACACCGATCTTCCTGCCGATCGTCGAATCCCTGGGAATGAGCGGTGTACAGTTCGGTGTAATGCTGATCCTCAACCTCGGTATCGGTCTCATCACACCACCTGTTGGAAACATCCTGTTCATCGGTTCTTCTGTCTCCGGCATCCCGGTCGAGAGACTCAGCAGGTCCGTACTGCCACAGCTTGGCGTAATGTTCATCGCACTGATGCTCGTCACCTATGTGCCTGCAATCTCGATGACTCTCCCACACCTCCTCTACGGTTGATGCCCTATGAATGAAAGACCAAATATCGTTTTCCTGATGTCCGATCAGATGCAGGCAAATGTAACTGATGAGAACAACGACTACATAATGCCGAATCTCAGATCGCTGATGGCCGATGGCGTATGCTGCGAAAGGGCCTACGCCACCAACCCGATCTGCTCCCCTTCCCGTGCCTCCCTCATGTCGGCCCAGCTTCCGCACAACCACGGCATGGTCGAGGTCACGCACAATGTGCCTGCCTACAGGGCAGAGTACGACTACACTCTCGATACCTTCTCCAATGTCCTCAAGAGAGAGGGCTATGCGACCAGCTACTATGGCAAGTGGCATGTCGAGAGACAGCACTGTCTTGAGAAGTTCGGCTACGATGAGTTCATCACAGAGAGAAAGCTTCCAAGCTCGAAGCTCACTCCTGTAAAGAGGACCACTCTCAGTACCCCTGGCTACGATGACAGGGTCATCGGAGGAATCTACGCCGAGGGACAGGAGTCTACAGAGGAGCACTTCGAGTACGATGCTGCAATGGACTTCATCTCGCGCCACAAGGATGGCCCCTTCTTCACCTTCATCAGCACGAATGCACCCCACGATCCATATACGGTCCCGCAGGATGCATACGACATGTATGAGGGCATGGAGATGAAGCTTCATGAAAGCTACAGTGACAGGATGGAGGACAAGCCAGCTGTCTACAGAAGACTGAGAAGCGTCATGGACAGACTCTCCGAAGAGGAGTTCAGGGAGGTCAGAAGATACTACCACGCCTACTGCAGTGTCATAGACAATGAGATAGGCAGGATGGTCGACTTCCTCAAGAGAGAGAACCTCTATGACAGCACGCTCATTGTAGTGCTCTCCGACCATGGCGACTACCAGGGAGCACACGGGCTGATGTGCAAGGGCGTTGCCGCCTTCGAGGAGGCGTACAGGATTCCTCTGGTATTCAAGCTTCCAAAGGGCTCCTTTGCCGGTACAAGAAGGGATGGCATCATCTCGATCATGGACGTAGGCCCTACAGTTCTCGATATCGTCGGTGCTGGAAGAATCGCAAATGAGACCGATGGAAAGTCCAGAAAGGCCCTTCTCGAGGGAGAAAGGTGCGCTGACAACTATACGATTGCAGAGAACTTCGGACAGAGATACTCCTACACACAGAGAATCGTCTGGAAGGACAGCTTCAAGTATGTCTTCAACGCCTTCGACTATGATGAGCTCTACGACCTCGAGAACGACCCGGGCGAGCTTGTGAATCTTGCCTCCAGAAGCGAGTACAGCGACAAGCTGAAGGAGATGTGCACACTGATGCAGCAGCAGATACTGGACAGCGATGATGCGACAATGCAGAACGCGACCTACTTCATGCTGCGCTTCGCTCCGGTCGGCCCCATGAAGAAGCAGGGCGGCTCTGGCGAATATACTATATACAACAAGGTCTTCTGACATGATTGCAGGTGTGGTTTTTTTCCACACCTGCTTTCCATCCTATGGTAGATTAATTCAATATGAAACTTCGATCCCTGAAGAGCTACTTCTATCAGAACATGTTGATCCTTTGCCTACTGGGTCTTCTCTTCTTCACAGCCCAGTGGGCGATGAGGAGCATGCAGAAGAGAGAGTTCGATGGCCTGCAGAGAAACGAGATGGTCGTCAACGCAATAGCCGATGAGGTCGAGAGGATAAAGGCGTGCAGTACCTCCTATCTGAAGTACGGTGTCTACCCGTTCATGCAGACAGAGCAGCTGCCAAGTGCGAAGGAGAATCTCTCCCGTCTTATCAACGAGAACACTGAACTCTTCACCTCGACAGAGGGCCTTCTGCTCTACTCGAGGATAGTCGACCAGACTGCAACTACTCTGGTGGATACCTTCTTCGACGAGATCTACCACAAGATGGACAGGCCCGAGATATTCGATAGAATAATGTACATCGAATCGGGCTTCCTCGTGCTCCAGTCGGAGATGACTGCTCTCCTCTCCGAGTACCTTTCATACTCCTCCGATCAGCTCGAGAAGATAAACAGCCGATTCGAACGCTACAATCTCCTGATATCCACACTGTTCATCCTCCTTATCATCATCATACTTACTCCAATGGTGGTCACGAGCAGGGATATCGTGAAGCACTTCACGACCATCGAAAGCGCCTTGGAGGCACTCTCCAGACAGCAGTGGGATACACCTGATATCGAGCTTGGAAAGTATCAGGAGCTGACGCACACTGCAATGGTCTTCAACGATATGAAGAAGATAATCCGAAAGGATATCGAGGAGCTTCAGGCAAATATCGACCTCACACAGCGACTTGCAGAGAAGACTCTTGAGACAGAGAGACAGAAGAGACTCATAGAGGAGACGAGGTACCACCTCCTGCAGGCCCAGATAAACCCGCACTTCCTGTTCAATACGCTGAATCTGATAGTCAGGCAGATACAGCTTGCAGAGGACAGGAACAGAACTGCAAACCTCCTGATCGCAACGAGCTCGCTGCTGAGAAAAAGCATAGAGATAAGGACGAATACCATTCCACTTTCCGAGGAGCTGAGACTGCTTGACAGCTACATAACCATACAGAAGGCAAGATTGGACAGGAGAATAGAGTTCTGCCTTGAGGTCTCGGACGAGCTGCCTGAGATGGTGATTCCACCCTTTACACTTCAGCCTCTTGTGGAGAATGCGATTCTTCACGGCCTGAAGGACAAATCCTGCGATGGAAGAATAGAGATACAGGTCTTTGCCGACGAGGATGAGGGTGTCTACATATCAGTCACGGACAACGGAGTCGGCATAGAGGAAAAGGTCATCGAAAAGGCGATGAAGGAGGAGCTGAAGTCCCATGGACTGCAGAACTCCATATCGAGGCTGAAGCTCATATACAGCAACAGCGATGTAGTCAGGATAGTCCGTGACAATCCTGGAACAGGAATAATAATACATCTGGAAAGGGAGGCGTACCATGCTCAAGGTCCTGATCGCTGATGACGAAGCAGCAGAACTCAGATATCTGGAAAACTACCTCAGGGAGAAATACAGCGGCCTTCTCGATATAGCAGCTGTCTGCCAGGATGGAGTCCAGGCAATAGAGAAAGGCCTTGAGACTGTACCGGACATGGCCTTCCTCGACATCCAGATGCCCGGCCACACCGGCCTCGAGGTCTCAAGGAAGCTCAAGGAGATCAATCCGGAAGTGACGATAGTTATACTTACAGCCTTCGGACTCTTCGACTATGCAAAGGAAGCAATCGATATCGGTGTTGCCTCCTATCTTGTGAAGCCCTTCAGGGATGAGGAGCTCGATAAGATCATAGACCAGATACTCGAAGAGAAGAGAAGCCACTCGAAGGATGAGTTCAAGAGGATAATCAACCAGCTTTCGAATGGAACAGAGCTGAAGAACAACGTCTCTCCAGTAGCAAGGAAGGCATACACATACATATCGAAGCACTTTGGAGAGAGAATCTCCCTCGAAACTGTCTCGGATGCCATCGGCTTCTCCTCAAGCTACGTCTCAAAGTGCCTGATAAAGGACTATGAGAAGAACTTCAATACACTCCTTCTCGAGATAAGGTGCAACGAGGCTGCAAAGCTGCTTCTGAAGGGAGACATGAATGTAAACGAAGTAGCAGCTGCAGTGGGAATTTTCGATGCGAACTACTTCACAAAGTGCTTCAAGGTCCAGATGGGATATCCTCCGAAGAAGTATGCGCAGTTCGTGCAGAGTGTAATTCCAGAAGGAAAATGAACAGCGAGAGCTGTCCTCTTATTGGGCAGCTCTCTCTTTCTATCTTATCTCTGTGACATTCAGGCCGTACTTTTCCACTATTGCTTCGAGCTCCTCTCTTGTGTAACCCTCTTCATTGTGGTAGCTCTCCTCGAGCGTGTAGCGCGGATTGAATATCTGGAGGACCCACTTCGATGTGCCTACGAGCTTCTGGATTGCTGGAAAATCCTCTTCCGAGACGATGCTCTTCGGGCATGTAGTCCTGAATTCGAAGTCGATTCCTGAGTTCTTCAGGATCTCGATGGACCTCTCTATATTCGCTGTATCGCTGTAGCCGAGCAGCGGATACTTCTCGAGAGAGGTCTTGATGTCCATGGCAACGTAATCGAGAAGCCTCTCTGAAAGCAGCGCTTCGAGGACCTCGGGTCTGCTGCCATTGGTATCGAGCTTGACCATGAGCCCGAGCTCCTTGACCCTCCTCATGAAGTCGGGAAGCTCGGCGTGGAGAGTCGGCTCGCCTCCGGAAACGGCAACTCCTTCCAGCATCACTCTTCTCTTTTCGAGGTATTGGAGGACACTCTCCTCCGAGTACGACTCCTTCTGGCCCCCTACCACGAACTCGTAGTTGTGGCAGTAGGGACAGCGGAAGTTGCACCCATAGGTGAATACTGTGGATGCAACCTTTCCTGGGTAGTTCAGGAGATCTGTCTTCAGGAAACCGGAGAAGATCATGCTCTCATGCCGTTTGCATTGGCCCAGCCGATGATCTGACTGACTCCTGTGATTGCAGAATCCTTGTCAGATGGATCGACGATGAGGGTCGGAACACTCATGATGCCGTACTTTCTCGAGAGATCGGAATCTCTCATTGCATCGACGATCTTGTACTTGATTCCCTTCTTGTCGAGGTTTGCCTTTGCAGCTGGACAGTTCGGGCAGCTCTGGGTCGTGAAGAGAATCGGAGTGTTGTCCATGATCTCGGCCTTGTACTCCTTTCTCTCCTTGAACTCCTGGGTCTTGCCGACGTTCCAGTTCTTTACAGGGCGATAGTAGCCAGTGATCCTGGAGTAGACCTCTGTCTGCTTGTGGCAGATCGGGCACTCCCACACCTCGCCTGTGATGTAGCCGTGCTCACGGCAGATCGAGTAGGTCGGGCTGATCGTGTAGTATGGAAGCTTGTGGGTCTCGGCAATCTTCCTGACCATCGTCCTTGTGCTCTTCCAGTCGGAGATCTTCTGGCCGAGGAAGACATGGAAGACTGTTCCGGATGTATACTTCAGCTGGAGTGGATCCTGGATATCCATTGCCTCGAAGATGTCGTCCGTGAAGCCGACTGGCAGGTTGGAGGAGTTGGTGTAGTATGGAGACTCCTCGGTACCAGCAGTGATGATGTCCGGATAGCGCTCCTTGTCGTGCTTTGCAAGGCGGTATGCTGTGGACTCAGCTGGAGTTGCCTCGAGGTTGTACAGATCACCATACATCTCCTGGTAGTCGGAGAGCTTCTCTCTCATGTGGTCGAGGACCGCTCCGGAGAACTTCTGAGCCTCCTCGTTGGTAAGGTCCTTTCTGAGCCACTTTGCATTGAGACAGGCCTCGTTCATACCTACAAGACCGATTGTGGAGAAGTGGTTGTTGAAGGTTCCGAGGTATCTCTTTGTATATGGGTAGAGACCGTGCTCGAGGTACTTTGTGATGACCTCTCTCTTCACCTTGAGGCTTCTTGCTGCAACATCCATCAGATGGTCGAGTCTGTTGTAGAAGTCCTTCTCGTCTGCTGCGAGGTATGCAAGTCTCGGGATGTTGAGAGTTACGACACCGATCGAGCCGGTGGACTCGCCGCTTCCGAAGAAGCCACCACTCTTCTTCCTCAGCTCCCTGAGGTCAAGTCTGAGACGGCAGCACATGGATCTGACATCGGATGGCTGCATCTCGGTGTTTCCGATGTAGTTGGAGAAGTATGGGGTTCCATACTTGCTGGTCATCTCGAAGAGCAGTCTGTTGTTCTCTGTATCGGACCAGTCGAAGTCCTTTGTAAGCGAGTAGGTAGGAATAGGATACTGGAAGCCTCTGCCGTTTGCATCTCCTTCGATCATGATCTCGAGGAAGGCCTTGTTGACCATGTCCATCTCCTCCTTGCAGTCGCCATAGGTGAAATCCATATCCTTTCCACCGACGATTGCAGGCAGATTCTTCAGGTCATCTGGAACTGTCCAGTCGAGTGTGATGTTCGAGAATGGTGCCTGGGTGCCCCATCTGGAAGGAGTGTTGACGCCGAAGACGAAGGACTCGATGCACTGTTTTACCTGCTTGTAGTTGAGCTTGTCTGCCTTCACGAAGGCGGCAAGATAGGTATCGAAGCTGGAGAAGGCCTGGGCACCGGCCCACTCGTTCTGCATGATGCCGATGAAGTTGACCATCTGGTTGCAGAGGGTCGAGAGGTGCTTTGCTGGAGCGGATGAGATCTTGCCCTCTACTCCGCCGAGTCCCTCCTTGATGAGCTGCTTGAGAGACCAGCCGGCGCAGTAGCCTGAGAGCATCGAGAGGTCATGAAGGTGCATGGCAGCACTTCTGTGGGCCTCGCCTATCTCCTCATCGTAGATTTCAGAGAGCCAGTAGTTGGCGGTGACAGCACCGCTGTTGGAGAGGATGAGACCGCCGATCGAGTAGTTGACGGTACTGTTCTCCTTTACTCTCCAGTCCTTTGCACCGAGGTAGCTGTCGATGATGCTCTTGTAGTCGACCAGGGTCTTCTTTGCCTGTCTGATATTCTCATGCTGCTTTCTGTAGAGGATGTATGCCTTTGCAACATCCTCATAGCCGGTCTGTGCAAGGATGGTCTCGACTCCATCCTGGATATCCTCGATCGAGACCTTTCCGTCCTTTACCTTTTCGGAAAAGCGTGCACTTGCCCTGAGAGCGAGCATCTGGATGACATCTTCATTGTAGTTCTTGTTGGTAGCAACGAAGGCTCTTACGATTGCGTTCTCGATCTTCTTGATATCGAAAGCGACCACATCTCCTGTTCTCTTGATTACCTGGTACATCTACTACTCCTATTTCGAATCATATTCTTGCTGTTTCTGGGCGCAGATAACTCCTTTGGTCCATACCAATCAGTATGAACAGAAGTCTGTTGTAGTCAGGACGTCATGAGAAGCCTACCATAGATAGGCACTAGAGACACCCTTTTCAAATGCAAGCGCCCAGAACACAAAAAAACACAAAATATAGTGTCTTTTTGATTTAGCTAACACTATATTAAGGCAACCACAAAAGTGCTGTCAATTAAGAATACTATTTTTTTCCGATTAATTTGCGGTTGTGGAAAATCAAATGATTTTAGACTTTCGCGCATCCCCCCAAGAGGAAAGAAGATAGCTCGAAATTGCCATCTTCCCAGGAGGAAAGATCGCACTGCGGATATGTCCAGGTCCCACCACCCAATTCAGGAGAAAGAACGGGCCCTGATTCGATTTTCCTTCCGATTTCAGTGCATACCTCTAGTGTCCCCATCAGGGGAGCAGAACTGCTGTCGATCCCGAAGACCTAGGACTCTTCCGGCCTCTCTTGAGATAGCGGACAAATGATGAAGCGTCTACTTCAGAAGATGGGATGCAAGGTCGACCTTCTCCCAGCTCGGCTTCGGAGAGTCGACGATCCTTACCCAGAGCTCGAAGGTCTCTGGGACGATGACGTACTGGTAGACTGTCATATCGTTCATCGCACCGCCATCTGCATAGTCGGTCTCGATTATCCTCTTCATCGCCTCGGCATCGAGACTTCCCTTCCTTTCCTCGCACAGGCGGATGAGGTTTTCTCTTCTTGTGATTCCGTTCCAGCTCTTCTCATCGGAAGGAACTGCGAACTCCCAATCGGGATTGAGATAGTGATTCGTGGAGATTACAAGTCCTTCTGGTAGAGCAGCCTCTCCATGCTTTACTCCAATTGGACACCACTCGAAAGAAAGTGCCCTGCTGCTGTCTGCCACATTGATGATGTAGGAGGAGCTGCAGTTGGTTGTATTGAAGAAGAGCTCCATGTCATCGATCTCGTCGGATTCGAACATCGTATTGAAGAGCATGGTAGTACCGGTTATTCGGTAGTTCGGACTCTTTACTCTGGCAGAGGGCCTTCCATTGTTCAATTCAAGGAACAGTCCCTTCTCGTTTATCGCATTGACTGCATACATCTCGCCCACATATCCTATCGTGGCAGTTGCCAGGGCCCCATCTGCTGGGTGGTATATTGTCACGGCCACATCCTTGTAGAGGCGGGACAAGATATCTGAGTAGTCGTAGTTGCGACCAATTACCATTCCACTATCAGTGTACTCTCCCCAGGCCATTGCGACAGAGCACATCGGAAGACCGCCTATCCTTTCGACTGCATTGACCAGATGGAGCTGTTCAAGCGAAAGACCCGAGGTCTCGGAGGCTCCTCTCATGAACTCCAGGATCCTGTACGGAGTCTGGCCCTCCTGCTGTCTTCCGATCGAATCTGCCCTCTCGCTGTTGCCCTCCTTCGCCTGGATCATGTACTCGATGAAGGCGTAGACATCCGAAAGCTCCTCCTTCATCAGATAGCCGTATTGGCGACCCATCTCGTACCAGGAGCCTCTGAGGTCGACAAGCTTGACATCTCCAAAGACTTCCCTTCTGCCAGCGCCGAAGCTGACACCTGGTACAGGCTCAGCAATCTCGCTTATTCCATTGGAGTAGAGGCTCTGGAGCGAAAGAAGAAGAACGAATGCAATAGCAAGAATCCTGAAAACAGAAAGACGGACAGACTTCATATGAACACCCTGGGATATTGATTTCTACAGTGGAAAGTTTAGTCGCTACGACAGAACTATTCAACAGAGCAGAAAAAAAATCAGCAGAACTCCCAGAAGCTCAGAATGTAGCCTGGCAGGACGACTAGTACAAAGAAGCTCCAGCTGACAAGTGTGAAGGTCCTTATGAAGGAAAGCCCCCTTTTCGGATACTCGCGCACATATATCCTGTAGTTGATGACAGATGCAAGGGATCCGATCAGCGAGCAGAGTCCTGCAGTATCGAGGCCGTAGATGAGTGCTGCCCTGTTCACGGTGAATGGATAGAGGACAATGGATGCGGGAACATTGGAGATTACCTGGCTTATCAGGATGGACCACCAGTACTCATTATTGGCGACCAGCTCTGAAAGGAAGGCCGAGATAGCTGGATTGGCGGCTATGGAGGAGGAGAAGATGAAGAAGCAGAGGAAGGTTGCAAGAAGCACATAGTCTGTCCTCATCAGAAGAGTTCTGTCCAGAAGGAGAACAGAAACGACCACCACAATGACAGCTGCAGGCCAGAGGGCCGTTCTTGTGACGATGACCAGAAGGACCATCAGGAAAAGAAGCGGATAGACAGTCCTTCTCACCCTGTTCACAGACTGAGTGCTCTCTGCAGGAGGGCCCTCTATGATTCTTTTCTCCTTTCTCGTAAGCACAAGAATGAAAACGACAAGCAGAGCTGCCGAAAGCGCGCTGAGCGGAAGCATGTGCAGGAGAAAGACTGGGGTGCTGACACCGAAACGTCCATACAGGAACAGGTTCTGTGGGCTTCCGAATGGTGTGAGCATGGAGCCTCTGACTGCCGCAATATTCTCAAGTGAGATAACAGGGAGGATGTACCTCTCCATATCGGCCTTCCTCAATATCATTATCGTAAGTGGAACGAAGATTATGAGAGAGACATCGTTCGTTACGAACATAGAGGAGAAAAAGACACCGAAGACGAGAAAGAGAGTCAGCCCCTTCAGTGTACTGAAGCGGGAGCTGAAGTGGACAAGTGGTGCAAAGACACTCTCCTTCTTGAAGCCTTCAAGGACTGTCAGCATCATGAAAAGAGTGCCCAGAGTACGGAAGTCAATGGATTCCAGCAGTGCTCTGGAGGGAGGAGTAAGCAGCAGGGATGCAAGCGCTGCAGCAAGTGAGATCGTGAGCATCAGTTCCCGTCTGAGGAACAGCAGCAGTTTCTTCATGAATGTGATGTTATAGCTTTTCATCCATCATATCCATAGCGCTCGTTACCCTTCCAGCACCTCATCGACATGGACCTCGAGATAGCGACTTGAAAGTCCTGTCAGTCCCCTCTCCTTCAGAAGGAACTCGATTTCCGAGGCCAACTCCTCTGAAAGGGAGACGATCGGATCCCTGTAGTTCAGTCTGTTCGGCTGGTATCTCGTTCCATCCCACGCTTCAGGTCGGATACGCTCCTCTGAAAGGCCCTTTATCTTCTCAGAGAAAGAACCCTCTGCATCGAGCTCTCTCAGGGCACGGAAGGTCCACTTGTAGTATGGTGGATACTCCCTCTTCAGAAGGAAGAAGAGCTCCATTGCCGCACCTATTCCCCTTGCTCTGCAGAGTTCGGCAGCGACTATATCCCTTCTCGTCATGCAGCGTGCATAGTTTATCTGCAGTGCAGAGGCGTACTCGTGGAGCTCTTCTGCCAGTCTTGTCCGCCAGATACGCTCCGGATAGTAGCCAAGCAGATAGTTCCTGAAGGCACTGAAGGCTCCCAGGTCATCTCGGAATATCTCGCCATTCGTTGCAGTCTTCAGGCAGGCGTGGTCGAGATGGTACCAGTCGTCATCGGAAAGCCGACAGCTGTCGGTGTCGCAGTCTATCTGCAGTATCCCCGAGTAGAAATCGTGGATGGTCATCACGCCTCTGCGTTCGGCAAGTCGCTTTGTGTAGAAGGAGCGCTCGCTGCTCTCTACAAGGGCATTGTAGTCCTCTGCCAGATGATGGCCGAAAAGCTCCATATCCTCATCTGTGAGCCAGAGACACACTCCAGTACCGAAGTCGTGGTCCCGGGATATCTCATCGTCGTAGCCGAAGCAGTCGGAGCCCTCTCCGACTATTCCTACTGCGATGCGCTTCTCATATTCATGATAATCATTGTGTATCATCGGCCTGACATAGCTGTCATAGAATCTTCTGTTCTTCTCTCTTACGTTGGTCATATTCTCATCATCTCTCTTCATGAAGGAACGACATCGCTGCCCTTGAAGGAGTTCCTGAAGTCGCCAAGTACATTGTCCATGCTTCTTTCGATATGCTTTCTCATCTGCTCGGCAGCACGATTGCAGTCCTTCAGTAAAAGTGCATCCAGCACCCTCCTGTGCTCCTCTACAGAGAGTCTTTCATGCTCGTAGCCCTTGTCATGCCTGGCCCTTGAGGGTCCATTCCAGAGGGTCGTCAGAAGCTCCTTGAGTCTCCTGTTTCCAGAAAGCGTCCAGAGCATGAGGTGGAACTTCTCGTTGTAGGTGCTGTAATCCAGAAGGCCTGTCCGGTTCTCATAGCTCTCCTGAAGCTTCAGCAGCTCTGAGATATCGCCTCCTCTGCTGCAGGCCAGATAGACAGCCTCCGCTTCCAGTGCAATCCGAAGCTCGAAGTGGTCGCGCACGAACTCCTCGTTTATACCATTCACAGTAGCACCCCTGTTCATGTGAAGGGTCAGAAGCCCCTCTGAGGCCAGGGCCTGGAAGGCCTCCCTGACAGGGGTCCTGGAGACGCCGAGCTCCTTCGAGACCTCGGTAAGACTAAGATCCTGCCCTTCAGAGTAGTTTCCAGATAGGATGGCCTTGCGCAGTACCGAGGCGACAAGCACACGGATAGGGAGCACTGAAATCTGTTCCATGAGTCCACCTTTTCGTTTTCTATATCGTAAGCATTATACAGGAATGCAGACAAAATGAGTATCTTCAGCGCAGATATAAAAAGGTTGACAGGTGGGATTATCAAAATCAATATTGTATACAATATACAAAATACAGAAATACTTTTGGGAGATTGTTCATGCACGCCATCGAAAAGATTCTTGCCAGGAACAGTGGAATGAAAAGTGTCCGCACAGGAGAGATAATCAATGCAAAGGTCGACTTCGCCGAAATAAACGACCTCTACCTGCAGACTGTCACCTCCTTCTACGAGATGGGAGGAAAGAGGGTCTGGGACAGAACGAAGCTTGCATTCGTCTTCGACCACTATGCACCCTGCCCTACGATAAAGACGGCCATCATCCATCAGAAGATGAGAGAGTTCGCCCGGGAGAACGAGCTGACGCACCACTTCGATGTCAATGCAGGCGTCTGCCATCAGGTCATGCCGGAAGCTGGCGTCATCCTCCCAGGCACGATAGTTGTCGCAACGGACAGCCACACTACCACACATGGGGCCTTCGGTGCCCTCGGTACAGGCTGTGGTGCAACCGACATGGCCTGCATCATGCTCACAGGCGAGCTCTGGTTCCGTGTACCTGAAATCATATCGATTTCCATAAACGGCAAGGCCCCAAAGGGAGTATATGCAAAGGATGTCATCCTGACTGTGCTTGGAAAGCTCAAGGCTGATGGCGCAGTCTACAAGGCCATCGACTTCAGTGGCACCTATATCGACTCCCTCGGTGTTGCAGAAAGGATGACCATCTGCAACATGGCTCTCGAGATCGGGGCCAAGACTGCATACATGCAGCCGAATCAGCAGGTCATCGACTATGTGAATGCGCACAGCACTGCAGAGTATGAAATACAGTATACAGACCCAGACTTCGTCTATGCGGATAACTACTCATTCGATGTAGAGAAGATGGTCCCAGTAGTCTCCTGTCCCCACAGTGTGGACAATGTAAGGCCGATAGGCGAAATCGAAGCAAAGAAGATAAAGGTGGACCAGGCGTACCTTGGCTCCTGTACGAACGGAAGGACCGAGGATATTGCGATTGCAGCCTCGATTCTCAAGGGAAAGCACATTGCTCCAATGACGAGATTCATCGTCGTACCAGCCTCTGCCGCAGTCATGAAGGAGTGCATCGAGAAGGGATACATCTCCACTCTGATCGATGCAGGTGCGACAATAAACCCACCTGGCTGTGCCGCCTGTCTTGGTACACATGAGGGTATAATCGGTCCGGGAGAGACCTGTATCACCGCCACGAACAGGAACTTCAGAGGCCGAATGGGCTCTCCGGAGGCCTTCCTCTACCTTGGAAGCCCTGCAACTGTCGCAGCAAGCATCCTCAATGGCCATATCACAGATCCGACACCATACATCGAATAAGGAGCAGAAGATGGAAACAAGATTCAAGGGCAGGGCCTATCTGGTCGGCAACAATATAGACACTGATGTAATCTATCCGGGTCGCTTTCTGGAAGAGACCGAGCACAGGGAGATCGGAACGCACTGCTTTGCCGGTATCAGTGAGGACTATGCACAGCACTTCGAAAGAGGAGGCATCGTGGTCGCAGGCACCAACTTCGGCTGTGGCTCCAGCAGGGAGCATGCGGCCATAGCGCTGATCAACATGGGTGCATCCTGCGTAATTGCAGACTCCTTTGCGCGCATCTTCTTCCGCAACGGCATAAACCTGGGCCTTCCTCTCATAGTCTGCAAGGGCCTTTCCCAGAAAGTAAGGGAGGGACAGACCCTCCTAATGGATATGGAAAAGGGAGTTGTAGCGATCGAGGAGACAGGTGAGACGCTGCCCTTCGAGCCACTTGGAGAGAAGGCACTCGAGATTCTCAATGCAGGTGGCATAAAGCCGCTGATGAGGAGAAGATTCGCACCTGAGATGGCCTGAAGCCATCAGTACCAGTCGTGCTTCTCTCCTCTGTCGAGCTTTTCGATCATCTCCATTTCAGCCTCGGTCAATTCGAAGTCGAAGAGATCGAGGTTCTCCTTTATGTGCTCCGGGTTGCTCGAGCCAGGAATGACTACAATTCCTCGCTGAAGATCCCAGCGGAGAATTGTCTGTGCAGAGGAGACACCATGACTTCTGGCAATTCTTCTTATCGTCTCATCACCAAGCAGCTTGCCTGTATACCCTCTTCCTCCTAGTGGATACCAGCACTGCACGACAATTTTCTTCTCCTGGATGAAGGGAACCACATCCCTCTCCTGGTAGTATGGGTGGATTTCATTCTGGACGAGTGCTGGTGCGATCCTGACCTGGGGCAGGAACTCTTCAAGCTCCCTGACATAGAAGTTCGAAAGCCCAAGCGAGTGGATCCTTCCCTCGTCCACATACCTCTCCATCGCCCTATAAGCCTTGACATCGCCCCTTCCCGGGTGATGCAGGAGCAGCATGTCGATGTAGCCGATATCCAGCTTCTCGAGCGCCATCTCGATAGCAGCTTCAGGCCCTTCGAACTGGCTTGGATATATCTTCGTGATGACAAAGATATCCTCCCTTGGAATGCCGAACCTCTCCATTGCCATGCGCACTCCCTCTCCGACTGCCCTCTCGTTTCCATACATGTAGGCTGTATCTATGAGCCTTCCCCCATTTTCAAGCAGGGATACGACCGAGTTCACACAGCTATCGTGATCGAGGGCATAGGTTCCAAGTCCCATTATCGGCATCCTGTAGCCACTGTTCAGAAGAACTGTTCTGCTGTCGAAGTCGAACTGGCCGACCTTCTCCTCTGCTTCGAGGCCGATCGAATCAAGCCAGCTTTCCATCTCGGCTCTGGATGCACCTCTTGCAAAGCGCCTGCTCTCAAGCCAGGAGACGTCGGATGGCAGAAGCCGGCGAAGATTTGCTGCACTCGAGCCAAGAGGACTTGAATGAGATGTGCAGAAGCTGACGAGCGTCTTTCCGCTGAAGTCATAGCTTTCAAGGAAGGTGCTGATGATCCTCGGAGCCTGGCCATGCCAGATCGGATGTGCGATCACGACAGTGTCGTACTTCGACATATCCTCGACTCGGCCCCGTATCCTGGGCCTTGCTGCTGCATCCCTCTGCTCCCTGTCCGCTCTGCAGTCCGTATAGTATGCAAGGTCGGCTTCTGTATAGGGCACCTCCGGTTCTATCTCATAGAGGTCTGCATCGAGAATATCGGCAGCATACTCTGCCAGGGTCTCTGTCGTTCCTGTTGCAGAGAAGTATGCAACGAGGATGCGAGAGCTGGCCTTTTGCCTATACAGGCCTCCTGCATACAGCGTGCACATTGAAATGAGTGCAATCATGAGAAGTGCCGATAAACCCTTTCTCCTCATGGCCCTCTCCCTACAGCCTTGCAGAGAAGTCCGCAAGCACTTCGGATATCTTTATCTGCTGAGGACAGACCTGTTCACAGCTTCTGCACTGCAGGCAGGCCTGTGGTCGCTTCTCCTCTGGAAGTGCAGCAAGTGCCATCGGTGCGATGAAGCCGCCTCCTGTATAGGCATGCTCGTTGTAGAGGGAAATCAGCTCTGGGATATCCAGTCCCTGTGGACAGTGACTTACACAGTAGTGGCAGGCTGTACAGGGAACCGTGCCGACCAAGAGCATCCTCTGTGCTACATCGAGAAGAGTCTTCATCTCCTCATCATCGAGCCTTCTGTCCTCACGGAAGGTTTCGAGGTTCTTCTCGAGCTGCTCCAGGTTGGACATTCCAGAGAGGATCATAGTGACAGCTGGGATGCTCAAAAGGAAGCGGAAGGCCCAGGCCGGAATCTCCTCGTCAGGACGCAATGCCTTCAGCCTTGCCTCGTGCTCAGGCTCAAGAGAAGCAAGCTTGCCGCCACGAAGCGGCTCCATTACCCATACTGGAATGCCGTAGCCCTCCAGCAGCTCGACCTTCTCTCTTCCACTCTGGAATGTCCAGTCAAGATAGTTCAGCTGCAGCTGGCAGAACTCCATGTCCTTTCCATATGCAGAGAGAAAGCGCTGAAGCACGCTCATGCTTCCATGGCATGAAAAGCCAAGATGCCTGATCCTGCCGTTTCTCTTCTGCTTCATCAGATAGCTGTAGATTCCATACTTCTCATCATCGAGATAGGCATCGATGTTCATCTCGCAGACATTGTGGAAGAGGTAGAAATCGAAGTACTCGAGACCGAGCTTCTCGAGCTGCCTCTCGAAAATCTCCTCTACCCTGTTCCAGTTCGAGGGATCATATCCAGGGAACTTCGTTGCCACATAGAAGCTCTCGCGAGGGTATCGTGCAAGCGCCTTTCCCATCACAAGCTCGGAGTTCTCTCCATGATAGCCCCAGGCTGTGTCGTAGTAGTTGATGCCGCTCTTCATGGCGATATCGACCATATCCAGTGCACTTTTTTCGTCGATACGACTGTCATCCTTGTCGATGACAGGCAATCTCATTGCTCCGAATCCGAGTGCCGATAGCTTGATTCCATTGAAATCTCTGTAGATCATATGCTGTGACTCCTTTCAATTCATCCATTTTTCCTGTGCGTGGATCAGATAATCCATGCAGTCGACCTTGCGCTGTATCGCATGCATCCTCTCGAGCAGGCTGCAGCGCTCCTTCCTCATCTGGCGCAGCATCTCTCTGAAGTTTCCACTCTCATAGAGACTCGAGATGAGTGCACTTGCCTTTTCAGTGCAGCCTGCATCCAGAAGACCCCGCTTCAGATGTTCCAGTTCTTCCATTCGGAAAAATCTCCCTATATTTACTCTCTATATAGCACGATTGGAAATTTCTTCGCTAATGGTTATAATGAATATCGTGATATTCCTTTTTAGAATATCATAGAGGAGTCCTACAGATGGAGATAAGGACACTGAGATACTTTCTTGCAGTAGCGCGGGAAGAGAACATGACAAGGGCCGCAGAGCTTCTGCACGTCAGTCAGCCGACCCTTTCAAAGACGCTGAAGGCGCTTGAGGACGAGCTTGGGAAGAAGCTCTTCGAAAGGCACAGCTTCAGTATCTCGCTCACAGAGGAGGGCTCTCTGCTGCGAGATCGCGCAACCGATCTCATCACCATGGCAGACAAGATAGAGAAGGAGTTCCTGTCGCTGGATGACATCACAGGAGGAGATATCTACTTCGGTCTCGCCGAATCCTGGCAGATCCGCACCCTTGCTCGGGAGCTTCGATTTCTGAAGGAGCAGTATCCGGGTCTCAGATACCATATCACCAGTGGAGACACGGAGCAGGTCACAGAAAAGCTGGACAAGGGGCTTCTGGACTTTGCAGTTGTCTGCGACAGGCCGAATGAGAAGAAGTACGAATCGATAGTCTTTCCGGAGGGCGATATCTGGGGTGTGATCCTTCCATCCGATGCGCCACTGGCCAGTAAGGCCGTCATAACGATAGACGAGCTTGTCAAAGTACCGCTCTTCACATCCCAGCAGGGGTGGGATGGAGATATAAGGGAGTGGGCAGGAGAGCGCTTTGACGAGCTTCATCTCGAGGGCTCCTTCCGTCTGGCATACAATGCTTCCCTGTTCGTCCGTGAAGGCCTGGGCTATCAATTGGCCCTATCCAACCTGGTCGATGTATCAGAGGGCAGTGGGCTTTCATTCCGCCCTCTTTCTCCGAAGCTAGAGACGAAGCTCTATATGATCTGGAATCGGTATCAGACCTTCACACCGATTGCAGAAAAGTTCCTTTCACAGGTGAAAAGAAGTTTCAGGAAAACAACTGCAGGTCCTTCGGACAGGCAGGAGTGAGGGCGCAGCTTCAATCTCTCTCCTCGTCCTTGATCCTTCTGATCTCCTTCAGCACGAGCTTTATATCCACAGGCTTTGCAATATGACCATTCATGCCAGCTGCCAGACACTCGGAGACATTCTCCGAGAAGGCGTCAGCTGTCATGGCTATGATAGGGATGGCCGAAGCCCAGCAATCCGGCAGTGCCCTGATCGCCTTTGTTGCCTCAATGCCATTCATCACAGGCATCTGGATATCCATGAAGACAAGATTGAAGTCGCCCTTCTTCGAATTCTGCAGCCTCTCGACTGCGATCTTTCCATTCTCTGCCCTCTCGGACTCGACTCCGTGCATCGAAAGCAGCATCGAGATGATCTCCCAGTTGATGTCGTTGTCCTCCACTACCAGGATGCGCATGCCTGTGATCAGTGAATCGTCATCCTCCTCTGCATGCACCTCATCGTTTCCCAGCAGTTCGCTGAGCTTGTAGTAGAGAGTCGATCTGAAGAGTGGCTTGCTTATGAAGCCATCGATGCCGACCGCCTTGGCAGAATCCTCAAGATCCGACCAGTCGTATGCAGAGACAAGCACGATAGGAATCCCTTCTCCCAATCTTGCCCTGATCTGGCGAGCGACCTCTATTCCATCGATATCGGGCATCTTCCAGTCAAGTATCACTACCTGGTAGCCTTTATCCGAAGTGGCCTTTTCAAGCGCTTCGGTACCGGTCCTGACTGTATCCACATCTGCACCGATCGATGAAAGAGTATCCTTTGCAGTCTCGAGCAGGATATCATCATCGTCTGCAAGGAGCACCTTGACAGGAGGAAGCATCATATCTTCCGTCTTCCTCTCGGAGATAGGAAGCTCCAGTCTCACTGTGAAGATGGTTCCCTTTCCGACCTCGCTCTGGCACTCAATGGTACCATTCATCAGATCGACCATCTTCTTGGTTATGGTAAGGCCGAGACCGGTTCCCTGAATACTGTTCACACGGCTGTCGGTCTGCCTGGAGAACGGCTGGTACATGTGGGCCATGAACTCGGGACTCATTCCCATTCCTGTATCTGCGACTACATATGTCAGGATAACTGTATTCTCTGAATTTCCAGCCTCCTCCTTCAGATCGACACAGACCTTGCCACCCGGCTCTGTGTACTTGATCGCATTAGAAAGCAGGTTCACAAAGATCTGGTTGATCCTTAGCTGGTCAGCGTAGAGGTATTCGTGCTCGAATCGGTTGATCCTGAAGTTGAAGTCGATGTTCTTCTCCTTGACCATCGGATGGGATATGTTGACCAGATTCTCTGCACACTCGACGATCGAGAACGACACTGGGCTCAGATTGAGCCTTCCACTTTCGACCTTGGAGATATCCAGGATGTCGTTGATCAGCGTCAGAAGATGGTTGCTTGCCAGATTTATCTTTCTCAGATTCTCTCTCACCGTGGAGGTGTCCTCGATGTTCTTGCCTGCGATCAGCGTCAATCCTATGATCGCATTCATCGGAGTACGGATATCGTGGGACATCGTTGAAAGGAACTCTGTCTTTGCCCTGTTCGCACGGTCAGCTTCTGCAATTGCACTCTTCAGCTGATGGTTGAAGCTCTTCATGACAAGCAGGTTGAAGAGCATGAGGAGAAGCAGTCCGACAGTCACGATTCCGACGATGGTCCAGTTCGTTACAAGGTGTCCAAGCTCATCGAGAGGTATCATGGAAAGGATGACCCAGTCGTGCGTGGAGTTGATTCTCGAGTGGGCCACTACCCTCTTTCGACCAGTGGAGTCGAGAAGCTCGATGACTCCGGAGCCGCCAGCGACATTCTCCATCAGCTTCTCAAGCTCTCCTCCCTGAACGCTGTTGTAGGAGCTGTAGAACTCGAAGAAGTTGGAGTCCTTGAAGGAGGAGTCCTTGATTATGTAGTTTCCAGAGGTGTCGATCAGGGCGATCTCTGCATCCTTGTACTGCTCCATTGGGAAGGTCCACTTGCTTCCAACGTAGGACATCGGAAGTATTCTGAGCAGTATCGCGGAGATATTGCCCTTGAGCCTTACTGGGCAGCAGAAGGCGATCGACTGGACTCCATTTGTCGGGTTGGTGTAGATTCGCGTTACGTTGACAGGACTCTGCTTCATGAAGATTTCGTTGAAGCTGTCATCGTACAGTGAGACATTCTCGTAGGATACTGTGTAGTCACCCACAGTCTGAGGGCGTGCAGTTGTGGAGAATCCGGCCAGGTTCTCGCTGTCCGTAAAGAGAATGTGGGCCATGATCTGAGGCGATGTGATCGCAGAGCGCACGAAGGAGAGTGCCTCCTCTGCAGTCATCTCATTTGCACTGATGTAGTTTGCCCAGCTGTTGCAGACCTGCTGCTCTCCGACGACGTAGTTCGTGGTCACACTCTCCATGGCCGCATTCATATTCGAGAATGAAGCTATCTGGGAAGCCAGAATCCTCTTCTGCTCCTGGCTTACATAAACAGTAACGAGGAACAGAATGATCGATACGATCACCGCATTGCCAATGACCATCAGTCTTTTTCTCATAGCAAATACCCTGATTCACACATATTGTCACCCGAGCCCTGGAGCCTGAGTCGACTATTTCGTAACTGCAGACATGAACAGATGAACTCTCCTTTTCAGAGCAGCGCAGCAGGCTGCAATATCATGCCTGAAGAAAAAGTATACCACAAAAAACCATCCTTTCACAGTCAACACAGGGCAATTCGACCCTCTATCGAACTGCCCATAAACCTCTCCTATACGTGGATGAGGTTCTCAAGTGTCTCAAAGAGCGACTGAGGCTCTACAGGCTTTGACAGGTGGGCATTCAGTCCCGCCTGCATGCTGCGCTGCACATCCTCATCGAATGCGTTTGCAGTCAGTGCGATGATGGGCACACTCCTGGCATCGGGCCTGTCGAGTGCTCTGATTGTCCTTGTCGCTTCGAGTCCATCCATGACAGGCATTCGCATATCCATCAATATCGCATCGAAGTAGCCGATCTCGCTTTCAGAGAACTTCTTCACTGCAAGCTCTCCATTCTCTGCCAGAACGACCTCCATTTCGCGCATCGAAAGCACCATCATCATGATCTCTGCGTTGACTGGCATATCCTCTGCAAGGAGTATCCTTCTTCCTCTCAGGTCGGCTGTCTGCCTCTCGAGCTTCACATTCTTTCTCTTGAAGGCCTCTCGGAACTCGTCCATCACTGTACCGGCAAAGAGCGGCTTCGAAACGAAGGTATCGACGCCGGCAGATTTCGCCTCGTCGACGATCTCTTCCCAGCTGTAGGATGTCATTATTATGATCGGAATCTCGTCTCCGACGGCCGCCCTTATCTGTCTGGTCGTTTCCACGCCATCGATATCAGGCATCTTCCAGTCGACGAGAAGGAGTGTATATGGCTCACGGCGTGCATGCCTGAGCTTGACCATCTCGACTCCCTCGTGTCCTGTGAGGGCCTTCTCGCAGGAAATGCCAAGCTGGCCGAGAATGATCTGGGCATGCTCGCATGCGATCGGATCGTCATCGATGACAAGCACGCACATCTCATGCGGCTGAGGAACTCCTTCACTCCTGTTGGCGCCATCGAGAGCGCTGCGCTCCGATTCGAGCAGTGTCACTGTCACATTGAAGGTGGTGCCCTTTCCTTTCTCGCTCTCGACCTCGATGTTGCCGTTCATCAGCTCGACGATGCTCTTCGTGATCGGCATTCCAAGTCCTGTGCTTCCATACTTGCTGGTCGAGGAGGAGTCCTCAAGTGAGAATGGATCGAAGAGCTTCGGCAGGAACTCCCTGCTCATTCCTATTCCGGTATCCCTGACTGTGAATCGCAGTGTGGACTTTCCGTCGAAGCGGGACACCTCCTCTATGATGAATGAGACTGCCCCTCCCTCGGGAGTGAACTTGACTGCATTGCCCAGGATATTGATAAGCGCCTGTTTCAGCTTCACAGCGTCTCCGATGTAATAGTCGTCGACATGACCCCTGATATTGCAATTGTAGGTCAGCCCCTTGTCCCGGCACTGGCCGTTTATCATCGTGTTCACCTGTTCCATGACCTTGGCAAAGGAGAACTCCTCCTTCTTGATGACCATGCGTCCGGATTCTATTCGGGACATATCCAGAATATCGTTGATGATTCCAAGCAGATGATGGGCAGAGGAGTCGATCTTTGCCAGATACTCCTTGACCTTCTCGCTTGCTGTAGGCTCATTCATGGCGATATTGTTCAGACCGATGATGGCATTCATCGGAGTACGGACCTCATGGCTCATGTTGGACAGGAAGGCGGTCTTGGCCTTGTTCGCCTCCTCGGCTGCGGCAAGAGCATCCTTCAGAGCATGGTTTCGGGCCATCGTCTCCCTCATTTCCGCATCTATGACAGTGAAACCGACACCTACAGCGTGCACGATGTGGTCATCCCTGTCGCTCGGATGACGGACACCTGCCATACGGAGCATCTCGTAGTAATCTGTGCCATTTCGGTTTGCAAGATAGCGATAGGCCATGATGTTCTCATTTGCAAGCACAGCGCGGACATTATCAGGGTCAATGAAGTGCATGAAGCCCTCCTGGAACTCCGGATCGACATGCTTTGCACAGTATTCGCTGAAGGTCTCATGGTATGCAAAGTGAACCCCTTCACGTACTTGCTCAGGATCGTTCGGATCTGCCCTGTAGCAGACAGCATCATTGGCATCTATATCGACATGGTAGACACTTCGATAGTCGGAGGCCATTGCAGTTATCATGCTGTCCAGCTCCTTCTGTCGCTGCTCCTGCTGTATCAGCTGTTCCTGAAGCGCAAGCTTCTCTTCAAGCTCCTGCTGCTTTGCATGTGCTTCTGCCTCTGCAGTCTTGAAGCGGGTCATTTCAGTGATATCGACGCACATTCCAAGGATACAGAGTCTTCCAGAGGGATCACGGAACTTCAGCTTCGTGGTCTGCAGATTGCGCATGGAAGTACCTTTGCCGTCCGGTACATCCTCGAAGAAGACGTAGGCATCCTCCATATCGATTGCCATGGTGTCGCCTTTGGCAAACTGGTCTGCTGTCTTCCTATCGAACAGCATATAGTCCGTAAGACCGATCACCTCTTCAGGAGATTTCTTTCCCGCATACTCTGCAAAGGCCTGATTGCAGGCCAGGTACTTTCTGGTTTCGGCATCCTTCGAGAAGCTCATTGCAGGCATGTTCGAAAGAAGTGAGGACGCCGCCCCCATCAGGTCTGCAAGTTTGGCTGCCGACTGAACCTCGGAAATCAGGCGCCTGTTCTCCTCCTCTGCCCTTTTTCCCTCCTTCAGAGCCTCCTGCAGTGCACGGTCATGGCGCACCTCATCATCCACATCCTTGAAGCCCATCATTATGCCAAGCTTGCCACCAGGCATATTCACCTTGCCAATAACTACGCGGTAGTATCGGTTGCCGCTATTGAATGCGCGCACAAAGTTCACGGAGAACTGTTTTTTCGTTTCGAGCTGCTCGAGCATATAGGAAAGTCCGAGCTTTCTCAGCATCCTCTCCCTATCCTCTTCTGCGACCTTCGTGGACACATAACCTTCAATGATATCTGTATATCGGGAGTGCCTCAGTGCATTGTGGATTGCCTCTGCATCCTCAAAATCCCTGTCAGTGTGGTAGAGGGAACACTTCTCTGTAGCAGTATCGTTGATAAGCAGGACTGTATTGTAGGTGTTTATGAGTGTGGAGATGACTGCCTCTCTCGAAGCAGCAGCATCCTCACGCTTCTCGCGCTTTTCCGTGATATCCGAAATGAAGACAACATATACACCACCATAGTTCTTCGTTTCTGCATAGTGACCATAGTCATCCACCCAGCGGACAGAACCATCCTTCCTGACGATGCGGTATTCGACGTAATCCATGTTGTCATCGCTGGAATCAATCTGCTTGATTATGGATTTGGATATATTGCTGTAATCTTCCGGATGCACAATCCCCTTGAAAGTGTATCCAGTAAGCTTCTTGAAATCCTCCAGATCGATGCAGCCGAAAATATTGAATACTTCCTTGTTCGCGTAAAGTATCCTCCCAGGTTCCTTCGATTCGTAAATGAAGAATCCTCCGGGCATGTGACCACCGATTTCTTCGATGACAGAAAGGGTATCATCATTCAATTCGAATTTACTGACAGACATCAAGTTTCCCTCCTGTTTAATCTATATTGCATCTTCTTGCTACAAGCAAGACTTTCCTTTCCTGAAAACATAGTTTTCACACCCTGAGTATCGATACTGAAAACTTCCGATTCCATTCTATTTCAAGCGGAAAACAGATGAATGCAGGCAAACATCAGAAGAGAAATACATCAGCTATCATTTCAGCAAGGAGACTCCAGGACAACTTCCTACATCTTTCAACACTGTGTCCATTTAAGCAAAGAAAACTTGTGCAACATCTTCACTCATGTAACATTGTTCGTCAGAAGATTTCAAGCAACTTATAACGAAGATTGTAATAAGTTATTTTGTTTGATTGAAATGATATAACCCTAAAACACTTATATTATAACCCTGCTTGATACATCTAAAACCTATAACATCTTACAAAAGTTGATGAATTTCATTCTTTTGCTTGTGACATCTTTATATCATTGTATTGCAATGATTTAGCAAAATTCATGGTTGACTTCGTACATTCTGCGTTGTATGTTCTATGTAAGAGGTAACAAGAGATGTTCAAACTTAACAGCACAATCAAGAAGGCAATCCTGGCAGCAGCAGTCATCACTACCATCATGCTTCCTGTATCGGCAAAGACCGACAAGGCTGTTCTCCATCTCAGAGCTACTGTCCATGCAAGGACCTCCGTTGCAGTCGCAGAGAATGGCGATGTCGACTTCTCCATCAACTCTCCTTCCTGCCAGACCTCCATCGAGAGCACAGCCGACGGCTACACCCTCTTTGTAGTAGCAGCATAATCCTGATTCCTAATATATACTTGCACTTGGCCGCACCGATTTCTGGTGCGGTCATCCTTTCTCTATGGGCAGAACTATCTTTTTATCCAGTTTGAACGATATACATACCCTCAAGGGCCTGAATATTGGCCTCTTATAATCAGGTTTTATGACATGAAAAAACAAACCGATGGAGAACTTCGATTCTTCTTTTCAAAGGTGCAACTTGAGCGTTCAGAAGTATAAGTTTTTTTCATGAACACATCAGAATATATGATTTGAGTTTCTGATTATTCCTTACATAGAATGAATTAATTCAAATTCAAGGAAGTGTCGGAATGCAAAGTGATAAAAAAGTTCTGTTCGAAGAAACCCCAATCATGAGTGCTCTGATGCAACTGGCCATACCCACTGTGATGGGTCAGATCATCCTTGTCATCTACAACATGGCAGACACCTTCTTCATAAGTCTGACGGACAGCAACGACAAGATAACTGCCGTCACCGTCTGCATGCCGGCATTCATGTTCCTGAGTGCAATAGCGAATCTCTTCGGAATCGGAGGTTCCAGCGTGATGTCGAGAGCACTTGGAAAGCAGAACATCGAGCGTGTCAGGCATACCAGCGCATTCTCCTTCTGGGGCTGCCTTGTCGCAGTGCTTCTGTACGCAATTTTCATTCTTGCAATACTCGATCCATTTGTAGACTTCCTCGGTGGGTCTGCTCCAGGTGTGCACACCTACGCCAGAGAGTATGTGACGATCACAATCATCGTATGCGGTCTCTTCACTGCAATGAACTCTCTTACCTCCCATCTTGTAAGGTCGACCGGCATGGCGGTGCACGCTTCTGTTGGCGTCATCCTGGGTGGAATACTCAACATACTGCTCGATCCCCTCTTCATGTTCCATCTCCTTCCTCCAGGAAAGGAGGTTGTCGGAGCTGCAATCGCAACGGGACTCTCCAACATGATCTCATGCCTATACTTCCTTGCCCTTCTTGCAATCTGCAGGAGAAGAGGGAACACCTTGATAAGTCTGAAGCTTACCAGAAGTTCCTTCGAAGGCAAGATACCCTCAAATGTCTTCAATGCAGGCCTTCCTGCCTTCGTCATGACTTTTGCGGAGAACTTCTCGTATGCGATCCTGGACAATCTGCTCTCGGTCTATGGCACAGCTGTCCAGGCGGGCATCGGAGTTGCAAAGAAGATAAACATGCTCTCGCACTCCATTGTAAGAGGCATAACCCAGGGAGCCCTTCCTCTTATAGGATACAATTACTCTGCAGGCAACAGAGTAAAGACCAGGCGCATAGTCTGGACTGTAGGACTTGTCACGGTTGGAACAGCATCTGTCTGCACTCTTTCCATGCTGGTATTTTCAGATTTCTTCGTCGGAATCTTCCTCGATTCCGGAAACTTATCGAAGGAGTTCGGAATGAAATTCCTCAGAATCCTCTGCATTGGAGCCCCATTCTCAGCACTTGCATATACATTCATATCCTTCTTCCAGGCTGTCGGACATGGCCTTGAATCATTTAAACTCGCCATTCTGAGGAAGGGGGCACTGGACATTCCTATGATGTTCATCCTAAGAAATGTACTCTCAATGTACGGAATTGTGGCTTCGACGCCAATTGTTGATATAATCTGTTCTCTAGTCGCAGTATTCCTCTTCCTGTCGTTTGCCTCAGACCACCTGGAGGCAAACAAGAAGAGAAAGGTCTACAATGCTCGTAAGGGTTACTATGAAGTGGAGGGTAGCTGATGGAATTCCTGGATCAGAAAGTCAGGTCTTTGCTTAAGGTCGTGGAACTGGGCAACTTCACAAAGGCAGCTCAGGAACTTTGCATCACACAGCCTGCCATAAGCAGACAGATAAAGCTTCTGGAGGATGAGGTCGGCTTCAAGATTCTTGAAAGGACCCAGCTCGGAATTCTCCAGACAAAGAAGGGTGCATCTCTCATAAGCTATCTGTTGAAGATGGATGCCATATCCGAGACACTGAAGCAGGCCATACGGGAAGAACACTTTCCTGGGCAGTCGATCAGCGTCGGCATAACGCATACTGTGGAAAGCAGCTTCATAGTTGAGGCAATGGCCGAATACTCGACGAAAAACCCATCCGACATGTCGATTAAGATAATCACGAACACATCGGATATTCTCTACAAGATGCTCGAAGATAGAGAGCTGGACTTCATTGTGATGGAAGGAAAATACACGGATCCCAATCTGAAGACCGTTCTGCTGGGAACGGACTGCCTTGTCCTTGTCACCTCCACAGAGAATCCTCTTGCCCAGAAGAGCATGGTGACACTCGATGAACTCAGGAACGAGAACTTCATAATGAGACTTCCGACTTCGAATACCATAAAGACCTTCAGGAAGGCCCTCAAGGATAAGGGCAGGTCGATCCGGGAGTTCAATGTGATCCTGGAGCTGGAAAGCATAGCGACAATCAAGGATCTGATCAGGAGAAACTTCGGAGTATCAATTCTCGCAAAGAGTGCCTGCCTCGATGAATTGAAGAAGGGCAAGATCGCCGTACTCAACATCGAAGGCATCAGCATGGTAAGAGAGGTCAACATAGTCTACCCAAAGGACTTCGAATACCAGGATGCCATACAGGGGATACTGCATTGCTATAACTCTCATTGAAACAGGGGGAAATATGTGCAAGAACTACAGTGGAGTCTGTTTCCTTCTGCACCACTGCAGAGGAGACAGGGAGGGCTGCTATCGCTTCTCTGAAAGCTTTTCTACTTGTATCAAGTGCAGACCGGAAAAGCCGGAGTTGCTTGTCCAGGAGCAATTTCGCCCTTCCGTCTCAGACCCGGACCCCATCCTGATACCCCCTACGGATTCATGAGAGATTTCTATAGTCAACCTGTATATGCATCCTCTGTGATGTGGACAGAGTTCTGCTTCGATAGCCATACTCGCTTTCCATCATTTTCAGGAATTCCGATTCTCTCTATCTTGAAAATGACTGGCCTGGTACCGTCATTGCCGCATGGAATCATCATTCTGTCATCACGGATCCCTCCTGCAGCACTTTATATGCATATCTGCAGAAAGCATCCCACGCCTCACCGCAGAATATGCCGTTCATCAGATGATGGAATTCATCCTGCACGAGTGTTGTCTTGAGCAGGAAAGTGTCACCTGGCCTGAAAAATGGCAAAGAGCAGACTTGGGATAGGCCAGATACCTCTCTTGCAATTCAGGAGAGTACTTCATTTCCTGAACTGAGATTCTACATTCGATTGATTATTCCATTTTCGGTTTGATTCTACCGCCACCGTATCAAACGCAAGGGAGCTTTTACTGGAACGGATACACCGGCAAAAACCACCAGTTCACCTTTGGGAATCGTAACGTCTATATGCTTTAAGTTTTTTTTGATGCCCCGATAATCTCGATATTGTCTGAAACTCTCGAATTACTCATTGTCCGTTTCTCCAAAGCGATGCGTCTTGTCCACACCCCGATAAACTGCGATTTGCTTAATTCCATCACTCACTTGCTGCCTTTATTCAATCTTCAGCAGCCAGTCTGATAAATTATGGATTTTAATGCCTTCATAGTCATAGGTCTCATGCCTGGTAGTGGCCAGGATAAGCTTTGGATACGCATCCTTGATCTTGAGCAGGGGATCATACTCCCGTTCAAAGGTCTCCGGGCGTGAGATATCATCGCTGACCTGGATATACATCTTTTCATCGCCGCGGACTGCCACAAAATCCACTTCTTTCTGATACAGCTTTCCAACGTACACCTCAAAGCCGCGCCGCATCAGTTCGATGCAGACAATATTTTCATACATCCGTCCGTAATCAAGATTCCGTCTGCCAAGTCTGGCAAAACGTATACCGGTATCACTCAGATAATATTTCTCGGAAGTCTTCAGGTATTTCTTTCCGCGGATGTCATATCGGCGTACGCCATAGAAAACATACGCATCGCACAGATATCTGATATAGTTTCCGACAGTCTTGTGATTGGTTGCAACCACATTTGCCGTCAGCGTATCACTGATATTATTGGGCGAAGTCAGATTGGATACGTTATCCATCATAAACTCTGCCAGATGCTCCAGCGTTGTCTTATCCGGCAAATGATATTTCGTGACCAGATCCCGGTTGATGATTGTATCGTAAATGTCTCTGATATAGTTTGTCCGGTCTCTCTCCGTACGGTATTCATAAGAGCCAGCCAGACCGCCCTTGATCACATATTCATCAAAGAGCTTTGCTGTATCCTGCTCATCTGCATAGTAACGGCAGAATTCTGCGAAACTGAACGGGAACACATGAATCTCAATATAGCGCCCTGTAAACAGCGTTGTCAGGTCAGAGCTTAGAAGGAAAGCGTTGGAACCGGTGATATAAAGATCATATTTCCGCGAAGTATGCAGGCTGTTGATCGCCAGCTCAAATTTCTCACAAAGCTGTACTTCATCCACGAATACATAGTTTTGTTTTCTGGCAGCATAATGGCTTTCAATGTAATCATACAGAGCATGGTATTCCTTTAATCCTTCATATTTCAGATCAAAGAAGTCCACAAAGATTATATTGGCCTCCGGCTGAATCTCTCTGATTCTGCGGATATATGCCTTCATCAGTTCCGACTTGCCACTGCGGCGCACCCCGGTAATGATCTTGATATCCGGGGTTCCCATAAGATCAAGAAGCCGATGCATGTATTCTGGTCTTTCAATATAGTTCATAACACCACTTCCGAAATTGAAATTTTTTTAAAGTTTCGCACCTGTGCTCGTAGTTTACTCTGAATTGCCCTGTTTATCAATGTGAGAAGGCTTTTCAGCCTGTTTCATATGTATGGGGCAGCATGCGCTGCCAACCGGATCAAAGCTCCGGGATATCGTATCCGTCATCGTCTTCACGATAATCCGCATCCGGATCCGGACGCTCCACCGATTCTGCCTGGCTCTTTTTTTTCTTCAAGTAGATGAATACCCCGCCTGCACCGCAAGCGCTAATCAGAAGGATTGTGTTCTGTCAATAAGTATTCAGCAATGTTCTCACTATGAATTCAGCACTTTTCTCAAAAAATCCAAATCTATCTTTTTTTCCACCATCTGTTGATTCATTGGTGAAAGCTTAAGCCTCCAGTCGACTTTCCCGGTATCTATCAAATGCCCGAAATGAACTATTCGGTCTATCATTGCAGCTGCAAGTTGCTCATCTGAAAATTTCATCAAGAGCCAGCCCACCACGATCACGGAGTTTGACGAGACACTGGTAAAGCGTCTGATCACGAAGGTCACGGTATTCGAAGATCATTTTACTATCGACTTCAAATCCGGAGTCACAATTGATATCGAAGCATAAAACAAGGCTCCTCGCCACCGACGCATTGCAGGAAGTGAGGAGCCAATGTTTCGTTTAGAAAATCTGCCACGGCAGCTTTAGTTTCTGCTTGGGCGGGAATCCCTTGTCGAATTTCTCCACATCAGACTCATCCACATAATACCCCTGCGGTGTCTGGTATACACCAGTGATGCCATCGAGGTATCCCGGAATCAGTTCCTTGCAGAGGAAGAACGAGTCATCCGCGCCTTCCGGCAGGTCATGGTAGCGGATACCAAACTCACGGGCATAGGTAAAGCCGCACTTGCCGTAGAATCCGATATCGCCCTCAAACAGAACAGCGCCATAGCCGAGTCCTGCCGCCTTCTCCAGAGAGTAATCAAGCAGCGCCTTTCCATAACCCCTGCGTTTGAGTTCTGGCATGATGCCGATCGGCCCCATGGTCAGAACAGGGATCACCCTGCCGTCATCCGATTCGATGATCGTCCTCATGAACATATTCTGTCCAATCAGTCTGCCATCCTGCTCCATGACGAAATCAAGTTCCTTGATGAAAGCCGGGTCATCACGCAGCACATGGATCACATAATGCTCACTGCATCCCGGACGGTAAACATTCCAGAATGATTCTCTGACGAGGTTCTCAACTTCTCTGTAGTCTTCGGTTCTTTCCAAACGAATGATGTAGTCATTTGTATTCATTGTTTTTCCTCCTGAAAATTGTTGACTGCAATTGCCTTTTTGGCGGGAGGTTTGTTTTGATCGTCCGCAAACCTCCCGGTCAGCCGACAATCTCCGGTGTGTTGTACTTTTTCAAACAGTACTCTCCTTAAAATGATATTTATAATCAAGCCAGTAGGCTTAACTATCCAATTTGTTTTTGAGCCAGTTATCGAGGAACTGCATCTGCTCCTCCGTGTGGAACCAGTGTTCACCATTCTCCATAACGGTAAAACTCGCATGATGTGCCTGCGCAAAAGCAGTCATTGTATCAATGGATGTCAGGATGTCTTCGCTTCCATACAGGATATCGGTCGGAAAGTTCCAACTGACAGGATGTTCCCGTACATAATAAAGGTATTCCCATGATAGTTCTTCACCAAAATCTGTGTGAATAGTTCCTTTTTTCTGCAGCTCCAACTCTGTGATGCCAGCCCAGCCCATCATGTCGGTAATCAACTTCTCCATGTCCACGATAGGCGAAATGAAAAAGGCACGGGAAATATCCTTTTCGATGTTTGCGCTCATTGCAAAGAACGCGCCGATGCTGTTTGCAATCAGAATAATCCTGTCATAATCCGTCTTTAGTCCATTGATAGCCTCCCGTATTTCTTTCCCAGCATCCCACAGTGTAAAACTCTTGTACTCAAGTCCGATCACATTACAGGAAGGAAACAGCAAATTGTAATGCTCCGCCTCAGCCGCGTTGCCGCCCTTGCCGTGGATGTATATAACAGCGTCCATTTTTTATTCTTTTTTCGCTCCCCGCCGCTGATGGCAGTATGGTAGCCCTTTCTATTTTACTCCTGTTGCCTTGATTGCACCCAGACAGTGGATTCTTACGACGCGGTTCTCGTCGGTTCCCGATATCTGCCGCAGCTGCTCCAGATACGGCCTGACGAACCCCGGCCTGCGCTTGCCGAGAACGCGGAAGATCTCCGGCGCTTCCATTCTGACCTTGTCATCCGCATCGTGCAGAAGTTTCTCGAATACCGGCATATGTTCCTCATAGATGTCGGGTGTGTTCGTGGCAATGTTTTCTGACGCCCAGATTAACGCCAGCCGGACTTTTGACTCCTCATCAGCGGCAAAGCGGAACAAATCCGTCCAATACGGTTCGATCACAGGATAACTGCCCCGTCCGATTCTGCCGAGAACGTTTACCGCCCGTTCCCGTAAAAGCGGCTCTGAGCTGTCAAGTAAAGATGCAATGGTCGGAACGACATCCTGCACGGACTGAGGGTAGATGAGACCAATCTCGCCCAGCAGCCAGAGCGCCTTTGCCTGTATCTTCACGGAATCATAGGTGAGAAGAGACGAAACATAGGGAATACTCTCTTTCCATCTGTCCTTGTCCTTTGTCAGGGCTCCAAGTTCTTTATAAAGGTCTGCTTCGGTCATTTATACCTATAATTCCGAGTATAATAATCATTTTTTTCATCAACCATGATTTTTATTACCCAGGTCTACACTCCTTTATTTACGATGGCAGCATACTGATTCTCTGGAATCATAGGAGAAGTAATCTCTGCCAGCAATGAGGCTTCAATCTCTCCCTTTTCGGCATACTGCCTTCCGGCTTTCCGGATTAGCTCCAGTCTTGGCTTAGTCACAACTGCCGCCTTCCTCTCATTGAACATCGGACTCTCCGGAACTGTGATGATCGTGCGATTATTGGGCATGCACAGCTTGAACTGCATGACCGCCGGTTCAAAATTCTGCCTGCTATTAGGAAAGCCACAGCCACAGATCATGAGGTATTTCAGATGACTGAAATCAGCCTGTCCCACATGCTCATACCTGTCACCGACTTTCTTCATGGTCATGCTGGAAAGAGGAAGAATGCGGTCCAGCAGTGCTTTCAGTGATGCAGGCATTCCATAACAGTACAGTGGAAAACTGAACAGCAGAAGATCGCTTTCTAAAATCTCCTCCAGAATTGCCTTCATATCGTCATTATGGATACAGTTGCCACCGTTTCTCATACATGAAAAACAGCCTGTGCAATATTCAATGTACTGGTCAATGGTGTGGATGATATGGACATCCTGCGGTGCCGCTTTCTTCATTCCATCTAAAAAAGCACGGGTAATGTGCATCGTATCGCTTTTGTCCCGCTTGGGACTTCCATTCAAAACAAGTATCTTCATAGCATACTCCTTCCTTCCATAATCCAGAACACAAGATAACTTGAAACCACATATTTTCTTATCTTATCTTCGTTTCCATTTTTACCTTCCTCGCACGATACCTTACATATTCTATCTATCATTCACTCCGGGCTTCCTCGAGCCTGTCATGTGCATCAGGATTGTTACCGATAATTGCTCCTACCTTTTCGCATGACCTCATTTCCGGGCAGCTGCCACAAGTTTCCATTTGTTTTTCTCTCGCACACTGCCTGATAGGACATAAAGAATCACAGTACATCGTCTTTACTCCCGGAATACGGCAACCGGAACAGTTAATCATCTCCGGCGTAATCTCCACTCCATTAAGCTCTGACCATTCTTTCGACACCTTTACCCGCAGTTCATTGTCGTTATTAACCGTAGCCAAACGAGCTTCGCAAGTCTCGCAGTCCAGCCCGCAATATGCAATGTAATCATTCATAATCAAATCCTCCTGCTGCCCTTAAAAAAACAACTATCGGTGAATATACATCCTTGTCATCTCCGGCTCATCGTCGCCATGCACCATGCAGAAATAATCCCAGCCGTAACGCTCATAGAAGCCAATGTGGTCAGTGACAAGATAGAGAGGGGGAATGCCCTTGCTGCGCATATCCTCCACTACCATGTTCAACAATTGACCGACAATGCCCTGCTTTCGATATGCTTCCTCAGTGTAAACCGCACAGACATTGGGCTTCAGATCTTTTCGGTCATGGAAATCGTTCTCGATCACACCCAGACCGCCGATGATCTTTTCTCCATCCAAGCACAGATACCAGCCATATTCCGTCTTCCTGTTAAGATAATCTGTCATACAGTCGAGATAGGCTTGCTCCGGCACACCCCATTTACTATGCAACCACACCGCTGCCGCTTCCTTAAGCTCAGGTCTCTCACGTAAAGTAACATGTTTTCTTCATATTCATTTTTTTCTCTATGCGCCTATCTCACTTCGACTTCGTCTCAGTGTTTTCGTTCGCAAAATGTCGGCTCATGCCCTCAAGGACGAGCTCCGCGTCGCAAGCATGGCCGCCGCTTTGCTCACTTTTTCATATATACCTTGCAAAAATGCCGTAAATGCTTTTCGATATGTTCCATGCTTTCTTCCTCATATTGAGGCTGCCTGTCTGATCTTGCAATCTGCAGAACAGCCGGCGCGGTAAGTTCTACTGCAAGCAGATTTGGATCATCATTTTTGACGATACCCTCATCCATCATTCCTTTGATAATCTTTGCAAACATCCTCTGTATCCCGTCCAGTTGATGCCTGGTCGTAACCTCAGAAATCCTTTCATTTCTGAATTGCTCCTGGACAAGGAGCATCCTTATCTTCCGGATCATGGGATCACGCATTGTGAATGAAATCCTTTCCATCGTCACCTTTATGAACTCTTCCGGACTCTGTGGTATTTTCCCGGTATTATTCTCAGATCCAAACATTTCCTCATATCGCACTTCTGCGGAGTCAATAAGGGCATTCAGAATATCCTCTTTGCCCTTATAATGCTTATAAAGCGAAGGTGCTTTGATTCCAACAATACTTGCAATCTGCTCCACACTTGTTCCATCGTATCCATTCTCTGCAAATAACGTTAATGCTGCATCCAGTATTCTCTCTTTGGTTGACATGCTTCCCCCAGTTCGCTAACAGTCATTAGCTATAGTAGCTAATGTTCATTAGCATGTCAAATTATTCTCCAAAAATACAAAAGAGCCTGCAAGTTTTAGAATTTCTCCCAATACTTGCAGGCCCAAAGGCTCATTTTGTCCTACCCTTATCCGCTTTTATATCATCTGAAAATGCCTCTAAGCCTCTTCAATAGCACTAACTTTTTCCTCCGGACCTCCCGGCTGTCTACTATCCTCAGATTTAGGCTTGTTGTAATTCTCTCTTTCTATAATTCCATGCTTCTGCTTTACCTGAGCAATGTTCAAATTAGTTACATGAAAACCATAGTGCTCCTGCACCCAATCCTGTATTTCTTTATACGTAGCCTTCGTCTCAACACTCGTAGCATCAATCTCATCCAAATTGATTTCTATTTCTATGTAATCATCAGGCTTTTGTTGGAACAGAAGAACAACCGTCTCAACATGGGTCGAATCGCCAGTAGAGATAATAGCATCTGCATTATATGCGTTGGTAAAAGTCAAAAGCCTTTACCTATGAATGAAAGATGTTCAAATGTTCCCAGCCGTCTAACTTAATTTTTCAAACATCCAATAGGAATAACATATACGCCATCTTCACGCTTATAACCATACTCGGTTGCGGTTATGACTAATTTGAGATCCGGAAGCCTTAGCGGAACTTGTTTTTCTTTTTTGTTATACATGGACACTAGCCGTTCTATTTCGCAAAGATGCTTGGCGCCCATGTCGATCTCTTTGCTTCCGAGTTTGAATTCAATCAAGGCATAACGACCATCTTTAAGATGAAGAACGGCATCTGATTCAAGACCATAGCGATCATGATAATATGAAATCTCTCCATTCATTCCCGAGGAATAAACCCTTAGATCTCTGATACATAATGATTCAAAAAGGAATCCCAAAGTCTTGAAGTCTGTATTGAAATAGTCTGGCGATAATCCAAGTGCTGCCACTGCTATAGATGGATCTACAAGGTTTCGCTTGTTTCCAGACCTGATTGCCTCCTTTGAACGTATTGAGGGGCACCATGCAGGAAGTTCATCTATTATGTATAGATCTTCAAGGTCATGGAAGTAATCATAGAAAGTAGGCTTTGAAATTTCCGTTGTTGACGTAGTGTCTGAAAAAATGGTTTTTGTTTCTGCCAAAGTACATATGTTTCTTGAATAAGATCTTAGCAGACGTTCTGCCCATAATGGATTTCTTTTAACATGGCTGATATTGGAAATATCAGCATGACAAGTCTGATAAAAGAGGTCGGATGCGATAGAAAGCGCCGCCTCCTTGTTCTTGATATCAATACTTTGAGGCCATCCGCCACGACAGATGGCATAGATTAAGTCATCAATGGTTAGTTTAGACTCTTTCCATCCGATATCTTTTCCTTCGAAAAGATCCATAAGAGAGACAGTACCGGAAGACTCACCGCTCTCGTATAGACTCATAGGAAACATACGAAGTGTTGAAATCCTAAGCGTTCCGGTATGTGCCGTTTCAACTTTCTGAGAAGATGATCCGGTGAGAATGTACTGACCTTTTAATCCGGTGTCATCTACATCTTTACGTATTGCTCCCCAAATCTTCGGCGCATCCTGCCATTCATCGAACAGTCTTGGCTTATCTCCGATTAAAAGCTTTGAAGGCATATTTTCAGCAACAGATAACAACCCTTCTCTGGCATCTTCATCCTGAAATTCTATGTAGCTGTTTGCAAAATGCTTTGCTGTGGTTGTTTTCCCGCAACCTTTTGGGCCAACAATCAATGTTGCGCCAAAAGCCTCAAGTTTAAGTTCTAATGCAGAATCGGTTATACGATTACGATATATCTTTTCTATGTTATCCATAATGTAAACGACCTCAAGGCTGATTATAACTAATTTAACACTTATGCGCAATTACATTTAACATTTATGTAGTTTTTAATTTTACATATATGCGCAACTTTGTTTTACACATATGTGAACAAGAATTGATTATGGAAATATCATATTTACCATAGACTCGTTTTGCAGAGCCTTATATCTAGTATCGACTCGTTTTTTTCGAATTTCATATCCAGTGTCGACTCATTTTGTTACTCATTATAACTACTATAGCCTCGACCATACTTTAGCGCACCATTCAAAGAAGGACATTTTTCAAAGAGGTAAAACGAGACACAGAAGGTTCAGAAAATAAAAAACATTGATTCTACGCGCTTAAATGCAGGTTTTGGTTATGAATTGTGTGTTAGTAGTACGACAGTCTCTTCGTGCGAGGAACCTGGATAGAAGTCGAGAACCTGAGCCTTTGAAACTGCATAATCCTTGAAGAGTGGGATATCCCTCGCAAGAGTTGCAGAGTTGCAGGATACGTATATTACTCTCTCGGGCTTCCAGGACGAGATCATCTCGGGAACACCACTATCCAGACCGGTCCTGGGAGGATCGACGATGACAGTATCCACTCTATCCTTCCTGTTCCTTCCCCAAAGTGCAACATCGCCAGTGAAGGATGAGGCCGATGGTGCATTCATGCCGGAGAGTCTAAGACACTCCTTCTGTCGCTCGACTGCAATGACCCTTCTCTTCTCATTTTCGAAGAGGGCAGAGAATGTACCCACCCCGCTGTAAAGGTCCATGATGCATTCCCCGACAACATTGTCCTTTATGAATGAAAACAGCCGGGGAAGCAGGGTCGGATTGGATTGGAAGAAGACGTTGCCAGAGACATGATACTTTATTCCAGAAATCGTCCTGATGCACTCCTTGTCTTCGAGGGATACATGGTCATCTCCATTGAATAGCGAGAGTTCTACAAAGCCGGTCTTTCTGTTTACTCCCTTCTGAAATAGTGTGGTCCTCGATGTCCTGATAAGTGCATCAGGGTCACTGAGCATGTCATTAAGTCGACCTTCAAGCCTTGGACAGTTCCTTACCTCGACAAGCTCCTTTCCTCGCTTCGGAAGAAAACCGACCCTTCGGTTCTTCATATCGACATGGACTCGAGCTCTGGCCCTCCACCCATTTTCACTGCCGTAAACTGGTGGAAGAAATGAAGGAAGAGTCCCAAGCTTCGATATCCTCAGAAGGTTGTCCTTTACTATCTCCTCCTTCAGCTCTGCACTATCCTTTGCAGAAACGAAGTCGAAGTCGCAACCACCGCAGATTCCAGCATAGGGGCAGGTAGGAACAAGACGCTTCTCAGAGGCCTTTGCAAGAGAAAAACTCCTTATATCGACATAGCCACGGCACTCCTCTATCCTATCGACCTCGATTATCTCCCCAGGCAGCACACCGGATGCGAAGGCCGGTCTTCCGTCCTCCCATCTCGCCATTCCCCTGGCCCCAGTAGTGAGCTTCTCAATTACGACCTGCACTCTCTTCAAGCCTCTTCACGTATGTCTCTATCATATCGATTCCCTCCTGCCAGAAGGACTCTTTCCTTATATCACAGCCACCCTTTTTCGCAACATCGTCCGCACTGAGCTTTCCTGTTACTGAAAGAAGCTCTCTGTATTTGGCAGCAAAGTCCTTCTCTCCTTCCGCCCTTGCAAGCAGCCCAAGTGCAAACAGCTGTCCGAATGCGTACGGATAGTTGTAGAAGCTGAAGCCTGTAGAGTAGTAGTGGCTCTTGACCGCCCACATGTACTCGTGCTTGGAAGCAAGTGCATCTGCATAGGTTCTCTCCTGTGCAGAAAGCATCAGAGAACAGAAGTCTGCAGGAGTCAGTTCACCCTCCTTCCTTCTTTCAAAGACAGAGCGCTCGAAGTAGAATCTGGAGAGTATATCGACACAGACCTGGGCTGCAGAGCCAACGAACTGGTCCATGAGAAGGATCGCTTCATCCATGTCTGCCTTTTCAACTACATTCCTGAAGACTATCGTCTCTGCAAAGATGCTTGCAGTCTCTGCGACCGTCATCGGATAGTCTGCAAGGATTGCAGGCTCTGTCATCACGACAGAGTCATGGTATGCATGCCCAAGCTCATGGGCCAGAGTGGAGACACTGTCATAGCTTCCATCGTAGTTGGCCAGTATCCTGGAGACACCTGCGCTATGAAACGATGTATCGTAGGCGCCACCCACCTTGCCCTTTCTCGGCTCAGCATCTATCCAGTTCTCATCAAAGGCCCTTGCTGCGAACATGCCCATCTCTTTTGAGAAGGCTGCAAAGCTTGATATGACGATATCCCTTGCCTCCTCATATGTATAGCTTCTATTCGAAGAGCCCACTGGTGCAAAGAGATCGTACCACTCCAGCCTTTCAAGACCCATCAATCTGGCCTTTGCCGCAAAGTACCTACGAAAGAGAGGAAGATTCTTCTCCAGTGTGGAGATAAGGGCACCAAGAGCTTCCATCGAGATGTGGGAATCGAAGGCCGACCTTTCCAGAGGAGTCTTCCAGCCCCTTCTCCGTTCAAGCGTAAGCACAGTTCCCTTTATGCTGTTGAGGCAGAATGCAAAGGAATTCTCATACTGCTTCCAGGTCTTCAGCTCGTCATAGTATGCCCTTCGTCTTACCTCTCTATCCGGGTTGGTCGCATCCCCTCTCAGCTGGATCACAGTCCTCTCTCCATTTCCAATAGTGGACGAGACTGTATCGTAAAGCCGCTCGAAGGCATCCGAACCGCTTCTCATCAGCTCTGCAGCCAGCTTCTCCTCTGCTATGCTCATCTGATGCTCGCTCTCTATGAGAGTGTGGGATAGAAAGTAGCTGTATTCTGAGAGGGAAGGATCCGAAAACTCATTCTGGTATGACTTTATATTCGCATTGAAGAGTGTTCCGACCTCCTGGACCTCAAGTCCCAGCTCGTCGGCCTTGCCCTGCTCTGCAATCGAGAGCGGGTCTGTCGTGTCCGTAGAGAGCTTGGCCTCTGCGTAGGATGAGATTGTATTGTAGATGGAATATATACTGTTGAGGGTCTCTATTACTGCTGTAAGTCTATCGTGCCTTTCAATCTGCTCTCTTGCTTCTGAGCAGAGGCTGGAGACTTTTGCAAGGGCCTCCTCAAAGGCCTTCGAGGATGGGAATATGGGAGTAAGATCCCAGTGCGGAAGATTGCTTGTACTCATGTGTAAGATTCTACCGAGAGGTCCTTCAGAGGACAAGGTGGTCAGGTGAATTAATGCCCATATCGTCAGCTGATAGAATGACGGCACACCGGCCTTCGGTCATCTGGGCAACAAGGCCTTGAAGATACTCCCGATGGTCCTCTACAAGAGCAAGTGGCTCTTCCATGAGAAGGATATCGTGAAAAGAGAAAAGTGCGCTGAGCAGGACTATCTTTCTCCTATCAGAAAGCGAAAGCTCTCCTGCTTTTCTGTTCGCAGGAAGACCTGCGCTCCTGACTGCTCTGAGTATGCTTCCCTTGTTCGGGCTGTCTGTCCTCATTATGATATTGTCCATTGCACTGAGCTGAGGATCTGCATCATCCTCGGGAAAGCAGTGCACGGCACCCTTTTCACGGCATAGACCTGAAAGGAAGGCCCTGCACCTCTCTCTATTGCCTGACAGCAGGGTGACCCTGTCTCTTCTGATAGAGTCCATCAATAGTCCTTGAGACCGTACTCTTCGATCTTGTTTATCATGCTCCTGCGGCTTATTCCAAGCTCCTCGGCGGCCCTCGTCCTGTTGCCTTCATGTCGAAGCAGTGCGCGGATTATCGCCTCCCTCTCCAGCTCCTTGAGAGTCTTGGACTCTCCGGCCTGGGGCTCTGCTCTTCTGGCAGTCTGTCCCGGCTTCGAGACCGAGTTCCTCAGCTCGATGTCATCCAGTGTGATCACATCGCCACGGGCAAATATCATCGCCCTTTCGATCACATTCTCAAGCTCCCTTATATTGCCGTAGAAGCAGTGGCCCGAAAGTGCTTCGAGTGCCTCTGGAGTGAAGCCATTTACATTTCTGTTGACCTTGCGTGCGTACTTCTGCAGAAGGTATGCAGAAAGCAGAGGGATATCCTCCCTTCTCTCTCTGAGTGGAGGAAGCTCGAGACGGACTACATTCAGCCTATAGAAGAGGTCCTCTCGGAAGGTCCCCTCATTCACCATCTTCTCCAGATTCCTGTTCGTTGCGGCGATTATCCTGGCATTTACAGGGATGCTGGTAGTGGAACCCAGGCGGACTATCTTCCTCTCCTGAAGGACGCGGAGTATCTTCACCTGTAGTGAAAGCGGCATGTCGCCGATCTCATCCAGGAACAGCGTTCCATTGCTTGCCAGCTCGAAGTAGCCCACCTTGCGCTGGATAGCACCTGTGAAGGCGCCCTTCTCGTGCCCGAACAGCTCGCTTTCAAGCAGATTCTCCTGTACGCCACCGATATTCACGGGAACGAACGGACCGTCTGCAACCTGTGAAAAGGCATGTATCTCCCTGGCTGCGACCTCCTTGCCTGTTCCGCTCTCGCCTGTGATGAGGACGGTGGACTGGCTCGGAGCAACACGGAGAATGAGATCCTTGATGCGCTTCATGGCAGCCGATTCGCCGATGAGATTGCTCTCTCTCGTATCGCTTGTCCTGCTGCTCTCGATTATGTTCTGCAGATTGTATGTGCCGACGAGGTTCTTCACCTTGATGGCAAGCTCCTCCGGGTTGAAGGGCTTCATCACATAGTCCTGGGCACCCTCGTGCAGGGCCTGGACAGCATCCGAGATCTCTCCATGGGCGCTGATCATAACGATCGGCATCCTGAAGCCCTCCTTCCGGATCCAGCGTATGAGCTCAAGCCCATCCATTTCTGGCATCTTCAGGTCCACAAGGACAGCATCGTAGGCCCTCTCCTTCAGCATGCGCTGGCAGGAGAAGCCATTTTCGGCCCCATCCGTATCGATATCCTCAAGGGCAAAGAACTTCACAAGAGAGGTCCTGATATTGGTCTCGTCATCTACTACAAGTACTTTCATCTTCCACCTCAGCCAAGCTTCTGGCCAACTCTGTCACCCTGCATCTTCAGCTCTTCTACCAGGGAGTACTTCACAAGGGTGACCTCTACGACGGTTCCTCCACCGTCCCTGTCATAAAGTCTTATATCACCACCGCGGGCATTGAGGAACTGCTTTGAAATCGAGAGCCCGATTCCAGAGCCATGGATCTTCGTGGTGAAGAAGGGATCGAACAGCTTCTGCCTTCCATCCTTTGGAAGACCATCTCCCCTGTCCATTATGTTCAGATGATATATGTTCTTCTTCAGTGTCAGCAGGACTTCGACCTTGGGATCCCGGTCCTTGGCACTTTCAGTTGCATTCTTGATCAGATTCTCCACGACGGAGCGCAGCCTGTCCGAGTCGAAGAGCACCATCGCGTGCTCGATTCCCTCATGAGAAAAGGCTATATCCACGGCAAAGAGCGGTCTCAGGGAGTCAACGACCTCGACAAGGTCCATCTGCACAGGGTTTCCTTCAGGACGCTTCAGGAAGTCGGAGACCCTGTTCGTGAGATTGACAAGCCGCTGTGTCTCCATCTCTATCAGCATCACCTCGTCGAGTGTATCGGCATCCTTCAGCTGGTGCTTGAGAAGCGCAATCTGCAGTGTGATGGCCTGAAGCGGATTCTTTATCTCATGCGTGAGCGTTCTTGCAGCCTGTCCAAGCTTGACGAGGTTTGCCTGCGTGACCATCTTCTCCTTGTAGCGTCTGTTCTCTCTGTATATCGAGATGATGTAGAAGAACAGCAGCAATAGTCCGATGAGCACAAGGACCGTGATAAAGACAAGGAAGTTTATCCTTCTCTGATAGGCTGACCCGTCGAAGGCGATATAGAGTATGGAGGAAAAGTCCATCAGAGCAGTTGAAAGCAGGTCGCCACTGCTTCCGAGCCTTGCGTTTATGATCGGCTGGCGCAGGAACCTTGTGTACTCCATGGTACCATGTCGCTTGTTGAAGCTAATCGTATCTTCACCATTCATCAGAGCCTGCGAGGGTGCCATCGCATAGACTCTGCCCCAGGAGGCGACCACAGAGCCTCTGGAGTTGTAGACTGCCACGCCGATTATCCTGTCATCCTGTATGATCGAGGAGGTGTTCCTGTGCCCCTCGCTCAGCTCGAAGAGAATGGAGTTGAAGTTCTTCTCCACATCGTTCAGGAGACTCAGCCTCTCTACTCTGAGAAGCGATGCGGACAGCCAGAGGACAAGAAGAATCAATGTGAGGAAGGCAAGGGTCAGCCCGGAGAGCACGAAGAGGTGCTCCCTTCCCGACCTTGCAAGCTTTGGTATCTTTACTTTCTTCTTTCCCTTCATCTTCCTACTCGTAGCTCAATGCCTCTATAGGGTCCAGTCTGGAGGCCTTGATCGCTGGATACCAGCCGAAGAAGACTCCCACGAACATACTGAAGCCGATCGAGATGGCAACAGCTGGATAGCTGAAGTGGAGTGTCCATCCGACCATCTCAACTATAGCATAACTGACCAGTGCGCCGACAGCAATTCCGAGAACTCCACCTATGAGCGTGATGGTCACGGCCTCGCAGAGAAACTGTCCTCTTATCACCCTCGGAGAGGCACCGAGGGCCTTTCTTATCCCTATCTCCCTTGTCCTTTCGGCAACGGAAACAAGCATGATGTTCATTATCCCGATACCACCGACAAGCAGGCTTATTGCAGCAATTGCGGCCAGGAACGACGAGAGTGTCTTCGTCACTTCGCCGGCCATCTTCACCATGCTTGCTGCAGAGAAGATGTTGAAGTAGTCCTCACCGACCATCCTGTCCAGATACTCCTCGATCTCGTCTGCGACCTCGGTCGCATTGAAGCCTTCCATCACATGGCAGGTGAAGCTCGAGACTGTAGTGACGCTCCTGAAGCGCTGGTCATAGGTGTTGAATGGGATGTATGCAGAGCTGTCGAAGGAGGTTCCGAGAGTCTCCTCCTGCTTGTCGAGCACGCCGACTACCAGATAGCTCTTGGACTGGTTCCTGAATATCGAGACGTAGCTTCCTACAGCATCGCCAGCAGGAAAGAGATCCTCTGCAAGGTCATGGCCGAGCACTACGACCTGACGTCTGTTTATGTTGTCCATGGCAGAGAAGTAATCGCCATAGAGGAGCTCTGTCCTGTTCACCTCGAAGAAGCCGCTGTTGACTCCATTGACCTGTACTGTCTTTATCTCCTGACCCTTTCTTACCCTCGCATTCGAGGAAGCTACCGGAAGGCAGTAATCGAGTCCGATGACATTCTTCATCAGCTCCTGGCCAAAGGATTCATCGAAGAGATTCGTCTTCCTTGAAGAGCCGGTCGGGTAGATGGTGATGAGTTCCAGGCCACCTACATTCATGGATTCTGTTATGGAGTTCTGCACGCTCTGTCCCAGATTGAGTATTGCCACGACGGAGCCGACACCGATTATTATGCCCAGAAGACTCAGCAGTGTCCTGAGCTTGTTGTGGCGCATGCTTGAAAGTGCGATCTTGATATTCTCGAAGAGCATCAGCGCACCTCCACTATCCTGCCGTCGATCATATGGACCTGAGAGCGGCATCTCATTCCAAGGCTTCTGTCGTGAGTGACGAACACGACAGTTCTTCCCTCCGAGTTCAGTGTCTCAAAGAGCTCCATGATCTGCTCTCCTGTGCGGCTGTCCAGAGCTCCGGTCGGCTCATCTGCAAGAAGAATATCCGGGTTGTTGACAAGTGCACGTGCAATTGCGACCCTCTGCTTCTGCCCTCCTGACAGCTCGGATGGAAGGTGCTTCATCCTGTCCTTCAGACCCACCTTCTCAAGCAGCTCCTCTGCTCTTCTCCTCCTCTCCCTTGGACCCAGACCTGCATAGAGCAGAGGAGTCATCACATTCTCCAGTGCAGACAGCTTTCCAAGCAGATTGAACTGCTGGAAGACAAAGCCTATCTTCCGGTTTCGCAGCTCTGCAAGCTGACTCTCGTTCATATTGTTCGTGTATTCGCTGCCGACCTTTATGAATCCACTTGTGGGCGTGTCGAGACAGCCGATGAGGTTCATCATCGTGCTCTTTCCAGAGCCCGATGGCCCCATGATGGACATGAAGGAACCTCGAGGAATTGAAAGAGAGACCCCATCGAGGGCCTTGACTATATAGTCCCCTACGACGAAGTATCGTCTGACATTGACAAGCTCTATTACGTTGGCGCTCATTTGCCACCCTTCTTGTCAGGACCACTGGAGCGGTAGTATACAAGTACATCTCCTGCCTTCAGATTCCCATCCAGCAGCTGGCACATACCCTCTCCGAGGTACTTTATCTTTACCTGCACGGTCTCTGTCTCGTCCTCTCCTATCTTCTTCTCAACAGTCGTGACTCCACCCTTTCCGGTCTTGACAGCCGCCTGTGCGACAAGCAGCATCTTGACCTCTCCTGTATGGGTTATCGTTCCCTCGAAGCTGTAGCCAGGTCTGAGAGCTTCTGGAGGATTATCGATGGTAAGCTCCACATTCACAACGCCTATTCCCTGGTTCGTATAGGTTCCCAGCATCGGGATGTAGGAGACGTAGGCTTCGATCACCTTGCCCGGCATCGAATCGAAGGTAAGCTCCGCCTTCTGCCCAAGCTTTATGTACTGCATGTCGATCTCGTCAATCTCCACATTCGCCTTGAGCACAGAGAGGTCGACCACGGTCATTACAGAGTCACCCGCCTCGAAGTAGTCACCCTCGAGGACATCGATATCGGCAACGACTCCATCGAAGGAGGCAACAAGCGTCGTGTACTCGAGCTTCATCTCTGCATTGTGCAGCTGGAGCTTCAGTGCATCTACCTGACTTGGGGAGCCTGAAAGCTCCGCCTCCCTGAGAGAGTTCCTTACAGTCTGCAGTGTGTATTGCTGGCTTGTATCATCGATGGTGGCCAGGGTCTGACCCTTTTTTACTCTGTCGCCCTCCTTCACCATTACACCAGTAACTGCACCTGTCGAACGGAACTTTGCCTGCTGGATGTCATTGGGCTCGACATAACCTGAAAGATCGATTGTCGCCTTGTAGACATTCTCCTGCACCTTGGTCTCGACCTTGCTTGTCTTCTGGACAAGTGCATCCCTCTCGGCCTCCATCTGCTGCTTCTTTGCACTGTAGAGGCCAAGGCCTGCAAGACATGCAAGCAGCAATATGATGTAGCCTATCGCCTGGCGTATCCTTCTATTTCTTCTGCGCAGTCTGACCTGCTTTCTCAGAAGCGCCTCCTGATTCTCGGATTCTCTATCGATATCGCTTTCAACGTTCCTTCCCATCTGATAACTCCTAGATATTCAAAAGCCTGATTTTGACTTCGAGGGCCTTGCCATCAAGTGCATTGTTGAGTCTCGATGCCTTCGCCTCCTCGTAGGCAAAGAGTGCATCATTCAGATTCGTCCTGGTCGACAGCCCCTCGTCGAAGAGTCTCTTCTCCTGCTCGTAGACCAGCCTGCAGTACTCCTCCTCGGCCTCGGCCTGGGAGAGTGCAAAGCGGTACCTGAGCACTTCCAGCTGCAGCTCCTGAGCGCTCTGATTGTACTCCTGGAGCGCAATATTATACTCATTGCGGGCGACCAGGGCATCATTCGACAGCTTCTGAAGTTCAAGCTCGTCGCTCTTCCTTGTAGGCCTGTTGCTCCAGGAACCCGATACAGTCAAGGTAGGAGTAAAGGAGGAGTCCTTGTTGTCGAAGCTCAATGTGCCTGTGGCTCCAAGCTTCCACGAGCCTCTGTTGTAGAAGACCGACGAGCTTCCGCTTGTCTGCATGTAGTCATCATAGACACCCAATGTCGAATAGTAGGCAGTGTCTGCACTGCTGGATACAGAGACATACTCCGGATGGACAGCATTGTATTTGGCCCTGTATTTGGCTTCTGCGATCTCGGCTTCTATGGCACTCATGATGACACTCGTCGAGCCGACAGCAAGTGTGCTGAATTCGAGCTCTGGAGGCGGAACACTGTCAAGCCCCTCGTAATCTATTCCGGCAAGAATCCTATACTGCTTCTTTGCTGTATCGAGCTGATTCTCCAGACTCTCTATCGTATTCTTCGTCAATTCGATCGTATTGACCTGCTTGCTGTAGCTTGTGGATTCCCGGCTTATCCTATTGACCTCGAGGGAATCGGAGAGTGCCTTCTCGTAGTTTGCAAGCCTGTGCCTGTAATCCCTGATGGCCGCCTCTACAGAGAGTATCGTATCGAGCTGGGAGATCAGCTGGTTCTCGAATGAGAGCTGTGCCCTCTGCCAGGTCACCTCTGTCGAGAGGGAGGAGAGAGAAGCAGAGAGATCTGCAAGCTCGTCCTCGTCGTATCCAGTGAGGTCGAAGTTCATCGATATCGTCAGCGAGGGGTGGCTGATTCTGTACTTTCCACTCCTGTTGGCGCCCGTCTTTCCCAGGCTTGCTGTTATGGTCGTATCGAAGTCGTCCGGCACGACTACAGTCAGCGTAGGTCTTATATACCAGTCCGGATCCGGATCGGCAGTCACTACTCCTGCATCTGCGCTGACCGTATACGAGGTGACGTCATCCAGCTTGGCCTGCCTTGCAGACAGTTTGCCATTCTGGTAGTTCATGTATGCTGTATCAATCTGACTGCTGGACATCATCGCCCTTTCGAGAATCGAAGCATAGTCGTTCGAAGCACAGAGCGAAAGTGCAATGGAGAGCATCAGGATGAAAGTGGTGTACTTCTTCATGTTTTTCCATGGAAAAGGTAACATATTATCGCTTTCAGATAAATGAAGAACGGATGGAGTTTTCAAATTATGATGGGGCGATTATATCAAAGATATAAACCATCTTGAACAACACATCTATTTTCATGATAATCACTAGCATGCTCAAGTCACCTATTCTGGACAAGGAACTAAAGGAACATCTGGCTGCCATCACCGAGGATGGCAGGGACATCTTCCTGATCGCGGACGATCAGATCAGAGTCACTGCAGCGAACTGCACAGGACTCGTGAACCAGATGAGGGTCAACCACAGAACCGGTCTTCTCGAAAGCTATGTGCTGGGACAGGCCTATATCGCAGGAATACTGCTCTCCTCCTGTGTGAAGGGAGATGACAGGATCCAGCTGCAGATCGAGTGTGGCGGACCTATAAAGGGAATAAGCATCGAGAGCTGGGCCTGCGGAGCTGTGAGAGGCTACCTGATGAACAATCCGATTCCGCTTGAGAAGCCACTTCAGAGCCTGGACACATCGGATCTGTTCGGACCTGGCTTCCTTTCAGTGTCGAAGATACTCGAGGGCTCCAAGGAGCCGGTCACAGGCACCGTCATGATCAACTACGGGAACATCGCCAAGGACCTGGCACTCTACTTCACGGAGAGCGAGCAGACCCCTACTCTGATCTACATCTCGCTGAAGTACGACGAGAAGGGAAACATCGTAGGTGCCGGTGGACTCTTCATCCAGGCACTTCCCGGCTGTGAGGATGCTGTTCTCGATGCACTGCAGGAGAAGGCCAAGGCCCTGCCGAATCTCGGGCTTCTTCTCAGCAGAGGAGAGAGCACAGAGGAGTATGTGCTCTCCACATTCAGCGAATTTGCACCAAGGAAGCTGGCCCACTCATCGGTCGGCTTCTCATGCCCCTGCACCAAGGAGGGGTTCAGAAACTATCTGAAGACATTACCGCAGAAGGAAAAAGAGGAGATTCTCAGAGGCTCCTTCCCTTTGAATCTCGAGTGCTTTAACTGCGGCAGCACATATAGCTTTGAGAAGAGCGAAGTGGAAACGCTCTTCTCTCAGGAGGAGAAGAAATGATCTATTTTGCCCAGTCGGCTGCCAACCAGGCCGACCTTGTCGCAAAGGAGGCTCTCAAGGCGGGAGCCACGGAGGTCCGTCAGACCTCATCCGGAGTACAGTTCTCCGGCTCGATAGAGGCAGGCTACCGCTTCTGTCTCACATCCAGGATCGCATCCAGACTGCTGATGGCACTCTGCTTCGACGAGAATGTCAACAGCACTGACGAGCTCTATGAAAAGACGCTGGAGTACGCCTGGGAGAACTGGGTCGATCCAGAGAAGACCTTCGCGATCACACAGACTATCCAGATGTGTCCCTGGATCAACAACGGCCACTTTGCCGCACTGCGCGTAAAGGACGCAATCGTGGACAGGATCAGGGAGAAGTTCGACCAGCAGAGGCCGAATATCGATACTGAGAATCCAGATCTCACCTTCCATGTCCACATCAGGGCAAGCAGGGTCATTATCTACGTCGACTTCTCAGGAGAAGGCCTTTACAAGAGGGGCTACAGGAGCGACAACCTCGATGTCTCGCTGAAGGAGCATCTGGCCGCAGCCCTGCTCTACCGCACCGAGTGGTACAAGACTGTCGAGGAGGGAGAGCCCGGTGTTCTCTACGATCCATTCTGTGGAACTGGAACAATTCCCGTGGAAGCTGCCCTCATCGCCGCAGAGATAGCTCCTGGCCTGATCAGGAAGACACCATATGCCTTCGAGAAGTTCCCATCCTTCGAGCCTGAAACCTACAACAGGCTGCTTGACGAGCTTGGGGATGCTGCAGAAGCTGCAAGGAACAGGAAGATAAGCATATTCGCTTCCGATATCAGCCGCGCTGCAGTCGAGACAGCAAAGGCCGCAGCCCTCAAGGCAAACATCTACGACCTCGTAAGCTTCGAGGTGAAGGACTTCACAAAGCTTGAGGAGGCTCCTGCAGAGAGAGGCTATATCGTCACAGACCCACCGTATGGAATGAGGGTAAGCGAGAATACAACAAAGCTCTATACACTCATCGGGCAGACGATGCAGAGAGCCTTCAGAGGCTGGAAGGTCACGATCCTCTGCGGAGACAGCGAGCTTCTCTCCAATATCGACATGAAGCCGGACAGGACCAACTCTCTCTACAACGGAGGCATCCTCTGCCAGGCAGCCCACTACTATGTCTTCACAGAGGAGGAGAAGCAGGCCTTTATCGAGAGAGCAAGACAGAGAAGAGAGGAACGCCTTGCTACCCCGCTTACTCCGGGTGCCGAAATGGCCTACAACAGGATAAGGAAGAACCTCGATGCGATCCGTCCGATAATGGAGGCAGAGGGCGTCACCTGCTACAGGATCTACGATGCGGATATGCCGGAGTACTCGGCTGCCATCGACCTCTATGAGGGAAAGTGGATCAATCTTCAGGAGTATGCAGCGCCCTCCACTATCGAAGTCGAGACTGCAGAGAGGAGACTCAACGAGCTCGTCCTTGCGACCGAAAGGGCAACCGGCATCGACCTCGAGAACATCTACGTGAAGCAGAGAAGCCAGCAGAAGGGAAAGGAGCAGTACAGGAAGCTTGCCTCCTCCAACAAGTTCTATCTTGTAAACGAGAACGAGCTCAAGTACCTTGTCAACTTCACTGACTACCTGGATACAGGAGTCTTCCTCGACCACAGACCGATCAGGAAGTTCATCCAGGAGAATGCAAAGGGAAAGAGGTTCCTCAACCTCTTCTGCTACACGGCAACTGCCTCCCTCAATGCAGTCAAGGGCGGTGCACTCCACACGACAAGTGTGGATGCTTCTGCCACCTACCTCGATTGGGCACATGAGAACTTCAGAGTAAATGGCTTCTCTACAGACTTCGACAACTTCTTCTACAGGTCGGACGTCATGGACTTTCTCTGGGACACCTACGACAGGTACGATCTCATCTTCTGTGACCCACCGACCTTCTCCAACAGCAAGATGAGGGATACCTTCGATGTCCAGAGAGACCATGCAAGACTCATCGAGGCGTCCATGATGCACCTCGAGAAGGATGGCCTTCTCATCTTCAGCAACAACTATCGCCGCTTCAAGCTGGATGAGAGGATCTCTGAGAAATACAGCGTGGAGGATATCTCGAAGGAGACCATAGGCAGGGATTTCGAACGCGACATGAAGATACATCAGTGCTATCTTATCCGCCACAAGGTCAAGGTCGAGATTCCTACAAAGAAGATAATCAGGATCAAAGGCGAATGACAGATACAGGGAGACACTCTTTCGGGAGTGTCTCTTTTTGTACAAGAAGAAATTTTGGAATATCACCCTGTGACTACATAGACAGAGAATTGAATGCTGGACTATCATAAGCTACAGGGTTGAACCTAGGAGGACAAGGATCCATGGATCAAAACTGGGACAAGGTGCAGTTGGTACATGAGTTTCTGGACCAGGGAGTTTCCTGTTACAGTCTCAAGCATGGCAGCTATCAGAACGAATACTATGTAGTATCCGAGGCAGAGACCAGAAAGCTTATGAATCAACCAGAGGTAGTCGGATTCGACGTCTACCGCTCTCTTGTTCACTCCACCTCTCAGATGCTCTACTTTCTCAAGGAGAGAAAGTGCCTGCACAATGTCAACATACTATCTATTCTCAGAGGTGCTCTGAACTATCCTCTTGAGGAGGCGTGCTGGACCGAGCATATCCGTGTCCATGATATCAGCTTCCTCTCTAGCGAGAGAGTCTTCAAGGATGGAACTATTGCAGGCCTGGAGATCAAGTACGACAAGATCGCACTGGTCCCGGACAGCACATTGATGATAGGTGATATCATCGCATCCGGTGCAACCCTCCTTCACTGTCTCCGCTATCTCATCGAATACTATAGAAAGCACGGACAGAAGCTTACCAACATAGTCTTCTTCACAATCGGCGGTACAAAGGGCATAGACCTTCTTGAGGATCTCACAAGGGAGATCAGGAACTACTGGCCGGACTTCAAGGGCTTCATCACGATCTACTACGAGGGCATCTTCAGCTGCTACGAGGAGGGAGACAAGGGCGTATCGGGTATCAACCTGGCCAATGTCGACTTCTACTGGAAGGGAGGAATCGTCACACCTGAATTCAGGAGGCAGACCCTTTCAATGCAGAACCCGCTCTTCGAGAAGTGCACCATCTACGACGGTGGTGCCAGAAGGTACGAGATCAAGGAGCACATCCACGAGGTCCTGGAGTTCTGGGAGCACATCGAGAAGAATGCGACGAAGATAGACAAGGAGAAGCTTCTTGAGGAGAAGCTTGGACATCCGCTCGATATCTCCTACGAGGATTGGCTGAAGGACTGTCACTACCTCGACCTGGAGAAGAAGCTGACCAGATGGCTCTACAACCAGGAGAAGGGATTCATCAACTCCTGCAGGAATGTGTCTCTTGGACAGCTTGCGTCGGATAGGATCAGGGAGTTCAGGGAGACCCTGAAGAAGTACTTCATCTGAATCACATATAAAGGAATATAGATATGGCAGAAAACACAAAAGTCGATGTGGACTTTGCTGAGTGCGCTGTGCCTCAGAGTGAAAGAAGAAGTCTACTCACGATGTTCATGATCATGCTTGGCTTTACATTCTTCTCGGCCAGCATGTGGGTCGGCCAGCAGCTTGCTGACGGACTGGATCTGGGAGGCTTCATCGGTGCACTTATCTTCGGTGGTGCAATCCTTGCAGTCTACACTGGCCTCCTCGGCTATGTCGGTGCAAAGACAGGCTTCAGCCTCGATCTGCTTGCCCGCAAGGCCTTCGGAAGCAAGGGCTCCTATCTACCATCGGCCATGATCGCCTTCACACAGGTCGGCTGGTTCGGTGTTGGTGTTGCAATGTTCGCAATCCCAGTAGCAAAGGAGCTTCTCGGTGGTTCAGTCACAGCTGAATGGATTCTCGTTATCATTGCAGGTGCATGTATGACAGCTTCTGCCTACTTCGGCATCAAGTCACTGACCATCGTCAGCTACATTGCAGTTCCAGCAGTTGCAATCCTCGGTACTGCAGCAATGATCCTCGCAGTTGTCAGAGGCGATGCCACCCTCGTAGAGCAGTTTGCAAAGTCCTCCGGTACACTGACAGTCGTATCCGGTGCTGGCCTGGTAATCGGTTCCTTCGTCTCCGGTGGTACAGCAACTCCGAACTTCACCAGATTCGCCAAGAGCGGCATCTCCGGTGCAGTCGTAACAGTTGTAGCCTTCTTCATCGGCAACTCCCTGATGTTCTTCTTCGGCGGTATCTCCTCCATCTACGTAGGTGGCAACGATATCTTCGAGGTCATGCTCAACCTCAACCTCTTCTACCTTGCAGTTCTCGTTCTCGGTCTCAACATCTGGACGACCAACGACAACGCTCTCTACTCGACAGGTCTCGGTTTTGCGAACATCTTCCACACCAGAAAGAAGCCAATGGTCCTCGTCTCCGGTATCCTCGGAACAATCACCGCAAACTGGCTCTACTGGAACTTCTGCTCCTGGCTCAACATCCTCAACTGCACTCTCCCTCCATGTGGTATCATCCTCGTGCTCGGATACTTCCTCAACAGGGACAAGTACGATGACACAGAGGTCACAGAGGTAGTCAACTGGTACGCTGTTGCCGGTGTCATCCTCGGTGCACTTGTTGCAAACGTCCTCAAGTGGGGTGTTCCATCCATCAACGGTATGGCAGTTGCATCTGTCTGCTACCTGATCGGATACTTCAAGAACAAGAAGAACTGAGCGTTCCTGTTCTGATATACTGGCCCTTCACCTGTGTGGAGGGCCTTGTTTTTTTCCGATTCCGATGCGTTTATCGGTTTTGTGGTGACATTGGTGCGCCAAGGTGTTTGACAAAGAAATTTGCAAGTTCTATGCTACTACTGCGTACGGGTAGTAGCGCAGTGGTAGCGCACCTGGTTCGGGACCAGGGGGTCAGAGGTTCAAATCCTCCCTGCCCGATCATGGCTGTAACAGAGATGTTGCAGCCATTTTTATTCATCGAAGAGATACTTTCTGACCGTGCGGTACACTGCGTTGATATCATAGTTTCTATCGACAGACAGGAATACATTCGGAAAGTCGCCCTCTCCTATCCTTATCTTGGGAAGCTGTGACAGCTTCTCCCCCTCGACTATGACAACATCATATTCGCTGAAATCCCTGATGATATCATCCAGGGAGTACTCTCCACGCTTTCTGAGTGCATACTCGGCCTTCGAGTATATTGCCACTGCAGAGGAGCCGGCCTCATACAGCCTGTAGCTGTCCGTTCCAATGTGATCCAATTCAAAGCTGTGCCTGTCATGCTTTATTGCTCCGACCTTCAGCCCATCCCTGCAAAAGAGTGGTATCAGCGATTCTATCAACGTTGTCTTTCCGCTGTTGCTGTAGCCTGAGACTGCAAAGACCTTTGGCCTGCAGACTGCTCCGTAATCCTCTCTCGTGTTCACATTGAGAAAGCAGGAGGAAGAGAAGCGTGAGAATGAGAAGTCCACATATTTCGTCCTTGCTCTTCCAAGCAGATTCTGAAGACGGTAGTCTCCTTCTCTTATCATCTCATCTACAGCTGGGAGGATCCTTCTGCTGTAGATGGCACAGAGAGGGTGCTTCCTCTCCTCGACTACTGGGCAGATGCAATCCACTCCCTCCTCGATATAGGTGGAGAGAAAGAGTGCAATATCGCTTTCCAGCCTTGGCATATCGACAGGCAGGATGAAGACATGTTCGTTTTCTGAGGCCAATAGCAGCTGCCGAATCGCCTCTATCGGTCCAATTCCCTGAAACTCATCCAGAACCTGCCTGCAGCCTGAAAGGCCTTCGATATAGGAGTCGACTGCCAGAAGGACTTCACTGAAGCTGGAGAATCTGGCTATGGCGTTCTGAAGAAAGCTTTTGCCCTCGTACAATGCAAAGCGCTTGTCAGAACCGAATCTACTGCTTCTGCCACCTGCTGTTATTCCTATGGAAATATCCATCCAGACTACCTCAGATATATGATGTCGACACTTTCACCATCCTGTAAACCGTTCTTTCCAGCAGGAATATCCAGTAGACAGTTGGTCCCGATTGCAGATGTGAGCGCTCCACTTGAGTGGCAGCCCTTGAAGAGAGATACACTGCTTCCATCATAGTAGGCCCTGACAAGACGGCGCCTGTTGGAGATCTTGCTGAAGACTCCCCTGAAGGTCGTCCTGATAAGTCTGTTCCTGAACTCCCTTCTACCCGAAAGCTTCGATATTACAGGTCTTGCAAAGACCTCGAAACCAGCAAGTGCGGCAAATGGATTTCCAGAAAGAGAGATAACAGGCCTGTTTCTGAACCTCAGGGCAAGAAGCGGCGTTCCCGGCTTCACATCGACCTTCCAGAAGAGTCTTTCCGCCCCAAGCAGGGAGGAGACGCTGTGCATTATATCCATTCTGCCGACAGAGACACCTCCGGATGTCAGGATGATATCGACACGATCGACGATGCTCCTGATATATTCGGCGACCTTCTTTGCATCGTCCTCGAATACTCTGTAGTCAATGACCTCGGCACCGAGCTCTGCAAGTCTCGAAACGAGCATCGGACCATTTGCATCGTATATCCTTCCATGCTCGAGATCTTTTCCTGGCAGAGACAGTTCGCTTCCTGTGCTGATCACAGCGACCCTGACAGAGCGAAATACCTCCACAGAGGAAATTCCTGCAGATGAAAGCACACCGATATGGACTGGAGTAATCACATCGCCCTTTCTGGCAAGCAGGTCTCCAGGCCTGTAATCCTCGCCCTTTCTGCAGATATTCATTCCCTTGGAGACCGTTCTTGCAATGTGAACGCAGCTCTCTCCATAGTCTGTATCCTCCTGGCGAACCACGCAATCAGCGCCAGAGGGGATGGGAGCGCCTGTCATGATACGCACGCACTCGCCCTCATCTATGTGCAGCTCTCTCGTATCTCCTGCATCCACTTCATCGATTACACGGAGTGTGTCGCCATCCTCGCTTCTGTATGCATATCCATCAAGAGGAGAGCGATCGAATGGAGGATTGCAGATCGAGGAAACGATAGATTCAGAGAGAACTCTCCCTGCTGCCTGCAGCAGGGGAACACTCTCTGTTTCCAATGCAGAATCGAGACTTTCAAAAAGTATATCAAGGGCCTCTTCTACGCTCTTCATCCATGCGCTCCTTGCAACCGATCGGGACTAGAGACCCAGCTTCCTGGAAATCTCATCCAAGAGCTCCTCGACCGTGAAGGAGTCTGGAGTGCCAGGTGCAAATCCATAGCCGTAGTTCACCTTGATGAAGCCAACGCCAGATTGTCCTGCCGCACTCTCATCACCACTAGTATCTCCGATCATGACAGCATTTGAAAGCTCCTCTACATTCCACTTTTCCAGGAGGGAAAGGATGTTCGAGCTCTTTGTTCTTGTATACCCCTCATCGGAGCCGAGGATGCCATCGAAGTAGACATCCAGCTTATGATACTGGAGGAGTCTTATCGCATTCGGCTCCCTTTTCATTGTGGCAACACCAAGCTTGAGACCAAGGCCTCTCAGCTTCTCGAGAAGCTCGACAAGCCCTGGGTAGACATTGGCGTGCTTGTACCCTTCATCATGATATATCTTCAGATAGATTGGACAGATCCTGTCGATCTCTGCTTCATCTGTCATTCCACAGCCGACGCGGAAGCTCGTCCTGAGTGGTGGTCCTATGAATTTGCGAAACTGTACTGGGTCTGCTTCGCTCTTGTTCAGAATCCCAAGAGCCCTGTTTGCACTGAGGAACATTCCAGGATAGGTATCCAGCAGTGTTCCATCGAGGTCGAAGATGACAGCCTTCCTTTCGTTTGTCTTTTCCATATGTCCTTCCTTTGACAATATATTCGGACAGCCAGGGAAAAGAAACTGCTTCGACCTCGGTATCGAAATGAGGTCGATCAGCTCTCTCTGGTCGCTCCGATCTTCCTTGAGATCTCGGCGGCAGTCTCCTTGACAATCTCTATGCATCTGGCAAGCTTCTCACCATGCATCCTTATGGATGGACCGGAGATACTGACACATGAGTTGACAGTATGGTCCGGCATATAGATAGGAGCTGCAACGCATCTGATTCCCGGTTCATTCTCCTGGTCGTCCATCGCATAGCCCCTTTCTCTGATGCTGTTGAGCTCCTCGAGCATCTCCTCCTTGGAGCAGATAGTAGTATCCGTGAAGCGAGGAAATGGTGCCTGGCTCAGAAGATACTGCATGGACTTCTCTCCCTGCATTGCGATTATGCACTTGCTGCTTGCCGTTGCATGCAGAGGAGGTCTCTTTCCATCGTTGTTGAACTTGCTTACAACACGAAGTGGGGATGGGGATTCGATCTGGTGGAGGATTATCATCTGTCCCTGGCTGTATGTGTACAGGAAGACAGTCTCCTGCGAAGAGTCGGCTGCCCTCTGAAGTATCTCAAGAGAGAGTGCGACAAGATTGAAGCGGCTCTGATTGCTCTCAGCAAGCTTGTTGAACTTGACTGTAAGCCCGTACTTCTCGGTCTTTGCGACCTGATAGGCGTAGTCGAGATTCACAAGAGAGATGAGGATCCTGAAGACAGTGCTCTTGTTCAGCCCCGTCTCGTTGGCAATCTCGAGAACACCCTTCTCCTTGCCGGCAAGTGCCTCGAGTATCTGCATTGTCTTCTGCACGAAGCTGCTGGTAGGCTTCTCGTCCCTTATCATCTCTATCTCTCTGTTTTCCTTGTCTGTCTTCTTCATAGGTAGTTTCTGTCCCTCGCTCTCCACCAATCTTACACTATTTGCTCACTTATCTTTAGATAGTACTGCTTGAAAGAAAACAAGATAAGGTGAAAAAAACATGGAAACATGATGCAAAAACCTCTATCTGCTTCCAATGGAGATTTTCCTCACATCGGCCAGGTTCGTATGCTGAGGTGTCGAGTGCCCTATCGGATTCGCTCTGTGAGAGAATGTCAGGACATTTATCGAGCCTCGGGTATCGACTCCCTTCTCATCCGGGGTGTACCAGTAACCCTCCTGCATGGCAATTACACCCTTCATTATCCTATCTGTCACAAAGGCCCTAAGCCTTGAAACACCCCTGTCGTTGAAGACCTCTACAGTCTCTCCATTCTCGATTCCCCTTGCTTTGGCATCCTCCTTGCTGATCCACACAGATGGCCCCTCAAGCTCCTCGAGCAGCCTGTTCTGGTCGTGGATACTGTGGCAGAGCCTCCTGGAGTGGAAGGCCAGAAGCTGAAGTGGATAAGCTCCCTTCCTTGAGGCCTCGTAGCCCTCCTCTGTCGGAACATAGCATGGAAGAGATGGCAGAGTGGAATTCCCGATATACTCCTTGAAGAGAATCTCGATCCTGCCGGATTCGGTCCTGAACGGGCGCTCTGATCCAAGAGAGCGACTGAAGGTGATGTGAGGATTGGGATTCCCTATGAGGGCAAGTCCATTCTTCCTGAAATCCTCGAAGGTGGGCAGCTCCTCTCTGCCCTTTCTGAACTCATTCCAGATGGATCTCAGCCACTCCTCCTGTGTGCTGTTTCCATTCAGGAACTCTCTGTCTATTCCCAGGATCCTCGAGACATCCTTGAGCCAGTCCAGCTCGAAGCGGCAGGAGAATATCGGCTCTATGGCCTTGTGGTTATAGAGTGCATAGTCCTCATCGCTCCAGGGCGTATTTATGTTCTCCGTCTCGAAGAAGGAAGCAGAAGGGAGAATGAGGTCTGCGGCCTTTGCTGTCGGTGTCATGAAGAGGTCAGCAAGCACGACAGCCTTTATTTTCCCCTCCTCGAGCAGCAGTCTTCTTGTATAGTTCAGATCGGAGTGCTGGTTCATCATCCTGCCACTTGCGATGCTGAATATGTACCTTACTGGAGTTTCAAGCCTCTCTCCACCCTTGAGTCCCAGCTCAGGAGTGAGGCTTTCAGGTGCATCGATCGCCCTCTGCCAGAAGAACTGAGGAATCGAGTAGGGATATGGATTCACCACATTCGGGAAGGTCGGCCTTCCTCCTGTAGGTCGGGCCCAGGCAACTACTCCACCGCCTGCCTTTCCATAGGAGCCCACCAATGCTGGAAGCATCATGATCGCCCTGTAGTTCTGCTCTCCTGCAAGTGTCCTCTGGGGACCAAGGCCCGGCATGATGCACGCATATCGAGCCCTTGCATATCTCAATGCCAGAGATGTTATCGTGTCTGCAGGAATACCTGTGATCCCAGAGGCCCAATGAGGGGTCTTCTTCACGCCATCCTTCTCTCCTTCAAGATATGCAAGGTAGCTCTCGCACTGAGGTATGCCTGAAGGCATATTCCCGCCATCGAAGCCAAGGCAATAGCGGTTGATGAAGTCCCTGTCGCAGAGACCCTCCTCTACTATCACATAGGCCATTGCTGCAGCAAGGGCGGCATCGGTTCCCGGTCTTATCGGAATCCACTCGGCTCCAAGGACCATTGCTGTATTGCTGAGTCTCGGGTCGATTACGACCATTGGAATCTTCTTCTGCTTTGCTTCCATGAGAAGACGCTTCTGCTCGCTTCCAAAGTGCGTTGTCAGCAGGTTATTACCACACAGAAGCAGCATTTCCGAGTTCAGTATCTCGCTTTCATGGTTGCCTATGAGTGTCTGACCGAACATCCTTGGAAGTACTGTAATAGCAGAACCGAAGCTGTAGGAGCCATAGTGGGAAAGCTGGCCACCATCGACTGAAAGCAGCCTTCTCGTCAGATCTCCTCCTGAGAGAACAGCAAGTACACCGGAGCCTCCGATCACATATCTGCTGCCGACCCCCTCTCTGTGGGATTCTCTTATTATGTCTGCGACCTTCTCCTCGGCCTCCTTCCAGCTTATCCTCCTGAACTTTCCTTCAAGTCTCCTGCCGACCCTCTCCATAGGGTATCTGAGGCGGCGAGAGGAGAGGAATGTCTTTCTGTATGCAGCACCACGAGGACAGTATGAGAAGTACTTTTCAGAGCTTTTATCCGGGTCAATGGAGATGATGCAACCCTCCTGCACAGTCGTTCTGATCCTGCACTTGTTGCCGCAGTCCGAATAGCTGCTCTGGATGACAGTGTGCGGCTTCTCCACTTCGATCGCACTGCCCTTTGTCCAGCTTCTGCTGTCAAAGCCGTCAGTCGACAGCTCGATGCCCCTTCTGTTCAGAGCATCGATCGCAAGACGGCAGATCGCCATGACCTCTCTGTCCTCCGTGCTCTTTTTCAGCGCACTGTACATCTCTCTGAAGGTCTCCAGTGTGAAGGCCGAGATGAACTCATCGGCCTCTCTTTCCATCGAGAAGCGATAGAGGTACTCGAGATATCTGAACTGCTCACCTATATAGTCCGGTGGATTTCCATCAAGTCCCTTGCTTTCATAGCCGTGGGCCTTGTACTCACGGATAACAGAAAGCGTATTCTCATCAAGAAGCACATCCATGCCAGAGAGGGCTGTCGATGCCCACATCGGTATATAGATACTGCTGTCCGTACCCCTGAAAAGATAGTCGTACTCAAGAGATGTAAGGGTTTCAGGCAGGCCAAGCGCACCACCTTCCCTTCTCCAGAGAGAAAAGTCCTCGAAGAAAAGGCGGAGATAGTGGAAGGATGCGTACAGTTTCTCACAATCGTTCATCTCTCTTTCTCCACAAGACACCTGAGCATCTCCATATCTTCAAGATTTCCCAGCAGTGCAGCTCCGGTCACTCGTCCATCCAGATAGACAAGCTTTCCATAGTAGGAGCGTTCTCTCTCGTTTATCCTGAAGCCCCCTTCGCTTCCTTCTCTGGTAATATCGACATAGTTCATATCATTCGAAATTCCCGTGTCTCCGATCGAGAACATGTTCAACTCTCTACTATTGAGTACAAGTGAGGTATCGAATGCAGGAACCAGAAGGTGTCGTCCTGCTGCATTCCTTCCTGCAGTCTCCCCCTCGGCCATCGCCTGAGAGTAGAGAGCGTAGTTGACGCCATCCAGCTCGGCTGCATCTCCGCACGCCCATACATCCTTTGCCGAAGTTTCCATATAGTCGTTGACGACTACAGCTCTGGAGCACTTCACTCCCGCAGCAGAGGCAAGCTGCGCATTCGCCCTTATTCCACAGGAGGCTACAACAAGCGTTGCAGGAAAGACTCTGCCGTCAGAGAGAACGACGCCATCCACTCTGTCGTTTCCAGATATCTCCTTGATGGAGACACCAGTCTCTACTCTTATACCGATAGCCCGAAGTCTGCACATAAGCTTTGAAGATATATCCTCATCCAGCTGTCGGGCCATCAATCTCGGCATGGCTTCAAGTATTGTCACATTGATGCCATATTCCTGGAGCTCGAAAGCAAGCTCGACCCCAATCACACCGCCACCGATTATGACGGCATCGCACCCTTCGAGACAGGCACGCCTTATGCTTTCGACATCCTCGATCGTCCTCAGAACATGCACTCCACTCTTGTCTCTACCGGGAATTGGTGGAATAAAGGCCTCGGCACCAAGTGCGTAGATGCACCTATCATAGGTGTAGCTGCCCTTATCTGTGGACACGCACCTTTTCTCTGTATCGAGAGAGAGCACTCTCTCGCCAAGATGCAGCTCGATATTGTTCCTTTCGTAAAAGTCCTCTGAAAAGAGTTCGAACCTCCTTGCCTGGAGGTTTCTGAAGGGAGACTTCGAAAGCAGTGGCCTTCGATATGGTCTGTGGCTGTCAGCTGAGAGCATGACTATCCTTCCACTCCTGTCCTCCTCCCTGATTGCAGCTGCAGCATATGCTCCAGCTGCACCACCGCCAAGGATGAGGTAGACCCTGTCGCTTCCTCTGCTCTTCTTCTCTTCTCTCTCTTCCTCCGGCTCTTCGATCTCGATCTCTTCCAGTTCAAGACTTCCTGTCGGACAGAAGGAGACGCACTTGGGCTCTCTGTTCCTCTCTCTCAAGGAGAGGCAGTTGTCGCACTTCTGTGTCAGGCCGCTCTTTCTGCTGAAGGATACCTCCCCAAAGGGACAGGCCCAGAAGCAGCGCCCACAGGCTATGCAGAGAGCATCGTCATGGAGGATAGTGCCATCTTCACCCTTGTGCATTGCACCTGTCGGACAGACGGATACGCAGGTAGGTCTGCTGCAGTGGTTGCAGGAGTAGGAGTATGGGTACTGCACCTCTTTATTCTGTGTGCTTTTCGAAGCGAGAACGACGCGCCTTATGAATTCCTTCTCCATTAGGCCGTTCTGCTCCTTGCACGCGACCTGACAGGCCCCGCACCCTATGCACCTCTCCTGATTGTATCTGATTCGTATCTTCTTCATGTATCCGTCCTACAACAGAATCCGAGAGTGGAGAATCCTCCCAGGACCTTCTCTCGGATATCCTTCTCTATCTGCTCTCTGCTCTTCTCTTTGCTCTCTTCAGAAGAATGGAGAAGAGAGGCTGTCCGAAGCTGATCACGATCAGAACAAGGAAGATGATTGCAATCGGAGAACCAACGAAGATACCCAGACCACCATCGGACTTTACCAGAGCTGTTCTGAAGTGCAGCTCTGCCATCGAGCCCAGGATCATTCCTAGCATCATCGGGGAAACTGACACCTCGGCCTTGTTCATGAAGTATCCGACGATACCGAAGAAGAGCATGAGACCGACATCGAAGAAGCTGTTGTTCAATGCATAGGAACCAACTGTGCACAGAACGAAGATGATAGGGGTCAATATCTCCTTGGGAATAGAAAGGACCTTGGCAAAGAGCTTCTGGCAGGACATGCCGTAGAATAGCATTGCGCAGTTCGCAATGAAAAGTCCGATGAAGATTGCATACATAAGAGGCTTCTGATCCCTGAAGAGCAGTGGTCCTGGCTGAAGTCCCTGGATTGTAAGGGCACCTATCATGATGGCCGCAACAGAGTCGCCTGGAACACCGAGTGTAAGCATTGGAATCATAGCACCGCCGGTAACACCATTGTTTCCACCCTCTGGGGCTGCAACGCCCTCAGGAACTCCGGTTCCGAACTTCTCCGGGTGCTTCGATGTGCTCTTGGCAAGATTGTAGGAGACAAAGGCTCCGATCTCTGTGCCGGCACCCGGGATGATTCCAATGAATGTACCGATGAGACCACTGATCGGAGCATACTTCAGGCATGCCTTCAGATCCTCCTTTCTCGGGAAGACCTTGCTGATCTTCACAGGCTTCCTGTTCTCCTTTCTTGACATGTCCTCTACAGTCTGGAAGCACTGGCTCATTGCAAAGAGTCCGATCATTACAGGTACATAGCTGATACCACCGATCATGTTCACGGAGCCGAATGTGAAGCGCAGGTTTCCTGTGATCCTGTCGACACCGACCATCGAGAGGATGAAGCCGACACAGCCTGCGATTATTCCCTTCATCATCGACTTGCCTGATACACTCAGGATGATGGAAAGGCCGAAGATTGCAAGAAGCGCATACTCTGCATCGGAGAAGCGGAGTGCAAGCTTTGCAAGCTGTGGGGATATGAGCATCAGCATCAGACAGCTGACGACACCCCCGATATATGAACTCAAAGTCGAGATTCCAAGGGCTCTGCCACCCTCACCTCTCTTCGAGAACTCATAGCCATCTATTACAGTTGCTGCAGAGGCTGGAGTGCCAGGGGTGTGCAGCAGAATTGCCGAGATGGAACCTCCATATACAGCACCAATATAGATACCAAGGAGTAGGAGAATTCCATTCTGGGCTTCCATACCGAATGTAAGTGGAAGCAGAAGAGCAACTCCCATTGTGCTTGTAAGTCCGGGAAGTGCTCCGATACAGATTCCTCCACCGACACCCAGGAAGATACAGAGCAGAACAGTTGGGTTAAGAACAATCGACATGACCTGTCCTAACATATTTCCTCCTTTAGAAGTAGAGCAGACCGTATCTCATGGAGACGTTCAGGCCCTTACTGAAAATTACGAAGATTACAAGAGACGAGACCACTGCGATGAGTATGCAGGTAACGAGTCTCTTCTTGCTGAACCAGGCAAAGAAGCAGGTCAGCATTATGACTGTATCGATAATGAAACCGAGGTACTTCATCAGAAGGAAGTACACAATGAGTGCGGCCATTGTGATGTATACGCCCAAACAGTCTCTGGTTGCATACCTTACAACGGTATCCTCCTTCTTTGATAACAGTGTCCTGATCAATACGACAAGTGCACAACAGATTATTATGCATGCAATTATCCTGGGAAATACTGCAGGACCTGGAACTCCACCCCTGGACGCAGGCCAGGAACTTGTCATGATAAGTATCGCAGAGGCAAACGCGATTGAAATGAGTGAAAAGACAATATTCGTTTTCTTCATTTTTACTGCCTTAAGAAAAAAGGCTCCTAGGAGATCGTTCCCAGGAGCCTCTGATATCAAGTCTTATTTGTTAAGACCGAGCTTCTCGATAAGTTCACCATAGTACTTATCATCCTGGGCCATTCTCTCGACGAACTGCTTTCTATCCATGATGACTACAGGGAAGTTTGCGTTCTTCATGAGAGTCTGGAACTTTTCGCTCTGAGCTGCAGAAAGGAGGATCTCACCAAGCTTGTCAGCTACTGCATCTGGAGTGTTTGCTGGAACAGAGATACCTCTCCATGCGGAGCATACTACGTTGAGTCCGGCTTCCTTTGCAGTTGGAACATCCGGAGCATAGGAAAGGCGCTCTGGAGCGAAGACTGCAAGAACTCTGAGAGCTCCGGCCTCTACGTGCGGTCTGACCTCATCGTAGCTGACTGTGATTGCATCGACATGATTGCCAAGGAGCTCTGTGATACATACTGCACCACCCTCGAATGGGATGTGCTTGACTTCGATTCCAGCCTCCTGGGCAAGAGCAGCAGCACCAAGATGCCAGATTGCTCCGATACCGGAGTTGCCCATCTGCATTGTCTTGGTCTTTGCAGCAGCAATGAAATCCTCAAGAGTCTTGTATGGGGAGTCAGCGTTGACTGTCAGACAGGAGAAGGACTCGTTTATGGAAATGATTGGCTTGAACATGGATGCCTTCAGGCCAGCACCAGTTGGAGTGTGTGGGAGAGTGACTGTCTCGACTGGGGTGTTTGTGATAGTGTAGCCATCTGCCTTTGCATTTGCACCATAGAGAAGACCTACGACTCCACCGCCACCAGTTCTGTTCTCAACTGTGATTCCCTTTGGAAAGGAATCCTTGGCAGCTTCGACAAGAGCTCTGACAACGATATCGTTGCCGCCACCGGCGTTGTAAGGAACAACTACGGTTGCATGCTCGCTAGGATAGCTAGGAGCTGAAGCTTCTGCAGCACCCTGCGCGAAAAGGGATGCAGCCATGATACATACTAAAAAAACCAGGAATAATTTCTTCATAATTCCAATGATCTCCTTTTAATCTAAACGTATGTTATATCTAGTTCATTCCATTGTCAATTGGAAATGAAAATACTTTTAAAATTTTGAAATTAAAATTATTGCTTTAAATACAAGAAATTAGATTTGCAGATGAGATATATTTACATTTTCATTTCATTTTTTTAAATCTAATTTCTTTTGTTTCAAAACAAAGAATATGGGAATTGGAACAGGCCATATCGGTACTGATCAAAGACAGGAAAATGCCTGTTTCTGTTCAGAAAAAGAAAAGGCAATCACCTATGAAAGTATTGCCTATGACCTTAGGATGCTGATTGGGAAAATAATACTGGCCCCTCTTTCGATCGCCTTGACGATCGAACAGGTCCAGTATCTCTATATCAATAGTCTGTGCCTACGTAGAAGTAGATGTTGCAGAGGTATGCACCGCCAAGGAGAGAGCCCTGCAGATCTACAGGATCGTAGTTCTCCTTGTCAAGTTCTACGACGACATCTGCACTGTACTCGTAGATGTAGCCATAGGCTCTGGTGTTGTATGCCGTCCAGGATGGAGTATTGGACTGTCTGGAAACGTATGTGTAGATACAACTGTTTCCGGTTGCGGCCTCGATGTTTCCACCCTGCACGTAGCTGGTAGATTCATGACTGCTTCTGCTGGTCGAGGTATCCTTGAGGCTTACCTTCAGAGGAACACTGTTGGTATTGTCGTAGACACCGTTGAATCCGGAGGATGCAGAGTAGAGTCTCTTCATTCTGAAAACATTGTCATCCGAGATGAAGTAGCCTTCGCTGCTTGGGGAGATACCGACAACGTACCTTAGGTCAGGAGTCTTCGTTCCATAGACGATTCCACTGTGGAACTCGATTGCTCCAACAGGAATCTGACCCAGGGAACCCATCTCTCTGAGATTGATCACGGAACCGTAGTTGAAGATATTGAGGAAGCCGTTTTCCGAGTTGACTCTGTCGGCATTGTAGTAGCCCATCAGAGGAATCGAAAGCACCTGCGGAGTTCCGACCTGTCTTCCATGCCCATCCAGCTCGCATACTGTGAGCGAGAGGGTCGCATTGTAGTCGGTGGTCTCTATGAGGTTCTTCTCTCTTTCGACATCCGGAAGCCAGATATACAGTCTGACAGAGGACTCTCTATCACTTCCCTCGATTTCGAAGGAGTGCATATCAGGAGTGATCTCATAGACTGCACTCTCATCATCGATGCAGTAGCCAAGCTGGATGTGCCTGAAGCCGGAACCGAAGCTGGTAGTCGACTGTATCGTGAAGTACCCATCTTTGACTGGAGTATTCAAGCTGATATTTGTGACTGCGATGCTGTGGTCCCTGCCAATTCCATCATGGTCGATGGAGCCGATCATGTTCTCATGACCAGAACCATTGTTGCCCCAGGATGCGGACATCGGCTTTTCAAGTGTCTGTCCCAGATCTAATACGATGAAGGAACCGGAGTTGTCATAGGCCTGGACCGAGATGCCTCTATTATCTGCTGCGACGAATGAGAGGGAAACAGCAAGCATCAGAATGAACAGGATCAGAAATCTCTTCATGCTGCCTCCTTACTCGATCACCGTCACAGAAACGGTAATAGTACTTCTATAAAGTCCATTCGGATACTTCTGTGTATCCACGCTGATCTCCTCCTGTGGAGTTGCCAGCCTGAGATACAGATTCTCTCCGTTGACTATGTAGAAGTTGTTCTTCATGGTACGATCGGCAGAAAGTACCAAGCTCTTGGTCGTAGAGTCCGAATATACTGGCCACAGTCCATTGGCCAGAGTGTATCTATCGTGAGAAGTGTAGAACTTCTTGGGATATGTAACCTGCAGATAGTAGTTTATGTCGTGTCCCTCTGCCACAGTGCCGGAAGCCTCATCATAGAGCTGGAGAGGTGTGACGTTGAAGGAGACCTTGACGCGGTCGGTAGTAGAGAACATGGTCCAGTTGCCCACTGGGAGGCCAGGAGCAGAGGAGTAGTCGGAGACCGGAGCTACCTTATCATCGAGAATATCGAATGCATTGGAAACAGAGGTATATGGCCTTACATCCACCCAGGCCTTCTCATCGGCATAGCCCTTTACGGAAATGAATCCTGCGCTTGGATTGAAGGTGAAGGCAAACAGGAGGCAGCTCAGGGTAAGCAACATGATCAATGAAAGCAATCTCTTCATACCATCACTCCACCGATATTGTCACAAACACTTCACCTGTATACTCTCCACTGGATGTCTTGGCATTCTCGCTCGGAATATACATGAAGAATCTACCCGGACGATTCCATACGCTTTCAGGCTCCTGGCCTTCGTACGAAACCCTGTATGCGAATCTGGCAACCACGTCTGTAGTTGCATCCACTGTAGTGCCGCAGACGATGTTCCCCAGAACATCTGCGCCACCCTTTGTCGATATTTTCATTGTCTCGACGACATCAGGAGCCTCCATGTCATAGTAGGTCTCCTCTGGGGCGAACATATAGTAGTAGTTGAGGACATTGCCCTCTGCATTCACAAGGCCATGAAGTGTAAACTCGAGATACATTGTCGTATATGTCCTGGAACCGACTGTAGGACTGTAGATATTACCTCTGAAGTTCCACTTGAATACCTCTTCTGCATCAAGCGGAGAGTCTCCGACAATAGTATCCGGAAGGAAGATGGATCCCCTCTCTCTGATCTCCTGGCCATTGGACCTGAAGTTTACATATGAGAATCTGTCGACGGATCTGTTGAGCTTGCCGAATGCAAATATGGAGTTGTTTCCCGTTCCAGCAAAGACCGGGGCGACAATCAGAAGAATGAGAATGGCAAGCAGGATCCTCTTCATCCTCACACTCCTGAACTGATGACCGAAATGGTGCTGGTAAAGGTACCATCTGCAGCCTGAGCTGTGCTCTTGTCGATATTGGAGTACAGTCGGGCAACGCTGTACTCTTTGTCATAGTCATTTGACTTGTTGTACTTCACGACGATCGAGTTTCCATCTCCCTTCACAACGGAGCCGGAACCATTTGCGCTGTCGAAGTCCTCTGCTGTGATCGTATAGGCTACGACCTGTCCATCCTCGCTCTTGAGATCGGTCCACTCGATATCGACCTGGGAAAGACCCTTCTCAACAGAAGCACAGTTGATATCGGCAACTACCTGTCTGCCATCATCGGCCGGACCAGAGGCAGGAACGACATCAAGAGTTCTGCTGTTATTGGAATTGAATACGAGGAAGAAGGAACCTGCAGAGGAGTTGCTATCGGCTGAGAATTCGGCAACAGCATAGAGCTGAACTGCAAGCAGAAGCATTGCAATCAAGGCAATAATGCATACTTTTCCTCGTCTCATACCTATCCCCTAACCAGTATCCAATGGGCACAATACACACAAGTATATTTTTACCCTATTCATAAGATAACACATACTTCGAACATATGTCAAACACATTAATCAAATAAAAATCCCTTAATGTGTCGTTTTAAGACCCCCTGTTTTTGGATGCAAAGTATATGAATAAAAACAAATAATCATATCTATTTTCTTTTAAAATAAGTAGTTATTTAAATATACCCGAAAAAATCAACAACTTAGTTCAATTTATGCCATAAGTTCAGTGTCGGAAAATATTTTTATTTGAAGTGCTTTTCCTAATTATTAACAGATGATACAAGAGTCTGTTGAAAACTCGCCAGTTCGGGATATCTTTCATGCCAGATAAAGATAAAAAAACCCCGGAATCCCGGGGATCGCAAATCGCTATGGATGTCTATCAGAACTTCACTATACCGGCAGCCCTTGCTCCGAACTGGAAGTCGGAGGACTTGAACATGTAGGTCACATAGCCATTGATACCGATACTGAACTGCTCTGTCAGCTGGTATCTTGCACCAGCCTGGCCAGTGAGACCGATATCGAGTGTATAGCCTCTTCTGAGGACATCATCCATGACGCCATCCTTTACAAGACTGCCATCTGTACCGACTGCAAATCTAGGACCTGCAGCAACAGTGAGTGTCATCTTGCCGGCATCGAAATGGGTTCCGATAAGGGTCTCTGCATAGAAGCCCTTGTCGTAGGTCGAGAACTTGAAGGCCTTGTCCATGTCGTTCTTGAAGAATTCGCTCCAGCCAGTCTTCGGACCGCCGAAGGCTCCAGAGTTGAAGATGAGATCCACAGGAAGACCCTTGAAATTCTCGATTGTGAAGCTGACATCGACTGTAGCGAGATATCTATCGTACTCTGTGCTTCTGCCACCACCGGCCTCGACAGACACAAGATATCTCGGTTCTCTTGTCCTTGCCTTTGCAGGAGCAGGCTCAGCAGCAGGAACTTCAGGAGCCTTAGCCTTTGCAGGAGCCTTCTTCTCAGGTTCAGCTGCAGGAGCTTCAGGAGCCTTTGCAGGAGCAGCTGGTGCTTCTTCTGCGGCCTTTGGACTCTCCTCCTCTGCAACCGATGCCCTTGCGGCAAGCTCTTCAATATATGCATTGAGCTCTGCCATGACGATATCGATGCAGGCATGCACATCATCAGGAGTGAACTCCTCAGGATATGTGACTCCAAGTTTTCCATCGGCAATCTTGCCGATCGTGATACCGGACATATCGTACTTGCCAGAAAGGTAGGCGAAGAACTCTACAGCATCCTTGTCAGAGACAGCTGCTGGATAGGTTACAGTTGCTTTACCTCTTGCAGTATCGAATACAAGCTTTGAATCGCCGAACTTCTCACTTCTTACGAAGTAGTTGGTGCTCACCTTCTCGATGAAGGTCTGCTTTTCGACGAAGCTTATATTCAGATCTGTTGCAAAGACGATCCTCGAACCGCTTTCAACGCTTCTTTCAGCCATGTTCGCAACTACAGCTGGAGTATTGTAATAGAGGGCAATCTCCTTCTGGGCAATATCGACACCGGCAAGCACATCGGCTTCGGATGTTCCGCTCGGATAGTAGAATCTTGCCTTGTTGGCAGCCAAGAGACCATACTTCACTCCATCGAAGGTGCCAGGATAGCTGGCAAGCAGGTTATCGACCACCTTGCCAAAATCCTCTGCCTTGATATCAGCAGCCTTCCTGTCTGCCAGGGACTCCTTGCATACCTCAACATCGACAGTGGAATTGGCTGTATCGATCGATGTGCTGAAGTAGTAGATGGACGATGCAGGTACACCACAGAAGGATGCGACTGCACCAGTAAGCTCCTCTGCAATCAGATCGACAGCATATCTCAGAGTCGGTTCATCATAGCTTTCTGGGAAGGAAAGCTCGAGCTTGCCACCACCAAGGCTTGTCACTGTGACCTCGGAAAGGTATGGGGCATACTTTTCTGCTGCACTACTGACCGCACTCTGTGCATAGCTATCAGTGATATCGACAGGATATGTTATTACAGCACTTCCCCTGCAGACATCGAAGGCAAACACATAGCCATCGATAGTCACTATCTTGGTATATGTGAAGGTATCGAAGGTCTCAACGAAGTTCTCTGCATTCGCAGCAGGAAGCTTGACCTCCTCCTCTACAGGAACAGTAGCTGGTGCCAAAGCAGCAGTTTCCTTGACCGATTTCTCAGCAGGTGCACTCTTCTCCTTTGGTTTTGCCGCACTCGCAGCCGAAGAACCCTTTGAAGTTGCGACTGCTGCAGCTACAGGAGCATCATCCTTGATCTGCTCCTCTCTACTTCTGAACTTCATATAGAGAAGTGCAAGAATTATGAGAATCAGTAGAATAAGGAGAATGAACCACTTGAGTCCACCACCGCCACCCTCGTCATCCTCATCTTCTTCGTAATTGGAAACTCTGGCAGCGGGAATCTCTTCGTTATCTGCCTCTCCAGCCTCATCCTCGGTAGCAGCGGCAGCCAGAGCAGCAGCAAAGGAAGATGACATCTCGAAATCATCTACATCAGGTGCAGCCTTTGGCTCTTCCTCGGCAGAAGCTTCCTCGACCGGTGCTTCCTCGACCGGTGCTTCCTCGACCGGTGCTTCCTCAACAGGAGCTTCTTCAACAGGAGCTTCTTCAACAGGAGCTTCTTCTACAGGTGCTTCTTCAACAGGAGCTTCCTCAACAGGTGCTTCCTCAACAGGAGCTTCCTCAACAGGAGCTTCCTCAACAGGAGCCTCTTCTACAGGAGCCTCTTCTACAGGAGCCTCTTCTACAGGAGCCTCTTCAACAGGAGCTTCTTCAACAGGAGCTTCTTCAACAGGAGCTTCTTCTACAGGTGCTTCTTCAGCAGGAGCTTCCTCGACCGGGGCTTCTTCAACAGGAGCTTCCTCAACCGGGGCTTCTTCTACAGGTGCTTCTTCAGCAGGAGCCTCTTCTACAGGAGCTTCTTCAGCAGGAGCCCCTTCTACAGGAGCCTCTTCTACAGGGGATTCCTCGACAGGAGCTTCTTCCTGATCATCAGAGGATGCCAGGACAGCAGCTGCAGCTACTGCACCAGCTGCTGCTACACCAGGTACAGCACTGGAGTCCTCAGCTTCACTCTCTTCAGAATCCTCTACATTCGGCTCTTCTTCCAGAGGCTGTTGATCACCAGAAGTCTCCTCTTCGTGTACTTCCTCAGGGAGACGTTCCACAGATTCATTTTCTTCACCTGAGATGCCCTCAGGACCTTCTCGAAAGGGGTAGTGTGTGGAATCTGAGTTCGCTTCGGGTGCTTCCTCTACTGGAGCGTCATCAGCGGGAACCTCAGCAGGTTCATCCTGTGCCTCTGGAGCATCTTCTGTCCTGTTCTCATCAGCAGGGACAGCTGTCATCTCAGGTGCTGCCTCTTCGACAGGCTGCTCTGCAGGAGCCTCTTCAGCTGGCTTTTCCTCGACCTGTGGTGTCTCTACCTTTTCCGGCTTTGGAGCCTCAGCTGGCTTTGCCTTCGGTGCTGGCTTGGTATTGTACTTTCCGGTGTTGTAGTAGCGTGCGATGAGCTCAGCCTTCTCCTCATCAGTAAGGTCGATGTTCATCGGGTTGATCCTAGGCTGCTTTCTATAATCCACAGGAGGTTCCTTGGAAAGCAGGGATACTACGTAGGCATACTCATCAGCAGCTCTCTCGAGAGAGACAGCCTTGTTGTCGGCAATTGCCTTCTTCTTTGCAATTGCATCTCTCTCCTTTCTGAGTTCTGCTCTCTTCTTGTTGAGCTCTTCCTTCTCTGCGTCGGTAGCATCGGAAGGAGTCTTTGCAGCTTTTATATCTCCGAGGACCTTATCATAGTCCTTCTGAAGTGCCTGGGAGTCTAGAATTGCGTTATCGGCACCCTTTGCAGACTGCTTGGCATATCTTGTGAGAGTATTGAGCGAAAGACGGCGAAGTCTCCTTTCGGTAGCCTCCTCACTGATATCATCATCTGCAATCACAGCATCATCGTCGAATTCTTCCACTGCAGGAGCAGGAGCTGGAGGAGCTTCCTTCACTGGTTCTGGAGCAGGAGCCTCTTCAACTGCAGGCTCAGCAGCCTGTACTGATTCTGGTGCAGGAGGATTGTTGCGAGCCTCGAGGAGTCTTTCTCTGATCATCTCATCGTACTCTGCCTTCTTTCTTGCAAGCTCTTCTGCTGCTCTGGCCTTCTCCTCGGCCTTTCTGAGACTTGCCTGGCTGAGCTTGGTCTTGCTCTTGCCTTCCTTGTTCTGCTTTCTTGTTACAGACTTCAGTTTTACCTTCTTGCTCATATAAACCTACCTACATCGCAAAGAATCTATTTATGACGGAAGAGCAAGGCCCTTCCGGAAAATCAAAACTTTTTGTACAAATACACCGACAGATGGGCAATCTGTCCAGTTACCCTGTTTAAAGATTAAAGTCTGCAATTCTCACTGTCAAGTCTTTTCAATATAAGAAGATACATGAACTGTATGCTTTGAGTTCTCTTCCCTTGAAAGAGTAATTTCTTTTGTTGCAAACAATTAATTTGAACAGTTTTGTGACAATGCTAACTTTTATCTGGAATAATCCAGATTAAGTTTTGTCATAAGTTAACGAAAACCTTCATTTTATATATGCAGAATCGCGTTTTTCAGGAATAGAGGAGGTTTTCTCTCCTGGACAGACAATGGGGTAAAAAAAACTCCCAGAGCTCTTTCGAACTCTGAGAGTGTCATTATTGCGGGTTTCTTTGCTTCCGCGACAATCAGAACTTGAAGGTACCAATGAGACCTGCAGTGAACATATTGTCTTCGGAATCGAAGAGACGTGTATAGTTGAGGTTGAGACCGATACCAAGGTTCTTGGTAAGGTTGTATCTGACACCTGCCTGGAGTGTGAGACCGAAGTCTGTATCCTTGTTGTTGTCGAGCATGCCATCAACAGTGGAGAAGATGTATCTTGCACCAGCTGCGAGGGAGATGGTGTACTTGTCGACATCGAAGTGGGTACCAACAAGACCTTCGACATACCAGTTGAGTGCGAGATCGATATCGTCGCCATTGAAGAACTTCTTCCAACCTGGCTTGTTGACCATGAGAGCGCCAACATTGACCTTGAGGTCGATAGGAGTATTAGCAACGTTCTCAACGCCGATACCAGCAGCACCGTCGAGGAGGTATCTGTAGTTCTTACCAGCGCTACCCTGTACGCTTGCAACGATTCTCTGCTTGCTAGCGCCCTTGGCCTTTGCAGGAGCAGGAGCAGCTGCAGGCTCAGCAGCCTTGGCAGGAGCAGCTTCCTTGGCAGGAGCAGCTTCCTTAGCAGGAGCTGGAGCAGCCTCAGCTTTTGGAGCTTCAGCAGCAGGAGCGGCAGCTTCGGCAGCAGGTGCTTCGGCAACTGGCTCTTCCTTGACTGGCATCTCGAGACCGAGCATTGCATAGAGCTTGGCTTCGAGGTAATCGATAGCGTAGTTGACATCCTCTGCAGTGAAGTCTTCGGAGTAGTAGACCTTGACCTGGCCTTCGCCGACCTGCTCGTAGGTAACGAGATCGTAGGCAGCTGGGAACTCTGCAAGAACTGCACCAACATAAGCGTTGATGTCGCTCTGGTAGATGACTGCAGGATAGGTGATGAGAGCAGCGCCCTTATCAGCTTCGATTGTACCAGAGAGGCCAACTTCCTTGACGTCGATGGTTCTGGTGAATGCGAACTCGAGCTTGGCAGGAGCAGGTGCAGGAGCAGCAGCTTCGGCAGCAGGTGCTTCGGCAACTGGCTCTTCCTTGACTGGCATCTCGAGACCGAGCATTGCATAGAGCTTGGCTTCGAGGTAATCGATAGCGTAGTTGACATCCTCTGCAGTGAAGTCTTCGGAGTAGTAGACCTTGACCTGGCCTTCGCCGACCTGCTCGTAGGTAACGAGATCGTAGGCAGCTGGGAACTCTGCAAGAACTGCACCAACATAAGCGTTGATGTCGCTCTGGTAGATGACTGCAGGATAGGTGATGAGAGCAGCGCCCTTATCAGCTTCGATTGTACCAGAGAGGCCAACTTCCTTGACGTCGATGGTTCTGGTGAATGCGAACTCGAGCTTGGCAGGAGCAGGTGCAGGTGCAGCAGCTTCGGCAGCAGCAGCTTCGGCAGCAGCGGCGGCGGCAGCCTCTTCAGCAGCCTTGATCATGTCTGCGACATAAGCGTTGAGCTCGACGATGAGGACATCGATTGCAGCATTGAGATCTTCAGCGGTGTACTCTTCTGGGTAGGTAACAGCAAGAACGCCATCGGAAATCTTGCCAACAGTGATGCCATTAGTATAAGCAGCATACTTAGGAGCCTTGGCAGTGAAGAAGTCAACGATCTCCTTATCTGTGATGAATGCAGGATAGGTGACCTTTGCCTTGCCCTTTGCAGCGTCGAATACGAGATCGTAACCATAGAGGGACTCGGTTCTGGAGAAGAGGTTCCTGCTTGTGGTCTCGGTGACTGTCTGCTTTGCAACGACCTGAATGGAAACGGATACGGATGCGGTCTTCTTGGATTCAGCAGCCTTTGTGGAGACAACTGCTGGGTTGCTGAGATAGAGAGCAATCTCCTTCTGTACGAGATCGATACCAGCAAGAACATCCTCCTCGGAGAGGTTCTTTGGATAGTAGAATCTAGCACTGTTCTCGGAAAGCAGCTCGACCTTGACATCATCGAATACACCCGGATTGTCCTTCAGGATGAGCTGAGCAACTGCAAGTGCATCTTCATATGTAATATACTTAGGAGCTGTAGCTGTGAGAGAGCCTCTGTAGACCTCTGCGTCGACATAGTCGTTTCCAACATCGATGCTGGTGCTGAAGTAGTAGATATCGTCAGCAGCAACGTTGCTCTCGGAAGCGACGAACTTTGTCAGCTCTTCGATGATGAGATCGACTGCAGCACTGAGTGTTGCTTCATCGACTGTCTCTGGGTATGTGACAACAAGCTCACCACCACCGAGCTTCTCGACTGTAATATACTTATAGTAGCCACCGACCTGTGGTGCATATACTTCAGCTGCAGCGTTCAGGAGGCTGGCAGCATAATCATCGCTGACTGCCTTTGGATAGCTGATGACAGCCTTGCCAGTTGCAACATCGAACTTGAAGCCATATCCATCACCGACAGATACTGTCTTGGTGAAAGAGAAGGTGTCGAACTCCTCTCCGAAATCCTCTGCAACAGGAAGCTTGACCTCTTCAACTGGTGCTGGCTCTGGAGCCGGTGTTTCTGCCTTTGCTGGTGCTTCTGCCTCCTTTGCTGGAGCTGGAGCTGGTGCTGGTGCTGGAGCTGGTGCAGGTGCAGGAGCAGCTGGGGCTGGTGCTGGGGCTGGAGCAGCAGCTGCAGGAGCGGATGCAGGAGCAGATGCAGCTGGAGCAGCCTGTGAAGCTGGAGCTGTACTTCCCTTATCCTTCTTGCCACAAGATGTGAAGAAGACGACGAGGAAAATTGCAAGGATAACAAGAGCATATGTAGCTACTCTAAAACCCTTCTTCTTCTTTAATTCCATAACTTTCTCCTTTTCAGGTTTATTCGCTATCAGGTTTTTCGACCTTAAGAAAAAACACTGACCCGGCCGAAAAAAGTCAGTACTACTCTAGATGATAACGCAGTTCCAACTGTTTTTGCTATATTTTTTATATCTTTTTCTTTGACTTTGAGACTAAATCCCATGTACATCGAGCACAGAGAAACTAATTTCTCATGAAAACCGGAATTTTCATGCCTTTTACATTGGATTGCATATGAAGACCAGCATTCCATTTCGTGCTAGAATTCCTTTCATGGAGCGCACATACATAGCAATCGACCTGAAATCCTTCTACGCCTCTGTAGAGTGCGCAGCCAGGGGTCTGGACCCTCTTACGACCAATCTTGTAGTCGCAGATCCGGAAAGGACGGACAAGACCATCTGCCTGGCAGTCTCCCCCTCGATGAAGGCACTTGGAGTGAGGAATCGCTGCAGGGTATTCGAGATTCCCAAGGATATTGAATACATAATGGCGAAGCCCAGAATGCAGCTCTATATCGATACTTCTGCAGATATATATGCCACCTACCTCAAGTTCGTTTCCAAGGACGATATCCATGTCTACTCCATCGACGAGTGCTTCATAGATGCGACCTCCTACCTCAGGCTCTACAGGAAATCGGCCCACGAACTGGCCAGGGATATGATAAGGGCGGTACTTCAGAAGACCGGAATAACCGCAACAGCCGGAATTGGGACCAATCTGTACCTTGCCAAGATCGCAATGGACATTGTCGCCAAGCACGTAGAGGCGGATAGCGATGGCGTGAGAATGGCAGAACTCGATGAAATGTCGTACAGAAAGCTTCTGTGGGAGCATCGACCTCTGACAGACTTCTGGAGGATCGGTCCAGGAATCGCCGAGCGCCTGGCCGGCAAGGGACTCTATACAATGGGCGACATTGCCAGGGCCTCACTCAGCAACGAGGATATGCTGTACAGGCTGTTCGGTGTGGATGCAGAACTGCTGATAGATCACGCCTGGGGCTACGAGCCCTGCAGGATGGAGGATATAAAGAACTACAGGCCGAAGATCAACTCGCTCGGAGCGGGCCAGGTGCTCTCCTCTGCCTACTCCTTCGACAAGGCCAGGATCGTCATGCAGGAGATGGCCGAATCGCTTGCTCTGGAGATGGTCGAGAAGAATCTCGTCTCCGACTCCATCTCTGTAATGATCGGCTACGATGCTGTGAACACCTCATATCTTGGAGAGCTGAAGACTAACTACTATGGCAAGGTGGTACCCCGCCCTGCTGGAGGTACGATCGCACTCGAAGGCAGCACGAACTCGATGAAGAAGATTGCAGGAGCCGCCCTGGAGCTCTTCGAGCGAACTGTGAACCCTGCACTCAGCATCAGGAGGATCAGCATAACTGCGAACAACACACAGCCGCTCTCCTTTGCACAGAGATCGCTCTTCGAGACGGAAGAGGAGGATGAGGAGCAGCAGAAGCTCCAGAGAACCCTGCTCGACATCAAGAAGAGGTTCGGAAAGAATGCTATACTCAAGGGGCTGAACTTCAAGGAGGGAGCAACCCAGAGGGAGAGGACCGCCCAGATCGGAGGGCACAAGGCATGAGTGGACAGTACGACGATATAATGGACCTTCCCCACCACGTATCGAAGAACCGACCCCAGATGGCGCTTGAAGAGAGGGCAAAGCAGTTCTCTCCATTTGCAGCCCTCAAGGGCTACGAGGAGGCAATTGCCAGAAAGCAGAGGATAAAGGAGGATGAGGTACTTCTCACCGACTACAGCAAGGCACTCCTCGATGAGAAGCTGAAGACCCTTGCAAAGGGTACGCAGACAGATATCGAATACTTCGACCGGGATGAAAGAGTCAGCAGAAGGATACAGGGAAAGCTGACAAGGATATCTCCACAGACCATGTCACTGCAGATAGATGGCATCTCGATTGCATTTGAAGACATCATTGAAATCCGATAGCAATCAGAATCTTCTTACGATGCCGATATTGAGAGCGGCCTCCTGGAATGTGGATATATTCGCTGAGGCAAGCACGAAGTCGTTTATGGATTCGATGGTCGAGGATGAGAGCTTGAATATCGACTTGGAATCCCTGTACTTCAGTCTGAAGCCACCGCCGAAAACATGCCTGTCATTCTTCGAGAAGTGTCCTCCCTTGATACCGAAGGAGAGGGTGTTCGACCCGGAAAGGTGCCAGTTGGTATTTCCAGAGGAGTCCGAATCGTGATAACCCCTTGTACTCAACTGAAGATTCACCCCTCTGAAGTTCTTCTTATCGGAAGCAGCAAGGGAACTGACCAGTATGCATGCAATGACAATCGCCAGAAGAAGATATCATTTCACGTTTTAACCCTGATCCAAAACCGGTGTGCGGTCAAATGATTCCATCCCTGAATGCACAGATGAGCTCACCAGTGACACTGTGCCTTCCAAGGTCAAGAGGGATTTCCTCTCTTCCAAACCAGACTGCCTCGGAAATCTCATCGCTCTGCAAAGTGGTCACATCGGAACCGACGATATCGCAGATACAGCCAATCTGGAGGTTGCCAACTATGCCCCAGGGCTGGGATGCAAAGTAGCGGACATTCGTGACATCGAGGCCGACCTCCTCCTTGACCTCTCTCTTGACAGTATCCTCTATCCTCTCTCCTATCTCCATGAAGCCTGCGACGAGATGGAAGGGGCCATTTGGTCTGCGTACGCTCTTGACCATCAGGAGTCTGTCGCCATCTGTGATGGCTACATTGACTGCCGGATGGATGTCAGGATAGATGGTGTGCCTGCAGTTCGGACAGGTCAGTGCCCTCTCGGTAAGAGATGGGACCAGAGGAGAGCCGCACTTTCCACAGAATCTGTGATAGCCCTTCCAGGAGTGGATGTGATAGCCTGTGATCGCAGCGAACGGAATCTCCCTGGGACCTCTGGCATACATCTCATTGTTGAAGGCGACCATCTCATAGCCCTCTGGTCTGACAGCACCACTGTAGTCGTAGAAGGCCCTGTCGTCGATCGAGAAAAGATAGTCATCCTTTGTGACAGGCAGGTCGGGATAGGATGGAATGACCAGATCATCGATGCCGGACCTGACCAGAACAGAGAGTCTGTCGTAGATGAGGATTCCATCTCCCCTCTTCGGCTCTCGGGGGACGAACTCGTTGTGATAGACTGCTGGAGCTATATCCTGTACCATGCTATTTCCTTCCTTTCAGATTTATTATCATTATCGACGAGAGTACCAGTACGATGCCAACGAGGCTTACAATACCTATGCTCTCTCTGTAAAGCAGTACTCCGATCACAGTTGCAACGACCAGCTCGACCGATGCGATGACCGGCACCCTGCTTGTCTCCGCAATCATCTCGACCCCCCAGTAGTAGAAGATGTAGGTCAGAGAGGTCGCGATGAGGGCGTATGCAAAGCCCCAGGCGAGAACTGGAGCTGAAAGGCAGAGACTGCTTCCTGTAACAGCTATCTTTGCGATTATGAAGAGAGAGGCGAAGAAGAAGCTGTACATCGCAGTAAGAATCGGGTTTCCACCTTCGGTCGCTATCTTTCCGATGATCGCAGCAAGCGAGTAGCAAAAGCCTGCAGCAACTCCCAGGAAGATTCCATAGAGGGAAAGAGTGCCGATATCGGGATTGCCGTTTGTGACCGTCATCATGCAGCCAAGTACGTTCAATACAATTGCAAGGCACTTGATGAAAGTGAGCCTTTCGCCAAAGAGGAGAATCGAGAAGACCAGTGTGAATATAGGAGAGATGTACAGAAGGACAGAACCCATCGAGACTCCGATGATCGAGATCGCCCTGCTGTAGCAGAGGTTGTAGACAGCCTGGGTGACGAGACCCAGAAGCGCACAGGCAAGCAGGTTCCTTCTGGAAAGGCGCATCCTTTCAGGCCCAAGATGTACAAGACAGATAGTGAACATGATGAAAAAGGAGAAGCCCATCCTTAGCAGACTGATCATGTCCGCATTGGCTCCCAAACTGCCAAGCTGTTTGACAAACAGCCCTATGGTTCCCCAGAGAAAGCCTGCAATGAATATGAACAGATAGCCAAGGTTCTCCGAGCTCTTCTTCACTCTCATAATGTGATGATATTACAATTATTGGAGAATCTTTCCTATTGCAATTGCACTCAAAAGACAAAGAATTTGACGACCGATGGCGAGCGTGGATCAGAGGTAGAGGATGGAAGCCTCAGAGAGGATTCTTCACTCTTCCGATTCTACTCTCTCCTTCACCCTGTTCTTGTACCTGCTCTTGTTATCGTACATTCTGGCATCTGCGATATCGATTGTCCTGGAGATCTCGGCGCCCTCCTCGTGGATCGCATATCCTACAGCGACCGATGGCAGCAGTGGCTCTGTCATTCTCTCCCTATCGAGACTTGCGAAGAACCTTCTGTTCAGTGTATCTACGTAGCCTTCACCCTTCTGGTCCAGTATGCCCTTTTTCAGGATGACGCAGAACTCATCGCCACCGATCCTGTAGCAGAGGCCTCTGCGCGAGTAGGTGGAGAGAATCAGATTGGATAGCTTCTTCAGGACAAAGTCCCCATATGGATGGCCGTAGTTGTCGTTTATGTCCTTGAAGCAGTTCACATCGAATAGGATTATGGCGGTCCTGGACTTCGCGCTCGAGATATGCGTCTCGTAGCAGGTCCTGTTCAGAAGCCCCGTAAGTGAATCCACCTGTAGCAGCAGATTGACGTAGTAGAGGTAGAACAGTATGACTGTGATCGCAGAGGATATCCAGGTCGTCCTTATCTCGCTCTTGACGAGCTGGAATATAATGCCGACAGCCAGGAAGCAGAACAGAAGTATCAGCACCTCGAACTCGCGGTTCTGATATATTCTGCCTATGTAGAGTATCTCCCAGAAGAGAACAAGGACCCCGAAGGTGTAGAAGGCGATGTATATCCAGTAGAACTCACCTCTCCTGTAAACGTTGTTCTCATCTATATAGAATATGAAGCCTCTGAAGGCCGAAGCGAACTCCAGGACTCCATTTACTACGATTACAGGCCAGGTAAGCTCGCGGATCCTCGAGTTTCCGATGATGGAGGACCATACTAGGATCAGAGCAGGAGCGAGAGAGAATTCCAATGCCTTTACGAGTGCATGCATCAGTCTGTACTCTGAGGGCCAGCCATTCATGACGACTCCGAGCCACTCGGCCGCGGAGACGACCATTATCATCTCGAAGACGGCCAGGAAGCCATTCCGGTCCCTGCTGTCAAGCAGCTGCGACTTGAAGATGTGCACGGACATGACGATCATCGACAGGATTGCAATTATTATTATGGCAGTGTAAAAATCCAGCATCACTTCCTCATAAGGTCTCTGATGGTCCTGCTCTCGAAGTAATCCTCTATAAGACCATTGAGTTCGTTCCACATAGGCAGGGAGCGGCAATCGCTCTTCCTGTCGCACTCCTTCGTGCAATCCTCCAGACAGAGGACCGGAGCAACAGTTCCCTCGGTGACGTCAAGCACCTCGAGTGCCGTTATCTCCTCAGGCCTTCTGGCAAGTCGGTATCCTCCGCTCTTTCCCCTGAAACCGACTATCAGTCCCGCTCCAACGAGCAGGCTTGCGATGCTCTCCATGTACTTCAGGGAGATACTCTGGCGCCTGGAGATATCCTTCAGTGAGACGAGTCCCTCCCCGGAGTTCTCTGCCATGTCAACAAGTATTCTTATTGCATATCTTCCCTTGGTCGAAATGAGCATATCCTATCCTTAGAGTATGAATTATACTAGCGATTCCTTTTATAGACAATCACAGAAAGTAGGGCCTCTCCCTGAGGCGAGCATTCGCAAAGAGCCTGTCCACTGCCCTGTTGTAATCGGCACTCTTCCTGGCCTTTCTGACATCCTTGACAAGGCGTTCTCCATCCTCGAAGAGACGGCACCAGTACCACCAGAACTCCTTCATCCTGTCAAGGTAGATATCCCCACCCTTCATGACCTCTCTCATGGTATCCTGCATATCGCTGTGGAAATGGACGAACTCATCCAATCTGAGTCTCTCTCCTCCTTCGGCCTCTCTTGCCAGTGCCGGATTGCATATGAGGCCCCTGCCAAGCATTATATGCTCGACTTTTGGATATCTATCTCTGAATGATGCTATCGAATCAGGTGTGAACAGGTCTCCATTGTAGGCCACGGGGCAGGCACTGCAGCTGTATGCGATATCGAAGGCCTTCATATCCACACTTCCCTTGTAGAAGTCCGATCTGAGACGTGGATGCACTATGAGCTCAGAGAGTGGATACCTGTTGAATATCCCCATCAGCTTTGGAAAGATGGAGGCATCGTCGAATCCGATTCTCGTCTTTATCGAGATTGGAAGCTTCACATCCTCGAATAGACCTGAAAGGAAATTGTCGAGCTCCTCAGGGTGTCCCAGGAACCAGGAGGCTCTCTGCTTTCCGACGACTGTCTGCATCGGACAGCCCAGATTCAGATTGACCTCCCTGTAACCCTTCTCTCCTATCTCGGTGACAAAGGCCCTTGCAAGCTCACTGTTGTTCGTCATCATCTGGGGAATCACAGCAAGTCCTGCATTGTGCTCGATTTCCAGCTCCCTCAGATCGCGCCCCATGACAACTCCGTAGCGTGGAGTGAGGAAGAAGGTGTAGAAGCGGTCGATACCGCCAAAATGACGTGCAAAGACCTGCCTGTACCACCAGGTCGTTATACCTTCCATTGGAGCATATGAGTAGACCATTCTTACCTCTCAGGCCAATGCTATCATCATTGCAAGGTAGATTGCTATCGATACTGGAATGGAAAGCGAGCTGACCATCGCAGCTGTCTTCGTGTCGCAGCCGAGGCTGTGGACCAGAACGACAGTCAGGGAGGTCGGAGGCGCAAGCAGACAGATTGCAATCGCTCTCTTCATAAGTGGGTCGTAGCTGGTGAAGTAGAGATATGCAATGATGAAAGCAGCAACGAGGAAGCGGGTGATGAAAATCTTCACTACTGCCCTGACCTCCGACATGTCGATATCCAGATCCAGCTGAGTGCCGATCATGAACATTGCAAGAAAGCCGTTCGCCTGGGCAATCGGTCCGATTACAGGCGATATCGCCTCTGGAATCCTTATATGCAGCAGTGAAAGTGTCGCGCATACAAGATATACATCCAGTGGGACATTCCTGAAAAGCTTTCTGAAGAAGGAGGCAAGGCCGAACCTTTCGCCCCTTGCTGCAATGGACCGAGCTGCAGCAGGTCCGACACCGAGACTCATCACGCAGTTCGAGACATCCAGCATCGCAAGATAGCCGACAGCTGCAATCGGAAAGAAGCTCTGGCAGAATGGAAGTGCAAAGCTTCCGACATTCAGGCTGTTGCAGCAGAGCATTGCACTCGCCCTCTCCTCGGGACACGACCTTCTGAAGGTGACGAAGCAGGAGACCAGCAGGGCAAGACTGTTGTATATGAAACCGATCAGGAATGCGATGAACAGGGAAAACGAGAGGCTGACCGAGATGAAGCTCATTATCACAGTGCAGGGAAGCGTTATGTTTATTACAATCCTTCCGAGGCGCTTTCCATCCTCTCTGGAGATGAGACCCAGTCTGACGCTGAAGAAGCCGGACATGATGATCACGACGAACCCCAAGGACTTCAGCAGTACTGTACCCATATAAATCTCCTCAACAGGCCAATACTACACTCTTTGTATCAAAGAAAAAAGCACAGAAGATGCCCTTATTTGTACAAAAAGAAACCAGGTCTACTGCCCTTTACTTCATCTCGAGTGTCTTCTGTATATTCCCAATATGGACCTTCATAGCCCTGTCGGCCCGCTCTACATCGTGCTCCTTCAGGGCGAGCATTATCTCATGCATCTCCTCCATTGTGGAGACCTTTCTCTGATGATAGGTCATGTTCGAAATCTGTATCCTCTTTATTATATGGGAGAAGGAGGCGATGACTGTCTTGATCATGCAGTTTCCACATGCTTCGTAGATGGCCTGATGCATCCTGTCATCAAGGGAATATATCTCGTTTTTGATCTTCTCATCATCCTGGATACTAAGTCTGCGAGCAATCATGTCGTACTCCGAAAGCAGTCCATCGATCACATCGTCTGCAATATTCACTGCAGCACTTCTGGTCGCAAAGGATTCAAGAAGAAGGCGAATCTCACAGATTGCCTTACCCTCCTCTATCGAGATTCCTTTCACTATGGTGCCTACCTGAGGCTTGGATTCGAGCATATCCTCCTGTACCAGACGGGAAACACTCTTTCTGACAGGGTCGCGGCTTACACCATATCTCTCGGCAAGTTTAGCTTCCGACAGTTTTTCCCCGGGTTTGAAGTAAAGAGAAACAAGGTCACCCTTCAACTGCTCATAGACTGCATCCGCTGCGGTGACCTTGCGTATTTGAACTCTCTCCATCCTATTCCCTCGCACTTCTGAATATCGCTAAGTGATAATCTCATGTTATCGGAAATAATTCTATACTATATCTCATATACGGTTAATAAGATTTCTATCGGAATCGAATTCCCAATCGAAAGGGCCTTCGATGATTTCAAGGTCTGGATTATCGGAGACATCATCAAGGACCGCCTGAGAAACTTCCATAATATCCAGACGCAGCGTGTTCTTGATTCTTACGACCCTCAGGTTCTCATAATCGACATCAGGAGCAGTCTTGATTCCTGTCCTGATCGCATCATAATCATCATCCATGATCATAGGAATCATTCCTCCCTTTACGGTTCTTGCCGTAAGGAAGTTAGGATAGGTCTTCTTTCTGTCCATCTTTCTATATGCTCTCTCGGTGGAGATATCGGCAAGCCCAAAGCCGGCAGCATTGCCATCAGACTCATCGGTGATATCTAAGACTACAAGTCTCTTTATGAAAGGTCTGGCAACCATATGCTCGGATGTGAACCTCTGGATTATATTGCAATCCATACCCGTTCCAGTGATGTTCTTTCCAAGTTCGTCCACTACCAGCAAATCCAAATTTCCAAACGGAATGGCTGGAAGCAGTGCAGTTGCCTGCTTAAGGAGTTCAGGTTCCCTATCCATGATATCCTGCATTGAAATTGCTTCTATGAAACAGGTCTGGTCGTAGGAATTCTCAATCAGGCCAAGCGAGAAGAGCACATTGGATTTTTCCTTGAAGACCTTGCCGATCTTTTCCAGATTCTTTCCCATATTCGCCATTCCCTGGAAGTGGCAATAGTCGGCTCCTTTCTGCTTTCCAAGTCCTATAACGCACATCTTCGTCATTCCACTCTCATATTTCCCACGGAAGGAGCAGTGGGGCTTGATTCTGGCAATAGTGACAGTATAATCGGCTTGTGCCGCATTCCTGTCCATATTTACAGGAACACCATCCTCAGTCTCCCCAATGACAACAGTCTCCATACTGGAAAGTATCTGGGCTCCGACATACTCCTCTGTAACACCCAGATGCTCCAGAATGCTTTTCTGGTTCTCTGCGATTGCTCCTCCATGGCTTCCCATTGCAGGAACAATGAAAACATCTGCACCTTTCTCTCTGAGAACCTCTACGGTAGTCTTTGCAATTAGTGGGATGTTGGAGATACCCCTACTCCCAACAGCCAGAGCTATGGTCTTTCCCTGGACTCTACCAATCTGTGGAAATTCTGAGATGGTACGCCTGATAGCTGCAGGAATATCTTCAATATGGGAGGCAGGGAAGTTCTGCCTGACTAGATACATCTTCGGTAATTTAACAGAACTGAGAATATCTTCATATACTGGATTCACTTCTATCTCCTTGTTGAATAATGCCAATTGTCAGTGTTGTCAAACTCTCTTCTTTTTTCTCATTGACGAAATGACAGTAGAGAAAATTATGAGAACAGCAAGAATAATGAAAAGCATTGCAATAGGCTTCTGAAGGAAGATTGCTGCACTACCATTTCCAAGTTTTATGGTTCGTCTGAATTCACCTTCGAACATAGAACCTAGCACAAGGCCAAGAACGACAGGAGCCATGGGAAATCCACCTCTGGACATCAGGAAACCGATCAGGCCGAAGAATAGAGTCAAAAGAACATCAAAGAAACTTCCTTTTATTGCAAAGGATCCGACAAGAGCCAGCATGACAAGTATAGCATTGAGGAAGTTGACGGGAACGTTTAGAGTCTTGACGAATAGCTTAATGCCGAAAACCTGCAGAAGAACCATGAATATGGTCGAAACAAGAACCATCGTAAATATGCCCGCAACTATTTCAGGTTTTTCCTGGAAGAGAATCGGACCAGGAGTGATGCCATGGATCATCAGACCACCGAGAAGTACTGCAGTGACACTGTCTCCTGGAATGCTAAGTGTGATCATCGGAATCAGAGCACCACCGCAAACACCATTGTTTGCAGCCTCTGATGCAATTATGCCATCAGGATTTCCCTGTCCGAATGTTTCGGGCTGCTTCGAGAATCTCTTTGCCTGATCATAAGCCAGGAAGGCTGCAATGTTTCCTCCAGCAGCAGGGATGATACCAATAAAGGTTCCAATCAATGCTGAACGAATGATATTTACCTTATGAGCCCACTGCTCCCTGAAAGGAGGAACTATATTCCTGATGGAAAGCTCCTTTCCATTTATCTTCTCGTTATCGCTATCCATACAGCTATTGATGATCTGAGGAATGGAATATAGACCTATCAGTGCAGCAACAGTGCTGATTCCTCCCATCAAATTGACATTTTTGAAAGTGAATCTCAAATCACCCCAAATTGGATCTATACCTATGAAAGAGAGAGACACACCCAGAAGTCCTGCTATAAGGCCCTTCATTACCGACTTGCCGGACACTGCAGCGATGATTGAAAGCCCGAAGAATGCCAAAGCAGCATACTCTGGAGATCCGAAACCGGTACAGAGTCTTGCTAGAAGAGGAGCAATCGTACAGAGTAGCAGCCAGCTTATAATAGAACCCCAGCCAGAAGAGAAAGCTGCCCAGCCAAGAGCTCTTGGAGCCAGTCCCTTTTTTGCCATCGGATATCCATCGATACTGGTAACGACAGAGGATGGAGTTCCTGGAATGTTTATGAGAATGGCAGAAACAGCTCCACCAGCTATACCACCGATATATACACCGACCAGCATTCCTATTGCCGTGACCTCATCCATTGTGAAGGTCAATGGTATAATGAGAGCTACTCCCATCGTAGCACTTAATCCTGGAAGCGCTCCGAACACCAGACCCACTGCAACACCTAACAGCGCCCAGAGAAGGCCAATAGGATTAGTGAATACTCCTATAACACCAGCAAATGTAGTTGCAAACGTCATGTGTCTCCTCCTAAAGAATCAGATTGAGTATCGGTTCCGGAAAATCCACATTGAAAAGGAAGCCGAACACTATATATATGAAAGCTGTAGAACCGACTCCAACAAGGATGGCCTTCAGCCAGGAACATATCCTTCTCAGAAGTTTGGATGCCAGTGTTATGAAAACAGCGGAACTAAGACCGAAGCCAATAACATTCCACATCGATGCATAGACCAGTATCATAGCCAGCAGGAGAAGCTTTACAGGGTGCAGATGCTCGAATTTCTCTTCTGATTCACGCTCTGCTATGATCTCTATCAGGTTCAGAATGAACTTCACGGTACAAAATACGAGCATTATGACAAAGATTCCCTTGGGGAAAGTCATCGACTGCATTCCACTGACCTTGAGCGGTTTCTTATCAAATGCTGTTTTCAACAAGAAGGAAAATGCTGCTATGAATATGACATAGACAAGATTTTCATAAGCCCTTTCTGTTTTTCTGTTTGCCATCGGAGTACCTCTGATAGCAGTCCCAGCATCATGATGCCGGGACTGCACAATCTGCGTAGTTTACTTGGAGAATATCTCTTCGCTGGCCTTCTCGAGACCTGAGTAGACTTCTGCAATATACTTGTCGAAATCGGCACCTGTCTGGATGTTGATCTGGACTCCGGTCTCGTCTGCAAACTTCTTGAACGCATCAGATTTCAGAACACCTGTGAACATCTCGACAATCTTTGCCTGAACCTGAGGATCAATATCCTTTGGACCCATTACATAGGCCATCTGCTGGATGTTACCAAGCCTGAATACGTCATAGCCAAGAGATTCGAATGTTGGAACATCAGGCATTACACTGACACCATCCTTGTTGAATACACCAACGACCTTGAGTTCGCCGGCCTTGACCTGAGCAATGGTCTCAGATGGCTTGAGAACACCACAGTCAATGTGGCCACCGATAAGCTCAGCAACAACTCTGGAACCACCACTGAAGGGCATGAAGTTGAACTCGGAACCTACCTCCTCCTGCAGGAGTGTTGCATATGCCTGATTTACATTATTGGAACCAGGAACACCACAGGAAACCTGACCCGGATTTGTCTTCATAGCCTCTAAAAGAGCCTTTGCATCGGCATATTTTCCGTTGTTCTTGACAACAAGGATGATAGGCTCTTCCATGAAGGCCATCATGTTGCTTGTGCTCTCAAGTGTGGACTCCACTCTTCCCTGAGCCATGAGTGCAAGGAAAGAACTTGTTGCGATACCAAGAGTATATCCATCGTTCTTGGCATTTGTTGCTTCAAGGATGCCTACCGCAGAACCACCACCAGGAACGTTCTTTATGACGATATCGACATTGTACATTTCCTTGAAAATCGGCTGCATTGCACGTCCGACCAGGTCATTGGTTCCACCAGGATTCCAAGGGATTATAACTGTAATCTCTTTTGTAGGATACTTTACCTCAGACTTCGAGGCCTCGGCCTGTCCCTGGGCAAAGACTATTGTCATTGCCAGCAATGCTACCATCAAAATCAATAGCGTTTTCTTCATACAATTTCTCCTTTTACAATTTGATTTCTGATTTATGACTATCCCCGAAGGAAGTAGTTACTTTTCTATCTCTGATGCAATCTTCAGCAATCGATTGTATTTGACATTCCTTTCAAGTCTCACAGGAGACCCCAGCTTGATCTGTCTTGCACCGACTGCAACAGCAAGGTCTGCTATGAAATCGTCCGCTGTCTCTCCAGAACGGAGCGACACTGTCACATCGATTCCATTTGCAGTCGCATACTCTGCTGCCTTGATTGCTTCACTGACAGAACCAATCTGATTCACCTTCAGAAGCAGACCATTGGCACTCTTTCCATACATTTCAAGGCGTGAGATGTTGGAGGTAAAGAGATCATCTCCGACGTTCTGGATATGCCCTGGAAATTTCTGAATCAGATTGAAGCCCTCAATATCATCCTCATGAAAACCATCTTCGAGGTACTCAAGTGGATAATCCTGACAGAGCTTCTCGTAGTATCCGGCAAGTTCCTCTCTAGTAAGCGCACCTGCTCCAACCTTGTACTTTCCTGAATTCTCAAGAAGTTCAGAGGCTGCAACGTCGAGACCAAGACCGACCTTGTCGGCGTACTTGTTTTCAGCTGCAACTTCGAGCATCGTATTAAATGCCTCCTCTGTTGTCTTGATCGGAGCTGCAAGAGCACCTCCATCCTCGGGGAAGGAGCCATACTTTCTCTTAAGCTTGTTCTCGAGTTCCCTTCTAAATATGATTAGGGCCTCTAGCTGATCAATGAAGTGGTCAAAATCATGGAAGATATATAGATAGTCCTCGAATTCAAGACCAGATACCCCAAATTCTCCTCCTGCGATTACTGTTGCAATGATATTTGGAATTCTGAACTTCTTTCGGTCAGTAAGGGTTGCGTAAAGAGGCAATCCCATAGCTTTTGCTCTGACCTTAGCACATGCAACTGAGACCGGAAGTATCGCATTTGCTCCAAGATTGGATTTGTTATCTGTACCATCGAGCTCGAGCATTATTCTATCGACCTTCTCGATCGAGTCCAGAGTCTGACCTATCAGTGCTGGAGCAATTATCTCATTGACATTCCTGACAGCCTTTCTTACGCCCTTGCCTGAGAATCTCTCCTCGTGGTCTATTAGAACGAAGGCTTCATATGATCCCGTAGAGGTACCAGAAGGAACAGAGGCCACACCCTCATGCCCCTTTTCTGTGACAACCTCTACTTCGACAGTGGGATTTCCCTTCGCATTCAGTATCTCGTAGCCCCTTATCGTCTTTATCCTATCCATACTCTCCATCCTTACTCGATCACAACAACCCTGAGACCCATGACATTCGTTCCTGTGTTTCCGGTTCTTACCTCATCTCGTAGGGTTTCTAGAGCGCTGTAGGTTCCATGTTTTGTGAATATTTCACCGAAAGTGATTCCAAGCTCCTTCATCCTCTGTCCCGTATAGCCATCACCAATTCCACCTGCCAGGTCTGTAGGTCCATCGGTCCCATCTGTATCGAGACAGACAAAGGCTGTCCTCTCCTGCTGTCTGAGCTTGCAGGCATAGCCGAAAACAGTCTCCTGATTGGGTCCTCCGGGAAGGGGTTTTCCCACAATAGATATCGTGGTCTCTCCTCCACTTATAAGTGCACAAGGTGCCTTGAATGGATTTCCTGATCTGATTATCTCGTTCGCAATTCCTGCAAGGACGATCCCGACATCCTTTGCTTCTCCATCAATGCAGGCTGAAAGGATGTAAGGTTTGTACCCAATCTCTTGCGCCCTTTTGGCTGCAGCCTCGCAGGCTTCAAGCTGATTTCCACATGAAAGCAGCAGATGATTCATTCCTTCCAGGGATTTGAGAGTCTCCTCCTCTGGATGAGCAAGACCATACTCGAGTCTTTCTCTTACAGAGGATGGAACCTTGTCCCAAAGGCCGAAATCTTTCAGTACTGTCACTGCATCCTGAAAGGTCGTTGGGTCAGGAAGGCAGAGATCCGGCCATGGCATTCCAGGAGTATTCGTATCAAGAGTGAAGGTTATAACTGTTGCTGGTTGACTGTACTGTACGATTCTTCCACCCTTCAGGTTGCACAGATGTTTTCTTACTGCATTCATGTTTGCAATATCTGCACCACACTGCAGCAGCATCTTGCTCGTAGTCTGTATGTCCTTTATTGTCAAATTACCTGCTGGTATGTTTGCTAGGGCAGAAGAGCCTCCCGTGACAGCGGCAAACACGATATCACCTTCTCCCGCCTCCTCGCAGAGCTGCTTGATTTTCAAAGCACCTTCGATGCTCCTCTCATCTGGGAAGGGATGACTTGATTCGAATATCTCGATATGTGGCAGTCGTCTCTTCTCACCCTCCTTAACTATGACAAACCCTTTGTATATCCTGTCTCCAAATACCTCGTCGAGAGCTTTTGCAATTGGGTAGGCGCCCTTGCCTACACCTACAACGAAGATTCTGCTTTTCTCGGACAGGCAGAAAGTCCTTCCATCGACCTTGAATGTCCTGTCTCCATCAAAAGAAAGATAAGACAACGTACGCGAATATGGGATGACTGCCTTTATACCTGCTTCTGCGATATCAAGAGCAGCCTTTCTGAGCTTGCTATTTCCATGGTCGATCAACTGTTCATAATTGTCATAGATTGTATCCGGACGCATGCAGTTCTCCCTTTTTTCATTCAAATCATACCTACTAGAAGACTAGCATGCCAGTTTGAAGTTGGCAAGTTCTTTTGGATACAAAAATTTCAGCCAATCTGAATACGGGCTGTTTAAAAGTTATGAACCAAACGTCCTAGATTATTCCAAGGCTCCTGAGAAGGAAGATCCAGAATGTCAGCGTGAAGGCACTGAAAAGCGTTGTGAGCATTACTGTCGAGGAGGAGACAGTTCCTTCGTGCCCCATGCTCTTTGCCATTACGTAGGCAGATACTGTAGTAGCAGAACCGAGCATTACGAGGATTGCGACCATCTCGGCCCTTCTGAATCCGGCCAGGTATGCAAGCGGCACGAAGATGGCCACAAGGAAGACAAGCTTGAAAAGGGATGCAACTATTGCAGGAGCTATCTTTCCATTGATCTTCCTGAAGTCGAAGCTTGCACCCATCGCCATTATGCCAAGAGGTGTTGCCGTAGCAGCGATATTCGAGATCGTCTTGTACGGAATGCCCTTCAGTGGAATTCCCAGCGCCGACCATACAAGACCACAGGCGATGCCCGCGAGGATCGGATTCTTGACGATTCCAATCACTGTCCTCTTCAAGTTCTCCCTGGAAAACCCTGTGCTGTTCGGCCCGAAGAAGGAGAGGACTGTCATTGCGACAACATTGTAAAGCGGAACGCTTCCTATGATCATAAGCGGGCCCATTCCACTATCGCCATACATGTTCTGGATGAATGCGACTCCGAGAATTGCCGCACTGCTTCTGTATGAGGCCTGTATGAACTCTCCCTGGATCGACCTGTCGTGGAAGAGGAACGAGACTATGGTCACGATCACTATGGATAGCAGTGTCGCAACAAAGCAGAAAGCTACGAATGGAAAGTTCCATGCAGCCTTGAAATCGACTGTTGCAAGATTCCTGAAAAGAACGAAGGGAAGCGGGATCGTGAAAACGAACTTGTTCATCTTCGTTGCAAGGACCTCATCGATTATGCCCACCTTTCTGAAAAAGAGACCGAGCAGCATCATGAGGAAGATCGGCATTGTAGAATTCAGACTGAATAAAAGATTTTCCATGTACGGAATGATACATCTTAGTTCCTTTCTTGTTAACGGCTTGCATGTACATCGCGACGACTTATGTCGAGCTGTTGAAATTGAATGCGCACACCGTTTTCCTCTATACTTCATTCAGAGGCATACAGGATGACCAGAATCAGGAATGCAGTACTTGAAGATGCTCAGCGCATACTAGAAATCTACTCCTACTACATCGAGAAGACTGCAATAACCTTCGAATGCTCCGTTCCCTCGCTCGATGATTTCAGAGCAAGGATGGGAGAGAAGATGCAGAGGTACCCATACATCGTCATCGAGACAGATGGAAGGGTTGTCGGATATGCCTATGCGGGAGCCTTCTATCCGAGAGCTGCATACGACTGGTCCTGTGAGCTGTCGGTATATCTTGACAGGGATATGACAGGACATGGACTTGGACGAGAACTCTACACACATATGGAAGAGAAGCTCAAAGCGATGGGGATACTGAATCTCTACGCCTGCATCGCCGTACCTGACGTGGACGATGAGTATCTCACGCACAACTCTGTTCTCTTCCACAAGCACCTTGGCTTTACCAGGGCAGGCTTCTTTGGAAAGTGCGGCTACAAGTTCGGTCGATGGTACAATATGGTATGGATGGAGAAGATTATCGGTGAACATGGCAGCAACCAGCCACCGATTTCACCATATGCATACAACTGAGAAGGAGATGACAATGAACAATTCTTTCAGCAGTGTCACTGACACTTATGAACTTTCGAACGGCATCCAGATTCCATGCGTCGGCTTCGGGACCTGGCAGACTCCTGATGGAGAGGTTGCCTACTCCTCTGTAAAGGCAGCACTGGAGTGCGGCTATCGTCATATCGATACTGCAACTGCATATGGAAACGAGGAGAGTGTCGGACGGGCCATAAACGACTTTCTGAAGGAGTCGGGCCTCGACCGAAAGGAGCTCTTCATAACGACGAAGCTCTGGAACAGGCATCACAGCTATGAGCTTGCAAAGGCCGGAATCGAGGAGTCGCTCAGAAAGCTCGGCCTCGATTACATCGACCTATATCTGGTCCACTGGCCGAACCCTGCCATGTTCCGCGACCACTGGCAGAAGGCCAATGCCGACAGCTGGAGAGCCATGGAAGAAGCTGTCGATGCAGGAAAGATAAGAGCTCTCGGTATCAGCAATTTCAGGAAGCATCATATAGAGGAGCTGCTCAGAACAGCCAGGATAAGACCTGTCGTCAACCAGATAAAGCTCTGCCCAGGAATCTGCCAGGATGAGCTTGTAGACTACTCGAGGAAGAATGGAATGCTCATAGAGGCCTACTCTCCGATGGGTACAGGTGGAGTGCTGAAGGATGAATTCATGAATTCGCTTGCCAGAAAGTATGGCCACACTGTCGCACAGATATGTATCCACTACTCGCTCCAGCGCGGCTATCTCCCTCTTCCGAAGTCCGTGACACCTTCAAGGATCAGGGAGAACATGGACTCCTTCGGCTTCACTATCGAGGAAGAGGACATGAAGAAGATCGACACACTCTCGCACGAGGGCCTTGATATCGTCCCACTGAGAGACCCTGACGTAGTGACATTCTGAAATGATGGAGCGTCGGTCCAGACTGTCCGACGCTCTTTTTCTCTGCCTATCTTCTTTCGAGCATGTAGGAAATCATCCTGTCCCTCTCAGCCTTGGTATCGGCCCTGAGCAGGAATACATGATCGCCGATCTCTCTTGCATGTATCGCTGGAATATCCCTTTCCATGACGATATGCTCTTTGAGAGCTGCCCTTATCTCCTCATCGCTGTGGGCATGGTCTATCGAGTTCTTCCTGCCGACATGGGTAACGAAGTGGTTGAACCTGCAGTTCATGTAGCTTCTGTCGTGGATCACAGAGTCGGCCCAGATAGTGTAGACATCGGAGTCCAGAGCAAAGTTCATCTCGTCCGGTATGTATCCACCAGGGGCCCTCATGTTGACCTCCAGTGCCACTATGCTTCCCTTCTCTCCAAGCCCCTCCTTGTCCTTGTCCAGGCGGAAGAACTCGAAGTGGAAGAAGCGGTTCTTTACTACGAACTCCTTCAGTATCCTCTCGCCTGCACTCCTCAGGTCAGAGGGTGGATCCACACAGAAGGAGAGCACATCGGAATCGGAATCGACGACCTCGAGCGGGGCAACAGGCTGCAGCTGGCTCAGAGCAACAAGCACATCGCTGTGGCTGTTCGTGATACCATCGAAGGTCTCGATATGGCCGGGGATGAACTCTTCCTCGATGTACTGTATATCTGCCCTGTTCTTCCAGAATATTCCAAGCTCGGAAACATTCGATATCTTGTGCGTATCGCTTGCACCGACTCCCTTGTCCGGCTTGATTATCACAGGATAGCCGACTTTCAGTGCAAAATCCGCAGCCTCCTCCAGTGAGTGCGGGAGTATGAAGCGCGCACAGGGAACACCAGCAGAGAGGAAGGCCTCCTTCATCCTGGACTTGTGGTTCATCCTGAGAAGCTCCTCCGAGGAGGGACCGCTCTTTATGTTGAAGTCTGTCCTTATGCGTGCATCGAGCGAGAGCCAGTACTCATTCTGGCTTTCGATGAAGTCTATTCGTCCATACCTTGCTATGTACGAGGCAACTGCCCTGTATACACTCTCATAATCCTCAAGGGATTGAACGAAGATATAGTCGGAAAGTCCATCCATGAAGGCCGGATCGCCACTGTAGGGCGCATCGCCAATACCGAGGACATTTACTCCCCTCTCCTTGAGTCGTCTTGTGAACTCCTTGAAGTGGGCCGGATAGTGAGGAGATATGAAGATGAAATTCATTGCGGGGTTCCTACCAAAAAGACTATCAGAGAGAGAAAAACCGAGTCAACTTCTCCCTACTACCTGCCTCCATCTTCTCGAGAAGAGCAGGTAGCCTATGTTGCAGACCATACCGAAGACGAAGCTTATCGAGATTGCAAGCATGACGAAGGTTCCGTCGAAGAAGGTCGAGATGAGCCAGGCGACCGGGATTCTCACGCACCACAGCATTGCCAGGTTTATCATCAGCGTATATCGTATCTTCCCTGTCCCGTTTATAAGGTTGTTTATGCAGCTGAAGACAGAGAAGCACCACTGTGCAGAAAAGTGCACAACTATGAACCTCTCTGCGTAGAAGAGAACGATATCGTCACGAGTGAAGAGTCGAAGGATAGGTGCATGGAACGAATAGATCAGGAGACCGAGTGCTATCGTAAAGAGTCCGGAAGAGAATGGAATCTTCACGCACCCCTCCCTCAGTCTCTCTCTGTTGCCGGCACCATAGTTCTGGCCGGAGAAGGTCGATGCCGACTGGGAGATCGCATTGAAGGCGACGTTGCTCAGACTTGTAATACGGCTTGCAACAGCCTGGGCCGCCATGAAGGCAGAGCCCTGTGCGTTGATGAAGGACTGCATCGCCAGGTGCCCGAAGGAGAAGAGGGAACTGTTTATTCCGAGCGGTATTCCGATGTGCAGTATCCTCTTCATCTCGCCTGCATCGAATCGCCTTGGCAGATACGAATACTCCAGCTCAGGGAACTTTCTTCTTATGTATGCGATGCTTATGAACCACGAGAGATAGAGTGCAAGGCTTGTCGCGATTGCAACACCACGGGCATCGAGTCCCAGGACCGCAACGAAGAAGAGGTCCATGAATATATTCGCACTGCAGGAGATCATCAGGAATATGAGAGAGGCCCTGCTGTCCCCAAGGCCTCGGAGAATGCCCGCATTCATGTTGTAGCCGATGCTTCCAAGGGAACCCAGGAAGACGATCCTCGTGTAGATACGGGCCGCTGCGAAGGCATCCTCCGGAACTCCCATGAATGTCAGGATTGCAGGCGTCAGCAGATATCCAAGCAGAGAGACTCCAGTTCCACAGACAAATGTGAAGGTCTCGGCAGTACCTACAGACAGCTTCAGCCTGCTCTGGTTTCCAGAACCTACAGCCTGTGCTGTGAGTATGGAAACACCGGTACCTATGCCCATGAAGAAATTGACCATTATCTCGACCGGCTGGGCACTGGTCCCAAGGGCCGCAAGCGAGACGGAATCACAGTAGTTTCCTATCACAAGGACATCTACTGTTGTATAGAGCTGCTGAAGGATGTTGCCCAGCATCAGAGGAAGAGCAAATAGAAGCACATTGGCCACGATCGGGCCATGGGTCATATCTATGTTTCTTCTCAGGGGCATGCCACTATATTATTTGTTTCGTCCTGAAAAAATAAAGAGCAATCCGGGGACTGCTCTACATTATAGATACACAATGTCTCATTCGCCAGGATCGGAAGAGACTACTTTGCCCATATTCCATCTTCTGGCTGCAAGGCGGGCGCATTCAAGGCGCTCCTCTGGCGTCCTGTAGCCCACCTCTGCAGTATGGCAACCGCAGTCAAGGCAGGATACGTAGACGCACCAGCCACTCTCTTCCTCTATGATACCGACCCCATGACAGCGGGGGCAGTCCAGCAAATCGACACTTTCATTAAGATCCAACATACAATCTATATTTACCTATATTCACAGTTTTTTGAAGTGGCTAATGTCGATTAGGAATCAAAGGAAGCTCCCTGTCCTGCTTTCAGCATTCGAGATGATATCCTCAACCCTTCCGGTCGCAACAATTCTGCCACCCTCTTCGCCTCCACCGGGCCCCATGTCGATTATGTAATCCGCATTCCTTATTACATCGAGGTCATGCTCGATCACAACGACAGTGGCACCATTCTCGATGAGAGTCTCGAAGACAGCGAGGAGGGTCTGCACATCAAGAGGATGGAGACCAATGGTAGGTTCATCGAATACGAACAGCGAAGTCTCCTGCCTTCTTCCCATCTCACTTGCAAGCTTCAGTCTCTGTGCCTCTCCACCGGAAAGGCTTGGAGTCTCCTCTCCGAGAGTGAGGTATCCAAGTCCAAGCTCGGACAGTATCTTCAGACGGGGGCTCACGCTCCTCATGTCTCTGCAGAATTCAAGTGCTGTATTCACATCCATATCCATCAGCTCGGGAAGGCTCTTCGATACCTTCCTGCTGTTGGTGTGCAGTACCCTGTAGGCATCTCTGGAGTATCTTGATCCCCTGCACTCCGGGCAGGTGATATCGACATCCGGAAGGAACTGGACATCGAGGCTTATCGAGCCGGTGCCATCACAGACAGGGCAGCGAAGCCTTCCTGTATTGTATGAAAAGTCACCTGCCCTGTACTTCAAGGCCCGGGCATCCCTGGTCGCGGCATATATCTTCCTCAATTCATCGTGGACGTTAGCGTAGGTCGCGACCGTAGAACGGATGTTTATGCCGATCGGAGTTGCATCGATGAGCTTGACGCTCTCGATTCCATCTGCCTCTATCAGGTGAACATGCGCTGGAAGCTCTCTTCCTTCGCATCTGCTTTGCAAGGCAGGTACAAGGCTCTCGAGGACCATGGTGGTCTTTCCTGAACCGGAGACACCTGTAACGACTGTAAGTCTTCCCTTGGGAATATCCACCTCGAGGGGTTTCACTGTATGAATCTGCCCTGTCTCCATGTGGATTCTTCCAAGAGCGAACATCTCATCCCTTCCAGCCTGGGCTCTGACATGGCAGTCATAGCTGGAGGAGAGGAATGGTCCTATCTTCGAACTGCTGCTTCTGACAGTCTCCTCGATGGTACCCTCGTTGATGACATTGCCACCATCGCATCCAGCTCCTGGGCCCATCTCTATTATCCAGTCGGCTTCCTTGAGAATCTGGGTATCATGGTCGACAAGCAGAACTGAGTTGCCATCCTTCACAAGATCATGCATGACATTGTTAAGGCCAACTATGTTGGATGGATGCAGACCGATTGAAGGCTCATCGAGAACATAGAGAACTCCTGTTGTCCTGTTCCTGACAGCCCTGGCAAGCTCCATTCTCTGTCTTTCCCCTGTTGACAGCGTTGCTGCGGCCCTGTCCAGAGTGAGGTATGAAAGCCCAAGGTCCATAAGACGCTTCGCAACGAGCTGGAAAGAGTCACAGATGCTCTTTGCCATCGGCCGCATCTCCTCAGGAAGCGATGCAGGAACCTGACGAACCCACTCGACAAGCTGGGAAAGCGTCATCCGGCAGCACTCATCGAGGGTGATTCCCCTGAGTTTTGGAGCCCTAGCAGCCTCCGAGAGTCTTGTTCCTCCGCAATCGGGACAGGTATCCTCCTTCAGGAACTTCTCGACCCTCTTCATGCCCTTGTCGTCCTTCACCTTGGAAAGGGCATTCTCGACTGTACGCACTGCGCTGAAGTAGGTGAAGTCAAGCTCTCCAGCCTCCTCGCTCGTCTTCGAACGGTAGAAGATGTGCTTTTTCTCTGCAGGGCCGTTGTAGACGATTTCCTTCTCTCTGTCTGTAAGGTCCTTGAATGGAACATCTGTCCTCACACCCATAGCCCGGCAGACATCGACCATCAGAGACCACATCAGAGAGTTCCAGGGGGCAACTGCACCGTCATCTATGGTCCTGCTCTCATCCGGAACGAGAGTCTTTATATCTACTGTATGTATGGTTCCGATGCCTCCGCACCTTCTGCAGGCCCCCTGGCTGTTGAAGGCAAGCTCCTCGGCTCCGGGTGCATAGAAGTGCTCTCCACAGACAGGACAGACGAGATCGAGACCGGCAGCCACTCTCAATGAGGGTTCAAGATAGTGTCCGTTGGGACAGCGGTGGCTGGAGAGGCGGGAGTACATCAGACGGATGCTGTTAAGAAGCTCGGTACCGGTTCCGAATGTGGACCTTATATTGGGAACACCCGGTCTCTGATGGAGAGCAAGGGATGCCGGTATGTAGCGTACATCATCCACATCGGCCTTCGGAGCCTGCGTCATCCTGCGCCTCGTGTAGGTGGAGAGAGAATCGAGATATCTTCTCGACCCCTCGGCATATAGCACTCCCAGAGCAAGAGAGGACTTGCCGGAGCCCGAGATTCCAGAAATGCCAACTATCCTATTGAGAGGGATGTCGACATCGATGTTCTTGAGATTGTGTACTCTGGCGCCCCTTACTTCTATCGCTTTTGGACTATTCTCACGTGGTTTCATTCTGGATGAATGTTATTTCAAAAAAGGAATAAATGAAAGGACATCCAAAGCCAAGTTGAATGTCCTAGAAATCTGGAACATATACAGAAACTCAGGCGTTCAAGACCCTGTAGCTCCCGCTCCTTATTACGTTGTATCCAATTTCATACGCTTTTGAATTGGCCTCTTCGAACCGGCTCTTGCCCTTCTTTCGGAACATATCATTCATGCCGCTGAGTCCTTCTTCATAAGTACAGTCGCCAAGGAGGGCAATGATTGCACCGATCATTATTATGTTCGCACCCTTGGGGTTGCCTGCTTCCTGTGCAAGCTTATTGCAATGTACAGAAACGACCTCTACATCTGCTGGCACCTCGATATCGGAACTGATCATATCGGCATTTGCAAGTATCACTCCTCCCTTTCTGACAATCGGAGCGAACCTCCTGAAAGAGGGCTCATTCATTGCAAGCAGAAGATCGGGAGCCTGCTGACCTGGATTGTAGACAACATCGTTTCCATAATGCACTGTACAGTTGGCTGTACCACCTCTCATGGCAGCTCCATAGCTGGGCATCCAGGTAGCCTTTAGCTTCCTGTAGAGAGCAATCTGGGACATGATAAGTCCCGCAGTCAATACCCCCTGGCCCCCGAAACCTGCAAATACTATCTCTCTCATTGTGCTGTTAGCTCCTTTTCTTGATCTCACCCAGCTGATAGTAGCCGACTATGTTCTCTGCGATATGCCTATTTGCCTTTTCAGGACTCATCCCCCAATTGGTAGGACAGCTTGAGAGTACTTCGATCAGAGAGTATCCTTCATGCGCTATCTGGGCCTCGAAGGCCTGCCTGATATATCCCTTGAGCTTGTTTATCTCAGCCGGCGTAGTTATAGCACCTCTTGCCACATAGGCAGGATTGAAGCTGGAAGCAATCATCTCGGGGACCTTTATCGGTTCGCCGGTGAGTACTGTATCCCTGCCTTTGGGAGATGTAGCTGTAATCTGTCCCGGCATCGTCGTCCAGGACATCTGGCCTCCGGTCATTCCGAAGTTGTTGTTGTTGACAACAAAGACGCAGATATTCTCATTTCGGTATGCCGCGTTCAGCGTTTCGGCAAGTCCTATGTTGTATGCATCCCCATCTCCCTGATAGGCGAATACGAAAAGCTCCTTCTCTGCTCTTCTCACACCGGTTGCGACCGCAGCGGCCCTGCCATGAGCAGATTGGATGAGATCGCAGTTGATAGCGGTCTTGAGGTGACAGCTGCAGCCTACTCCGGCAACGCAAATGGTCTTCCTGTCCAGGCCGAACTCCTCGAGACATTCACAGATGATTCTGGTAAGGACTCCATGGCCGCAACCGCCACAGAATTTTGCACTATTGTACAGTGCCGGTACCTTTCTTTCCTTTGCCATCAGAACGCCTCCCGAATCTCACCACTTCTGATCTTCTCGAAATCCACCTTTATCTCGTTGTCCTTTGGGACCCCGCAGACATAAGGAAGGACGTATACAGGAGTACTGCCAAAACCATACTTCTTGGCATACATAGCCACATCTTCGACCATCTGTCCCTCTCCATTTGTTTCAACGGAGATGAATCCCTTTACATTAGGATTCACGTCTGCAAGCAGCTTGAAGGCCTTTTCCGGATAGGGCCATGCAGTTATGGGCCTTACAAGACCGACCTTATGGCCAGCTTCTCTCAACTCCTTTACGACACCCTTCATGACGCGTCCGCACATTCCGAATGCGACAAAGACATATTCGGCATCTTCGATATCGACCACTTCATATCGCTGCTCACAGCGTCTCATCAGTTCTATCTTGGTCATGAGCGCATCAGATTCTGCCTTGATATTCCTGTTCAGGAAATCAGATCGTCTGACCCGATATGTTCCATCCAGCCCCCAGGAGGCCTTTGTGATCTCTCTTAATGGAGGATATTCACAAGGTTCCATCATCTGGCCAAGTCCACTATCGGTCATCACTTCGACAATGCACCTGTATTTTTCTGCCAGATCGAATGCTTCATACATGAGGTCCACACCTTCCTGTACAGAATCCGGACAGAGAATGATGCACCTGTAGTCACCATTGCCCCCTCCGCGAGTCTCTCTCAGGTAATCGGTCTGGGCACCATCCAGGGAACCAAGACCACTTCCCCATCTGACAACATTCAGAATAACGCAGGGGTATTCATACTGATTCATGTAGGAGATTCCCTCCTGCATAAGAGAGATTCCGGGTCCGGAGGATGCTGTCATTACCCTCCTTCCACAGGCCCCGACACCCATCAATGTGTAAATCGATGCAAGCTCGCTCTCGAGCTGAATGAAGGTCCTACCCAGCTCTGGCATCCTCTCTGATAGATATTCCATGGTCTCAGTCGAGGGTGTAATAGGATAGCCTGCATAGATTTCCACACCAGCTCTGACTGCGGCTTCTGCAATTGCAATGTTCCCTTTTACCATATCGCCCATAATCTATTTCCTCACTTGATCCAGAATGTCCCATCGGGACAGACTGTGTAGCAGATACCGCAGCCTATGCATTTTTCATGTTCTACAGAGACCACCTTGTAACCACTCGAATTCAGTTCTGAAGTCATATCAATCGCATTCTTCGGGCAATTGATGATACAGAGTCCACAGGCTTTGCATCTTTCCTTATCAACGTATGCTTTCATTTATTCTCCTTGTAGTCGCAGGCCAGAATTGCAAATGCGATAGTGTTCAGCTTGTTCTCAACCGAAGCAGATCGGCTTGTCATGACTATTGGTCGCCTGGCTCCTACGACAAGTACTGCCGACTTTCCATGTCCGAAATAACCAATTGCCTTTCCCAGGCTGTTTCCAGTCTCGATGTTATGGACCAGGAAGAGATCGACATCGCCACTTATCCTGCTGCTGATTCCCTTTATCTGCGCTGCTTCCTCTCTCATAGCGACATCGAATGCTATCGGCCCTTCGTAGATTGCCAAAGGAAGCTCTCCCCGTTCGGCCATCTTTACCAGATTGCTGGCATCTACTGTTGCCGGCATCGAGGAACTCACCTTTTCGTTTGCAGCAAGGAGAGCGACCTTTGGACAGGTCACTCCAAATGAGTGCAGTGCCTCGACTGCATTTCTGAGTATGTCGGCCTTCAGCTCCAGATCCGGAGCGATGTTCATGCCGCCATCAGTAATGAAGAACAGCTTCTTCTCTCCGGGAACATCGTAGCAGGAGAGAGTACTCAAACGTCTGCCACTTCTCAGGCCGATTTCCCTGTCCAAAACAGCCTTCAGGAAATTACTTGTGTTGATCTTTCCCTTTACCAGGATATCTGCACATCCTTCGCTTACCAGCCTTACTGCAGTCAATGCAGACCTATCTGCATCCTGTTCATCGACAATCTGGGCATATGAGATATCTGCTTCAAGGGACTGGGCCATTTCTGTGATCCTTTCCCTATCGCCGACCATTATTACAGAGCACAGTCCCCTTTTACCTATTGCATCTACCAGCTCGACAATATGCTCATCCGTAGCAGCAGCAATTGCCACTGTGCATCTTGGCCTGGCCATTGCCGAGCTCATCACATCTTCAAAATTCTGGTACATCATTCATTCCTTTCGTATCTGACAGGTTCAAGACTTCCATCTAGAATTGAAACAGCATAATCTGCCAAAGCCTGCATCTCTCCCTCCCCGGGATATATCAGGATTCTGGAAAGGAACGAAACATGCGAGCTTATCCTATCTGTCAGCAATCTGCTATTTGCCATCCCTCCGGTCAGGACAATTGCATCTATCCTTCCTGAAAGCGCGATGGTCTGTGCAGCTATCTCCTTTGCAATCTGATAAGCCATGGAGTCGAATACCCTTTTTGCCATGTCATCGCCAGCAGCAACTCTATTCTCGACTTCCCTGAAATCTCTGGTCCCGAGATATGCAACTACACCTCCAGAACCATTGATCTTCCTGAGCATTTCGCTCCTCGAGTACTTTCCACTCAGGCACAGCTTTGCCAATTCAAATGAATTTACACCACCCGAGCGGTCGATACAGAATGGTCCTTCTCCTCTTGCAGCATTTGTCTCGATGATCCTTCCATCACGGTGCGAGGCGATAGATATCCCACCTCCCAGATGGGCAACGATAAGGTGCGCCTCAGTATATGGCACTCCCAGTTCCTCTGCCGCTTTCCTGCCCATGTATTTCTGATTCAGAGTATGGCAGCGCCCCTTTCTCACTATTTCGGGAATTCCGGAGATCCTGCCTATATCGGCAAGTTCATCTGCTGTGATCGCATCTGCAACATAGGCCTTTATTCCGAGGTCTCTGGCCATATCGAAGCCGATAAGAGCTGCCAGATTGGCAGCATGCTCATCGTACCTGGCCTCTTCGAGATCCTCTATCATTGCAGGAGTAACTTCAAAGACACCTGCCCTATCTGGCCGTATGAGTCCTCCAATTCCAATTACCAGATCGAGGTTGCAATCAAGATTCCTCTCTCTGAGAACCTTTTCGATAAGGTTTCTGCGATAAACCTTCTGAGCAGCAATACTGCTGAAACCGGACAGTTCTTCCTGCGTGTGCGGTAACGAAACAGAACAGACTGCCCTGCTATTTGAATACAAGGCGAATTTCGTTGACGTCGAACCAGGATTCAGAATCAGAAAGGACTTTGCGTCGGCTCTCATTATTAGAATTTTCCTATATTATTATAATAATCTTATAAATATAGTAATATCAGAATCTTCTTCTGTCCACAGAAACTTATTATAAAAGTCTTATAAATAATCCTTGTTTCTTATTATTTTCTTATAATAATATACTATTAGGAGATTCGAATGACGCAAACGGAAAGGTTGGAGCTATTGAAGCTTACAGTTGATTCTCTGGCAGCTGTATATGGAAATGACACGGAAATCGCCCTGCACGATCTGACTACCCAGAAACTTGTGCATATAGTCAATGGGAACATAACAGGAAGGGCCATCGGATACAATGTATCAACCACCGTATACAGGACGATCATTTCGATGATCGGCAGCGATAATGTCCTGGTCGGGTATTCCACACACTCTCCAAAGGGGAAGAAGCTGAGGGCTTCGCACATACTTTACAGAGATGAAAAGAAAATTCCTGTAGCTCTTATCTGCATCAATCAGGATGTATCGAAGCTCGAAGAACTCAGAGACTATCTCGACTCGCAGGTAAGATCGACCCAGGTATCCGAGCAGAAGGATGTTGAAACAGATACCATCGACGAGAACTACATCCAGAAGATTACGCAGAAGATAATCATGGAGACCATCGAGAAATCCAAACCCTCATCACTTGAAGAGAAGGAGACAAAACTCGATATTCTCAGGGAACTTGAAGCAAAGGGAGTATTCGCAGTCAAGGATGCTGTCCCTGCAATCTGCAAGACACTTTCGATTTCCCAGGCTACGCTCTACAACTATCTCAGAGAGATAAGAAGTCAATCCCAGTACTCCGCAAGCTCTCCGTTCGGAATAGTCTGATCTCTAGATCCCCATCCTCTCCAGCAACGTCAAATAGTCTCTCTTCAGATCGGCCTTGTCGAACTCTTTTCTTGCTGCAGCTACCAATGAAGGGTCATCGATGAGGCGCATTGCTGTAAGGGCCATTATTCTTGCCGCTCTATGCATGCCCTTGTATGCATAGCCCATCTTTCCCTGGGCAACAGCACTGAAACTATGCAATGCTGTACCATCTGCGAAGGTCTGCAGAGTGAACATACCGGTTGGGACTACATGAGATACATCGCCAACATCCGTAGAACCCCTCATCCGGTCAAAACCGATTGCTGAAGGAGTTTCAGGAAGTGGAGGGACTGAATTGCTGAATAGCGCGGCCGACTCAATATCCTTTCTGGTGTATCCGAACCAGCCGGCTGTTTCCGCACTCTCCCTGATAATAGAAGAGATTACACTGTTGGATACTACATTGCTGTACATTGCCCCGATACTGACATTCCTGACCCTGGTCCCGGTCATAAGTGCTGCGCCCTGGGCAATATCATCGACTCTTTTTTGCATTGTGTTCTGCGCAGCATAGTCCTGCGCCCTGAAGTAATAGCTGACCTTTGCATGGTCCGGAATTATATTTGCCGCTTCTCCACCAGCATCGATGAATGCATATTGCAGACTGGAACCAGGCATCATGTGCTCGCGATAGAAGTTCGCTCCGATATTCATTAGTTCCGCTGCATCGAGAGCACTGGCTCCCAGATGCGGATTCGTGGCAGCATGTGCGGACTTTCCCTCGAACTCATACTGGACATTCATTGTCAAGGTCGAGCCGTTCACGATGAAGCTCCTGGATTGCGGGTGCCAGGCCAGGGCGACGTCTACATCATCGAATGCCCCTCCTGCAATCATCTTTACCTTTCCAGCTCCCCCCTCCTCGGCCGGGCAGCCATAGTACCTTACTGTCCCAGAGACAGCTCTTCGGCTGAGAATGAAACTGACTGCACAGGCGGCCTCCAATGCACCAGTACCAAGCATGTGATGTCCACATCCATGGCCGGGATTCCCTTCTACGATAGGTCTTCTTTCTCGAATTCCAGCTTCCTGACTCAGACCTGGCAGGGCATCGAATTCTCCAAGGAAGGCAATGACAGGTGTCCCTTTGCCATATTCTGCACAGAATGCCGTGGGAATATTGCCCTGCCCACTCGATATGGAAAATCCGCGGGAAGCGAGAAAATCCTTCTGGAAGGAAGAGGCTTCGTACTCTTTGAATCTGAGTTCAGGATTGTCCCATATCCTCGAGGCCATTACCTCGAACTCGCTCTTGTGACAATCGATGTAATCTAAAACTGTGTCTTTCATTATCGTATCCTCAGGGTCTGCGAATCATAAAACTCATGCAGAATGAAAGCAATGCAAGAACCGTCAGCATGACAAAAGGAAGAACATAGCTGCCTGACGAAGCATATAGCGAACCCGCTGCTGTTGCGGCAAAGGAGGAGAACATGAGTTTAGTATTCGAGATGCTCTGATTCAATGGATAGTCCTTGGAGCCATAGAAAGTGCCAATCAGAGCAGCACCGACAGTCGGATTGGAACCGAAAGAGAGGCCGGTCAAGCAGAAAGAGATGACAAGCAGTGGACTCGAGCCAAAAAGGACTGCCAGGAGCAATCCGGAGGAAGCTGTAACGGTGAGAGAAGCTGACCAGGTCAGGGCAACCCTGAAACCGAACCTGTCGAAAATCATTCCGCACAGTATTCGTCCAAGCCCATTGGAGAGGGAAAGAACTCCGACCAGCAATGTCGCTGTTGCTACTGTAGCACCCACGGATACAGAAAGATCTCTTGCGAAGCTGATCACTGCACTCCCCACTGCCGCATTGAGGATTCCAAAGAAGTAATACACCCAGAATGAAGAGCGTCTGAGCATTTCACCGGCAGTATATTCTACAGAAAAGTTGCTGCGTCCCTTCTTGGGTACCGGTCCTGGCAGATTTGAACGTTCTTCCCTGGATGGAAAATGCAGAAAGAAGGAGCACAGGAGGATCACAGTGGCCATTACAGCACCAAGGATAATATAGGTCCTTCTCCAGCCTATTCCCTCTATCTCGAAGAGAGAAGAAATAGAACTGCCAAGAAGCATGGTACTGAGACCGAACGACATCATCAGAAGCCCAGAGCTCACACCTTTCCTGTCAGGAAACCAGGAGTTTCCGACCGATACAAGGATGTTGTATGAGAATCCAACTCCCAGCCCAACGATGGCACCATAGCTTGCAAGCAGAAGGTGTCCATTCTCCTCTTCAAGATGAGAGGTCAGCAGGAAACCAGTGAATACCAGAACAGAACTCGTAATCAGCAGGACCCTGGGAGACAGCTTCTTTACCAGGTTCCCACATATGAGACTTCCGATGCAGTAACTGCAGATCGAGACTGTATATGCAAGAGAGAGTGTCGTTGCACTGACAGACAGAGCTGACGCCAGAGGTGTCTTGAGAATCGACCAGGCGTAGATTACACCCGAAAACAAAAGCCCAAAACAGCTGAAGAAAAGATACTTCCACCTTCTTCTCTCGATTTCACTCGTATCCATTGACTTTTCCTCTATGTCGGAAAGGGTAAGGACAATACTGCCAAACATCAAGCACTCGAAATCCTGCAGGATAGAATCTGTCTATCCTGAATCCAGTCAGCAGTGATATTCGCTAGCTATGATCTCGACCTTCTGAGCCTCGATCCTTTCATCGACCCACTTTCTCATGCCTGGAATCACAGGCTGGTTCCTGTACTTGTCGATAACACCCTCTTCGAAGGTATGCTTCTTGCTTGTCTTATCGTATATGGACCGAGCCTCATTCTGCGGAATTACAATAACTCCATCCCTGTCGCCGACAATGATATCTCCAGGCATTACGACCTGGCCACCGATTGCAACAGGAACATTTATCTCTCCTGCAGCCTGGGCAGTCGGACCATTTGGCTGGAGACCTCTGGCAAAGACAGGACAATCCGGCATCTTCATTAGCCCCGCAATATCTCTAGCATAGCCGTCGATCAGAAAGCCTCCGATCTTCCGTGCCCTGGCATAGGTGACCATGATCTCGCCTATGAAGGAACGATCTGCATTGCCGACTCCCTGGATGACAATGATATCACCCTCCTGGGCCATATCCATCGCCTTGTGGACCATAAGGTTGTTTCCGGATTCTGCCTTCACAGTCAAGGCCGGGCCACAGATATGATCTGCATTGAGGCCCTTGATCTGGCTGTCTACACAGTAGATCTTGTTCATGCAGTCATCGAGATTGGCAACAGGAAGCGTCCCAAGAGCCTTAACAAGTTCCTTGTCAGGCCTTCTTATCTCAGTAAATATTCTCATTCCAACGTTAGACATAGCTATTCAAATCCCCGCTATCTTCTGAGCATTCAGTCTTCCTTCCTGCTCATGAGCTTGCAGCCTTCCTTCATGAAGTCGCTGACAAAATCAGTCGTGAAACCGACAATGCGATCGAAGATCTCCTTGCCCAATTCGGCATCGGCCCTCGGTTCTCCAGTTCCTCCATTCGGAATACGATCCTTGATCATCATTCCATGAAGTGGAATGACCTGCCCCTGGAAGGAAATACCATGGGCATTTGCGATCTTAAGGCATCCTGCTCTGCCATAATCCGATCTATTGTCCTTCATGAGATCGACTCTTACATCATCCGGAAAAAGGTAATACATCAAGGATGTTCCAACGATGCTTCCATGGCGATATGTATATGGATTGGGATCCTTGATAAGCTCCTCCTTCTTGCAGAAAGCCTGAGCAAGGAGAGCAGGGAATATCGAAGGAATACAGTATCCGTACTCCTCACGGATCTGGACCATCACATGCTCGAGACACTCCCTGTTCGGAGTGTGATTGTTTATTACAACAATATTCTCGAATCCGCTCCTGATCAGTGCAGTGAGTTCATCGTAGAGAACAGCTTCCATCGTTGATGGACGAAGAGGAATTGCACCTGGAAAACCTCTGAATGTGCATGAATCTCCAAAAGGAAGAGGTGGAATGACGACAGCATTTATCTTCTCTGCTACTGCTTCGGCGACCTTTGTCGAAAGCATATAGTCCAATCCCATAGGATTATGAAGACTCTGGGCCTCTGTTGCACCAAGAGGAACAAGAGCGCACGCCTTCTGCTTGATCTTTTCCTCAACTTCGACCCATGTCATGTGGGATGTCATCAGTTTCTTTGTCATTATTGTAATTCTCCTTTTATTTTTTCTAGAAACGATTGCATGCAACAAAATGTCCTGGAGCAATCTCCCTGAGCGGAATATTGCAACCGGTGCAGGATTTTGTGGCATACTGGCATCTGGAAGCGAATCTGCAGCCTTCTTGCGGATTGATAGGGCTGGTAATCTCTCCGCGTATGATATTCTTCATCTTGTCTTCTGGTCTGATACTCACCTTCGGAACAGCATCGAGGAGAGACTGTGTGTATGGATGGCAGGGATGAGCAAACAGCTCCTCCTTCTCGGCATACTCTATGCACTGTCCGAGATACATGACCATGATATTGGTACTTATATGCTTTACTACACTCAGATTGTGAGTAATGAACATATATGTAAGCTTCCTTTCATCCTGAAGTCTTATAAGCAGATTGAGTATCTGGGCCTGTATCGAGACATCCAGGGAAGAAACAGGTTCATCGCAGACTATGAACTCAGGATCGAGAGCAAGAGCCCTTGCGATTCCTATTCTCTGTCTTCGACCACCATCCAATTCATGTGGATACGAATCGAAAAGCCTGGGGGCAAGTCCAACAGTATCCATAAGCTTTCTTACCTGCTCAGTCCTTTCCCTGGAGCTGCCGATCCTGTATACGGCCAAAGGGTCGCCGATCAGCTGACTTACCGACATCCTGGCATTTAGAGAGGAGTATGGATCCTGGAAGATCATCTGCATCTTCTTTCGCATATCCTTCATCTGTCTGTTGTTCAGTTTGAGAATATCGACACCATTGTACAGGACCTTTCCAGAGGTGGCCTCCAGGAGACGCAGGATAGTTCTTCCCAATGTGGATTTGCCACAGCCGGACTCTCCTACAACACCTATTGTCTGCCCCTTTTCGATCTTGATACTTACATCGTCTACTGCATGAAGAGTTCCCTTTGCAGTGTAGAAATACTTCTTGAGGTCTACTGTCTCAATCAAAGGTGTGCTCATCTTGCTTCTCCTTTGCCAGCAAATCTATGGCACCTTATCATGTGCTGTCCAATATAGTAGTTTTCCGGCTTTGACACCCTGCACTTCTCTTCACAGAACGGACATCTGTCATGGAAACAGCATCCACTCGGAAGCTTGGTAGGATCCGGCATCATACCTTCGATGGGCTTGAGCCACTTCGAAGTACTCTTCAGATCCGGAATGGAATCGAAGAGACCTGTTGTATATGGGTGGTTCATCTCTCTGCAGAAGACAGCTTCGACACTTCCCTCCTCGATGATCTCGCCAGAATACATTACTGCAACGCGCTTGCAGGTCTGAGCAACGACTCCAAGGTCATGTGTAATGAGAATTATGGATGTATTGAACTTGCGCTGGAGCTCATTCATCATCTCCAGAACCTGGGCCTGGATAGTGACATCGAGAGCAGTAGTAGGTTCGTCAGCGATCAGGAGCTCCGGATCGCAGGCAAGACCGATCGCGATGACTATTCGCTGCTTCATCCCACCAGAGAACTGATGAGGATACTCATCCTTTCTTTCTGGAGGTAGTCCAATGAGGGTCAGCATCTCTTCGACCCTTTCAATTCGCTGGGCCTTGGTCATCTCGGGATGATGCAGTTCCAGGACCTCCCCGATCTGCTCTCCGATTGTGATGAGAGGATTGAGGCTGGTCATGGGGTCTGCATATATCATTGATATCTTCTCTCCCCTGATCTTCCTGAGTTCGGCCTCGGATTCCCTTACCAGATCCTCTCCCTCGAAGATGATGCTTCCATTCCTGATGAAGCCGATTCTATCCGGAAGGAGCCTCATGATACTCAGGGCAGTTGTAGTCTTGCCGGCTCCGGTCTCTCCGACAAGCCCAAAGGTTTCACCCTTGTTTATTGCAAGAGAAAGGTCGTTGACAGCGTGCACGGTGGAAGTATCTGTCTCATATTCGACAGTAAGATTCTTTATTTCCAATAACTTTTCATTCATTGCTAGTTCCTCAACTTGGGGTCGAATGCGTCTCTCAGGCCATCACCGATCTGATTGAAGGAGAAAACAGACAGCATGATTGCAATGCCGGCAGGGAAGGCCTGCCAAGGATACAGCCTCAGATACTCCTTCGCTTCAGAAAGCATGTTGCCCCATTCGGGAGTAGGAGGCTGAATCCCGAGACCGATGTAGCTGAGACCGGAAATAGCAAGGATTGTAGTGCCGAGAGAAAGCGTGATCTGGACAAGGATGGGGCCAAGTGCGTTTGGAAGTACCTGTCTCATGATGATTCTAGGGACACTGCAACCGTATGACCTTGCAGCTTCTACATACTCCTGACTTGACTGTGAAAGAACTGCAGCTCTTACAATTCTCGATACATGAGGAACTCTGGATATTGCCAGGGCAATGAGCAGGTTCACCATGGTAGTTCCCAGTGCAGCTACAACTGCAAGGGCAAGAATGGTACCGGGTATTGCCATGAAGACATCCATCAGTCTCATCAGTGTATTATCGACTCGCCCTCCAAAGAAACCTGCAATCGATCCTATTATTCCTCCGAACAGGAGAGATATTCCAACAACGGCAAATCCTACGCTCAGCGAGATTCTGGAGCCGTAGACTATTCGGGCCAATATGTCTCTTCCATAACAGTCGGTTCCAAGAAGGTGCTCCCTGCTTGGTCCCTGAAGCCTGTCGGTATGGACCTGTTTTTCAGTAAGCTCCGGATCGATGAACAGAGGTGCAGTTACAGCTATGGTGGTCATGGCAATCAAGATGAATAGCCCGATAACAGCAAGCCTGTTCTTGCTGAAACGGAACCAGAACATGTATAGCTTCCCATTGCTTTTCGCCTTTCGGATCTTCTTTCTTTTCTTCATATCAAGCAGCCTTCCTTTTTTTCTTTCCTGAAATCAGCTTGCCCTTTATTCGCGGGTCGATTGCAAAGAAAACAAGATCGACAATCAGGTTGGTCAGACATCCGAAAATGGCAATTGCAAATACAGCCATCATCACAACCGGAGTATCCTTCGACTTGATACCCATAGATACCATGCTTCCGATACCCGAGAGAGAGAATACGCTCTCGATTACTATGGAACCACCAAGCTTCATGCTGAGCTGAGAACCAATTACGGTGATAACTGGCAGAAGGGAGTTCTTCAGAGCATGTCTGAAGACGACCCTGCCCTCCTTTGCGCCCTTTCCTCTGGCAGTCCTTATGTAGTCCTGTCGGATTACCTCAAGCATAGAGGACCTTGTCATTCTGGTAAGAGTTGCTATCGTATGCGCACCAAGTGTCAGCCAGGGGAGAACAAAAGCCTTGAGAGAAGCATTTCCAGCTGCAGGGAACAGATGCAGCTTCAGGGCAAATAGCATCATCAGAAGGATTCCAAGCCAGAAATTAGGCAGTGACGAGAATACCATTGCCATGAACATACTGAAAGAATCGACCACAGAATACTGCTTGATAGCAGAAATAATACCCAATGGAATCCCGATCAGGATTGCTATGACGGTTGCTCCAATTGCCAATGTAACTGTAACAGGAATTCTGGCAACAAGGATATCCAGTACCTTCTGTCCTGTCTGGTACGATGTACCGAAATCTCCATGCAGGCCTTTCCAGACATATCTGCCGAACTGCACCAGGAGACCATCATTCAATCCCATCTCTTCCCTGAGCAGATCTACTCTCTCCTGAGAAGCGTCGGGACCGAGAATCTCTCTTGCTGGATCTCCTGGAGTAAGATATAGAATCGAGAAGATGATGAAAGCGATTCCCAGGATGATCGGAATCATCATAAGAATTCGTTTGATTATGTATTTGACCATATTGATTCCCAAGTGGATGTATCCGAGGATGTCCTCGAAGCAGTACCCCGAGGACACCGGATTTCATTGTTTTTCTAGAACTATTCCCAATAGTAGTTGTACATTGGAAGCTTCTGCTGAGGTGATGCAGTTACGCCCTTGAGGCCGATTCTGTAAGGTACAAAACGAGTGATGTTCTGTACTGGGATGAAGTATGCCTGTTCGGTAAGGTACTTGCAGAGTTCACCGTATACCTTGTTCCTCTCCTCGCCCTTTCCAAGAGAACGACCCTTTTCGAGCATTTCGTCGATGTACGGATCATTGAGAGTTGTGAACATGCCGCTCTTGTTGGAGCTGTGCAGTGGATAGAGAAGAGAATCGACATCTGCATACTTTGCAAGCAGAGGATAATATGTCATCTCGAAGTCACCCTTCTTCAGGACCTTCTCATTCCAGGCAGCACGTGCCATTGCATCGATCTCGAGGTTGATTCCAATCTCCTTGAGGTTCTGCTGAAGGATTATCATAGGCTTCTTGTACTGATCCTGATCGGCAATGGTGACCTTTACGGTTGTACCTTCAAGGCCAGCCTCCTTTACAAGCTGCTTTGCCTTCTCGAGGTCATATGCAAATGGCTGGACATCACTTGGGCACTCTTCATAGATCGGTGGAATTGCCAGTCCTCCCTCTACTCCAACGCCATCATATGCAGCTTCGATGATTGCCTTCTTGTCTATGGACATGGCTACTGCCTGGCGCAGTCTGATATCATTGAACGGGCTTTCAGGAGAAACGTTGAACACTACCGAGCGGCCACAGCCGGTTGTTGTACAGAGAGAATAGCCATAGTGCTTTGTATCCTTTCTGATGACAAGCTCATCGATAGTAGCTGTATGGTTGGTCACATCGAACTCCTTGTTCTCGAATGCGATCATGCTGGCATTGTTATCCTGGATGATGATGTACTCACCGTGCTTGATTGCAGCAGGCCCTCTCCAGTAATCCTCGAAGGCTTCAATGAAGATCTTGCTGCCTGCTTCCCACTTTGCAACAGTGTAAGGTCCTGTTCCGCATTCGATTCTTGCTGTCTCTTCCTTTGCCTTTCCTTCGAAGGTCTTCTTGTTGACGATATAGCAGCTATCACAGGCGAGAACCGACTGAATGGCACCATAGGCGTATGGGAGAGAAATCTTGACTGTATAATCATCGACCTTCTCGACACCCTTGATGACAGACATTATTGCCTCGTTGTATCCAGCCTCTATCGATCTATTCAGAGAGAATACGACATCATCTGCCTTGAGCTCATCGCCATTGTGGAACTTGATACCCTTTCTAAGATGGACAACGAGTTCCTTCTGCTCTGCATCTGCGTATTCAAAGCTTTCTGCAAGACCAAGATTGATGCGTGTATTGCCCTCTGCATCGGAATCTGCCCTGAAAAGACCTTCATAGACATTGGAGAGAACAATAGCTTCGTTGCCCTGACCTGCAATCATGTGAGGGTCCAGAGATGCCAGGTCGGCATTGATTCTGAATTTTACTGTATCTTTCTTGGATGCCTGTTGTCTTGAGCTGCCATCAGCCATACCTACATAGGTAACAACATCTTTGGATGTTCCTGCATCTGCAGCTGGCTTGCTTTCAGATGTGCCACCAGCAAATAGAATCGAAGCTGTAAACAACAGGAAACAGAGAACAAATACAAACTTCTTCATGACAGTTACTCCTTTTGTAAAATCGATAAGTGGAACAGAAAAATCTTAGAAAAAATTTCTTAACCAAAAAGAAATTTATTAGAATTTTTCTTTAATATTATAATACTTTTATAATATCTTGCTGTAAAGCTTTTTTTTGGAAGGTTTGTTCCATCCTGATGGCAACAGCACAGCTCCATAAAACTGCCTGCCATATCGGATAATTGCAAGGAGTTCAGGACCCGAAAAAAATATCCGGACGCTCAAAACGCCCGGATATTGCAAGAAGAATCTTAACAGGAATTACTTGGCCATGTAGGCTTCGTAGGCCTTCTGCTTGATCTCGATGGCCCTCTCGATACCGAACTTCTTCAGCTGGTCCTGGTATGCCTTGAAGGTCTCGTCGTTGAGCGGATCTGCTCCTGTGATGAACTTGTTCTCCTGCTCGGTGTAGAAGGTCGTGACCCTGTTGATGATCTGTGCAAGCTCCTGACCCTCCTCGCTGGACTGGCTCACTGGCGGCATGACGTACTTGCCATAGTCGGTCTGTGCCCACAGCCCGATTGCCTCCTCGAGCTCAGGAAGTCCATAGTACTGCTCCAGATATCTTGGATCCTGCACGAATGCTCCGTTCGTAGAGCATCTCATGTACTGTGCCATGACCTGGCTCATCGACAGTCCGTCAGGATTGTTCTTGATGAAGTCGGTGTACCTAGGATATCCGTTCTCCATTGTGTAGGTCTTGCCCTCGATACCGAAGTTCATCAGCATGTGGCCCTCTGGGCTGTACATGTAGTCGAGAAGCCTTGCTGCTGCCTCGACATCCTTGCAGCTTGTCGTGATGGCCGCAGATGGCATCGAGTCGGAGTAGATGGTGCTCATCTTCGCGAACTTCGAGAGCCTGTCCCTCGATGGGGAGATAGGTCTTGCAGAGTGCATCTCCACGCTCGGATCCTCCTTCTGCATCTGTGGAAGCCAGGTGCCGATTCCCGATCCGCCCGGTGCATATGCGCCGCCGATCTGGTTGTTGAGCACCTTGACGCCAAGGCTCTTCTTGGTGAGGTTCAGATAGTCGTTGTCCAGAAGTCCCTCTGCATAGCACTTCCTCAGGAACTCCAGATACTCCCTTCTCTGCGGCTCGATGAGACCATGCCTTACCTTTCCATCCTCCACATAGAAGTCGTCCCAGGAGTCGAAGCCAGGTCCGAATACCCTTCCGATGTGGTCGTGCCTGATGCACAGTGGAATCTCTACTCCGATGCCCTTGAGTGCGACTGCTGCCTTGTAGACCTCTTCCGGTGTCTCAGGAACTTCTGTGATGCCGACCTTCTTCAAGAGGTCAGTTCTCCACAGCCAGCCCTCGCTGAAGAGGAGGTTGTTGTTCTCGTAGCTCGTGCCCCTCAGTGCAGGGAAGCAGTAGTATGTCCCATCAGGGGTGGAGACCATCTTTGCGATCTCAGGATTCTCCTTGAGAAGCTTGTTCAGGTTCGGCGCATACTTCTCGATGACATCGTTGAGAGGGATGATGATCCCGTCGTCGATGGCGACCTGAGGTCCACCTGGATATACGATCCACTTGTACTCGATGATGTCCGGATAGTCGCCGGATGCAACGAGGATGTTGAATGCCTCGGAGAGTGCCTTCGAGGCGGCCGGTGCGTGCTCGAACTCGATCTCGGTGTTCGTTGCCTTCTCGACCTCCTGCCATACAGGAAGCTCGCCGAAGTCGTTGGCCGTGATGGCCGCATTCATCGGTGCCCAGTACGAGACCTTCGCAGGACCTGCGGCTGCTGCCTTCCCCGGCTCTGCTGCACCCTGTGCGAAGAGTGAGGATGTGACCATCATCACTGCAAGTGCAATAATAAGTGCCTTCTTCATTTTTTTCTCCTTTTGTCCGATAGAGAATCGGTTTCTGAACAGAAGTGGGAGATGAATCCCACATCCGTACCTCAACTAGAATTTTCTGCCTGCTGGAGCAGAATACGAAACTGACAGAAATAAAATCCATATGTCAATTTTCAACTACATATAAGGAAAAAACCCTATTTTAGCTCTCTATTTGAACATTTCGATTCCAATTAGCAGTAAATTATTGACAATCTGCCTTTTAGTAATAGAATGGGCCCCAGCAATGATGCCAGAGCCTTGAAATGTGGTTCCTTTCAGATCAGAAAGCGGCCTTGAAAATCTTTTCTATATCCTCCCTTGAAAGAGGAACGAATGAGCCCCGATAGCCCTCTGCTGCCTTCTGTGCCATCTTCTCGAAGTTCACCTGCTCTGAGATGCCGACTGCTCTGAGATTCTTCGGCATTCCCATTGTGACGAAGAAGAACTCAGCTGTCCTGTCGATTGCCTCACATGCGACCTTCATATCATCCTCGCCCTCTATGAGCCAGACATTTCTGCCATACTCGTCACGGTGCTTTATCTGCCCTTTGCCGAAGTAGATTGTCGTTGGTACTGCGAATCTGAAATCGTACATAGCTATAACTTCTATTATTTCTTTGTCTACATTGGAAATAATAGCAGACATGCGAAGAAGTTCAAACCAGCATTGTCTCTCTTTGGAGAGAAGCTGTGAGAATATCGCTATTTCTGCTGCTTCCTGCCTGCTATCAGCACTCCGACTGCAAAGCCTATGAGGGCAGGAACTATCCAGCCAAGCCCAAGCGAATAGAGTGGCAGAAGCCTATTGGCCACAGGGTCGAGAAGGGTCACTCCAGCTGCATGCAGAAAATCGAAGAGGGCTGCTGCAAATGCAAAGCAGGTGGTCGAAACATATACCTCTCTCCTTCCACCAAACAGATTGTTCGACAGGGCAAGCAGAGTCAGTACGATCGCAAGCGGATAGAGCAGCATGAGAACAGGAAGCGACAGAGCTATGATCAGGTCGAGGCCGAAATTGGAGATTGCAAAGGCGAAGAGCACGAAGGACACAGCCCAGGTGTTGTAGTGCTTCGAGCCTGTGAATAGCTGGTCGAAAGCCCCGCAGATGCTGACGACAAGTCCGATAGCGGTCTTGAGACAGGCCAGTGTGACTATGAGGCCGAGCATGACCACCCCGCCTCTGGAGAAGAGGTGCCTGCAGATATCTGCAAGTGCTATTCCTCCATTTGCACTCAGCTCTACAGCACCTCTGCTGCTTGCTCCCATGATTGTCCCACCTGCGTATATCAGCGCCATTAGAAGGCAGCAGTAGATGCCAGAGACTACCGTTGCTGATGCAATCTCTCTTCCATCCTCCAGCCCAAGTCCCTTGAGAACGTCAACTACAACTATTCCAAAGAGAAGACCTGCAAGCACATCCATCGTGTTGTACCCCTCTATCAACCCCTTTATGAATGGATATGCAGAGTATTCGGCCGTGCTTTCGAATCCTGCGAGAGATGGACTCATCGGATGTATGTACGAGAAGAGTATCAGCGTCAGGAAGAAGAGGAGGAAGGCCGGGTTCAGGAACCTTCCGATCGAGTTCAGGATACCGCTCGGCTTCAGAGAGAAGGCAAGCACCAGCAAGAAGAAGGCAGCAGAGAAGACGACAAGAGGAAGGCCAGAATTCGCGAATGCAATCGTATAGGAGGTCGTTGCACACCTTGGGATTGCAAAGCAGGGACCTATGGCAAGAGACAGTACAATGGGAAATGCATAGCGGTAGAACCTTGAGACTCTGCCAGCAAGCTCGAAAAGCGAATCCACATGACTGCTTCCAAGTGCAGCTACAGCTAGAAGCGGCATGCCTACCGCTGTGATAAGGAAACCCAGCAGGGCTGGCAGCATATTCGCTCCTGCTGCCTGTCCCATGTGGATCGGGAATATCAGATTGCCAGCTCCGAAGAACATTCCAAACAGCATGCTGGCTACAGCTATCCTATTTGCAAATGAAAGCTTTCTCTTACAGTCCATAGTGTTATTATAGCAACACGGCAGAGAGTTTGACAAAAAAGATAGAGGAGGCAATCTAAATAACGACTACCTCCTCTTCGTGCTTCCATGCAGGAACAAAATCACCTATCCTGATACAGCTTGAGGACCTCTCCTCTCTTGACCTTCCTTGTGGAGGTCTCGGGCAGAGGTTCATCTATGACAGTCACCTTCGTTATCCTCTTGTAAGATTGGAGATTCCTGTTGACCTCTTCTACTATCTCGTTCATCCGCTTTTCGATTTCTTCGCTTGTGTTCTTCTCCCTGAACCCCTTCTCCGGAAGCAGCAGGATCCTTACCTTCTCGCTCTTCTTCTCCCTGTCCTCCCTGTATGGGATTATGCAGAGCTGTGCAATCTCGCCATAGAGCTGGAACATATCCTCGATCTCCTCAGGGAAGATGTTCTTTCCACCTTCGGAGACGATGATGTTCTTCTGCCTGCCTGTGAGATAGAGGTATCCGTTCACATCCAGATGCCCGACATCTCCTGTGTTGAGCCAGCCATCGGGAGAGAGGACCTCGGCAGTTGCCTCCGGATTCTTGTAGTACCCCTTCATCACGGCAGAGCCCCTGAGGTACAGGACTCCATTTCCATCCTCATCCGGAGAGACTATCTTCTGCTCGATTCCTGCACAGTTCTTACCTACGCTCTCCTTGATGAAGGCATAGATCGGATTGAGATGCGTGATCGGGCTTGTCTCTGTCATTCCATACCCCTGCACGAAGTCAAGCCCGAGCTGGTGGTACATCCTTATTGTGGACATCGGCAGAGGACCACCACCACAGATGCATATCCTGTTGTCGGCAAGCGAGAGCTTCGCGAGAAGCCCCTTGAAAAGTCTCTTGCCTATATTCACATTGCAGTAGTCCCTCAGAAGGCCGGAGATGAGCATGAGTCCCCTTATGATTCCATAGACGAGCAGGCCCTTCTTTCTCACTCCTGCCATCAGGGCCTGTATCATCTTGTTGAAGAGCATCGGGACTGCAAGGAACATCGTCACCCCGCCCTCCTTCATATCGCCAAGAATTTGCGAAACGACCAGATGCTTTCCGAACACAAGGTGCGCTCCGACGCTCATCGCCTCAATGAAGTCGGCCTGCAGCGTATACGCATGGTGGATCGGGAGTATTGCATAGAAGACATCGGTCGAGTAGATATTCATGTTGGCCTGGGCCTGATAGCAGCAGCTGACAAGGTTCCTATGGGTAAGCATGACACCCTTGGGAGTGCCTGTCGTTCCACTTGTAAAGAGGATTGCGGCCAGGTCATCTTCGCCTGCTGTGGGCGCCTCGAAGGTGCCGACATTCGTTCCGAGGTCGAGGATGTATGGGTAGCTGTCGTTCACTTCAAGGGAAAAGACCTGCTTCACATGTGCTTCTGCATGCCTGATGCGGTCAACATCTCCGAAGAAGTAGTCGACATCACCGAATCTGACAAGGTTCTCTATCTCGTTCTCCTTCAGTGTGCAGTCCAGTGGAACGACGACAGCACCGGCGTAGATGACGGCCATGAATGCGATTGCCCACTGTGGAGAGTTCTTTCCGGAGACAGCTATGTGGGTATCCTTTCCTACTCCAAGAGAAAGGAGATACTCGGAGACCCTGAGCACTGTCCTCTCGGCCTCGCTGTAGGATAGGGATATCGGATTCTTTCCAAAGCAGGACCAGCATCTTCTATCCGGATACCTGAGGACAGAGATGTGGAACATCTGCTTCAGCGTAGGCCATGTACCTGTGAATTCAGTACCTCTGTACTCATCTAGAAATCGCCAAGGTCTTGGATCATCCTTCATACAATCCTCCCGGAACAGAAGCGCATTCCCCCTTTCACAGCTCTGCTCATCCGCTTGTATTATAGCTCCAAAACAAAATGTTTTGTTTACCAATGACCCTCTCTTGTCCATATGTATAGAAATTATCTGAGTTGAATACCTACTTTTGTTTTTTCGCAAAAAAAATGATTCGAAGAACTGTATTTAGAAAAAAGTTTCGCAAAATCAAAAACAGAGTGTTGCATTTTGTTGTTTTGAGTTTACTTTTGAAAACAAAGTGGTAAAATTTTCCTTGGAAACATTAAGGAGGTTTCTTATGAGAAAACTATTCGTTTTACTTATGATCACATGTTTCGTGTTTTCAATTTTCGCACAGGGCGCTTCTGAATCAGCTCCAGCAACAGACAAGGTAGAAGATACCCTCGATGTATACTCAATTATGCCAGAGAAGGCAGCTGCTCCTTGTTTCGAGCAGTTCACAAAGGATACCGGTATCAAGGTAAACTTCGTAAGACTCTCGTCTGGTGAGGCTCTCTCCAGACTTATTGCCGAGAAGGACAATCCTCAGGTCGACGCTCTCTGGGGTGGTCCATCCGATACATACGATGCTGGTATCAAGGAAGGCATCTTCATGCAGTACACTCCAAAAGAAGCTGACAAGGTCCCAGCAAACTACCAGTCCCCTGATCACTACTGGACAGGTATCGGCCTCATCCCTCTCTGCTTCCTGACAAACACCGACTTCCTCAAGAAGAACAACCTCGAAGCTCCACAGAGCTGGGAAGACCTCTGCGGTCCAGCATACAAGAATGGTCTCCAGATGGCAGATGCAAGAACCTCCGGTACAGCTACCGAGAGAATCTACGCAATGGTCCTCGGCTACAAGGATGAAGCAAAGGCATTCGAAGTTCAGAAAGAGATGAACAAGAACATCCAGCTCTACACCAAGTCCGGCGCAGGTGGTGCACTTCCAGTTGCAAACGGCCAGGCAGCAGCAGGCGTCTTCTACCTCTGTGATGCACTCGACATCGTCAACCAGGGATACCCAGTAGTAGTTTCCTATCCAAAGCAGGGCGTTACCTATGGTGTTGAAGGCTCCGGTATCGTAGCTGGATGCAAGCATCCTAATGCAGCAAAGGCTCTCATGGACTGGGCTTCCACAAAGGCTCTCGGTTCCTTCATGATGGCCAACAAGATCTGTTACGTTCCTACCAGACCTGACATCGAAGTCACAGATCCCAACATGGATCTCAGCAAGATGCCTCTGATCGAGTCCTCCTCCCAGTGGAAGGGCGAGAACAGAGCAAGATTCGTCGAGAAGTGGGAAAACGAAGTCATCAAATAATGAACTCTTGACACGTTCGGGAAAGGGCTTAAAAGGCCCTTTCCTGTGTTTTCAAAGGAGATTCAATGTCCAACTCAAACAAAAAGAGCATCATGCTGAAGCGGGACCCATCCCTCTTCTGTGCTCTTCTAATAATCTGGTCCTGCCTGATAGTCTTCATCTTCTTCCCTCTGGCCCGACTTCTAATGGCTGCTTTCTTCAAGAACGGTCAGTTCTCGATGGAGCTCATAAAGAAGAACTTCTTCAGCGCATTCACCTTCAAGGTACTGTGGAACAGCCTCTATCTGGCGGTATTCGTTGCAGTCTTTGGTACAATCCTTGGCTACATGTTCGCCCTTCTTGTGAACCGAACAAGAATGCCTCTAGCTGTAAAGTTGATAATAAACGCAGTTACTCTTCTTCCACTCATATCCCCACCATTCACATCATCCATATCACTGACGATGGCACTGGGACCGAATGGGACAATCCTTAAGCTGCTGCATATCGAGAACTTCAGCATCTACGGTTTCATAGGAACCTGGATTGCAGAGACCCTCACATACTTCCCAGTCTCGTACATGGTCGTATCGGCCATTCTCAATACAATGAGTTCGAGCTTGGATGATGCTGCCTGCTCCCTGGGAGCAAAGAACGGAAGGATATTCCGTACCATCACCCTCCCTCTGAGTATTCCAGCAATTGCAAACTCCCTGCTCCTTCTCTTCGGCTCTTCCCTTGCCGACTTCGCAACTCCTCAGATCTTGGGTGGACATCAGTTCCCGACCCTTCCAACTGAAGCATATCTGGTAATTACCGGAAAGTTCGATGTCAATGGCGGTTCTGCACTCTCCTTCCTTCTGATAATCCCGGCAATGCTGGTCTTTTTATTCCAGCAGCTTCTCGTTGGAAAGAAGAGCTACGTAACGGTCTCAGGAAAGAGTGGACACCAGTCCATCTTCAGCCCGCTTCCAAAGTGGATGGTAGCACTCTGCTACACCCTCTGCGGTATAATCCTGGCCTTCGTCGTCTACCTCTACTGGATCATTCTCAAGGGTTCTCTTGTGAAGATCTGGGGTGTAAACGAAACGATCACACTGGACCACTTCATATACGTTTTCAAACGAGGAAGAAAGGCAATCTCCGATACGCTTAAAATTGCATTCACCTCTACAATAGTCGGAGGTCTTCTGGGTGTCATCATAGGCTACATCGTCCAGAGAAAGGACTTCCCATTGAAGCGATTCCTGGACTTCTCTGCCCTGCTGAACTATGCACTTCCTGGTACAGTCGTCGGTATTGCATACATCGTTGCCTACAACAAGAAGCCTATTGTGCTCACCGGTACGATGACGATTCTCGTTGCCGCATATGTCTTCAGATACTATGCGACCGGCATCAGATCTGTAATGGCCTCGCTGCAGCAAATCGACCCATCGCTTGAAGAGGCATCCGCATCTCTAGGTGCAGGATCTGTCTACACATTCAGCCACGTTACCGTACCACTGATCGTACCTGCAATCCTTACCGGTATGAGATATCTCTTCATCCACTGTATGACCGCAATCAGTGCAACGATCTTCCTTGTCTCCGCAAGGTGGACACTGCTCACGACCAGAATTCTTGAAAGTATGACCGAGCTGCAGTTTGCACAGGCCTGTGCCTTCTCGATTGTCCTGATCATCCTGGTCTTCATTGCCGATGCCCTTATCGCACTCGCAATGAGTCTCTACACATCCCAGTTCAGCCACAAGGCTTCCAAATAGGAGTTACCTATGAGTGAAATTGCTCTTTCATTGAAAAACGTCACAAAGGTATTCGTAAAGGATAATATGCAGCTCAAGGCTGTAGACAATACCAACCTCGAAGTCGAGAAGGGAGAACTCGTCACCTTCCTTGGCCCATCCGGTTGTGGAAAGACCACAACACTCAGAATGGTCGCAGGCTTCGAGATTCCATCTGAAGGTACGATCACCTTCGCAGGAAAGGATATGACCAACGTACCTGTCAACCAGAGAGGAATCGGCTTCGTCTTCCAGAACTACGCCCTCTTCCCGCACATGACCATCTACAACAACGTTGCCTATGGTCTAAAGGCAAGAGGAGAGAAGAACTTCACCGAAAAGGTAAAGAATGCTCTGGCCCTCGTTGGTCTTGCAGGTACCGAGGACAAGTATCCGAACGAGCTCTCTGGTGGTGAGCAGCAGAGAGTTGCACTCGCCAGAGTAATCGTCATGGACCCAGCCCTCCTTCTGATGGACGAGCCGCTTTCCAACCTCGATGCAAAGCTAAGGATCCACATGAGAACAGAGATCAGAAAGCTCCAGAAGAAGCTTGGTATCACCTGTCTCTACGTAACTCACGATCAGGCAGAGGCACTCACAGTCTCCGACAGGATCGTCGTAATGAGCAGAGGAAAGGTCGAGCAGGTAGGTTCTCCTCGTGAGGTCTACAACAACCCCAACTCCGCATTCGTAGCAGACTTCATCGGTCAGGCAAACATCATCAAGTGCAAGGTCATCGAGCTCAAGGAAGGAAGGATCACAGCTACACTTCCGACCGGAAACGAGATTACAGCAAGGACCGAGCAGGAGTTCAAGGTCGGAGATGAGGCCATCCTCGTTGCAAGACCAGAGAACATCATTATCGAAGATTTCAAGGAGGGCGATATCCCAGCACAGGTAATCAACTCCCTCTTCGTAGGAAACCACGTAGAGTACGAGCTCCAGCTCGGTGACACCGTCATCAATGCAAACGTACCTCACAAGCCGGACATGAAGATATTCACCGACGGCGAGAAGGTATCACTTGTAATGGACAAGAAGACTCTTCTCTATCTGAATCACTGATATTAGCTGGAACGATTCTTCAGTACCGGGGCACAGAGTGTTCCGGTACTTCTTTTATCTCTTGCCGATGAAAGAAACAAGGTAGGCGGCAACATCCTCCACCTGCTGGCTCTTCTTTATCCCGAAGCGGCACCAGTATGCAAAGTGCTCACAATTGTTGAAGACAAGGTCGTACTGCCCCTTCTGGCTCCCAAGCATCGACCTTGCTCTCGAGACTATCTCGTCCGGAGAGAAGCTCCTGAGCTTCGAGTCCTTTCTCTCTCTGACGATGTACAGCTTCTCCCCCTTGAGGAACTGAGTAAGCGATGTCTCGAGTATATCGGCCTCGAATGGATTTATCTCCTGCCCCTTTGGGCCGGAAAAGTGTATTACCCGTCCATCTCCAATGTATATTCCATAGTGCTGATAGAGGCCATAGGCACTGTTCTTGCAGATTATGTCCCCCTTCTCGGGATAGACTCTTATCGCACGGCACTCAGGGTGTCTCAGGAGAACTGTGAAGGCATAGGTAATTACTGCAACGTCGTCCAGAAGACCAAATAGCGGGATGGCATCCGGTACAAGGTCTATCGGAGAGACCATATAGATCAGAGCCCCTATTATCAGGACCTTCAGTGCAGATGGAGTGTTCGGAGAGTTGAAGACCTCCCAGAGCTCTGTGACCTTGTCCCAGACCCTTTCAAGCGGCCCCTTCTTCATGCTTTCAAGATTCTCGGCAACGATCTCGATATCATTCTGGGTGGCCTTCTCACCCATCCTAGATGCCATATCTATCGCCTTGTTCTCATCGAAGTTCTTGTCCATCTTGCCTTAAATATAAGTACAAAAGTGCAAAATCACAAAGGAATATAGAAGAACAGGACAAATAGGATTAAATTATCTATGTATGAGAAAGCTTTTGACCCTTCTTGTTCTTGCAATACTTGTTTTCCCTCTTGGTGCAAGGCAGAAGGAACTGATATTCGACTCTGTCCACAACAAGGGTACTGAGATAACAGTACCCGTAGATTGGTCCCTGAAGCTATTCGAGAATTCACCAAAGAGGTACGATGACGAGCTTGCAAAGAGCGGTGCAGTTCTTTCAAGAAGCATTTATGTTTCAGACAGGAGACTTGAGAAGAATCTGAAAAAGCTCGGCTTCAGGAATCTCAGGATATATGACAGCAACGATGAAGTATCGATGCCTGTCTGCGCCTTTGCATATCAGAGAAAAAATGGTGTGAACTACTTCATGATAGTCGTACGGGGAACCTACTCTGTGAAGGATATCATCACGGACCTGAAGTCGGTCGTCGACTCCTTCTACCACTCTGCAGAGTATGTGCTCGAGGAGTTCAGAAGCTATGTGGAAGAGATGGAGCCGAAGGACTTCGAGAAGGGGAACAATGTATTCTTCATGACAGGACACAGTCTTGGCGCTGCAGCCTGCAACCACCTCTCTGTGATGCTTGAGGAGTTCACATCCGAAGACAGGATATTCACATACACCTTCGAATGCCCCTCCACAAATATCCCTGAAGAGGAGCGAGGTCGGTCGCTGGCATTGAATCTGATAAATGCAGAGGACTATGTACCGACCCTTCCCCCTCCAGAGGGAAGATTTGGAATAGATATTGTATATGCACCGGAAGAACTGGATCCCGCTCTCTACGAGTCCATTTCAGGTGAGAGCCTTGAAAAGCTCACCACCTTCTCTCTGAGGTCCATCGGATACAACCACTTCCTGGATCAGTCCTTGACCTATGTACTCCAGAGAGACAGAGAGGCCCGGTAAGAACCGAGCCTCTTATAAGTATCAGAAGGAATCATCCATGAAATCCGGACCTGATTCTGAAATGATATGCAGATCTCCGGAGTCCAAATCCATGGCCATTCCACTGCCGACCTTCACCATAAGGTCTCCATCGGAATCCATCAGCATATTTCCACCAATGGAAAAACCTATATCACCATCAGTGACATCAAAGTAAGTTTTACTCATAGACCCCTCCTAAGAGGATTATATCATACAAATCGGCAGACGTGGTCTATTGCTATATCTGAGAAGCCGTAGGCCTCGGCCTTGGTGAGCTTGCCATTGGCTACATCATGGATTTCATCCAGTAGTTCTGCTCCCATCTCCTGGATTGTCTTCTCTCCTCTGATGATAGGGGAAAGGTCGCTGTCCATATTGTCCTCCATATTCCTGTAGGTGACCTCATTTGCCGTGACCTTCAGCACAGGAACGATCGCATTGCCTGTAGGAGTTCCCCTTCCTGTTGTGAAGACTATGACCTGACAGCCTCCAGCGACCATCGAGGTGACAGATGAGATATCGTAGCCTGCAGTATCCATTACGAGCGCACCGCGCCTGGTCGGTCTCTCGGCCTGTTCAAGCACCTCGACGATAGGGCGCGTTCCGCCCTTGTGGATACAGCCAAGGCTCTTCTCATCGAGTGTCGAGAGTCCACCCACCTTGTTGCCCGGGGTCGGCTGACCTGCCCTGCAGTCCTGACCGGCCTTTGAGATATGCTCCTCGTAGGCCCTGCAGACCTCTATTATCTGATTGTGTATTTCAGCTGTCGCACCGCGCTTTGCGACAACATGCTCGCCGCCGATCCACTCGATCGATTCGCTCATCATGCTGCTTCCACCGAGGTCGACAAGCATGTCGCTCAAGGCGCCCACTGCTGGGTTCGAGGCGATTCCAGAGGTCGCATCCGAGCCACCGCATTCGATTCCCATGAAAAGCTCGGAGATATCGAAGAGCTCCTTTCTCTGCATCGCTGCTTCAGCGGCCATATCGCGGGCCGCACGCACTGCCTTCTCGATCGTTTTCAGTGTTCCTCCCTCCTCCTGGATGCCGAAGGAAACAACCGGTTTGGAAGTCAGCTTCTTTATCTTCTCCCTGAGCTTGTCATGCCCTACGGTCTCACAGCCCAGTCCTATTATCACAACTCCATAGACATTCGGGTTGCAGGCAAAGCCGGTGAGTATCTTCTGGCTCATGTTCGTATTCGCCTCTACATCGGAGCAGCCGGTATTGAAGACTATGTTGACAGCCCCTCGGACCTGGGAGGCTACTACTCTTGCGCTTTCACTTCCACAGGCACAGGATGGGAGAATGAGCACATGGTTGCGGATGCCTGGGCGCCCTTCGGCTCTCCTGTACCCCCAGAAGGAGTACCTGTCATCCTTTCTTACGATCTGCACCTTCTCCTCAAAGGATCCATCCAGAGGAACGAGCTCGCTGTCGTAGTCTCTCGGCACAGAGTGGATATTGTTGTGGTCTACAAGATGTCCCCTCTCGATGAGGCAGTCTGCTTTTCCGATGAACTCGCCATACTTGAATACATCCTCGCCCTTGCCGATATCCGAGAGAGCAATCTTGTGGCAGTATGGAATCCTATCCTCGGCCTTGAGCGATAGAATCTCATCACCCTTTCTATATACGACATCTTCTCCCTTTTCTACCTCGGCTACGCAGGTAACAACATTGTCCTTCTCGTTCATCATGAGTGCGTTTATCTTCATGGAAATCTCCTATCGTTCTGTCTGTCTCTTGATGATACTGTAGCATCAGGTTGTTGTGTAATCAAATTGATGGACATATTCTGCTCCACATTCTAAATAAGACCTCGAGAGTAAAAACATATCGGAATCTAATTAAGTGTTTACTTAATCAGAATCCTGTAGCATCATGGAATGAGACAGGAGACCTGATATGGAACTTGAAGAGATGCTGAAGGCACTTGGAGAGCCGATGAGGCTGAGGATATTCCAGTGCCTTCTGGAGAGAAAGCACTGTGTGCGCTCGCTCTCGAAGAAGCTTTCGATCACAGAATCGGCAGTTTCCCAGCACATGAAGGTGCTGAGGGAAGCAGAGCTGGTATATGGAGAGCGCTGTAGCTACCACATCCACTACTTTCCATCCCAGGAAGCTCTGGATTGCATCGCTTCTTCCTTTGCCGACATGAGAGAAAAATCCCTTAGTCTCGACAGAGATCCCAGCATCTGCAACTGCGAGTTCAGGAGAAAACAGAATGAACATTCTTGCTGAACTCTTTCTGACCTTTGCAAAGATCGGCTGCTTCACATTTGGTGGAGGCTATGCGATGATTGCCCTGATCGAGAACAACTGTGTGGAGAGAAAGCATTGGGTCACTCATGATGAGATCATGAATGTGACAGTCATTGCACAGTCTACACCGGGACCTATTGCAATCAATTGCGCAACCTACGTCGGGTACAGAGTAGCAGGCTTGATCGGTTCTCTCGTTGCTACAGCAGGAATAGTTCTTCCGTCATTCCTGATAATCCTTCTGATCTCAAGGCTGCTTGACAACTTCCTTGAAATAACCTGGATTGCCAATGCCTTCAGGGGAATAAAGATTGCAGTTGCAATCCTGATACTGGATGCTGCAGTGACGATGATAGGAAAGATGCAGAAGAAGCCGTTTCCGATTGCGGTGATGCTGCTTTCTCTTGCAGTCATGCTGCTTGCAGACTTCCTGTCTCTCAGGATTTCTTCGATTGCCATAATGCTTGCAGCTGCACTTGCAAGTCTCGTTCTTGCAATCATGAGAAAGGGAGGGGAAAAGAAATGATATACTTCGACCTCTTTCTCGGCTTTCTCAAGGTAGGCCTCTTTGCCTTTGGAGGAGCCTATGGAGCAATCCCTCTGATCCGCGATGTCGTACTCTCCTATAATTGAATCACAGATGACATGCTCTCATACATGATTGCAGTAAGCGAAAGCACTCCCGGGCCTATCATGGTGAATCTGGCGACATACATCGGAAGTGGCCAGGCAGGTCTGATCGGTGCCCTGATAGCTACAGTTGCTGTAGTAGCTCCATCAATTGTGATAATCCTGTTGCTTACCATCTCACTGAAAAGTGCATTGAAGAACAGATATGTCCAGACGCTGCTCAAGGGAATGAAGCCAAGCATGATAGGGATAATCCTGGCAACAGGAATCTTCATGCTAGCGCGTCTCTGTCTGAGAGAAAGCAGTCTCGACCTGAAAAGTACAGCAATTGCAGCAGTTCTGCTTGCAATCCTCTACATAGGAAAAAGAGTTCTTGAAAGAGGAATCTCACCGATACTTCTTATAGTGATTTCTGCAATTATTGGAGTTGCTGTCTTCTGAGCAGCTGCACCAATCTCTTCAAGTTCAGTTGAAGTGAAGAAGTCCAGCTGCTACTTGCTGCGATAGAGAAGTTCGTTCTGCTCGAAGAAGGATTCCAGCCTTCCGCACTCCTTCAGATATGTGAGATAGGACCTTACAGTACTGCCGACAAGCACATACTGCTCCATTGTCATATTTAGCCGATAACAGTCGAAGAGATACTTCAGGACTCGCTCGAAGGAGACTGGCTCTCTGCAGCTGTCAACTATCCTGTCTGCAATCTCATTGACCTTTGCAATATTGAATCTTGCAAGCGGTGCGATATCCTCTGTAGGAGCTGCATGCGATGGAATGAACATCCTGGCATCCATCTTGGCTACTTTTTCCAGTGTCTCGAGATATGAAGCTACATCTTCAAGGAAGCTTATCTGGTACTTTTCAAGTGTCTCCTTGCTCGATAGGCAGTCAGCAAGGTATACGACATCGTCATACCTGAAGCCTACCATATCGAAGGAGTGTCCAGGAAGTGCCATGGTCTCAAGGCCTGCCGGCAGAACATCAGGAGAGAGCAAATGCGCTTCACTTGGCTGTGCCATCAGGAACTTGTGCCTGAGCTCCGATGGAGGGTTGGCACCATAGAGAAAAGCCGGTTCAAGAAGAGGATGCTCTGTAAAGTCCCTTTCGATTCCAGGTGCATATATGGCGCATCCGGTCTGCTTCTGGAGATACTGGTTTCCTCCTATGTGGTCTGCATGGGAGTGCGTATTGAAGATTGCACCAAGGTGCCAGCTATTTGCATCGAGGTGCCTTTTGACTTTCTTTCCTGCATCCTTGTCGCTTCCGCTGTCGATGAGAAACACCTCATCTGCTCCTGTCCTTATGAGACCTATCTTCGCAGGACTCTGGATGTAATAGCAGCTGTCGGATACCTTTTCCAGTTCGTACATTATCATCTCCAATCTGTACTTCAATTGTCATCTCTTCTTCAATGCAGCAGCAAGTGGTTTCTGCATCAAAATGCGCATATTGGCACTTTCAGATCCGGTTATTATGCTACAATGATAATGCGATAATCTGGATTCTGTTGTGAGGCCAACATGGAAAACGAAATCAAGGAAAAGAAGTTCATCACTATGGGAGAGATTCTGCTGAGACTCACTCCCCCAAGCTATAACAAGATCAGGATGGCAACCTCCTTCGAGGCATCCTATGGAGGAAGTGAAGCGAACATAGCACTTGCTCTGGCAAGTCTCGGAGTCGACTCTACCTTCTTCTCTGTAGTTCCGGACAACTCCATTGGAAAGAGTGCAATACGCTCACTGAGATCGAGCGATGTTCACTGCACCCCTGTCATCCGATCTACACCAGAGGAGACACCTACGCACCGTCTTGGGACCTACTTCCTGGAGACCGGCTTCGGAATAAGGGCAAGCAAGGTGATCTACGACAGGAAGCATTCTGCTCTCTGCGAGTACGATTTCACCGGCTATGATTTCAAGTCGCTGCTCAGTAACTACGACTGGCTGCACCTCTCCGGAATCACACCAGCCCTCTCTCCCTCCTGCAAGGACCTTGTTCTGAATATGATGGTCGAGGCAAAAAAGCTTGGGCTCACTGTCTCCTTCGATGGAAACTTCCGCTCTGCTCTCTGGACCTGGGAAGAGGCAAGAGACTTCTGCACACAGTGTCTTCCCTACGTCGACATCCTCTTCGGAATCGAACCATACCACCTCTGGAAGGATGAAAATGACCATTCAAAGGGAGATTGGAAGGATGGAGTTCCATTCCAGCCGGAGTACGAGCAGCAGGCTGAGGTCTTCGACCACTTCGTCGAGAGGTATCCCAACATAAAGTGCATTGCAAGGCATGTAAGATACGCCCACTCCGGTTCCGAGAACAGCCTCAAGGCCTTCATGTGGTACCAGGGGCACACCTTCGAAAGCCGAACCTTCACCTTCACGATCCTCGACAGAGTAGGAGGAGGAGATGCCTTTGCATCCGGGCTCATCTATGCGATGATCAAGAACTACAAGCCGATGGATATACTCAACTTCGCAGTCGCCTCCTCTGTGATCAAGCACACGATACATGGAGATGCGAACATCACAGACGATGCAAATGTCATCAAGAATCTGATGAACATGAACTACGATATCAAGCGCTGATACTATCCGTCCATCAGCAGGACTCTCTGAAAGCTCAGGGAGTCTTCTTTTTATTTTGTCCTGTGAGTCAAGATAATTCTTCAAAACGATAAGAATCTTGACTTTTACACATAAATATCCGAACCTTCTATTGAAGGTTTTTCGAAAGAGAAACAATTGTTTTACAAGCTCTTGT